>TARA_R110002126_G_scaffold167330_2_pt1 | contig 203238 bp, 193 predicted proteins | sample TARA_R110002126 | Tara Oceans TARA_R110002126 (sample SAMEA4397536) | marine metagenome | biome: Polar Biome; feature: [DCM] deep chlorophyll maximum layer (ENVO:01000326); material: water (ENVO:00002006), including particulate matter (ENVO:01000060) such as... | depth 30 m
AAGGTCGCCGCAGGCGGCCCGGGGTCCAGGGGCTTGCCCCTGGCGAACGGCAGGCCGAACAGAGGTGCCGTAGGCGCCGGAGTGCGGGCTGTTTAGTGAGTAATCTCCCCTGCACTTCCGCTCAACTTTCTGCTCTAAATTTCTCACGACGCCCAAATCATCGACCGATGTTCTGATCTCATAGCCTGGAGATCAAAGAATGAAGTCGACGAAACACCCTATTGTGCTGCGGTTCGCAGGAATGCATCCGAGCGATATCAGCGGATATGAAGCCCACCGCTATCGCAAATACGGTGATCTGGGGCACATTGATCCTTCCAAACCAAAGCCGCGCCTGTTGATCGGAACGACCAATTGGGCGGAGGAAGCCCTGGCCGAAATCAAGCTGATCAAGATTGAAACCTTTGCTGCAGAGCTCACCGAATTGGATCGGCGCAAACGCCGCAAAGATTTGAAGAAACGCCGTATTGAGGGACCGCGTGATCCTTGGCGCGCATCTCGCCATGGCCCGTTGCGTGAAGTCCTATTAACCGCCAACAAGGACTGGTTCGAAGAAACCCAGAGCAACGATGAGTTGTTCAACACAGTCCGCGAGAAGCAGTTCGAGGAGCGCGCTGTTGCTTGGCTGAAAGAGCACTTTGGTGATGATGTCATCCACGCCCGCGCCGATACAGATGAGCAAGCGTATCACATCCATGCGGTGATCATGCCCCGCGCGACCGTGCACAAATACGGGGTGGAGTGCCATATGCTCCAGCCCTCTATTCATCCGCTGATCAAGAACTACGAGGCAGCACAGGACAGTGTTGGCGAATGGTTCAGCGAAATCGGTCTTGTGCGCGGTGAAGCCCGCAAACGAGCGATCCGTGATGCCCTGAACAGTGGCAAAGCCCCACCTGAAAAGCGGCGTCATGTGCGGCCAGCAGAATGGCGCGCGAAGGAAGAGCTGCGGTTGGCGAAAGAGGCCGCCGATCTCGAAACGCGCCGCCGTGAGGTGGCCGAGCGTGAAGACATCGCCGAAGACGTGATCAGCTATGCCGAAGCCGTCTCCGCTGGAGATATCGACGAGGATGGCAAGCCGATCAAACCATCGACACCGACACGAGCGCCAATCACGCCCGACCGCAGGACCGGGTTCGGATTTGTCAAAGCGCGAAAGGCGTTTCAGGCCGTCGCAAAGAGGCTGGCGTTAAGAGCGGCTATCAAAGCGAAACAAGCCGCAGAAACGCGGATTGCGGCCGAGATTTCCGAAATCAAGAAAGCCGACGCCACCATTCTCGAAATCGCTCGACTGCTGCCAAAAGGTCTGCGCGGAAAGATTGCGGATGTGCGCCGCAAATTGACCGCCAGCATTATGGCGCTGGACCCTGCCGCTAAGGGGAGAGGACGCAAACCGGGACAGCAGCAAAGTGGGCCGGAATGATCGAATTGCAGTCCATATTGATCACCAAAAAAGCATCAGTATTTTCAATTAAACATTAGGTATCAGCTAGTTGTAAGTTTTTTTAAAAAACACGGTTTTAGAATTATGGAGCAGAAATATGCGTTCCAATATTATGATTAGCCGGAAGCGGCGGGACGAAAATCCCAAGGCTCCGGTTGAACGTAAACACTTAAACTGGAGTCCCAGATATGACCAATAAACTGCCAAAGAAATCGACCCGCACAGCCAAGAAAACCAACTTTGTAATGTCGGAAAAAGATAAGCGTCGCATGGAAACGGCATTCGTTTCTATTGCAAACAGCGCCGATAAAGATGCGCGCAAGGATGACAAAACACAACGCGACGCCTGCCAAGCTGTTGGCAAAACGTTCGACGAGTGGGGCGCGCGCATGAACGATGTGAACCCAGACCTCGTCGAAGAGTTTTTCTTCCAGTTTGGTTGCTTTGCAACGGCCACAGACCGCAAGAAAATCCTCAAGCATGCACTCGCGCCCGAAGGTGTTGCAGAGCGCATTGAAGCCCAGCTTGAGATCTGGAAAATCGAAGCCGAAGCCGAACGAGCCGCTGCCAAAGCTGCAACAGAAACGTCCGGCAAGGACCGCACAGGCGAATGAGTGTGCCGCCCCGTGTGCAAGGATCACACGGGGCCACCTTCCAACGTTCAGACCGATAAACAAACTGATTTTAGATGAAAGCCTTGTAACGTGCACGCTCAGCGCCCAACTGGTAATCACCAACACCGGAGTCCGACATGTAGCCATCCATTCCCCTGCCCCCGAAACCAGCCGCAAATCTGCGGTGGTGGGGTATGGAGTGCTATGTCCACCAGACACGCCGCGCGGGCAGCGGATACAAAAATCGTCCACATCCACCCTGGTCGAAACTTAGCCGTAGAAGGCCAGATCGACAGGGTCAAACGCGCCAGACAACAGATCGCTCAGCAGATCAATAACGGCGAAGAATGGATGCTCCCCCTGCTCAAACGCTTCAACGCCGATCTCGAAGCGCTCGAAGAGAAACAAGACCTCCTCTTCCAAGCCGCCCAAATCGCAAACCACGCCGCCCCCATCAGGGCGGCGTGATGCGTTTCGGTAAGCGATCCGAAGGGCGGAGGACTGGGACAAAGCGTGATATTGCTGCAGCCGCACTAACGGCGGCTTTCAGCAAATTTGCCACTCGAACCCTGATAGGGTTCATTATGTCATACCCATCCATTTCAACCGCCGAACAGCGCCTCAATGATCGCGCTGACTTGATCGTCATTTGGCTTGTAGACTCGAAGTCCATTCAATTTTCCATCTTCGGCCGTGCTTATTCGCAACAGAACGAGCCGCGATCCGTCCTGACTTGAGATCAACAAACCGCGCTCTGCTGAACCAAAAACCAAGGGCCGCAGCAATGGCGGTGCGGCAGGCAGAGCATTCCTTGGAACCACACCCAACCAAGTATTATAGCCCGCGCGCCCGAGCGACGCAGCCGCGCCTGATAGCGTCGTCGTCAGATTGGTCTCTGCGACTATTTCAGCAAGCGGGTTCTCGATGGAAATCTCGGCGGAAATTGCTTGCTCAACTCGCGCAGCGTATTGTGCAGGAATGTCCTCGCCACGGGCGGCAAAATCCCAGACGTCTGCTAATGTGTTTTCGAGGTCATTCCAGGCAACTATAGTCGGTTCTGGGGCCTCATAGGTGTTATCGTCGGAGCAGGAACCTATGTTGTTATTAAAGAGCCGTGTCGGTCGTCCTGCTATTACGAAATGCGAGAACTGGCGGCCCGATACCTGATCCATATAGGCGAGAACCAGAACTGATCGGTTTGGATCGTACTTGACCTCCGCCCCCCCGGCTGGATCAGCAATGCCTTCCATGACCGCAAACGCGCCGCTGGCACCCTCAAAGAAAGCTCGGTCGTCAGCCTGTGTCACCGGGCCACTCGAAGAATAGCATCCCCAGCGGGTCAGATTTTGTGCGCCGAACAACTCAGCGAACTCGATATGAGACAGCTCGCGAGTTTCGCCCATCCCCAAAACGAGGCCAGAGGTGTCCTGAACGACCACGTTTCCAGACACCAAAGCCTCGCTCAGTAAGAAAGCAGCTTGATTGTTGCCACGCGAGACCCCTCCACCACCCGGTAGAAGCGCGCTCCCCGCGATCTCGGTCGCCCGCGCTTCGAAAAGTTGGGTTTCGACCCCCTCTTCCCAGGGACCGGCTACGTCGAAGTCCCAACTCGGACGTCTGGCCTGAAAGCTGCGGACATCATCTGCAGAAAATGTCACGCGATCGTTACGTAGATACCTGTTCAAAACCCCTCGGTTCGGACCCGATGTAAGTTGACCGTGCAAGCCAGCGTCGCTCAGGCATCGCAGGTTGCCAATAGGATCGCCGCCGTCCCGCGCGACGGCTTTCGACATAACGTAAGCGCGATCCGTCGCGGAACTAAGACCAGCTTCACGTAGACTGCGCTCGAATGCACGGCAGAACGCGCGCATCTCCACTCTTTTTGTCTCTCCCGCTATGCTGATTGGAAAATCAGCCCGCGGCGCGATCCAAGCACCGAACTTCGTCGTGTCCGTCGCGGAATTGCTGGTCAGCGCTGTCCAGCCGAAGTCGAGAAAGGTTTGGAACCCCTCGCCTGAAAAGCGCGGCAGGTCGTGCGCAAGGTAACTAACTGTCTCCGTGATGGCGATATTGACTGTGGAGAGCGGCGTTCTTATCTGCGTGACGCCAGGCCCGAGAAACAAGGCATCTTCGAGTACTTCCCCCCCCCGGAACTTTGCCAAGAACGTATCGATGTCGGTCGCCATGCCCTTCGCTTCGTTTAGGTTCGCAAGCGCACCGCCACTCAGCGCTCCCCCGAAAGCCAAAGCACCCAGATTTGCGCCAAGTCCAGAAACCAGGTTGAAGGACGCAGCGACAAGGCTGCTGTCAGTTGCAGGACGTTGGGTATCCCATGAATACCCGACCCTCCCCTCAAGCTGCGCCGATCCCGGCGAGGCCAGGTAATGGTCTTGCCCACACCCCATTTCTCTGCTCGCAGATTTGCCGTCACCGCTGTTTCCGGTATCGGAATAGGCAAAAGGAATGACGGTATGACCGAATTTCGCTGCTGACGATTGGGTTACTGCGCCATTTCCGTCGAGCGTGAATTCAATCGCGCTATTGGACAGCGAAATGAAATGCGCGAGCTTATAGTTCTTGATAAAAATACCGCCGCCAAGCGTTCCGTCGTTACCAATCTTGCTGGCCAGGTCGCTCAGATTGTCGCTGACGCCACAGCGGATTTGAACATAGTATTGACCATCTGCCGCAAATGCTCGGGTCGGAACGTCCGGCGATATGGTCAATGGCTCAGCGACGACCGCTGTTGTGAAAGTCGCTATCGCAATTGTGAGAGATGCGATGTCTGGAAGTGAATAAAAGTTCATTATAGACCTCAAAAAAAATGCGCCGCCACAGTATCAACGCGGCATTCTGAATCCCGAATAGAACTCAGCCTGTTTTCTATTTTTTTAGCATTGCGCAATCACGCAAATCGATCAAGAGGCAATGTCAAAGAGTGGTGGTCGTTAAAAAAAGGAGTTTATGATTGACTTTGTCATTTCTATTTACGTTTTCCAGCCTGGCACGAAAGTCGTATATCGCTACTCTATTTGGAACCCCTGATTACACTCTCTACTCAATAGGAGAGCGTTCAAATTTCAAGGCCAGGAGGTTTCCTGTTAGTATTTAATGATGACCGTCCCTGTGCATCCGAGCATTCATAAGCGGTATAGAAACAATTTCTATTGGTCTCGAAGTAACTATCTAGCCAGCGTCTCTGTTTCCAGCGGGCCGTCGTGTTAGCCCCGGTCACTTCAAATGTTCCGGCACCTTCAGCATGACACTCTGAGCAAGGTCTCGTCTCTGCGTCAAGCCCATCGCGTCGCCATATACGGGGCGACCGCGGATGACCTTCACGCTGTGACCCATCATTTCACCGCTGACGTCCATACGCTTTGTCGCGTTCAATATTCGGCTCTCCCAAGTGTGGCGTACTCCGCCGATTGTATGCTGATCGGACGGCAGCAGGCCATTGCTACGAAGGTATTTGTTAATCGTGCCTGAGTAGTTGCTCTTACCTCTGTAGCGCGGAAACCCGTCCGGATGACGCTTGGCAGCAGCGAGGGCGACACCGACGAGAGGCACCAACCGTGCGGATGAACTGTTCTTGATCTCTCTGCGGTCCTCGCCCTCTTCAAATGCGAGCCGTAGGTGGGGGATGGGGTGATCCAGCACAATAGCGCTTGCCGGAAGGTCGTGGATTTCAGACTGCCTGCACCCCGTTTCGATTGAGATCAGCAGGATGTCCCGCGCTTCCGCATTCGTGGCGTCGAATGCTCCTGGCGCGAACCATTTCTCGGTAATCCAATCTACCGGGATTTCCAATTTTCTTGTTTCAACCTTGTGCCGATCCTTGAGGTTTACACGACGGTATGGCTCTGGTGGATTGGGTTCCGCTATGCCCTCGTAGTAGCGACGAAGCATTCCGGCCATGTTTGCGAAGTCCTTGTTGGCACTTTCCATAGAAAGCCCCTCGGCGGCGATCTTCTTTTGCCACCAAGCCTTGTGCTTGAGGGCCGCAGCGTGGTCGATCTCTGACACGGATACATCCTTGCCGCCCAGAGCCGTCATCAGGTTAGCAACGGCACGCTTGCGCGGATTGCGCCACAGGCGTAGCTGGTTTTCGCTTTTGTATCGGTTGTCGTGCTCCGCAAGGCTTTCAACTTCATCGACAAGCCCTGAGAGCATCAGCGCCGGCTCATCAATCGCCCCAAGGAGTGCTTTTGCTGTCTCGGTGGCAGGATCGGCGCTGGCAGCTTCTACGCGGCCCAAGATATCATCCAGCGGTGCGTCCAACAAATCCGAAAGCGGACGGTAGGCGAACCCCCTCGCCTGCGCGATCTTCTGCGCTGCGCGGTATGCACTGGCTTTGTCTGGGTGCTGATTAATGACCGTCATCTCATCGAGTTCGGCGAGCAGCTTGGCTTCCACATCGGGCAACAACTCACGTGCGCGACGCTCGCTGTCGGTCGCAAGACTGCGATGGATTTCGGTGCGCCCAGCGACCGCTAGATACCGTTTAGGCACCCGCATCCGTAGATGCCAAGTGTCGCCTCGCTTGATCAGTCCAGCCATCTGTGCCACCCTTTTCTATGATTGCAGCCGCCTGTAACCGATCAGCGCATTGCTACACATTTTGCTACACATTTTATTGGATCATTGAAATAGAAAAATGACCTAAGTATATTGAAAATATGAAATAAATTTAACGCTATAGATCAAGTGTGAATCTCTGTCTCTCCGCCAACTACCCCCATTCAAAATTGGCACTATTCGAGAACTTAGTTTTCAGCGGCCTATGTGGCGGCTGGGATGTTTTGTGATCAGCGCGGCCAGTTTTGGTGGCTGCGCTGGTGTCGGCTTACGTCTTGGTAAGCAGCGTTTGCAGCGCCAGCAGTTCGGGCTGGCGCAGTTCGTGACCGCCATCGTGGATTTCTGTGGTCACCTGCGCGCCTTGTGCATCAAACCAGTCGATCAAGCGCTGGCTTAGCGGCCACGGGCAAATCGGATCGCGTTTACCGGCGGTGATCAGAACGCGTCTGCCAGCAAGGCCCGGAGTCGGCGCTGGCTGCCACGGGATCAGCGGGTGCAGCAATCCGATGCGGTCGAACAGATCAGGCTGCGCCATGGCGACCGAGGCGAGGATGTTCGCCCCGTTCGAGTAGCCGAAACCGTAGACGGGCGAGCCGGGGTGCTTTGCCTTATGGGCCGCGACATAGGCCGCCATGGCGGTGGTACGCTTGGCCAGGTCGTCCATGTCATAGACGCCTTCACCGGTGCGCCGAAAGAAACGTGCGGCACCGCCTTCGGAAACATCACCGCGGGGCGACACGACCCCTGCCCCTGGAATGATCGATCCCGCCAGATCAAAGAACTGGGTCTCGTCGCCGCCGGTGCCGTGGAACGCAAAGATCAACGGCGCGCCGGCATCAGGGGATTTCGTCAATGCATGAAATGTGTCGGTCGTCATGGTGGTCTCCTTATCCGTCAATCGCTGGCAGCAGGCTTTCAATCTGGGCGCGGTTTGCCTCGTAACGGTCGGGCAGTTTCAGCGCCTGACCCAATTGCGCGGTATCCTCATCACGGTCAAAGCCGGGCTCGTTGGTGGCCACTTCGAACAGCACGCCGCCGGGGGTGCGAAAGTAGATCGCCCAGAAATAATCGCGGTCGATCACTGGGGTTACCTGATATCCGGTGTCCATCAGGGCCTTGCGCACCTCAAGCTGTGCCGCGCGGTTTTCCACGGCAAAGGCGATGTGGTGCACCGATCCGGCACCTTGCCCTGCTGTTTTTGCGCCGCGCAGTTCTTCAACGTCGACCGTATCCGCCGCGTTGCCGCCTTCGATCCGGTAGCGTGTCACGTCGCCTACGGTTTCATCTTTCTGATACCCCATAAAGCTCAGCAGCTCACCGGTTGCCGCCGCATCCCGCAGGGTGAAACGCGCGCCGTGAAAACCCAAAATGCCCGCCTCTTCCGGCACATCTGCACCGGTCCAAGGGGTCCGGTCGCGCGTTTCGCTTTCGACCAGCGCAAAGCCGTCGCCATCGGGCCCGTCAAACCGCAGACGGTTTTCGCCCAGAAAACTGCTTTCGGACAGACCGCCGACGCCGTGGTTACCCAGCCGCTCTTTCCAGAACGGCAACGCCCCCTTGGGTACGGCAAATTCGGTTGTGCCCACCTCGCCTGTGCCGCGACGTCCGCGCGGCATCTGACCGAAAGGGAAATATGTCATCACGGACCCGGGTGTGCCGATCTCGTCGCCATAATACAGGTGATAGACGTCTGGCTGGTCAAAGTTGACGGTCTTCTTGACGCGCCGCAGGCCAAGGGTCTGGGTGAAAAATCTGTTGTTCTCTGCCGCATCGGCCGCCATTGACGTGACGTGGTGCAGGCCTTTGATTTGCTTGATCATGGTGTCGCCTTTCAAGTCATCCAATTCTGTTGCAGCCAATATAGCGTGGGGCATCATTATTAAGAATGGATATGTTCTTGCATTAACTGTTGTCGATATTGCAATAATTGCCCATGCAAGACATCAAACCAATCAGAGTATTCTTGAAGGTGGTCGCGCTGAGCAGCTTTGCCGCAGCCGCCCGCAGCCTGAACATGACGCCAGCGTCGGTCACGCGCATCGTTGCCAAGCTGGAGCAGGATCTGGGCCAGCAGCTGTTGGTGCGCACGACGCGGCAAGTGGCGCTGACCAGTGCCGGCGCGATGGTGGCGGCGCGTTTTGGCCCGGTGGTCGACAGCTTTGATCAAGTCACCGAAGAGATCACGCGCGCTGTGCGGCCGGATCGTGGACGGTTGTCGATCAATGCGCCGTTGTCGCTGGGGGTGCGGCTGCTGCCCACGGTGATTGACCGGTTTAGGCTGGCCTATCCTAATATCTTGGTCGATGTGACGCTGACCGACCGGCTGGTGGATGTCGTGCAGGAAAACTGTGACCTTGCCATTCGTGTATCGGGCCCGCCCAGCGATAAATCAACGATCTGGCGCAAGATCTGCGAGGTGCCCCGCCATGCGGTCGCATCCCCGGCCTTGCTTGAACGGGTGCAGCGGCCCGAGACGCCGGATGATCTGAACCCTGATTTTTGTATGTCCTATACCTCATCCGGGAAGGCCGAGGATTGGACGTTTCGCAAGGATGGAATAAAAAGAACGATCACGGCGGGACGTGCTATAACGTCGAATAACGGAGATTTTCTGTATTCGCTGGCGAGACTGGGGAACGGAATAACCGTGCTGCCGGATTTCATCGTCAATGACGGGATCGCCGCCGGAGATGTGGAACCTTTGTTGACCGACTGGGTCATCTCGCCACTTTGGCTTACGCTGTTTTATCCGCCCTATGACGTGCTGCCGCCCTTGGTGGCCACCTTTACGGATTTTTTCGAGGCGCATCTAAGTGAAGCCACGGAATTTGCCTTTCACGCCGCGAAAACAAGGCCCGGCAGTTAGGCGGCACAGGCTGTGGGCTTGGCGATAACACGCAGTCGCCGTCAAGAAACGTGGCTGATTACCCCATATAATACGGGCAGCAGCACCACTTTTGGCGGATACTTCAGGCAGTCTTAGAATTGCCAATATCGTCTTTTATGAGGGTGGCCAGTACTGACAACAAGCATAGAAATCTAAGTAATATTACCGCATGCAAGGTGGTTAAGTTTCCACCAGAAGACGAAATTGGCCGAGCTGGTCTTGGACTGAATGAGGATACGATGACCCGCATTAAGGCAATTATTATTAAAATATCAGCGACGCCGGTGGCTGTCGCATGATGAAGCCCCCAGCCCCGGCGAACGAAGCCGAACGATTGGCGTATCTGCATCGTTTGGGCCTCGACCTCTCGCTTACCTTTGAGGAAATTGACGGGCTGTGCGACGTCGCATCGAGTTTGACAGGGGCACCGGTTGCCTTGGTAACCTTGATTGACGAGACCGAGCAGAACATTCTGGCGGGGGTCGGCTTAGGCGATGTGAAACAGACCAGCAGGGATGTGTCGTTTTGCGCGCATGCAATCATGCACAGCGAACAATTCGAAGTGAACGACGCGCAGGCCGATCCGCGGTTTGCAGATAATCCGTTTGTTGCTGGCGCACCGGGCTTCCGGTCCTATCTGGGGACGGTTCTGGAACCCGAGGATGAAATCCGGCTTGGCACGTTATGCGTGCTGGACACCGAAGCAAAAACCTATTCCGACGACGTCAAAGCAGACTTGTCAAAGATTGCCAAAGCGATCACCGCGTTGATCGTTTCTTACCGTGAGAAAATGGATTTAATCGATTATTCCAAAGAGCTTGCGATGCGGAACTCGGAAATGGCCGCGCTGACAGATACCCTGCGAAGTTCGATGGAAAAGCTCGTTGCCGCGGAAAACACCAAGAACGAATTCGTGTCGATTGTCAGCCATGAACTGCGCACGCCTTTGACCTCGATCAAGGGCGCGTTGAGCCTGATGAGGAACGACGCGCAGCAGGCCGGATCATCAAAGACCCAACGGTTGATTGAAATCGCCTGTCAGAACAGCGAGCGGCTTCTTTCGTTGGTCGATGACATTCTCAAACTGCAAAAGAACGAGTTCGGCACACCGCAATCCAGCTTTGGCCCCGTTGACCTGAGCGAACTGATCGAGACATCCGCCGATGCCTATCGCAGCTATGCCGCCGACAGAAATGTGACGCTGAAAGTGTCGGGGACCGGTCCGTCTTGCATTGTGTCAGGCGACAAAGCCCAACTGGATCGGGTGTTGGCCAATGTCCTGTCTAACGCGTTCAAATTCTCGAAACGGGGGGGGCATGTCGAAATCTGCCTTAACTGTGCCAAGGATGGTCCGCAGATATCGGTCAAAGATGACGGTGTTGGTATTCCAGAGGGGTCCAAGGAAAAGGTCTTTGGCCTCTTCTCTCAGGTGGATGGTTCTGACACGCGATCGCAAAGCGGGACCGGGCTTGGGATGCACATCTGTAAACAGATATTAACGCAGCATAACGCGACCATCGACTATGAAAGCGAACTTGGCGTCGGAACAGAATTTACGATCCGTTTCCCTGCGACCGACCCTCAAGATACCGCCAGCGAATAGGTGTTTAGCCATCGCTTAGCCCCCCTCGATGATGCGCGACTGTAGCCAGATCAGCGAGGGATAGGAGGCGATCCAGAACCATAAAAAGCGGTTCAGACCAAACAGCCACGCATTTGCCAAATGGAACATGGCGGCCAGTACCAGCGCCGCGCTCAGGACTGTCGCATTAAGGAAGCTTAACGGGAACAGAACCTCAAAGAGCATGACCACCCAAGATGCCCCCCACAGCAGCCGTGGCCAGTTGGCCATACGGCGCAGTTTTTCAGCAACGGGATATGCGGAGAAGCTGAACACATCCGCCAGCGCACGCCCGCTGCGCCATTCGGGGTTCACGATCTTGACCTGGCCAGAGATGAAATATGACAGGATGACCTGTATGCCCAGATATCCGAATGTGGCTTGTGAAAGTAACCCAGCCGGCAACCAACGTGACAGGCACAGGCAGTACAGGATCAACAGCCCCATGCGATCGCTGCCGCCATTATAGGGCCCTTGAAAGCGGTGCAGGACAAATATGCTATGGACACACAGCGCGAGCAAAACCCACTGGCTGTGCAGCCCTGTCAACAGCGCAACGGCGAGGGTGGCGCGGGGAATAAACAGCAGCCGCGCCGTGTGCGAGCCCGATATATGTTCGGCTGATTGCTGTAAAAACGCGATGGCCAGCAGGATTTCAGTGGCCCGCAACGCAAAATCCAACGTCATCGGGGTGCTGCACCTGCAACAGGGAAAGGGGTGGACAGGAACAGGATGTCTTGGGAAATGCCGGTTTCATCGCGGGACATGAAAACCAGACGGAATTGCGCCGCGCTTACGTGGCAGTTTGCGGGGCCCTGTTCGAGGTCATCCAGAATGCGGCGTGTTATTTCGTTGATGCTGTGGGGTGTCGGATTTTCCGCAATGCGTTCCGCGCAGCTGACCACAAATAATGCGTCATTTCTGCGGGCATTCCAAAACAGCCGGCACAGCATCTGCACCACAGGTATCGCCACGGGGCGCGGTCTGAATTCCTGCCAATCGCCCAAGGCCACACCGCCCTGTGACAGTACGGTCCATTGTACCCGCGGCGATGGTTCAATCGTTTGGAAAAACCGCCAGGACGGCAGCAACACAGGTAGAACAAGCGACAGGGTTTTCAGCATGACCAGAGTTAACGGTCATGCCATTAACATCACGTGAATTCGAGAACCCGGTGTTCCGCAGACGCGCGGCAGCACCCTTTGTCAAAAAGGGTGCGCCGGTTTAGTGGACGGTTTCCGTCGTCAAAAGCCGCGCTTCATGGGCGCGCAGCAGGCGGCGGGCGGCGACATAACCCGACAGCCCTTCAGGTTTCTGCAACTCGGGGAACAGCGCCAGTATTTCATCGCGTTGTTCTGACAGAATGCCCGCCATCGAATGTTCACCCGGTTGAAAGCTTTCTGCCCATGCGCCATCTGCAAGCACCACCTCGTGATGGTCGAACATGACGTGGATATAGCTGACCCGCGCGGGGCGGGTTTGTTCTACCCCGTCCAGCCCGACAAGATGCTTGGCCGCGACCAGAACTTCGCGTTCGCTAAACATGACCTCGGCCTGATTGGACGTCACCAACATCCGGTGGTTCGGGCTGACCGCCATATCCCATTGCGGGAGATTGTTGCCCAAGGCCCCTGCCCGGATCACAATCGGATTAAAGTCGGGCGTCGCGGCAAGGTCTGCGCGGCTAAGGTTCCGGCGGCCGATCCAGCGGACGGGTTGCAAGCCGTTGTCGCGGGTGATCACCTGATCGTCTACTTTCAGCTGCTGCACAGGAATTTCACCGCGACGGGTGGCGATGCGCGTGCCGGGCGTAAAGCAGATTACGATCTCTTCGATCTCGGAATAGGTTGTTGTGCCAGTGACGTTCCCATGGGTATCCCGGAATACGATCTTGCCGGATTCAGGACCGTCTTTCGTCAATGTATAAAGCGACTTATCGAGGCCGGTCAGATCGAGAACATCAATATCCTGCCCATCGGCGTCTTCGCCGCCGACAATCGTGTGGTTGCCACCCGAGGTAAAGTTGATCAGGTCGGACCCCTGCCCGCCCTCGGCCAGATCGTTGCCACCGCCGACGGTCAGCGTGTCGCTACCTTCGCCGCCAAACATCTGATCGCTGCCGTCACCGCCGTCCAGACTGTCATCGCCGCCTTGGCCCAGCAGCGTGTCATCGCCCAACCCGCCCAAAAGCGTGTCATTGCCAGCCTCGATCGGCACTGTGACCGGTTCGTCGATCAGATCACCGGACAGGGTAAAGCCTGACTGTGTTGTACGTGTCTCGAGGGTGAATTCAATGAACTCGCGATCCTCGAACTGGCCGGAGAACCACGAATCCTGATCGTTCGGGTCGTTCTGTTGTGTGCCCGCGGCTGTCACGTTGCCGTTTTTGGTGGTCACGATCAGCGCAGAATCGTCGCTGGTCGCAAAGGCGGTAAAACTATCGGCATCCAGCGTCACGGATTCCTGATCGCCGACCCTATTTCTGTCCAGGTCATTGAACGTCGCGGTCGAGTTCAAAGAGACAGGCGCACCTGTGACCGGATTAAAGAATTCCAACCGGAAGGTCACCTTTGCCCCGCCGTATTTGGTATTGGACCCTTGCCCCGAGTTCAAAAGGATTTCAGACCCTTCGCCCCCTGCCAGGCTGACCGGCATATTTGAATTGGTTGTGCTAACCAGAACCAAACGCCCGTAAACCGGCGTTCCGTCAGTCAATGTGGCGACGTCGCGGTACACGACCGCATCGCCCGGCTTCGCATTGCCGACCGAGTTGGAAACGCGGTTGTCAAACGACAGCGTAACGGGCGTTGCGTCATTTCCGGGTGCGGTGCCTATGCCCGCATCGCCGAATATAACGTCATTGCCTGCACCGCCGTCGATCCAGTCATCTGCACCTTCGCCGGAAACGCGGTCGTTCCCGGCACCAGTTGTGATCTGGTCGTCTTCAGCCGTGCCCTGAATAGTATCAGAGCCCGTAGTCCCATTGATCGTCGCCATCAAAGCAGCCTTTTAAGTATCTTTGCGGGTGAACGGTTCAGCAGCGAACCGGTTTTCAAACGCAGCAAAATTCTTCGTTTATTTATATGCAAAGCATTCCTTACAACAGCCAGTACTCGAAAATGTGATCGCTTTTTTACTGTCTTTTCAGGTAACTATTGAGAAAACTTTAACAATTAATCATGAGTTGTGGGCGTGATTACGCTGAGCCACAACCAGTGCGGGTTATAGGGGGTAAAAGTAGGCGCGCCAGATTCCGATGAACATCAAAATACTGCCGATATTGACCCAGAGGTGCCAAATCGCATAGCGCATAGGCATGGCCTTGCGGGCATAAAAAGCCGTCCCCACGACATAGGCACCCGCGCCCGCAATGACGCACCACAGCGTTTCTATTGGCACCGTTTTCAGATCGGGCAGCGCGCATAAACCGATTGCCCCCAGCCCGAGGTACGATGCAGTCGACCAGCGCGATTTCACCTGTTCATTGGTGATTTTGTTCCAAATCGCCACAACAGTCAGACCCCAACACAGGCACAACAGAAAGATCGTCCATGGTGTCCCCGCCTGGACAAAGAACGGCGTGAAGGTACCCGCGATGCTGGGATAAATAGCGGCATGATCGATGCGGCGCAGCTTTACGCGCTGTGCATGCAAGGGCAGGAAATGATAGGACCATGAAGCCAGATTAGATGCCAATGCGCAAAGCGCGTAGACCCAAACGGCAATGATCTGCGCTGCGCCCAACTGCGCTGTGGCGTTGGTGATCAGCGCGCTGCCTGCACCCAGAACCAGCATCAAGCCAAAAGCGTGAACCGCCATATCCGCGCGGCGATGGCGCGGGTTTGAGCTCGGGAAAGTTGTATTTGTCATAGGTGTCTCTGGCAAAGCTTGCGACGTCGGTAGCCGCCGCCCTGCCCAAAGTCCACCACGCCGGTACGTCAGCCCCGTGAATTTTACGAGACGGGCGCGGGTTTGCCTGCTAAAATGGCTTCGATCAGGATTTGAACCCGCAGCGCTTCGGGCAAGGTGGCCAGCCGGTTCAGTTTGCCTTCGATCAGCAGGACCAGATCGTCCAGTTGGGCGCGCAGGCTGGTCGCACGCGGGTCGGCATAATCGTCAACAATCGGGGTAAAGGCACCGCCTGTCGACACATCATCAAGGTAGAATTCCGAGATGCGCCTGCTGGCCTTGGTCCCCTTGATGGTCAGTTCCTGACGGTCGGGTTGCGCACCGCCGACACTGCCCATGATGGTGACGGGCGCGCCCGATGCCGATACCAGCCGCGCGGCCACATGGGTTTCACACAACGCGCCACCGGCAGGATAGTCGGGTTGCGCCCAAACCAGTTCCAACGGCCCCAAGATGCGTTCGGAAAAGAACAGAAAATGCGAGATAACCTCGCGGGTCATGCCGCCTTCGGCACGAAAGCGCAGCCAATCGGCGGCCTGCTGCCACGCGCGCGGCCATGCGGCATAGGTCACGACGATATCAGCACCTGCCAATTCGCCAAGCTCACCCGCCTTGGCGGCAGCGTGAACATCGGTCAGGGCGGCACCGGCAGCTTGGGTAAAGTTCACCGCAGCGGGCACGCCAAACGCGCCGATTTTGGCAACTAGATCGCGGCTTTCTTCGATGTCGATGCCCAGCGGTTTTTCGAGGAACACAGCCTTGCCAGCCTCGGCAGCGGCCAAGGCATAGGCCTTGCGCGGAACGGGCGGACAGGCAAGATAGATCAGATCGGCGGCGGCAATCGCGTCTTCTGCGGTTGCGACCAGCGCCACATCCGGCGCGGCAGCCTTGGCCGTGCGGCAGGCATCATCGCTGGGGTCCCAGATTGCCACAACCGTATAGGCGGGATGCTTTTGCATATGTTCCAGCATGCGCTGCCCCATGATGCCCAGACCGATGATTGCTGTTTTGATTGTCATGACGTTCCCCGAATTCCAGATGCCCGTTTCCCGTGCCCCCCTGACCAATTCGTCTAAGGTGGCCAAAGGCTTGCGTTGTCTTGACCTAGCACAGGAACATCCCGAACAGCGAGCCGAAAACCCACCCCCTAAAATATGAAACCCCCGCATAGCGCGGGGCCATGCGGGGGTGAAATCTCTGGGGTGTTCTGGACGCGGTTTAGCGCAGAACGACTGCCTGTGCGGCAATGTGGCGAATTTCGCCGCGTGCAATACGGATATCGGCCAGATCGCGGTCGCTCATTGCGGCCAGTTCGCTAAAGGTTTGACGTTCGGCGCGCTTTTGGGCGCGGTTCGCGCGATAGCCTTCAATCAGGCTGTGCATTTTTGCAGCTACGTCAAAGCTTGGCGTGGTTGTTGTTGTATAGCTCATTTTTTTCTCTTTTCATCTTCGGTTTGCGGTGGCCTATCCACCGCAACGGGTTGGTGCTGCTTTTTGATCCCTAAGGGAGGGTCGGGATCAGTCGCAGGAATTACGCAGGAACGGCCCCACGTGGTGTTTTCGCAAACAGGCCGCGCAGTTTAACGGATGCTTTGGTAGCGAGCGATGCGATGAACGCGCTGCGTTCTGCATTGGCCCGTGCAAGGATCCGGTCAACTTCTGACGGTGTAGCGGTACGGTATGTAACGTTGGTAGTCATTTTCAGCTTTCCATTTCTGGGCTTCATTGCCCGTGGGATGCATATGTGCCTGACCATGCAAAGGTGCAAACCATAGTCGATATGCAGTTTTTGCATGGCTTGTCGGGCGGCGGGATGTTGCCGATTTCGGGCTGGTTTTCAGGCACAGAATGGCCACATACCCGCCTTGGGATGGACAGAGTGGCACGTGATCTTTATCCGGCCCGCGAGATAGACTTTCGCACCCCTACGGAGCAATCAAATGGCCCAAAGCATACCCACCCCCGTCAAGGCCGCGCCTGCGCCATCAAAACCAGCACAGCCCCAGACAAATGTGCCGGTTTTCACGGATTACGCCAGCATCTGACGCGTGACACCGGACGTCGGACGCGGTAAACTTTGCGCCATGTCCGAACCTGTTTCCTCTATCCGTAATCTTGGCCCCGCTTTTGAACAAAGCCTGGCCAAGGTTGGCGTCCACACCGCCGATGAACTGCGCGACCTTGGCGCAGACGCCGCCTATGAAATGCTGCTCCGCGCCGGACACCGCCCCCATTTCATCGGGTACTATGTGTTGGTGATGGGCCTACAGGGCCGCCCATGGAATGATTGCAAAGGTGCCGAAAAGAAAGCCCTGCGCGTCAAGTTCGACGCGATGAAGGCACGGGCCATTGACCCGGCCCAGTCGGAATTTGAACGTATGATGGACCAGATCGGCGTCAGAACGCTGAGTTCATAGCATACAGGTCGCAGACCCTCCCCCTCGACCCTTGACCTTATAGGAACCGGACCGTCCCATGCGCGTTGTTTAGTGAACAACATGCATATGAGGGCCCCATGGCGCTAAACTCCACCACCGAAAATGATCTGGACCGCCTGCACCGGCTGGCCCGCAGAATGGATTATGCGTTTCGCATTCCGCTGCTTGGAGTCCGCTTGGGTTGGGATTCAATCTTGGGTCTGGTACCGGGGGTCGGTGATGCACTGGCCTTGGCGCCCGCTGGCTACATTATAAAAGAGGCGCATCGCATGGGCGCAAGCAGCACCGTGCTGGGCCGGATGGGGGCGAATGTTGGCATAGATTTGGTGATCGGTGCGATTCCACTGATCGGTGACCTGTTCGACATCGGTTGGAAGGCGAACACCCGCAATGTCGCTTTGCTTCGCGATCACTTGGCTGACCGCGGCGTCGCGCTGGATGTGGCCACGGGACGTTTGTCCTCAGATCAGCCCAGCTTGCGCGGGTGAACGGCTGATACGAAAAAGGGCCGCAGTTTCCTGCGACCCTTAAACAGTTCTTAAATGCAGGTGGGCTTAGCCGACCAGTTCAAGACCCGAGAAGAAGTAAGCGATTTCTTCTGCCGCTGCTTCAGGTGCATCCGACCCGTGAACCGAGTTTTCGCCAACTGATTCAGCAAATTCAGCGCGGATTGTGCCGGCTGCTGCGTCGCTTGGGTTGGTTGCGCCCATAACTTCGCGGTTTTTCGCGATGGCGTTTTCGCCTTCCAGAACCTGTGCAACGATTGGCGCGGATGCCATGAATTCGCACAGTTCGTCATAGAAAGGACGCTCGGCGTGTACTTTGTAGAACTCACCGGCTTGTGCTTTGGACAGGTGAATACGCTTGCTTGCGACAACGCGCAGGCCTGCGTCTTCGAATTTCTTAACGATTGCGCCGGTCAGGTTGCGGCGTGTTGCGTCTGGTTTGATGATCGAGAATGTGCGCTCAAGGGCCATGATAGCTCTCCTATAGGGGTTAATTTGGGCGCTCCCTAGCATGGGGATTGCCGCGTGAAAAGGCGCGATTGACGCGGGGCCAGACATGGTTCACACCGCGCCCATGTTACGCATTTCAGAAATCAACTATTCCGTCGAAGGCCGCCCCCTCTTTGAGGAGGCCAGCGCCGTCATTCCCGAAGGTCATAAAGTGGGCCTCGTCGGCCGCAATGGCGCGGGTAAAACCACCTTGTTTCGCATCATTCGCGGGGAATTGGGGCTGGACGCGGGTGAAATCACCCTGCCATCCCGCGCCAAGATCGGCGGCGTCGCGCAAGAGGTGCCATCGTCGGACGTGTCGCTGATTGATACGGTGTTGGCGGCGGATACCGAACGGGCCGCCCTGATCACAGAATCCGAGACCACCAAGGACCCTGTTCGCATTGCCGAGGTTCAAACCCGCCTTGCCGACATCGACGCGTGGTCTGCCGAAGGGCGTGCGGCCTCGATCCTCAAGGGGCTTGGTTTTGACGATCACGACCAGCAACAGCCCTGTTCGGCCTATTCCGGCGGCTGGCGCATGCGCGTGGCGTTGGCGGGTGTTCTGTTTGCGCAGCCCGATGTGCTGCTGCTCGATGAACCGACCAACTATCTCGACCTCGAAGGGGCGCTGTGGCTTGAAAACTATCTGGCCAAATACCCCCACACGGTGATCATCATCAGCCACGACCGTGGGCTGTTGAACCGCGCCGTCGGTGGTATCTTGCACCTCGAAGACCGCAAGCTAACCTATTACCAAGGCAACTACGACCAATTCGCTAAAATGCGCGCCGAGAAACGTGCGCAACTGTCTGCCGCTGCGAAAAAGCAGCAGGCGCACAAGGCACACATGCAGGCCTTCGTCGACCGGTTCAAGGCCAAGGCGTCCAAGGCCAAGCAGGCACAGTCGCGGATGAAAGCCATTGAAAAGATGGTGACAATCACCCCACCAGAGGAAGCAGCGCGCAAGGTATTCACCTTCCCGCAGCCCGATGAATTGTCGCCACCGATCATCAGCATCGAAGGCGGGTCCACCGGCTATACCGAAGGTCAGCCCGTGTTGTCGCGCCTCAACCTGCGCATCGATCAGGACGACCGCATCGCGCTTTTGGGCCGCAACGGTCAGGGTAAATCGACCCTGTCGAAACTGCTGTCCAACCGTCTGGTCCTGTTCGAAGGCAAAGCGGTCAACTCCAACAAACTGCGCATCGGTTTCTTTGCCCAGCATCAGGTCGACGAACTGATCATCAACGAGACCCCGTTGCAGCACATGATCACCGCGCGCCCCGGCGTCATGCAGTCAAAACTGCGCGCACAGCTGGCGGGTTTCGGCCTTGGCCCCGATCAAGCCGACACCGAAGTTGGCCGCCTGTCCGGTGGTCAAAAGGCGCGCCTGTCGCTGCTGCTTGCCACGCTTGATGCGCCGCATCTGCTGATCCTCGATGAACCGACCAACCACCTCGACATCGAATCCCGCGAGGCACTGGTCGAAGCGCTGACCCGCTATTCGGGTGCCGTGATCCTTGTCAGCCACGACATGCACCTGCTGTCGATGGTGGCCGACCGTCTGTGGCTGGTGTCCGACGGCACGGTCAAACCCTACGAGGACGACCTCGAAGCTTATCGCAAAATGCTGCTGACCGTTGAAAAACCCGTCAGCAAGAACGCCAAGCCGGTGAAAGAAGCGCCAAAACCCAAACGCGCCTCACGCGAAGACATCCTTGCCCTGCGTTCCGAAGTGCGCACTGCCGAGGCCCGCGTGACGAAAATCAACGACATGCGCGACAAGCTGGCCAAGAAACTTGCCGATCCTGCCCTTTACGAAAAGGAAAAAGTCGGCGAACTTGAGGTGTGGAACAAAAAATACGCCGAAGTCATGGCCGCACTTGAACGTGCGGAAGCGATCTGGATGGCCGCTCTGGAAAAATTGGAAACAGCCTCCGCCTGACGACTGACACACTCTTCGCTTGGCTTCTCTGGCTCACAAATATCCCGGGGGTCCGGGGGCTGGCCCCCGGAAATACATATGATGACACTCGACATTGCCTTTATGATCACGGCCTTTGCCACAATGATCGTCATCATTGACCCCTTTGCGATCGGGCCGATGTTTCTGGCCCTCACCCCCGGCCTGTCCCATGCACAACGGCGCCGCATCGCATGGCGCGGTGTGTTCATTGCGGGGCTGATCTTGTTGGTTTTCGCGGCCTTCGGCGAGGCCGTGCTGGGCTTTATCGGCATCTCCATGCCCGCGTTTCGCGTCGCCGGGGGGATTTTGCTGTTTCTGACCGCCCTTGAAATGCTCTTCGACCGCCGCACAAAACGGCGCGAGCAAAGCACCACTGACCCCGACCACGACGCCGACGATCACGACGATCCGTCGGTCTTTCCGCTGGCCATTCCGTTGATCGCGGGTCCGGGTTCTATCGCGTCGGTGATCCTGCTCACCGGTGAAAAACCCGGCGTCGAAGGGTTCGTGACCGTGATGGGGATCACCTTTGCCGTGCTGGCCTTGATGGGGATCACGATGCAGGCAAGCGGCTATCTCGAACGCGTTTTGGGCAAAGTCGGGATCAATGTCATCACGCGACTGCTGGGCATGCTTTTGGCCGCGCTTTCGGTGCAATTCGTTCTCGAAGGTCTCAGCGCCTTTGGTTTTGGGCCGGGTGCGGGCTGACAAAACCCGCCACACGCCCCATATTCCACCCAAGGAACAACGGAGCGTCCAATGGCAGAATTTGAAACCGGTCGTCTGATCTATCTTTTAGTGTTGCTGGCGATGGTCGCGGGCTGGTTCTTTATGCAGGGCCGCGGCGAGGGATTTAACAAAACCCTGCAACAGGCCGCAGTTTGGGGCATGATCTTTGTCGGTGCCGCCGCAGGTTACGCGCTGTGGGGCGACATCACGCGCAATTCGGGCGCACCCCAGCAAAGCTATGCGGACGGGATCGGCACCGTCACCCTGCCCCGTGCGCGGGATGGCCATTATTACCTGACGGTCCAGATCAATGGCGCGCCGATCCGCTTTGTCGTGGACACGGGGGCCAGCGATATGGTTCTCACCCGCGAGGATGCGCAGCGTGTGGGCCTGTCGCCCGATACGCTCAACTACCTTGGTCGCGCCAATACCGCCAACGGCGAGGTGCGCACCGCCTTTGTACGCCTGAACGAAGTCCAATTGGGGGATGTGCGCGATTTCGATGTGCCTGCCGTGGTGAATGACGGCGAGATGGGGCAATCATTGTTGGGGATGGGCTATCTGCAACGTTGGGGCCGGATCGAGATTTCGAATAACGAGCTGATCCTGACACGTTAAGATCGATCAGTAACCCACTCACGTTTCTGCCTTTTTCTCCCAGCGACCGCTTTCTTCGGACCAGTATTGCGCCGACACGCTTGCGTCTTTCAACGCTTTCCACTGGCCGCGCGCCTTGTTCAGGGCCCGCTCGTCCAGCCCGTCAAACAGAATGCATACCCGGTCCAGATTGGTGACTTCGGCAGCGGTCACATCTGCCCCGTGGATCGAAAACACACAGGTGGCCCCGTTCGGCGCCTCGGTTTGGGTGGTCAACAAAACCGGCTGTTCCGCATCATGGGGGCCACCGGCCAACCCGTGCGGCAGGAACCCGTCATCGGGCCCTTGCCACAGGGCTGCATCCATTTGCGCTAGCAGATCGGGGTCGGTGCCGCGTACCGCCACACGCCACCCTGCCCCTTGGGCCTTGCCCAGCAGCATGGTTAACGTCTCGACCAAAGGTCGCTGTGTCAGATGGTAAAAATACGCGGCACCCATGGGCTTATTCGACCTCGAAATTATCCGAAATCAACCGGTTCAAGGATGCAACGCCCCATCCTGTGGCCCCGATCGGTGCCAATGTCGTTTCTGTCTTGAGCGACGCGACACCTGCAATATCAAGGTGAATCCAGGGTGTCTCGTCTTTCACGAACCGCCCAAGGAACTGCGCCGCAGATACGGCACCGCCATCGCGCCCGCCGATGTTTTTCATGTCGGCAATCCGGCTTTTCAGCAGCTTGTCATAGCCGGGGCCCATAGGCATCCGCCATGCGCCTTCGTTCTCTACCTCAGCGGCCTTTAGGAACGCGTTGCACAGGGTGTCATTGTTCGAAAACACGCCCGCATTTTCATGGCCAAGACCAATTACGATGGCGCCCGTCAGCGTCGCCAAATCGATCATGCCCGCAGGTTTAAAGCGGTCTTGCGCGTACCACAGCACGTCACAGAGTACCAAACGCCCCTCGGCGTCGGTGTTGATCACCTCGACGGTGTCGCCTTTCATCGATTTGATCACATCGCCCGGACGCGTCGCCATGCCCGATGGCATGTTTTCGACAATACCAACAAGGCCCACAACATTGGCTTTGGCCTTGCGCAGGGCAAGGGAGCGCATCACGCCAGCCACCACGCCCGCGCCGCCCATATCCATGGTCATGTCTTCCATGCCAAGGCCGGGTTTCAGGCTGATGCCGCCGGTGTCAAAGACAACGCCCTTGCCGACCAGCGCCAGTGGGGCTGCGTCTTTCTCGCCGCCATTCCATTTCATAACAACAACATAGGACGGGCTGGACGACCCTTGGCCAACCGACAAAAGCGTGCGCATGCCCAGCTTTTCCAGTTCGGCGTCGTCCAGCACTTCGACCTCGAGGCCGATGTTTTCCATCTCGGCCAGACGGTTCGCGAATTCTGTGGTGGTCAGCACGTTGGCAGGTTCATTGGTCAGATCGCGGGTCATAAAGGCACCGTCGGCGATGGCGAGCAAAGGTTCTGCGGCCTCTTTCACCTCGTCGGGCTTGCTGGCCATAATCGTAATAGCGCCCTTGCGCGGCTTGCCGTCGCTCTTGTTGTCCTCAAAGCTGTAGTCACGCATGGCAAGGCCAAAGCACAGCTCGGCCGATTTGCGCAGCCCGCCTGTCAGAACCAGCAAATCCGCAGCCCCGCGCAGCTTGGCCAAGCTGCCGCCCGCTTTGCGCAAATCCTGCACATTGGCGTTGTTCGCCAGTTGGATCACGTCCACGGCCTCGGCCAGCATGCCCGTGGGATACCCCATGCTGAGCACGTCGCCGGGTTTCAGATCGGCGAATTTGGTGGTTTGGACCAGACGTTCCAGCGCGCCTTTTGTCAGCTTGTTGATCCGGCGGGCGCTTGGGTTCATCTTGCCTTCGGCGTCGATGGTGACGGCAACACGACCAGCGTGTTCCGCAATCTGGTCTACGTCTGTTTGGGCAAAACTGATTGGGGTCAATGCGGTCATGGTCTGCGTCCTTTTGGTATGAATTACCCCAAGACCTAGCGCGCAGCCGCCGGTATTGCCAGATAGCAGTTTTCGCCGACGAAAATTTGTTTTATCGTGCGTGCAAAATATCAGCATAAATATCTAAGGGATGCAGATTGGCTAAGTTTGACCGCTATATGTTGTCCCAGTTCCTGATCCTGTTCAGTTTTTTCGCGCTGATCCTGGTCGCGATTTTTTGGATCAACCGCGCCGTTATCTTGTTTGATCGCCTGATTGGCGACGGCCAGACGGCGTTGGTGTTTCTGGAATTCACTGTGCTGGGCCTGCCCAAGCTGATCACCACGGTGTTTCCCATCGCTGCATTCGCGGGGTCGGTCTATGTGATCAACCGCATGACCAGCGAATCCGAGATGACAGTGCTGCAGGCCACGGGCAGCGGGCCGTGGCGGTTGGCGCGCCCTGTGTTGGTTTACGGTATTTGCGTTGCGGTGATGATGTCGGTTCTGACGCATTTTCTGGTGCCCATGGCCAAGGCACAATTATCCCAACGCGAGGCCGAGATTTCGCAAAACGTGTCCGCGCGGTTGCTGACCGAGGGCGAGTTTCTGCACCCCTCGTCCAAGGTTACGTTCTACACGCGGCTGATTGGCACCGATGGCGTTTTGCGCGATGTGTTTCTTTCTGATCGCCGCAACCCAGAAGAAGGCATTATCTATTCCGCATCCGAGGCCTATCTTGTGCGCAATGGCGAAGGGACGACGCTGATTATGGTCGATGGATTGGCGCAGCGCCTCACAAGCGAGACCAATCAGCTGTCTACCGCGAAATTCCGGGATTTTTCTTTCGATATCTCGGCGTTGGTCAGTAACAGCACCGAGGAATATACATCGGTGGATAGTATGGTGACGCCTGCATTGTTTACCGATTGGACGGCCCTTGGGGACAAGGCCGACATATCCCAAGGTGTCATCACCGAAGAATTTCACGCCCGCTTTGCCGCGCCGCTGTTTTGCATTGTCGCGGCGATGATCGGCTATGCCACGCTGATCTTGGGCGGGTTTTCGCGGTTTGGCGTCTGGCGCGAGATCGTGATCGCCTTTGGCCTGCTGATTGCCATTGATGGTCTTCGCAGCACATTGGAAGGCATGGTGCGCAGTGACGCCAGCCGCTGGCCGTTGATCTATTTGCCCAGCTTGATAGGTCTGATTTTGGTGCTGGCGATGATTTGGCAAACCGCCCATCCGGGTTGGTTGCGCCGAATGCGCCGGGCAAAGGTGGCGGTATGATCCTGCATTTCTATTTCGCGCGCCGTTTCCTAACCGGCTTTGTGTTGATCTCGGCGGTGCTGTTTGCACTGTTGGTGTTGGTCGATATGGTCGAACAGGCCCGCAGATTTGGCAGCTATGACATCGGTTGGCAGCGCATTTTCGGGCTGACCATGTTGAACACCCCCGCGACCATGAACCTGATTTTGCCATTGATCATGATTTTGGCGACGGTCGTTTTGTTTCTATCCCTCGCGCGGTCTTCCGAACTGGTCGTGACCCGTGCTGCGGGACGATCAGCGCTTAGCGCGTTGCAGGCCCCTGTTATGGTGGCATTTATCATCGGGGTCATGGCGGTTGGCATGTTGAACCCGATCGTGGCCGCCACGGCAAAACGCTATGTGCAAGTGTCCGAGAACATCCGCGCGGGCGGTGCGTCGGCCCTGTCGATCAGCCACGAAGGATTGTGGCTGCGTCAGGGTGGCGAGCAAGGGCAAACCGTGATCCGCGCGTGGCGGTCCAACGCCGATGCGTCGGTGTTGTATGATGTGACGTTCATTTCCTATGCCCCTGACGGTGGCCCCATTCGCCGGATTGAGGCAACCAGTGCCGAGCTGGAAGAGAATTCATGGGTGCTGACCGGCGCAAAGTCATGGCCGCTCGAGGTCGGGGTGAACGCCGAAGGCAATGCCGAATTCTTCGAGACGCTGACACTTCCGTCTAACCTGACGCTGGACCGTATCCGCGAAAGCATCAGTGATCCGGGTGCCGTGTCGATCTATGATCTGCCCGAATTTATCAGCCAGCTTGAACAGGCCGGGTTTTCGCCCCGCCGTCACAAGGTCTGGCTTCAGACCGAATTGGCCCGCCCGTTTTTCCTTGTGGCGATGGTTCTTGTTGCGAGCGCATTCACCATGCGCCATACGAGGTTCGGAGGCACAGGCGTTGCCGTGTTGGCATCTGTTCTGTTGGGGTTTGGCTTGTATTTCATTCGCAGCTTTGCACAAATTTTAGGGGAAAACGGGCAGATCCCGGTGATCCTCGCGGCATGGGCACCGCCGGTGGCGTCGATCCTGTTGGCCCTTGGTTTGTTGCTCCATGCGGAGGATGGCTGATATGCGGCGGTTTATCCTGGCGCTTTGCTTGCTGCTTCCCCTGCCCGCAACGGCGCAAAACCTTGGTGAACGGCCTGCGGTTCTGGTGGCTGACGACCTGTTGATTACCCGCGACCGGGTGTTGATCGCCCGCGGCAATGTCGAGGCATTCCAAGGCGACACCCGCATTCGCGCCAAATCAATCAGCTATGATGAACAGACCGGCGCGCTGACCATCGAGGGGCCGATTGTGCTGACCGATGGTGCGGGATCGGTGATCTTGGCTGACGCTGCCGAACTGGACAGCAGTTTGCAAAATGGTCTTTTGACCGGCGCACGTATGGTGATGAACCAACAGGTGCAACTGGCCGCCGTGCAGATTGACCGCGTCGACGGGCGTTACAGCCAGCTTTATAAAACCGCCGTAACATCTTGTAAAATATGCGAAGATGGCGAAGTGCCCTTGTGGCAGATCCGGGCGCGTCGGGTCATCCACGACGAGGTCGGGCAGCAGCTTTATTTCGATGATGCGACGTTTCACATCAAAAACGTTCCGGTCTTTCACCTGCCCCGTTTGCGGATGCCGGACCCGACGCTTGACCGTGCGACCGGGTTTCTGACGCCCTCAATCCGGACCACGTCGCAATTGGGCACGGGCCTTAAGCTGCCGTATTTTATCAAGTTGGGCGACAGCCGTGATCTGACCTTGGCCCCGTATCTGTCGACCGCGACGCGGACGCTTGAATTCAGGTATCGGCAGGCGTTTGTCGGCGGCAATATTTCATTCGAAGGGGCCTATACCCGCGATGATGAGATCCCCGATACAAACCGGGGCTATCTTGATTGGCAAGGCGCGTTTGATCTGCGGCGCGATTACAAACTAAGCTTCAACATCAAGATCGTCAGCGACGAGGCATATTTTACCGAATACGGCTATCTGGACGAAGACCGTTTGCGCAGCGATATCACCGTCAGCCGTGCGCGGCGTGACAGCTATGTACGGGCCAGTCTGTATAACTTTGAAACCCTGCGCGACGGCGAGATCAATTCGACCCTGCCGACCCTCGTGATCGACGGCGAATTCGAGCGCCGATTTTTCCCCAAGTCGGTCGGGGGCGAGGTTCGGTTTTCGCTTGAGGCCCACAGCCACCAACGCAGTTCCACAGTGGATGTGATTGGCCGGGACGTGGCGCGGATCAATGGCAAGCTTGAATATCTGCGGCGGTTCACCCACCAAAGTGGGCTGGTGACGGATGCGCGTGCCGGCTTGGGTTTTAACGCGTTTGATATCACCCAAGACACGACATATTCGCAAAACCATACCGATCTGGTGCCCTCTGCATCCGTTGGCCTAAGCTATCCTATGGTGCGCCGCGGGGCGGGTGGTGTGACGCAGATGCTCACGCCGCTCGCGCAAGTCGGATGGACTGGGGGGGAACGTCTGGACATCCCTAACGAGGAAAGCACACGGGTCGAGTTTGATCAGGGCAACCTGCTGAGCCTGTCACGCTTCCCCAGCTCTGACCGGCAGGAACGGGGTACTGTTACCGCCGTGGGGATGAACTGGTCACGCTTTGACCCGCAGGGGTGGGATACGCATATTGCCGTGGGTCAGGTGTTCCGGTCGGTCTTTGATAGCGATTTCACCAATTCGTCAGGCCTGTCAGGCACCAAATCCAACATCCTGCTGGCCGGGCAAATCCGCAACCACGCCGGTTTGTCGCTTACCGCGCGCACCCTGTTTGACAACAACTTTGAGGTATCCAAGACAGAGCTGCGCGGCGATCTGGGGTTTCGGAACCTCACCCTTGGCGGCACTTATGTCTGGCTTGAAACCGATGCTGACGAAGACCGCACCGAACCCGTGTCCGAGATTTCACTGGATGGGTCCTATGACTTTCGCAATCATTGGACCGCCAGCGCCGACGTCCGCTATGACGTCGACAATGACCGTGCTGCGACGGCGGGTCTTGGCCTGACCTATAACAATGAATGCGTCAGCGTCGACCTTTCCGTCCGCCGGCGCTATACCTCATCAACAAGTGTTGAGCCCTCGACGGATATCGGGTTTAACATCGGCCTGCGGGGCTTTTCGGCCTCCAACGGAAAAGAAAGATATGTGCGATCATGTGGGATGTAACTAAGATGAACCTGAACCGTCTGACACGCCGCGTTGCGATTGTTGGCCTTGCGGTCATGACAGCCGCCCCGGTGCTTGCGCAGAACCTCTATGCGCCGGTGGCCAAGGTGAACCAATCCGTTGTGACCGAATTCGAAGTCCAGCAACGTCAACGGTTCTTGCAACTGCTCAACGCGCCGGGTGCCACCCGCGAAGGGGTGATCGACGCCCTGATCGACGAACGTGTGCGCAACGAAGCGGTGGCCGATGCGGGGATCGAACTGACCCCCGAGGGCATCGATGAAAGCCTCGCTGAATTCGCAGGCCGCGCGAATCTAAGCACAGCCGAGTTTACCAAGGCCCTTGGTCAGGCTGGCGTGTCCCCCGAGACATTCCGTGATTTTGTCGTGAATTCCATCGGCTGGCGTGAATTGGTCCGGGCGCGTTATGCGTCGCGGGTGCAGATCACCGATGCCGAAATCGACCGTGCGCTTGGCACTGCAAATAACAGCGGCGTGCGCGTGCTGGTGTCCGAGATCATTATTCCTGCCCCTCCTGAAAACGCGGCGCGGGTAAATGCGTTGGCTGAACAAATCTCGCAGTCCGGTTCGGTGTCCGAATTTTCGAACTATGCCACCCAGTATTCCGCAACCGCCTCGCGCGGTCGTGGTGGTCGTTTGGGCTGGCAAGACCTGTCCCTGCTGCCGCCCAGCATCCAGCCGTTGATCCTTGGGCTTGCCCCGGGCGAGGTTACGGCACCCCTGCCGATCCCGAATGCCGTTGCCCTGTTCCAGCTGCGCGATATCCAGGAAACCGGCAGCCCGACAAACAGCTATTCGTCGATTGAATATGCCGCCTATTATTTGCCCGGTGGTCGCAGTCCGGAAACATTAGCACAAGCCGCGAAAATTGCCGCCCGTGTTGACAATTGCAACGACCTTTACGGAGAAGCACAGGGCCAGCCCGCCGAGGTGCTTGAGCGCGCCACCAAGGCCCCCGCCGACATCCCCCAAGACGTCGCGATTGAACTGTCCAAGCTGGACGCGGGCGAAGTGTCCACGGCGCTGACCCGCTCCAACGGCCAAACGTTGATGTTCTTGATGATGTGCAGCCGCACCGCTGCCGCCAACCAAGAAGCAAGCCGCGAGGCCGTGATCAATTCGCTGCGTCAGGAACGTCTGGTGGGCTATGCGGAGCAACTGCTTGAGCAGCTCAAAGCCGACGCGCGTATCGTGCGCAAATGACCGTGTCCCGGCCTGTCGTCATCTCGTGCGGTGAACCGGCAGGCATCGGACCAGAGGTCGCAGCCCGTGCATGGGCTGTGCTGGCTGGCGAAGTACCAATGGTCTGGCTGGGTGACCCGCGCCATTTGCCCGCCGACATCCCCCACCGCGTGATTGATCGTTGCGATCAGGCCTTGGATGTCGGGGCAGATGCCCTGCCGGTGCTTGCCCATCCCTTCCCCGCCGACAATGTTCTGGGGCAGGCCGATCCGGCCAATGCCCAAGCGGTGATTGATGTGATCGCACGCGGCGTTGATCTGGTGCGCGCAGGGGATTCCTGCGCGCTAACCACCGCACCGATTCATAAAAAGGCGCTCAAGGACGGGGCGAATTTCGCCTATCCGGGCCATACTGAATACCTCGCAGCGCTTGCTGGTATCGATGATGTGGTGATGATGCTGGCGTCGGATCAATTGCGCGTGGTGCCTGCGACAATCCACATCGCGCTGGATCAGGTCCCGCATGTTCTGACACCACCCCATCTGCGCCGGGTGATCGAAATCACCGCCGCGGGCCTGAAAAGCCAATTCGGCATTGCCAAGCCCAAGATCGCCATCGCGGGCCTGAACCCCCACGCAGGCGAAGGCGGCACAATGGGCCGTCAGGAAGTCGACTGGATGAACGATCTGGTCACGACCATGCAAGGCGAAGGGTATGATCTGATGGGTCCCCTACCCGCCGATACGATGTTTCACGCAGCCGCCCGTGCCCGATATGACGCCGCGATTGCGATGTATCACGATCAGGCGCTGATCCCGATCAAGACGCTCGATTTTGACCGCGGCGTGAATGTGACGCTGGGCTTGCCCTTTATCCGGACCTCGCCCGATCACGGCACGGCCTTTGACATCGCAGGCAAAGGTATCGCAAATCCCACCAGCATGGTCGAAGCAATCCGCCTTGCCCATAAGATGGCCGCGTCCTGATGCTTCTCTGGCTCTTAAATATCCTCGCCGAAGGCGAAAGTACAACATGACCACAATCGATACGCTTCCGCCTCTGCGCGATGTCATCAACACCCACGACCTCAAGGCGCGCAAATCGCTGGGGCAGAACTTCCTGCTTGATCTCAACCTGACCGCCAAAATCGCGCGGCAGGCGGGGGATATGTCGGGCTGCGATGTGCTTGAGATCGGTCCCGGCCCCGGTGGCCTGACCCGTGGATTGCTTGCCGAAGGGGCACGGCGTGTGTTGGCCATCGAAAAAGACAAACGCTGCCTGCCCGCGCTGAATGAAATCGCCGAGGCCTATCCCGGACGGCTGACCGTGATCGAAGGCGACGCGCTTGAAATCGACCCGCTGGCCTATCTGACCCCGCCCATTCGGATTGCCGCGAACCTGCCCTATAACGTCGGGACCGAATTGCTGGTGCGCTGGCTGACCCCGGCTGAATGGCCGCCGTTCTGGGACAGCCTGACATTGATGTTCCAACGCGAAGTCGCCGAACGCATCGTGGCCAAGCCGGGTTCCAAAGCTTACGGGCGGCTGGCATTGCTGGCACAGTGGCGGGCGGATGCGCGGATCGTGATGAATCTCCCCCCCGAGGCATTTACCCCGCCGCCCAAAGTGTCCTCGGCCGTGGTGCATTTGACCGCCCTGCCGGAACCCCGTTTTCCCGCGGATCCTGCCGTGCTGAACCGCGTTGTCGCGATGGCATTTAACCAGCGCCGCAAAATGTTGCGCTCGGCGCTCAAGGCGGCGGCACCCGACATCGAAGATCGCCTGATCGCGGCGGGCATCAAACCGACCGAGCGTGCCGAACAGCTATCGCTTGAAGCGTTCTGCGCCTTGGCCCGCGAGATCGCCAAGCCTTAACCGCACACAAACCTGTCGATCAAAAGCGAAAAGGCCCCGCAAATTGCGAGGCCTTTCCTAATTTCTATCCCAGCTTTACTCAGCCGCTTCGGTCTGATCGCCACCACCATGGGGGGCCTGACCGGACGTGTCATCCGCTTGAGGCTGCGGCTTGCGCCGGGGCGCACGGCGTGGCTTTGGCTTGTTCTCGGGGGTCTCGACCAGATTGCTGGCATCGTCACCAGCCTGTGCCGCGCTATCGTCCTGAAGAAGGTCCGGTTGCTTGGCGTTGCGGTTGTTCCGGCGGCGCTTGGGCTGCTGGTCCGCGGTGTCTTGGGCTGGCTGTGGCTGGTCATTGCCCTGGGCCGCACTCTGGTTGCCTGCGTCGGCATCACTTTCATTGGAGGGGCCACCATTGGCCGCTTCGCGTTCCTGACGCTCCGCCCGTTCGCGGTCACGCTCGGCTTGGCGTTCGCGGTTCTGACGCTCCTGCTCTTCCTGACGTTCACGCTGCTGGCGCTCTTGCTCTTCGCGGCGTTGGTCCATTTCGCGCTGTGCCTCGGATAGCATGCGCAGATAATGTTCAGCGTGCTGCTGAAAGTTTTCGGCGGCAACACGGTCATTGCTCAGCTGAGCATCGCGGGCAAGCTGGTTATATTTTTCAATAACCTGCTGCGGCGTACCGCGGACTTTGCCTTCTGGGCCAGAGCTGTCGAACACGCGGTTAACGACGTTGCCGCCACCTTGTGGTTGACGGTTGCGACTGTTCTTGGATCTGGAACGTGATCTTGAAGATTTCATGTAATTCGTTCAGCCTTGTTGTGCTGTGCTTCGAGAAAGCCGCCGGATGCATCTACATGCTTCAAAAGCGCGCCATACGATTTGTTGGGCTTAACGCCGCGCGGGACCGCCAATTGGCATCCACCGCTGCAACAAGATTGAATAAGCACGGCTGTCAGGCGCGATCAAGCACAAACTGTCAAGAATGCGTGAGATCATGCTTATTTTGCGGTTTCATGCTGGTGTGTCGGCCCAAAGAACACGGTCACGGCCATCCAGATCGGGCAGAATCCGTACCCGTCCCCATCCGGCCGATTTAAAGATCTCTGCCACGTCCGGCCCTTGTTGCCAGCCAATTTCGGCCAACACGCGGCCCGTGGCGGTCAGATATCCTTGGGCTTGGGATGCTATCACCCGATAGGCGCTTAGCCCGTCCAACCCGTCTGTCAACGCCATTTCGGGTTCGTGCAGACGCAATTCGGGGGATACTGCGGCCATTTCCGATTTTGCCAGATAGGGCGGGTTTGCCACGATCAGGTCAAACCTGCCATTTGCGGCCTCGAACCAGTCGGATTGGCGGATGTCTGCACGCGCGTGAACGCCGTGCAGCACCGCATTTGCGCTGGCTTGCAAGCAGGCTGATTCTGACAGGTCTAACCCCACGCCCTGCGCGTCCGGCCGTTCTGCCAGCAAGGTGACCAATATGCAGCCCGATCCGGTGCCTAGGTCCAGCACAGTGTCAAACGGTTCAGACAGGGCCAGTTCGATCAGCGTTTCGGTTTCGGGCCGCGGGTCCAGCACATCGCGGCTGACCTTGAAATCGCGCCCGTAAAAGGCGCGCTGCCCGACCAGATGCGACACAGGCACACGCACGGCCCGCAATGCAATTAGGTTCTCATAGCGCTCTGCAATTTCTGGCGCGATTTCTTCGGGGGCAATCAAGGTCACACGCGATGCATCCACCGATGCCGCATGTGCCAGCAACAGCCGTGCATCTCGGGCGGGGTCCGGCACACCAGCGGCGCGTAATCGTGCCGCTGCCGATGCCATCGCCTGCGCCGCTGTGGGCGCGCTCACTGTCCCATCTCCGCCATCATTCGGGCCTGGGCATCCGCCGTCAGCGCATCAATGATTTCATCCAAATCGCCCTGCATGATGGCATCAAGGCGGTATAGGGTCAGGTTGATCCGGTGATCGGTCATCCGCCCTTGGGGGAAATTATAGGTCCTGATCCGTTCCGACCTGTCGCCCGACCCGACTTGTGCGGCCCGATCAGCCGACCGCGCGCTGTCGACGCGCTGACGCTCCGCATCATAAAGCCGCGCTTTTAGAACCTGCATCGCGATCTCTCGGTTGCGGTGCTGTGATTTCTCTGACGACGTCACGACGATGCCGGTCGGGATGTGGGTGATCCGCACGGCAGAATCGGTGGTGTTGACGTGCTGGCCCCCTGCCCCTGAACTGCGCATCGTATCGATCCGCAAATCATTGGGGTCGACGTGAATATCCACGTCTTCCGCTTCGGGCAGCACGGCGACGGTTGCCGCCGACGTGTGTATGCGCCCGCCGCTTTCTGTCGTCGGCACACGCTGCACGCGGTGCACGCCGGATTCGTATTTCAAACGGGCAAAGACATTTTGACCCTTGATATGTGCGACGACTTCCTTGACGCCCCCCAGCTCGGTCATTTGCTCTTCGATCAGGTCAAACTTCCAGCCCTGCGCCTCGGCATAACGCTGGTACATCCGCAACAGATCGGCGGCAAACAGCGCGGCTTCGTCACCGCCGGTGCCGGGCCGTATCTCAAGCATGGCGGGTTTGGCATCCGCCGCATCTTTGGGCAACAACGCCAATTGCAAGGATGCCTCGGCCTTGGGCAATGCCGCCTTGAGCCGTGGCAGTTCTTCCTCTGCCAGTTCCGCCATCTCGGGGTCTTTCAACATGGCACGTGCGTCGTCCATATCTTGCAACAACTGGCGGTATTCTTCGATCTGCTCGACCACGGGGCGCAGGTCGGCATATTCCTTGGCCAGCTTGGCAAAGTCGGCACCATCTGAGCCAGACGACATAGACGCCTCCAGAAACTGGAAACGTTGGGCGATTTGGGCAAGGCGGTCCATGGGGATCATCGCGTTTCTGTCGCTGATGATTGCGCTTTGGTCAAGGGCCACCGTGTGTTAATGTGACTGGCAATGAAACAGATTGCTCTGATATCGGGCCTGTTAATCGGTCTGACGGCACAATCGGCACCCGCACAAGCGACCTATCCCAGCGGCAAGGCGGTTGATTGCTATTGCACCAATACCCAAGGCCACCGCGTGGAACTGGGCCAAGTCATCTGCATGCAAATCGGCGACCGCATGTTTCAGGCACAATGCCAGATGTCGTTGAATGTGCCGATGTGGCGCGAGGTGCAGCAAGGCTGCCAAACCTCTGCCTTAGACGGCGATGCCGATGGTGGCCAAAATCTGCTGCAATCGTTTGCGGTTCACACCCATATCTGACTTGCCAAAGCGCAAGCGGCTATAGAACGTCGCACGGCTCCCATCATCTGACAACGCGGCGGTTGTATAATCTGGAAACCCCCAAAGCACAGACCGGGTCACATAAATCTGCTGCCCGTCCACCACAGCCAGCTTTTGCGTGTGCGGCTGCGCCATCATGGCTGTGTCAAAGGCGTCCAGAACCGCTTCAGGGGCCTGATCAACCTTGGTGACAACCTTAAAACCACCCGCTGAGGGGTATGTTCCGGGCGCATCTGCATTGGCATCTACCGTCCAGTCTGCGGCGTTACTCGGGGCAAAGCGAATATAGGCCTGCAAACCGACCAACACCAAAACCACGACCCAAAAGAAACTCATCATTCGCTTTGCTTTCATTTTGCCTTTTAAACTCCCCGCGGAGCGTCCGCCGGATCAGCGATATGCAACACCGGGAAGAATACACATGATTTCAAACAGGATATTTGCAGCTGTCAGTGCAGTATTGCCTGTCGTGTCATAGGGCGGTGATACCTCTACCAGATCGGCCCCTACCACATTCAACCCCTTCAGCGCACGGATCAGCTCTAACGCTTGCGGGGTGGTCAAACCGCCGATTTCCGGCGTGCCGGTTCCCGGCGCATAGGCAGGGTCCAGGCTGTCGATGTCATAGGTGACATAGACAGGCGCGTCGCCAATATCGCGTCTGATTTCTGCCCCCAGCGGTGACAGACTGCGATGCCACAGCTCTTGGGCGGGGAATTGCTGGAACCCCCAACCGGTGGCTTCGGTGAAATCATCTGCACCATAGCCCGTGCCACGCAAACCGATTTGATAGGTTTTATGCGGGTTTATCAGGCCTTCCTCATAGGCGCGGCGAAAGACCGTGCCGTGGGTTTCGCGCTCTCCGAACATATCGTCGTTCACGTCTGCATGGGCATCCACATGAACAAGCGCCAAAGGCCCGTGCCGTTTGGCCATCGCGCGCAGGATTGGCAGCGTGATCGAATGATCCCCGCCAATCGCCAAGGGCATCGCGTCTGACCTTAGGATCTCAGTGTAACTATCTTGAATGATTGACAAACTATCAGATAGCGAAAACGTATTGATAGCCAAGTCACCAATATCCGCGACCTGAAGTGAATCAAAAGGCGCGGCCCCTGTACCCAGATTATAGGGCCGCAGCATCGCGCTTTCTGCGCGGACCTGCTTGGGGCCAAAGCGCGTGCCGGATCGCCATGACGTACCAATATCCAGCGGAATGCCCAGAACTGCGACATCCAACCCCTTGAGGTCACTCGCCGAAGGCAGCCGCATGAATGTGTTGGGGCCTGAAAATCGGGCCAGATCATTGCCACTTATAGGTTGGTTTTTTCCGGTCATCTGTTCCGCATTCTCCATCCCAGCAGGCAAAGGATCTCGGTCGCTACATGGGCACCTGCAATGGCTGTGGCCCCGGTTGTATCAAAGGGGGGCGATACTTCGACCACGTCGCCGCCCACAATATTGATCCCTGCCAGATCACGCAACATGATGGCACATTGCGCCGAGGTCAGACCGCCCCAAACCGGCGTGCCGGTACCGGGCGCAAAGGCCGGGTCAAGCGCGTCAATGTCAAAGGTCAGATAGCAAGGACGGTCGCCAAGCACTTGTTTTATCTTGGCAACTGCGGCTTGCGGCCCTTTTTCATGAACCTCGCGCGCGTCAATGGTGGTGACGCCCAAAGTATCGGGGTTTGTGGTTCTGATCCCCACCTGCACGGATGTCGCCGGATCAACGATGCCCGATTTTACCGCCTTGTAGAACATCGTGCCGTGGTCGATCCGGTCCATATCGTCATCAGGCCAGGTATCGGAATGCGCATCGAACTGTAGCAGGCTGATCGGCCCGTATTTTTCAGCATAGGCTTTGAGGATCGGAAAGCTGATATAATGATCGCCCCCCAGCACCACGCTGGCGGCACCTGCGTCCAATATCCCTTTGATATGTTTGGTCAACGTGGCGGGGAACTGGCTGGTGTGCCCATAATCAAACGCCAGATCACCATAATCGGCGATGGCAAATTCGCTGAGCACATCAAAATCCCAGCCATAGGGCGGGTCATAGGGTTGCAGGCTGGATGCCTCGCGGATCGCGCGGGGGCCAAGCCGCGTGCCGGTGCGATTGGTCACGGCCTGATCGAACGGCACGCCTGTCACGGCGATGTCAACGCCGGTCAGGTCTTTGGTATATCGGCGGCGCAGGAATGATGTCGCCCCGCCAAAGGCGTTTTCAAAGCTGGGCCCTTTTAGATCGTCACGGGTAAAGGCCTGATCTACTTGTGTTTTTGCGTCTTCTAGCGCCATTATTTTACCATCGCCGGTTGAAGCTGTTCTACCAGCTGGACAAAGAACGAGGCCCCCACGGGTGCCACATCATCGTTGAAGTTGAACTTGGGGTGGTGCAATCCCGCACCCTCGCCCGCGCCTAGGAAAAGATAGGCACCGGGCCGCTCTTCCAGCATATAGGCAAAGTCTTCGGCACCGGCGACACGGGGGAATTCGGCGTCGACATGGGCGTCGCCTGCAACTGTGCGGGCCACATCGGCTGCCAGCGCTGTCTGTTCGGGGGCGTTTTGGGTGCTGGGATATCCAACCTCGTAATCAAGTGTCGCGGTCACACCGTAACTTGCCGCCTGCCCCTGAACGATTTCTTCCATGCGTTTGCGGATCAGCGCCTGCACGTCCTTGTCAAAGGTGCGCACGGTGCCGTTGATCATCGCCGTGTCGGGAATGATGTTGCTGGCCGAACCGGTGTGGATTTGCGTGACCGAGATCACCATTTCCTGCGCCGATGGTACGTTGCGGCTGGTGATCGTCTGGATCGCCTGAACGATACCGCAGGCCGCGACGACGGGATCGGCGGTTTCGTGCGGCATGGCACCATGCCCGCCGCGCCCGTTGATCTGAATGGTAAAGGAATCAACCGCCGCCATGATCGGCCCCGGCGTGGTGAAAAACGCCCCGAATTCTGTACCGGGCATATTGTGGATGCCATACACCTGCGCGATGTCGAAACGGTCCATCATGCCTTCTGCGCACATAACCTGCGCACCGCCGCCGTCTTCCTCGGCGGGTTGGAAAATCAGCGCCACGCGGCCTGCGAAATTGCGCGTCTCGGCCAGGTATTTCGCGGCCCCCAGCAGCATGGCGGTATGCCCGTCATGGCCACAGGCGTGCATTTTGCCGGGGTGCGTCGATGCATAATCAACGCCGGTTTCCTCATGAATGGGCAGCGCATCGAAATCAGCGCGCAGGCCGATTGTCGGGCCATCGCTGCTGCCATTGATGATCGCCACAATACCGGTTTGCGCTATGCCTTCGTGAATTTCGTCAGCGCCCAGCTCCTGCAAACGCTCTTTGATGAAAGCCGCTGTTTTAGGGCAGTCAAAGCCCAGTTCAGGTATCGTGTGCAGATGTCTGCGCCATTCGGTCATCAAGGGGGCAAAATCCGCGATACGGTTCACGACGGGCATTGGGTGGACTCCTGCATATATCTTGGTCAGGTTGCATCTGACACCAGACACACGGGGGCTGCAATGGCCGAGACATCGAAAGATGCACTGATCTTTGATCAAAGCGCAGGGATTGAGCGGCTTTTGGAAATCATGCGCCGGTTGCGTGATCCTGAAACCGGCTGTCCGTGGGATATCGAGCAGGATTTCGCCAGCATCGCCCCCTACACCATCGAAGAGGCATATGAAGTCGCTGACGCGATTGAACGGGGTGACTGGCCCGAGCTGGAGGGCGAACTGGGCGATCTGTTGCTGCAAACCGTCTATCACACCGCAATGGGCGAAGAAGACGGGCATTTCACGTTTCAATCGGTGGTGCGCAACATCAGCGATAAAATGGTCGCACGGCACCCGCATGTGTTTGGCGATGAATCGCGCGACAAATCGGCCGATCAGCAAACGGCTGATTGGGAAAAGATCAAAGCGGCCGAACGTGCGGGCAAGGCCCAAGGTGGTGCGCTTGATGGTGTGGCGGTCGGGCTGCCTGCGTTGCTGCGCGCCTATAAGCTGCAAAAACGTGCGGCACGGGTCGGGTTTGACTGGCCTGACACCGGCGATGTGGTTGCCAAAATAGCCGAGGAAGCTGCCGAATTGGTCGAAGCCCGCGACACCCTGACCCAAGCAGAGGTCGAAGAGGAATTCGGTGATCTGATGTTTGTGATGGCCAATCTGGGGCGGCATCTGGGCCTTGACCCAGAAGCGGCCCTGCGCAGTGCCAATGCCAAGTTTATCCGCCGTTTCGAGGGCGTCGAGGCGCGGCTTGCGCAGATCGGCAAAACCCCCGAACAAAGCGATCTGGCCGAGATGGACGCGCTGTGGGACGCGGTGAAACAGGCGGAACGCAGCTAGATCAAGTGCTTGTACTGGACAAGCCCCACGGCTTGCGGCAAGGCTCGGACAACATGAAAGACAGGAGACCCGCCATGACGCCGCGCAAGATAATCATCGATACCGACCCCGGTCAGGACGACGCGGTGGCGATTTTGCTGGCGTTGGCCAGCCCCGAAGACATCGATGTTTTGGGGATCACCTGCGTTGCGGGCAATGTGCCGCTGGATCTGACGGTGCGAAACGCGCGGATTGTCTGCGAATTGGCGGGTAAAACCGACGTGAAAATCTTTGCCGGATGCGACCGTCCGCTGGGCCGCGCATTGGTGACGGCGGAACATGTGCATGGCAAAACCGGCCTTGACGGCCCCGTGCTGCCGGAACCTACGATGCCAATCGCAGAGGGCCACGCGGTCGATTTCATTATCGATATGTTGCGCGAACACGCACCCGGCACCGTGACGCTTTGCCCGCTGGGACCGCTGACAAACATCGCGACGGCGCTGCAAAAGGCCCCCGATATTGCCAACCGTATAGCCAAAATCGTGTTGATGGGCGGCGGCTATTTCGAGGGGGGCAATATCACCCCTGCGGCAGAATTCAACATTTACGTCGATCCGCAAGCTGCTGATATTGTGTTTAAATCGGGCGCGCCGATTGTAGTCATGCCCCTTGATGTCACCCACAAGGCGCTGGTCACCACCGCCCGCAATGACGCGTTTCGCAACATCGGTAGCGCCGTGGGTATTGCCGTGGCCCAGATGACGGAATTCTTTGAACGCTTCGACAAGGAAAAATACGGTTCCGAAGGGGCACCGCTGCATGACCCTTGCGTGACCGCCTATCTGATCCGCCCTGATCTGTTCAAAGGTCGCCATATCAATGTCGAGATCGAAACAGAATCCGAGCTGACCATGGGCATGACTGTCGCCGATTGGTGGGGCGTCACCGACCGCGCCCCCAACGCGACATTCATGGGCGATTTGGAAGCAGACGGGTTTTTCACGCTGCTCACCGAACGTCTGGCCCGGCTGTGAGCGCCGCCTTTACCCTTGCCAAGCCCGAACATCTTGAGCGGCTGATTGCCTTGGTCGCGGCCTTTCACGCCGAGGCCGGGATCGAACAATCAGACGAGGACCGGCATAATGGCATCGCACCGCTGCTGGACGGTATCCCCCATGGCATCGCCTATCTGATCGGGCCGCCCCGCGCGCCTATCGGCTATGTCATCATCACCCTTGGCTGGTCGGTTGAATTTGGCGGGCTGGACGCAATCATTGATGAAATCTATGTCCGTCCCGGCGTGCGTGGTCGCGGCATCGCATCCGAGGCGCTGCTGGCCCTGCCTAATGCCTTGTCCGGCGGTGGCGTGAAGGCCGTGCATCTTGAGGTCGACAAAGAAAACCTGATTGCGCAGAAATTATACAGCCGCGCAGGGTTTCGGCCCCGTGATAACTATATGTTCATGACGCGAAAGCTGTGATCGCACTGGCCAATCGGCTTTTGATAGCTATATCTAAACCATGACATTCAGCGCCCCTTTCGATAACAGTTTCGCCGCATTGCCGGCCGGCTTTTATACCCGCATCACGCCGACCCCCGTGGCCGACCCCAAGCTGTTGGCCTTTAACGCGGCATTGGCGAAAACGCTGGGATTGGGTGAGGCCGTCACTGACGATTTGGCCTTTATCTTTGGTGGCAACGAACTGCCGCAGGGTGCCGACCCGTTGGCGCAGCTTTATGCGGGCCACCAGTTTGGCAACTTCAATCCCCAGCTTGGCGATGGCCGTGCGATTTTGCTGGGCGAAGTCGTGGACAGCAATGGCCAGCGCCGCGATATCCAGCTCAAGGGTTCTGGCCGCACGCCTTATTCGCGGGGCGGTGACGGGCGTGCGTGGCTGGGTCCTGTTCTGCGCGAATATGTGGTGTCCGAGGCGATGCATGCCCTCGGCATTCCCACCACCCGCGCCCTTGCCGCCGTCGCGTCCGGAGAGGACATCTACCGCGAAACCGCCCTGCCCGGCGCTGTGCTGACCCGTGTTGCGGCCAGCCATCTGCGCGTCGGCACGTTTCAGGTCTTTGCCCACCGCGGCGAGGTTGAAAACCTGCGCACCCTTACCGATTATGCGATCAAACGACATTATCCGCAGGCCGACGGCCCCATGGGCCTGCTGCGCGCCGTCTGTGCGGCACAGGCCGATCTGATCGCGGCGTGGATGTCGATCGGGTTCATCCACGGCGTTATGAATACGGATAACTGTTCGATCTCGGGCGAGACGATTGATTATGGCCCTTGCGCGTTCATGGATGCGTTTCACGCCAATCGCGTGTTCAGTTCAATCGACCGTCAGGGGCGCTATGCGTTCTCGAACCAGCCGCAAATGGCTGTGTGGAACATGGCACAGCTTGCAACCGCGCTGATCCAGCAGTTGGAGGATCCGAATGATGCCGTCGCCGAGGCGACCGAGATTGTGCACGCCATGCCCGCGCTGATTGAGGCCGCTTGGCTGAAACGCTTTGCTGCGAAAATAGGGATCGCTGATCCGTTGCCAGATGACGCCGCGCTGATTGATGATCTGCTTGCATTGATGCAGCAGGACGGTGCCGATTTCACCAACGCGTTCCGCGCCCTGTCGGGCGATGCCCCACAGGATCACTTCCTTGACCAAGATGGCTTTGCCGCGTGGCAGGCCAGATGGCAGGCGCGTATCGCAGTAGAAACCGATCCGCTGGCCGTGATGAATGCGGCAAACCCGGTGATCATTCCCCGCAATCACCGCATTGAACAGATGATCCAATCCGCCGTTGCTGGCGATATGGCACCGTTTGAGCGGTTGATGAAAGCGTTGGCATCACCCTATCAAACCACCGATGCCGACCTGCAGCGCCCGCCAACGGACAGCGAAATCGTACCGGCGACGTTTTGTGGGACTTAATTGGGCAGGCGCGGTTTGCGGTTGATCAGGTAAATCCCGAGGGCGACCAATACCAACGCGGCCCAAACCGACAGGGCGACGTCTTCGGACAGCAGCAGCCAGCCTAGTATCACCGAAAACACGGGCGACAGAAAGCTGAACGAGGCAACCGTTGAGGCTGGATAAACCGACATCAGCCAGAACCAGACCAGAAACCCGATGCTCGCAACCGCGATAATCTGAAAACCCAATCCGGCCAGATGAATCATCTGCACATCGCGGATCAGGGGGCCGAACAGCGGGGCGATCAGCACCAGAATGGGCCCGGAGATCGCAACCTGGCACATCAGCTGCTGCGCAGGCGGCACCTTTTCCAGCGGGGTCACCCGCACCAACAACGCAATGCCCGCCCAACACAGCGCAGCGGTCAGCGCCAGCAGATCGCCCAACCAACTGACATGCCCGCCGCTGCGTTCGCTTAGCGCTACGGCCACACCCGCCATCGCCAACCCCAAGCCGATCATCTTGAGCTTGGTCAGCCGTTCATCGGGCAGCAGAAAATTGACGGCAATGGTCAGCCATACGGGCATGGAATAAAATATCACCGACGCGCGGCTGACGGTTGTTGTGTCTAATGCGATGAAAAGGCAGGTGAATTCAAAGGTGAACAGCAACCCCGATACCACGGCCCAACCCCATGTGGGACGCGGAAAGGAAAAACTGACCCCGCGCAGTTTCATCCAGATGGCCAGAATGACAATGGCCCCCAGTGACCGCAGGCCAGCCGCAAACACCGGATTAAAGCCACCGTTCGTGACCTTGATCACGACCTGATTAAAGGCAAGGTTCAGCGCAAAGGCGATCAGCGCGAGTGCGCCAAATGTGTCAATTTGGGTTTTACGTTCCATGCCCCACAGACCCGCGTTCCCGACATGTTGTCAATCGCAATAAAGCGCCGAACGACGCGGGCGTGATCGCTATCTGGTTGTGTCTGTCAAAGATTTACAACACTATCCGTGCATAATTTACAAACGGGGAAGTCAACAAAATGAGCTTGATGAAAACACTGGCCAAAGTGGCCATTGGTGTTGCTGTGGCCAAAGGTGCCAGCGCGATGATGAAAAAAGGCGGCGGCAGCGCCAGTGCGGGCACCGCGGGAGGCCTTGGCGGGTTGCTGGGCGGTTTGACTGGCGGGTCTGCGGCTGGTGCCGGATCATCCAGCGGCGGTTTGCAGGATATGCTGGGTGGCTTGATGGGCGGCAGCGCCGGGTCCGCTGGCGGCTTGGGTGGCTTGCTGAACCAGCTTGGAGGCAGCGCCGGTGGCTCTTCCGGCGGTTTGGGTGATCTGTTGAAGCAACTGGGCGGTGCTGGCGGGTCCAGCGCATCTGGTGGCGGTCTGGGTGGATTGCTTGGCGGTTTGGCCGGTGCTGCGGGTGCTGGTGGCTTGATGGCAGGCCTTGGCGGATCAACCAGCGGCAAGCCCAAGCGTGAAGAAGCCGATTTTGGGGCGGTGTTGAATTCGCAGTTTGATGCGAACCCGACCCCCGCGATCCAGCCCTCGCAAGACCAAGAGGTGTTGGCCGCCCTGATGATCGCCGCGATGATCCAAGCGGCGAAATCCGATGGCACCTTTGATCAGGCAGAGCGTGAAAAACTGCTAAGCCACCTTGGCGATGTAGATGCCGAGGAAGCCGCATTCGTGAACGCCCGTATGGACGCGCCCGTTGATATTGACGGCTTGGTTGCACAGACCCCAGCGGGCATGGAAGCGCAGGTTTATGCGATGTCCCTGCTGGCTATTGATCTCGATACCCAGGACGAGGCGCAATATCTGCACCAGCTTGCCAAAGGCTACGGCATGAAACCCGCGGCAGTGAATGAGATCCACGCGCAAATGGGTGTGCCGTCGCTTTATACCTGATCCAGACGGTCTGAATGACAGCGTGAAAGCCTGGGCCGGAAACGGCTCAGGCTTTTGCTTTTTTGGCCTGCTTTTCCTTGGCGATGACATGTTCGGCCAGATCGCGGGCAATGGCAAAGGCCCCTTTGATCTTGTCGGTATCCGTGGCCCAATCGCGTTTCACCACGATCTTGTTGTCTTTGACCTTGGCCAGTCCTCGTTGGTCTTGAATGAACGTCACCAACCCCTCGGGCGAGGCGAATTTGTCGTTGTGGAACTGGATCGTCACGCCTTTGGGGCCGCCGTCCAGTTTCGCGATCCCTGCCCGTTTGCACATCGCTTTGATGCGGATCACAAGGATCAGCGTGTTCACTTCGCGCGGCAGTTTGCCAAAACGGTCGATCATTTCGGCGGCAAAGCCTTCAAGCTCGACCTTAGTGGTCAGGCTCGACAGGCGGCGGTACAGCCCCAGCCGCACATCAAGGTCAGGCACATAGGCTTCGGGGATCAGCACAGGCACGCCCAGATTGATCTGCGGTGCCCATTGGCCGTCATCGTCAATCACGCCCTCCAGCTCGCCCGCTTTGATCTTGGCAATAGCGTCTTCCAGCATGGATTGGTACAGCTCAAACCCGACATCGCGCATCTGGCCGGATTGTTCCTCGCCCAGCAGGTTGCCCGCGCCGCGAATGTCCAGATCTTGGCTGGCCAGTGTGAACCCTGCCCCCAACGTATCAAGGCTGCCCAACACCCGCAGACGTTTTTCTGCCGTAGCGGTCAGTTTGGCGCGCGGCTTGGTGGTCAGATAAGCATAGGCGCGGGTTTTCGACCGCCCGACACGTCCGCGAATTTGATAAAGCTGCGCCAGACCAAACATATCGGCGCGGTGCACGATCATGGTGTTGGCGGTCGGGATATCCAGACCGGATTCAACAATCGTGGTGGCCAGCAGGATGTCATATTTTCCGTCATAAAACGCGTTCATCCGGTCATCGAGCTCGCCCGCAGCCATCTGGCCATGGGCCACCAGATAGGTCAGCTCGGGCAGCTGTTCTTTCAAAAACGCCTCGATCTCGGGCAGGTCCGAGATGCGCGGCACCACATAAAAGGACTGTCCCCCGCGATAATGTTCGCGCAGCAGCGCCTCGCGCAGGGTGACGCTGTCGAATTCGCTGACATAGGTGCGGATCGCCAAACGGTCGACGGGCGGTGTGCCGATGATCGACAGATCGCGCACGCCGGTCAGGCTTAGCTGCAAGGTGCGCGGGATCGGTGTCGCGGTCAGGGTCAGCACGTGAATATCGGTGCGCATCGCCTTCAGGCGCTCTTTGTGGCCGACGCCGAAATGCTGTTCTTCGTCAATGATCAACAGGCCCAAGTTATTGAACTTGATGTTCTTTGCCAGCAACGCATGGGTGCCGATAACAACATCAACGGTGCCTTTGGCCATGCCTTCGCGGGTGGCGTTCGCCTCTTTCGTGGTGACGAACCGCGATAGTTGACGAACCTCAAGCGGGAAACCCCGGAAGCGTTCGGCAAAGGATTTATAGTGCTGTCGTGCGAGCAATGTCGTCGGCGCAATCACCGCGACCTGAAGGCCCGACATCGCCGCCACGAATGCGGCACGCATGGCGACTTCGGTCTTGCCAAAGCCGACATCGCCGCAAATCAGACGGTCCATCGGGTTGCCGCTGGTCAGATCGTCGACCACGTCGTTGATCGCTGACATCTGGTCGTCGGTTTCGGTATAGGGGAAGCGCGCGGAAAACGCGTCCCACATGCCCGGCGGTGGGTCCATAATGGGCGCGCGGCGCAGCGCACGTTCGGCTGCGATGCGGATCAGCTTGTCCGCCATCTCGCGGATACGTTCCTTGAGCTTGGCCTTTTTCGACTGCCATGCTCCGCCACCCAGCTTGTCCAGCAGACCTTCGTCATGGCCGTATTTCGACAGCAGTTCGATGTTCTCGACCGGTAGGTAAAGCTTTGAATTCTCGGCATATTCCAGCAGCAGGCATTCATGGGCGGCCCCTGCGGCGGTGATGACCTCCATCCCCAGATAGCGGCCAATGCCGTGGTCCACATGCACCACCAGATCGCCCGGCGTCAGCGATTGCGTTTCCGTGAGGAAGTTTTCAGCGCGGCGTTTCCGTTTGGTGGCCCGGATCAGGCGGTCGCCCAGAATATCCTGTTCGGAGATAACGGTCAGCTTTTGGCCATCCCCCGACAAAGGGGCCTCGAACCCGTGTTCCAGCGCCCAAACCGCCTGATAAAGGCCGCGTTTGCCGATGCGTGTGCCATTGGCGATCGGAATGGTTTCACCCATGCCTTCGTCTTCGATCAATCCGGTCAGACGTTCGCGCGCACCTTCGGAATAGCTGGCGATGACAACGGGGCCTTCGGTCAGCTTTACCTTAAGATGCGACGCCAAGGCACCGAAAAGGCTGATAGATTCTTGCTGTCGTTCCGGCGCGAAATCACGGCCAATACGGCCGCCCGCGTCCAGCACATTCGGGCCTGTGGGCTGCGGCAAGGGTTTGAACTGGATCACCCGCTTGCCGATCAACGCCTGTTCCCATGCGGTATCGGTCAGGTACAGCCCTTCGGGCGGCGCGGGCTTATAGACGCTGTCCATCTTGGACCGGTTCGCCATTGCCAGCCGCCGCGTCTCGTATTGATCGGCGATGCTGTCCCACCGCGACAAGCGCTGCGCGGTGACCTGATCATCCAGCGTGACCGTGGCCTTGGGCAGATAGTCAAAGATGGTCTCGAGTTCTTCGTGAAAGAACGACATCCAATGCTCGGCACCTTGGTGTTTGCGCCCCGCGCTGATCGCCTCGTACAGCGGATCATCCGTGCCAGCAGCCCCGAATTCGATACGATAATTCTGGCGGAAACGCGTAATCGCCGCCTCGTCCAGGATCACTTCGCTTACGGGGGCAAGTTCGATTATTTCCAGCTTTTCGGTGGTGCGTTGGGTCAGCGGATCAAAGCGGCGCGCGCCATCCAGTGTGTCACCGAACAGATCCAGCCGCACAGGTCCCAGATCGCCGGGCGGATAGATATCGATAATCCCGCCGCGAATGGCATAATCGCCCGGTTCGGTCACTGTGGGGCTTTGCACAAACCCCATACGCACCAGAAAATTCCGCAAGGCCACTTCGTCGATGCGGTCGCCTACACGGGCAGAAAACGCAGCATCGCGTAGAATGGCCCGCGCCGGCACCCGTTGGGTCGCGGCGTTCAAAGTGGTCAGCAGGATAAACTGGTCGGGCATCCCGTGCACCAACCCCGCCAGCGTGGCCATGCGCTGCGCCGAAATATCGGCGTTGGGCGACACGCGGTCATAGGGCAGACAATCCCAGCCGGGAAAGGTGATCACCGGCACATCGGGCGCAAAAAATCGACAGGCGGCTTGCATCGCGGCCATACGTTTATCATCGCGCGCAACATGGATCACGGGGCGCTTGTTTTTGGCCAGCTCATCCAGCAAAGCGCGGGCATCAAAGCCCTCGGGCACGCCGGACAGCGTTATTTGTGTGGAATTCGACATGAGGTGTCAGTTGTTCCTTGGGTCAGGTTTGTCAACCGCCGAACGGACCCACATAAAGGTTTTGATACATGCCCCAGATCGAGGTGACGAAAATCGAAACGATCCCGATGATCTGCGTATACAGGCGGTGACGCGAAAGCCGTTTATACAGCAGCTCACCCGTGGCGGATTCCTCGTATATCTGTTGGGCGGTTGAAACATTCAGCATGCCGACCACGGACAAGGGAAATGCCAGGAAAAGCACCGCTTGGGCGAATTCGACGCTATAAAAGACGGCCAGTATGAACAGCACCGTCAGGACAAAGCTGGCTAACGTCAAAATCAGCATCCCCGACACTTGGGTGATGTACAGCGTGCGGTTGACGTTGATACGGACCATGTCTTCTAGGTCGACTTGGGTTTGCTCTCCGTGGCGGCGGGCGCGCAACACCATATCGTAAGGGACGCCCAAAACCCAGTGGCTTACCGATGACCACACGACGGCCAGTACAATCCAGAACCACAGGTTTGAGAACGACCGCATGTCGATCACTTCTAAGATTGTCTGATACAAGTCCAAGGAATGCCTGTCTCTGCTCTTAAAAATAGCGGATTGCGGCAATTCTCGCCGCGCCTACGCTGTCATAGCGGCGCTTGCCGCCAATTCCTAGCCTTGAGCCGTGCAAAAATAAATGCCAAGCCTTATGCAGAAACATCTAAGGTATTTTTACATGAGACCCCAACAAGCCGCCTATCCCGCGACACGACTGCGCCGCACCCGTCAATCTGCAGGCATCCGTGCGCTGGTGCGTGAAAACTCGCTTGAACTGGGGGATCTGATCTGGCCGGTTTTTGTGCGCTCTGGCGAAGGGATCGAGGAACCAATTCCATCCATGCCCGGCGTGTTCCGCCGCAGCGTCGACAAAGTCGTCGAGGCCGCCCGCGAGGCGGCTGATCTGGGGATCGGGGCGATGTGCATCTTTCCCTATACCGGGATCGAAGATCGCACAGAGGATTGCGCGGGCGCATGGGACCCCGAGAACAACCCCAACCGTGCCATTCGTGCGATCCGCGAGGCGGTGCCTGAAATGGTGATCATGACCGACGTGGCGCTGGATACCTATAATATCAACGGCCATGACGGCTTTGTCGAAGATGGGATCATCGTCAATGACCGCACGGTCGAGGCCTTGGTAAAGATGTCGCTGGCCCAAGCCGAGGCCGGGGCGAATATCATCGGGCCGTCTGATATGATGGACGGTCGCATCGGGGCGATCCGTGCAGGACTGGAAGATGCAGGCCACAGCGATGTGATGATCATGAGCTATTCCGCGAAATATGCGTCTGCATTCTATGGCCCGTTCCGCGATGCGGTCGGCGCATCAGGCGCACTGACGGGTGACAAGAAAACCTATCAGATGGATTACGCCAACAGTGACGAGGCCCTGCGCCTGATTGAACGTGATCTGCGCGAGGGTGCGGATATGGTGATGGTGAAACCCGGCCTGCCCTATCTGGATATTTGCCACCGCGTGAAAACCACCTTTGGCGCGCCTACCTTTGCCTATCAGGTGTCCGGTGAATACAGCATGATCAAGGCCGCCGCCCAAAACGGCTGGATCGACGAAGAGCGCGTGATGATGGAAAGCCTGATGGGCTTCAAGCGTGCAGGCTGTGATGGTGTGCTGACCTACTTCGCGCCCGCAGTTGCGCGTTTGATGGGGTCTTGACCCCAAAACCCGCGCAAAAATCGTGAATGGGCGGCAGTTCACCGCCGATTCATGCCCTAAAATGGTGACACCCCGGATTATTCGGCATAAGGTCGCCCATAAGTCGGGACAAGCCGGCACAGGCAATTACAGGCATATGACAATGAGCAATTCTTCTTTTTCGCGCCGCGCGTTTGCGTTGGGCGCGTTGGCAACTGCCGGGGCCGTGGCGGCATGCGGCAATGGTGTCGGAAGCCGTGGCAGCGGTCAGATCGATGCACGGGTCGAAGCAACCCTGCAGCAGATGTACCGCGAATACCCCAACACACGGCAACTGGCCGCGAAATCTAACGGTATGCTGGTTATGCCGCTGGTCACCGAAGCGGGCCTTGGCCTGGGCGGCGGTTACGGGCGCGGTGCGCTGCGTGTGAACAATGTTTCGGTCGATTACTATTCGATGACCAAGGCGTCGGGCGGGCTTCAGATTGGTGCGCAGCAATACGCGCATGTTCTGTTTTTCATGACCGAAGACGCGCTGAACAATTTCCGCCGTTCCCCCGGTTGGGCTGCGGGCGCGAACATCGAGTATGTGATTGATAATGTGGGCGACAGTGTGAACGCTGGCACCACTACATCGCTTTCTCCGGTCTTGGCCGCCGTGTTTGGCCGTGCCGGTCTGCGCATCGGTGCCACCCTCGAGGGCAGCAAATACACGCGCATCATTCCATAAGTAGAAATGCCCGGCCCGCAGATGTTGCGGACCGGGCGTTATTTCTAGCCTGCGGCGTTCAGACGTTTGATCAGGCTTGAGGTGTCCCAACGGCCACCGCCCAGTTTCTGCACATCCTTATAGAACTGATCGACCAAGGCTGTGACTGGCAGGCTTGCCGCGATCTCGTCTGCGGTGTCCAGACAGATGCCCAGATCCTTGCGCATCCAGTCCACAGCGAAACCGTGATCGAACTTATCGTCCAGCATCGTCTCAAAGCGGTTGGACATTTGCCAGCTTCCAGCGGCACCTTGACTGATGACTTCGACCACATCACGGCCATCAAGACCGGCTTTCTGTGCGAAATGCAGCGCCTCGGACAGGCCCTGAACCAAACCTGCAATCGCGATCTGGTTGCACATCTTGGTCATCTGGCCTGCGCCTGTGTCGCCCAAACGGCGGCAAATCTTGGAATAAACCTCCATGATCGGCAAGGCACGGTCAAACGCACCCGCATCGCCGCCGCACATGATCGACAGTTGGCCGTTTTCCGCGCCCGCCTGCCCGCCCGAAATCGGCGCATCCACAAAACTGATCTGCGCGTCATTTGCCGCTTTATATAGTTCGCGTGTCACAGCGGCTGAAACGGTGGTGTGATCGACAAATACTGTCCCCTCGGCCATGCCGGCGAACGCGCCATCCGCGCCAACGCAGACAGACCGCAGATCATCATCATTGCCCACGCATGAAAACACGAAATCGGCACCCTTTGCCGCCTCGCGCGGCGTTTCCGCCATCGCGCCGCCATAGGTTTCAGCCCATTGGCGGGCTTTTTCCGTTGTGCGGTTGTATACGGTCACGTCGTGGCCAGCTTTCTGCAGATGCCCGGCCATCGGGCCGCCCATGACGCCCAGTCCCAGAAATGCGAGTTTTGCCATCGTCTTTTCCTTATCTATTAGTTGCGCTATTGGCTGGTGTAACACCTAACATCCCACAGACTTTGGTCAATCATATGCGGGGTTTATTCAGGAGCAGCCAATGGCAGTGATATTTAAGTGGCTTATGCGTTTGGCCAGCTTGTTGATTGTCTTAACGGTGGTCGCCCTTGTGGGTATTTACTGGCTCGCGTCGCGATCCTTGCCTGAATATGACGATACGGTTGCGGTACCAAACCTGCGCGCAGAAGTCGAAATCGTGCGCGACAACGCCAATGTGCCGCATATTTTCGGGCAGAATGATCAGGACGTGTTTTATGGCCTAGGCTTTGCCCATGCCCAAGATCGCCTGTGGCAGATGATCACCATGCGCCGCACCGTTCAGGGCCGCCTGTCCGAGGTGTTCGGCAGTGCGACAATAGAAATTGACCGCTTGCTGCGGCGGCTTGATCTGTACCCTCTGGCTGTCCGATCCGTTGAAACGCTTGATCCCAAAACCCGCGCCGCACTTGATGCATATGCTGCAGGCGTGAATGCGCGGCTTGACCAGATCAACAACGAGGCATTGGGCCGGGGTGCGCCCGAAATGCTGATTTTCGATGTGCCCGTCGCCCCGTGGCGCCCGGCGGATTCGCTGGCCATGGCCAAGCTGATGGCGCTGCAACTATCCGGCCATCTGGACGCCGAGGTGAAACGCGCACGGACCTCGCTTGCCTTGCCGGATCAAAAACGGCTGATGGATATTCTGCCAGATGCGCCGGGTAACGGGATCGCAGCGCTGCCGGAATACGCAGCACTTGTGCCGGGCCTGCCGCAATTTGCCGAAAACATCCCCCTTGATCCCAATCCGCTGTCGCCGTTCAAACCCTTTGACCTTGCCGGTGCATCGAATGCATGGGCCGCGGCGCGTGACCGGTCTGCGTCGGGCGGCACGCTGATTGCCAATGATCCGCATCTTGGCTTTACCGCGCCCAGCATCTGGTATCTGGCGCGGTTGGAACTGCAATCGGGCGGTGTGATTGGCGGCACGATCCCCGGTCTGCCTGTGGTGCTGACGGGCCGCTCGGCTGCGTTGGGCTGGGGCATCACATCATCCTATGCCGATGACCAAGACATCTATGTAGAAGAGCTGAACCCCGAAAACCCCGAAGAATACCGCACCCCGGACGGGTTCAAACCCTTTGTCAAACGCGCGTCGATCATCACCGTAAAAGACGCCGATCCCATCACCCTGACCCTGCGTTGGACAGATAACGGCCCCGTGCTGCCCGGCAGCCACTACAACCTTGCCGCCATTACCCCGCCGGGTCACGTGGCCACTGTGAACTGGACAGCGCTCAGCCCCGCCGACACCTCCGTCGCGGCCGTCATGGCATTGATGGAGGCGAAATCGGTCGACGCAGGCCTTGCCGCCACCGCCGATTACATCGCGCCATCGCAAAATCTGACGCTGGTGGATGCCGACACGATTGCGCTGAAAACCATCGGTGCATTGCCCGCCCGCGATCCGGCCCACCAAAGCCAAGGGCGCATGCCCACCGTCGGCTGGAACGCCGCCAACCGCTGGCAGGGGGTGCTGCCCTATGCGTCAAACCCCGAATTTGTGGCCCCGCTGGGCGGCATTCTGGGCAACACCAACAACAAGACGCTGGACCGCCCCTTCCCCAACCATGTGTCGTTTCTGTGGGGCGATACGCAGCGCATTCAGCGTTGGCGCAACCTGATGCAACGCCGCCAAGTCCACACCCGCGACAGCTTTATCGAGGCGCAGCTTGATACGGTCAGCTTTACTGCCCGCACTTTGCTGCCGCTGATCGGGGCCGAGCTGTGGTTCACCGGAGAGGCCGCGGCCGAAGGCACCGCCGCGCGTCAACGCGAACGCGCGCTGATCTTGCTGGCGGGGTGGTCCGGCGAGATGAACGAACATCTGCCAGAACCGCTGATCTATGCCGCGTGGCTGCGCGCCCTGCAGGACCGTCTGATCCAGGATGAACTTGGCCCGCTTGCGCAAGAGTTTGACCATGTTGAGCCTCTGTTCATCGAACGGGTGTTCCGTGATGTGGATGGTGCCGCTGTCTGGTGTGACGTGCTGCAATCGGCACCAGTGGAAACCTGCCCTGACATGGCGCGGCTCGCCTTAGACGACGCCCTGATCTGGATCAATGAAACATGGGGCAGCCAGCTTGAATCCCTGCGATGGGGCGATGCGCACCAAGCCGCCCATGATCACCCGACGCTGGGCGAGGTGCCGATCCTGCGCTATTTCGTCAACATCCGCCAATCGACCTCGGGCGGAGATAACACCCTGCTGCGCGGCCGCACCAAGGGCACAAGCCCTGATCCGTTCTTTAACGTGCACGGGGCCGGATACCGCGGGGTCTATGATTTTGCCGATCCGGATTCGTCGGTCTTTATCACCTCAACGGGCCAGTCCGGGCATTTCCTGTCACGCTACTATGACAACCTCGCCCAGCTGTGGCGACGCGGTGAATATATCCCCATGTCACTGGACGAAGATCTGGCCCGCGCCGCATCCGTGGGCGTGACCAAACTGATGCCTGCACAGCCATGAACCGCGTGATCCTGTTCAACAAACCCTACGGGGTGCTGTCGCAATTCACCGACAAAGGCACCGAAGGGTCGCCGCGCCCGACCCTGTCCGCCTATATTGATGAAAAGGGTTTTTACCCCGCTGGCCGCCTTGACCGCGACAGCGAGGGGTTGATGGTGCTCACCGACAGCGGTCCGCTTCAGGCCCGGATATCGCACCCAAAATACAAGCTGGCAAAAACCTACTGGGTTCAGGTCGAAGGGACGCCCGACAATGCGGCCCTCGACGCGCTGCGCAACGGTGTCATCCTGAAGGATGGCAAAACCGCTCCTGCAAAAGTCAGCCAAATCGATACCCCGGCCAACCTTTGGGACCGCGACCCGCCCGTACGCTTTCGTAAATCAGTGCCAGATGCATGGCTGTCGATCACCATCACCGAAGGCCGCAACCGCCAAGTTCGCCGCATGACAGCCCATGTAGGCCTGCCGACGCTGCGCCTGATCCGCGCTCAGGTCGGTGACTGGCAACTCAACAACATGCAACCCGGCACATGGCGATTTTCATCGGAAACAGGCCGCTAATTCCAAATGGATCAAAATCCCGGGGGGCTGGCCCCCAACAACATGTGACGCCTAGGAAACCGCCCGCGTCACCCATACACCAACGGTTGCAGATACGCCCGTCAACACCACACCCCACGAAAAATCAGTGGCCACCATCTGCGGCGTCCAGTCCTTGAGCGTAGCAAGGTTGGTGAATTCATAGGTGCCATAGCCCAATGCACCAATCAGCGCGGCGTTGACAAAGACCCATACCAAATTCTTGTCCTGCACCACCGCAGGCCAGGATACAAAATACAACAAAACCGCGATGTAAAAGCCGTAGAAAGCAAACGCTGGCACCAAACGAAACCGGTCGAGCATCAGCGGACCGATGTCGCGGGAAAAGACTGGTTTCACCAAATAGGTCAGCCCCAGAAAATCCAGACCCAGAAAAACCGCAAAGGTCAGCACATATAGTATGATCAGCGTCATAAGCATTCTCCGGCGGTGATATGAGACTACCATATGTGTCAGGCACCGGAAAATTCGAATTTCCCGGCCAAAATTTTTCGGAAAAATTTTACACCGTGCGCTGCTGCCCGTTACAGCCGCTGATACTGGGCTTCTTGTTCGGCCGACCAGCGTACCGTCAGGGCAAAGCCGTCATCGGTCTGCTCTTCATGCAAGACGACCTCTTGGGCAAACAGCCAGGCGCGTTTTTTACCTTCGGCAAACCCAAGCACCAGATCGGCTTCACGCACAGCGCCTTGCAAGGCTTCGGCAATCACCGTCTGGAATTCGTCCAGACCCTCGCCCGTCAGTGACGAAATCGCCAAGACGTTCTCGTCCCGGGCCGCACGGGCGCGTACCGCATCGGCGCGGTCCGGGCTTAGCAGGTCGATCTTGTTCCAGATCTCAAAGCTGCGGGTTTCCTTGGGCACGCCCAAAGACGCCAGAATATCGCGGACATTCTGGGCCTGCTCTTCGGTCTCGGCATGGGAAATATCGCGCACGTGGCAGATGATATCGGCGGCCAACACCTCTTCGAGGGTGGCGCGGAATGCGGCAACCAGTTCCGTCGGCAGGTCCGAGATAAATCCAACCGTGTCGCTTAGAATGATCTCGGGGCCGTCGGGCAGGACAAGGCTGCGCATGGTCGGGTCGAGCGTGGCAAAAAGCATGTCTTTGGCCATCACGTCAGCACCGGTCAACCGATTGAAAAGCGTCGATTTTCCGGCGTTGGTATAGCCGACCAAGGCTACAATCGGAAACGGCACCTTGGCGCGGGCGGCACGGTGCAGCGCGCGGGTTTTGACGACTTTATCAAGCTGGCGGCGCAAGCGAACCAGTTGTTCGTCGATCGCGCGTCTGTCCGATTCAATCTGGGTTTCACCGGGACCACCGACAAAGCCCAATCCGCCACGTTGGCGTTCAAGGTGGGTCCAGGCGCGTACCAGCCGCGTCCGTTGATAGTTCAGCGCGGCCATTTCGACCTGCAACACGCCCTCGCGGGTGGCAGCACGGTCGCTAAAAATCTCAAGGATCAGACCGGTCCGGTCCAACAGCTTTACGCCCCACGCTTTTTCAAGGTTGCGTTGCTGTACTGGCGTCACATGCCCGTCGACCAAGACCAGCTCGACCTCGGCGTCCTCCATGCGGCGTTTCAGCTCTTCGATCTTGCCGGACCCGAACAGCATACCGGCTTGCACGGTCCGCAAGATGACAACCTCTTGCCCCACGACTTCGAGTTGCGGAAGCGCTTGCGCCAATGCAACAGCCTCGGCCAGGGCCGGTTCCGCGATTCGGCGGCTGTTATCGGTTTTAATGTCAGGGTGTAACACCCAGGCCCGTGTCATTTTCGGGCCTGCGGTGTCGTCAATCTGGAAAGGAGGGCGCGTCAATTCGCGTCTTCACCTTCGTAAAGCGAGATTGGCTGACTTGGCATTATGGTCGAGATTGCGTGTTTATACACAAGCTGCGACTGCCCATCCCTGCGCAAAAGCACACAAAAGTTATCAAACCAAGTGATCACGCCTTGCAGCTTTACACCGTTGATCAAAAAGATCGTTACCGGAACTTTGGTTTTGCGCACATGGTTCAGGAATGCGTCCTGAAGGTTCTGTCTGTCAGACGCCATAATGGTCTCGCCTTTATTCTTGCTGTTGTTCTTGCTGATGTCCGCGGACCGGACCCCTATTTCGAACGAGTATGTAGATGCCCGTCAGGAGTTTCCACCCCAAATGTCACACAGCACCGTACGGCAGATTGCAATCCGTGTCACGCGCGCCACAGGTCTGGGGTCAGCAGCGCGATAATGGCGAGGGTTTCGAGCCGTCCCAGCACCATCGCACCGATCAGGATTATCTTGGCCGGGTCGCCCAGATCGATCAGCGTAATCGGCGCGTCAGCGGCAAATTCGATCAGCGGTCCTGTGGTGGACAGGCTCGCCACAGACATCACCAGCGCATCCTCGAACGGGGCACCGACAAAGGTCAAAATCAGCGTGACACCGGCCAATGACAGGGCAAACAGCATGAAAAAGATCCATGCGATAAAGGCACCGTTGCTTTGGAGCCGTCGGCCCGTGGTCCCTGCCCCTGACACCGAATGCGGATGCACCAGCCGTTCCAATTCCCGCGCACCATTGCGATACAGCGCAAATACCCGCAGCAATTTCACGCCGCCCGCGGTGGTGGCCACGCCGCCCCCGACCAGCGCCAGCCCCATCAGGATCAGGCCCGGTGTTTCCAGTCCAGACCAGCTTTGGGCTTGGGCCCAGGACGAACTGACAAACCCCGTGGTGGTCAAAAATGATGTGACGGTGAAAATCGCGCCCCAAAGCGCGCTACCGCTCTCATAGGCCTCGCCGGGGGCGGATACGTCAAAGGCACCCAGAAAATGCCGCGCAAATAGAATCAGCGGCACGCCGATGATCAGGGCCAGCCCCATGCGGAATTCCGGATCGGTCCGCAATCCGCCTTGGGTGGCCGTCACCGTATCCTTGGAAAAGGTCAGGCGCGACAGCGCGAACAGCATAAACAGCATCATCACCGCCTCGGCACCAAAGCTGACCCCGGTGTCATGGGTGCCGCCCAAAGGCGAGATGCCCGATGTCGCCATGACGGACATGGCATGGCACAGCGCCACCAGCGACCGGTCCCCGTTGGCCAGCAGCAGAACCCATAAAAGCAGCGTCAGGGCCAGATAGGTCGGTGCCAGTGCCCCGGCCGACCGTATCAAGCGCAGGCGCGGGTTCACCGGCGCGGATGCGGTGGTGCGCCGGTCATCGGGGTTGCCGGGTTCGGCTTGGGATGTGACCTCGAACCCGCCAAGATGCAGGGGTGCCAAAATCGCCGAGGCTGCGATCCACATCAGCAATCCGCCCATCCACGCGACCTGCGCACGCCACAGATGCAGGGTATCGCTGAGCCGGCCGGGATCGTCAAACAGGCTGGCCCCGGTGGTAGTGATCGAGCTGACCATATCGAAATATGCGTTAATGAACCGCGTGGTGGGCAAGGCCTCAAGAAACGGGATCGCAAGGATCGCGGGCAAAATCACAAAGCTTGAAAACAGCGACAGCAACGGCCCCAAAGATCCATGCCGCGCCTTGCGCCCCGAATGGGCGATTGCAATCATCGCAAAGACGATGACGCCAAGCAGGCAGGAATAGAAAAACGCGCGCGATGCCAGCAGATCATCGGTGACCACGGCAAAGAACGCCGGAATGATCATGGATGCGCTAAAGATGCCGAAGATCAGCAAAAAAAGCGGTAGATCAAGGATTTCCTGGCGAATATGGCTTTTGCGTTTCATGTAGGGGCATCCGGGTATCGCATCAGAAAAAGTCGATCGATACCTGCATCAACTGTTCAACCTGCGGCACGTCTTTGGCCAGACAGAAAACAGCGATCACATCGCCTTCGTCAATGCGGGTGGTGCCCAAGGGCCGGATCACCTGATCCCCCTTGCGCACCATGCCGACCAACACACCTTCGGGGAAATCAATGTCGGTGATACGTTTGCCAGCCAGCGGCGACGTGGACAGGACTTCGGCCTCGATCACTTCGGCTTCGGCATCGCCGATGGAATAGACCGACCGCACGCGGCCATGGCGAATATGGCGCAGGATCGAGCTGACCGTGGTTGCACGCGGGTTGATATAGGCGTCGATACCAAGCGGTTGCATCAAGGGCACCAAGGTCGGATCGTTGATCAATGCGATCACAAAGGGGCAGCCTTCGGCCTTGGCGCGGACACAGGCCAGCATGTTGGTTTTGTCATCATCGGTGATGGCCATCATCGCATCGGCACGGCTGATCCCCGCCTCGGCCAGCAGGGCGGCATCCAAGCCGTCGCCGTTCAGAACAATCGTGCGTTCCAGCGCCTCGGCGGCGCGTTCGGCGATGGCACGGTTTTTCTCGATCATCTTGGTACGGACGCGCCTTTCCTTGCCTTCTAGGTTTTGCGCAACGGCCAGACCGACATTGCCGCCACCCACCAGAACAACGCGTTCTAACTTGCTGGTTTTCTTGCCGAAAATATCAAGCGTGCGGGCAATATCATCGCGGTGCGTAAAGACATAGCAGGCGTCGCCAACAAACAGCTGGTCTTTGCTTTCGGGGGCGAACAACGTGCCATCACGGCGCACGCCAACGACAACGGCGCGCAGGGTTGAAAACAGATCAGACAGCTGACGCAACGGCGTGTTCACGACCGGGCAACCCTCGTCGATCTGGATACCGATCAGATGGGCCATGCCATCCATAAAGGTTTCGGTATCAAAAGACGCAGGTGCCGACAGACGTTGCAGCGCGGCTGCGGCGACTTCCTTTTCGGGGCTGATCACCACGTCGATGGGCATGTGATCGCGGCGGTAGAGGTCGGAATAAATCGCTGTCAGATAGGACTGACTGCGCAAACGGGCAATCTTGCGGTTGATGCCGAAAACCGAATGGGCCACCTGACAGGTGACCATGTTGACCTCGTCGGAATGGGTGGCGGCAATAATCATTTCCGCGTCGCGCGCGCCTGCACGGTCCAACACATCGGGATAGCTGGCAAAGCCAGCAATCCCCTGAACATCCAACGTATCCGTCGCGCGGCGTACCAGATCGGCGTTGCTGTCGACGATTGTCACGTCATTGCGTTCGCCAGACAAATGGCGCGCGATTTGCCAGCCGACTTGACCTGCACCGCAAATAATCACTTTCATGAAAGGTTCCTTTGGTGTTGCGCCTGATAGTGGGGCAAGGCGGAAACCACCCGCTTGATCGCTGATTTGAATGACAGATGGCTTTGCAAGGGTCAATTCAAATGTCTACATGAGGGTAGCGGTAAAATGGGACCAGTGCGATGAAACATGTGACAATGACTGCGGCGGTGTTGATCGGCCTTGGGGCCTGCGCCCCGCTGAACACCTATTACAAGCCCGGTGCCGATGTGGCGTCGGTGCAGCGCCAAACCACCGCCTGCGAGGTCGAAGCGCTGGCCAAAGTGCCGGTTTCAACCCAGATCCGGCGCGGGCCGCCGCGTTTTGTCCCTCCGCACACACTGTGCAACAGCGCAGGCCACTGTCGCGTCATTCCCGGTTTTTACGAGCCGGGCGCGATTTACACGGTCGACCCCAATCTGGATCTGCGCAACCGCGTCGAGGCACAATGTATGGCGGATCAAGGGTTTGTCCCTGTATCAATTCCCGCGTGTCCCGCATCAATCGCGCAAGCGGCCCCCAAGCAGGCCACAACCACCCTGCCCCCGTTGAACGAACAGTCTTGTGTGATCCGCAACGATGACGGCAGTTTTCAGATCGTCACCCAGGGTTAGATATCTGCCTCGGCATCCTCGTCGACATGGGCGATGCGGGTGCCGGATTTGGCCGATGTCACCACGCCCAAGCTCTTGAGTTTGCGGTGCAAAGCAGATCGTTCCATGCCGACAAAGTTGGCGGTACGGCTGATGTTGCCGCCGAAACGGTTGATCTGTGTCAGCAGATATTCACGCTCGAATGCCTCGCGGGCTTCGCGCAGGGGCAAGGTCGCCAAGGCACCTGACAACACGACGCGGCCGTCTTCCTCGGCGTTTTCTTCCTCGCCCGGCAGCTCGCGGGCCTCGATCGGGCCGGTGCCATCGCCCAGGATCAGCACCCGTTCAACAAGGTTCTTTAGCTGGCGGACGTTGCCGGGCCAGACCATTGTTTGCAGCAACGCCACGGCATCATCCGAAAATCCGCGCAACGGTAACCCTTGGCTGCTGTTGAATTCGGCGATGAAATGATCGGCAAGAACCGGAATATCCTCGCGGCGGTCCTCGAGCGAGGGAACAGAAATCGGCACGACATTCAGACGGTGAAATAATTCCTCGCGGAATGTCTCGGCCTTGATCGCGGCATCCAGATCCTTGTTGGTGCTGGACACAACGCGCAGATCGACGCGCACCTTGTTCTGGCCGCCCACGCGGGTGAATTGCTGATCCACCAGCACCCGCAGGATTTTCGATTGGGTGCCAAGCGGCAGGTCCGCGACCTCGTCGAAAAAGATAACGCCGCCATGGGCCTGCTCAAGCAACCCCGGCTCGATCCCACGCTCGGCGCTCTCAATACCAAACAGCACTTCTTCCATCCGGTCGGGGGCGACACTGGCACAGTTGACCGTCACAAAAGGTGCAGACGCACGGGCGGAATTGTTGTGAATATAACGCGCGGCAATTTCCTTGCCGGACCCCGCAGGCCCGCGCAACATCACCCGGCCATTTGATTTGGTGACCTTATCAAGCTGTCCCATCAGTGTTTTGAACGCGGTCGATGATCCGATCATATCAGCATTCACCACGTCGCGACGTTTCAGCGACAGGTTCTCGCGGCGCAGACGTGATGTTTCCATGGCGCGGCGGATCACCACCAGTAACTGATCAATATTAAACGGCTTTTCGATGAAATCATACGCACCCTGCTTGATCGCGGCGACGGCGATTTCGATATTGCCATGGCCCGAAATGATCACGACAGGCACATCGGGGTTATCGCGTTTGACGGTCTTGAGGATATCGATCCCGTCCATCTGGCTGTCTTTGAGCCAGATATCCAAGATCATCAGCGCGGGTGGTTCGGCGTTGATGGCAGCCACCGCTTCGTCTGAATTACCGGCAAGACGGGTGGCAAAACCTTCGTCTTCGAGAATGTCGGAAATCAGTTCGCGAATATCGCGTTCATCGTCCACGATCAGGATATCACTCATCTTGGGTCTCCAATGCGGGTGTTTTTAGGGTGGTGGCCAAGGGCAATGTAATGATTGCCATGGCCCCGAAATGGGATTGGCCTTTGAACACAGGGGCGTTTTCCAGAACCAGAGTTCCGCCATGTTCTTCGATTATCTTTTTCACGATCGGCAAACCGAGGCCGGTTCCTTCGCTGCGGGTGGTTACATAGGGTTCAAATAGCCGCGCGCGGTCTTCTGGCAACCCGATGCCGTTGTCAGCGATTGAAATTTGTAATGTGGTTTTCTGCACGGTCAGCGCGACGTTGATCCGCGGATCAAACCCCTCGGGCGCGCCTTTTTTGATTAGGCTTTCAATGGCTTCGCCCGCGTTTTTGATCAGGTTCGTCAGCGCTTGCGACAGCATTGTCGCATCCACCTGCGCCACAACAGGCCCTTCGGGCAACGTGGCGCGAATGGTCACATCGGGCTGGCCGCTTTGCTGCAATACCACTGCGTCGCCGACCAGCTGCCTGACATCCTGCTCGGTTGTTTCAGGTTCAGGCATCCGCGCAAATTTAGAAAACTCATCCACGATGCGGCGCAAATCGCCGGTCTGTCGGATAATGACCCCGGTCATCTGCTCAAGGGCGGCGGCATCATCGGGCAGCTTGCGGGAAAATTTGCGTTGGATACGCTCGGCACTCAACTGGATCGGCGTCAGCGGGTTCTTGATCTCGTGGGCAATGCGGCGGGCCACGTCGCCCCACGCCGCCATGCGCTGCGCACTGACCAGATCGGTGACATCGTCGAAGGCAACAACATAGCCCTCAAGACGGCCATCTTCGCTGCGCCGGGTGGCGACGCGCACCAACAGGTTTTCCATCTGACCATGACGCGATACTTTGACCTCGCCTTGGGCAACCTCGCCATGGCCCGACACAACGGTGTCAAACAACGGGCCAAATTCGGGGACCGTCACCGATATCGCCAACGATTGTTGGTCTTCCGACCAATCCAGCAACCGCATGGCCGACTTGTTCACAAAGGCAACGCGCCCTTCGGGATCAAGCCCGACAACCCCTGACGTGACCGAACTTAGCACGGAATCAAACAACCTACGGCGGCGTTCAATCTGGCGGGTGTTGTCCAGCAAGGCCTCGCGCTGGCCTTTCAGTTGTTTGGTCATCTGGTTGAAATAGCGGCCCAGCATGGCGATTTCATCATCGCCGTCTTCTTCGCGTACCTGCACCTCAAGATCGCCCGCACCGACCTGTTGCGCCGCACCCGTCAGCCGCCCCACGGGGCCGGACAGGCGTTCGGCAAACCACAGGCCCAGCCATACCGCCGCCAGAATAAGGATCAGCGCAAAGCCGACATAGAGAAGGCCAAATTCAAACAGCAACTTGCCGCGGTCATTTTCAAGCTGCTGATACAGGCGCACCGTTTCTTTGGTGTCGTCCAGCAGCGACAGGATTTCACCGTCCACATCGCGGCTGATGTACAAAAACCGGTCCAGATAGGAATCGAGCGCGACAAGAGCGCGGAATTCGTTGTTTGGCCAATCTTCGATCACCAAGGGCTGGCCGTTATTTTCCTGCGCGCGCTTAAGGTCATCCGCTTCGGGGGCTTCGTAATTGAACAAATAAGACCGATCACCACGCGCGCGGATTTGGGCAGTGCCGTCGATCAGATAGGCCTCGCGCAGGCCGCGCTGGATTTGCAGTTGCCCCTCGGCCAACAGTTGCGAATCCGGCAGCGCGATACCTTGGGCGCGGGCCAGATCAATGCCTCGTGCGAGCGACGCGGCATCGGCAATCAGATCATCACGCTGTTCTGATTCGTAGGCTTGCGCAGCAGCAAGCGAATTGCCGACCACACTGCGCACGCGGTCCGAAAACCACCCCTCAAGGCCGACATTAATCGTCAGCCCGGCAAAAACCGCCACACTGACCGTGGGAATAAGCGCCATAAGGGCGAACACGCCCGTCAGCCGCAGATGCAAACGCGACCCCGCGGATTTCGCCCGGCGCGCAGCGATCAACCGGCCGACCTGGATGAAAACCAGTGCCGCCACCAGCAGGATATAAACGAGATCGGTTAGCAGGATCAGCCGTAAGCTGGGCGTATTGCCGCCCTGCTCGAGCGGTCCAAGCACAAGATAGGTGATAATTGCCAGCACAGGCCCCAGGACAACAAGCCCAAGGGTCGCCAAGTTGCGATACCGCCGAACACGGCGCAGTCGCTCAAGACGCAACAGATAATAACTGCGTGACCGGGTTAGCACCCGCAATCCTCACCGATGATGTGATGCATACCTGCAACCACTGCCTATTAATGTGGTCCTGATCGGGCTGTGAGGCCCGATGGCCACGGTTATGTGGCTCTTTTACATCATCTTGCGACCGCGTGTCACCTCAATATCGAGTTCAGTGATCTTTTTTCTCAAGGTATTGCGGTTGATTCCCAGCAAATCGGCACATTTAGCCTGATTACCTGCGGTCGCAGACAGCGCGATTTCGATCAGCGGTGCCTCGATCTCGCGCAGAATTCGCGCATAAAGGCCGGGAGGCGGTAGCATTGAGCCGTGTTGATCAAAATACCGGCGCAGATGACGTTCGACCGACGCACCCAGTTTTTCGGTGTTGGCTTGCGCCCGCAAAGGTTCCGGATCGGGCTGTGCGCCCAGCACCTGTTCGGCCTCGATCTGGGTGATTTCCGGTGCGCGGCTGGTCAGCGCCAACTGCCGCATTGCGTGTTCCAACTGGCGAACGTTGCCGGGCCATTGATAGTTGGCAAAGACTTTGGCCGCGCCTTCGGACAACGCGCGAGGCACGGTGTTGCCGCTTTCCGACCGTTCAAGGAAATGGGCCGCAAGCAGGCTGATGTCTTCGACACGGTCGCGCAGCGCAGGCACGTGCAAAGTGGCACCCGACAGGCGGTAATATAGATCGCGGCGCAAGGTCCCTGCCTTCATCGCGGCGGCCAGATCGGATTGGCTGGTGGCCAGAAAACGCGGCGCATGATCACCGGGGGTGTCCATCATCCGTGCAATACGCGCTTGAATTTCCTCCGAAAAATCGCCGATCTCGTCGATCAGCAAGGTCCCGCCCCGCACCCGTGCCAACACGCGCGCTGGACCTTCGATGTCTTGCAGATCGGCGGATGTCACCGTGACAAAGGGCAGATTTCTCCGGTCCGAAAAATCGTGAATTGCCTTACCGATCAGCGATTTCCCGGTGCCGGATTCGCCCCAGATCAACACCGGCAAATCGGTGTTCATCACCCGTGCCACCACGCGGTACAGCGATTGCATCACAGGGGTGCGCCCGACCAAGGGCAAATCATCGCGGTCGCCCGCATCATTGGTTTGGACAGCCCTGCGCGGTGCCCCGTTACGTTCCAGCGCCCGCGCCGTGCGTTTCATCAGATCAGGCAAATCAAAGGGTTTGGGCAGGTAATCATAGGCCTCGGCCTCGGCGGCCTTGATCGCGGTCATAATGGTATTTTGCGCCGAAATGACGATGACCGGCAAACCGGGGCGATCCTTGGCAATCTTTGGCAGCATCTCAAGCCCGTTACCGTCGGGCATCACAACATCCGAGATCACCACATCGCCTTTGCCCTCGCCGACCCACCGCATCAGGGTCGTCAAGCTTGAGGTCGCATGCACCTTGCACCCGGCGCGGGTCAGAGCCTGCGTTAAAACGGTGCGGATTGTGCGGTCATCGTCGGCGACCAGAACTGTGCCATCCATTTTTAAGTCTCCTGTTCGGGTGCGAGGGTCGCCAGCATCGCCTTGTCGGCGCGTGGCAGGGAAATACGAAATACGGTTTTGCCGGGGACGGAGTTCACGGAAATCCAGCCGCCGTGGTCCGATATGATCTTGCTGACCAGCGCCAGCCCCAGTCCGGTGCCGTTTTCACGGCCCGACACAAACGGCTCGAATACATCATCCTGAATGGATTGTGGCAGCCCGGGGCCGTCATCAATCACCTCGATCTGCAAGGGCAGTGACTGGCCGGTGCCATCGGCGCGGCGCATCCGAAACGAATGTTCGTAAAAGCTGTGCAAACGAATGGTGCCGCCGGTCGTCCCTGCGGCCTCGGATGCATTTTTCACAAGGTTCAGAATAACTTGGAGCAGTTGATCCTTGTCGCCCAATGCCAGCGGCAAGGACGGATCATAGTCTTCAACAATGGTCATCCGCGCGCCAAATCCCAGCAGCGCCGACCGGCGGGCGCGGTCCAGCACGTCATGCAAGTTTACAGCCCCCAGTTCCGGCGGCATCAGGTTGCCAAACTGTTCAACCTGTTCCAGCAGCTTCACGATCCGGCGCGATTCCGCGACGATCAAATCCGTCAGCTCAAGGTCTTCGGCGTTCAGGTTCATGCTCAGCAACTGCGCGGCACCGGTGATGCCCGCCAGCGGGTTCTTGATCTCGTGGGCCAGCATCTCGGCCATGCCAATCGCGGATTTCGCGGCGGATTTAACCTGATTGTTGTGGCTCATCCTGCCGACAAATTCGCGCGGGGTGATCATCAGCAACATATGGCCGGGCACACCGTTCAGCGGGGCCAGATGCAGGTCGGACAGCGCCGGAGGGCGTTGGCCACTGCCCACATCAACGTCATTCACAAACAACGGCGTGTCATGTTTGCGCGCGCGGGCAAAGGCCTCTTCCAAGGGCGCATTCACAGCGATCAGATCCCAGACGGGGGTGCCTTTGGCCGACTTGGCCGAGGTGTTCAAGAACCCTTCGGCGGCCGAGTTCAGATCGACGATTCTATCATCCGGTCCGATCAGCACGGCGGGTACCGGCAGCGAATTAAACACCGCATCCATGTTCATCATGCTGCTTCCCTTGTGGGATGTGCGACCATGGCATCATCGATCAGACCGTGCACAGTTTGCGGGTCGGGTGCTGTCAGCACCGCGCGGCGCAGGTCGGTCGGGGTGGCACAAGTGTCCATATACCAGCCCAAATGTTTGCGCGCGGCGCGCAGACCGATCGTGGTGCCGTAAAAGCGGATGATCTCTTCATAGTGATCGGCGACCATGCGGGTGAAATCCGTCCCTTGCGGCACAACGGGTGCCGGCGTGCCATAAAGCTGATGCGCGATCTGCGCCAAAATCCACGGCTGCCCCTGCGATCCGCGCCCGACCATCACCCCGTCAGCACCGGATTGTTTCAAGGCCGTCCGCGCGGTGTCACTGTCGATGATGTCACCATTGGCAATCACGGGGATCGACACGGCCTGTTTCACCTTGGCGATGGCGGCCCAATCGGCAGCCCCCTTATAGAACTGGCAGCGCGTGCGCCCGTGGATCGTGATCATCGTGATGCCTGCGTTTTCGGCGGCCGTGGCGATTTGCGGCGCGTTCAGCATCGCGTCATCCCAGCCAAGGCGGGTTTTCAGTGTCACCGGCACGGACACGGCGTTTACCACGGCCTCGATCAGGGTCAGCGCATAATCAGGCGTGCGCATGAGGGCGGAACCGGAATAGCCTTGGGTGACCTTTTTGGCGGGACAGCCCATGTTGATGTCGATGACACGCGCGCCTTGTGCCTCGACCATGCGGGCGGCCTCGGCCAGCGGGGCGGCTTCGCGGCCGGCAAGCTGCACGGCGGTACCTTCGATTCCCAGACCCAGCTCGGCTTTCTCGCGGGTGCCGGGGCGTGCGTTAATCATATCTTCCGAGGCCACCATTTCAGATACCACCAGCCCTGCCCCGAACGAGGCGACCAGATTTCTGTATGGTAGGTCCGTAATCCCGGCCATGGGTGCAAGTAAAACAGGCGGGTTTAGGGGAAATGGCAGATCAGCAAGACCCAAACGATTAATCCTTGTGCATTTCCATTCGGTGTAGCGACAGCCTTGCCTGAACTCAAGAAAGCCGCCGCTATTATGGCATATATATGCGTATAGTTGCCTAATTTTTAAGCACAACGGCCAAGAGATTGCGCCGCAGCCCCGCTTTGCCTAAAAACACGCTATCAGATCAAGGGGCTGCCGATGTCATCACCGCCAAGAATTGCCGCCATTATTGTCGCTGCGGGTCGTGGCACCCGTGCGGGCGGTGCGATCCCCAAGCAGTGGCAGGATCTATGCGGCAAGCGGGTGATCGACCACACAGTTGCCGCGTTTCGGTATCACGACAGGATCGACACCATTGTCGTTGTCCTGAACGAGAGCGACATGGCGCAGGCCGAAGGGTTTCGCGCCCAAGGCTGCCTGATTGCCACAGGCGGTGCCGACCGCGCGACATCGGTGCGCAATGGTCTGGCGTTGCTCGACGGTTGCGATCAAGTGTTGATCCATGATGCGGCACGGCCTTGTGTCTCTCGGGCGGTTATTGATGGTGTGCTGGATGCCTTGGCCGACGGTCCCGCCGCTGCACCCGGATTGCCGATCACCGATGCCCTGTGGCTGGGCGAGGATGGCGAGGTCGCAGGCACCCAAGACCGCGCAGCGCTATATGCCGCACAAACGCCGCAAGGCTTTGCCACAGCGGCCATTCGCGCCGCCCATGCCGCGTTCGAGGGGACAGCAGCAGATGATGTCGAAGTGGCGCGGGCCGCTGGATTGCCCGTTGCCATCACCCCCGGCAGCGCCGATAACCTTAAGATAACCATGCCCGGTGATTTGACCCGGGCCGCACGTATATTGGAGAGCCAGATGGATATTCGCACCGGTAACGGCTTTGACGTACATGCCTTTGGCCCCGGCGATCATGTGATGCTGTGTGGCGTGAAAATTGATCACGATCAGGGGCTTGTGGGCCATTCCGACGCCGACGTGGGCATGCATACCGTGACGGATGCAATATATGGCGCGCTGGCCATGGGCGATATAGGCCAGCATTTCCCGCCCTCGGATCCGCAATGGAAGGGTGCCGCCAGCCATATCTTTTTGACCCATGCCGCCGATCTGGCCCGATCCCACGGGTTCACCCTGACCCATGTCGATTGCACGCTGATCTGCGAACACCCCAAGGTCGGACCCCACGCCGCCGCGATGCGCGATGTAATGGCGCTGTATCTGGGCATCGACGCGGATCGTGTGTCGGTCAAGGCGACCACATCGGAACGTTTGGGCTTTACCGGTCGCGGCGAAGGTATCGCCTGCATGGCCACAGCAACATTGGTGAAATTATGAAACTCGCGAAGCTGATCGGCACCGTTCTGGGTGTCGGATATATCCGCCCTGCCCCCGGCACATGGGGGTCGCTTGTCGCCCTGCCGTGGGGTTGGTTGTTGCATGTGATCGGCGGGTTCCCCTTACTGGTGATTGGCGTCATCGTGGCCTTTGCCGCCGGTTGGTGGGCGACCGCGAAAATGACCGCAGGCAGCACCGATCATGACCCCTCAGAGATTGTGATCGACGAGGTCGCAGGCCAGTGGATTGCCCTATTACCGCTAAGCTATGCGGCGTGGTCGATGGGGTTGAACATCCTCGTGATGTGGCCGGGCTGGATTGCTGCATTTGCCTTGTTCCGGCTGTTCGACATCTGGAAGCCGCTGCTGGTCGGATGGGCCGACCGGCGCGGTGACCCGCTTGGTGTGATGTTGGATGATGTGATTGCCGGTGTCTTTGCCCTGATCTGTGTGATCGGGCTGGCGGGACTGTATCATGGGCTTCTCTGACGCAGGTATCTTGCTGGAACGTGCCATTGCGCGTGGCGTGATGATCACCTGCGCAGAAAGCTGCACGGGCGGCATGGTCGCTGCGGCGCTGACAGATTTGCCCGGATCATCCGAGATGTTTGATCGGGGTTTTGTCACCTATACCAATGACGCCAAGATTGATTTGCTGGGCGTATTGCCCGCGACCCTAGATGCATTCGGTGCCGTATCCGAGGAAATCGCCCGCGAAATGGCGCAGGGTGCGTTGGCCGGATCGAATGCGCAAATCGCCGTCTCGATCACGGGCATCGCAGGTCCGGGCGGGTCCGAACACAAGCCCGAGGGGCGCGTGTGCTTTGCGCTGGCGACACCCAGCACTGTGCAGGCCGAGACGAAAGAGTTTGGTGCATTGGGTCGCGCAAACGTCCGTTTGGCGGCGCGCGATCATGCTTTGGGGCTGCTTTTAGGTGCAGTTTCAAACTGAGCATTAATTAGGCACGTGCTGCATTACACCGCCTAATATTGAGGCAATTGCATAAATGCACGATTAAATGGCGGTCCTGCCCACTTTTTAACTTCCGTTGTTCATCCTCATCCGCTTTGCCACCCCCCAAGTTAATTAAATGGGGGAAATTTACCGATGAATGCTGCTGATACAGCCTGGATCATGACCGCGACGGCCTTGGTTCTGTTTATGACTTTGCCGGGGCTTGCGTTGTTCTATGGCGGGCTTGTGCGCAGCCGCAACGTGCTGAGCGTGTTCATGCATTGCTATGCCATCGCCTGCCTGATGAGCGTACTGTGGTTCTTTGTCGGCTATTCCATCGCTTTCGGGTCCGGCACATCGGGTTTCTGGGGCGGTTTGGATAAGCTGGGCCTTGGCGGTGTTACGGCTGACAGCCTGTCAGGCACCCTGCCCGAGATCCTGTTCTTTGCCTTTCAGATGACATTCGCGATCATCACGCCTGCGCTGATCGTCGGTGCCTATGTTGAACGTGTCGGCTTTGGTTTTGTCATGCTGTTTTCGGGGCTGTGGATGCTGATCTGTTACGCACCTGTTGTGCATTGGGTCTGGGGCGGTGGTTTCCTTGCCGATGGCGGCATCTTTGGCGATACGGGCGTACGCGATTTTGCGGGCGGTATCGTGGTGCATGAAACGGCTGGCCTTGCCGCGTTGATCATCGCGTTTTTCCTTGGGCCGCGTAAAAACCACAACACACCGCCGCATAACCCCGGCTATGTGATGATCGGTGCGGCGATGCTGTGGGTCGGTTGGTTCGGCTTTAACGGCGGCTCGCAACTGGCGGCTGACGGTGGTGCTGCGATGGCGATCACGGTTACGCATATTTCGGCTGCAACAGCATCGCTGTCCTGGGCGCTGTGGGAACGGATCAAATTTGGCAAATCATCCATGGTTGGTATCGTGACGGGTACAATCGCCGGTCTGGCGTCGATCACCCCTGCGTCCGGTTTCGTCGGCCCGTGGGAGGCCCTGATCATTGGTGCCGTCGCCGGTGTGCTGTGCCAAGAAGCCGTCGTGCTGATCCGCAACAAAGCCAAGATCGACGATACGCTCGACGTCTTTGCCGTACACGGTGTGGGCGGTATCTTTGGCACAATCATGATTGCGGCATTTGGCGCAGGTACTTGGGCCGCACAACTGGGGTCGCTGGCGATTGTGGGCATCTACACGACGGTCGTGACCGTCGCGCTGCTGTTCATCTGCAAAGCAATCACGCCACTGCGTGTAAGTGAAGAAGACGAGATCACCGGCCTTGATCTGGCCGTCCACGGCGAGCGGGCTTACGAGCTGACCAGCTAAAACCTATCAGGGGCCTGCGGACCATTTCGGTGCCCGCAGGCCCTTCATTTACCAATCAGGTCACTTTGCTGGCGGCGCGACCTGCGGCTTCTCCTGTGGCAAAGGCCGTGCCCATAACGCGGATTGACCCATAGGCCATATCGTCGGCCCCAATCAGACGACCAGCATAGAAGACATTATCCAGCCCTTTGGCCCGCAGACAATCCAGCGGGATGTCGGCAAAACCGTCCCCACCAACCGAGTGATAAACCGGCTTTCCGGGTTCCGAATGATCCTCGATCGGCCATGCGGCTTTTGCGACGCTGTCGCTGCGCTGGCGACCGGTGCGCAGATCCTCTGATGTCAGATCATAACGTGCCGGGGGGTGGCGGCTTTCTCGGATGCCGATTTGTGGGCCGGTTGACGCCAGATACGCATCCCGGAACCCTGGAACATGCGCCCGCAGGACATCGACGTAATCATGTGCGGCCCCGCGCGCAGCCTGTTCGGCGGTGGTAAAGCTTTCCGACGACAGATCGGTCATCGCGTGATCGAACATCATCCACCACATCTCGCCGGTGCGGGGTACTTCGGTGAATATCCCGCCGTCTGTGCGGGCCGAAGGGTATCTGCCCGTCCGGTTGTAAACCTCAAACCCTGCAATCACCGCATCGCGGTCGATGGGAACCGAGTGGTCCCGCCCGCCAATTCGAATGGGTGCGGATATCGCTTGCAGGTGACCACGGGCATTGCCGATCCGGCATTCCAGACCCGCCAGCATTGCCAGATTTGCGTCACCCGTGGCATCCACAAAGGCCTCGGCCGCGACCCGTCTGCGGCCTTCCATGCCCGCAAGGGTCACCGACTGAATGCGATCCGCCGTGCGGGCAACGGCCGCCACGCGGGTGTGCAGCAGCACATGAACACCAGCCTTGATCAATACGCGATCCAGCGCCAATTTAACGGCTTCGGGTTCCAGCAGGATGATCCAGTTCAACGTGGTCGGAGAACAGAACGGATCGCAGTCCAGTCCCAAGCTGCGCAGCTCGTCCAGAACAAGGTCAGCAACGCCGCCCACCGCTTTGATCGGGGTTTCGCCTTGTTGAAAGAAACCACAGTAGGCCAGCACATTTGACGTGGTCGCGGCACCGCCCAGAAAACCGTATTTCTCAACAAGGAGAACTTTGGCCCCTTCAAGGGCTGCCCCTAATGCAGCGCCAACACCGCCCGCGCCACCACCAGCGACGACAACGTCGTAATCACATTCGGGTCTGCGGCTCATTCCCGCCACCCCAGCAGGCGACGCTCGATAAAGCCAATGACCGTGCTTAGGATGACACCAAGCAGCGACAGAATGACAACGCCTGCAAACAGACGCTCCAAATCATAAAGCGAACCCGCTTCGAGGATATATGCGCCGATGCCGTATTCGGCCCCCAGCATTTCAGCGGCAACCAACAAGATAATCGCAATGGCAAGCGAGATGCGCAGACCAGACAGGATACCGGGCATGGCACCGGGCAGCACGATTTTGCGGACGATGGAAAACCACGACAAGCCAAAACTTTGCCCCATACGGATCAAGGAACGGTCAACGTTGTCGACCGCGCCATAGGTGGCCACCACGGTGGGGGTGAACGTACCAAAGGCGATGAGCGCATATTTGCTGGCCTCGTCGATGCCGAACCAGATCACAAATAACGGCAGCAACGCGATTTTAGGGATTGGAAAAATGGCGGCGACCAGCGGGACAAGGCCCGCGCGGACATAGGAAAACAGACCGATCATGACGCCAGCACAGACACCCACGGTGGCCCCGATTGCAGCCCCAACGGCCAGGCGGCTGAGCGATGGCAAAAGATGTTTGAACAACAGCCCGCTTTCCCACAGCTCTTTGAAAGTTGCCAGAACGTCGGATGGTTTTGGCAGCGTAAGGGCGGAAATCCAGCCGCTGCGCGTGCCTATTTCCATAATGGAAACCAGTACGACAAACACGGCCAACCCAACCCAACGCCGCGCCTTGGGTGCAAAGCCGCCGCCGCGAAACCGGACCTCGATAGGTTGGGTTTTGATCGTTGCATCAGACATTTAGCAATTCCTCATCAGCCGCGCGGGCTTCGTCACGCATCATATCCCAAAGGTGTTTCTGGATCTTCTCCAGCTCAGGATTGCCGTGGCTGCGCTCTTCAAGCGGCATATCAATCTCAACCACTTCGTGAATTTCACCGGGGCGGCGCGACAGCACGGCGATGCGGTGGCCCAGACGTACGGCCTCGGCCAGATTGTGAGTCACATATGCGGCGGTAAAGGGCTGGCGGGTCCACAAGGCCACCAGATCATCCATCAGCAACTCGCGCGTCTGGCTATCAAGGGCGGACAATGGTTCGTCCATTAGCATCACGGCGGGTTTGACGGCCAGCGCGCGGGCAATGGCCACGCGTTGCTTCATGCCGCCGGACAATTGACGCGGCAAGGCGTTGCTGAAATCGGTCAGTTTCGTGCGGGCCAGAACGTCAGCGATAATCGCATCGGCAGCGGCACCTTTGATGCCGTGGTCCTCAAGCACGAGGGAAATGTTCCCGTGCACGGTGCGCCACGGCAGCAGAGCGAAATCTTGAAACACATAGGTAAGCGGGTTCAGGCATCCCTTGGGCGGCGTGCCAAGCTGCAGGACGCGCCCCTTTGACGGGCGTTCCAACCCGCCGATCAGACGCAGCAGGGTGGATTTGCCACAGCCAGAAGGCCCGACAAAACAGACGATTTTACCGGTCGGAATATCCAGCGAAATGTCGCGTAATACCTCTGTGCCACCATAAGAGTGGCTGATCGCATCCAAGCGAATGTCCATAAAATTGCCCTTAGAAATGGAGTGACTGGCCGCGCGATTGGCGGCCAGTCATGGGGTTTGTCTTAGGCTTCGAACGTCTCGACATAGCTGGTGTCGACAAACGTATCGAGCGTGATGTCACCGTCGATCAGCCCCTCGGACTGGAACCAGCTTAGCTGATCCTGAACCGAAGCGATGTTCAGACGTGCGCCTTCGTTGATGCGCATGGTGCCGTTGATGATCGACGGGGCTGCTTTGGCCCGCTCGCGGTCCGTGTAGACGTATTTGTGGATCAGATCGACCATCTCGTTCACGCCGTCCTCGCCACCGGATTTGTCGATCATGGTCGAATTGTAATCAGACGCGCCCTTGCTGAACGCCTTGAGGAAATCCGACGTCTGCTGGCGTTCGTCATTGGCATTTTTCGCCGATGTGAACACGGTCGTGACCTGATAGTTCGGCAGATAATCAGAGATATTGCCGATGATATGCACCGCGCCGGACCCCGCCAGCGGCTTTGCGATATGGGGCACGATGGACCACGCATCGATCTGGCCCGATTTCAGCGCGCCAATGATGGCACCCACTTTTTGCAGCGGGGTAAAGGACACATCGACACCTTCAGCTTGCGCGACTTTCGACCCCATATAGTGGAACGAAGACCCGGCCGTTGAGATGCCGAACTTCTTGCCGCCAAGGCCCGCAGGCGATGTCAGCCCGGCTTTGAAAGCGGCGTCCGAGGCGAGGATCTTTTGACCGTCGATACCCGGCTCTTCGCTAAGTGCGCCGCCGATAACCTTGATCGCGCCCTTGTCTGCCAACGAGATCAAACCACCCGAGATGGCCGTCACAGCGTAATCCACATCACCCGATGCAATCGCGACCGCCATCGGTTGCGCCGCTTGGAAAAAGCGCAGCTCGACGTCAAGGCCGGCATCGGCAAAATAGGCGCGTTCGGCGGCGACGAAGCTCGCTGAATGTGATGTGAAGCGCAATGCGCCGACCACGACCTTTTTGTTTTGCGAAAGTGCTGGTGCTGCGAGGCCTGATGCCGCCGCGGCGCCGATCAGACCCATTGTCTGACGTCTGTTAAAAGTGACCATTGTTTCCTCCCTAAATGATCTGTTTTGGTTTTTTTAGGCGCCCAAGTCGGCTCCAATTTCGTCTTGCAGAATCTCCAACGCGCGTTGCTCCTCGCGCGCGATGACAGCGGTTTGTAGCGATGCCCGACGTGATGCGCGGGCGGCAAAGTCGATGCGGCCCTCGCGCAAAAGCGCCAAGCGAAAGCGACGGGACTGGCCATAAAACTGCGCGGCCATGTCCGTTAGTCTGGGCGATCCGCTGGCCGAAATCAGCGCCATGCTCAGATCGCGGCACGCCTCGTCCCACTCCAACGCCGTGACATCATCAGGATTATCCTGCACGACCGTATCGGCGCGGCTGACGGCATGAAGTGCTGCAATCACACGGCCTTCCCAAGCCACATCGCCCCGATCAAGCGAGCGTTTCAGGCCAAGCTTTTCAATCTCGAGCCGGACCAGCAAAATGTCACGCAGGTCGTCCTCGGTCGCGGAGGTCACGCGGAACCCGCGTTGGCTGATGGCCTCGACCACCCCTTCGGAGGAGAGAATCCGCAACGTCTCGCGCATTGAATGGTTCGACCCGCCATAAGACTGGCGCAAATCCGCGAGCTTTAGCTTCTGATCGGGGTGCAAAACGCCAAAAGAGATGTCGCGCCGGATCGCCGAGGCGAGCATTTCCACAACTGTATCGTCTTCCGATTTACGACCACCAAAAAGCACTTTGCCCACCATTCTAAAAAATGTTGGATATTATTGAGAATATTTACCACAATGAGTCAAGACAGTTTTTGGAAAGGCCCATGATGCACATCACAGGAAAGACCCGGATTTTCCCGATCATCGGTAGCCCCGTCTCGACCGTTTTTTCACCGCCTGCGTTCAACATCGCGTTTCAGGAAAGGGGTTTGGACATTGTGATGGTGCCCATGGAAATCCCGGCCGAACAGGTGAACGGGTTTTGGGAACTGCTGCGCGGCAGCGCCAATATGATCGGATGCTCTGTCACCTACCCGCATAAACAGGCGGCTTTTGCGGCGATGGATGCCTGTACCCCGCGTGCTGCGCGGTTGGGGGCTGTGAACACGGTGCGCTGCGAAAACGGACAGCTGATCGGCGATGCGACAGACGGTTTGGCAATGTGCGCGGCCATCGATTTGACCGGCACCCCGATCAAGCATGGGGTCGCACATGTTCTGGGGGCGGGCGGCGGTGCGGGTATCGCGATCGTCGATGCGCTATGCGAGCGTGGCATCTCCGAACTGGTCCTTGGCGAAACCGACGAATTTCGCGCCCAGTCCGTCAGGGACCTGTTGGCGCAATTCTGGCCCGATGTGACCGTGTCAACTTCCGCGAAACCCTCGGCAATCCTGATCAACGCGACCACACTTGGTAAATCGTCGGGTGATGCCATGCCGTTCGGCGCAGAAATGATCCGAAGCGCCGTGCTGGTTTGTGACGCCGTGACGCGCGAGACCCCCACCGCACTGTGCGCGACCGCAAATGCCCACAACAAACCGACGGTGTCCGGTGATCAGATGGGCCAATGCCAGATAGACGTCCAGCTGGAGTTCGTGACGGGGTAACGTTGCTAGGCCGTTGGCCCATACAAGTCGGCTGCGCGCTTTTCAAAGGCGCGGACGACGCGCTGCATGGCCTCGTTGAACACAACGCCGATGATTTTTTGCAGCACAAGGTTCTTGAATTCGAAATCGACAAAGAAATGTACTTTGCAGGCACCCTGCCCTGCATCCTCGAAATGCCAGTTGGATTTCATGAACTTGAACGGCCCGTCCAGATATTCGGTGTCGATCTTTTTGCTGTGCGGCCACAGCACCACGCGGCTGGTGAACCGTTCGCGGAACACTTTGAAACTGATCACCAGATCGGCGTCCATCACCTCGTGATCGCCTTTGTCGTCGCGGCTTTTGATGCGCGCAGCGGCGGTCCACGGCAAAAATTCGGGATATGACGCCACATCGGCCACCAGATCGTACATCTGTTGCGCAGTATAGGGCAGTTCGCGGGTCTCTGAATGGGTAGGCATTGATTTCCATCTGTCTAGAAGTTAGCCCTTATGAAATCTTAAATGCCCCTTTTTCAAGGTTAAACCCATGCCAACGCATCCTTATGTTATCGATGAAATGATCTCGGCCAAGTCGATTGCCGCACGGATCGAAACCTTGTGCCGTGAAATTCAGGCGGAGTTTGAGGGCACAGAGAAGCTGACCGTTGTGGGGTTGTTGCGCGGATCATTCGTGTTCATCGCCGATCTGGTGCGCGAGCTGGACCTGCCGATCGAGGTCGATTTTCTAGAGGCGTCCAGCTATGGTGACGGCATGGAAAGCACCAGAGAAGTGCGCATTCTCAAGGACTTGCGCGGCGCAATTGAAGGGCGCGATGTGCTGGTGGTCGAAGATATCGTGGATACTGGCCACACCTTGCATCACGTGCGCAACTTGCTGATGTCGCGCGAACCAGCACGTCTGAAAACCATTGCGCTGCTGGATAAACCCAGCCGCCGTGAGGTCGACATGAAGGCCGATTGGATCGGCTTTGAAATACCGGATGAATTTGTTGTGGGCTACGGGATCGATTTTGCGCAAAGCGACCGGAACCTGCCCTATATCGGCAAGGTCCGCTTCACATGATGACCACGGTCTGGTTCATGCGCATGAAACGCTGGGCCCAAAACCCGCCGTCGCCACGGCGGGTCAAGTTCATCTTTGCAATCGTTCTGGTTACGGCGATTATCTTTGGTCTGGAATACGCCGGCTATTGGCCGGAATGGTTAACGGCCAAACGTATCGGGCGCGGGTTCTAGCGGTTCGAACCTACCGCGCTGATAATTTGGCCAGACGGGCCGCGCGCAGCCGGGCAAAATCATCGCCCGCGTGATAGCTGGATCGGGTTAACGGTGTGGCCGATACCATCAAGAACCCTTTGCCAAACGCTGCCTTTTCGTAGGATGCGAATTCGTCCGGATGCACAAAGCGATCCACACGGTGATGTTTCGGCGTGGGTTGCAGATATTGACCGATGGTCAGGAAATCGATGTCGGCGGCGCGCATGTCTTCCATGACCTGAATGACCGATTGGCGGTCTTCGCCCAAGCCGACCATGATACCCGATTTGGTAAACATCGACGGGTCGAGTTCTTTGACCCGCTGCAACAGACGCAGGGAATGGAAATAGCGCGCGCCGGGCCGCACCTCGGGGTAGAGGCCGGGCACGGTTTCCAGATTGTGGTTAAAGACGTCTGGCCGCGCTTCGACGACGGTCTCAAGCACAGACGGATCGCAGCGGATAAAGTCGGGGGTCAGAATCTCGATCGTGGTGTCGGGCGACCGTTTGCGAATGGCGCGGATGGTTTGGGCAAAATGTTCGGCCCCGCCATCGTCAATATCGTCGCGGTCCACAGATGTAATAACAACGTGGTTCAGGCCCAGCTTGGCCACCGCGGCGGCGACGCGGCCCGGTTCGAACGCATCCAACGCTTCTGGCGGTTTGCCCGTGGCAATGTTGCAGAATGTACAGGCGCGGGTGCAGACCTCGCCCATGATCATCATCGTCGCGTGACCCTGCGACCAGCATTCACCCACATTCGGGCAGCCCGCTTCCTCGCAAACCGTTACCAGTTTGTTTTCGCGCATAATCTTGGCCGTCTCGGCATATCCCTGACCGCCGGGTGCCTTGACGCGAATCCAGCTTGGCTTTTTCGGCTGCGGATTGTCTGGGCGTTTGGCTTTCTCGGGGTGGCGCTGTTCGGGAATCTTAAGGTCGCGCATGATCAGGCTCCGTATGGCGGTTCGTTTGCAATGTAGTCGCTTCGCGCCCCACAGGAAAGGGGCACCGGGCGCATGGCGGGTTTTCTTGGTTGTGCGTGTTTCCAAACCGTTAGGCATCGCAATTGGCAAGTCAGAAACGTACCCGCCCCGGCACGTTTTTTCTTCGCCAAATAGGCTATCACCCCTATGGTTGTTTTCAGCTTAATTGTTACAGTAAAAAGGGAAGTTTAATGTCTGCACCGACGGAAATTCAGGATGTCTGTATTATTGGGTCCGGCCCCGCCGGGCTTCAGGCCGGCTATTACTTTACGAAAAAGGGGCTGTCATTTACCATTCTTGAACGGTCGGACAAGATCAGCGCGTTTTTGCGAAATTTCCCGCGGCATCGTCAGTTTATTTCGATCAACAAGGTTCACACGGGGTTAAGCAACCCGGAAACCCGTCTGCGCCACGACTGGAATTCACTGCTGAACGACGAGGGGATTCTGTTCAAAGACTGGAGCCGTAAATATTTTCCCAGTGCAGATGATTTCATCAGCTATGCAGAAGCATTTGCCAAGCCGTTGACCGATCACATTATCTGCAATTCAGACGTTCAAAGAATCGAGAAATCTGAAGGTGGGTTTTTGATCACCTGTGCCGACGGGGCGACCCAACGCGCCGCCAATGTGATCGTGGCAACCGGGGTCAGCCAAGCGTGGGATCCCGGCATCAAAGGGTTCGAGCTGGCCGCGAACTATACCGAATTCGATCCCAACCCCGCGCTTTATGAAAACAAGCGTGTGTTGATCCTTGGCAAGGGGAATTCGGCCTTTGAGACCGCGGATTCACTGGTCGAACATGCCGCCAGCATCCACGTGATGAGCCCGAACCCGATCAAGTTCGCGTGGCAGACCCATTTTGTGGGTAACCTGCGGGCTGTAAACAATAATTTCCTTGATACCTATCAGTTGAAATCCCAAAATGCGGTCATCGACGCCAAGGCGATCGAGATATCGAAAGACGGCGACGTTTATACCGTGCGTGCTGAAATGACAGCGGCAGAGGGGCATGAAATCGTGCTGGCCTATGATCATGTCATCGCCTGCACGGGGTTCCAGTTCGACAATTCGATCTTTGCGCCAGACATCCAGCCCGCCCTGCGCCATTTCGATAAATTCCCCGTCATGACCGGCGAATGGGAAAGCGAGAACGTCAAAGGGTTGTTCTTTGCCGGAACGATCATGCAGTCGTGCGATTATAAGAAAACCATGTCCGGGTTCATTCACGGCTTTCGCCACAATGTAAAAAGCCTGGCGGATCTGATCGTGGCACGGGTGCAGCAAACGGAATACCCGACAGTCGACACGCCGTTGTCTGCATCAGATCTGGGCGACGCAATCATCCACCGGATCAGCACGGCATCGGGGATATTCCTTCAGCCCGGCTTTATGGCTGATCTGATTTTGCTAGATGGACCACAGGCGGGCAAAACCTATCACGATGTGCCCGTATCCTGGACGCAAGACGCACCCTTTACCACGGGCCGGTTCCTGCAAGTCACGCTGGAATATGGGGATTTCGGTGCGGATGCATTGCATGTCAAACGTCAGAACAACATTTTCGGCAAAGAACCCGATGCGTTTATTCACCCCGTGATCCGGCTGGTGAGCGATGGAACGATCGTGGACCAGATGCATATCGCCGATCATCTGGATGCCGACTGGCGCCCGCGTGACGCGCGCGATGGCGATCTGGGGACCGTCTTGCAGATGACATTCGCCGATGCCGGGGGCACGGTTGATCCGGCCGATGTTGCACGGCAACAGCTCGACGCATTCTTGGCCCGTGTGGGTATCGCGACGGCCGGGCAACGGGCCGCCGCAGAATAAAGAAACGGCGCGGCAAATAACTGCCGCGCCGTCCCCACCCCGCCGTTTCGGTCTTAGGCTAGCCGATCATGGCGCTGCCCGGCCCCAGCGTTTCGTCATAGTGTTTGCGCAGCCGCATCAATGCGATCCGCAACACGATTTTCCCCGACCGTGCAGACCACCCCAGCCGCTTTTCGGTCGTCTCTAACCCTTCGAGATAGCAGCAACAGCGCAAGACCACATCCGACAGCCCCGGTCCCAAATCCGCAAGCGCCGACCCGACCCGCGCACGTGCCGCCGACGGGGCACTACCACTAAAGCTGGAGGTGGGCGCATCACCGCCGGGCGTCAGGAAACGGTCCCAGTTCTGTGTTGTCTTCTCGCCCATTTGCGCCAGCTCAAAGTCTTCTCTCAACCGTTCGCCCGCTTGCACCAACCGGTCTGACAGAAAGTTCGTGCCATCCTTGTCGCGGCGCCGCGCAAGGGCCGCCAAGGGGCTTTCGGCCATGGTATAACGGGCGCGGCGCGACATGCGCGGGGTCTCATCCTCGTCTTGTTGATGGATAAATTCCGCTTGGGCATCCGCAAACCCTTTGATGCTGCGTGGTTTTTCCTGCTGCAACATTTGCTCCAAGGCGGTGCGCCCCGCGGCAGTAATGAAATAACGGGTAATGCGCCCGCTGCCATTGGTGGCAATCCACCCTTTCAGGGCCATCGCCTGGGCAATGGGCCTGTCCACCACGGCGGTGCGGGTGCTGGTCCCACCTGCCCCGTCACGCACAACAACGGCTTTCTCCATCTCTGCAGCGACGGCCAGAACCGCGCCGGTTTCGCACAGGCGGCGCAAAATGCGACGGGCTTCGCAGGTCAGCGTTTCGTCATCCGGCACATCGGAGTCATTGGACTGTGTCATCGTAGGCCTTTCGATGTCTGTGGGCGCTTCGTTGCGGCTGGCGCGGCCCAGAGTTTCCAAAGCATCATCAATCAGCGGATCATCCCGCCGCGTTTCGAGTTTTCTGATCTGGCGCAAAATCGTCGATGCGTGGCAATCTGCAGAACGTGCCAAGGCACGGATCGGACGCCCCAATTCAACATGCGACAGATAGTGTCGCGCCTCTCTTGGCACCCATCCCGGAATCTTTGATCCCGCGAAAAGTGGCGGAGCTTGAGTGTTTGATAGACCTGTCATAGCGAATGTCCCTTTTTCTCCTGGGTGGCCGACTTATCCCCAGCTTTATCCACACAACCTACGGATGGACTGGTTACACGTTTGTTAAAATTCGACCGCTCCAGTCATCATTGTTTCTAATTCGTAAACAGCCGTAACCGGCCCGTTCGGAGGGATCAAAAGCGACGCAACGGATGAAAAATTCGTGGGATGGTTGGGCTCTCTCTGCGACAGCCGTGGGGAGGTTCAAACCTTTAAGGATCTGAAAACGTGCAAGATATTATATCCCGTCTCAACACATTACACCGTCCATCCCTGCTCATGCGTGCGGCCCGCATCGGCGCAGAAAGTTATCGCCGGACCAGCCATTTGCGTCGCTTGCTTGGCTCCGGCGTCCTGCCGCGCAGCGGACCGGCGTTAATGCACTTGATTGAAATCGAGGCAGAACTGAACGACCAAAGAAAAATGGCGGACGCAAGCTATTGCTTGGTCCGCCATGTCGAAGTGGTTATCGCGATGATCGGCGAGGCGCGCGTCTTGCGAAACAGCCCCGATCAGATCACATAAAGCTGTCTGGTTCCGCCGCTTTACGCTCTGCCACAAATGCGTCCAACGCCTCGCGGATCGCGGGGTCCATGGGGGGCTGGACATAGTCGCCCAACAACTTTTCAACCCGTGCCGTCGCAAGGGTTTGGGTGTCCCGTGCCCCCTCATCCGACCAAGTTTCAAACGGCTTGTAATCCAACAGATCGGACTTCCAGAATGCCTGCTTAAAGTTGGCTTGCGTATGCGCACAGCCCAGATAGTGCCCACCGGGCCCAACTTCACGAATGGCATCCATCGCTTGGGCGTTCTCGTCCATTTCAATGCCGCGCGCCAGATGATGCAACGTGCCCAACTGGTCCGCATCCATGACGAATTTCTCGAAGGAACTGACCAATCCACCCTCCAGCCAACCACAGGCGTGCAGCATAAAGTTCACGCCGGACAGCAGGCCCATGTTCAGGCTGTTCGCCGTCTCATAGGCTGCTTGCGCGTCGGGCAGTTTCGACCCGCAGAACGATCCCGACGACCGGAACGGCAGCTTCATCCGCCGCGCCAACTGACCTGCGCCATAGGTGATATGCGCGGCCTCGGGCGTGCCAAATGTAGGCGCACCAGAGTTCATATCGATCGACGTTACAAACGCCCCGAAAATGACTGGCGCACCTTTACGGACCAACTGGGAATAAGCGATGCCCGCCATCACTTCGGCCAGCACCTGCGTCAGCGTACCGGCCACAGAGACCGGCGCCATCGCGCCACCAACGATAAAGGGCGAAATGATCGCGGCTTGGTTATTCTCAGCAAACACCTTCAACGCACCCATCATCACATCGTCAAATGTCATGGGCGAGTTAATGTTGATCAGCGACGTCATCACCGTGTTTTGCTGCACAAAATCGGCACCAAACAGGATGTTACACATATCTACTGAATCCTGCGCGCGGCTCGGCTCGGTCACGGATCCCATGAACGGTTTGTCGCTCAGGGTCATGTGGGCATGCAGCATGTCCAGATGGCGCTTGTTCACCGGCACGTCGGTCGGCTCGCATACGGTGCCGCCGGAATGGTGCAACCACTTGGACATATAGCCCAGTTTCACGAATTTGTTGAAATCGTCCATCGTGGCATAGCGGCGCCCCCCGGCTGCATCACGCACAAAGGGCGGTCCATATACAGGTGCCAACACCAGATTGCGGCCCCCGATTACAACATTACGGTCGGGATTGCGGGCATGCTGGGTGAATTCAGACGGGGCCGTCTTACACAATTCGCGCGCCAGCCCGCGTGGAATACGTACACGGTCGCCGGTCACTGTGGCCCCGGCGGCACGCCACAACTCCAACGCTTCGGGGTTGTCCGGGAAATTGACGCCGATTTCTTCCAGAACGATATCCGCGTTGCGCTCAATGATCTCTAACGATTCTTCGGTCAATATCTCGAAGTTCGGGATATTGCGCTCGATATACTTTGCAGTCTCAAAGGATACGGCCGACCGCTCCGCCCGCCGTGCGGCTCCACCGCCGCCACGCCCACGTCTTGCTGATTCCGCCATGTGATGTTCCTTTTCGCCAAATCTGCCGCCTAGCTACCCCATTCTTCGGGGCGGTTTCACGCGGATAACGGCTTTAGACGTCAAAAACCGACATTGTCCGCTTCTCCGACCTTCTCTGGCTTAAAAATATCCCGGGGGTCTGGGGGCTGGCCCCCAGTCCTCTCTTGCCACGCGGGCCATCCGCCCATAATCAGTCTGCATGACAGATATCTCCCATGACCGCCTTCTCATCATCGACTTCGGCAGCCAGGTCACCCAGCTGATCGCCCGCCGTTTGCGTGAACTCAATGTGTTTTGCGAAATTCATCCGTTCAACACGGTGGATGACGCCTTCCTCAAGGAATTTGATCCCAAAGCGGTGATCTTCTCCGGCGGGCCGTCTTCGGTGTTTGCCGAAGGCGCACCAATGCCGCCGCAATCGGTGTTCGATCTGGGCGTGCCGATCCTGGGCATTTGCTATGGCCAGCAGGTGATGATGCATTGCCTCGGCGGCAAGGTCGAGCGCGGCCATGGTACTGCGGAATTTGGCCGTGCCTTTGTTACGCCCACCGCTGCAAAGCTCGATCTGCTTGAGGGTTGGTTCACCACAGAGCGTGAACAGGTCTGGATGAGCCACGGCGACCACGTCAGCGCGATTGCACCGGGCTTTGAGGTCTACGGCACTTCGCCCAACGCACCCTTTGCCATTACCGGTGATGCGTCGCGTCATTTCTACGCCGTGCAATTTCACCCCGAGGTGCACCACACCCCGAACGGGGCCAAACTGTACGAGAATTTTGTCAAACTGGCAGGGTTCAAGGGCGACTGGACCATGCGCGCCTACCGCGAGGAAGCGATTGCCGCGATTCGCGAACAGGTCGGCGACGCCAAGGTGATCTGCGGCTTGTCGGGCGGTGTTGATTCGTCCGTTGCTGCCGTGCTGATCCACGAAGCGATCGGCGACCAGCTGACCTGCGTTTTTGTCGACCACGGGTTGCTGCGCAAGGGTGAGGCCGAAGAAGTCGTGAAAATGTTCCGCGACAATTATAACATGCCGCTGATCCATGCGGACGAACAGGAACTGTTCTTGGGCGAATTGGACGGGGTTTCCGACCCTGAAACCAAACGCAAGATCATCGGCAAGCTGTTCATTGACGTGTTCCAGAAACATGCGACCGCCGTGGGCGATGCCAAGTTTCTGGCCCAAGGGACGCTGTACCCTGATGTGATCGAATCTGTCTCCTTTTCGGGCGGGCCTTCTGTCACCATTAAATCCCACCACAATGTCGGCGGCTTGCCGGAAAAGATGGGTCTGAAACTGGTCGAACCCCTGCGCGAGCTGTTCAAGGACGAGGTCCGCGCCTTGGGTCGTGAATTGGGTCTGCCTACCAGCTTTATCGGGCGCCACCCCTTTCCAGGTCCCGGTCTGGCCATTCGTTGCCCCGGTGAGATTACCCGCGAGAAACTGGCGATCCTGCGCGAGGCAGATGCTGTGTACATCGACCAGATTCGTAAGCATAATCTGTATGACGAAATCTGGCAGGCCTTTGTCGCGATCCTACCCGTGCGCACCGTCGGTGTGATGGGCGACGGGCGCACCTATGATTTTGCCTGCGCCTTGCGTGCGGTGACGTCTGTTGATGGGATGACGGCGGATTACTATCCGTTCACACATGATTTCCTTGGTGAAACGGCAACACGTATCATCAACGAAGTTCCGGGCATTAACCGGGTCACTTATGACATCACGTCCAAACCTCCCGGCACGATTGAATGGGAATAATGACCAAAAGAGTTTCTTTGCCTTCGGCGAGGATTTTAGTCCATTTGGAAAATAGACTATGAGCCCAACATTCAAGGCAGCGCTTTGGATGGTGGGGTCGATTAGTTCGTTCTCAGCGATGGCCGTCGCTGGGCGCGAATTGTCCGGTATCTACGATACTTTCGAGATTATGATGTACCGCTCTGCGGTTGGGGTTCTGGTGGTTGTGACGCTGGCCTTGGCCACGGGCGCATGGCGGCAGATCAACACCCGCAACCTAGGGGTTCAGATCGGGCGCAATCTGGCGCATTTCACCGGGCAGAACCTGTGGTTTTACGCGGTAACGGTGATTCCGCTGGCGCAGGTCTTTGCGCTGGAATTCACCTCGCCCTTGTGGGTGATCGTACTTTCCCCACTGATATTGGGGGAAAAACTGACCAAGATCAGGGCTTTGGCCGCGGTCATGGGATTTGTCGGGATTTTGATTGTGGCGCGGCCCACGGTCGCGGGGATTAACGCGGGTGTGATTACGGCGGCGTCTTCGGCGATTTTCTTTGCTTTTACGATCATGCTGACGAAACGTTTGACCCGCACGCAGACCATCACCACGATCCTGTTTTATCTGACCGTGACACAGTTGGTGTTCGGGCTGGTTATGGCCGGGTATGACGGCGATATCGCGCTGCCTGACGGGGACCACGGCCCGCTTTTGCTGGTGATCGGGATCGCCGGGCTGGTGGCGCATTATTGTCTGACAAACGCGTTGTCGATTGCCCCTGCGACTGTCGTGGTGCCGATTGATTTCATCCGTCTGCCGGTAATCGCGATCATCGGTATGCTGGTTTATGCCGAAGCATTGGATATCTGGGTATTTGTCGGCGCGGCTATCATATTCGCCGGTAATTACATCAATCTGTGGTTTGAGACGCATAAATCTGCGTAACCTTTTCATTGCATTTAGTTGACGCAAGGTCATGCAAGGTTGACCCTGGGTCTTTCTTGACGGTGTCACTGCCTTGCCCTTCTAAATCGTAAAACCGCGCGCTCCACCGGGAGCCGGTTTTGACCTTGGGAGGGGTTACAATAATGAAAAAGTTGATTGCAATTGCAATGCTCGCCGGCGGTGCGACCGGGGTTCAGGCGGGGGGCCTTGATCGTTCGAACCAGGACGTTGGTATCATCTTTGAAAGCGGTAACCGCTTTGAGCTGAGCTTCGGTCAGGTATCGCCAAGCATTGATGGCACAGATGTGCGCAGTGGTGGCCAGACGACCGGCAATATTGCCAAAGATTTCAATATCCTAAGTGGTGCTTTGCGCTATGAACTGTCCGACCAATGGTCGTTGGGTTTGGTTGTTGATGAACCGTTTGGATCCGACATCGCGTTCCCCGTGATCGCGACTTCGCCATCCTATGGCGGCACACAGGCCACCGTGGAAACCGTCGCGGTGACCGCATTGGCCCGTTACAAATTCAACGATGCGTTCAGTGTACATGGTGGCTTGCGCTATCAAGAGCTGAAGGCGTCAGTAACCCTGAGCGGCGCAGGCTACGGTGGTCTCAGCGGCTATCGGGGTGACTTTGCCTCGGATGGGGCTGTTGGCTATGTGGTTGGTGCCGCGTTTGAAAAGCCCGAGATCGCGTTGCGCGTTGCGCTGACGTATAACTCGAAAATCTCGCACCATGTTTCCACCACTGAAACCCTAAATGGGGCTGCGGTTACGGCAGGGCCAAGCGATACATTGGTCGAGACACCTGAAAGCTTGAACTTGGAATTCCAGACCGGCGTTGCAAAAGATACCTTGGTATTCGGGTCGGTTCGCTATGCGCGCCATAGTGGTACCTATGTATCGCCAACCTTTTTCAACGCCCAGACAGGCGGCGGCAACCTGACCGACATCGAGGATTCGACCGATTATGAAATCGGTATCGGGCGCCGGATCAACGATCAGTGGTCGGGATCCGTGGCAATCGGGTATCAAGACGAACAGGGCGATGATCTTGTGTCCCCGCTGTCACCAACGGACGGCGCAACATATGTGTCGGTTGGCGCAAAATACCAAGCGACAGAGCAGTTGGATGTGTCGGTTGGTGTACGCTATACCAAGTTGGGTGATGCGCGTGCCGCCACTAGCGGGGTAGCCCAAGCACCCTTCGCAGATAACTCGGCCGTGTCTGTGGGCGTCAAAATCGGTTACAATTTTTAATATCGCTGATTGCGTGTAGAACGGGCCCGTCGCAAAACTGCGGCGGGCTTTTGCGTTTGGGGGTCATGGGGTGGCTAGTCTATCGGCAAGGCATTTGATAGTTAACGCAAAACGCTTGATCCAAGGACGATACTGATGCTTTACCCTTCTGCTGACGCATGGCGTGCGGCCCCGCGCAAAAAGGTGCTGTTGTTTGCCATGTCGGGCCTTGGGAAAACCCATTTGGCGCATTTGTTGCGCAGCAATGGCGATTGGTTCCACTATTCCATCGATTACCGTATCGGCACCCGCTATCTGGGTGAAACCATCGCCGATAACGCCAAGGCCGAGGCGATGAAGGTACCGTTTCTGCGCGATTTACTGCTAAGCGACAGCATTTATATCGGGTCGAACATCACCTTCGATAACCTAAGCCCCGTCGCCACATGGCTGGGCAAACCGGGCGATCCGGCAAAAGGTGGTCTGCCCATGGCCGAATACGCCAAGCGCCAAGAGGCGTTTAAACAGGCAGAACTGTCGGCGTTGATGGATACCGCGCATTTTGCCGACCGGGCGAAGACGCTCTATGATTATCCGCACTTCATCTGCGACACGGGCGGGTCAATCTGCGAATGGGTGGACCCTGATGATGATCACGATCCGCTGATGACCGCCCTCGCCGAAGAATGTCTGCTGGTCTGGATCAAGGGGGATGATGCACATACTCAGGAATTGATCCGCCGCTTTGATAAAGCCCCCAAACCGATGGCCTATCAGCCCGAATTTCTGGCACGGGTCTGGAGCGAATATCTAAGCGAAAACAAGTGCAAACAAGACGATGTTGATCCTGATGCCTTTGTGCGCTGGACCTATGCCCAAGCGCTTGCCCACCGTCAGCCCCGGTACGAGGCGATGGCCGGTTGGGGCGTGACCGTGACCGCTGATCAAGTGGCTGCACTGACTTGCGAAGACGATTTCGTCGACTTGATTGCTGAGGCGATGGAAGGCTGACCCTTGGCAGCAGTGCCCGCGCGCTCTATCTACTGAGAACCCCTTTCTAGACGTTGTTTCAAGTTGGAATTTACCTATGCCGATCAAGCTCCCCTCGGACCTGCCTGCCTATGACGTGCTCACGCGCGAGGGGGTTATGGTGCTTGATGAAGGTCAGGCTGCCAAGCAGGACATCCGCCCGCTGCGCATCGCCCTGCTGAACCTGATGCCGAAAAAGATCCAGACCGAAAACCAGTTTGCCCGCCTGATCGGGGCGACGCCTTTGCAGATTGAATTCAGCCTGCTGCGCATGTCTGACCACCAGTCGCGCAACACGGCGGCCGAGCATATGGAAAGCTTTTACCGTCCAGTGTCTGAAGTGTGGGACGAAAAATTCGATGGCTTGATCATCACAGGTGCGCCGATCGAGCATATGGATTTTGACGACGTCACCTATTGGGATGAGCTGAGCCAGGTGATGGATTGGACCCAAACCAACGTGCATTCGACATTTGGCGTCTGCTGGGGTGGCATGGCGATGATCAACCATTTCCATGGCGTGAAAAAGCACATGCTGGATCACAAGGCGTTTGGCTGTTTCAGGCATAGTAACCTGGTGCCATCATCGCCGTATTTGCGTGGTTTTTCAGACGATTGCGTGGTGCCAGTCAGCCGCTGGACCGAAATGCGCGCCTCGGAGGTCGAGGCCGTGCCGGGCTTGAATATTCTGCTGGGCAGCAACGAGGTCGGCCCCTGTCTGGTCGAGGATGCGGCCCACCGCGCGTTGTATATTTTTAACCACTTTGAATATGATCGCGACACCCTGAAGGACGAATATGACCGCGACGTCGAAGCGGGCGTGCCGATCAATGTGCCGGGTAATTACTATCCCGACGACGACCCGACACAGGTGCCGTTGAACCGGTGGCGCAGCCATGCGCATCTGCTTTATGGCAATTGGATCAACGAAATTTACCAAACGACGCATTTTGATATCTCCAAAATTGGCACCTAACCCATGCTGACATCTGTCCTGCTGATTGTGGGGCTGGTGGCCCTTGTCCAATGGCGTGCCCACCGGCGCGAGGCCGCGGCGAATGCGCAATATCCCCCCATCGGGGATCTGCTGGATGTCGGCGGTACCAAGGTGCATGCATTGGTACGGGGCAACGGGCCTGATCTGGTGTTGATCCACGGCGCATCGGGCAACATGCGCGATTTCACCTTTGATATGGTCGATGAATTGGCCAGCCGCTACCGGGTCATCCTGTTCGACCGCCCCGGCCTTGGCTGGACCGACGTTTTGCCGCAACATGCCGGCGCGTGGAACAAAAACGCCGCCTCGCCCGCTGATCAGGCAGCGCAGTTGCAGCAAGCGGCGGATCAACTAGGCGTCCATAACCCAATCGTTTTAGGGCATTCCTATGGCGGCGCTGTCGCCTTGGCGTGGGGGTTAGCGCGACCCGATCAGACCAGCGCGCTCGTCCTTGTCTCTGCCGTGTCCGAGGAATGGCCCGGCACCCTTGGCTGGCAATATCAGCTGACCGGCTCGACGCTTGGCGGTGGGCTGTTGATCCCTGTCATCACCGGCTTTTGGCCCGAAAAACTGGTACAGCGCAGCATCGACAGCATCTTTGAGCCTCAGCCCAGCCCGGCAGGATATATCCATCATATCGGTCCCGACCTTGCCCTGCGCCGCGTATCGATGCGGGCCAATTCCCAGCAGGTGAATTCGCTTTTGCCCCATATCAAGGGAATGGTCCCGCGCTACAGCACCCTGACCATGCCGGTCGAGGTGATCCACGGCACCGCCGATACGATTGTTCCGATGGATATTCACGCCAAGGTCCTGATGACGCAGCTGCCCGACGCCCATCTGACCACCCTGCCCGGCATCGGCCATATGCCGCAGCATGTTGAACCCTGTGCCGTTTTCGACGCGATTGACCGCGCAGCCGCGCGTGCGGGTTTGCGCTAGGGGCCGGAACGCTTCATAACAAGATAACGACACCATCAGGAGGCCGCCATGGACCTGCCATTTGACGGCGCAATCAGCGCCTATTTCGAAAATGAAGCCCCCGATTCAATCCGCAAAGAAATCAAGCGTGCGGAAAAGGATGATATTCTGGGGGAAACCTATCCTCATTCCGAACGGATGGGCGGCAAAAACTATGACAAGGAAATGGCACGTCTCCAGATCGAACTGGTCAAACTGCAATCTTGGGCACGCGACACGGGCACCCGCATCGCCATGGTGTTCGAAGGGCGCGACACCGCTGGTAAAGGCGGCACGATTGAGCGTTTTCGCGAGAACCTGAACCCGCGCGAGGCCTATATCGTCGCTTTGCCAAAACCCACCGAAACCGAAATGGGTCAATGGTATTTCCAGCGTTATATCAGCCACTTGCCGACTGCGGGTAATTCGGCGTTCTTTGACCGGTCATGGTATAACCGCGGCGTGGTTGAACCCGTTTTCGGATTTTGCACCGACGCGCAGCGCGAACATTTCTTCTCTCAGGTGGTGCCGTTCGAGAAAATGATCGTTGATGATGGCATTCACCTATTCAAGTTCTGGCTCAACGTCGGGCGCGCTGAACAGTTGCGCCGTATGCTGGCGCGCGAACGTGATCCGCTCAAGCAATGGAAGCTCAGCATGATCGACGTCAAAGGTCTGGCTAAATGGGATGCCTACAGCGCCGCGATCAGCGACACACTGGCACGCAGCCACAACGACGTCACCCCATGGACGGTCATCCGGTCTGACGACAAACGCCGCGCGCGCTTGCAGGCGATCCGTACCGTGTTGCATGCGTTCGACTACACCCAAAAAGACGCACGCGCGATTGGCGCGATTGACGATCAGATTTGCGGCGGTCCGGATATCTGGGATGCCTAAACAAGGGTATCATCACGGCAACCTACGCCAGGCGCTTATTGACGCCGCACTCCAGCTGATTGAATTGCGCGGTCCCACGGGGTTCACCCTCTCCGAGGCCGCCAAACAAGCGGGCGTGACCCCCGCTGCCGTTTATCGTCACTTTGAAGGGCGCGAAGACCTGATCGCCGAAGGCGCATTGCAAGGCTACGCGATTTTCGCCGATCTGATGGAAGCAGCGTATAACTCCGGCCAGCCCTCTGCCCTCAAGGCGTTCGAGGCCACGAGCCGCGCCTATCTGGCCTTTGCCCGCGCCAACCCCGGCCATTACATCGCAATGTTCGAAAGCGGCATTTCCGTCAATCGCACACCCGAACTCGCCGCCGCTGCCAATCGGGCAAACAACGTCCTTGAACAGGCCGCAAGCGACCTAAGCCAGCATATTCCTATGGAAAAACGCCCGCCTGCGTCGATGTTCTCGGCCCATATCTGGGCGTTTAGCCATGGTGTGGTCGAACTTTTCGCGCGTAATTCCCCCGGTCGGGCATCGCCCTTTCCAGCCGATGAACTGCTGGAAAGCGGCGTTGGTATTTACCTGCGCGGGCTGGGCTTGGTTGATCCCGACGCCTGACCAAACGCGCGGCCTATCAGGCAGCCACCCGTCCCGTCAGATCGGCCAAGACATCTGCGGCAATCTCAAAGGATTTGACCCGCGCCGCATGGTCGTGGATCTGCCCCGTCAGGATCATTTCATCCGGTTGATACCGTTCGATCAACGCCGCCAGCTGGGTCCGCACACTGTCTGGGCTACCCACGGCAGTCACCCGCAAGGCCTGATCAACCGCCTGCCTCATCTGCACACCAACCTCCGCATCAATATCGTCAACCGGGCGCGGCAGCTTTCCGGGCTGGCCCGTCCGCAACCGGACAAAGGCTTGCTGCATTGAAGTCCGTAAATAGGCCCCCTGCGCATCCGTATCTGCGGCAAACACATTGGCAGCCAACATGAAATGCGGCTGCGCCCACTGTGCGGAAGGTTTGAAATCACGCCGATAAATCGCAATCGCATCGTCCAACGCATCGGGCGCAAAATGCGACGCAAACGCATAGGGCAACCCGAAATGCGCGGCCAGCTGCGCCCCATAAAGCGAAGACCCCAATATCCAGATCGGCACATGGGTGCCTTGGCCCGGATGCGCCTTTACCGGGGCATTGGGCTGCGCATCGTCAAGATAGCTCATCAATTCGGCCACATCATCCGGAAACCGGTCACCGCCCTGCATCCCGCGCCGCAGCGCATGATACACGGCCTGGTCACCACCGGGCGCACGGCCCAGACCCAAATCAATCCGGTCGCCATGGATTGTGGCCAGCGTGCCAAACTGCTCTGCAATGGCCAGCGGCGCGTGGTTGGGCAACATAATCCCACCCGCGCCAACCCGGATCGTCGACGTGTGATCTGCCACATGGCCGATCAAAACTGACGTGGCCGCTGACGCAATCCCCGGCATGTTGTGATGCTCTGCCATCCAATAGCGGTGATATCCCACAGCCTCGGCCCGCTTTGCCAAATCAACAGTGTTTGCAATGGCTTGCCGCGCATCCGACCCTTCGGGTACGGGCGAAAGATCTAAAACAGAATAGCGCATGGGGATGTCTCCTTTAACCTTACTGACAATCTAAGCACGCAAGGGTCAAAACAAAACCACCCCGCCCGTTTCATTTTGCCAAATAAACTCTCCCCGAAGGGTCGCCCTGCCCCAAGCACCATACGAAAAAGGCCGCCCCCAGCAGGAGCGGCCTTTTCCAAATAATCTGTAGATAGTGCTTAACGCTTGGAGAACTGGAAGCTCTTACGCGCTTTGGCCTTACCGTATTTCTTACGTTCAACAACACGGCTGTCACGGGTCAGGAAGCCTGCCGCTTTCAGCGCGCCGCGCAAGGAGGGATCATAAAGCTGAAGTGCTTTGGAAACACCGTGCTTTACCGCGCCAGCCTGACCGGACAGACCGCCACCTTTAACAGTTGCAACAACGTCAAACTGACCGTCGGTGCCTGTGATGGTGAAAGGCTGCGCCAAGATCATCTGCAGAACGGGGCGTGCAAAATATTCGTTTTGCGGCTTGCCGTTTACGATAACCTTGCCGGAACCTGGCTTGATCCAGACGCGGGCAACCGCATCTTTACGCTTGCCGGTCGCATAGGCACGGCCAAGCGCGTCACGAACGGGCTCGCGTGGGGTCAATTCGACTTCAGCAACAGCGGTCTCGGTGACGGCCGCTTCGAGGCCTTCGAGTGTTTTGATTTCATCAGCCATGCTTATGCACTCCGCGTGTTTTTAGGGTTCATGGATTTCACGTCCAGAACCTCGGGGCTTTGCGCCTCGTGGGGGTGTTCGGAACCCGCATAAACGCGCAGGTTTGTCATGATCTGACGGCTCAGGCGGTTGCCAGGCAACATGCGCTTAACGGCCAATGTCACAACGCGCTCGGGGTGTGCACCCTCAAGGATCTGTGCCTTGGTACGTTCTTTGATCCCACCTGGGTGGCCAGTGTGCCAGTAGAAGTTTTCTTCGCGCTTCTTGCCGGTCATCTGAATTTTCTCAGCATTGATAACGATGACGTTGTCGCCGCAATCCATGTGAGGTGTGAAGGATGGCTTGTGCTTACCGCGCAAACGCATGGCGATGATCGATGCAAGACGGCCAAGGACAACGCCTTCAGCGTCGACGATGATCCATTTCTTATCGATATCTGCCGGTGTTGCAGAAAAGGTTTTCATTGAGGGAATTCCCGTTAATTTGGTGAAGGAGCCCGAAACGCGAGCCCCGCTATCTGATGGCTGGGTTATAAACACGCCCCATGCCGCGTCAAGCACCGCTTTTCCAAAATAACCGTTCAAAAACAATCGCTTGCAAATTAGGTATAATAATACCCCACAAATATCACACGCTCAGCTGCTCTGGCGGGTTATCAAGCAACTGCCGCAACCGCAAAATCGCCGCCTCATAGCTTTCTAGCGAAACACCTGCGTTCACGGCCATGCGTACGGCATGGGGGGCGCGGGCGTCACGGCTGACAAATTCTTCGGCCGATCTGATCTGCACGCCTTGGGCTTCGGCGGCTTGGCAAAACGCCCCTGCCCGCCACCCTTTGGGCAAGCGCAGCCAAAGATACGGCACATTCGGGCGCCAGCTTACGTCATAGCCGCCCAGAATGTTCACCGCGCTTTGTACATAAGCGTTAAAACCCTGCCGCGTGTTTTCGGCCAGCGTGTCAATTTGTGGATGGGCCAGCAGCTTTGCACATAGATCAATCAACGGGGTCGCAAGGCCAAAGCAATTGTATTCAGCGACCCGGCGCAGATCGGGGGTGCGCCCTTCGGGGGCGATCGCATAACCGATCCGCAACGACGGGGTCAGGATTTTTGCGAGCGATGATATGTACCAGCCGCGCTCGGGTGCCAGCATCCGGTAGGTCGGTGCCCGCTGAACCCGCATCCGGTAACAATCATCCTCGACGATCTGGATGTCATATTTACGCGCCACCCGCACCAGTTCATTCCGCCGCGCCACAGGGGTAAAGCTGCCTGTCGGGTTATGCACTTCGGGCGAGGTACAGAATATCTGCGCGTCATGGTTTCGGGCGGCTTCCTCCATCGCTTCGGGAATCACGCCATCGGCATCCATCGCCAGCGGGATCACATCCGCGCGCAGCAGTTCGGCGGCGCGGCGAAACCCCGGATAGGCCAGTTCTTCGATCAAAATCGTCGGCCTGCGCCCCTGCAAGATCGCCTGAAACGTCAGCAACAGCGCATGTTGCCCGCCATGTGACAGGACAATATCGCTTTCACCAAAGGCCCCAAGCGGTGTTCCTGTCAGCCATCGCACCACGGCTTCGCGGGCGGGTTTGGCCCCGATGCGGCTGGGGTAATGCATGATGCCCGACGCAGGCTCTTGCGCCACTTCAGCCAAAAGCTGCCGGATCAGGGCTGCTTGCCCCCCAGACGGCAAATGCGGTGAAAACATATTAACATTGTAATGATCATTCAGCTTTTGCGTCTGGTGGGCGATCACATCAATTTCAATCGGGCCTTCGGGTTCGCGTGCCGGCGCTTTGGACGCCACAAAGGTACCGCGCCCGACTTCGGCCACCAATGCACCGCTTTCGGTAAGCATCGTATAGGCGCGCGCCACGGTGCCGGGGGTGATTTGCAGGGTCCAGGCCAGATCGCGCACCGGGGGCAACTTATCGCCTTCTTTCAGGGCCCCGGTTTCGATGCCTTCGCGAATGGTTGCAATGACAGCTTTGTACTTGGGCCCCTGCCCGTGTTCCAATGATGGCTGCCAAATTGTACCCATTACAATGTTTTCCTTTTCAAATCGTATCGCATTTTGTACCACTTTCTTACGGTACATTCAATATTGTGTCAATACAATTAGATATTAAGGAGATTCTCATGACACAGACCCTTACCCTTTCCACTGAAACAGTGGCCATCCTGAACCAGCGCGGAACGCCTGTTCTGGCAGTTTTTGCGGTAAAATTTGCGGTCTGCGTCACGAAAATGACATCACGTCGCCGTACGCGAAACGCGCTCAAACAGCTAGAGCCGTGGCAGTTGGATGACGTGGGACTGACACCCAAGCAGGCTCATGATGAGTCTATTCGGGTGTTCTGGAAAGCGTAACGTCCCTGTGGCGCTTACCAGACCTCTTCACTTGGGCCGGTAAATACCGGCCCTTTTTTCAATTGTACCAAACGTGTTTTGATACATTCATTTCGGCGGAATGGCGTAAGTGAGCGATGCCCGTGCCACCGGCTGCTCCATCCCATCGGAAAACACCAGCACATCACAGACCGACAGCAATTTACCGAGCTTTAGCAGCCGTGTTTTGGCAATCAGATCGACGCCCGCTTCGGGTTTGCGCATAAAATCGATTGAACAGTTTGTTGTCACCGCCAGCGCCTTTGGTCCGATCCGCGCCAGCGTCATCAGATAGGCGCTAACATCCGCCAGCGCGAAAATCGACGGGCCTGACACCGTGCCACCGGGCCGCAGATGGCCATCATTGACCAAAAGCCGCGTGGTCAGGTCGGTTTCGCCCACATGGTCGATCGCAAAGTCATCAGCGACTTGTTTAAACACATCTTTCATAAAAACGGCCAGCGCGTCGGCGTCCATCATAATCGGCATACTTGTCTTCCTTCTTATGTCGGGGCTACGCTCTGGCAAATCGGTCAGGAGGGCAAGATGACAATTCTCGAAGTTGAAAGTGACGGTGCGGTAGCAAGGCTAATTATGAACGCACCCGAACGGTTGAATGCCCTCTCGGATGAAATGCTGGCGGCGTTGCAAACCACATTGGACGACATCGCCACGACCCCTTCGATACGGGTTGTCACCCTTGCCGGGCGCGGCAAAGCGTTTTGCGCAGGCCATGATCTCAAGCAGATGACCGCCATGCGTCAGGCCCAGGATGGCGGTGCGGCCGCATTCAAGGATTTGTTCGAGCGGTGCAGCCGCGTCATGGCGCGCATTCAGTCGATGCCGCAGCCGGTCATCGCGCAGGTTCATGGCATCGCCACCGCCGCGGGCTGCCAATTGGTCGCGACATGCGACATGGCTGTGGCCGCCGAAGGCACACGGTTTGGCGTCAATGGCGTGAACATCGGCTTGTTTTGCTCGACCCCCATGGTCGCACTCAGCCGTAATATCCCACGCAAACACGCGTTCGAGATGCTCACAACCGGCGAATTTATCGACGCGTCCCGCGCGCAAGAACTGGGCTTGGTTAACCGTGTCGTCCCCGAGCAGGATCTGGCCATGGAGACGCAGGCGCTTTCTGACAAAATCGCGGCCAAGCTGGGCGTTGCCGTCAAGATCGGCAAACAGGCATTTTACAATCAACTGCAAATGCCCACAGATCAGGCCTATGCTTATACGGGCGATGTGATGGTCGAAAACATGCTGCACCGCGATACCGAGGAAGGGATCAGCGCCTTTCTGGAAAAACGCGATCCGGCGTGGGATCAGTAACAGGCAGCTCGTGGTTTTGCGAGGTCGGGTTTTGGCGGCGTTCTATTGCATAGATACCGCCCCTGCCCTACATCGGCCGTATGACACAAACACTTCATATCATCGGCGGCGGAATGGCCGGATCAGAGGCCGCCTGGCAGGCCGCAAACGCTGGCATTCAGGTCGTCCTTCACGAGATGCGCCCGAAAGTCGGCACCTTTGCCCATCAAACGGGTTTGCTGGGGGAAATGGTTTGTTCGAATTCCTTCCGCTCGGACGATAGTGAACAAAATGCCGTGGGCCTGCTGCATTGGGAAATGCGCGCGGCAAACGGGTTGATTATGGCCACGGCTGAAAAACACCGCTTGCCTGCGGGTGGTGCGCTGGCCGTTGACCGTGATCCCTTTGCGCAATCGGTGACGGATGCGTTGATGGCGCACCCCAATATCTCGGTTGAATATGGTGAAATCACCGAACTGCCCCGCGACGGTCATTGGATCATCGCCACGGGTCCGCTGACCTCGGGCAATTTGGCACAGGCCATCGCGGCTGAAACCGGAGCCGAGGCGCTGGCCTTTTTCGACGCCATCGCGCCGATTATCTACCACGAGAGCATCGACATGAGCAAAGCGTGGATGCAATCGCGCTATGACAAGGGCGAGACCGAGGAAGAGCGCACCGCTTACCTCAACTGCCCGATGGACAAGGCCACCTACGAGGCGTTTATCGATGCGCTGCTGGCCGCCGATAAGACCGAGTTCAAAGAAGGCGAAACCGCCGGCTATTTCGACGGCTGCCTCCCGATCGAGGTGATGGCAGAGCGCGGCCGCGAAACCCTGCGTTTTGGCCCGATGAAACCTGTCGGCCTGACCAACGCAAATGATCCGGAAAACAAACCCTATGCCGTGGTGCAGCTGCGCCGCGATAACAAGCTGGGCACGCTTTATAATATCGTCGGGTTCCAGACAAAGATGAAATACGGTGCCCAGACCGAGGTGTTGCGGATGATCCCCGGCCTCGAAAACGCATCCTTTGCGCGGCTTGGCGGGATTCATCGCAATACATTCCTGAACTCGCCCACGTTGCTGGACGACCAGATGCGCTTGCGCAGTCAGCCCAATATCCGCTTTGCCGGCCAGATCACCGGCGTTGAAGGCTATGTTGAAAGCGCTGCAATGGGACTGTTGGCCGGGCGTTTGGCCGTGGCCGAGATCAAAGGCGAAGCTGCCACACCGCCGCCGCCCACCACGGCCACCGGCGCGTTGATCACCCACATCAGTGGCGGCGCAGAGGCTAAAACCTTTCAGCCGATGAATGTCAATTTCGGGCTGTTTCCCCCGGTTGAGGGGCTAAAAGCTGGCCGCCGTGGCCGCAAAGACCGCTACAAAGCCTATACCGACCGCGCCAAGGAAGACTGGCAGGCTTGGCTGAACGGCGCGCCCGTACCCGCGTGAGTTTCGTTACCCGATTTGCGCCGTCCCCCACGGGACCGCTGCATCTGGGGCATGCCTATTCCGCGCTGCTGGCGCATGACATGGCGCGCGCGGCGGGTGGCAAATTTCTGCTGCGGTTCGAGGATACGGACCTAGAGCGGTCAAAGCCTGAATATGTCGATCAGATTATTGATGACCTGACCTGGCTTGGCATCACCTGGGATGCGCCGCCATTGATGCAGTCGGATCATTTTGACGATTATAATCAAAGCGTTGAGGCGTTGATGGCGCAGGGTTTGACATATCCCTGCCGGTGCAGTCGCAAGGATATCAACGCCGCCTTGGCCGCCCCCCAAGAAGGCGCGCCGCATACCGTCTATCCACAGACCTGCAAAAACCGCAGCATGTCCGAACGCGGTGCCACCGATGCGCTGCGCCTGCACATGGACCGCGCAATGGATGCTTTGGGCGGCAAGCAGTTGTCATTTACCGAGCTTGGCGACTTGAAGAAAGGCGTGCATGTCATTGATCGTGATGAGATAATTCAATCCGTCGGCGATATCGTGATCGGACGCAAAGACATTCACACGGCGGCTTATTTTCTGGCTTCGGCGCTTGACGACATCAACCAAGGGATCACCCATGTTGTGCGCGGGATCGACTTGTTTGAATTCACGCAGGTGCAAGTGCTGCTGTTGCACCTGCTCGGACATAGGCCGCCGCTCTACTATCACCATAAGTTGATCCGCGATGAAAACGGCAAGCGATTGGCAAAACGTGATGACGCGCGGGCAATATCACTCTATCGTTCCGAGGGCATGTCTCCGGATGATATTCGTTCAATGACAGGCCTTTAGCACCTGAAGTTAATCCATTACTTCAAGTGTAATCCGCTCAACGCCATCATCTACCACGGTGTAAAAGCAGTTGCGCCGCCCTGTGTGGCATGCCGCGCCGGTTTGGTTCACAATGACCAGCAGGCAGTCGCGGTCGCAGTCGATGCGCAATTCAACCAGTTCCTGCACGTGGCCGCTGGTTTCCCCTTTGATCCAGAACGATTGCCGCGAACGGCTCCAATAGGTGACGCGCCCGGTTTCTAGCGTTTGGCTAACGGCTTGGGCGTTCATCCATGCCATCATCAACACTTCGCCAGACTCCGCGTCTTGCGCGATTGCAGGGATCAGCCCCGCCTCGTTATATTTCAATGTGCTTGGATCGAATTTCATGGGGACCCCAAATTATTTTTGCATCATCCGTTTAGTGGCTTATGTAGGGTGTACGCGCAGAAAGGAACAGCCATGAGTGCCGACACGGATCTGATCAAGCTTTACTCCGCCCGTATCTTGGGTTTGGCGGCTGACATTCCGCATGTGGGGCGGCTGGATCACCCTGATGCGACGGTCACGCGGCGTGCGCCGTTGTGCGGGTCGACCGTGACCGTGGATGTGGTTGTGCAAGACGGCAAGCTGGCCGAGATGGGCCAAGACGTCAAAGCCTGCGCCTTGGGTCAGGCGTCGGCGGCGGTGGCTGGTGCGGCAGCGATTGGGGCTACCTTAGGCCAGATCGAGACGGCGCGCGATCAGCTCAAGGCGATGCTCAAGGGTAAAGGCCCGGTTCCCGATGCGCCTTTTGACGGGTTCGAGGTGCTAAGCCCTGCTGTTGACTATAAAAACCGCCACGCGTCGATTTTGCTGACGATTGAAGCATTGGCCGAAGCCATGCAGCAAAGCCAGCCCGCAGGCGTTGCCCAGACCCACTGATTATCCCGAAAATTACCAAAAAAAACGCCGCACATCCAAAGGGATGGCGGCGCAGTCACGCGTTATTTGTGCAGGCTCGCGTTGATCCAGGTGCCGAGGGGACATTTCGGCGATTTCAACCAAGGACAGGCGGTGTGGTTGAACGCATAAAGTTTGGGACAGATGCGTTGTCTGGATCAATGCGACACAAAATGCGCAGGCAGAAGTCAAACAAAAGAAGGGATATGCAAACCGGCAACAAGGATCACAACCAAGGCGGCCATACCTACAGCGTCTTGCAAAATCGTATCTTGCGACCGTTTGGCGATGGCTTTGACTGTTCTAAACGTTGTCATCTGCGTTCTCCACTCTCTGTTGCTCCTTTGTTCTCATTTATTTAAAGCTCTGTAAAGAACTTTATGAGAACATTTGTGAACAAAATGCGTAAGAAGCGCCTAACCCACTGTAATTAAACGGATCGCTTCATCTTGGCGCATCAACCAAAGTAGCATGCGCGCGGCCCGCCCCCGTGGAGAGGCAAGTTCGGGGTCATCAGAAAGCAATCTGCGGGCGTCCGATTGGGCGGTTTGCATCAAACCGGCTTGGCGTTCCATATCGGCGACCCGGAAACGCGGAACGCCGGATTGCGCCGTCCCGATCAAATCGCCGGTCCCGCGCATTTTCAGATCGGTTTCAGCGATCACAAAACCATCTTCAGTTTCGCGCATAACCTCTAGCCGTTGCTGGCCTGTCTCGCTTAGCGGTGCCTTGTACAGCAGCAAACAGGTCGATTCCGCCTGCCCCCGCCCGACGCGCCCGCGCAACTGGTGCAACTGCGCCAAACCAAAGCTTTCGGCGCGTTCGACCACGATGATGCTGGCATTGGGCACGTCAACGCCAACCTCGATCACGGTCGTCGCGACCAGCACCTTGGTTTCACCGTTCTGAAAGGCGCGCATCGCCGCGTCTTTGTCAGCGGGTGGCATTTGGCCATGCACCAGCCCGACCACGCCTTCGCCCAGTGTCGCGCGCAACCGTTTGAACCGTTCTTCGGCGGCAATCAGATCGCTGACCTCGCTTTCCTCGACCAACGGGCAAACCCAATAGCATTGCCGCCCCTCGTGAACGGCAGCGCGCAGGCGTTCTACCACTTCGGGAATGCGATCCGTACTGATCAGCGCGGTGCGGATCGGTTTACGCCCGGCGGGTTTTTCATCCAAGACCGACACGTCCATATCGCCGTATTGCGCAAGCGCGAGGGACCGCGGGATCGGCGTTGCCGTCATGACCAAAACATCCGCCAGGTGGCCCTTTTGCCCCAGCTCAAGCCGCTGGCGCACGCCAAAACGGTGCTGTTCATCGACCACCGCAAGCCGTGAATCGGCAAAGCTGACATCGGCCTGAAACACCGCATGCGTGCCAACCAAAATCTGGATCGCACCGCTGGCCAAGGCGGCCAGCTTGGCCCGCCGTTCGGCACCTTTGTCGCGGCCCGTCAGGATTTCCAGAACGACGCCGGCCTGTTCTGCGAGCGGCTGTAGCCCCTCAAGATGTTGACGCGCAAGGATTTCTGTCGGGGCCATCAACACACCCTGCCCGCCGGATTCAACGACGGCAAGCAGCGCCATAAAGGCCACCAACGTCTTGCCCGCGCCCACATCACCTTGCAACAACCGGTTCATGCGCTGTGGGCTCGCCATGTCCGCCGCGATTTCCGCAATCGCACGGGTCTGGGCGCCCGTGGGTTTATATGGCAATGCCGCCAAAACCCGTTCCTGCAACGCGCCCGTGCCCTTGCTGGACCTGCCCTTTTTGCGCCGTTCCTTGGCCCGCGCCAATGCCAGCGTTAACTGATGCGCCATAAATTCATCATAGGCCAATCGTTCGCGCGCCGGGGCCGTTGCAGACAAATCTGCCATTGTTTCAGGATCATGGGCCGCGTTGATGGCCGTGTTGAAATCGGGCCAGCCAGCCTTGGATTTCTGCGACGGGTCAATCCATTCGTCGAATGCAGGGACCCGAGCCAAGGTCGCGCGCGTCGCTTTGTACATCAGTTTTTGCGTGATCCCGCTGGTTAACGGATACACCGGCTCAAAGCTCGGAATTTGGTCGGCTTCATCCTCAGCGACCATAAAATCAGGGTGCACCATCTGTGCCATCCCGTCGAATAATTCGACCCGCCCCGACACAATCCGGCGCGACCCTTCGGGCAATTGGCGTTTCAAATAATCCCCGCGCGCGTGAAAGAACACCAACTGGAACGACGTCTGCGAATCTTCGACATGGATGCGGTAAGCGCCGGTTTTATTCGCCGCGGCGCGGTGTTGGCCGACGGTGATCGCCACCGTGACGGTAGCAGGCAAAACCGCGTCTTTGACAGTCGCCTGTAACTGCCGGTCGATCCCGGAATAAGGCAATGTAAACAGCAGGTCACGCGGTGCCAGGATGTTCAGCTGGGCGAAATGCTGCGCGGTTTTCGGCCCAACCCCTTCAAGGGTTTCAAGCCCCGAAAACAGCGGAAAAAGGGCTTCGGGCCGGCCCGTCATAGGCCCGCAATCAGGTCAAGCCATTCGTCTTCGTCCAACGTCTTGATCCCCAGATCGGCCGCCTTTTTCGCCTTGGATCCGGCCCCTGGGCCTGCAACCAAAATGTCCGTTTTGGCGCTGACCGATCCTGATACTTTCGCCCCCAGACGTTCGGCGCGCGCTTTGGCTTCGGCACGGCTCATTTTTTCAAGCGTTCCGGTAAACACGATCGTTTTTCCAGCGACGGGTGATCCTTCGGTGGACGGGCGCGTGGTCTCTTGAATGGTTAATTCTCTCACGAGCCTGTCGATTGACGCACGCTCGGCCTCTTGGGCAAAACTGTTCACCAAGGATTGCGCCATCACCGCACCCACGCCATCGACGCCAATCAGATCATCCCATGCAGGCCCTTCCATGGGTGCAGCTTGGGCGATCGCGGCCTCGAACGCATCCCATGTAGTGTAATGCTGGGCCACAAGATTTGACGCGGCTTCGCCAACGTGACGTATCCCAAGTGCAAAAATCAAACGAGAGAGCGGTATTTTTCGTTTATCCTCAATCGCTTGAAATAGCTTCTCAGCGGATTTTTCACCCCAGCCTTCGCGGTTTTTCAACTGCTGCATCCCGCTGCCAAAGCGTGCTTGCAGGGTAAAGATATCCGCAGGCTCGGCGATCCAGCCATCCGTATAGAACTGTTCAACCTGTTTGGCACCTAGGCCGTCGATATCAAAGGCCGCACGAGACACAAAATGCTTAAGTTTTTCGACAGCTTGCGCCGGACATATCAGCCCGCCCGTACAGCGGCGCACGGCATCGCCGTCTTCACGGATCGCATCACTGCCGCATTCGGGGCATATTGTGGGAAATTCATAGGCTTCGGAATCAGCCGCGCGTTTGGTCAGATCAGTATCTGCAATTTTAGGAATGACATCACCCGCGCGATACACCTGCACCCAATCTCCGATGCGAATGTCTTTTCCATCGCGGATTTTGTTGCCTTTGCTATCCAGCCCTTTGATGTAATCCTCGTTGTGAAGGGTCGCATTCGAGACCACAACACCGCCGACCGTGACGGGTTTCAGACGCGCAACAGGCGACAATGCACCTGTTCTACCCACCTGAATGGTGATGTCTTCCAGCCGCGTCCAAGCGAGTTCAGCCGGGAATTTATGCGCGATGGCCCAACGCGGTGTTGTTGACCGAAAGCCCAAGCGTTCCTGCAAGGACAGATCATTTGTTTTGTAGACCACGCCATCAATATCGTAGCCAAGCGTCGCGCGCTGTTCCTCGATCATCGCGTAGTGGTCGATCAAATCCTGAGGCGTCTTGCAGATTGCCGTCAGCGCATTGACAGAAAAGCCAAACGCCGCGAGCTGCTTGATCGCCCCGTACTGCGTATCCGACAGCGGGGCAGACAACGCCCCCCATGCATAGGCAAAAAACTTGAGAGGGCGCGCGCGGGTGATCTCGGCATCCAACTGACGCAGAGACCCCGCCGCCGCATTGCGTGGATTGGCGAATGGTTTACCGCCATTGGCCAGTTGGCGTGCGTTCAGCGCGTCAAAGTCGGCGTGGCTCATATAGACCTCGCCGCGCACCTCAATCAGGTCGGGTGCACCGTCCAGCTTTTGGGGGATATTGGCGACGGTTTTGGCATTTGCCGTCACATTTTCGCCAACCGCCCCGTCGCCCCGCGTTGCTGCCTGTACTAACACGCCCTGCTCATACCGAAGGGAGAGTGACAAACCGTCGATCTTTGGCTCGGCTGTGTATTCAAGCTGTGATTCCTGTGACAGCCCCAAATACTTTCGGACACGCGCATCAAAATCGATCACATCTTCGTCATCAAAGGCGTTGGACAGCGATAACATCGCAACCGCGTGCTTGACCTTGGAAAACCCCTCGGACGGCCCGGCCCCGATCTGCTCACTGGGGCTGTCTGACCGCTTCAGGGATGGGAACCGTTCCTCAATCTGCGCATTACGCAGTTTGAGGCGATCATATTCCGCATCGCTGATCCGGGGCGCGTCCTTGCCGTGATAGTCGACGTTTGCCTGGTTTAGGATGGCCGCAAGGTTATGCAGCTCATCCCGTGCTTGGGTTTCCGTCAACTCATGAACGGCGATATCTGAATTCAACGCACTGCCCCAGTCTACTGTCTCTACTGGTGCATAAATACGCAGGCATCTTTGGCAGGTCTAGCAGATATCACGCCAAGCGGGTCAAAGTCCGACAGCCATCTTTTCTTGCCCGGACATCGTAGCCGGTTCCGGGTCGCGCAAAACATAGCCACGGCCCCACACGGTTTCGATATAGTTTTCACCGCCAGTTGCGACGCTCAACTTTTTGCGCAGTTTGCAGATAAAGACGTCAATAATCTTCAACTCCGGCTCGTCCATGCCGCCATATAGATGGTTCAGGAACATCTCTTTGGTCAACGTCGTACCCTTGCGCAGGCTAAGCAGTTCGAACATCTGGTATTCTTTTCCCGTCAGGTGCACGGTTTTCTTGTCCACCGTCACGGTTTTCGCATCCAGGTTGACCGAAATCTGCCCTGTGTTGATCACAGACTGCGAATGCCCCTTGGACCGTCGGATAATTGCATGAATGCGCGCCACCAGTTCTTCGCGGTGAAACGGCTTTGTCAGATAATCATCGGCACCGAACCCAAAACCTTTGATCTTGCTTTCGGTATCATCGGACCCCGACAGAATGAGGATAGGCGTTTCAATTCGGCTGAGCCGAAGCTGGCGCAACACTTCGTGGCCGTTCATGTCGGGCAGGTCCAGATCAAGCAGAATAAGATCGTAATCGTACAGCTTTGCCAGATCGATCCCTTCCTCCCCCAAATCTGTCGCATAGGTGTTCAAATTGGCGTGTGTCAGCATCATTTCGATGCTTTTTGAGGTTGTTGGATCGTCTTCTACCAGCAATACGCGCATTCGGTTTCTCCGCTACTTAATTCTTTGCTCTACCAAAACATACCGTGGACAAAAACAATTAATCACACGTTAATAGCATACTACCCGCAATCAAACAACTTACAGTTGTCTGTATTTTTGCAATGCCGTCGTACGCAAGGCAGCCTCCCCATGCTCTGACACAGCACGAACCCACTCAAGGAACTCATCCTCGCTGATGCTGTACCTCTCAAATACATCAGATTGACTAATCAATCCATAGACGACCCCGCGCACCACCGCCGCTTTGCGCGATGCCACCCATCTTCGGGTCGTCCGATCCGGTAAATCAGCGTGACTGAACGTTGTTCCATCCGGTAATGTGACCGCCCGCGGCCCATCGACTTTCTTTAAATACATAACATTTACCACCATTCACCAATCCAAGTAATAAAAGCGATTGTTAATCGGCAGCCTTAAGGACAAATGAAGTGCCCCCTTGAGAATACGGCGCATTTTCTTATATATCGCATCAAACCTCCCGGAGAATTGTCATGCCACTCGATCGCACCCCGCCGTTGAACTCATTGGGCTTTGCAAAAGCCCCGGCCGATACACGTGTCGTTGTTGCCATGTCAGGCGGCGTCGACAGTTCGGTCGTGGCCGCCATGCTAGCCGAGGAAGGCTATGATGTGGTGGGCGTTACGTTGCAGCTTTACGACCATGGTGCGGCCTTGTCGAAAAAGGGCGCGTGCTGCGCGGGCATCGACATTCACGACGCACGTCGCGTGGCCGAAGACATGGGCTTCCCGCATTATGTGCTCGATTACGAAAACGTGTTCAAAGACGCAGTCATCGACGAATTTGCCGACAGCTATCTGGGCGGCGCGACACCAGTCCCCTGCATTCGTTGTAACGAACGGGTAAAGTTCAAAGACCTGCTTGAAACCGCCAAGGACCTGGATGCCGATTGCATGGCGACGGGCCACTATATCCAACGCAAGATGGGCGAAAACGGTGCCGAACTACACTGTGCTGCCGATGCGAACCGCGATCAAAGCTATTTCCTGTTCTCCACCACACCAGAACAGCTCGATTACCTGCGTTTCCCCTTGGGACACTTGCCCTCCAAGAACGATACGCGCGCGCTTGCAGAGAAATACGGGCTGAGCGTGGCAGATAAACCCGACAGCCAAGACATCTGTTTTGTTCCCAATGGCGACTATGCGGCGGTGATCCGTAAACTGCGCCCCGAGGCCGCAAACCCCGGTGATATCGTCGACACAGACGGCAACGTTTTGGCGCGCCACGACGGGGTCATCAACTATACCATCGGCCAACGTCGCGGGCTCGGCATTGGTGGCCTCGCCGATCCGCTTTACGTCGTCCGTCTGGATGCCGACAAGGCCCAAGTCGTCGTCGGACCGAAATCCATGCTGGCCACACGCACCGTCCCCCTGCGCGAGATCAACTGGCTGGGTGACACGCCGCTGATGTCGAAATCCGAATGGCCGATCGCCGTCAAAGTACGCTCCACCCGCCCGCCGATCGACGCCATCCTGCGCCCGATCAGTGATACCACAGCCGAGGTTGAATTGCTGGTACCAGAGGAAGGCGTTTCCCCGGGCCAGGCCTGCGTGTTTTATGATCCCGAAAGCTCACGGATCTATGGCGGTGGATGGATCCACAAAGGCTAAAATATTTCCAAATGAACTAAAATCCCGGGATGAATGAGGGGCAGCGCCCCTCATTCGTCCCGTGAAACCACCGCCATCCGGTCCAAAACAGCCCGCGCAGCGCGCAAACCGGGTGCCTCACCGCCCTGCCCCAACCGCGCCATGGTCAGCGCCATTGCGTCTTTCTGGGCATCCGGCGCTTTAAATACTGCCGCCAATCCGCCTGCGATCTGATCCGGCGTACAGTCAGGGCCCAGAAACTCGGGCACGATGCGGGTATCGGATACCAAGTTCACCAAGGTCACCGTGTCGATCAACGCCATCGCCTTGATCAAACGGAAGCTGAGCCAATGCATGCGGTAGGCAATGACCATCGGGGTCGCTGCTGCGGCCAATTCCAACGAAACCGTGCCAGATGCCGCCAGCGCAAGGTCTGCCGCCCGAAATGCGGCCAGCTTGCGTGCCTGCGCGTCATCACGGCTTAGCCCGCGCGGATCAAGGACGACCGGCGTGACGTCCCAATCCTGACAGGCCTCAATCACGGCATCGGCAACGGGGCCTGCTGCGGGGATGACTACGCGCAGATCGGGCACGTCTTTGGCGAATTTCGCCACGGCATCGCCGAACACACCCGACAGCTTGGCCACCTCAGACCGCCGTGATCCAGGCAGAACCATCAACACCGGCGCTTCGCCAATCCCGAATTCCGAACGAAACGCCTGCGCTTGGTCCTGCGTCGCCACGGGTTCGGCCACAACCGGATGCCCGACGAAATCGCAATCCATCCCTTCGGCCTGCATCAACGGCGGTTCGAACGGGAACAGTGCGAGCACATGATCAACATAGCGCGCCATCTTTTTGGCCCGACCGGGGCGCCATGCCCAGACTGTGGGGGCGACATAGTGAACCGTGCGAATATCAGATTTCGCCTTGACCCGCTTGGCGACACGCAGGGAAAAATCGGGGCTGTCGATGGTGATCATCACATCCGGTTGCGCGGCGATCACGGCCTCGGCAGTCTCGTTGATCCGGGCCATCAGCGCGCGGTATTTCGGCAAAATCTCGGCGATGCCCATGACTGACAGTTCGGACATGTCGAACCGGCTTTCCAGCCCTTCTGCGGTCATGTCGCTGCCGCCGATCCCCTCGAACGTCACATGGGGGCGCAAGGATTTCAGCCCGGCCATCAAGGCACCGCCCAAGCGATCCCCGGACGGTTCGCCCGCGATGATAAATACCTTCATTCCGGTGCCCGCGCCCAAAGAACCAGCCCCAGCTCATCGGCAAGGGTCACACAGCGTTCAGGCTCTAGCATAATCACCCCGCCTGCGGCGATCACGACACCGGAAAGGCCCGCGTTATGGGCGGCCTTGATCGTCGCGGGGCCAATTGTGGGCATGTCGATCAGACGGCTTTGGCCGGGTTTAGGCCCTTTGAACAGGATGGCGCGCGAGGTTTTCACCCGCTCTGGCAAGGTGGCCAGCAGATGATCCGTGCCGCCGATTGCCTCGATCCCGAACACCTGAGCGCCGCCAACAACGCAGCACTGTCCGATGTCCAAAGGCGCAAGCGTCGCGACCACTTGGGCGGCACGCGCGGCGTCTTGCTCCATCGCGGCGTCAGGACCGTGCGCGCCCAGAACGCCGGGCTGCGCAAGTAGATCAGGTGCCAGATCATGGGCAGCAATAACCGTCATTCCGGCTTGTTCGAATATGTCGATCAGCACCCGCAGGGCACCATCATCCCCTGCCGCCAACGCTTTTTGAAACAGCGGCACAAGCGGCATCGTGTCGGCGTCCAGCTTTGACGGGTCAAAACGCGGGCGTGGCACGCTGCCACAGAAACAAACGCGGGTAATGCCTTGGTCTTTCAACGCCTTGATCAAACTACCAAGGGTTTCCAATCGAAAGGTCAACGCGGGCGTCAAACCCTCAACCGGCACGTCCTCGTAGGCACAGACAAGCGGCAGGTCCGCCTGTGTCGCTGCCACCCTCTGGGGCAGTCCGCCGCCCCCCGCGATCAGCGCCAGCATCAGCCCGGCGTCAGAAAGTGACGGCCCGTGTCGGCCATGACAAATTCGACGATTTCGCGGACGTAATCGCTTTCGGTCTCGTCGCCCAACCGCTGCGCGCGATCATGGAACGTGCCTTCGCCCTGCGCCAACATCTGGAACGCGGCCCGCAAAGCTGTGATGTCGCTGCGTGCAACGCCGCGCCGTTTCAACCCGACAAGGTTCAACCCGTCCAAGGCACCGCGTGGTGCCTGCACCAGACCGTACGGGATCACGTCATTGGTCACCATGGTCACGGCACCGATGATGGCCCCGTGGCCGATGCGCACGAACTGATGGATACCCGCAAGCCCGCCGATGATAACGTCGTCATCAATGATACAGTGGCCTGCAACGGCGCTGCTGTTGGCCATGATCACACGGTCGCCCAGAATGGCATCATGCGCCACGTGGCAGCCCGCCATAAACAGGCCGTCATCACCGATCTTGGTCAGCCCACCGCCGCCTTCGGTGCCGCAGTTCATGGTCACATGTTCGCGGATGCGGTTGCGCTTGCCAATCACCAGACGGCTGGCCTCGCCCTTGAATTTCAAATCCTGTGGGATTTCACCGATCACCGCGAACTGAAAGATAACCGTGCCCTCGCCGACCTCGGTTTGGCCGGTGACGATGGCGTGGGATTTCAGAACGACATCCGCATGCAGCACGACCTGAGGGCCAACGACGCAAAACGGACCGACCGTGGCCGACGGGTCAATCTGCGCGCCCTCTTCGATAACCGCACTTGGGTGAATATGGCCCATCAGGACATGTCCATCATGGCTGTGAATTCGACTTCGGCAGCCATTTCGCCTTCGACGCTGGCCACACCGCCAAAGCGCCAGACCTTGCCGCCCGGCTTGCCACGCAGGGTTTTCAGTTCCATCCGCAGAACGTCGCCGGGGATAACCTTGCGGCGGAATTTACATTTGTCGATGGCCATGAAGTAAACCTTCATTTCCTTATCCGCCATCTCAAGCGTCACACCGACCATCACAGCAGCGGTTTGTGCCATCGCCTCGATAATTGTGACACCGGGCATGATCGGCATGCCGGGGAAATGCCCCTGAAAATGCGGTTCGTTCATGGTCACGTTTTTCAGGCCCACGGCGCTTTCTGTGCCTTGGATATCAACCACCTTATCGACCAGCAAAAACGGGTAACGATGGGGAATGATCCGCTGGATCATCTGGATGTCAGCGCTTGGCAGGGTGTCAGTCATTGCGGGTCCTGTCTTTTGAAAAACTATGTCTGGCTAGCAATATTGCAGCACTTGAGCAAGCGGGCGGTCTAGTCTTTGCCGCTGCCCACGGATGCATTCAGGCGTGCGATCGCCTGATTTGTGATGTCGATGGCGTTGGCGCTTACGAAAACCGACCGCCGTTCAAGGATCACCGCTGCCCCTGTGTCGCGCATCAACTTTTCCAGAACCGGGCTCGCCGCGTCCAGAAACACCTCGCGCTCTTGATCCACAAGATCGTTCAGCGCGCGGCTTTTGGCGGCTTGGGTCAGACGGGTTTGCTGCACCTTTTCGTCAAAGGCATTGGCCAGCGCACGAAAGGCTTCGGCATTCATTGTTTTACGCAACGCGGTCAGCCGCTCTTCTTCAGTCTCGAGATCTTTTTCAATCTTGCGGTTCTCGGCCGATAATTTCGCGCTTTCTGCGTCGATTTCAGAAGCAACCCGCAGGCCAAAGGCGCTTTCGTTAAACACGCGATCTGAATCGATGGTCAGGATCGGGCTTTGGATCAAGGTCCGGACCACAGGTGTATCGACCTGTTGCGAAAATCCCGGCCCTGTCAAAAGTGACAAAGCCGGGACCAAGCATATTATAAGTCTTTTCAGACGCATCTTGCGATTAGAACTGCGTTCTTAGGGTAACTTCGAACGTTTGTTCCTGATCGTAGTCTTCCTTTTTCAGGGCCTTGGATACGTTGAACTGCAACGGCCCCACGGGTGTTTCCCAGAACAAGGACACGCCGATCACGTGACGGAAAGCACCGTCTGCCCCCACAATCGAGCCACCTGTCGTGTCCACGTCGGACAGATCCCAAAGGTTGCCAACATCATAGAACAGACCGCCGTTGATGCCGTACTCTTCGGGCAGACCGATGGGGAATTCAGCCTCGAACCGGGCGACCACATACAGGTTACCGCCAAGCGCGTCGTCAAACGTGCCGCTTTGGTCACGTGGGCCGATACCGCCGGATTCAAACCCGCGCATGATCGATGGCCCCAGCAAAAAGCGGTCAACAACACGGTTGGTGCCGCTGTTCCAGGCCAAAGCGCCCCCTTCAAGGGTGGCCCGCAAGGTGACTTCCTCGTTCAGGACCTGCTTTTCGCCAACAACCTTGGCTGTGGTTTTGACGAATTTTGCATCGCCGCCCAAACCGGCGAAATCCTGACCGAATTGCAGCAATACACCCGTTGTCGGGTCGATGCCGGACCGGCGCGTGTCATAGCTGTAGGTATAGCCCAGCGAAGACGCGGTTTGCGCGCCCACCGCGATATCATTGCCAATCACCGGCCCATGCTCTGTCGGGTCGCGGGCAATCATCTCAAAATCTTCAAAGGTATAGCGCAGTTGCAGGCGGCCATTTTCGCTGACCGGGAATGTCAGGCTAGGGCTGAAATTCAAACGCTCGGAGTCAAAAGTCGCGTAGGACGAATTGGTCTCAGCGTAATCAAGGTTCAGGCCAAAGGCCACGTCGCGGCCCAGCAGGCTGGGTTCGATGAAACCGATGCCATAGCGCTTTGCATCTTCGGCGGTGCTGACGGTCAGGTTCAGTTTCTGACCACGGCCCAAGAAGTTATCCTCGGCAAAGCTGATCGCGACACCAACCCCGTCGGTCGACGAGAACGAGCCACCAAAGTTCAAGGAACCGGTTGGTTTTTCTTCGACGTTAACGTCAATCACCACCTGTTCGGGGCTTGATCCCTCGCGGGCGTTGACGTCTGCGGTTTCGAAATAATCAAGCGCGCGGATACGTTCGGCGCTGGCGCGGATTTCACGCGGGTTGAACGGGTCGCCCTCTACGCTGTCGAACTGGCGGCGGACAACACGGTCCATCGTTGTTGTGTTGCCTTCGATGTCGATGCGTTCAACGAAAACACGCGGGCCACGGGTAATGCGGTATTCCACATCCAAGGTCAGGTCGCGATCATTGCGTTTGATGACGGGTTCGATCCGCATGAAATCGATGCCGTCGCGGATCGCCTGGCGTTCCATCCGTGCGATGTCGGTTTCAACCACCGTGGGTGAATAAACACCACCGGATTTAACTTTGACAATGTTGCGATAAACGGCGGGATCAACACCGTTGATTGTCGACGTTACCGAGATATCGCCAAATTTGAATTGCTGGCCTTCTTGGATGTTGAACTGAACGAAATACCCGTCCCGTTCTTCGGTCAGCTGCGCGTTAACTGCGGAAATGCGCATGTCGACATAGCCGCGCGAGTTATAGAAGTCGCGCAACATTTGCCGGTCGACATCCGTGCGCTGCGCTACGAATGTGTCGCGCTTGATCAAGAACCGGAACAGGCCTGCCTGTTTTGTCCCCAGCACGCGGCGCAAGCGACGGTCGGAATAGATGCGGTTGCCAACAAAGCTCAGACGTTCGATTTCGACGTTGTCGCCTTCGAAGATTTCAAACACCAGATCAACACGGTTCTGGCTGCGGCGGATGACCTTGGGCTGTACCCGCGCTGAAATGCGGCCATCATTGCTATAGGCTTCGGCAATCGAATTGGCGTCTTTTTCGGCCTGCGTAGGGTTAAAGACGCGGCGTGCGTCCGACCCGATCATGGCGGCCAGCGCTTCGTCTTTGATACGGGCGTTCCCCTCAAAGCTGATGCGGTTGATGGTGGGGTATTCAACAACGGTGATCACCAAGGTGCCGCCGCGTGGTTCAATCGTAACCGATTCAAACAGACCGCTGGCCTGCAGGTTTTGGTAGGCGTCGTTCAACTGACCACCCGATACAGCGCGACCCCGGGCGATTCCGGCACGGCTTAGAACGGCGCTGTCACCGATCCGGTTGTTGCCTTCGATCTGAATTGTACTGAACTGGTATTCTTGGGCCTGCGACTGCGATCCAGGAACGAGCCAAGCCACTGACAGCATTACACAAAATGAAGCGCTGCGAAGCGATCTTGAAAATGGCTTTACCGCCGACTTTTGGGCAGAATTGCCCAACCCGTTTTCATGCGCCATCTTCTACACCTGTATTTAATTCTATTTTGAATCTGATTAGACAAATTAACACCGGTTGTCAAAAACAAGAAGCCGATGAACCCCTTTAAATCAGGGCTTCAATCGGCTTGCTTTGAGATCAGATTGTGTGAGGCGATGCAGCTTAAGCAGAGCCGAGGTAGGCCCCTGCTGCCAGTGCAAACGCCAATGCACCCAAGTAAAGGCCACGATCCCAGTTCAGATCAACCAAAAGGCCGAGCCCGCGGTATTTCGATTTGATGGCATTCATGAGATATCCCCTCGCTTGTATGACAAAGCGTATAGACATCAAATAAGGCGAAATTTTCCGCGAATTGTGGCAAGATTGTGGCGCGATAGCTATTCAAGCTATATTCACGCTGTGATCGACGTGTATTCCCCGCCCTAAGGGCAGAAAATATCGTTCCCAAGGGCAAAGACCATCAGACCCAGCACCAGCGTCAGACCAATGGTCATCAAGATCCGCAATGCGCCATCGCTTGGTGGTTTGCCGGTCACGGCCTCATAGGCGTAAAACACCAGATGGCCACCATCCAACGCAGGGATCGGGAACAGGTTCAAAAGGCCGACCGCCGTGGACAACACTGCGATAAAATAGATGAACGATTGCGCGCCTTGCGATGCCATAGCACCCGAGGTTTGGGCGATTCCGACCGGGCCAGACAGGTTACAGGTACTGATATCACCGATAATCATGTGCTTGAGGCCGGATATCGACCCCTGAATGATCCGGCCAGTATTGGTCACGCCAACCCACAACGCATCAACGACGCCGGGGGATGTGGTGGCGGCGTCAAAGGCCGTGCCACCCGCGATGCCAATCCGCGTTTGCGATTTGAAACTGCCGTCAGGCTGCGGCTCGTCAATGACCTTGGGCTTCATGGTGAACTCAAGGGTTTCGCCGTCGCGCCATACGGTCAGCAACAATGCCCGCCCCTCGGAGGCCTCGACAAACTTCTTGAGCTGGCTAAAGGCAAAGATCGGCACGCCATCAACGCCGGTGATCACGTCGCCCGCCACCAAACCAGCCTCATATGCGGCGGATTGTGGCATGACCTGCTTGACCAATGTTGGCATGATATAGGGGCCCGGCACGGTCATCTGCTGGCCGTCGCGCATCACGTCGTAATACAGCGGCTGACCCAGCGGGATCGCATCAAACGCGGCGGCATAAGCGGTGGCATCATCCGCCGACGGGATCGGAATTCCCGCAACCGACAGGATTTCGTCACCCGTTTGCAGCTGTGATTCCTCGAATGGCAATGCGCGTAATTCGCCAACGGTCAGCGGGTCCTTGGCGACACCAACCTGCAAGGCGATCACGGTGAAAATGATAATCGACATGGCAAAATTGAACAACGGGCCTGCGGCAACCGTCGCGGCACGCGCCCACAGCGGGGCACCGTGCATCGTGCTGCGCAAGCGGACGGGATCGGACTGTGCGGCCTCCATCGCGGCGTCATCCTTGCCCGAGGCCGCATTAGCGTCGCCTGCGAATTTCACATAGCCCCCAAACGGAAGTGCCGCGATCTGCCAAACGGTGCCCCGTTTATCGACGCGGCTGTACAGCACCGGCCCGAACCCGAGCGAAAACACATCTGCGTGAATCCCCGACCAGCGCCCCACGATATAGTGGCCGTATTCATGGATCGCGACGATCACAGACAGCGCGACGATAAAGGCCAGCAAAGTCCAGATCAGACCGCTAAATTGGGGTATCAGTGCAAAAATGTCCAAAACGCTATGCTGCCCTTTTGTTGATTATGGTTTGTGCTGCCTGCCTTGCCAGATGGTCCACCTGCGCGACGTTATCAAGGGTCATGGTCGCATCAATCAGGCCGGCATCGGAATTTAGCTGGGTCAATGTGTCCTCGACGACCTCGGCCATTTGCTGGAACCGCAAGTGCCCGTCGATAAATCCATCCAGCGCGGTTTCTTTGGCGGCGTTGAAAACCGCCCCCGCCATACCACCGCGTTCCATCACCTCGCGGGCCAACCGCAATGCAGGCCAGCGCGTCTCGTCGGGGGTGCGGAATTCGAAGCTGCCGATCTTGGCCAGATCAAGCCGCTCCACGGGCAGCGGTTTGCGGTGCGGGTGATGCAGGGCAAAGCCGATCGCGTGGCGCATGTCAGGTGGTCCCACATGGGCCATCAGCGCGCCGTCATTGAAACCGACAAGCGCGTGGATCATCGATTGCGGGTGCACCAATACTTCGATCTGCGCAGGGTTTATATTGAAAAACTCATGCGTTTCAATAACTTCCATTGCCTTGTTGAACATTGATGCGCTGTCGATGGTGATCCGCGGCCCCATGTCCCAGTTGGGATGGTTCAAGGCCTGATCCAGCGTGGCATCCTCCAGCTTTTCAATCGGCCAATCGCGAAATGCGCCGCCGCTGGCGGTGATGATGATCCGCTCGACGGCGGCCATGTCCTCGCCGATCAGGGCCTGAAATATCGCGGAATGTTCGCTGTCTACGGGCAGGATTGCGGCACCGTGAGTTTGGGCGGTTTCAAGTATCAGCCGACCGGCACAGACCAGCGATTCCTTGTTGGCCAGCGCCAAGGTCGCCCCTTGTTTCAGCGCCTCGATGCCAGGCACCAGCCCTGCGGCACCGATGATGGCCGACATCACCCAATCCGCAGGACGGGTCGCGGCCTCGCGGATGGCATTGGCCCCGGCGGCGGCTTTGACCCCACTGCCCTGCAAGGCATCGCGCAGATCATCCAACAGCGTGTCATGGGCAGTGATCGCAATATCTGCGCCCAGTTCTTTGGCATCTGCCGCAAGCTGCGCAATATTGCCAGCACCGGTCAGTGCCACAACGTCATAATCCTCGGGCGCACGCCGGATCAGATCAATGGTATTTTGCCCGATGGAGCCGGTGGCCCCGAAGATACTTAAACGCCGTTTCATATGAGTTCAGTTCAAGGTTGGGGTGATCGTCAGGAACTGGCCGATGATCAGCAAGAACAACGCCGCGCCCAACATGCCGTCAAACCTGTCCAGCAAACCGCCATGGCCGGGGATCAGGTTCGAGCTGTCCTTGGCCCCTACCCGCCGCTTCATACCGGATTCGGCCATATCACCCATTTGCGAGGCCATGGATACTGCGACAGAAACACCGACCAGCTGCATCCCGATGCCCGTGTTGAGCGAAAATAGATAGCCCACGATTGCGGCCCCGACCCAGCCTGCGGCGGTACCCGACCATGTTTTCTTGGGGCTGACACGGGGCCAGAATTTAGGCCCGCCTATGGCGCGGCCCGCGAAATACCCGAACACATCGGTGATCACGACCACCAACACCAGCCACATCATCCAGCCAAAGCCATACCCATCGCGAATTTGCGACAAACCAAAGCCCGCGAGCATGATCATGACCGTAAAACACATGAAAATCGTGCGGTGTTTTTCAAGCTGTCCAAAGCCGACCAGCGCCGGGGCCAGCAGGACGGGCAAGGCAAACCCCATCGGCAAATAGATCGCGGCCAGCGTCGCACCGCCCACCAGCAGGCCCATCTGGATTTTGACCTGCGGGCGGTCGGGGTTCAACATCCCGACAAGTTCCCACGCCATCAGGCCGCAAATGATCGCCACCAAGACGTGAAAAATTGGCCCGCCCATCGCAATACCGCCAAGGCCGATCGCGATCATTGCGATCGCCGATCCCAACCGCGCAGCAAGGTCAGACCACTTTTCCGAAGTTCCTGTCATAGGATACGTCCTTTTGTACCGGTCATGGTTTCACGGCACCAAAACGGCGGTCCCTACAGCCAAATGACGCGCAAAGTTTACCAAATTCTTCCTTCGAGAAATCCGGCCACAGCGTGTCGATAAATTCATATTCCGCGTAGGCGGATTGCCATAGCAGAAAGTTGGAAATCCGCGCCTCTCCGCTGGTGCGGATCACCAGATCGGGGTCCGGCAGTACATGAGTATCGAGATAGCGCGGCAGCGTTTCCTCGTCCACGTTATCAGGGTCAAGCAGCCCGGCGGCGACATCCTTGGCCAGCCGCTTGGTCGCGCGGGCGACCTCGTCGCGGCCACCGTAATTCAGGGCGATCGTCAGATGAGTGCGGGTGTTATGTTCGGTTTCACGCTCAAGATCGTTCATCAGCTTGATCAGCTTGTCGTCCAGCTTGACCCGATCCCCGATGAACCGCACCCGCACGCCACGGGCCTTGAGCGCCCTTGTTTCCTTGGCAATATACATCCGAAACAGGCTCATAAGCCCGGCAACCTCGGTTTGGGTCCGTTTCCAGTTCTCGGTCGAAAAGGCAAAAATCGTCAGGTATTCCACGCCAAATGATTGGCAGGCTTCAACGATCTCGCGGACGCGTTTGGCACCCGCGTGATGGCCCATCAGCCGCGGACGACCGCGCTGCGTCGCCCAACGGCCATTGCCATCCATAATGATTGCCACATGCCGTGGCGCTCCTGGAACCAGCTCGGACGATGGGTGAGACGCAGAAGGCATCAGACCTGCATGATCTCGGCTTGTTTCGTCTCAAGCTGATCATCGATCATGGCGATGTATTTATTTGTCAGATCCTGAACTTCGCCTTCCCAGACCTTTTGGTCATCTTCGGACATGCCATCGGCCTTGGCCTTTTTGATTTGGTCCATGCCGTCGCGACGGATGTTGCGAATGGAAACGCGGGCGTTTTCGCTGTACTGGCCCGCAACCTTGGTCAACTGCGTGCGGCGTTCTTCGTTCAGTTCGGGGATCGGCAGCATAATGATGGTGCCGTTCAACTGTGGGTTAATGCCCAAGCCGGATTCGCGGATCGCTTTTTCGACTTTGCCGACCAGCCCCTTGTCCCAGACATTGATCGTCACCATGCGTGGTTCTGGTACGTTGACGGTGCCAACCTGATTGATTGGCGTCTTGGTCCCATAGGCATCCACCATCACGGGCTCCAACATAGACGCCGACGCGCGGCCTGTGCGCAAAGATGCAAATTCAGTGCGCAACGAAGCAATTGCACCATCCATGCGGCGCTGAAGGTCGTCGGTATCCAACATAAAATCGTCTGACATGATGTCCCCGGTGGTTGTGTAACTGTTTATATTTCAATCGATATAGCGGCATCGCCCCCCATTTGTATAGAGAGCAGCCCCCGGTTTTGGTCCCGCGTTAGCCTTGGACGCGGGTATAGGTGCCCTGACCCGCCAAAATCCCGCGGAAACCGCCCGGCTCGTCGAGCGAGAACACGATGATCGGCAGGTTGTTGTCGCGCGCCAGTGCGATGGCCGACGCATCCATGACCCCCAACCGCTTTTGCAGCACATCGTCATAGCTGACAGTGTCATAGCGCTTGGCGTCATCGAATTTTGCGGGGTCTTTATCGTATACGCCGTCAACCTTTGTACCCTTAAAGATCGCCTCGCAGGCCATTTCATTGGCGCGCAGGGTCGCGGCAGTGTCGGTGGTGAAATAGGGGTTACCGGTGCCGGCGGCAAAAATGCATACGCGCTTTTTCTCAAGGTGGCGCACGGCGCGGCGGCGGATATAGGGTTCGGCCACTTCGTTCATCGTGATTGCGGAAATGACGCGGGTGTGGATGTCCAGTTCTTCAAGGGCGGATTGCATGGCCAGCGCGTTCATCACTGTGGCAAGCATCCCCATATAGTCAGCCGTGGTGCGTTCCATCCCTTGGGCGCTGCCCTGAAGGCCGCGAAAGATGTTGCCGCCGCCGATCACCATACAAATCTCGACGCCCAGATCATGGACGGATTTTACTTCGCGTGCGATGCGTTGAACCGTTGGCGGATGCAGGCCAAACCCCTGATCGCCCATCAATGCCTCTCCCGAAATCTTGAGCATCACCCGTTTGAATGTCACTTTAGGGAGGTCATCTGTCATGGGAGGCACCTTTCGAGGGTGAGAGAAGGGTTTTCATTGCGCTGTAAAATGTCGCAAATAGCAGAAATGTTCAATGCTCCGTCAAAGGTCCACGCAAAGAAATGCCGCAAACTTCCCTTACGTCTATCGATGCTGTGATCGCATCTACCGATCCTGCCCTGCCTGTGTTGATCGCAGGGCCCACCGCGTCGGGAAAATCTGCGCTGGCTTTGGCGCTGGCTGAAACCCAAGGCGGTGTGGTCGTGAATGCCGATGCCAGCCAGGTATACGATTGCTGGCGGGTGATTTCGGCGCGGCCATCGGTATCCGAAGAATCACGTGCCAAGCATCTGTTATACGGTCATATTTCCGCAGATCAGCTCTATTCCGTCGGCCACTGGTTACGCGAAGTGACCGGGATTTTGCATCAAGGCATCAGGCCGATTATCGTCGGTGGGACAGGGTTGTATTTCGGCGCGTTGACCCAAGGGCTGGCCGATATTCCTGCCATCCCTGAAACCGTTCGCGCTGCGGCGCAGGCCATGACGCGTGACGAAATGATCGCCCAGCTTGATCCGCTAACTTCCGCTCGTTTGGATCTGAACAACCCGATGCGGGTGCAGCGCGCATGGGAAGTGTTGACCACAACGGGGCGCGGATTGGCACAATGGCAAGACGATACGCCGCCGCCGCTGCTGCCCCTGACGGGCTGCACCGCCATTGCCGTTGATGCCGACAAAGACTGGCTGAACACGCGTATTATCCAACGCTTTGACCAAATGTTGGACCAAGGGGCACTGGACGAGGTTGCCGCCGTGCGCCCGCACTATGACCCCGAGCTGCCCGCGCACCGCGCCATCGGCGTGCCCGAGCTGATGGCCTATCTTGACGGGCGCCTGACCTTGGACGCCGCGCGCGAAGACGCCATTATTGCAACGCGGCAATATGCGAAACGTCAGCGGACGTGGCTTCGGAAGAACGCCAAAATGTGGCGGAAATACGTACCATCATAGTGGCACAAAATATCACAAACATGACTTTAATTCGCCACATAAGTGTATAATACTCATTTTGAGTATAATTATTGTGATGGTTTTCTATGATTAATAATGGTGTGGTTCAAATACTGTCGTTGGCGCAACTTTCGCAAGGGCAAGACTGGCGATTGTTTTTGTCGCATGACTACCAATCACACCTGCTTATATGGATCACCCGGGGCCAAGGCCTGTTGCAGCTGGACGGACAGCGGCGCGGTCTGGGCGCGCATAACGCGATTTTCGTGCCCGCCGGTTCATTGTTTTCTATCGAATTGGGCCGGCAAGGGTTTGGTCAGGCGGTGGTCATACCGGACGGCACGCAGTTGAACCTGCCCCATATGCCCCGTCATCTGCGGATCAGGGATGTGCGCGCCCAGTCAGAGCTGACCGGCCTGATCGAGGCTGCACAACGCGAACAACAAGCACCCCGCTCTCTTTCCAGTCAGGCGCTCGAAGCGCATGCCGCACTGATGTCGGTCTGGCTGCGGCGTCAAATCATGCAAGATGAACATGTGCCCGACCACATCAGCGCCGGCATCCGGTTAAGTGCACGGTTCTGCAAAATGGTGTCGGAACGTTTCGCAACCGGCGTACCGATGGCCACCTATGCCGATGTGCTAGGTGTGACCCCCACCCACCTGACCCGTGCGGTTAAAGCCGCCACAGGAAAGACCGCCGCTGATATCCTGACCGAACGCGTGGTCTATGAGGCGCGCGATCTGCTGACCACGACCGAACATTCAGCCCAAAGCATTGCGCAGCAGCTTGGATTTGGATCGGCCGCCTATTTTACACGATTTATTCAACAGCATACCGGAAGGCCCCCCAGCAAGTTGCGTGCCGCCAATCAGGGCCTGCCTTTGCAGGGCAATGCACCCCCCCGCGCTGTCGCCGATGTCGCAGATAGAATTGCCTGATGTCGCATTTAATCGCTTAAACGCCGAAAGCCAACATTGACCTGCAGTGCTTTCTTGTGCCTCATAGGGGCACAAGAAGGTGCCGCTGTGGTTCTATTATGCAGATAATGAGCACCAAGGGAGATATGCAACACGCGTGATTAGCCAAAGGCTTGAGTGATGTGCTGCGCCGACAATCAACAAGGGCCAAGGTGCCCGAGATCCGGTTGGGCGTATTCCGTCTGCCACGCAACAGGGATGTTTCATGGGGATTTTCATACTGCGCCGTCTTGGCCTGATGCTTTTGACGGCACTGTGCCTGACGTTCATTGTATTTTGGTTAACCAATCTTTACCCCAACCTCGAAAAACTGGCCAAGACCCAAGGCAACTTTCGCATGTCGGACGAGGCCGTCACCAGCTATCTTGAAAATCGCGGTTACTTGCAGCCGACACCGGTCAAGTTCGGCCAATGGCTGGGCGTCGTACCGGGCTGGATCACCGAAGCCGAGGACGGCACGACCACCGGCCGTTGCTTTACCAGCGCCACCCCAGCTGATGAACGCCCAAGGTTTTGTGGTGTCTTGCAGGGGGATTGGGGATTTTCCACTGTATTCAAGGAAGACGTCGGCGCGACAGTCCTGACGCGTCTTGGTTTGACCGGAAAGCTGATGCTGTGTGTGTTGATGCTGATGGTGCCCTGCGCCCTGATCGTCGGCGTGCTGGCGGGCATGCGCGAAGGGTCGCGTCTGGATCGGTCGCTATCGACCTTTTCGATCGCCACCACAGCCACCCCTGAATATGTATCTGGCGTTATCTTTATTGCGGTTCTGGCGTCCTCGCGCTTTGGCATATCGCCGTGGCTGGCTGAAATGGGCTGGATCGACGGCAAGACATTGTTTCTAGGGTCCGCCACATCCGCCATGAAGGACGCGACGTTCTGGAATTTCTTCCTGCCCGTTCTCACGATCTCGCTTTACGGGATGGGCTATATTGCGCGGATGACCCGCGCGTCGATGACCGAAGTGATGACCGCGCAATACATCCGCACAGCGCGCCTCAAGGGTGTCAAATTCCGTGATATCGTCCTGAAACACGCCTTGCGTAATGCGCTGATTGCACCGTTCACGGTGATCATGCTGCAAATTCCGTGGCTGCTGAACGGTGTCGTCATCGTCGAGACCCTGTTCAACTACAAAGGTTTCGGCTGGCTGTTGGTACAGGCCGCGGCCAATAACGATATCGAACTGTTGCTGGCCGTCTCGGTCGTGTCTGTCATCGTGGTTCTGGCCACACAGCTGATCTCTGATATCGGCTATGTGATTTTGAACCCGCGCATTCGCATCACATAAAGAAAGGGCAGGCACATGGAAGCTTTGACATGGACAGGCTCGATGGGATGGCTGAATCCGGTTTTGGGTTTGGCGGTTGCCGTTACGGTTTTTGCATACGCGCTGCAAATCCTGATGTCGTTTATCCCCAACGCGGAAATGCGGACTGTTGGGTCGGGCGGCGTTAGTGCCGCAAGCCAAGGAATGTCGGGGCTATTAGGGCGCGTCGGGGCTTATGGGTTTCTGGCGACGCTTGGCATGGTGCTGATCTATGTATTGGCAGGCACTGTCATGGGGCCTGATGCAGGTATTTTTGGCGGCCTGTCGCAGCAGCTTTTGCCGGTTTGGATCGCCCTTGTGGTGCTGTTTGCCGTGTCGATCACCTTTAAACGCAAACTGGGGCTATACGGCAAATTATTCGACAGCACCGTCGGGATGATCGGTTTCGGACTGGGGATGTTCTGGGTTTTTGCAGGGGTGTTCGGCGGTGTGTTTGACATGCTGATTACCCATGACAGCCTAAGCCAAGTGTCGGGGATGAAGAACAAACTGCCCGGCACCCCGCTGGCACGGGCTGAAGCTGATGAATACCAATGGTTTCTGCTGGGCGGAGATAACCTGGCCCGCGATGTGTTCAGCCGGTTGATCAAGGGGTCATGGGTCGTTGTGCAGATCGCGCCGATGGCCACCTTGTTTGCCTTTATGGTGGGGATTACGCTGGGCCTGCCTGCTGGCTATTACGGCGGCAAACTGGACGTGTTCCTCAGCTTTCTGGCGAACCTGATCCTCGCCTTTCCGGTGATCTTGCTGTTTTATCTGCTGGTCACACCCGAGATCGTCCAGACCGGTATTCCGAACTATATGGCGCTGATTTTGTTCATCTTTCCGCTGGTGTTCTTGGCGGTGCTGCTGAATTCAAGGTTTTACACGCAGCCGTCCTTGCGCACGCCCTTGCTGATCATCGTGCTGGGGATTGCCGGATGGCTGTATCTGTCACTGGTGTCCACCGATGGGGCTATCGTTGATGCGCCGACCTACCGCCTGCCCGGCCTGCCCGCGTTTATGGACCTGTTCGATATTGATCCCGGCGTGCTTGTGGTTTTCGTGTCGGTGGTTTTCGTGAACGCGCCCACGGTGTTCCGCATCGTGCGCGGCTTGGCGCTCGACATCAAAACCCGCGATTACGTTGCCGCGGCCCAGACCCGTGGCGAAGGCCCGTGGTACATTATGTTGTGGGAAATCCTGCCCAATGCGCGCGGGCCGCTGATCGTCGATTTCTGCCTGCGTATTGGCTATACGACGATCCTTTTGGGCACGCTCGGCTTCTTTGGCTTGGGGCTGGAATCCGAAAGCCCTGATTGGGGTACCACGATCAACGCGGGCCGCCGTTTGCTGGCGCTGTATCCGCATGCGGCGATTGCGCCTGCGGTGGCACTGCTGAGCCTTGTTTTGGGGTTGAACCTGCTTGCGGATGGTTTGCGCGAAGAAAGCCTGCGCGATTGATGTGAGGACGGGACCGGGGGCCAGCCCATCGCGCCAAAGGCGCGTAGTATGAATGGAGGCGGTGCCCCTTTGGGGCGACACCCTCGGAGTTTATTTGGCAAAATGAAGGACGAAGGGGTCTTTGGTTTTGCATGAGGAAGGATACGACATGGCTGATCAAGCATATGACGGGCCGATTTTGGAAATCGACAAGCTGTCGATCTCGTTTTTCACGCGGTTGCGCGAAATTCCTGCGGTGATGGATTTCTCGGTCTCGGTCAAGCCGGGCGAAGCTGTTGGTTTGGTTGGGGAATCGGGTTGCGGTAAATCCACCGTCGCCTTGGGGGTGATGCAGGATCTGGGCGTCAACGGGCAGGTCGTTGGCGGATCGATCAAGTTCAAGGGCCGCGATCTGGCAGAGATGAACGATGAGGAATTGCGCGATATTCGCGGCAGTCAGATTGCGATGATCTATCAAGAACCCATGGCATCGCTGAACCCCGCGATGCGGATCGGGCGGCAGTTGATGGAAGTGCCTATGATCCATTCCGGCATGTCCGAAAGCGATGCGCGCGCCCGTGCATTGCAGGTGGTAACCGATGTAAAGCTGCCCGACCCCGAACGTATCTTGAAAGCCTATCCGCACCAATTGTCCGGCGGCCAGCAGCAGCGCATCGTCATCGCCATGGCATTGATGGCTGAACCGGCCTTGTTGATACTGGATGAACCGACGACTGCATTGGATGTCACGGTCGAGGCCGCAGTGGTCGAGCTGGTCAAGGATTTGGGCAAGAAATACGGCACATCGATGCTGTTTATCTCGCATAACCTTGGGCTGGTCTTGGAAACCTGTGACCGGATTTGCGTGATGTATTCGGGCGAAGCGGTGGAGCGCGGATCAATCGAGGATGTATTTGACGAGATGCAGCACCCCTATACGCAGGCGCTGTTCCGGTCGATCCCCCTGCCCGGTGCCGACAAGAATGCGCGTCCGCTGATTGCGATCCCCGGCAATTTCCCCCTGCCCCACGAGCGGCCAACCGGCTGCAATTTCGGCCCGCGCTGTGATTACTTTGAGGCGGGACGCTGCGATCAGGGACCGATATTCATGGAGGACGTGCCGGGTAACGAGCGCCACGCCACGCGGTGTCTGAGGTTTCAGGAAATCGACTGGAACGCGCCGCTGGAACTGGCAGATATCAAAGCCAAGGGCGAGATCGGCAAGGTTGTCCTGAAGATGGACAAGCTTAAGAAATACTATGAGGTCGCTGCCAATTCGATGTTTGGCGGATCGGCCAAGAAAGTCGTGAAAGCCAATGAGGAGCTCAGCTTTGAGGCGCGCGAATCCGAAACTTTGGCGATTGTGGGCGAATCCGGTTGCGGCAAATCCACCTTTGCCAAGGTGTTGATGGGGTTGGAAACGGCAACATCCGGTCAGGTGTTGCTGGATGATATCGACATTGGCGGCGTCCCGATCGAGGAGCGGAGCACGCAAAACGTGGCCGACATCCAGATGGTGTTCCAGAACCCGTTCGATACCTTGAACCCGTCGATGACCGTGGGCCGTCAAATCATCCGCGCGCTCGAGATTTTCAAGATCGGCAAGAACGAGAAAGAACGTCGGCAGCGCATGCTGGAACTGCTTGATCTTGTGAAACTGCCGCGCGAATTTGCGGGCCGTATGCCGCGCCAGCTGTCGGGTGGGCAAAAGCAGCGTGTCGGCATCGCCCGCGCCTTTGCCGGGGATGCGCGGATTGTGGTGGCTGATGAACCTGTGTCCGCCCTTGATGTATCAGTGCAGGCGGCGGTGACCGATCTGCTGATGGAAATTCAGCGCGAACAGAAGACCACCTTGCTGTTCATCAGTCATGATCTGAGCATCGTGCGCTATTTGTCGGATCGGGTGATGGTTATGTATCTGGGCCATGTGGTCGAATTGGGCACGACGGATCAGGTTTTCTCGCCCCCCTACCACCCCTATACCGAGGCGCTTTTGTCGGCAGTTCCGATTGCAGACACGCGAGTGAAAAAGAAACACATCGTGCTGGAGGGCGACGTGCCCTCTGCCATGAACCCGCCGCCGGGGTGTCCGTTCCAGACGCGCTGTCGTTGGAAGCCGCTGGTGTCGGGCGATGTCTGTGAAACGGTCGTGCCCAGCCTGCGCAGTGTGGCTGACGGTCACGAGGTAAAGTGCCACCTGACAGATGCTCAGCTAGCCGAGATGGAGCCAGTGATTGAGATCAACGTCGCTGCGGGATAACTGTCGGCGACATATATGAAGGCGGCCGGTATATTTGCACCGACCGCCCGTAACGGCAAGCGCGAAGGTGGGGGCGCGCGATCACCGTTTAACTATTGGAACGATTATTTGGTGTTGATGGTGTCGATGCGCTGCAAAACGGTATCGGCAAAGCCAGCGATCATCGCGTTATAGAAATCATCCTCGGACGGTTGCACAGCGACGAACCCCTCTGGCACGATCTGATCGCCGGGATATGCGGCGATGTTCACGGCAAAGCTTTGTGCGCCAATGCTGTTGTTGTCATCGGCAATTGCCACAACGCCAGAGATTTCATTGAACCCCTCAAGCGAGGTCAACATCGGGTTACCGTTCAGGCTGATCTGACGGATGTCGATCTTGATCGTTGGCAGCGACGCGTCAGAGCCGGTTTGCACTCGAGACGCGATGGCCTGTTCCAGATCGGTTACGATTTCGGGAAACACGTCAAGCGCGTTGGCGTTTTCCGCTGCACCCATAACTGCGGTGACGTCGATTTCAGAGAAAACGATTTCTTCGCTTGCGAAGGCCGCTGTGGACAGGGCCGCAATGCTGACTGAGGTCGCCAGGGCGATACGCTTTACTGAGTTAAACATTTAAATAGTCCTTATCGTCATACATACACGCAGGGGTATTATGGGACCCGAATTGCGTTCTGTATGATCAACAGTGGACAAAGGGTTTGGTTCCGCGAACGGGTGATAATAAACCGTCAGACCAAGTGGAACTATAATTTATTATTGTATTTTAAATACTTACAGACCGGCGATTACCTTGACGTAATTCTTGGTCTCTTTGAACGGGGGGATGCCGCCGTATTTCTTGACCGCACCAGGACCCGCATTATAGGCCGCAAGGGCCAGCCGCCAATTGCCAAACGCGCGGTATTGCAGTTTCAAATAGCGCGCCCCGCCGTCAAGGTTTTGATAGGGATCAGATGGATCAACCCGCAAAACCCGTGCGGTTTCGGGCATCAGCTGCGCCAGACCCAAGGCCCCCTTGTGGGATTTCGCCGCTGGGTTCCAACCGCTTTCCTGCTGCACAAGCCGCAAAAACAGATCCTCGGGGATCGCGTGCCGGCGCGCCGCTTCGCGGGCCATGCTGTGAAACTGGCCCTTATATTTGCCCCGATATTTCGGCACGTCCCATTTGGTCGGCGTCACCACACGGGTCGGCTGCAACCGGACGGAGGCCGCGTATTGGCTGGACGCACGCGTATCAAGAAGCTTTTTCTGCGAGGCAAAAATCTTGGACCGGCTCTTGGAGGAGAAAACCTCGGCGGTGACCGGGCTGGACAGCATAGCAACCGAGCACAGTGATGCGACGATAAGTTTCTTCATTACACCCTCAATGCAGCCACAATTGGCAGAACATAGCAAAATGAAATGTCGATGCCACCTTTTTATGCCCCTATTCGAAATTGTGATCGTGTAATTTAGCGGCCCTTTGGCCTGTTTCTTGGAGGCAGCACTGATATAACGGCGTGTAACGCAGGGGCTGGCGGGATTCGCATGGCCCTTTCAACCGCATAGCAGACAGGGGGCATCATGGCCGGCTCAGTGAATAAAGTGATCCTTATTGGCAATCTGGGGCGCGATCCCGAGGTGCGTTCGTTCCAAAACGGCGGCAAAGTGTGCAACTTGCGCATCGCGACCTCCGAAACATGGAAAGACCGCAACACGGGCGAACGCCGCGAAAAAACCGAATGGCATTCGGTGGCGATCTTTCAGGAAGGGCTGGTGCGCATTGCAGAGCAGTACCTGAAAAAGGGATCGAAAGTGTATATCGAAGGCCAGTTGCAGACCCGCAAATGGCAAGATCAATCCGGCGCAGATCGCTACAGCACCGAAGTCGTCTTGCAGGGCTTTAACGGCACATTGACCATGTTGGACGGCCCATCGGGCGGTGGCTCCGGCGGCGGCGGTGGCGGCTATGACAGCGGCCCGTCTGATCCGGGCGGCTATGGCGGCGGCTACGATTCCGGCCCGTCCAGCAGCGGTGGCGGCGGCGGTGGTGGTGGCCAATCCTCGCGTGATTTGGATGACGAAATCCCGTTTTAATCAACGCGCTTCTCTGCGGCGGTTCAGAATGTCTGACGTCGCAGGAGGTTGTCTAAGATAGACGATTTTACACACATTTAAGCGCCGTCATCTCGTCATGACGGCGCTTTCTTTTCGAGTATTATCGATTGATCGCAGGCCGACGACCCGTCCGCCGCTTACCGTTGGGCCAGCGCATCAGTCAGCACTTGCCGGACCGTTTCGCGGGGCACATCCCCGGTCACGAATGCGTCGCCAATGCTGCGCGCAAGAATAAAGCGCAGTTCGCCGCGCACCACCTTTTTGTCCTGCCCCATCAGATCCAGTAACGCGTTGGCATCAGGTAAATCGCCCTCGATGTCGCGAAGGTCGGTCTTCATCCCCATCGTTTTCAGATGTGCCCGCACCCGGCTTGGGTCCTCTTGGGAACACAGCCCCAGACGTGCCGACAGCTCGAACGCCAAGGCGCAACCGATGGCAACACCCTCACCGTGCAACAAGCGGCTGGAATATTGCGTTGCGGCCTCTAACGCGTGGCCGAAGGTGTGGCCAAGGTTCAGCAGCGCACGTTCGCCCTGCTCCGTCTCGTCGCGCATCACGATATCGGCCTTCATCTGAACCGACCGGCGCACAGCCTCGATCCGGGCGGCCATATCGCCTGCTGCCAGCGCCGGCCCTTGAATTTCAAGCCAGTCAAAGAACGCCGCGTCGCCCAGCATGCCGTATTTCACGACCTCGCCATAACCCGCCAAGAAATCGCGGGGCTCAAGCGTGCCAAGCGTATCGGTATCGGCCAAAACCAACGTGGGTTGGTGAAATGCGCCAATAAGGTTCTTGCCCTGCGCGGTGTTGATCCCGGTTTTGCCGCCAACCGAACTGTCGACCTGCGCCAGCAGCGATGTCGGTATTTGCACAAAACGAACGCCGCGGCGCAAAATCGCGGCGGCAAAGCCCACCAGATCGCCGATAACACCACCGCCCAAAGCGACCACAACGTCATTACGTTCGACCTTTTGGTCCAGCAACCAATCCACGCAATGGGTCAGTTGTGCCCAGCATTTTGTGCCCTCACCGGGGGGCAGACTAAGGGATTCTAGCGTAATGCCATCTGCGGCCAATCCGGCGCGCAGACTGTCCAGATGCAACGCGGCAACCGTTTCGTCGCTGATCACCACAACCCGCGGGCGCGGCAGAAACGGCGCAATATATTTGCCCGCCTCGGCCAAAAGGCCCGGCCCGATCTGGATATCATATTCACGGCCCGGCAGGCCCACATGTACAGTTTTACGCATCGGTTCTCTCAAGTACGTCAGGGCGCGACAACAATGTCTCGATCACCCGGTTCGCCATCTTATCAATCGACAGGTTCGGCTTGGAAGTCGTTGAAAGATTGGCAAGTTTATAGATTGGAACCCGCACGTGGAACAGCTCTTCCAGGGTTTTGCGCGGGTTACTGGTGCGCAGCAAGGGCCGCGAATTTCTATGTCTTACGCGGTTCCAGATCAGGTCGATATCGGCCTCCAGCCATACCGAAACCCCTTTGGCTGAAATAATATCGCGGTTGGCCGGTGCCAGAAACGCGCCCCCGCCGGTCGACAGGATACCGGGCTCTTCGTCCAGTAGCCGGGCAATGACCTCGGCTTCCCGCTTGCGGAAAAACGGCTCACCGTCACGTTCGAATATTTCGGGCACCGTCAGGTTTGCGGCGGTCTCGATCTCGTGATCGCTGTCCAGAAACGGCACGCCCAGCTTGACCGCCAGCGCGCGCCCCACAGCGGTTTTTCCAGCCCCCATCATCCCGACCAATACGACCGATTTTTTCAGGTGGTACCGGGGCAGTTTTGGGGCCAGATCGGCTGGGGTTTGCTCAAATTCATTCATTTGTCTTTGAATGACGTGATCTTAGCGAAAAGGCCATATATACTTGTCCAAAATGTTCGAAAGAAAGCAGGCGGTATTTATGGGCAAACTTATTAAGTTTTTGATTTTTATTATTCTTTTTGGATTCTTAAGCCTTGCAGTTTATGCATACCTTGGGCCGTTTTTCGGTGCCGACTTTGCACCGGATCAGGTCGAAGTCCGCGAAGCTGTGCAATTGCCAGCGCAGTGACACCAATGACCCGGCAAATTTTGATGTTTTGCCTATTATGCTGGCCCGCCGTTACCATGGCGCAAGCACCGTCAGCCGATACTGGGCCCTTGTCGGTGATCGACTGGCTGGGCGAGCAACCGAAAACCGATCCGCGCGCGCCCAAACGCCCCCTCGCCCCGGCCGAGGCACCCGTGTCCCGATCGGCCTTGCCGCCAGCCGTGACCGTGACCGCCTTGGGCGAAGGCAGCCCGCGCGCGATTGGCCTTGTGCCAGCCGATGTGACCGGTTTGCCGCAGGATTTATGGGCGGGCAGCACCGTCAACGAGATTACCGACCGGCTTGACCATATGCCCGATCTGCATTTGCCAGCGGCGCGGGCGCTATTCTACCGGCTGTTGCTGGCCGAAGCGACGGCCCCCGAAGGCCGCGCAGCCGAGGGTGACGCGCTGGCGCTTGCCCGTGTGAAAGCGTTGATTGACAATGGTGCCGTCGACCCTGCGTTGTCGTTGATTGAACAGGCCGGGGTTGCCACATCGCCGGATCATTTTGCCTTGTGGATGCAGGTCAGCCTGTTGGTCGGCACTGAGGATCGCGCCTGCGGGTTGTTGACCCAAAAGCCGTACCTGACCAGCGACTATAGCGTGCGCATTTTTTGCGCGGCGCGGGCGGGCAATTGGGATACTGCGGCATTGACCCTTGGATCGGCGCAAGCGTTGGAATTGCTGCCCCCCGAACGGCTTGCCCTGCTGGACCGTTTTTTGAACCCAGACCTGTTCGAAGGCGAAGCCCGCCTGCCCACGCCACGTGTGATGGATGCCATGGGATTTCGCCTATTCGAAGCCATCGGCGAGCGGCCCCAGACACGATCCTTGCCACCGGCGTTTTCCGTGGTTGACCTGCGCGATGTCGCAGGATGGAAGGCGCAGCTAGAGGCGGCAGAGCGGCTGACCCGTCTCGGTGCCCTGCCCGACAACCGTTTTTTGGGGATATATTCAGACCGTGAACCCGCCGCATCCGGTGGCATCTGGGACCGCGTCGAGGCGCTGCAACGGTTTGACACAGCCCTAAGCACTGGCAGCGCCGAGGCCGTTACGAAAACCTTGCGCCCCGCGTGGCACGCCATGCAAGAGGCCGAGCTTGAAGTAAGTTTCGCCGCCATATTTGCAGACGCGTTACAAGCCATCCCGCTTGATGGTGTCGCCGCGAATTTGCGTGACCGGATTTCGTTATTGTCGCCGATTTATGAAACGGTCGCCGCGGTTGATAACCCGACCCCGGAGCGTGCCTTTCTGGCCGCCATCGCGATGGGTGTCGCGCCAAAATCTGTCCCGGATATGCGTCAGGCCGATGCCATCGCCAGTGCGTTTACATCGCCATCGCCACGGGCGAATTTGATCACGGGTGCCCAAAACGGAAAACTGGGCACGTCGATCCTGGCCAGCATCGCGCTGCTTGAAGAAGGTGCAAACGGCGATACAGCAGCCTTGCGAGATGCGCTGTCGACCCTGCGTGCCTTGGGTCTGGAAGACATCGCAAGGCGCGCGGCGCTGCAAGTACTGCTGCTGGAGCGCAGCTGATGCAGAGCGCGACGTTCCATTGGATTTCCACCTTTCTCGAGGCCCAAGCCGCCGAACTGGGTGCCGCGACGAACACATTGTTGGCCTATGGCCGCGACCTCAAGGATTTTGACAGTTTTTTAGCCCGCCGAAACCTTGATTTCAGCAGCGCCGCCCGCACGGATGTCGAAAATTATCTGGTGTGGTGCGACGCGCAGGGGCTTGCCAAATCGACCCGTGCACGCAGGTTGTCGGCAGTCAAACAGATCTACCGCTTTGCATTCGAGGAAGGGCTGCGCACCGATAATCCGGCGATCCAGATCACCGGCCCCGGTCAGGACAAGCGATTGCCCAAGGTGCTGACCGAAGACGAAGTTGACCGCCTGTTAGATGCCGCCCGAAACTCTGGCCGCAACGTGCAGGATCAGCTGCGCAATACCTGCCTGATGGAGCTGTTATACGCCACTGGCATGCGGGTAAGCGAGCTGGTCAGCCTGCCGATCAGTGCGACCCGTGGCGATCCACGCCTGTTGTTGATCATGGGTAAAGGTGGCAAGGAACGGCTGGTTCCGCTATCGCCACCTGCCCGTCAGGCATTGGCCGAATGGCTGGTCGAGCGTGATAAAATCGACGCTGCCGCCCACGAGAAAAAGCAACCTGCCTCGCGGTTTTTATTCCCCTCGCGCGGGGTGTCCGGCTATCTGACGCGGCACCGGTTTTATCTGATGATCAAGGAATTTTCTGTCACTGCTGGTGTTGATCCGTCCAAGGTGACACCGCACACCCTGCGCCATGCCTTTGCGACGCATCTTTTGGCCAATGGTGCCGATCTGCGGTCGATCCAAACGATGCTGGGCCATGCCGATGTCGCCACGACCGAGATTTACACCCATGTCCTTGAGGCGCGCCTGTCCGCGCTGGTGTTGGAAAATCACCCGTTGGCCAAGGCCGATCGCCGCAAATCCGGCGGCAATACATCCTCGGACGGCCAATAGCCGCTGCGCAAGGCCGTGTGATAGCCTTGGGTCAGGCCCGCCTGCTCCATCGCGTGAACGGCCCCGGCCACGTCATAGTCCAGCGTGTGAAACGTCACCTGCCCCTGATCAAGCACTGCAAACCGCGTCTGTTGTCCGCCGTCATGGGGCGGCATCCCGATCACGCCCGCATTAATCCACGGCCCCTTGGCGCAGTCGCGGGCAAATGGTATCCCGCTATGGCCTGCAATGATCCCGTCCACCGGCCCAATCGCAGCCTCGACGGCCTCCCATTCTTCCTCGAAAACATGGGCCCCAGAGGTCGGCCAGATGAACCGCGCAATATCTGTGGCACCCCCATGGATCACACCAAACCGTTGGCCGTCGTGGGTAAAGCTGATGATGTCGGGCGCGCCCCCCATCCAATCGCGCTGGCTTTGGGTAACTTGCGCATTCGCAACACTATACCAGCCAGCCGACAGCAGATCACAGGTGGTGCCCGCATCAAACCCGCAGCCACAATCCAGCGCATTCGCCGCCAGCTGTTTCTCGCAATTTCCGGCCACCAAGGCGACGCCCGCCTGCCGGACCGCATCACTGGTGGCTGAGGGATCACCACAATAGGCCACCACATCACCGGTACAGACCATCCGGCCCGCAGAAATGCCTAGACGGTGCGCCGCGGCCATCAGCGCCTCAAACGCATGAAAGTTTGAATAAGGACCGCCAAACAGCAAAACAGGCCCCTCTAACGCGCCTAAATCTTGATGTTTCACAATGCTCTTCCCTTGAATGAAACCGCCTGCGCGCCCATAACGTATCATCAACCGCAAAAGGTATATTCGCAAATGGACACGGCCCCCGCAATGCTCGACAGCGCTTTCTGGATCAGCATCGGTATCATTCTGTTTCTTCTGATCCTCTCGGGGTTCTTCTCTGGCTCTGAAACGGCGCTGACCGCCGCGTCGCGCGGCAAGTTGCGTGCCCAAGCTGACAAGGGATCAAAGGGCGCGCAGCGTGCGCTTGTGATCACCGAAGACAACGAACGGCTGATCGGCTCTGTCCTGCTGGGCAACAATCTCGTGAACATTCTTGCAGCCTCGCTTGCGACGGCGCTTTTCACGCGGTTGTTTGGCGAATCCGGGGTGGCATTGGCGACATTGGTGATGACACTTCTGGTTCTGATCTTCGCCGAGGTGCTGCCGAAAACCTATGCGATCACCAACGCCGAACGGGCTGCTGGTCTGGTATCGCGGCCGATCTCGATTGTGGTTTTGATCTTTAGCCCGATGGTCAGCGCGGTCCGCTTTCTGGTGCGTGGAATGCTGCGCCTGTTCGGCGTTACAATCGACCCCGACAGCAACATCCTAGCCGTCCGCGAGGAAATCGCCGGTGCCTTGCAACTTGGCCATTCCGAAGGTGTCGTCGAAAAAGAAGACCGCGACCGTATTTTGGGTGCATTGGACCTGCGTGAACGCGTCGTAGAAGAGGTCATGCTCCATCGCTCGGGCATCGAAATGATCGATGCACGCCTCGAGCCGGAAAAGATTCTCGAGCAGTGTCTGGAATCCAATCACACCCGCCTGCCCGTCTACCGCGATGATCCTGAAAACATCGTGGGCGTCATCCACGCCAAAGACCTGCTGCGCGCCATGTACAAGCGTATCACCGACGCTCAAGACGATGCCGAACCGTTCAAGGATTTCAACATCGCGGACGTGGCGATGAAGCCTTATTTCGTACCCGAAACCTCTACCCTGGACGAACAGATGCGCCAGTTCCTGCGCCGCCGCACCCATTTTGCGTTGGTGGTGGATGAATACGGCTCCTTGCAGGGGCTTATCACCCTCGAAGACATCCTCGAAGAAATCGTCGGCGAAATCACCGATGAATTCGATGCCGAGGCAGACATGGGCGTGACCAAAGCCGAAGACGGCCAGTATTTCGTCGATGGGGCCATGACGATCCGCGACATCAACCGCGCGACCGATTGGAACCTGCCCGATGACGAGGCAAACACAGTCGCGGGGCTGGTGATCCACGAGGCACAAATGATCCCGACCCCCGGTCAGGTCTTCGTGTTCCACGGCTTCCGCTTCGAGGTCACAGCCCGCGACGGCAACCGCATCACCCAATTCAAAATCCGCCCCCTCTAAGCCCCTTCTCTGGCTTAAAAATATCCCGGGGGTCTTGGGGGCTGGCCCCCAATCTTTAATTGTAATGGGCTTACCCTCAATCTGGCGACGGGTTTACCCGTCGCAATACCTCACGCTAAGGACAACCTAACCGCGCAATCGGGCACCCGCGGGATCAAACGGCGCTTGGTCCAGCACGACCGCGCCATGGGGTACACCCAGCACCATCACATCGACCCGCTCGCCCGCGTTTACATTTGTCACAAACCCAAGCGCCAGCGATTGCCCGACGCAATAGCCATAGGCCCCCGACGTCACACGCCCGACCCCCACACCATCCTTGAATATCGGCTCCCCACCCGTTGCATCGGCCTGTGACGCATCGGTTGCATCAGCATCCAGCGCCAAGACCACCAACCGTTCGCGGCCGGGCTTTTGCAGCACCTCCAGCAGCGCAGATTTGTTCAAAAACTCTTTGTCCAACTTGCACAACCGATCCAGACCAACCTCTTGGGGCCAGTATTCGGGGCTGTATTCACGACCCCACGATCCATAGCCCTTTTCGATCCGCAGCGACATCAGCGCACGCGACCCGACCGGGCCTGCACAAACATCTCGCCCGGCCTCGATCAACGCCCCGTACAGCGCCGTTTGATCGTCTGCAGCGCAATGCAGTTCCCAGCCCAGATCGCCTGTGAATGACACGCGCAGCGCCAACACACGAACGCCTGCAACATCCATCCATTTTGACCGCATGAATGGGAAATCTGCTGTTGCCAGCGATACATTCGTCAGCCGTTGCAGAATCTCGCGCGATTTGGGACCCGCGACGTTAAACCCGCACATCGCGACGGTCCGGCTCTCGAACACGGTGCCTTGGGGCAGCGGCACCGCGTTAAAGAACCGCTGATGATAGCGTTCGGCCATGCCCGACCCGATGATCCAGAATTCATCCTCGGCCAGACGCGTGACGGTAAAATCTCCAGCAATCCCACCACGCACCCCGATCAGCGGCGTCAGGCAGGACCGGCCGACAATCTTGGGCATGGTGTTGGCAAAGACGCTGTTCAGCCAGCTTTCTGCACCGGGCCCCGCACAGCGGTATTTGGCAAAGTTCGAGATGTCGATGATACCGGCCTTATCGCGCAGCATCCGGCATTCGTCGCCTACAGGCCCCCACCAGTTCTGGCGCGTGAACCCGTCGGCGTCTTCGGTGCCGGGGGTGTCTGCGAACCACAAGGGGTGTTCCCAGCCATAGTTCAGCCCGAACACGGCACCCATCTGTTTCTGCAGCTCGTAAACCGGGCGCGTGCGCACCGGACGACCGGCCGCGCGTTCCTCGTTCGGGAAATGGATCTTGAAGCGGTTGGCGTATTGATCGCCCACCCGCGCTTTGGTGAATGCCGCATCTGCCCAATCGCCAAACCGCGCCACATCCCATGCGAACATATCATAGCGGGATTCGCCCGTGACGATCCAGTCTGCCGCCAGCAGGCCCATGCCACCGGATTGCGAAAACCCCGGAATGATCCCGTTGCAGCAGAAATAGTTGCGCAATTCGGGCACCGGCCCGAACAGCACATTGGCATCGGGCGACCAGATCATCGGCCCGTTGATCACGCGTTTGATACCGGCGGTGCCGACGGCAGGTACGCGGTCGATGGCGCGCATCATGTTGGGTTCGATCCGTTCCAGATCATCCGCGAACAGCTCGTGGCCAAACCCAAGCGGTGTGCCATCTTCGGCCCAGAACCGCAGGTCTTTCTCATAGGCACCGACCAGCAAGCCTTTGCCCTCTTGGCGCAGGTAGTATTCGCCGTCGCGGTCGGCAACCGATGGCAAACGGCGATCAAGGCCGGCGATCTCGGGGATCGTCTCAGTCACGAAATACTGGTGCTCGGTCGGTTGCAGCGGCAGGGTCAGCCCCGCCATCGCTGCGACCTCGCGGCCCCACAGGCCTGCGGCGTTCACGATCCACTGTGTTGCGATATCGCCCTTTTCTGTGCGAACGATCCACGTGCCATCGGGTTGTTGTTCGGTCCCTGTGACAGGGCAAAAGCGGATGATTTCAGCCCCGTTTTGCCGCGCGCCCGTGGCATAGGCATTGGTCACACCCGACGGGTCCACATTGCCACCTGACGCTTCGAACATGATGCAGCGGATGCCATCGAAATTGACCAGCGGATGCAGGCGTTCGGCCTCGTCGCGGGTGACTTCGTGGAAATTCAGGCCATAGTATTTCGCCTTGGCCGCTTGCAACCGCAGTTGATGTTCGCGGGCTTCGGTCTGGGCCAGATAGGGGCTGCCGGGTTGAAAGACGCCGCAAGACTGACCGGTTTCAGCCTCAAGCGCGTTATACAGGTCCATTGTGTAGTTCTGGATGCGGGTGATGTTGTTGTCGTGCAACCCGTGAATATTCGCAGCCGCATGCCAAGTGCTGCCCGATGTCAGCTCTGACCGTTCCAGCAAGACGACATCGGTCCAACCCAGTTTGGTCAGGTGATACAGGATCGAGCAGCCGATAACGCCGCCCCCGATGACAACTGCCGATGCGTGGCTGCGCATGATCTAAATCCCACTCTGCTGTTCCGTTCCAGTCAGAGTGACCCGCGCGCCGTGGCTTTGGTTGCCCAAAACCGACAAAACCCGTCGTCATCAAGACAGGTGCCAAGATCAGGCCAACGATCGCTGGCCGGCCGCCTAGTCGCCCTGCACGGTGTCCAGTTCGGCGGTTACGTGTTCGCGTACGTCTTTGGCGGCGCTTTTTAGCAATTGATCACGGTCGGGGACAAAATCAATCACGGACAAAGCGCGAAACAGATGTCGTTCTGCGGCGGCGCGGGCCGCTTTTCGCAACCCGTCATCGGGGTGGCGCATCAATCCGGCCAAGGTGGATTGCAGGCATTGCTGCACCTCGACCACCGTCACACCATCTCGGGCCAAGGCACCGAATGCGTCCTGTATCAAATCCGCCGGATCAATCGGTTCGACAAAAATACTGTCTAGGACTTCGTCGCGGTCGCGGCCTACCTCGTCCTCGTAATCCGTCAGGATACGGCCGATGCGGTGGATCACATCAATCGCCGTGCCCGGATCATTCACCCCTGGCGACAGCGCTTTCGAGGCGACCTCTCCCATCACGATCAGGCCGAAACGCGGGTCTTGGTCAAAGGTGCGTACATCGCCCAAGATAATGGTCCTTTGGATACCCTGACGCAGGCTTTCATCATTATATTCGTCATCCACGGCGTCGCCAACTTTGTCGATCTGAACCAAGGGTTCGTTCACGAACACAAAGCTTCCTATATTGCGCACCATATAAATGCGGACGCCGTGATTTTTCGCGATCTCGTCCAGCGCCTCGGGATAGATATGCTGGATATAGCCGCTCTCGGCCGCGCGAATGACCTCGGCGCTGTCAGGGATGGGATCGACCAGCGGATTGGCCCCAAGGCAGGGGTTGGCGAGCCGATCCCGAAACATCTGGCTGGTTTCGTCTTCGACCTGACGGGATGTGTCGATCAGGCTGCCAAAGCTTTGCAAATGCAGCACCCAGCGGATCAGATAGAACACGATCAGCACCAAAACCAAGACGGTCGTGATAAATAGCACAAAGGCGCTTTTGTCGTCGAAAACGCCCAATTCACGCATGATAATCGCGATCAACGCATAGACATAGGCACCGATGAACACCGCCAGTGTGTTTTGCGTGGTATGATCCTGAATGATCAATCGGTGCACGCGTGGCGTCCATTGGGTGGACGTACTGCGATAGACTGACACCATGACGCTGAGCGAAAAGGTGGTGACCGCCAGCATGGCGTTGGCGATGATCGACAGCAACCGGTCTGCCGCAGCACCCGTTAGCGTCGTGGCCAGTTCCTCGGGGATCCAATGCTCGATCACCGAACTCAGCCCCACAGCAACCACAGCAAGCAGCCCCATGATCACCACCCGCACCGATAGTTGCCTGCTGAAATAGCCGGCTTTGCGGATCAGGGTCGATGGGTTCAGCATGTCAATATTCATAGCATCCATATCTAATGCGGCATGATCCCTTGTCCAGCGATGCTTTGCCCGGCCGATGGGGCGTGAATGGTCAAAACCCGACATGATTTGTCGCTGAGCAACATGCCTGCCCGATGTGCGCTTGCAACGATCCGGTAAAACCGCCCCAAGGGAGAGCCATGATGAAAACCACCACCCGCGCGCTTGTTATTGGGGGCGGCGTTGTCGGCGCGTCCGTGCTGTATCACCTGACCAAGCTTGGGTGGAAAGACGTGATGCTGGTAGAGCGGTCAGAACTGACGTCAGGCAGCACATGGCACGCGGCGGGCGGGTTTCACACGCTGAACGGTGATACGAATATGGCCGCTTTACAGGGCTATACGATCCGTCTGTACAAAGAGCTGGAAGAAATCACCGGCATGTCTTGCGGGTTGCACCACGTCGGCGGCGTGACCCTCGCCGATACGCCGGAACGCTTTGATATGATGTTGGCGGAACGGGCCAAGCACCGCTTTATGGGGCTGGATACCGAGATCGTCGGGCCGGAAGAAATCGCCAAAATCGCGCCGATCACCAATCTGGATGGCATTATCGGCGGGCTTTACGATCCGCTTGATGGGCATCTTGACCCGTCGGGCACAACCCACGCCTATGCCAAGGCGGCGCGCATGGGCGGTGCCACGATCGAGACCCATTGCATGGTGCGTGAAACCAATCAGCGGGCGGATGGCACATGGGATGTGGTCACCGACAAGGGGACGATCCACACTGAACATCTGATTAACGCGGGCGGGCTTTGGGCGCGCGAGGTTGGGGCCATGGCGGGCGTTTACCTGCCGCTTCACCCGATGGAACACCAGTATATCGTGACCGATGATATCCCGCAGATTTACGAACGCGACGCCGAGCACCCCCATGTGATGGACCCCGCCGGAGAAAGCTATCTGCGCCAAGAAGGGCGTGGGCTGTGCATCGGGTTTTATGAACAATCCGCGCGACCATGGGCCGTGGATGGCACGCCTTGGGGCTTTGGCCACGAACTGTTGCCGGATGACTTTGACAAGATTGAACAAAGCATTGATTTTGCGTATAAACGTTTCCCCGTGCTGGCCACTGCGGGGGTGAAATCCGTAATCCACGGGCCGTTTACCTTTGCCCCCGACGGCAACCCGTTGGTCGGCCCTGTGCCGGGCGTGCGCAATTACTGGTCGGCGTGCGGTGTGATGGCGGGTTTCTCTCAGGGGGGCGGTGTCGGATTGATGCTGGCGCAATGGATGATCGAGGGCGAACCGGAACGCGATGTGATGGCGATGGATGTGGCGCGGTTCGGCGACTGGATCAGCCCCGGCTATACCCTGCCCAAGGTGATCGAGAACTACCAAAAACGGTTCTCGGTGTCCTATCCGAACGAAGAACTGCCCGCCGCGCGGCCGCATCGCACAACGCCCATGTATGACATTTTCAGCGACATGGGCGCGGTTTGGGGCCAGCAATACGGTCTTGAGGTCGCCAATTACTTTGCCCAGGGGGACGAGCCGAATTTTGAAACCCCGTCGTTCCGCCGGTCCGACGCCTTCAGCGCCACCGCGCGCGAGGTTGCAGGCGTCCGCGCCAGTGTCGGCATCAACGAGGTGCAGAATTTCGGGAAGTATCTGATCACGGGCACCGATGCGCGGGCTTGGCTGGACCGGATTATGGCCGGACGCGTCCCCAAATCTGGGCGCATGTCGCTCACGCCGATGCTGTCCGAAAATGGCAAGCTGATTGGCGATTTCACCATCTCCTGTCTGGGCGAAGAAACCTTTCAACTTACCGCATCTTATGGCGCGCAGGCCTATCACATGCGCTGGTTTACCCAGCATCTAAACGGAGATGTCCGGGTTGAGAATATATCGGACAGGCGCAACGGGTTTCAGATCGCGGGGCCAAACGCGGCCAAGCTTTTGCAGGCCTGCACCCGCGCGGATGTCGGCGAGATCAAATTTATGGATGTGCGTGAAATGACCGTTGGCATGGCGAATTGTCTGGTGCAACGCGTCAGCTATACCGGCGATTTGGGGTTTGAGATTTACTGCGACCCGATGGATCAGCGCACTCTTTGGACCACTTTGTCGGATGCGGGTCGTGCGTTTGACATGATCCCCTTTGGCATGCGTGCGATGATGTCTCTGCGCTTGGACAAGTTCTTTGGCAGCTGGATGTCCGAGTTTTCACCGGATTATACCGCCGCTGAAACGGGACTTGATCGCTTTATCAGTTTCAAGAAAGACGTTGATTTCATTGGACGATCTGCTGCTGAGGCCGAACGACATAAAGGGCCGGATCGCACATTGTGCGCCTTTGAGGTCGATAGCATTGACGCGGATGTCCATGGCTACGAGCCGATCTGGCATGATGGTCATGTGGTGGGCTTTTGCACATCAGGGGGCTATTCGCATTTAGCACGCAAATCCATCGCGCTGGGGTTCGTACCCACGAACAGCAAACGCGAAGGCTTGATGGTCGAGATCGAGATTCTGGGCAAGATGTGCCCTGCCCGATTGATCACCACACCGCTGTTTGACGTCGATGGTGCCCGCATGCGCGGCTAGGGCTTAACCGCGCCACCAAATCCCGTTAACGATAGAGCATGAGCACAACTAACATCCCGATTATCCTGCTTGCAGCGGGTCAGTCTTCGCGCATGCGCGGGCGCGACAAACTGCTTGAAATCGTGGACGGTATCCCCTTGCTGCGGCGTCAGGTGTTGATGGCGCTGGGCACCACGACAGGGCCGGTTTTTGTCACGCTGCCGCCAGCGCCACACCCGCGCTACGGCGTGATTGACGATCTGGATGTAACGCTGGTCCCTGTTCGTGATGCGGATGAAGGGATGAATGCGTCGATCAGGCGCGGAATTGCAGCGCTGCCGCCGGATACAGCCGCCGCAATGATGCTGCTGGCTGATTTGCCGGATCTCACCACCGATGATCTGACGCGCTGTTTGGGGCGTGTTGATTTGATGTCGGGTAACTCGATCTGGCGCGGTGCCACGGCGGATGGCAAGCCGGGTCATCCCATCATCTTTGCGGCTGAACATTTTGCAGGGCTTGCCAGCCTTCGGGGCGACAGTGGCGGGCGCGATATCGTTGCTGCGGCACAGGATCAAACGCAGCTTATTCCCCTGCCAGATCAACACGCCCGCCGCGATCTGGACACGCCAGAAGCCTGGGCCACATGGCGGCGTGAGAACCCCGAACGATAGCTATTAAGGCAATAAAAACAGGGGGGCTGCGACGTGCCCACGGCACTGAAACCCAAGCGCGAAAATGATGATAACACCGGTGAAACGTTAAGTTTTCACCGATAATCATCATCATATTTTCACGGAAAGCCTTGCAAAAACAAGGTGGTACCCAAGGCCGGACTCGAACCGGCACGCCTCGCGGCGGGGGATTTTGAATCCCCTGCGTCTACCATTCCGCCACTCGGGCACTGGGGGGCTGATACCGTGCAATGCGCGGGTCGGCAAGGGCAAATTTACCGGTTTCTCTTGACCACGCAGGATAGTCGTGGTGTTGCCAATAAAACAAAGTCCCTTCTGCGGAGAACCCCCTATGATCCGACGCCTTTATGACTGGGTGCTGAGCCTTGCCAACCACCCGAACGCGCTTTGGGCGCTGGCCGTGATCGCATTTGTAGAGAGTTCGGTGTTTCCGATTCCACCAGACATCATGATGATTCCGATGATTCTGGCTCGCCCGAACCGCGCTTGGCTGATCGCAGGTGTTGCTTTGGTCGCGTCGGTTGCAGGCGGCATGCTGGGCTATGCGATCGGGGCCTTCGCGTTCGACACGATTGGCGCACCGATTTTGGCCAGCTTGGGGAAAGCCGATGCAATGGCTGAATTCTCAACCCGGTTCAACGACATGGGGTTTTGGGCGGTGCTGACTGCGGGGGTCACGCCATTTCCGTACAAAGTGATCACGATCATGTCGGGATGGACGGCAATGCCCTTGGGTACGTTTATTGTGACCTCCATTCTGGCACGGGCGTTGCGGTTTTTCATTGTCGCTGCATTGCTGTGGAAATTTGGCGCACCGATCCGCGATTTCATTGAACGCAGGCTGCCGCTGGTGTTTACAGTCGGTGTGATCCTTCTGTTCGGTGGCTTTTTTGCGGTGAGGTATATGTGATGACGCGCAATACGTTGGTTTTATTGGCGACACTCGGGTCGGCGGCGATGCTGTTGGGCGCGTTCGGGTTTCAGCATATCGGTGGGCTGGCCCCATGTAAGATGTGCCTGTGGCAAAGATGGCCCCATGCCGCTGCGATATTCCTAGGTGTGATTATGCTATTCGGCGCACCGCGCGCATTGATCTGGCTGGGTGCCTTGGCTGTCACAGTGACAGGCGCAATTGGTGTGTATCATGCAGGTGTTGAATGGAAATGGTGGCCCGGCCCGTCAAGCTGCACGGGCGGCGGTATGGATCTTGGCGCGCTAAGCGGCAGCGATCTGTTGTCGACAACTGCGCCGTCAGGCTTGGTCATGTGTGATGAAATCGTCTGGCAATTTCTGGGCCTGTCCATGGCGGGCTGGAACGCGGTGATCAGTGTGGTTCTATTGGCAATCTGGGTGGCAGCAGCGCGCGCACGGGCCTAAGACGCCCCCGCGCCCTGCCCGGTTTTACGCGTCTTCAGCAGCAGACTGGTTTCACTTGCCACGACCCCTTCGAGCTTGCGAATGCGGGCCAGTACGGCGTCGAATTCCTCAAGGGTTTTGGTGCCGATTTCAACGATAACGTCCCAGCGTCCGTTGGTTGAATGAACCGCGCGCAATTGCGCCATTCCCATCAAGGTGCGCGTGATCCGGTCGGTGCCACGGCCTTCGATCTCGACCATCATCAATCCGCGCACCGGATCGGCCAAAACATCTGACCGTGTGACAACCGTGAATCCCAGTATTTCACCGCTTGATTGCAGCCGTTCCAACCGGGCGCGCAGGGTTGTGCGCGAGATACCCAGCTTGGCCGCCAAATCCGACAGGGATGCCCGTGCGTCTTCCCGAAGGGCTGCAATCAGGGCTTCGTCCGATATGTTCATTCACTCTATCCATATTGATCAATTATGGTCCGATCTGATCACTTTATCGCATTGTAGCGATCCAGACCACCCAGTTATGTCTGACGCAACGAAATTTAGGGGCTTAGCTATGACACAGCAAAATTGCATTCTTGTGGGCGCACCATTGGACAGCGGCAAGCGCAGCCGTGGCTGTTTGATGGGGCCAGATGCGTACCGCACGGCGGGTCTGGATACCGCACTGGCCGATCTGGGCCACACCGTTACCGATCGGGGCAACGTGGCCCCGGCACCCTATACCCCCGGCCAACACCCCAAGCTGCACGCGCTTGAGGAAACGGTTGCGTGGACTCAAAGCCTCGCGGATGCGGCAGAAGCCGCTTTGCACGATGGCACCCCGATCTTTATGGGCGGCGATCATGCGCTGGCGTCTGGCACCGTTTTGGGCGCGATGCGTTTCGCGCAGGCGCAGAACCGCCCCTTGTTTGTATTGTGGCTGGACGCGCATAGCGATTTCCACACCCCCGAAAGCACGGACAGCGGCAATTTGCACGGCACGCCCTTGGGCTATGTGACGGGCCGCGAAGGTTTTGATGCCTTCCCCGATCTGCCCTACCCGCTGCCCCACGACAACATTGCCATCATCGGCTTGCGGTCTGTGGATGCGGCTGAACGTGCCGCCTTGCAGGAAACCACCATCCAGCGTGTCGATATGCGCGAGATTGACGAAACAGGCATCGCGACCCCGCTGAATGCATTCCTTGAGAAAGTCGCGGCGGCCAATGGTATGCTGCATGTGTCGCTGGATGTTGATTTCCTTGATCCATCCGTGGCGCCGGCCGTGGGCACGACCGTTCCGGGCGGTGCCACCGTGCGCGAAGGCCATCTGGTCATGGAGATGCTACATGACAGCGGCTTGATCACATCGATGGATCTGGTCGAGCTGAACCCGTTTCTGGACGAACGCGGCCGCACTGCCCGTTTGATGGTCGATCTGGCCGCATCGGCCTTTGGGCGCCGCGTATTCGACCGCCCGACCCGCGCTTATTGATTTTGTGAAAGGATACTAAAATGACCAACCTGAACCCCTCTGAAAAGGCGCTTGTCCCCTTTGTTTCCGTTCACAATATGATGAAACTGATCCACCATATCGGTGTCGAACCCATGCTGGTCGGCTTGGGCGACTATATCGAGGCTGATTTCAGACGGTGGGAACTGTTTGACAAAACACCGCGTGTGGCCAGCCACTCGGAAAAGGGTGTCATCGAATTGATGCCCACGTCGGATGGGGATGTGTACGGGTTCAAATACGTCAACGGACACCCGTCAAACACCGCAGATGGCTTGCAGACTGTGACGGCATTCGGGTTGCTGGCGAATGTGGCCAACGGATATCCCGTGTTGCTGTCCGAGATGACGATCCTGACGGCGCTGCGGACTGCCGCGACGTCGGCGGTTGTCGCCCGTCTGCTGGCACCCAAGGGCGCGAATGTGATGGCGATGATCGGCAATGGGGCGCAATCGGAATTCCAGACGCTTGCGATGAAGGCGATTGTTGGCATCGATGAGGTACGCCTGTTTGATATCGACCCTGCCGCGACGACGAAATGTGCGGCCAATCTGGCCGGCCAAGGGATCAAGGTCGTGGCCTGCGACACCGCCGAGGAGGCAATCATGGGCGCGCAGATCGTCACCACCTGCACCGCAGACAAGCAATACGCAACGATCCTGACCGATAACATGGTCGGCGCGGGCATCCACATCAACGCAATTGGCGGCGATTGCCCTGGCAAAACCGAACTGGCCCCGGCGATTTTGCACCGTGCGGGTATCTTTGTGGAATACCCCGAACAAACCCGGATCGAGGGCGAAATTCAGCAACTTGACGCCGATCATCCGGTTACTGAAATCTGGCAAGTGTTGACGGGTCAGGCATCGGGCCGCACAGATGACAAGCAGATCACCCTGTTTGACAGCGTTGGTTTCGCAATCGAGGATTTCTCGGCGTTACGCTATGTCCGCGACCAGATTGCTAGCACCGGGCTGTTTGATCCGCTTGATCTGCTGGCCGACCCCGAAGATCCACGCGATCTGTTCGGGATGCTGCAACGTGCAGGCTAGGGTTTACTTTTGGCTGTAACATCATGGTGATACAGCCAATTAAACGCCCCTATCATGGCCCCCGGAACCAGCTTGCTGGCAACCCGTAGGCCCGTGTGTGCGACACTGCGTTTGATGCCGGGCTGCAGATGGTATCTGGCGGCGTTGCCGGCTGCCGCCATGATTACCCGCTGGGCGCGGGCCTTGCGCAGATTTTGATAGCGTTGCAGCGCCTGATCCTCGGGCGCGTTCAAGACGCAATCGGCCAATACCCACGCGTCTTCCAGCGCCATATTGGCCCCTTGGGCCAGAAACGGAAGCGTCGGGTGCGCCGCATCCCCGACCAGCGCCACACCGTCTTGTTGCCACGTCTCTGCGACCGGATGCAGGTGCAACCCCCACAACGTACAGCGTTCGACGGCGGCGATCATGTCGCCCGCACGCCCGCCAAACCCGTCGAAAGCCCTGCGAAGATTTGCCGGATCATCCGCGATTGACCAACCTTCGGGTGCCCAGTCAGACCGCTCTTCGACGGCGACCAGATTAACCAGTTTGCCACCCCGCAAGGGATAGCTGACCAAATGACGGCCGGGACCCATGGTGACATGTGCCTCGTTTGGATGATTGAACGCATTCGGCACGACCGCCCGCCAAGCCACCTGCCCGCTAAAGCGCGGCTTGGCTGCGCCATTCATCTGGGCGCGGGTTTTGGAATGAATACCGCTGGCATCAACAACCAACTTGGCGCGGCGAATGGTATCATCCGCCAGCTTGACCTGCGGCAACGCGCCGGGCTGGCAAGCGGCCGACTGCACGCCCAACTCGATGGATACATTGCCGCGTTTCGCGGCCCCCAACAGCACGTCAATCAGATCAGCGCGATGCATGAACATATAGGGGTGATCCGCCTGCCCGCGCATCAGATCAAGCCGCGCCACTTGTTTTCCGGCTTTATAGTCTTGCAAAACAACCGCTTCGCCGCGCACGGCACTGCGGGCTTTCAACTGCGGCTCAAGGCCCATCGCACGCAAGACGGCCATGCCATTGGGGCTGATCTGCAAGCCGGCACCGACCTCGGCTATTGCGGGGGCTTGTTCCAGCAAGGTTACAGCCATGCCGCGCCGGGACAAACATGCCGCCGTGGCAAGCCCGCCGATGCCGCCACCGATCACCATTGCATTACTGATCGCCATTTAGCCCCCAAACGACAAAAGCGCCGGAAATTGACCCCGGCGCTTTTGCATGAATTTCTAACTAGTGATCAATCGTCACGGTGAACTTTTTCGCGACGCTCGTGACGTTCTTGTGCTTCAAGGCTCATCGTGGCGATGGGCCGCGCGTCAAGACGTTTCAGCGAAATGGGGTCGCCAGTGACCGAACAATATCCGAACTCACCCTCGTCAATGCGGCGCAATGCGGCGTCAATCTTGCTGACCAGTTTGCGCGCCCGGTCACGTGTCCGCAATTCCAATGCACGGTCTGTTTCTTCTGAGGCACGATCGTTCACGTCCGGGATGTTGCGTGTACCATCCTGAAGACCTTCGATTGTGTCACGGCTGCCAGCCAGCAGCTCTGCTTTCCAATTTAATAACTTGCGTCTGAAATATTCGACTTGCCGATCGTTCATGAACGGCTCGTCTTCGGCAGGGCTATAGCCTTCTGCCAGAAAAACTTCCTGCTTCATATCATTCCCCATAGCGGTCCTAGATCCAGTCATTGAGGTCAGTCTCCCGACTCCGCTCCTGATGCAGGCATCTAACGCAGCGTTCACCGATTGTCACTACACAATGCGGTCTAATATTGGTTTAAGGATGAAGAATAACGCGCCAAAAAGGGTTGATAACAAGATGAAATTCCAAGGAACTGATGATTACGTCGCAACGGATGATCTGACAATTGCAGTTAACGCCGCCGTCACGCTCGAGCGCCCATTGCTCGTAAAAGGTGAACCTGGCACCGGTAAAACCGAACTGGCGCGGCAGGTGTCAAACGCCCTCGGCCTGCCCATGATTGAATGGAATATCAAGTCCACGACCCGCGCCCAGCAAGGCCTGTACGAGTATGACGCGGTCAGCCGCCTGCGCGACAGCCAACTTGGCGAAGAGCGTGTGCATGATGTAAAAAACTACATCCGCAAAGGTAAATTGTGGCAGGCGTTCGAGGCAGAAGGCAAAACCGTTCTGCTGATCGACGAAATCGACAAGGCCGATATCGAATTCCCGAACGATCTGTTGCAAGAGCTCGATAAGATGGAATTCTTTGTCTACGAGACCGGCGAGACGATCAAAGCCGTGAACCGCCCCATCGTCATCATCACGTCCAACAACGAAAAAGAACTGCCCGATGCGTTTTTGCGCCGCTGTTTCTTTCACTATATTCAGTTTCCGGAAATGGACACGCTGCGCAAAATCGTCGAAGTCCACCACCCCGGCATCAAGGAAACCCTGCTGACCACCGCGCTGACACAGTTTTACGACATCCGCGATCAGCAGGGCCTTAAGAAGAAACCATCAACATCCGAAGTGTTGGATTGGCTGAAACTGCTATTGGCCGAAGACATGGATGCCGCCGATCTCAAGAAAGACGGCAAAAGCGCATTGCCCAAATTACACGGCGCTTTGTTGAAAAATGAACAAGACGTGCATCTGTTTGAACGTCTGGCATTTATGGCCCGCGCGCAGAAATAACTGCGCAGACGAACGGGCTGGCGGCAGTTTCGCCGGCCCCATACACTTGTGGCGTGCACGACACGCGCGTCACAAGCTTGCCTCATTCGTTAACATTTCTCTCTCTTTTGACACCATTGGTCCTTAGAAAGGTCTGGTTAGTGGTTAATTTTGACCCTGTAATCAGCTCCAAAGGGCAAACAGGCGAATGACTTATTTGAATTCGGCGCGTTTCGTGTCGACCGTACACACGGTTTTTAAGCGCCAGCAGGCGCAAGTGGCATCAACAGTAAATGGTGACCGCCCATGAGAACCGGATTTCTGATCGCGCTAATGCTGTTGGTCGCGGCCTGCACCCCCGCCCCCGACAATGCTGTCGTCAGCCGTGCGGCCGTTGACGCCGTGCCCTCATCCCTGCCTGCGATGAAAAACTTTGCCACACACTATCCGCAAGCGGTCCCACGTTCGAACAACGACCTGTCACTGGATTTCATCGAACTCGCGTTTCGCATGGAAAGCGGCAAGGATCTGCGCGTTTTCACCCGCTTTGAAGGTCCGGTAACCATTCGAGTCACCGGCGCGCCGCCGGCCACCCTTGGCCCCGATCTGGGGCGTCTGATCTTGCGTTTGCGGTCCGAGGCACGCATTGACATCAGCCCAACCACGTCACCCGACGCCAACATCACCATCGAGGCCGTCAGCCGGTCCAAAATCCGTCAGGTCTTGCCCCAAGCGGCATGTTTTGTGGCCCCGAACGTCAGCAGCATCAACGAATATAAAAAAGCGCGGCGCACCGCCCAGACGAATTGGAGCCTGATGACCACGCGCAAACATGTTGCGATTTTTGTACCCAATGACGCCAGCCCCCAAGAGGTCCGCGATTGCCTCCACGAGGAAGTCGCACAGGCGCTTGGGCCGCTCAACGATCTCTACCGTTTGCCGGATTCGGTGTTCAACGACGATAATGTGCATACCGTGTTAACCGGTTTCGATATGATGATCTTGCGGGCCTATTACGACCCTGCCCTGCGCTCTGGCATGTCGCGCGGTCAGGTCGCGAATACCCTGCCCGGCATTTTGGCGCGGATCAATCCGCGTGGCACCGCGGCCAAAGCCCGCTATGTCACCCGCACCCCACAGGAATGGAATAATGCAGTTCAGGGCGCGCTTGGCCCCGGCCGGTCAGACGGTCAACGCCAGGACGCCGCCTATAGCGCCATCAAAATCGCGCAAAGCCTGGGCTGGCAGGATCACCGCCGTGCCTTTGCGCATTATGCCATGGGCCGCGCACTTCAAAGCGGCGATCAAGAGGCCGCGCACAAACAATACGAGCTGGCCGATCTCTATTATTCTCACAATCCTGGCACAGATCTGCACCGCGCCTATGTCGCCACGCAGCTGGGTGCCTATTCAATCACCCAAGGCAACGGTGCCGAGGCGTTGCAAATTATCGGCCCGCATGTCGAAACCGCGCGTCGCCGCGAAAACGCCGCCCTGCTCAGCACGCTTCTATTGCTGCGCGCCGAAGCATTGGAGCTGGAAAACCGCCCCGCTGAGGCACGGCTTGTCAGGCTGGACAGTCTAGGCTGGGCGCGCTACGGCTTTGGTTCTGATTGGGCTGTGCGGGCCAAGATACGCGAGATCGCGTCGCTGAACCCGCTCAAATAACACGTAAAGCGGGCTGACATGATCGTAATAATATTCGCGCTGATCGGCGCAATCTGGGGCGTATTGGCCGCCCGCAAACGCCAAGGCAACCGCAAGGATATGGCGCAATATGCCGCCGGATATGCCATGGCCTTTGTAATCGTGGGCATGATCCTGACGGTCATCCTCGACCGCGTCCTGACCGGGGGCTAATCGATGTTTCTGCCATTTTTCGATGAATTGCGCCGCCACAAAGTCCCCGTTTCGATGCGGGAATTTCTGGCGTTTCTAGATGGAATGGCAGCCGGTCTTGCGACCTATGATGTGGATGCGTTTTACTATCTGGCCCGCGTTAGCATGGTCAAAGACGAACGCAACATCGACAAGTTCGACCAAGCTTTCTCAGCCGCATTTAAAGGCTTGGAAAACATCGACTTGGACGACGTTCTTGAAGCGGTTGATATCCCCAAAGACTGGCTGGAAAAGATGGCTGAAAAGCATCTCACCGCCGAGGAAAAAGCCGAGATCGAAGCCGCAGGCGGTTTTGACAAACTGATGGAAACCCTACGTAAACGGCTCGAAGAACAAAAGGGCCGCCATCAGGGTGGCAATAAATGGGTTGGCACGGCGGGCACGTCGCCTTTCGGTGCCTACGGCTACAATCCCGAAGGCGTGCGCGTGGGCCAAGAAGGGTCGCGCCACCAGCGCGCGGTCAAGGTCTGGGACAAACGCGAATTCAAGAACCTTGACGATACGGTCGAACTGGGCACCCGCAACATCAAGGTCGCCCTGAAACGTCTGCGCCGTTGGGCCCGCGATGGTGCTGCCGACGAACTCGATCTGGGCGGTACAATCCGCGCCACGGCTGAACACGGTTATCTTGATGTGAAAACCCGCCCCGAACGCCGCAACGCTGTCAAAGTGCTGTTGTTCTTGGATGTCGGCGGCTCGATGGATCCGCATATCAAAACGGTCGAGGAACTGTTCAGCGCCGCCAAGGCCGAATTCAAACATCTCGAATATTTCTACTTCCACAACTGCCTCTACGAAGGCGTGTGGCGCGACAACCGCCGCCGCTGGTCCGAACAGCTATCCACCCACGAGGTACTGCGAACCTATGGGCCTGATTATAAATGCATTTTTGTAGGCGACGCCTCAATGTCCCCCTATGAAATCGCCTATCCCGGTGGGGCCAACGAACATTGGAACCCCGAGGCAGGCTCTGTCTGGCTCGACCGCGCGCGCGAGCAATGGAACAGCAGCCTCTGGATCAACCCGATCCCCGAAAAATACTGGCCCTACACCCAATCCATCAAAATGGTGCAAGAAATATTCGGCGCTGATGCCATGGTCCCCATGACCCTCGAAGGGCTCAGCCGCGGCATGCGGGCCCTGACCCGATAACCCCATGTCGATAGTCGCACCACACTCTATCGCTTCACCCTTTCACAAATACTCATCTGCACTTGCCCTTCCGCCCAGACCGCCCATATTGGTCATATGATACGCGTCATCCCCATCCTGCTTGCCGTGCTTTACGGCCTTGCGATGTACCGCTTTTCGGCGTGGCGCACGGCCAAGGAGCTGGACGAAAAATCCACCGAACTTGTCGACCCCGCTTTGGCCGAGATGAGCCAGAAAATGGCAAAAGCGCTCGATCTGCCACGTATCAAGGTCCATATTTACGAGGTCGCCCCCGTGAACGGGTTGGCGGCCCCCGATGGGCGCATTTTCATCACGCGTGGGTTTTACAACAAATTCAGATCGGGCGACGTCTCGGCCGAGGAATTGGCCAGTGTCATCGCTCATGAACTGGGCCATGTCGCCCTTGGCCATTCCCGACGTCGCATGATCGATTTTTCCGGCCAGAATGCCATGCGGGCCGCCCTTGGGATGATCTTGGGGCGTTTGATCCCCGGGGTTGGGGTTTGGGTCGCGAATATGGTGGCCAGCCTGCTGGCGGCGCGCTTGTCACGGGCCGACGAATACGAGGCCGACGCCTATGCCGCAGCGCTGTTAACCAAGGCAGGCATCGGCGTTGCGCCGCAAATATCACTGTTTAATAAGCTCGAGGCGTTGACCCAAAGCAACCACGGCACCGCCCCTGCATGGCTGTTGAGCCACCCCAAAACAGATGAACGCATCGCCGCGCTGTCCCGTCTGCAAAAACGCTGGATGTCTTAGCCAAGCGCCTTGGCAAGCCGTGGCAGGCGCGCTTTCTTAAGTAACGCGCGCATCTCCCAATCTTGACCGGATAACTGTTTCGCTTGCGCCAACACGCCCGTGGCAACATCTTCGATAATCGTGGGATGTGCCAACCAGATGCCATGCAGATAGCTGTCGGGATCGACCCGCGACAGCCCTTCTTCGGCCAAAGTCCCACGGGGAAAATCCTTGGCGTTCAACGTCATAACCATATCGGCGTTGCCTGAAACCGCAGCCGCCAACACGTGAATGTCATTCTCGTCCGGCAGATATAACCGCCGCTCTAGCCCGGGGTTTGGCATGACCTCGGCCCCCGGCCAGGCGGCGCGTAGCAATGCGATTTCTGCGCGGGCTTGTGCTTCGCCTGTGGGGCCGATCTTCACGGCGGCGCGGGCCCATTCCTCAAGGATACGGGCCGACCAAAGCGGGCTGAACGCGCCCGCCCGCGCAGCCCCCACCACGATTTCACGCATCACAGTGGGGTATAGAACGCAGGCGTCGATCAGGACCCGTACAGTCATTTAAAGACGAAAGAACAACGACTTAAGGTAACCGGTTTCCGCCAGCTGTGGCAGTTGCGGGTGATCCGGCCCTGCAAATCCAGTGTGCAACATTGCCGCGCGTCGCCCTGCCCGGCCAATCCCGCGAATGGACGAGGTGCGGAACTGCGTCAGGTCAGCCGCGTGCGAACAGGAACACAGCCCCAGAATGCCGTTTTCCGCAACCAGTGGCGCTGCCAGACGTGCAAGACGTTCATAGGCGCGCAACCCGGCCTCAAGCGCGGGTTTGCCGGGGGCAAAGGCGGGCGGGTCACAGATCACAACGTCAAATTCAGCGCCCTCGGCCCGCAAGGCCGTCAGCACATCAAAGGCATCGCCCTGGCGTGTGGCAAAGCGGTCAGCGACGTTCATCGCATCGGCCCCTTGTTGCGCCAGTTCCAGCGCAGGTGCAGAACCATCTACCGCCAAAACAGAACTGGCCCCGTTCGCCAGTGCAGCAAGGCCAAAGCCCCCCACATGGGCAAACACATCCAAGACCCGTTTGCCTTTGGACAGATTGGCGGCAAAGGCGTGGTTGGGCCGTTGGTCATAGAAAATACCCGTCTTTTGGCCGCCGGTCAGGTCGGCCATATAGATCGCACCGTTCATCGGCACGGGCAGCGGTCCGTCAGGCGCTTGGCCGTGCAGAACCGAACTGACATCGTCCAGACCTTCCAAGGTGCGCGTGCGGCCTGATGCGTTTTTCAGCACGTTTTTGATGCCCGTCACAGCCACCAAGGCTGCCACAAGCGCGTCGATATGCACATCGGCCCATGCCGCGTTCGGCTGGACCACGGCGGTATCGCCAAAGCGGTCGATAATCACACCGGGCAGCCCGTCGGCTTCGGCGTGGATCAGGCGATAGAACGGCGCATCATACAGCTGTTCGCGCAATTGCAATGCGCGTGCGATGTGGGCCGCAAACCAGCTTTGATCAATCACAGCTTCGGAGTTTTGATCCAGCATCCGGCAAAAGATTTTCGACAGCGGGTTCACCGCGACGATACCCATCACCTGACGGGCGCTGTCCTCGAGAATGGCAAGGCTGCCGGGGGCAAGGCCCTTGGTCCGGCGGTCGATTACCATTTCATTGGCGTAAACCCATGGAAACCCGTGACGAATGGCACGTGCATTGGCCTTTGGCAGTAGGCGAACTACTGGCAAATCAGCGGCGGAGGTCGGGGCGGATGCGATAGGGGCTGTTGTCATAACGCCTCCTCTAGTTGGTTCTGATGGATTGGGAAAGCCTTAGCGTGCGATCATCGGCTGAAACAATCCGCAGCGGCCACATATTCAATGCCGTGGGCGGCTTTTCCAGCCGCCGCGCCGCTGCGGTGTTGCCATCCCCTGCAACCCTTCGCGCATGACCTCGGTCATCGGGTGTTTTTCGGCGGTGGGGCCATACCGTTCCAACATCGACCGAATGGTCGGGCCGGTATCGGTATCAAGCGGCAGGCTAAGTGCCCAATCCAGAAAGATTGTTCTACATTCCGCCTTGGTAATGCCGTCGATTTGATAGGATTCGTAAATCAGCCCTTTGGGGTCCAGCGCGTCGCCTTTGATCATGGTGTTTCCTTTTCTGGACCGGTTTTTGACGTGTCATCATATTCATGCAAGGCGTGTGCGATGATGGCCGCCGCTGCCGCATAGGTTTGCACAAGACGGGTTTCGAGGGCCTCAAGACTGTCGCATTGCAGGCTGCGTGTCAAAAACCCCTTGCCCGCCTGACCCAACTGATCGCTGCGCAAGACTGTTGCCGACAAAAGCCGGGTCGCCGATTGCAAGGACCAGTAGGTTTCATAGGCGTCTTTCAGGGCGCGCGTATCATCGCCGCTTATAATCGCAGATGCTGCTGCCGCATCCAGACCCGCTGCAATCTGGCTGGCGGTTTCGCCCTGCAACAAGGCCCCCGCTTGGGCCAGCAGTTCAATGTCTTGCAACCGCCCCGGCCCGTTTTTCGCATCCCACGTGCCATTCGGAGCCTTAGCCGTCGCAAGCCGCGCGCGCATCTGCGCGACCTCACGCAGGGTTTCCGAGCGGTCCCGTGGCTTGGCCAGTACCTTGGACCTGAGCGCGTTAAAATCATCTGCCAGATCCTGCGGTCCGACAATCACATCCGCACGGGTCAACGCCAGATGTTCCCACACCCACGCTTGGGTCATCTGATAGCTTTCAAAGCTGGCAAGACTGGTGGCGACCGGCCCCTGATTGCCCGACGGGCGCAGGCGCATGTCGATCTCATACAGCTTGCCTTGGGACATGGGCGCGGTCATTGCCGTGATCATCGCTTGGGTCAGGCGCGCATAATACAGCCGCGCTGCCAAGGGGCGCTTCCCATCGGACGCATCCACATCCAGCGGGTCATAAATCACGATCATATCCAGATCAGAGGTCGCCGTCAGACGCCGCGCGCCAAGCGACCCCATGCCCACCAATACGGCACCGCGTCCCGGGGGTGATCCGTGTTTGCGGGCAAATTCCTCGACCACGACGGGCCATAGGGCTTGCAGCACGGCGCGGGCCAGATCGGCATATTGCGCGCCAGCCGTGCGCGCATCGGTCAGCCCGCGCAGGTGATGAACCCCGACCCGGAAATGCCATTCGCGGGCCCAACGCCGGGTGGCGTCCAGCCGCGCCTCATAATCACCTTCGGCCTTCAGCGTGTCGGCCAGCGCATCGCGGAGCGCCGCTTCTCCCGGCCAATCGCTAAAGAAATCACCGCCAATGACCGCATCCAGCACTGCCGCGTTGCGCGACAGATAGGCCGCCAGTTCCGGCGAGGTGCTGACGATATCAATCAGCAGCTCCGACAAGGACGGGTTCACCTTGAGCAGCGAAAACAGCTGCACCCCCGCCGGTAGCCGCGACAGAAACCCGTCAAAGGCCAGCAGCGCCTCGGCCGGTTTATCGGCCTCTGCCAGCCGCGCCAACAAACCGGGTTTGAGTTCCGCAAACAAATCGGCCCCCCGCGCACTGCGCAGGGCCGGATATGTCAGCCAACGGTCCAGAACCGCGCTGTCGAACACATGCGGCGCTGGCGCATCCGGCGGCGCAGCATCCGACCCGGCAAAGAACCCTTCGGTCAGGTGATGCACCTCGGCCAGACGGCGGTGCAGATCAGATTGCAGATCGCCCACGTCCTGATCCATCATGGCGGCTAGCCGTGCGAACCCGTCGTCCGTCTGGGGCAATGTGTGGGTTTGCGCGTCACGGATCATTTGAACCCGGTGTTCAACCGTCCGGTGCGCGCGATAATGATCGGTCAAGGTATCCGCCACATCCGCGGGCAACCAGTCTTTCTGCGCCAGAACGGCCAACCCGTCGCAGGTGCCACGTACGCGCAGATCAGCATCGCGCCCGCCTGCAATCAACTGGCGGGTCTGGGTGAAAAATTCGATCTCGCGGATGCCACCACGCCCCAACTTCATATTATGGCCGGGCAAAGTGATCGGCCCACCCAGACCTTTGTGTTCTCGGATCGCCAACCGCATGTCATGGGCATCTTGAATCGCTGCAAAATCCAGATGACGCCGCCACACAAACGGGCGCAGCGCTGTTAGAAACCGATCCCCCGCTGCCAGATCACCCGCTGCCGGACGCGCCTTTATATAGGCCGCCCGTTCCCATGTACGGCCAAGGCTCTCGTAATAGCGCTCCGCCGCCTCCATCGCCATGCACACCGGAGTGACCGCCGGATCAGGCCGCAGCCGCAAATCAGTGCGAAACACATAGCCGTCGCCGGTAAGGTCGCTTAGCATGCCGCTCATTGCGCGGGTGGCGCGCACAAAGGCGATGCGGGCATCATGGAAGTCATCCGTGTCGAACCGCGTTTCATCAAACAAGCAGATCAGATCGATGTCGGACGAATAATTCAGCTCGTTCGCGCCCATCTTGCCCATGGCCAGCACGACCATGCCTGCACCGGTTTCGGCATCCTCAGCTGTCATACCGGGCAGCTTGCCCCGTTTGATCTGGGCGCGCAGCCCCGCACGCAGGGCAGCGTGGCAAGCGGCATCGGCAAAGCGGCTAAGCGTGGAAGTCACCTGCTCCAACGTCCAGGCACCTGCTAGATCAGCCAAGCCCGTCATCAGCGCGATCCGTCGTTTGCCCTGCCGCAGATGCGGTGACAGCTGTTCGTCCGCCACATCGCCAGCGCCGTCTATCACCGCTTGCACGGCACTTGCAGGATCGCTTAGCGCCTGGACACACCACGCGCTTTCTTTTTGCATCAGGTCCAACAGATAGGGCGAAACGGACCCTGCCCCGGCCACCAATGCGGCAACTTCGGTCGCAAGCCCCGGCAATGCCAGTCGCGCCTCATCGGCCTGATCAGCGTTGAAAATACGTGGAACGCGGGTGATTTGGTTGGCTAAGTTGGTCATAACACCAGCATTCGCCGTTTCGCAGGTTTGGGTCAATGGCTGGTTTTTCTACATTAAAACAAGCCGATCAGGGTCCTTCGCGGAAATAATGTAAAAAAGATTTACATACCCCCTTGCGCAACACCCTGACAGCCACAATCTAATGCAATGTGAAAGGGATTTACATACACCCGCACAGCAACAGGCCCATGGTATTCAGGGCCACCACACTCTGACCGAAAGGGACTTTAATGACACAGACCTATTCCCCCGCCTACACCGCGCAACGCAGTTGGTTGGGCCGCGCCGAAGACCTGCTGGATTCAAAAGGCAAACCCGCCTGGATCGCTGCCATGGTCGTCGGTTTCATCGTCTTCTGGCCTGTTGGCCTCGCCCTTCTTGCTTATATGATCTGGAGTAAACGCATGTTTAAATCATCCTCTTGTGCCAAACGCCGCAGCCGTCACGCAATGACCAGTCGCCCCACAGGCAACGCTGCATTTGATGCCTACAAAGCCGATACACTGGCCCGTCTCGAAGAAGAGCAAAACAATTTTGAGGCGTTCCTGACCCGCCTGCGCGACGCCAAAGATAAGGCTGAATTCGACCAGTTCATGGCCGACCGCGCCCCCAAAAAAGACGATGCTGAAACAGCATAAGCTTGCGCAAACCCGATGCCCCCCACCATATGGGGGGCATATCCGCCGTTTTACCAAGGACAGTGAAATGACCATGCCCCCCGATCCCGACACCCAACCGGAGTTTTACAGCGGCGTTGCCACCAAACGCCTGTTTGCTTGGATCGTTGATGCGATCATCATCCTGCTGGCCTGCCTTGTGGTGCTGCCCTTTACCGCCTTTACCGGCCTGTTTTTCTTTCCATTGATGATGCTGGTGATCGGATTTTTCTACCGCGTAGCCACGCTCAGCAGCGGTTCATCGACCTGGGGCATGCGCCTTATGGGGATGGAACTGCGGACCCAGCATGACGAGCGCTTGGATACGGGCACGGCATTCCTGCATACGCTGGGATATACGGTCAGCATCAGCGTCATGCCCCTGCAACTTATATCCATCGTTTTGATGGGCACAACCACACGTTGTCAAGGGCTTAGCGATATGGTATTAGGAACAGTCGCGCTGAACCGGCGCAAGGAAATCTAACGCTACAGTAAACTGGGGCTTGGCGTCTTTAAAACCTGTTGGTATCCTTTCTGTAACAATATCGGATTAGCATGCGCCATACCCTTCCCATTGCCCCACAGTTCTATGTGACAGCGCCTCAGCCCTGCCCATATCTTGAAGGACGGACTGAGCGTAAGTTATTCACAGCATTGCAAGGCGAAGCGGCGGCAGTTCTCAACGACAGCCTGTCCGCGCAAGGGTTCCGGCGTTCGCAAAATGTGCTTTATCGTCCGTCTTGCGCAGATTGCTCGGCCTGCCTGTCCGCGCGGATCAATGTCGCGGATTTCATCCCCAGCAAAAGCCAAAAGCGCACGCTAAGGCGGAATACCAACCTAAGCAGACGGGCGACCTCGCCTTGGGCGACCGAAGATCAATACGACCTTTTCCGCCGCTATCTCGACAGCCGCCATGCGGATGGCGGTATGGCCGATATGGATGTGTTCGAATTCGCCGCCATGGTCGAGGAAACACCGATCCGCAGCCGCGTCATTGAATATACCGACAAAACCACAAATGAACTGATCGGCGTCTGCCTGACTGATGTGCTGGGTGATGGTGTCAGCATGGTCTATTCATTCTACACGCCAGACCTGCCCAAAAACGGCTTGGGTAACTACATCATTCTTGACCATATCGACATCGCCCGCGCCGCAGGCCTGCCCTATGTCTATCTTGGCTACTGGGTCCCGGGCAGCCAGAAAATGGGCTACAAGGCCAAGTTCTCGGGGCTCGAAGTCTATATGGGTGGCAAGTGGCAAAAGATGACGGATCCGTCCGATTTCAACCCCGACCGCCACCCGTTGAACACCGATCCGATCGCAGAACAGGTCGCCAATATCGCCCTGCCCGATCTGAGCCCCAAACGCTCCTGATCCGCCTGATCCTTCCGCTCTTCTCTGGCTTTTAAATATCCTCGGGGGAGTTTGAGGGGGCAGACAGCCCCCTCATTCAGCTAATCAAAACACCCAAGGCCCCGCATAGGCATCCCCTGAATCGAATGAGGGCACCCAATTGGGTGCCCTCTCCGTTTTCTTGTATCACGGTTACCCTGATCAGTTCGGCATCAGGTCCGGGACAATGGTCACGATCGCAGGGAACATCCACAACAACGCCAATGCGCCGACCTGGATCAACACGAACGGGATGATCCCACGGTAGATATGCCCTGTCGTGACGCTCGCCGGTGCGACCCCGCGCAGATAGAACAGCGCAAAGCCAAACGGCGGTGTCAGGAACGACGTTTGCAGGTTCACCGCGATCATGATCGTTACCCATTTCGGATCGAACGTACCGCCGTAAATCACCGGCCCCACAATCGGGATCACGATATAGATGATCTCGAGGAAATCGAGAACGAAGCCCAGAACGAACAACACCAGCATCACGATCAAGAACACCGTCAACTCGTTGTCAAAGCTCTTAAGCCATTGCTGGATATAGTGTTCCCCCCCAAAGGAGATCACGACCAAGTTCAGCAACTGCGATCCGATCAGGATGGTAAACACCATGGATGTGACCTTGGCGGTTTCGCGGACAACCGGGCTAAGAACCCCAGACGTATACAAAATCCAGCACGAGAACAGCAAACCAAACACGGCGTACAGATAGGCACCATAGGCCACAAAGAACGCCACCCAGTTCTCGAAACCGACATCCTCTTGATTGATGCGCAGATCGAAATTCACGCCCACAAGGATGCAGATCAGAATGGCCAGCGTCGACCAGATGATCACCTTTGGCGACCGGTCCAGATCGGTCAGCTTGCGGTAGGCCGCCAGCATGATCGCCCCACCCGCACCAAGCGCGGCAGCAGGTGTCGGGTTGGTGATACCACCCAAGATCGACCCTAGCACAGCCACGATCAGAACCAGCGGCGGAAAGACCACCCGGATCAGTTCGTTGCCTGCACACAGCTTTAGACCATACAGCACACCGTACATCACAGCGGCAAAGGGCAGCGCCATCAGCACAACCATGGTGCCCGGCGATGTTGTCGGCCCGACCAGCAGGATATCGACCAGCACTGTCAGCACCAAACCGATGCCGCCGATGATCAGCGGACGCCTGTCAGACGACGGCGACACACCGCGCGCCGTTGTCAGGACCAGGCCCAACAGGATCAGGATGATCGCAACGCCGGTACCAATCGGTGCCGCGTTATTGATCTTATCCGCCTGCTTTTGCGCCAACGCTTCACCGGACAGTTTTTCGCTGGCCTGTTGACCGCCTGCTGCCTCGATTGCGGCCTGTTCGCTCACGGCGGTATCCCACGCCTCTTGACCGTGCAGATCAATCATTGCGGCCTGACACTCAGGACCGACATTCGTGCGCAGGCTTGCACCCTCGCCGATGTCGCTAAAGCTGGACACGACGGTGGATTGGCTGCCCACGATCCCCATGTTGCCAAGGAAGATCGTGCCGACAATCAGCAGAACCGGCGCGCCGAGGAACCAGGTAAAGCCTTCACCGCGGGTGATCGGTTCGGCATTGGTTGATCCCATTGGCACGGCGGGTGCTTTTTCAGGGTTAAACAACGCATAGACAAAGGCATAAAGCGCATAAAGCAGCGCCAGCATGATCCCCGGCAGCAAGGCCGCTTGGAACAATGTACCCACGGAAACCACCGCCGGTTGGCCCAGATAGGTCAATGCATCGGTACAGCCAGCAGATGTGGCACGTGCCTCTTGGGCGGCGGAATACAAATCGCCGGCCAATGTGCCCAGCAAAACGATCACGATGGACGGCGGAATGATCTGCCCCAACGTCCCCGATGCCGCAATCACGCCCGTCGACAATTCAGGCGAATAGCCGTTACGAAGCATTGTCGGCAGCGCCAGCAAGCCCATTGTCACAACGGTTGCACCCACGATGCCGGTCGAGGCGGCCAAGAACGCGCCCACAACAACAATGGAAACCGCCAGACCACCGGGCAGCGGGCCAAAGACGCGCGCCATTGTGGTCAGCAGATCGTTTGCGATCTTGGACCGTTCCAGCGTGATGCCCATCAGAACGAACATCAAAACAGCCAGCAGTGTTTCGATCGACTGGCCCGCCAGAACACGTTCGTTCATGCGGTTCACGATGAACGATACGTTGCGGTTCATCGCCTCTTCCCAACCAGCGGGGAAAACGCTTTCGGCGATGCGCGGCAAATCAGGGTATCGGAACTTCGACACCGCATCATTGGGCACGCCCGAATTCACCAGATCGCGGTACGCCTGCGAGGATTGGTCGATCGCCTGATGGATCAACAACCCTGCGCTATCAAGTGCCGCGATAATCGCGAATGAGATAACACCGGCACCACCGATGGCAAAAGCCACCGGAAAGCCAGACAAAATGCCGCCAAAGAGACAGACAAAAACGATAATCAGGCCAATTTCGACCCCGTCGAGACCAAAAAGCATCGGACGCCCCTTAAATTAATGTGTGCCCTCATAGGCTTCTTCGCCCTCGCCCAGCGTATCGCGGTCGAGATATTTATCTTCGCTCTCGGGACCTTCGCGGTACTCGAGAATGGCACGATAAAACGTGGATATCGCCTGCAAGATCACCATGACGCAGAACGCGCACAGCAGAATTTTGAACAGGAAATAACCGTTGAACCCGTTTGGAGAAAAGCCGATCGTTTCGACGTTCCATTTCAGCAGGCGCGATTTACGCAGCAGCAGATCCAAGCGGTCAGATGCCGACGGGTTCGGCGTGACAAGGTGACGCCACAGGAAGAACCAGCCGTAAAGCCATGTTACGATGGCGAATGGCAGCATAAAGAACAGAGCACCAAACATGTCGATCACCCGTTTTGTACGGTATTTTACGCCCGCATAGAACAGATCAACGCGCACGTGGCCGCCTTGGACGAATGTGTAAGACACGCAAAGACAAACGACCAACGCATTGAAAAGCTTTAGTTCTTCAGCGAACCAGCTGATGTCGAACTGAAGCGGAATACCAAAGCCGATCGAGATATCAGGCCGGGTGAAAATCCGCTGCATGAACACGATGATGATCTGTTGCAGTACCATCAGCAGGCCAGCCCACGCGAAAAAACGGCCCACGGTATTGGCGAACCCTTCAAGGGCGCGCACGCAGCCCCACATGAAACCTTTGCGCCAAAATCCAAAGGCGGTGACGATCACCAAGCCGATGAAAAGCACGAAAAACAGCTCTACCGACGCGCCATAATAGATAAAGCGCATGAGGGATTCACTGTTTGACCAATCCAGCCACATGCCCGGGTTAACCAGCGCGGCGAAAAAGTTGTAAAATGCCTCAAGGATGTTGCCGAGAACAAAGTTGATCAGATTGCCGTCCTGGAATTTATCCAGACAGCTTATCTTGGCACCTTCTGCCGCGCGGAAAAATCCGTCGCACACCACATCATCTGCCATGTAAGTCTCCCCTTCGCCTGCCCGGATTAATTCTGGGCTTTGTGCGAAATTCTTGATTGCCCCGGCGTGAAAGCCCAAGGTCGTGTAAGTGCATTAGGGGCCGCACAATGGCGGCCCCTGACACATCGGTTACAAGGCTTAGCCTTGACCCAGAACGCGCTGACGCTGGTTCACGTAGTACGCATCAGACTTGGACAGCCACTCTGCAGAAGACTGCAAAGACGACTCAAAGCTGTTGCGGATGTCTGCGAACAGGCTGTCATCCATGTTTTCGTCCATGACTTCTTTGGACGCGGCACCGAATGCATCCCAAACATCGTCTGGGAACTGCATGGTTTTAACACCTTGCTGCTGCAGACGCGACAATGCGGCACCGTTGTTTGCCAGCGTTTCGGCCAGACCTGTGTGCGTTGTTGCCATGCAGGAATATTCGATGATCTTTTGCTGAGCAGGTGTCAGGTCGTTGAAAACATCCAGATTAACGGATGCGGTCAGGCCGGAACCTGGCTCGTGGAAGCCCGCTGTGTAGTACACTTTCGCAACTTCTTGGAAGCCGGCGCGTTCGTCCGCAAATGGGCCAACCCACTCAAGACCGTCCAGCGCGCCCGAGGACAACGCCTGGTACAGTTCGCCGCCGGGGATGTTCTGAACGGATGCGCCCAGTTTACCCAGAACCTTGCCGCCAAGGCCAGGCATGCGGAATTTCAAACCGTTAAAGTCAGCAGCAGAGTTGATTTCCTTGCGGAACCAACCACCGGACTGCGAACCGGAGTTACCAGCAAGGAACATCTTCATGTTGAAGATTTCGCCGACTTGGTTGTGCAGCTCGTGGCCGCCGCCGTGCAGGTACCAGTTTGTCAGCTCTTGCGCTGTGCCACCGAATGGAACGGCTGTGAAATACGCCAGACCAGGGTGCTGACCGATAAAGTAGTAGTCGGCCGCGTGGTACATGTCGGCCTGACCGGAGGATACCGCGTCAAACACTTCGAACGCACCAACCAGTTCGCCCGGTGCTTTCTTTTCGATGGTCAAGGTGCCGTCAGACATCTCGTTAACCATGTTGTTCAGGTAGGTTGCCGCGTCATCGAGAACGGCAAAGCCACGGGGCCAGGACGTTACCATTGTCAGCGTGCGTTTGCCTTGGGCGTACAGTGGTGCGGCCAGCGTGGACGCTGCGGCAGCGGTGCCGCCAAGTGCGGATGTCTTCAGAAATGAACGACGGTCCATAAGGATACTCCTCCCGAGTATAGGATGCCCACGCTATTGATCGGCGCGCGGGTCGTTTCAAGTGGACGCAATTTAACTGATCTATTCTTGTTGGAAATACCAATTAATGCGTAGAGACCCCGCTCATCCGCAAGATTATGACATGATTTGCGCCCAAACTTTGGGCAAACATCTTTTTGAGAATACCCAAAGGTCATGTTGGCATTGTGAACACCCCCTTTGATTCGGGTATGATTCCCTTTACGAGAATCACATGCGTCGCCTGATTGTTCGCCTTGCCCCAACCTATGCCCAAAAGCTGACACTGCTTGCCGCAGTGCCGCTGGTGCTGGCTGTTGCCGCGATCGCGATTGTCGTGGCGCTTCAGGCCAAGGCATTGGCAGACCGCGAGATTAACACCCTTGAGAACCAACTGATCGCCGCCAAAAAGGTCGAGCTGCGCAATTACGTGACCCAAGCGCGCAACGGGTTCTATTTCGTCTACGGGTCCGCATCGCCCCAAGATGATGACGCTAAGGGACAGGTCGCGCAGATTTTGTCGGCAATGATCTATGGCGAGGAAGGTCAGTTCTTTGTCTATGATTTCGATGGCAACGCCCTTGTCAGCCCGCGTCAAACCGACCGGATCAATCAGAACTTTAGCGGTGAAACCGACAGCGCGGGCACCCCGGTGGTAGACGAATTGATCCGTATCGCCCGCGCGGGGGGCGGCTATCACACCTATCTGTGGCCGAAACCGTCGACCGGCACCGAGGCGCAGATGATTACCTATGTCACGTCCTTCCCCAGTTGGCGGTGGGCCGTCGGCACCGGTGTTTATATTGACGATATCCTGTCCAGCGTCGCATCGGCGCGTGCCGATGTGCTGGCCCGTATGCAAAAAACCTTTCTATATATCGGGGCGATTACCCTAGCCGCGCTGCTGCTGGTGTTCGGCACTGGCATGCTGGTGAACCTGCGCGAACGGCGGCTTGCCGACGCCAAGCTGAAAAAGCTGACCCAACGTGTGTTCGACGCCCAAGAAGAAGAACGCGGGCGCGTCGCCCGAGAATTGCATGACGGGATCAGTCAGATCTTGGTCGGGGTGCGCTATGCGCTGGAAAATGCCCGCCGTCGCTTGGATCGGGGCGACCGCCGCGCCGCCGAACCCTTGGGCAAAGGGATCGATAGCCTTGGCCAAGCCATATCCGAAGTCCGCCGGATCAGCCGCGATTTGCGCCCCGGTGTGCTCGATGATCTGGGGCTGGGCCCTGCCCTCAAAACTCTGGTCGAGGAATTTTCCGGCCGGACAGGTATTACATGCAGTTTCAATACCGTCGTATTCCGCAACCGCTTGGATAATGACGCCAAGATCGCACTGTACCGCATCGCCCAAGAAGCGCTGACCAATATCGAACGCCACGCGGTTGCATCCGAGGTGATCGTTGATTTGCGCGGCCACCGCCAAGGTGCCACGCTGGTGATTACCGACAACGGGCGTGGCATCCTTAACGATGCGCAAAGCGCCGGTGGCCTTGGCCTGCGCAATATGCAAGAACGCATGGATCAATTGGGCGGCAGTTTGTCGTTGGAAACCTCAAGTACGAGTGGGACACGGGTCAAAGCATCAGTACCGCTGACCCATCTTTTGCCGCCTGAGCCCAACCCTAACGCCCCTGCCCGGAATTCTTAGAAAGTCTTACCATGCCTGCCGCCGTAAAAGTCATGATCGTCGACGATCACCCCATGGTCGCCGAAGGCATCCAATCCATCCTCGAAAGCTATGACGACATCGAAGTTGTTGGCTGCCTGTCAAATGGCCGCGCCGCGATTGACCAGTTCGAGACACTGGACCCCGATGTGATCTTGATGGATTTGAACATGCCTGATGTGGGTGGATTGTCGGCCACCGAGATCGTGCTGGAACGGCGGCCCGACATGCGTATCGTGATTTTGTCGATGCATGATAACCCCGAATATATTTCCTCGGCGCTTAGTCACGGGGCCATGGGCTATATTCTGAAAGACGTGCCAACCGACGAAATCAAACTGGCCATTGATACGGTGATGCAGGGCCAGCGCTATCTATGTACCGGGGCCCAAGGGTCGCTTGAGCCCAAAGACACCGCCCGCGAGGCCCTGACCGAACGCGAGCAGACCATCCTGTTGCAGCTTGCGCAGGGCAAAGCCAACAAGGAGGTCGCGTTGATCCTTGATATCTCGGTACGCACCGTCGAGACCCACCGCAAAAACATCAAACGCAAACTGGGGATATCATCCACCGCCGGCTTGACCCGCTATGCGATGGAACACGGCGTCCTGCAAGGAACCGGCGTGCGCATCTAAAACGCCCTGATTCACCGGTTCAATTTTGAAAAAATTCAAAAAAATCGAGTATCGCGCAATAAGTGCAAAGATTTTTCGCCCTTCGCGACACATTTTGTTGAAAATGCCCATTGACGCCCCTGTGCCCTGCTCATAATCTCCCCGCAACGCAAAAGGAGCCTTTGGCCATGACATTTCTAGTCGTCATTGTAGGACACACGCGCATGGGCCGGTAACGGCAGACCATAATCGTCACCATGCGCCCCCGCCAAAACCGGGGGTTTTTTTATGCGCTACGACAAATATTAACACGACCCGAAACACCACCCCACGGAGCACCAAGATGACACGTAAAATGACCGGAGCGAAAATGATCGTTCAAGCCCTGATTGATCAGGGTGTGGATACCGTATTTGGCTATCCCGGCGGTGCTGTCCTACCGATTTATGACGAGGTGTTTCAGCAAAACAGCATCAAGCACATCTTGGTACGCCACGAACAAGGTGCCGTTCACGCCGCAGAAGGCTATGCCCGGTCGACCGGCAAACCCGGCGTTGTTCTGGTAACATCCGGCCCCGGTGCCACCAATGCGGTGACCGGTTTGACCGACGCCTTGCTGGATTCGATCCCGCTGGTGGTTTTGACAGGTCAGGTGCCGACATTCATGATCGGGTCTGATGCCTTCCAAGAGGCCGACACCGTGGGCATCACCCGCCCCTGCACCAAACATAACTGGCTGGTCAAAGAGACCGACAAGTTGAGCGGCGTGCTGCATGAGGCATTCCATGTTGCCACATCCGGGCGCCCCGGCCCGGTTCTGATTGATATTCCCAAGGACGTGCAATTTGCCACCGGCACCTACGAGCCCAAGAAACCGTCTGTGTCCCATTACCAGCCGCCCGTAAAAGGCGACATGCAAGCGATCACCGAACTGGTCGCGGCGATGGAAACGGCCAAACGCCCTGTATTCTATACGGGTGGCGGCGTCATTAACTCCGGCCCCGCGGCATCGCAATTGCTGCGCGAACTGGTCGAAGCGACAGGTTTTCCAATCACGTCTACCCTCATGGGCTTGGGCAGCTATCCGGCGTCCGGCGACAAATGGTTGGGGATGTTGGGGATGCACGGCCTTTATCAAGCCAACATGGCGATGCACGATTGCGATCTGATGATCAACATCGGGGCACGGTTTGACGACCGGATTACCGGTGTTGTTGACCTGTTCAGCCCGAAATCGACCAAAGCGCATATCGATATCGATCCGTCGTCGATCAACAAAATCATCCGCGTCGATATCCCGATCGTTGGCGATGTGGGTCACGTGTTGGAAGACATGCTGAAGGTCTGGAAATCCCGTGGCCGTAAAACCAACAGCGAAGCCGTTGCGAAATGGTGGAAAAAGATCGACGAGTGGCGCAGCATTGACTGCCTGAAGTTCGAACAAAAAGGCAAAGTCATCAAGCCGCAGTACGCACTGGCACGGCTTGAGGCGCTGACCAAGAAATACGACCGCTATATCACCACCGAAGTGGGCCAGCACCAGATGTGGGCCGCGCAATATCTTGGTTTTGAGGATCCGAACCGCTGGATGACATCAGGCGGGCTTGGCACCATGGGTTATGGTTTTCCAGCATCCATTGGTGTGCAAATGGCGCATCCTGATGCCTTGGTCATCAACGTCGCGGGCGAAGCGTCATGGCTGATGAACATGCAAGAAATGGGCACTGCGATGCAGTATAACCTGCCCGTCAAACAGTTCATTCTGAACAACGAACGTCTGGGCATGGTGCGCCAGTGGCAGGAATTGCTGCACGGCGAGCGGTATTCCCAAAGCTGGTCAGAATCCCTGCCAGATTTCGTGAAATTGGCCGAAGCCTTCGGGGCCAAGGGTATCTTGTGTTCCGATCCCGATGATCTCGACGATGCAATCATGGAAATGATCACCTATGACGGGCCGGTCATCTTTGACTGCTTGGTTGAAAAGCACGAGAATTGTTTCCCGATGATCCCGTCAGGCAAAGCGCATAACGACATGATGCTGGCCGGTGTGGATACGCAAGGTGTGATTGACGCAAAAGGGTCGGTCTTGGTGTAACGCGTTTTCTAATAAAGAAAACGGATCGGAATTTTTGAAAAATTCCGGCGACGAAATCAGATAAAGAGGACAGTCACATGTCAGCCCTAAAACTCAAAAAAGGCTCAACCAGCCATTCTGCCTATAACCTGCGTGCTAATTTTTCGGATGTCATCGAACGTCATACCCTTGCTGTTCTGGTCGAAAATGAACCCGGGGTTCTGGCCCGCGTCATCGGGCTGTTTTCGGGCCGCGGTTACAACATCGACAGCCTGACCGTGGCCGAGGTGGATCACACCGGACACCGCAGCCGGATCACGATTGTCACCTCGGGCACACCCCAAGTGATCGAACAGATAAAAGCACAGCTGGGCCGCATTGTTCCGGTCCACGAGGTTCACGATCTGACAGTCGAGGGACCATCAGTCGAGCGCGAGCTGGCGATGTTCAAAGTCTCGGGAACAGGTGACAAGCGCGTCGAAGCACTGCGGCTTGCGGATATCTTTCGCGCCAACGTCGTCGACAGCACTCTTGAAAGCTTTGTTTTCGAGATCACCGGCGCGCCGGATAAAATCGACGCTTTCGCCGACCTTATGCGCCCCTTGGGGCTAACGGATGTGGCGCGGACCGGCGTCGCCGCCCTGCCCCGCGGCGATTAAGCCAGGCCAGCACGACGTTGATGGGCATATTTGGGCTGTCTGCTGTGAAATGGAACGATTTCAGCAGACGGCTGCCCAAAATCTTGAGATGCGCCGTAGTTCAGTAATTTCGCAGGCAGATCGACTTCCAGCTTTTCGCGAACAACCCGCGGATTGCTGGCTGTCCTTAGCTTGCTTTGCAATGTCACATCGAATTCGACCAGATCGCCGGCATCAAATGTGATGTTCTGACTGTCTTGTGATCCGCCGAAATAGGCCAAATCGCCGTGATCCTCGCACCAAAAGACGGCTTTTTTGTCAGAAATGTCGCTCCACAACACAACGCCGTACATCTAGTATCCCTCCCAATTTTTTCTATCTTCGGTTGGGTTATCGCGAAAATTCAATGGTTTGTCGAATTTTTTGAGAGTTCATTTTGTGTCGTTCGCATGGCGTTTTGGCGCGCATTAGCGTCAATCCGACGTTAACCACATCTACCTTGTAAACAATAAACAATTGATACAACCTTAGGGGCATCAAGGGATGGAGCATGACCGACATAAAAAACCCTGCAAAGATCAGGTCTGTTTTCGGTGAAAATCTACGGTTACTTTCCAAAGATCAGCCATCAATCACCGTGCTCGCCAGCAAGCTTGGCATAAACAGAACCCAATTCAACCGCTACCTTTCTGGCCAAAGCTTTCCACGGCCGGATATTCTTGCCCGTATTTGTGCGTATTTCGATCTGGATGCGCGGGTGATGCTTGAACCGTTAGACCAAATCTCGGCGCGGCCGTCGCCCACATTGGGCCACTACATGAACGACTATCTGATGGCGGATACCTCTGGCATCCCTGAAACCGTCTTTCCAAGTGGCTTTTACAGGTTCTCAAGGCGCAGTTTCATCGACCGCGATGTCTTTGTCATTGGTCTGGTCTATGTGTTTCGCAAGGGCGAGGCGACATATCTGCGCGGATACGAGACGACCCAGGCCATGCGCATGCAATGCCTTCCGACTGCGGCCAAATACCGGGAATTTCGCGGGGCCATATTACCGCAAGAAGAAGGTCTGGCGATCATTGCCGGGCGCAAGAATGCCATGACCTCGTCTTTCAACTACCTCGGGCGGGTTGCGTCGTTCGGGAATAACTTTTGGGTTGGATATACCACGCGAACGATCCCCGAAGGCGCTGCAGGCATGCGGGTCACCCGTTTGGTCTATGAATATCTGTCCCAAGACACGTCAAGCGTCCTGCAGGCAGCCCGCAGCAAAGGCTTTCACGCGATCCAGGATCTGCCCGCGTTTCATCAGCGTTTACTGCGCCCAGACGAGGATTTCTCTTAACATCACGCCCCTGCCATGTCGCAGCCGTGAAAAACAGGTCGTTAAATGCACGCTTAGAAAGCCGCTTTGCCAGTAGCCTTGGACTATCAGCAAGGAGAGCGTCATGAACATGCCCCATACCGATCTGCGCAATGTGCGCCGCCCCATTGATCAAGCGAACGGCCTTGGTAACGCCCATTATATTGATCCGGCCATCTTTGCAGAGGAACGTCAGGCGGTCTTGTTCAACAACTGGCCCGGCCTTGCCACGGCATCGGACGTTCCCGAAATTGGCGACGCTGTTCCGCTGACATTTCTTGGCATGCCGCTGCTCGTGCTGCGCGATAAATCGGGCCAAGTTCGCGTGTTTCAAAACACCTGTAGGCACCGTGGCATGATCCTTGTCGATGCCCCCCGCAAGATCGAGGGCGCGATCCGCTGCCCCTATCACAGCTGGTGCTACAGCACCGAAGGACGGCTGGTTTCGACCCCGCATGTGGGTGGTCCGGGACAAAACACCCATCAAGGCATCGACCGCGACTTGCTTGGCCTTGTCGAAATCCGCAGCCACGTCTGGATGGATGTCATCTGGATCAATATCTCGGGCACCGCCCCGCCGTTTGAACAGGCCAATGCCGATCTGATTTCCCGCTGGGCCGAATTTGACAAACCGCTGCATCACGGTGGTGCCGACAGCCGCTTTCAGCTCAGCGTGAATTGCAACTGGAAGCTGGCGGTCGAAAACTACTGCGAAAGCTATCACTTGCCCTGGGTGCATCCGGGATTGAACAGCTATTCCCGACTGGAAGACCACTATAACATTGAAACGCCCGGCGAATATTCGGGCCAAGGCACGTTGGTTTATCGCCAGCTTACCGACGATGATGGTGCTAAGTTCCCCGATTTTGCCGATCTTTCAGCAAAATGGGACACGGCTGCAGAATATGTAACGGCCTATCCCAACGTTCTTTTGGGTGTGCACCGCGATCATACATTCGCAATCATTCTGGTGCCCGACGGCCCTGAAAAAACCACTGAAAACATCCATCTCTATTATGCAGCCTCCACCACAGACCCTGAACTGCGGGCGCGCAATACCGATCAATGGAAGCAAGTGTTCGAAGAAGACATCTTTGTCGTCGAAGGGATGCAGCGCGGGCGGCATGCCGTGCAATTTGACGGCGGACGTTTTTCCCCCGCAATGGATGGTCCGACCCATATGTTTCACGACTGGGTCGCGTCGCAGCTTGAGACCCACCGCGCGGTGCCATGTGCGATCTGAACGACCAACTGCTGGCGGCCCACAACGCATGTGACCACGCCGCATTGGTGGCGCTCTACACGCAGGCCGCAGCCGGCAGCAATGATCCGGATGCGGCGGGGTTTTATCTGACCCACGCCTATGTTTTCGCGCTGGAAATCAACCATCCCGACACGGCAAACCTGCGTGCCGAACTTGTCGCCCAAGGCCGCGAGACGCCTCTTTAGGTGCTTATGGCCGTCGTGTTTGCGGCCAATGGGTGGCCTCGTGCCAGTGCTGGGCAAGCCTTAGCAACTGCGCATCGCTGCCCTGCCGCCCGATCAGTTGAAGTCCGCCCGGCAGCCCGTCTTTCCCGAAGCCTGCGGGCACATTCACCACAGGCAGCCCGATCAAACCGGCCGGAACGACCACCTGCATCCAGCGGTGATAGGTGTCCATGCGCTGCCCTGCAATCTCGGTCGGGTGAACATCACCTACCGCAAACGGCCACAGCTGCGCCGAGGGCAAAACCAAGACATCCATCGTCTCAAACAGATCAGCCGCAGCACGGAACCAAGCCGACCGGACCTCGCTGGCGCGCTGCACCGCCCTCGCGCTCAGGGCCAGCCCGCGCTCGATCTCCCATTGCGCCGCCTCCTTGAGGTGATGCCGCTTCTCCGCGTTCTCGAAAATCGCCCCCAGCCCGCTGGCCACAGCAAAGGACCGCAAGGTAATCCACGCATCCCACATGGTTTCGGCATCAAACGGCGGCGGCATATGCGTCACGTCATGCCCCAAATCAGCGATCTGCCCCAACGCCGCTTCGCTTAGCTGCATGATCCCACCCTCATAGGGAAATGCCCCGCCCCAATCACCCAGCCACCCGATCCTAAGGGCTGCTGGCTGCCCGCTCATCTGCGGCAAGGTCGCCGCGGGACTAACCCCAAGCGGCTGTCGCGGGTCCGCCCCCGTCATCGTATCTAACAACGCGGCCAAATCACGCGGCGTGCGCGCCATCGGCCCGGATGTGGCCAGTTGGTGCAGATACATATCGCCCTCGGGCTCGCCCGGTACGGTGCCCCAACTGGGCCGCATCCCATAGACGTTGTTCCACCCCGCAGGGTTTCGCAAACTGCCCATCATGTCAGACCCGTCCGCAACGCTGACCATCCCGCAGGCCAAAGCCGCCGCAGCGCCCCCCGATGAACCGCCCGCCGATTTCGTCAGATCATAGGGGTTGCAGGTCGCGCCATGCACAGGGTTGAACGTATGGCTACCCAGACCGAATTCGGGGGTATTAGTTTTGCCGATGATGATCGCCCCGGCAGCGCGCAACCGGCCAACGAAAACACTGTCCTTTTGCGCAACGGTCCCCGCAAACAACGGCGATCCCATCGAGGTCGGCAACCCCTTGGCATCGGCCAAATCCTTGATTGCCATGGGAATGCCGTGCAGCCAACCACGGCGCGGTGGGGCGTCCGCCGCCCGTGCTTCTGCGATCAAGGCGTCAGCACTGCGCAGCGATACAATCGCATTAACCCGACCGTTCACCGCCTCGATCCGCGCCAATGTCGCTTCCATCAAAGCCACAGCACTCAGGCTGCCCTCGGCCAATGCCTCGGATTGCGCCAATGCGCCCATGTCCAGAATATCCAAGCCTATCGCCCCCCTGCTTTTGCGCCATCAGACGCGCCCAGCAGACCAGACGCAAGCCCCTCAGCACAGTTCTGCCCTGCGGGCTTCTCTGGCTCTTAAATATCCCGGGGGAGGCCGCAAGGCCGGGGGCAGCGCCCCCTCGCCGCTTAGCTGGCTTGTGCTTCGGCCCGGCTTTTGCCCGACACAGCCAAGGCCAATGCCGCACCCATCAAGCCGTCAAGATCGCCATCCAAAACGCCCTTGGTATCGGATGTCTCGTAGTTTGTGCGCAGGTCTTTCACCATCTGATAGGGCTGCAACACATAGGATCGGATCTGGTTACCCCATCCCGCGTCGCCCTTGTTTTCATGGGCTTCGTTGATCGCAGCATTGCGGCGGTCCAGCTCCATTTGGTACAGGCGCGATTTCAGCGCCTTCATGGCGATATCGCGGTTTTGGTGTTGGGATTTCTCGGAACTCGTCACCACGATCCCGGTGGGGTGGTGGGTAATACGCACGGCCGAATCCGTGGTGTTAACGTGCTGACCGCCCGCGCCCGAGGACCGATAGGTATCGATGCGGATGTCGCTGGGGTTCACTTCGATTTCGATATTGTCGTCCACGACCGGATAAACCCAGATCGAGCTAAAGGACGTATGCCGTTTGGCCGCCGAATCAAACGGGCTGATGCGCACCAGACGGTGCACGCCGGATTCCGATTTCAGCCAGCCATAGGCATTCAGGCCGCTGATCTTGTAGGTCGCCGACTTGATGCCGGCCTCTTCGCCCGCGCTCTCGGATTGCAGCTCGACCTTGTAGCCTTTTTTCTCGGCCCAGCGGACGTACATCCGCGCAAGGATATTGGCCCAATCGCAGCTTTCTGTACCACCGGCCCCTGCGTTGATCTCAAGGAAGGTATCATTGCTGTCCGCCTCGCCGTTCAGCAACGCCTCAAGCTCTTTTTGCGCGGCGGTTTCTGCCAGCGCTTTCAGGGCCGCCTCGGCTTCGGCCACGACCTCCGCGTCGTCTTCCATCTCGCCCATTTCGATCAGCTCGACGTTGTCGGCCAGCTCTTGCTTGATGCCATCATAGGTCGCCATCGAATCCACCAAGGCCTGACGTTCGCGCATCAGTTTTTGGGCGGCATCGGGATCATCCCACAGATTGGGGTCTTCGACGCGGGCGTTGAACTCTTCAAGGCGGTAAGGTGCCGTTTCGACATTCAAACGCTGTGCCAACAGCTCCAGCGATTTGCTGATCTGATCTGCTGTATTTTGTGCCTCTGCGCGCATCGTTTGTGCCCTTTAAATTAATCGCGGCCCCGAAATGCCGGAGCCGCGTATGAGATAGACCAGCCTTGCTGCATGGGCAAGCGTTTGGCGATGGAACGCCGCTAGTAAAGCCCGCCCGAACTAATCGTGCCAAAGCTGGCTTTGGGTCCGACCACGGCTTTTTTGCCCGTCGATGTGGTGACAGAACGTGCACCTGCATTGCCGATTTCCTCGAACAGCGGCAGGTCCGACCCCATGGCAAAGCCGCCATCGAAGGTCAGGCCGAAGATCGGCAATTCGCCATCCCGGAAATATTCCGCGACCACATTATCGCCGCTTGCATCATCGGACAGACGCGCACCGGTGAAACGGTCGATGTTGATGAAGTTACCGCCCGCGGGCACCTGAAATGCACCACCGCCGTATTTCTTGATCGCTTCGCTCATAAAGCGTTGGAACACCGGACCACACATGCCCGCACCATAGGCGCGTTTACCCAAGGATCTGGGGTTGTCAAAACCGATATAGCAGCCGGCAACGATATTGCTGGAAAAGCCCACAAACCAAACGTCTTTGGCGTCATTTGTTGTCCCGGTTTTGCCTGCGATCGGGACCGGCAGATTAATCGCGCCGCTGGCGGTGCCGCGGTCAACGACGCCTTTCATCATCGACGTCAGCTGATAGGCGGTGATCGGGTCCATCACGCGTTCGCGGTTCGAAATAATGCGCGGCGCCGCGCCGGGATCAAGACTGGCCAGCTGGCAATCATTACAAATACGCTCATCATGTTTATAGACGGTGCGGCCATAGCGGTCTTGGACGCGGTCAACGAGGGTCGGCGCCACCCGTTCGCCGCCGTTTGCGAACATCGCATAGGCAGACACCATCCGGTACAATGTGGTTTCCTGCGACCCCAATGCGTTGGCCAAAACCGGCGACAGGCTATCATAGACACCAAAGCGTTCGGCGTAATCGCCGACGGTATCCATCCCCACCTCTTGCGCCAAACGAATGGTCATCAAGTTCCGCGATTGTTCGATGCCGGTGCGCAGTGGCGTGGGCCCATAGAATTTATTCGACGAATTGCGTGGCCGCCACATGCCTTGCGGTGTGTTGATCTCGATCGGGGCATCGACCACGATGGTTGCCGGGGTATAGCCGCTATCAAGGGCCGCCGCATAAACAAACGGTTTAAAGCTGGAACCGGGTTGCCGTTTGGCTTGGGTGGCGCGGTTAAACACAGAGGCCTGATACGAGAACCCGCCCTGCATCGCGATGACGCGGCCGGTATTCACATCCATCGCGACAAAGCCGCCCTGCACTTCGGGGATCTGGCGCAAGGTCCAGCGGATGAATGACCCGTCATCGTCCGAGGTCATACGGCGCACCAACACCACGTCGCCAACATCAAGCAGATCGCCTGCAACCTTTGCTTTGCCCGACAATTTACCATCGTCCAGCCGTTTGCGCGCCCATTGCACATCTTTGGCAGTGATAAAATTACCCTCGGCGGTTTCGGGCACACCTTCGATACCGATGCGCGCGTCGCTGTTGCCCACGCTTAGGACAACGGCAGGATACCACGGGTTTTCCAGATTAACGTCACGCGACACCCGCACATTTGCCAGCGCTTCGCGCCATGTCGCCTCGTCGGTCAATTTATCGGCCGGGATTGTCTTGCCTGTGCCGCGCCAGATACCGACGCCGCGGTCGTATTCTTCTAGCTGTTGTTGCAAGGCTTGCGCGGCGACGGGCTGCATCTCGTTGTCGATGGTGGCGCGCACGGTCAAGCCGCCGGTGAAAAACTCGCCCTCGCCAAAGTTCTCAGAGAGCTGGCGGCGGATTTCATCGGTAAAGTAATCGCGCGGCGGCAGTTCCGCCTTAAAGCTTTCAAAGTCGCCATTTTGAACGGACCGCAAAGGTTGCGCGACCTCGCTTTCATAGACGGCTTGGCTGATATAGCCGTTTTCTTTCATCTCGCGCAGAACGAAATTCCGGCGTTGCATCAGGCGTTCTTTGCGGCGCACCGGATGATAATCTGACGGCGCTTTGGGCAATGACGCAAGAAATGCCGCCTCGTGGGGGGCAAGTTCGCTGAGTGTTTTGTTGAAATAGGTCTGTGACGCCGCAGCAACCCCATAGGAATTCTGGCCCAGAAAAATCTCGTTCAGGTAAAGCTCGAGGATTTTCTCTTTGGGCAGGGTTTCTTCAAGGCGGGCGGCTAGGATGATTTCCTTGATCTTGCGTTCGGCGCGGCGGTCACCCGACAGCAAAAAGTTCTTCATGACCTGTTGGGTAATGGTCGACGCCCCGCGCACGTCTTTGCCACGCGTGCGCACCGCGTCCACCGCAGCGGCACCGATACCGCGCAAATCATAGCCCTCGTGGGTATAAAAATTCTTGTCTTCCGCTGAAATAAACGCCTGCTTGATCAGCGGCGGGATTGTATCGGCCGGGGCAAACAGACGCCGTTCCTTGGCGAATTCATCAATCAAACGTCCCTGACCGGAATAAATCCGGCTGATGGTCGGCGGCGTATACTGCGCAAGGGATTCGTGGCTGGGCAGATCACGCCCGTACATCCAAAACACCGCCCCAACGGTCAAGACAACCATGCCGATGGCCATGGTCAGGGTGGTGAAAATACCCCCAAAGAAGGATAGAATTAAACGAAGCACGTGTGGCAGTCCCTTGCAAGGCTGTTGGTAAACCCGTCTATACGCGGGCGAATTGGAATCGTCAAAACACGAAGCGGTGGAAATCTGGCGATAAACCGCGCAGGTCCGCGCGTGGGTATCACACGATGGGTTACTGGCGGATCAACGGCTTAAGCGCCGCATCCTGATCGCGCCACTGTTTGATCGCATCGGCAATGGCCGCCACCATCACCGCCCGCCAAACCGGATCACGCAGATTGTTCATGTCACGGTTATTGCTTAGAAACCCGATCTCGATCAGGACCGACGGAATATCGGCGGACTTAAGCACCGAAAACCCTGCATTGCGCAACGGGCGACGGTTCATCGGCCCGCCTGCCGCCTTCATCCCCGCCACCAGCGTTTTAGCCGCCGCAACCGAACGGGGTTCGGTTTCCTGCCGCGCCAGATCCAGCAAAATACCCGCAACCTGATCATCCGATCCGGTCAAATCAGCACCTGCAATAATGTCGGACCGGTTGTGCCGTGCCGCCAGATGTTCAGTGGCTGTATCGCTGGCCTCGTCCGACAGGGTATAGACCGTGGCCCCTTTTGCACCGCCTTGTTGCAGGCTGTCCGCGTGCAGCGATATGAACAGGTCCCCTTGAGCTTGATGTGCAATGGCGACGCGGGTCTCAAGTGCGACGAACATATCGCTGTCGCGGGTCATCATCACGTCAATGCCGTCACGTTTCAACGTATCGCGCAGAGCGTGGGCAACGGTCAGCATCAGATCCTTTTCAAGGATGCCATCGTTTTCTGCCCCCGGATCAACACCGCCGTGCCCCGGATCAAGGATGACCAAGAACCGGTCCTCATCTTGGGGATTGGCGGGTTTGGGTGGTGCGGCCAGCGCCAATGTCCAAGCCGGATCAGTCGGCGCGCCCGCAGCGGCCGCAAATTCGTCGGGCTCAACCGGCTTTAGCGTGATCTCAAGCGTGGCTTTGCCCGACCCGCTGTCAACCGGCATCCCGATTTCACGCGGAACCATCGGTGTGGCCAGATCGGCCACCAGCCGCGACCAACCGGGCTGGAACTGGCCAAAGCGCAAGTCGCTGATATTGCCCGGTTCTGCCAACAAATCAGCGGTTTTAACCCCCGACCAGTCGGCCTCGCGAAAATCGACAACAAGGCGCGCGGGATCATCCAGCAGGAACACCCGAAACGGCACCCCCTGGCTTAGGTGCAGTGTCAGCGTGGTGCTGCCAAACCAGCCATCTGAAATCTCGCTGGGGCCCGGATCAACGCGGGCAAGCGCCGTCAGCTCTTGGGCCGATACCGGATGTGCAAACGCCAAAAGCGTCGCCAATAAGGGGAATAACCGCATGCCTGTCACCGTTCTGATCGTGGTGTTTGCGGGCAATCTATCACCTGCACGCACGGGCGACCAGCCTTTCAGCGCGCCGCCATATACGCCTTGAGCCGCGCAATCCCTTCGGCAATATCTGCCGTGCCGCGCGCATAGGAAAACCGCAAGGTTTGATGCCCGCGAATGGGGTCGAAATCCAGCCCCGGCGTGACGGCAACCCCTGCCCGATCAAGAATATCGCGTGCCAGAACGCGGCTGTCATCGGTGATGGCAGACACATCGGCATAGACATAAAACGCGCCGTCAGGTGGCGCAAAGCTGGTGAACCCAGCCGCACGCAAACCGTCGATCATCAACGTCCGGTTGGCGCGGTACACATCCATGTTGGCTTGCAACTCATCGTCGCAATCCATCGCCGCCAATGCGGCGACCTGACTGGCATGGGGCGCGCAGATAAACATGTTTTGCGCAATGCGTTCAACGACGCGCACATGATCCTCGGGCACAACCATCCAGCCCACGCGCCAGCCGGTCATGGAAAAATACTTGGAAAATGAATTGATCACATAGGCATCATCGGTGATCTCAAGCGCGGTAACGGCTTTCTTTTCATATTCGATACCGTGGTAAATCTCGTCCGAGATAAACGACGCGCCCTGCCCTTGGGTCGCGTCAATCAGCGCCTTCATCGCGGGATGGTCCAGCATGGTGCCCGTCGGGTTCGCCGGTGACGCCACCAACAACCCCTTAAGATCCATACCCGCGAAATCGGCCGCCACAGGCTGATAGCGATTATCGGGCGATGTGGGCAAATCAACGGGGTCCAGCGCCAGCGCTTTCAGGATCTGCCGATAGCTGGGGTATCCCGGTGCGCCGATGCCAACTTTGTCGCCCGTGTCAAAAAGCGCCGTAAAGGCCAGAATAAAGCCGCCCGAGGACCCCGAGGTAATCACCACGCGGTTCGGGTCCAGATCGACATTGTACCATTCCCCATACATCTGCGCGATCCGCGCCCGCAAGGCAGGCAGCCCCAAGGCGACGGTATAACCCAACGCACCATCATCCATCGCGCGGGCCAATGCGGCTGTGGCCCCAGATGGTGCCCCCGTTCCGGGCTGGCCCACTTCCATGTGGATGATGTGGCGGCCTGCGCTTTCGGCGGCGGCTGCGGCTTGCATCACGTCCATCACGATAAAGGGATCTACCTGAGAACGGGTTGAAATGCGCATGGGCTTAATCCTAAACTTGGGGCAATGACCTTTCACCGCACCCCGCTGGTGCCGTCAACCCTTGTGCGATGGCCCAAAATCGCGCACCACCTGTGCCAAAGCCGCCCAAGGGCCGCGCAACAACAGTGAGTACCCCAATGACCAAAGCGATCGCTTCTTCTCTTTTTTCCGGCGCAATGATGGCCTTGGCCCTTGGCGGGTCAGCGCAAGCCATGGATTTGACCGAATTGACCGACGCAGAGCGGGTGCAGTTCGGCGTCGAAGTCCGCGCCTATCTGATGGAGAACCCCCATGTTATTATGGAAGCGGTCAACCAGTTGCAGGCCAAAGAGGCCGAAGCACAGGCCCAAGCGGATTTCAATCTGGTCACTGACAACGCAGATGCGATTTTTAACGATGGCTATTCCTATGTCGGCGGCAACCCCGAGGGCGATATCACCATCGTGGAATTCATGGATTACCGGTGTGGCTATTGCAAAAAGGCATTCTCCGAAGTTGAGAAACTGGTGAACGGCGACGGGAACGTCCGCTTTATTGTCAAAGAACTGCCGATCCTGGGCGAGCAATCAATGGTCGCCTCGCGCTTTGCCATCGCGACCAAGCTGGTTGCGGGCGACGAGGGCTATAAATCCGTTCACGACGCGCTGATGAGCTTTAACGGGGATATCACGCCGACCTCGCTGGGTCGCTTGGCCAAAAGCTTTGATCTGGATGCTGATGCCATCATCGAGAAAATGGACAGCGCCGAGGTGACCGAAGAGATCGCCCAAACCCGTGCCTTGGCGCAGGTGCTTTCGATCTCGGGTACGCCCACATTCGTCATGCAAGACGAACTTCTGCGCGGCTATCTGCCCTATGATCAGATGAAAGCCATCATGGAAGAAAAACGCGGATAAAGACGGGTATTTCCTTGACCTTCACCGTTGCATATTTGGCGACAACGATTGTCACAACTGAATTATATCAACAAGTTATAGATCATTCTTAATCAATCACATCAAGTGACAGGGCCGATCCGCCGGCCCGTCACAAAAACCGCTGATGATAGCGGACCATGCGGGCAAAATGGGCATCAAGCGACCGCTTCAGATGCGGTGCCTCTTTCACGGTCAAAATATAATCGACCAACAGATCGTATTGCTTGATCTGACGGGGCAACCGGTTGGAGGGGATCAGACGCGATTGCCGTTCCTCTTCTTCAATCACTTGGGCGACCTGCTTTTCCGGCCAAATCACAGCCCCGTCCCCCGGCACCATGGCCTTGCCGTTCATCAAAGGCAGCTCGGCATCATAATGGGCGAAAATCGCGCGCTCTAACGGCTCGACCTCCTCTTTGCTGTTAACCGGCCACGCCCAGACAAACGCGATTTCCCACACATCAATTTGACGGTTGGCGATCACATCCGAACGGGCCGACGTCAGATGCCGGCGTACCCGCGTGCGAATACCATCCACCGATTGGCCCACGTAAATAGGCTGCTGATCCAGATCACACAGCGCGTAAACGCCAATTTGATTGGTCAGCGTGCTTAGCGCCCTACCGCGAAAGCTTTGCGCGGTGGTCATGCCACTGCTTCCAGACTGCGGCGCGCAAGGATCGGCGCGAATAGCACGTGATCAAGGTATCGGACCACCGGCACCGCCACGCCATCACCCGCGACGCGGTAGGCGTTGTTATAGGTGTCAGGCATCCGGTAGCTGTCAGGCAAGCCCATCAGCCGCGCCACCTCGCGCGAGGAAACAAGCCGCGCGCGGGTACGGTTGCCTTTGATAAACAACAGAATTTGCCGCGATGATCCACCCGCAGGCGTGCGCAAGCAGCCTGCCAACCCGTCGGTGCGCAGTTCGGCCCGTTGGCGCACGTTCCCGTCGGCATCTGGCCGCCCGCGCTTGTAGATCGTGCCAACCACGGTCCGCCCTGCTTGTCGGGCCACGCGCAACCGCTCAAGACTGGGGGGCGACATCAGGGTCACGAGGCGGTCTGTATCAGCCTCGGAAAACCACGGCATCGACGCGCGCTTTTCCAGCACGTCTTCTAATGCATGATCAGCGGCGGGCGCATCGTCCAGCTTCCACCACACCCAGTGCGACCGTACGGGCCGCGATGCCGCGCCCAGAAACTTTTGCAGCTTTTTTCCGTGAAACGCATGGGACGGTTTTGGCACCGTCAGACCGGTAATGTCGATGTTGTTGCGGACGCAAACCACAAACAACCGTGGGCGGCTTTGGGGCAGGAAACGGCGCGCGTCGATCTCGAGCGCGCCAACCTTGTAGCCAAGGCCCACAAAGGTCGAGAGGACGGTGTTCAAATCAGCGCCACCATTGCGCGACACCAGCCCGACCACGTTTTCAAACGCGATAATGCGCGGTGCGAACCCTGCCTTGATCGCGGTGGTTATTTTTTCGGCCCAATGTGAAAACACGCCGCTGCGCGCACCAGACAGCCCCCGCCCCTTACCCGCAAGGCTGAAATCCTGACAGGGGCTGGACGCCCAATAAAGGTCGATCTGTTCGCGCAAAACCGCATCATCTACGGCCGCGATATCGCATTCATGCAGCCCTTCAGCGCCCCAGTTCTGCCCGTAAACCTTGCATTTCATCGCATCAATGTCATTGGCCAACACGCAATCCCAGCGGTCTTGCAATGCAGCACGCACCATCCCGCCACCGCAGAAAAATTCAGCGTATTTCGGGGGATGATCGGGGGTCTCAGTCATAGCTATTAGTATGAAATGCGGTTTTGCGTGTCGATGGCTAAATCGCCGTCACGGCGGTGCCGCATCACTCTGCCGCTTGCTTTTCGGCCTCGATCACGGCGGCGCGGGCTTCGACCTGTTCGACGATATGTTCGATCATGCCTTCATTGCCCAGCTTGTGGCTTTGCTTGCCCGCCAGATAGACCATGCCAGACCCGTTGCCGCCACCGGTAAAGCCGACATCGGTCATCAAGGCCTCTCCGGGGCCGTTAACCACGCAGCCAATGATGCTCAGGCTCATCGGGGTTTTGATATGCTCAAGCCGCTTTTCCAGTGTTTCGACGGTTTTGATCACGTCAAACCCCTGCCGCGCACAGGACGGACAGCTGATGATGTTCACACCACGATGCCGCAACCCAAGGGATTTGAGGATTTCAAAGCCCATTTTGACTTCTTCGACGGGATCGGCAGACAGGCTGACGCGGATCGTGTCGCCAATGCCCATCCACAGCAGGTTGCCCATGCCAATCGCGGATTTGACCGTGCCGCTGATCAACCCGCCTGCCTCGGTGATGCCAAGGTGGATCGGGGCGTCGGTTGCCTCGGCCAGCTGTTGATAGGCAGCGGCGGCCATGAACACATCGGATGCTTTGCAGCTGATCTTGAATTCATGGAAATCATTGTCTTGCAGTAACTTGATGTGATCCAAGCCGCTTTCTACCATCGCATCGGGGCAAGGTTCGCCGTATTTCTCGAGCAGGTGACGTTCCAGCGACCCGGCGTTGACGCCAATACGGATCGAACAATTGTGGTCACGGGCGGCTTTGATGACTTCCTTAACGCGTTTTTCGTCGCCGATATTGCCGGGGTTGATCCGCAGACAGGCGGCCCCTGCTTCAGCAGCTTCGATCCCGCGTTTGTAATGGAAATGGATGTCGGCAACGATGGGCACCGATACTTCGCGCACGATTTCCTTGAGCGCCTTGGACGACGCCTCGTCCGGGACCGAGATCCGCACAATATCGGCACCAGCATCGGCGGCGGCCTGAACCTGTGCAATCGTCGCCTTGATATCGGTGGTCAGGGTGTTGGTCATGGTCTGCACCGTAATCGGTGCATCGCCACCCACCGGCACATTGCCCACCATGATCTGACGGGATTTCCGGCGGTAGATATTTCGCCAAGGACGGATGTGATTCAGCGACATGGACAGCACCTTTGGCAATAGATCAGCGTTGCCCGCAACCTATTCAGCCGCAGCCCTGCTTGCAATGGCAAGTGGCTTATTCTGTCGGGCTTGTCGCGGCGTTTTGAAGTTCGGCAACCATCGTCGCAAGGGCCGAGTTTTCTTCCAGCAATGCCGGTTGATATAGATCGGCCACAGCCTGACGTTGCAACGGCAGGTTCGACGTCACAGTACCGCGGTCGCCAACGGGGCCGTAATACTGACCATCCATGGCGAAATACAACGCGCCGGATTCGCCGGTGCGCAGCATCGGTGGTTCCTGTGTTGCAGGCACATCCCAGCTGTCACCCTTGTTCATGATCCCTTCAAAGATCACCTTGCCGTCTGCCGCACGAATGCGAACCCAAGACGGGTAAGCAGCGACCAGACGCAGCTCAGGCGCAGGCCCTTCGACAACCTGCGGCATGGCAACATCACCGACGGAAGAATCACCCGTGGCACCGACAGATGCAATTCCGGCGATCACTTGGCTATCCATCGTGGGCGGTACAAAACTGCCAACGGTATGGGGGTCAATCGATGCAATCGGCGCGTCACGTGCGATCAAAACCGGCACATCAAGGGCCGCAGGACGGTACAGACGGTCCAGCGCATCTGTGCGCGGCACGGTCAGGTCCTGCGCGACCACAGCGTTCAGCGACGTCTGCGGCGCAGGGTTCAGCGCCCCTTCGAGAGGGTCAAGATCGGACAGGACAACCGGCGTTTCATCAACCGGCGTGACCTGCACACGTTGTACTTCTTTCAGAACGCTCCAGCCGCCAAAACCGATTGTGCCGATCAACGCGACGAGAACCAGTACAGAGCCCAAAGCACCCGGTTCGATCCGGCTAAGCAGGCTGTCGCCCACAGGGGTAAATGGCGTGGCAGGGCGTTTAAAAATGTCGTTCTCGGCCTGACGCATCATGCGTTCTTCGCTGGCCGTTTTCTTGATCACGGATGCCTTGTCGGACATGCCATGCGCAACTGAGAAGCCGGATTCGGAACAGAAAGACGAAAACGCCTCATCCGGATCCATGCTAAGATAGCGCGCGTAAGACCGGACATACCCAGCGATAAAACCAGGTGTGTCAAAGGCATCAGGATCGGAATTTTCGATGGCCGCGATGTAAGACGCTTTGATCCGCAATTCGCGTTGGACATCAAGCAGGGATTTGCCCATCGTTGCACGTTCGCCGCGCATCAAATCGCCCAAACGCAATTCATACGCGTCAAAGCCGCGGGCTTCTACTTGCTCGTCCTCATTCGCCTTGGAACCCCAACGCCCGATCATACCTACGTCCCGCCGTTATCGTGCCTGTTACACTTTCCCGGGCCGTTTTCACGATTCGAGATGTGTTGTTTCTTGCGTTATCCTTAACACAAATCAACGGGCTACGAAGGAAAAACGTATTTAACCGGCTAATTCGGCACGATTCAGCGCACAATGTGACCACAAGCCGTCCATGGCATGTACGAGGCCATCCATTTCGCGGGGGCCGTGAACAGGCGACGGCGTAAAGCGTAAACGCTCTGTCCCGCGGGGCACAGTCGGGAAGTTGATCGGCTGCACATAGATGCCGTGCTGCTCTAGCAACATATCCGACAGAATCTTGGTATGCACAGGGTTGCCGACAATCACCGGCACGATATGGCTGCCGTGATCGATGATCGGCAGGCCCAGCCCTTTCAGGCGTAGTTTCAAAATCTTAGCCTGCTGCTGGTGCTGTTCGCGCAGCTCGGGCGCGGTCTTGAGAAAGGCAACAGACGCGGCCGCCCCTGCCGCCACCGCAGGCGGCAACGACGTGGTAAAGATAAAGCCGGGCGCATAAGACCGGATCGCGTCGCACATTTTCTCGGACGCGGCGATATAGCCGCCCATTACGCCATAGGCCTTGGCCAACGTGCCGTTGATGATGTCCAAACGGTGCATCAGGTTGTCACGTTCCGCGACACCGCCGCCACGTGGGCCATACATGCCTACAGCGTGGACTTCATCGATATAGGTCAGCGCTCCGACCTCATCCGCAAGGTCGCAAATCTCTTCTATCGGGCCAAAATCGCCGTCCATCGAATAAATTGATTCAAATGCAATCAACTTTGGCGCGGCAGGATCATCGGCAGCGATCAGTTCGCGCAGGTGATCGACATCATTGTGGCGGAAAATACGTTTCGCCCCACCGTTACGGCGGACACCTTCGATCATCGAGGCATGGTTTAACGCGTCGGAATAGATGATCAGGCCCGGAAACAGCTTGGGCAACGTGCTGAGGGTCGCGTCATTGGCAATATAGGCGCTGGTGAACAGCAGTGCCGCTTCCTTGTGGTGCAGATCGGCGATCTCTGCCTCAAGACGTTTGTGGTAAACGGTGGTGCCGGAAATATTGCGCGTACCGCCGGACCCTGCCCCGGTTTGCTCCAACGCTTCGTGCATGGCATTCAGAACGACAGGGTTTTGCCCCATCCCAAGATAGTCATTGCCACACCAAACAGTGATGTCTTTTTTGACGCCATCAGGCTGCGTCCACTCGGCATGCGGGAATTGCCCGTTGCGACGCTCAATATCAATAAAGGTGCGATAGCGCCCTTCCTCGTGCAGACGATCAATCGCCTGTTCAAGCTGTTTGGTGTAATCCATCGCGCCTTCCTCCTCACACTCGACCGGGCCGTAAAGGCATAGGACCCAGTCGCCATATTCGTGTTTTAGAATGAATACAGTTCTAACACTTTTGTTTCAATGCTTTAATCAGTCTCAATTGTCGCAGGTGTTCGTTTACACCTTGTCATGTCGTATTCCTACGCCCCTCGTCCTTGCATGCCTTGATCGAAATCAAGTTAACGCGGGTGGAACTAAATTTCCGAATGGCACTCAATTTAGGTCTGCGTGACAAAAATCACCCCACCGTTTGCCGATAATTGCGCACGTCAATCGGGGGAATCAACGGCGTGCCAAACCTGTGACGGTCAGTTGCGGTTATTTTTGGCACTGCCAGTCTGTTATCGCTGGGCGGGCAACGGATATGGGGCACCCCCTAGACACTGCGCGGCGCACTGATACGGTCGCGACAAAATCCATGTTTATGAAAGGTTTCCCCCATGTCCCTGAGTGATGTTCTGACCCAGATCGACACCGATCTGGATGGCGCAACCGAACGCCTGTTCGAATTGCTGCGCATCCCGTCCATTTCCACCGACCCAGCCTATAAGGCAGATTGCGACCGTGCCGCCGATTGGCTGGTTGATGACCTGAACGCCATTGGCATCACAACGACCAAGCGCGCGACCCCCGGCCACCCGATGGTGGTGGGCCATGTGGACGGCCCTGCGGACAAGCCGCATATCCTGTTTTACGGCCATTACGACGTGCAGCCCGTTGACCCGCTCGAGCTGTGGAAGCGCGATCCATTTGACCCCGCAATCGAAGACACCGCCAAAGGCCGTGTGATCCGTGCGCGCGGTGCGGCAGATGACAAGGGCCAGCTGATGACCATCATCGAGGCGTTGCGCGCCTGGAAGGCCGTCAACGGCGACTTCCCCTGCCGCATCACGATGTTCCTTGAGGGCGAGGAAGAATCCGGCTCGCCGTCGCTGGTCCCCTTCATGAAGAAAAACGCCGCCGAGCTGTCAGCGGATTATGCGATGATCTGCGACACCGGCATGTTCCAATCCAAAGTGCCGTCCATCGTCACCATGCTGCGCGGCCTGCTGGGCGAGGAAATCACCATCACCGGCCCCGATCTGGACCTGCATTCGGGCATGTATGGCGGTATCTCGATCAACCCTGCGCGGGTGCTGGCCAAGGTTATCGCGTCGCTGCACGACGACACGGGCCGCATCACGGTGCCCGGTTTCTATGACGGCGTGCCGGAACTCCCCGATGATATTCAGGCGCAATGGCAGGGCCTTGCCTTTGATCACGACACGTTTCTGGGCGATGTGGGCCTGTCACAGCCCGCAGGCGAACAAGACCGCATGCCGATCGAGATGATCTGGTCGCGCCCCACCTGCGAGGTCAACGGCATGTGGAGCGGCTATACCGGCGCGGGGTTCAAAACCGTGCTGCCGTCAGAAGCCCATGCAAAAATCAGCTTTCGTCTGGTGGGCGACCAAGACCCCGACGCCATCCGCGAGAATTTCCGTAAAATGGTCACCGACATGCTGCCCGTCGATTGCAAAGTCACCTTCAAAGATCACAGCGCCAGCGGTGGATCGGTGTTCGAGACGAGCAAACCCGCCTTCGAGAAAGCCCGCAACGCGCTGACCGAAGAATGGAATATCCCCGCCGCCTATATCGGCTGCGGCGGGTCGATCCCGATTGCGGGCCATTTCCAGCGGATCGTGGACACAACGCCAGTGCTGATCGGTTTCGGCAAAGACGACGACGCGATCCATTCCCCGAATGAGAAATACGACATGGAAAGCTTTCACAAAGGCATCCGCAGCTGGGCACGGATACTGGACGCTTTGACGTAAAACGATGCTTGGGGCGGTGCACTTGATTGCTGCGCCGCCCCTATTTGATGCTGTGCCTAAGTGAGGCTGCGGCACCTGTATTTCCCATTAAATCGCGCGGTGCCCCAACGAATTAACAGTTTTGATCCACGGCTTGATTTGCGCTGGTCCTGCATGGCTTGCAGGCGCAAAATATGTGGTCTTTGTTGGCTTTATTCCGACAAAGTGGAAAATCTGGCCTTTGAGTTGTCGTAGCAGTGCTTTGCAATAGAACAAACCAAAGAAAAAGCCAGGCGTATCGGACGTGACAATCACCCGCGCGGTTCGTCCTGTAAGCATTGGCGCTGGCATCCCCATCTTGATCGTGCGGGTGTCAAACGCCCACCCCGGCAAGAACGCGCGATCAATCAGGCCTTTCAACTTGGCCGGAAGCCCCCCCCACCACATCGGCGTACTAAGGACAACGTGCTGGGACCATTCGACATTCGATTGAAAGGCCTCCAAGTCCGGCTCCAGCGGCTTGTAGTTACTATAACCTGAAAAGCCGTAATCCATATCGAAATTAAGCTCATTGAGATGCATGACCCGCACGTCGTGGCCTGCGGCTCTTGCCGCTTGCGCATAGGTCTCGGAGAACGCTTTAGAGAGTGAGGTGGCTGCCGGGTGGCCGTTTAGAACGAAGATACGTTTGCTGGACATAGGATTTCCTTTGGTGCTTCACAAATATTGACCACGGTCATATTTATAAAAGTGACTGCGGTCAATTTATATTTTGACCGCAGTCAAAAACTCTGTATTTATGCGGTATGAAAAAAGCCGTTCAAAAACGTACATTGGCCACGCGCGCTAAACTGATTGAATCAGCTCGGAAAATCATTTCGTCAAAGGGCTATGGCGCGCTACGCGTTGAGGAAGTGGTGCAAGACGCTGCGGTGGCAAAGGGTACTTTCTTTGCACATTTCCCTGACAAAGATGCCTTAATGGAAATTGTTATTGGCAGTGAGATCGACACACATCTTGATGCGCTTGAAAGACAGACTCCACCAGAAAACACGGACGATCTTATTCGGTACCTGCAACCTCTGATGCAGTTCATGACCAGTGAAAGATACGTGTTTGACGTTATTCTTCGCCATTCCGGCGCAGCCGCTAAGGAGGAGATTGGCCCAATTGCGCAAACATTCGACCGTCAAGTCCGGGTGCTTGCGCAATGGCTTTCGGATGGCCCCTATCGCAAGGATGTGCCCGCGATGATCTTGGCAGAGGGCATTCAAGCCTTTGCAATACAGTGCATGGCCTTGCACTTCTGCGCAATCAATAATGAGCTTCCGATACACAAGCGCATGAAGCTTTATCTGGATGCATGGCTGTGTCCGCAAAGCGCTTCTTGATCAAAACACTACTGGCGAAGATTACTTTGGTGCGCAGGTCGGGCGGATGGAAAGTGAAGCCCTGCTTTAGACCTGACCAAGTCGTTTACAGACCCACCCCCACAAACGAAAAAGACCACCCGAGGGTGGTCCGTTTCGTACCCTGTAAAGGGAAGATAGTGGCGCGGTTGACGGGGCTCGAACCCGCGACCCCCGGCGTGACAGGCCGGTACTCTAACCAGCTGAGCTACAACCGCGCGATGGGGGCGGAATAGGCCAAGGTGGCGCAGGGGTCAAGCGATTAACGCGTCGATATGTCAGGAATAATTTTATGTCGCGCTGCGGGCCGTTCAAGCAGGTTGCCAACGCATCAAACGCACGCAGTCAGCACCCCGCGAAGGGATGAACTGACGGCGCATGTTTTGAAAAATGCAGCGGTGGCGCGGTTGACGGGGCTCGAACCCGCGACCCCCGGCGTGACAGGCCGGTACTCTAACCAACTGAGCTACAACCGCCCACTGCACGCTTTGTCGTAAACTTCAAAGCGTTGGGTGGTCATAGGGTCTGGCCCTGCCCCCGTCAAGCGGGGTTTTAACCAGATATCGGGTTTTGATGAAAATAATTTCATCGGCCCCGACAGCGCAGAAAAAAGCCCGCAGATTTCGCTGCGGGCCTTGGGATCATTTTTCGGAATATGTGCTCCAGACCGGGTCACCCGGCGGCGGTGGCAATGCCTTTTTGCCGCGCAGACGGTGCATGTTAACCTTGGCGATAAAATTGCCCGAAATGGGGGCTGTGGCAAACAGGAACGCCATCACCAGGATTTCATGCACGGACCCGTCAGACGTCGCGAATGAATAGACCACCGACGCCATAAGCAACGCCCCTACCCCCAAGGTCGATGCCTTGGTCGGGCCATGCAGACGCGACATACAGTTGTCGAGCTTGATCAACCCGATGGACCCCACCAGCGTAAAGAACGCGCCAATCACCAACAATGCGGCGATGATTACTTCGGTTATTATGCCAAGATCATTCAATGATATCACCCCGCAAGACAAAGCGCGCGATGGCGACGGTGGACACAAAACCCAGCATCGCAATGATCATCGCGCTTTCAAAATAAACCTGTGTGCCAAGGCGCATGCCCAGCAGAATGATCATCGCGATTGCGTTGATCACCATCGTATCCAGCGCCAGAATGCGGTCCCCTGTCGAGGGGCCTTTGACAAGGCGCAGCATCGCAAGAAGTTGTGACAGGGCCACGGCCACAAAGGCAAAGTTCAAAGCCATCAGGATCATTCGAAAATCTCCTTTAGTCGGCGCTCGTAGCGCTGTTTGATGTCGTCACGCACTGCATCCGGGTCTTCGGCGTCCAGCGCATGAACCAGCAGCGCTGTGCCGTCTTCGGACAGGTCCGCGCTGACGGTGCCGGGGGTTAGCGTGATGGTGCCTGCCAGCATCGTAATCGCCTCGGGGGTGCGCAGATCAAGGGGGATGACCACCCATTGCGGGCGCATGTTCTTGTTGCTTTTGAACAGCACAATCATCGCCACTACGACATTGGCAACAAGGATATCCCACATCACCAGCAGCAGATAAGACAGCAGTTTGATGGGCCTGCCAACCGGCGGGCGGTCGGGCCAATAGGCGGCAGTGATAATCGGGATGAGCATCCCAAGGATGATGCCAAACACCACGGTGCCCAGCTTGACCTCATTGACCAGCACGCACCAGACGATGGCCAGCAACACGGTCAACAGGGGATGCGGAAACAAACGTGCGCGCATATCAGTGATCCTTTTTCGTGGCTGCAGGGGCTACGGCTTCGGCATCGTGGGCACCATCGTCGCCATGGCTGTCGGCACTGTGATCGCCGCTATGGTCATCGCCGTGATGGTCCTTGACCTCTTTGCCCGGCGTGGTGAGCACCACGGCGATATAGGCCTCTGGATTGAACAGCTGTGCCGATGTTTCCGACAACACGCGGGTCACAGGCCCCGCGCCAACCGTCAGCGCCACAAGCAACGCCAGCAGGCCACCAATGGACACCATCGGCAGAACGGATGTCGGCTCGAGGTCAGGCTCGGGCTCTGCGGTTTCTTCGGGGGCGGTATCCACGGGCTGGTGCGACTTCCAGAACACCACGCTGCCCGCGCGAGCAAATCCGACGACAGCAACCAGTGACCCGATCAGGATCGTGCCCCAGATCCACCACATCAGATCAGAGGCCGTAGCCGCGTCCAAAATCAGCAGCTTGCCGATAAAACCGGACAACGGCGGCAGGCCCGTCATGCCAATAGCCGCGACAAAGAACATGCCAGCCACCAACGCCCCACCCACGATCGGAGGAGCCACATCAAAGCTGACGCCAGCAGCACCACGGCGCGACCGGATCACATCAACCAACAAGAACAGCGCAGCGGCGGCAAAGGTTGAATGGATCGCGTAATACAGCGCAGCAGTGACACCCGTGGGCGTGAACACCGCCACCGCAGCAAGCAACATGCCCATCGACCCGATGACCGAGAACGCGACCAGACGGTCGACGCTCTTGGCGCCCAATACGCCCAACATGCCCAACGCCACCGTCAGCAACGCCGCCGGGATCAGCCACAGATCAAACAGCCCTTGGGTGATCTCAAGATCGGGGGGAAACACCAGCGTGAACACGCGAATGATGCAATAGGCACCGACTTTGGTCATGATCGCAAACAGGGCGGCCACGGGTGCCGGTGCTTCGGAATAGCTGGCAGGCAACCAGAAATGCAGCGGCAGGATCGCGGCCTTGACCGCAAAGACCATCAGCAGCAACACGGCGGCCACGCGGATACCCGCGCTATTGGCGGCGTCCAGCGTCGATACCCGTACCGCCAGATCGGCCATATTCAGCGTGCCAGTTTCGGCATAAAGCAAACCAAGCGCGAACAGGAACAGGGTCGATCCCAGCAGGTTATACAGTACATATTGCGTCCCTGCCCGCAGCCGTTTCGGGCCACCCGCATGGATCATCAACCCGTAGGACGCGATCAATAGGACCTCGAAAAACACGAAGAGGTTAAAGATATCGCCGGTCAGGAACGCCCCGATGATGCCCATAAGCTGGAATTGGAACAATGGGTGGAAATGCTGCCCGCGTTCGTCCCAACCCGACCCGATTGCATACAGCAACACAGGCAAGGCCAGCACACAGGTCAGCAACACCATCAAGGTCGACAGACGGTCGGCGACCAACACAATGCCGAAAGGCGCGGACCAATTGCCCAACTGATACAAACTGACGGTACCGTCAGAGGCCTGCCAGAACAGCCCAAGCGCCAGACCCAGCAACATCAGTGATCCCGCGACCGAGAACACCCGTTGGATGGTCAGGTGATACCGCGCCACCAGAACCAGCAGCGCCGCCAGCATCGCTGGCAACAAAATAGGAAGAACGAGCCAATGGGTCATGCCGCGCCCTCCCGTGTTTGGTCAGCGTCGGCATCGGGGTCGTTCACCAGATCATCATCCGAGCTGAGGTAAGACCCGACGGCGATCATCACGATCACAGCCGTCATCCCGAACGAGATCACAATCGCCGTCAGCACCAAGGCTTGGGGCAGCGGATCTGTGTAAACCTCGACCCCGTCGCGCAACACCGGCGGCGCGTTCAACGCCAACCGGCCCGAGGCAAACAAAAACACGTTCACCGCATAGCTGAGCAACGACGTGCCGATGATGACGGGAAAGGTACGCAAACGCAGGATCATATAGATGCCCGCAGCGGTCAGCGTGCCAATGGCTGTTGCAACAAGAAGCTCCATATCAGCTCTCCCCTCCCGTTACTGTTTCGGTACGGGACGGGTCGATATCCATGGCATAATCGCTTTCTTCGATGCCAGCGCGACGTCCCAGCCGCGAAAAGCTTTCGAGCGACAGCATCACGGCACCGACCACGGCCAAGAACACGCCGAGGTCAAAGCCCATGGCGGTGGCGAGCTCGAACTTCTCCATCGGGGGAATGCGGAAATAACCAAAGGCCGAGGACAGGAACGGTGCGCCCGCAAACCATGCGCCAATGCCGGTCAGACCAGCACAAAGCACCCCTGCCCCGATGATCCCGTGATAGGGATAACGCTGGCGGCGGTCTGCCCAGCTGAACCCGCTGGCCATGTACTGCATCAGCACCGCAATCGCGACGACCAGACCCGCGATAAAGCCGCCACCGGGTTCGTTATGACCGCGCAGGAAGATAAAGACGCCCACCATCAAAACCAGCGGCATCAAGACGCGGGTCAGTACCACCATCATCAGCGGATGCGCATCGCCCGCGCGGGCTTCCTCGTATCCGCGGTTCAACAGACGTGCGCGGACGGGCCCTGCGAGCAAGGCTTCGGTCAGGGCATAGATCACCAGCGCCGCGATCCCCAGCACGATGATTTCGCCAAAGGTATCGAAGCCACGGAAATCAACGAGGATCACGTTCACCACATTGGTGCCGCCGCCGCCCTTGTAAGAATTGGCCAAATGGTATTCCGAGATCGACGTGATCGGGAAATCGGACATCAGCATCGCATAGGTCAGCCCCATGGCCGCGATGCCCCCCGCCAGTGCCAACACGATATCGCGGGTACGTTGGCCCGTAGTCGATTCAACCGGCGTCGCATTGGGCAAAAAGTTCAGCGCCAGCAGCAACAGCACAATCGTCACCACCTCGACCGAGATTTGCGTAAGCGCCAGATCGGGTGCAGAGAAATAGTTGAACCCGACCGACACCATCAGCCCGATGACCCCCATCAAAATCAGCGTGGCCAAGCGGTTACGATGCACAGTGACCAGGAATACCGTGGCAAGGATCAGCATCAACCACCCCGCAAAACCAACCGGCGTGATCGCCAGCATGTCACGTGTCGGTGCCGCGTTAACACCGGTGAACCACGCATGCGCGCCAACGGCGATCACGGTTGCGGTGAAAATCGCGGCGTAGCGGGTAAAGGAATTGTTGTGCAGCCGTTCCGCAAACACATAGGCAAGCGACACAGCCCAGCCGATGATCCGGTCAAAGATAGCCTTGGCTTCGGGGCGCGGTGTCGCGGCCCAAACCCGTGCCAACGGGGCAAATGCCGCCAGCAGGATCAGACCACCAACGACGGCGATTACCGACATCCACAGCGCAGGCACCAACCCGTGCCAGATTTTGAAATGCGCATCGGGAACTGCGGCAGCGTTGCCGATCACCGCTTGGGTCACGGTTTTCACAAAAGGCTCTGCCAGAAACGGTGCGACGCCAATCAGGATCACCGGAATAATCAGCAACGCAGGTGGCAACAGCAGCCCGACCTGAGGATCATGCGGCGTGTCAGGGTAGTCATCACGCACAGGCCCCAAGAATGTATGGGCGACAAACCGAAAGCTGTAGCCCGCCGAGAACAGCGCGCCCAACGTAGCCACCGCAGCCACCAGATAGGGCGAACCGAATAGCGTGGTGTGATAGGCCTCTTCCAGCATCATTTCCTTGGACAGGAAACCGTTCAACAGCGGTATCCCCGCCATCGACAGCGCCGCAATCGTCGCCACGGCAAAGGTCAATGGCATCAGGCGGCGCAAGCCCCCCAGCCGTTTCATATCGCGGGTGTGCACCGCGTGATCAACAATGCCAGCCGTCATAAACAACGCGGCCTTGAAACTGGCGTGGTTCAGGATGTGAAACACCGCTGCCATCGCACCAAAGGCCGTGCCCGTGCCCAACAGAAACGTAATCAGCCCCAGATGCGACACGGTCGAAAACGCCAGCAGCGCCTTGAGATCATCCTTGAACAGGGCAATCACCGCCCCCAGCACCATGGTAATCAAGCCCGCCGAGCACACCAAAATCACCCACAGATCTGTCCCAGACAGAACCGGCCAAAGCCGTGCCATCAGGAACAACCCGGCCTTCACCATGGTTGCCGAATGCAGATAGGCTGAAACCGGTGTCGGGGCCGCCATCGCGTGGGGCAGCCAGAAATGGAACGGGAACTGCGCGGATTTCGTGAAACAGCCGACCAAGATCAGGATCAGCGCCGGTACGTATAGCGGCGAGGCTTGGATCAGCTCGCGATTTTCCAGAATCGTGGTCAGATCATAGCTGCCCGCGATCTGCCCCAGCAAAAGCATGCCGCCGATCAACGCCAGACCGCCCATGCCCGTCACAGTCAAAGCCATCCGCGCGCCTTGGCGGCCGTCAGCCGTGTGCTTCCAAAACCCGATCAACAGAAAGGACGACAGCGACGTAAGTTCCCAAAAAATCAGCAACATCAAGATGTTATCAGACAGAACGATCCCGACCATCGCGCCCTGAAACAGCAACAGGTAGGAATAGAATTCGCCCATATTGTCGTCACGCGACAGATAGAACCGCGCATAGGTGATGATCAGCAGCCCGATCCCCAGGATCAGCCCCGCAAACATCAGCCCCAAGGGATCAAGGAACAGATTGACGTTCAAGCCAAGCGACGGCAACCAGTTCAGCTGCGCGGTCACCGCCTCGCCTGCCAGAACGGCGGGGGCGTGGGTGGCAAGCCCGATCAACGCCGAGGCCGTCACCAAAAATGTCATGATAAAGCAGCTTTGACGGCCAGCCTGAATCATCAGACCGGGCAGCAAAGCGCCAAGAAACGGGAGGGCAATGATCAAAAATAAGGACATGGCGGCAATTATCAGCGAGGGGCACCAAAACAACCAGCCCTAATTGACAACTTTCCGCCCAAACCGTCGTTTTTTCGACGATTTTCATGCGGGCAATGCGCCCGCCCGTTACGGATCAAACGGTCAACAAACCGAGATAGGGTAATGGTTTGCAAAATAAAGGGGCGGCGGGCTCACTTTGCGTCGATTTACGATGGCGGACCGGATTTTTTCGCGCCGACCATGCCCCGGGCTGTCCTGTTTACCCTCGTTCGTCAGCCTCGTCCTCGGACAATTGCCCCTTAAAGCCGGTGGCGACCACGAATTTCTCGGAGCTGTCCTGACGGCTTGCGGGCGGCTTGATGTTCAACACTTTGGTAAAGCGACGTTTCAGCAGCTTTTGCAGATCACCTTCGGCCCCACCGGCCAAAACCTTGGCAACAAATGTGCCGCCGTCTTCCAATACATCAAACGCGAAATAGGCCGCGGCCTCGCATAGGGCGATGATACGGTTGTGGTCGGTTTGTTTATGCCCCGAACTGGACGCCGCCATGTCAGACATGACCACATCGGCCTTGCCGCCCAGCCAATCCTTGACGATTTGGTCGGCGTCGTCTTCCATGAAATCAAGGACGTGGAGTTCACAACCGGCAATCGGTTCCATCTCTTGCAGGTCGATGCCCAGAATGGTGCCGACGTTTTTACCCTTTTTCTCGCCCAGCACATTGCAGCGTTTTACGGCGACCTGACACCAGCCACCGGGGGCAGCACCCAAATCGACAATCCGCGCGCCGGGCACCAGAAAGCGGAACTTGTCGTCCAGCTCCATAATTTTATAGGCCGCGCGACCACGATACCCTTCGGCATTGGCGCGTTTGACATAGGGGTCATTCAACTGACGCTGCAACCACCGGGTCGAGCTAAGCTTGCGCCCGCGCGCCGACTTTACCTTGACCTTGAGGTCACGTTGACCGCGCCCCGATGTGTTCTTGCCGGTTGGGGTTTTGCCGCCCGAGGTCTTGCCCGATGGCGTCTTGCCTGTCGGCGTCTTGCCCGTTGGTGTTTTAACCATCAGCTTGGTCCTTCTTCCAAAACGCCATCCGCGCTCATCTGGGCGTATAGCAGCCCCTCGCGCAGACCACGGTCTGCAACACTTAATCTATTTGTCGGCCAGCACCGCATCAAGGCCTGCAAGATCGCAGCCCCCGACATGATCAACGCCTGACGGTCTTGGCCGATACGCGGGTCAGCACGCCGCCCCCCCGGCCCCATCGCCAGATAGGAATGGATCACCTTGTCGATCTGGGCACTGCTCATGCGCAACCCGTCAACCTTGGTCCGGTCATAGCGCTTTAGCCCCAAATGGCTGGCAGCAACAGTGGTGACCGTACCGGATGTGCCAACGATCTGGAAATGATCCTGCGACTGGGTGGATTGATAAGGCGTAAAGCTTTGCAGGTTTTCCTCAAAGAACCAGCTCATCAACGCGAAACGCGCCGCGTCGTCTTCGACATCGGAAAACTGGTCGCGCAAGGTGGCCACACCCAAGGGCACGCTGATCCAGTCGACCACGCGGGCCTCAGGGATGCCGGTCTTGGCCTGATTGAACCCGCCATGGAGCCGCATGATCGACCGCGCGCGGTCTGCCTTGGGCACTTTGGAAATGTCGATCCAGACCAGTTCGGTTGACCCGCCGCCAATATCCACCACCAACAGGTTATGGGTTTTGCGGTTCACCAAGGGCGCGCAGGAAATCACCGCCAGTTGCGCTTCTTCCTCGGGTTTGATGATATCAAGCTTCAGGCCGGTTTCACGCTGGATACGCGCCATGAACTCCGCGCCATTGCTGGCACGGCGGCAGGCCTCGGTCGCGACCAGACGCATCCTGCGCACCTTGTTCCGGCGCAGTTTCTGCTGACAGATACGCAATGCCTGAATGGTGCGCGTCATCGATCCGCGCGACAATCGCCCGGTCTTCTCAAGCCCTGCCCCAAGCTGGACAGACTTTGAGAAACTGTCGACGACATGAAAACCGCTCCCCTTGGGTTGAGCGATCAACATGCGACAACTATTTGTGCCCAGATCAAGGGCCGCATAGAGTTCGGTCGATCTGGGCGGAACTGGCGCGGGGCTCAGAGCCGGCGGTGTGTCGAGCGCGCCCGCACCTTTGGGACGCTGTGGCGCCATGGTTTGCGCCTTTCATTACGAGTTGCGTTTAAAGTAGTGTCTCTTGGGGCTAGGGGCAAGCGGGAAACGCCGCCGTTGACGTCGCTTCATGCGATGCACCTCACAACCATCTTGAGAATTATGAGGGGTTGGTGCCCTCGCCCCTTGGCACGGCCCTGTGTACAGTAACGACGTCGCAGACGCCGTTTTGAGTGTCGAAAAACGGCGACGCGGACAGATCAACAACCGCTAGAAAAACGCTAGTGCAGTCAAAGGAATCGACAATGCCAGAAGTAACCATCGTCTATTGGCGTGATATTCCTGCCCAAGTGATTGTCGGCAAGGGCCGTCGCGGATCCAAACGGGCCCTGCCCGAACGGTTTGAACAGGCAATTGACCGCGCGGCAATGAAGATCGGTGCCGAAGATTCCGATGCCTATCTGGCGGAATGGCGCAAGGCAGCCCCTTATACAGTTGATGGCGAACCCGATGCCGTCGCCGATGCCGAGGCTGCGCGCATTGATGCCGAATACGACCGCGAACGCATCAAAGCGCTGATTGCAAAAGACGGATGGGCTTAACCCCCATGTCCCCACGTTGATCCCTTTCATGAAAGACACGCTCATGGCTCTTCTCAATTTCCGACGCAAAGAAGCCCCTGCCCCCGACATGCCCAACCCGGCAGTCGAGGCGTTCTTGCAGGACTATTCCATCGAAGTGATGCCGCGCACCGCCGAGAAGGTTGAGAATTTCCGCGATCTGCTGCCTGCGGGCACCCGTGTCTATATCGCCCATATCGAGGGCACGCCCATCGAAGACATGGTCGCCACCGCCGCGCGCCTGAACGCTGACGGTTTCAAGGTGATGCCGCACATGCCCGCGCGGATCATCAAGGATAAGGCCACGCTAGAAAACTGGATCGCCATGTATCAGGGCGAGGCTGACGTGAAACAGGCGTTGCTGCTGGCCGGTGGCGTCACAACGCCCCACGGTGATTTCAGCGATTCAATGCAGTTGATGGACACGGGCCTGTTCGACAAACACGGGTTCGAGCGGCTGCACATCGCGGGCCACCCCGAAGGCAACCGCGACATCGACACTGACGGCACCCGCCTGCGGGTCGATGATGCGCTGCGCTGGAAACAGGGGTTCTCTGAACGGACCGACGCCAAAATGGCCATCGCCACGCAATTCGCGTTCGAGGCACAGCCGATCATCGAATGGGCGGACAGTCTAAAGCACGCGGGCATCGACCTGCCGATCCACATCGGTATCGCCGGCCCGGCCAAGCTGCAAACCCTGATCAAATTCGCCATCGCTTGCGGTGTCGGCCCGTCGCTGAAAGTGCTGCAAAAGCGCGCGATGGACGTGACCAAGCTGCTGCTCCCCTACGAGCCGACGGACGTGATCACCGAACTGGCCGCCCACAAGGCTGCCAATCCCGACTTTAACATTACCAATGTGCATTTCTTTCCGCTGGGCGGGATCAAGACGAATGCCAATTGGGCCATTGAAAACGGCGGGGCTTCTGCCCGACCTGCCAGCGCCGTCTAAACGCGCTTAACTGAAAGAAAAACCATGACCAGAACCGTCGTCGAATCCAAAACCAAAACAGCGATCATCGGCTTTGACGAGCCCTTCTGCGTTATCGGAGAACGCATTAACCCCACAGGCCGCAAGATCCTGGCCGAAGAGCTGGAGCGCGACGATTTCAGCCGCGTCGAGGCAGACGCGATTGCGCAGGCCGCTGCCGGTGCCAATATCCTCGATGTGAACTCCGGCGCTGTTTTCTCGAACAAAATGGCCGAAGACCCCCGCTATGCGGATAACAACTTTGTCGAACCCACGTTGATGCGTCAGCTGATCGAAGTCGTGCAGCGTGTGGTTGATATTCCGCTGTGCATCGACAGCTCAGTTCCCGGCGCGCTGGAAAACGGTCTGGCCGCTGCCGAAGGCCGCCCGCTGTTGAACTCGGTCACGGGCGAGGAAGAACGCCTTGAGCTGGTTCTGCCACTGGTCAAGAAATACAACGTGCCAGTCGTGGCGATTTCCAACGATGACACCGGCATTTCCGAAGACCCCGATGTGCGGTTCAACGTCGCCAAAAAGATCGTCGAACGCGCCGCAGATTTCGGCATTCCCGCCCATGACATCGTCGTTGACCCGCTGGTCATGCCGATCGGTGCCATGGCAACCGCTGGCCACCAAGTGTTCACCCTTGTGCGCCGCCTGCGCGAGGAGCTGGGCGTTAACACCACCTGTGGCGCGTCCAACATCAGCTTTGGCCTGCCCAACCGCCACGGCATCAACAACGCGTTCCTGCCAATGGCCATGGGCGCTGGCATGACATCTGCGATCATGAACCCGATCACCCTGCCCGTGAACCAGACCAAAATCGCGGAACATAAGGCGCTGATCATGGCCGCGGGCATCATCCTGCCCGAAGACATCGACGACGAAACATTTGTGACCCTGTTCGGTCTGGGATCAACCAAAGCCACCCCCGGCAAGGAAATGGAAGCCATCCGCGCCGCCAACTTCCTGTACGACCGCGACCCCCATGGCAGCGAGTGGATCAAATTTAACAAAGTCGCCCCCAAAGCCGGCCAAGAAGGCCGCGGCCGCGCAGGCCGTTCGGGCGGACGCCGTCGGGGGTAATATCCTTACGACTTCGGTTTGAGTGAAGAAGCCCCTGATCGACAATAGTCTTTCAGGGGCTTTTTTGTGAATGTCCGACCTTATCCCGAAGGCCCGTCCAGTTCACCGCATCATACGCTCGACCAACCCTGGGGAGACCCTGTTGAGCAACGGTAACAACTTGGCCTTGGCGATCCATATGTCGTCTCGTCCAGCCCGCAAACCCGCGATCACCTCCGCAGCCGCCTGCTTGGCCGAAATTTTGCCCCGTCCGCGGCCTCTGGTCATGTCGGTATCAACCAAGGTCATGATGGCCTCACTAATATGAACATGCGGCGCTTGATCCTTGCATTGATATCGCAAGGCTTTGGTAAACGACCGCATAGCAGCTTTGGTCGCACAATAAACCGGCGATGCGGCCTTGGGTGCAATAGCAAGGCCAGTGCCGATGTTGACGACAGCGGCGTGTTGGTACGACCAAAGCACCGGCAAAAGGCCCACCGTCAGGGCAATTGGGCCATCCATGTTCACGGCAATTTCCTTGCGGGCCAGTGCGGTTAAAGCAGCCGCGTCGCCCGAGAAAAAGTCCATCTCGGTCTGGATGCCCGCGTTGTTGATCAAAATATTTATGGTAGGATGATCCGCGATCACACGTGCGATCAGTCTGTCGACGTCATCAGGCAAAGAAAGATCGGCGGCGATTGTTTTCACGTTTTCAGGGTATCGTAACTGCAGGCTTTGCAGATCCCGAGTATTCCGACCGACGGCCACCACGTTGCAGCCGTGCCCTATCATCTGCTCGGACAGTTCAAGCCCGATACCGCGCGCGCCACCCGTAATCAGTGCGGTGCTGTTTTCTAAATCAAACGTCATTGGCGGCTCCCAAACGGCGTGGTGATTGGCAAAGTCGAATTGATAAGCGGCATGGTGAATTTCCCTTGATACGATATGTGTTCAGTAGATATCTAAGTAATTGCTCACATTCCTCAACTCGCATACCGGATGCCATGAAATCTACGTCGATAAACCCAAGAAAAAGCCCAAAACAAGCCCGTGCGCGGGTGACATTCGACGCGATTCTGGAGGCCGCTACTCGCATTTTGCAGGACGACGGGCTGCGAAAATTCAACACCAACCGCGTCGCAGAGGTGGCGGGCGTAAGCGTCGGGACGCTTTATCAGTACTTCCCTACGAAAGAGGCGATCCTGACCGAGATCATCCGCCAAAAACGGAAGTTGATGCTCGATGCGCTGACGGGAGCGACACAGGATATGGCCCAAGAGCGTTTTGAGGAAACGCTCGACAAACTGTTGCGGGCTGCGGTTGCGCATCAACTTCGATGGCCAAAGCTTGCGCGAACACTTGAATATGCAGAGGCGTTTTTGCCGCTAGAGCACGAAACTGACGCGTTGAAGGTGGCGATTGTTGAGACTGTCGCCGCGTTTCTGGCCCATCATCAACACGACACCCCGGTTCAGACCGCCCGCGATCTGGTCGGTGCCTTGCGCGGCCTGATTGAGAGCGCCGGACTTTCAGGCGAGACCGATCCGGCTGCGATGCTAATCAGGGCCAGAAAGCTGTCGTTGGGCTATCTGCGTTAATCATCGGCGTGAGTATGAGTGCCCTTCGCTCCGTCCTCGCGCAGCGGCGGCGTGACAGATAATTGGCGAAATATTGGGGGAAATGGTGAACCCAGCTGGATTCGAACCAGCGACCTCTGCCTTCGGAGGGCAGCGCTCTATCCAGCTGAGCTAT
>TARA_R110002126_G_scaffold110918_1_pt1 | contig 193399 bp, 178 predicted proteins | sample TARA_R110002126 | Tara Oceans TARA_R110002126 (sample SAMEA4397536) | marine metagenome | biome: Polar Biome; feature: [DCM] deep chlorophyll maximum layer (ENVO:01000326); material: water (ENVO:00002006), including particulate matter (ENVO:01000060) such as... | depth 30 m
AGTTTGTCTTCTTAAGTTGTTAATGAACTTCGCCTCAAAGCGAGAAGTGCATTCTACCTGAACCTCACTGAGAGTCAACGCCTTTTTTCACTTTTTTTGAACTTTATTTATGACCGTATACTGCTCGCTATATTACATACTATATAATGATAAAAATAACGGCCAGCTATATAAGATCTATATATCATCATTAACAACAAATAAATTTCATCATGACCTATACTTAAGTCACAAACTTACTCATAGGTGAATAAACATGGGAATTTTATACGTAGATGGTCATGCTAACCAATTTGATCTTTTTCGAGTACCTCAAATGTTTAGAGACGTCTTTGGAGGCGAAGTATCGTCGACAGCGATGACGTTTAAGAATCCAAAAAAGCCAGAGCTTGCAGAATACTTCTGCATTAAATTAGATGTTGAAGAAATTCATGATTTAGATTCGTTTACCCAATTGAAAATAAATCGTGCACTTAAAAATTTAAAAAACGACGGTAATTTTTTTAAAGAAATCAACGCTCTGAAAACAACATCTGATTTAGATCATATATTCTCACTGCATGAACAATCGGGTACACCCGTAAAAAATCATTCATCTCAAACATCCATGAAAAAAAGAACTTTATGATATTAGAGATGTTGATCCATCTCCCGATTCAACAAAGACTTTAAGCACCGATGATACCGCATCTCCCTATCCTGATAATGACACTCCATCAAATCTCTCTGATAACGAAGATATAGCTAACCCGCTAGACTTTTCCGATGTATAAGGCTCATAATGCCCTTGATTTTACAAAAGGGATTTTAGCTTCATGAAGGCATATAGTCAGGATTTACGCACAAAAGTTATTGAAACTTACAAAGAAGGCTTGTTAAACAGAAAGCAAATTTCAAAATTGTTTAAAGTTTGTTATGACACAGCATGTGACTGGATTCATCGCTACCAAACCACAGGTGATTATAGCTCGAAACAAGGTGTTGGTTGTGGACGAAGAATCAGGTTTGATGACAAGGACTCAATTTTAAATTTCATTGAGAAAAATCCTGATGCTAATGGTATTGAAATACGGGATGCAGTGGCGGCAGAACTACCTATGTCTACGTTTTATGACACGCTTGATCGGCTTGGTATCACGTATAAAAAAAAGAAACCAAGTACAAGCAAAGAAGTGAATCCAGACGAGAGGATTTCATTCAAAAAATAGATACAATCGCACCAGAAAAGCTTGTTTATCTTGATGAAACTGGGTTTGATGACAATATTGTTATGCAATACGGCTGGTCTGGTAAAGGAGAGCGAAGTTATGCGGAGCAATCAGGGTTTAAAAATGAGCGGTTAAGTATTGTTGCCGGCTATGTTTACGGCACGAAAGAATTGCTTGCTCCTTTTGAATTTTCAGGATACATGAACGCAGGATTGTTCAACGCTTGGTTTGAACATATATTCTGTCCTGAATTAAAATCCGGGCAAGTGATTATTTTGGATAATGCTAGCTTCCATAAATCACAAGAACTAGAGGACATGGCTAAGGATGCGGGTTGCTACCTCGTTTTTTTACCGCCTTACTCACCTGATTTAAATCCCATCGAAAAAGTTTGGGCTAATTTTAAGAGGAATCTCCGGCGCATAATAAAAAAATGTGATGATTTTAGGGATGCCATAACCCAATCAATCAGGAAAACTTTGCCGTGTTAGCTATAACTTACCTAATTTCAGATAATACACTCTTACGATCTCCGTCTGAGGTTCGCCTCGTGCTCTAATTTTTACTTTGAGATTCTTTATTTATGTAGCAAAGCCGTCCCTTTTTTATTATTTATTCTGGTAGTTGTTCTTAGCTTCTGCTAGAATGCTTTGCTCACGATGGTGGCCTTTAGGGTATCCTCGCATTGATAGACCGTGAATCCCGTCAGATCCGGAAGGAAGCAGCGGTAATGGTTGATTCAAGTGCCGAAGCATCGCTCTGAAGGCTGCCGCCCACTTATTTAATTCCCTCACAAGAAAGAGTGTGCTTATGAGTTATATCGCACTTGCACGAAAATGGCGGCCTAGAACTTTTTCCGAACTTATCGGCCAAGAGCATGTGACACAAGCCCTGGTTAATTCACTCACACGTGATCGCTTACATCATGCTTATCTTTTTAACGGAACCCGCGGCGTTGGTAAAACAAGTATCGCTCGCCTACTCGCTAAAGCGATTAATTGTGAGCAAGGACCCTCTTCCGAGCCTTGCCTAACATGCGACACCTGTCTTGCCATAGAACAAGGACGTTATATTGATCTTATCGAGATCGATGCGGCATCTAAAACGCGCGTCGAAGATACTCGTGAATTATTAGATAACGTCTCCTATGCCCCAACGCAAGGTCGTTTTAAAGTTTATCTCATTGATGAAGTACACATGCTATCAACGCATAGCTTCAATGCCTTACTTAAAACCCTTGAAGAACCACCTGCGCATGTCAAGTTTTTGCTGGCCACAACCGAACCTCAAAAACTTCCCATGACGGTTTTGTCGCGTTGCTTGCAATTCCATCTTAAACCGTTAGAACCCGCAAAACTACAACAGCACCTCGAACATATTTTAACACAAGAAAACATTACATTTGATTCAGAAGCTCTACAACTTATCGCTAAAGCGGCTCAAGGTAGTGTTCGTGATGCACTCAGCCTCCTTGATCAAATGATTGCTCTGAGCGATAGTTCAATACAAACCGATGCTGTAAAAAATGCTCTGGGGTACACCCATATCGATTATACGCAGAAGCTACTTCAGGCACTGAGTTCAAATAATGCATCTGAACTATTAACTCTTAGCCAGCGTATTGCAAAAGAAGGAGGTCAATATCAATATGTACTTGACGAACTTCTCACTCAGCTTCACCAACTCAGTATATTACAGGCCGTACCAAGCGCCGCATCCACGATTTTAGCTGCGCCAGAACTGCTAAAACTCAGCACAAGCTTTACCCCCGAAGATACACAGCTGTTATATCAAATTGCCCTTAAAGGCTCTCAAGATCTATCACTTGCACCAACACTGGCGATTGGCTTTGAAATGACATTGCTACGTATGCATACGTTTAGACCCGCCTCTGCAGTAGCAACACCACCTCTTGCCTATGAAAAATCAATCAAGCCAGCACCAGCACCAGCACCAGCACCAGCACCTAGTATAAAACAGCCAAGAGCAGAAGCACCTAACACTCAAACAACAAACCAGCCCATAACCCAAAGAAAATCGAATGCTTGGGCCGATATCATTCCTAATCTCAAGCTTACAGGTCTTGCCTTAAATGCAGCGCAAAATGCTGAGTTCACGCTTCAATCCAATAATACAGCCCATTTGCGTGTTGGAAAAAATCACCGCCCGCTATTTACTGCCAACGTACTTGAAAAGCTGGAAGGCGCTCTGACTCGTTATTATGAAAAACCGATTAAAATAGCTTTGCAAAACGATGAACAACAACCCGATTCACCGGCAGAGCAACACCGATTACAAAAAGCTTCTGAACGACAAGCAGCTGATAAAAAGCTCGATGCTGATCCTGCATTTCAACACCTACAAGATATATTTCCATCAGAATAGCAGAAATAGATTATGGGTTTTATAAAAGATGTCCTATAATCAAAACTAAGATTAAATATTAATGTTATAAAAAGCGAGGTTATTATTATGGTAGATTTAGGTCAAAATATCGGAAATTTGGTTAAAGAAGCTCAAAAAATGCAAGAGCGCATGCAAAAAGCACAGCAAGAACTGGGTGATTTGATTGTTGAAGGACGCTCTGGTGGCGATATGGTTATGCTTAAATTGAATGGTCGACACCAAATGCTTGATTTACGTATCAAGCCGACCGCAATGGACGAAGATACAGAGTTTTTAAGTGAGCTGATTATTGCTGCCTACAACGATGCACTGAAAAAAATCGAAGATGGTTCCAAGCGAAAAATTCAGTCACTGACAGAAGGTCTAAATATTCCAACGGATCTTATGGAAAAAATGAAAAAAGAAGGCAACAAAGACGACGATAAAGCGTAATAGATAGCGCATGGATACTCTATCTGTCTTAATCGATGCACTCCGTTGCCTACCCGGTGTTGGGCCCAAGTCGGCCCAACGGATAGCCTATCATCTATTACAACACCAACGCCCCCGTGGACTTCATCTAGCAACAAGCTTGAGTGAGGCCATGCAAACGGTTAAGCATTGTACGCAATGCAATAACTACACCGATCATTTATTATGCGCCCTTTGCCAGAATTCAGCACGCGAACAAACAACCCTCTGCGTTGTCGAATCACCTGCGGACGTTCTTGCTATAGAGCAAAGCCATGCTTATCAAGGTTTATATTATGTTCTGATGGGAAAAATTTCGCCACTTGATGGCATCGGCCCTGAAGATATCGCGTTAGATGGACTCATAGCACGTGTGACCGAAAGCCATATCAGCGAAGTTATTCTAGCCTTAAGCCCTTCTGTTGAGGGCCAAACGACCATTCATTACATTCAAACGTTACTTCGATCGTGCGGCATTACCATAAGCCAACCGGCTCATGGAATTCCTGTCGGTGGCGAATTAGAGTTTTTAGATGGTCATACGATTAGCCGTGCGCTCAATAATCGTGGAGCCCTTCATTTACTCGAAGAAACTAATGCTCGCGCTTTTTCACACACTGAATAATACGAACACTTTTCACCATATGATTACCTACTTTTAACACTTCTATCTGATAACCATCAAGTAATAAACAACAACTCGCCGGTGGTATATAGCCTAAATATTCAATAATTAAACCACTCAAGGTTCGTGGCCCCATAGCGGGCAATTGCCAACCCAAAGCTTTATTTAAATACCTCAACGTAATACTTGCATCAACAATATGTGAACCATCGATTTGAGGGTAAATATCTTTACTGAATGCGGCAATATCTGTTGTAAACTCACCCACAACTTCCTCTAAAATATCTTCCATCGTCACCAATCCCTGAAGATCGCCGTACTCATCCACCACAAAACCACTGCGACGTTTAATTTTTTGAAAGTTCAATAGCTGCACGTTTAATAATGTCGCTTCAGGAATAAAATAAGCAGGTTCAATTGCATTGGAAATACTTTCAGGACTTAGATCTTCTTCAAGAATAAGATTAAGCACACGACGTAAATGCACAATACCCAGTAAATTATCAAGACTCCCACGGTATACGGGTAAACGCGTGTGTTGCGCTGTTTCCAGTAACTCAAGCACTGTCTGCCATGGTAAATTGAGATCTAAACCTACAATTTCACTTTTAGGAACCATGATATCTTCAACACAAGCCTGTTCAAGCTCAAGCAAACTAATCAACATGCCTTTATGCTCGCTAGGAAGCAAGCTGCCCGCTTCGTGCATCACCAAGCGCAACTCTTCACTCGAGATCACTTCTTTTTGAATATGCTTCAATGAAATCCCAAAAATTTTTAAAATAAGCTGTGCCATCCAACTAATCATACGAACCAAAGGCGCAAATAAGACTTGGAACACGGACAACAACCACGCACAAGCAAAAGCAACGCGCTGAGAATACAGAGCAGCCAACGTTTTAGGTGTCATTTCAGAAAAAACGAGAATCGCAAGTGTTAAAATCCCTGTCGCAATTGCAACACCTCGATCTCCCGATAAACGTTGACCGATCAATGTGCTGATCATGGAGGCGACGATGTTAGCTATTGTGTTTCCGATAAGCACAACCCCAAGAAAGCGATCAGGATGCTTTAAAAGTTTATTGATTCGCAGCGCTTGTTTATTTTTTTTCTTAACCAGATGCCTCAAACGGTAGCGATTGAGTGACATCACACCAATTTCAGCAGCTGAAAAAAATGCTGAAATAAACACTAAAAAAATCACAGCGATAACTAATGTCGATAATGAAACAGACACCGTAGGTTCCTTATATAAAGCAATAAAGCATTCATGGTATAGTATGGAGCTATTCTGATCCATCAAGAAACAAGACAGCTGAGGATAATCATGTTTGAAAATTTAACAAAACATCTAACCGAATCGATCAAACACCTAGGTGGGCAACGGCGCTTTACCGAAGACAACATGAAGCCTGTATTACGTGAAGTACGCTTAGCCTTACTTGAAGCAGATGTCGCACTCCCCGTGGTTAAAGCCTTTGCTGAAACGATTCGAGAAAAAGCACTCGGCCTTGTGGTGACTCCCCAACTCAAACCCGATCAAGCTTTAATTAAATTAGTCCATGATGAGCTTGTAGCCTTGATGGGCAGCTCTCGTAGTGAATTGAACTTCAAAACCGAACCACCTGCTGTTTTTCTGATGGCTGGTTTACAGGGTTCAGGAAAAACAACCAGCTCAGCAAAACTCGCCAAGCATTTAAAAAACGTCGAAAATAAAAAAGTCATGCTGGTGAGTGTCGATATCTATCGACCGGCTGCAATGGATCAACTCGAAGTTCTTGCGAAAGAACTTGATGTTCCATTTTTTAAAGCAGAAGCAAAAGAATCACCCCTCAAAATTGCAAAAAAAGCACTTGCCCACGCTAAAAAGCAATTTATCGATGTTTTAATCATCGATACTGCTGGGCGCTTGCATGTTGATCACGACATGATGGATGAGATTAAATCACTTCATAAAGCGACCACTCCCACAGAAACCCTTTTTGTTGTCGACAGTATGACAGGACAAGATGCCGCGCAAACAGCCAAAGCATTTCATGAAGCGCTGCCATTAACCGGTGTTATTTTAACCAAAACCGACGGTGATGCACGTGGCGGTGCTGCACTCTCTATACGGCAAATCACAGGCCAACCTATTAAATTTATGGGTTCAGGCGAAAAAATTGATGCGCTCGAGCCGTTTCATCCTGAACGTGTCGCATCACGTATCATCGGTATGGGCGATGTTTTGAGCTTGATTGAAGAAGTCGAACAAAAAACCGATAAAAAAACCCAAGATAAGCTCACAAAAAAACTAAAAAAAGGCCGTGGATTTGATCTGAACGACTTTAAACAGCAATTACTCCAAATGAATCAAATGGGTGGTGTATCTGGCATGATGTCGAAACTGCCGGGTATGAAAATGCCTGCTCATGCAGGTTCGGAAGAAGCTGCTGAAAAAACCATGAAACAAACAGTCGCCATCATTAACTCCATGACACCTAAAGAACGCCGTATTCCCAAGTTAATCATCGGGTCACGTAAACGACGCATCGCGATGGGCTCCGGCACACAAATACAAGATGTTAATCGCTTACTCAAACAATTTGAACAAATGCAAAAAATGATGAAGAAATTTAATAAACCCGGGGCCATGAAACAAATGATGCGCGGAATGGGTGGCATGCCTGGCATGAATGGTGGGCTACCAGGGGGATTTTAAACAAAAACACAATATTTTCATTAAGGCCTTCCTTTGTCTCGTTAATTTTCGTACAATGAACGCCATTTTTAGGTCATTACACTTAATTTATCATAGAGGAAAACCATGGTTGTTATCCGTTTAGCACGTGCAGGCGCCAAGAAACGCCCTTTTTATCACATCGTTGTTACTGACAGCCGACGTCGTCGCGACAGTAATCATATCGAACGTATCGGTTATTTTAACCCGGTTGCACGTGGACAAGAAGTTTCTTTGCATTTAGAAACCGAACGTCTTACACATTGGAAAGGTGTTGGTGCACAATTATCTGACCGTGTGCAATTCTTAGTAAGAAGCATGGCTAAAAACGTTGCGACCAAAGAAGCTACACCAAAAGAAGATAAAGCAGCTTAATACCGATGCCTGAGTTAGAGCTTGAACATGTTGTCGTTGGTAAATTTGGACGTCCGCAAGGAATCAAAGGGCTTGTGCGTGTTACATCATTCACCGAGCCCCGTGAAAACGTGCTGGACTATCCCCATTGGTTTATGCAAGTACGTGGCGTATGGCATGAAATAAAGCATACACACGATAGCATCATGCCGCAGCACCTCGTAACCCGTATCGACGGCTACACGACGCGTGAGCAAGTTGCTGAGTTAACGAACGCACCGATTGCTGTATCCAAGAAGGCCTTACCTCCCCTTAAAAGCGGAGAGTTTTATTGGCATCAGCTGGTTGGCATGCAAGTCGTTCATGAGCAAGGGCTGGTTCTCGGCACGGTTGAGTCTCTCTTTGCGACTGGCTCCAATGATGTGCTCGTTGTTGTTGGTGAAAAACGACGATTGATCCCTTATCTTATGGATGATGTTATTCAAACGATAAATACAGACAGTGGCATCATCACCGTCTGCTGGGATGTGGATTTTTAATATCATGCTACATCTTGGTGTCATCAGTGTGATGCCCGACATGTTTACCCCGTTAAGTCAGGGAGTTGTTGGACGAGCACTGAAAGATAAACTGGTTCAGGTGGATTATTGGAATCCACGTGACTATGCACCGCTACCTCACCGACGGGTTGATGATAAACCTTACGGTGGTGGACCTGGCATGGTGATGAGTTACCCACCGTTGCATCAAGCAATTGTGGAAGCGCGTCATGTGCTAGGAGCAGCATGCAAAACTGTTTATTTAAGCCCGCAGGGCCGATGCATAAAACAAGCTGAGCTGAAACAGCTGGCTTTAGATAAACAACCGATTCTTTTTATAGCCGGTCGCTTTGAAGGAATTGACGAACGTATTATCACTGAAGATGTTGACGAAGAGTGGTCACTCGGTGATTTTGTGTTAAGCGGTGGTGAACTCGCTGCGATGGTTTTTATTGATGCTCTCGCACGCTTAGTTCCGGGTTGCCTTGGACACCCCGGCTCAGCACAGCAAGACTCATTCATGGACGGTCTATTAGATCATCCACAATATACCCGTCCCGAATGCGTGGATGGACAGAACGTGCCCGATGTTTTATTAGGCGGCAATCATGCTGCAATTAAACACTGGCGAAAAAAACAAGCTTTAGGCCAAACTTGGATAAAGCGACCGGATCTGCTCGAGCAGCTTCGGTTAACTGACGACGACAAGCAATTGCTTGCCGAGTTTAAACAAGAGCACGGCTCGTCTTTTAACGCAGACGACCGATTTGAGGAGTGAGTCATGAGTAACGTGATCGATGCGATCAACGCTGAGCAAATGCAAGGCAAAACGATCCCAGACTTTGGCCCAGGCGATACCGTTCTGGTTCAAGTTAAAGTAAAAGAAGGCAGCCGTGAACGTCTTCAAGCATTCGAAGGTGTGGTCATTGCACGACGAAATCGTGGCTTAAACTCTGCGTTTACCGTCCGCAAAATTTCACATAACGTGGGTGTGGAACGCGTATTCCAACTTTATAGCCCTGTTGTTGACAGCATCACGGTTAAACGTCGTGGTGATGTACGTCGTGCTAAATTGTACTATCTTCGTAAACTTTCTGGTCGCGCTGCACGTATTCGTGAAAAGCTTCCACAAAGAAAACAATCATAATCTACACAGATTAAGATAGATCCTCGCGGTCTTAGGCCGCGGGGAACTCTACATCTTCGCTATACTTGCATTTCATACCTAAAATCACCTATCCTACTCTGATGCATGCCATCGAAATACAAAATCTTTGTAAAACCTATGAGAGTGGTGTTAAAGCCTTAGACGGCATTAACCTCACGATACAAACAGGTGACTTTTTTGCCCTGCTCGGCGCCAATGGAGCCGGAAAATCAACCACCATAGGTCTAATCACATCCTTGCTCACCAAAACATCAGGTTCTATTTTAATCTGTGGTGTTGATTTAGATAAAAATCCTACAGAAGCCAAACAACATTTAGGCTTAGTACCCCAAGAAATTAATTTAAATATTTTTGAGACCAGCGAGCAAACCTTGCTAAATCAAGCAGGTTACTACGGCATACCCCGTGCCGAAGCAGGTATACAAGCGACGAATTTACTCAAACAACTCGGTTTGTGGGATAAGCGTCACAGCATTATCAGGCACCTATCAGGAGGTATGAAGCGCCGCCTCATGATTGCACGTGCGCTCATGCATAAACCTCGCGTACTCATCTTAGATGAGCCCACAGCAGGTGTAGACATCGAAATCCGTCGTAGCATGTGGGATTTTTTAGCTCGAACCAACGCTGAAGGCACAACGATCATTCTCACTACACATTACCTGGAAGAAGCCGAGCAGCTCTGTAAAAACATTGCCATCATCGATAAAGGCAAGCTTATTGAAAACACATCGACCAAAGCATTATTAGGTACATTGCAGTATCAGACCTATATTTTTACGACACAGCTCCCTATCGATATATTACCCGACTTAGAACCTTGGAACTCAAGTAAACTCGATCCACATACATTCGAACTTCGTGTCGATAGCCAACATTCGCTCAACGACGTGTTCGCCCGTCTTGACCAACACGGCATTTGTATTCAAAGTTTACGCAACAAGACCAACCGTTTAGAAGAACTATTTTTGGATCTTATTCATCATGGTCATTAATCACCAAATATATTGCCAAACCATTGCCCTATACACCATTGTCCGTCGTGAAATGGTACGCATGCTTCGCATTTCAACGCAAACCTTTTTACCCCCGGTTATCACAACCACACTTTATTTTTTAATTTTTGGCTCCGTCATCGGTGATCGTATTGGTCCTGTAGCAAATTATCCGTACACTACGTTTATTGCTCCTGGGCTTATTATCATGGGTGTGATTACGAATGCGTATTCCAACGTCGCGACCTCGCTGTTTAGTATGCGATTTCAACGAAGCATCGAAGAATTACTTGTAAGCCCTATGCACTGGGGCATCATGCTCTCCGGTTTTATTCTTGGCGGTATGATACGTGGGCTACTTGTTGCTTTTTTAATTACTGTTTCTTCATCTTTTTTTATTGAACTGGATGTATTCAGGCATCTACCGATAGCTTTTCTTGTGATACTTCTGGTGTCCTTGATTTTTTCAATGGCGGGCTTTATTAACGCCATGCTCGCCCGTACATTTGATGATGTCGCCTTTGTGCCGGCATTTATACTCACACCCATGATTTATCTGGGTGGTGTTTTTTACGCAACCAGTATGCTGCCTTTGATATGGCAGAAAGCAACGCTTTTCAATCCTATTTATTATATGGTACATGCACTCAGGCATGTCATGCTTGGTACCGGAGAGAGCGTATCAAGAGATTTAATCATAATGACTGTTATATTACTTGGATTATTAATAACAGCAGCGGTGCTGATTAAGAAAGGCATTGGGCTTCGAGAATAGTGTATTTTAAATTTGAAAATAAAAAAATAGACAGCGCGATCACAACAGTCCGACTTTAAATATGGACGCCTCGGACATGCTTTTGGCTTCTTGGTAACATCCCAAGCTTGCTCACCACATGTGCAACCTGGCCTCCCAGGACAAAGATATTGGCTGCGCAATCTGTACTGCCTACATATAAACTATAGACCATGTTTTTATATTTTGCCAACAAGAAAGTAAATATTTATTCTGAACATCAAAAGACTAAGGATTTTTATTTGTACCCACACCATGCTCGTGATCATCGTCATCATGGTCTGCGTCTTTTAAGGGCTTTAATTTTTCACTTAAATCACTTTGAATTTTGGATAAACCTTGCCGCTCTTTCGCTTTAGCAAATAAGTTAAGTCCTACTGCCATGCCACTACCACCAACGACACCACCAACCACGGCACCAACAATACTCGTAAGGCCTACAGCGAGAATAATTGCACCCAGTGAAAACATAAGCACGCCAAGAGCTTGCATACGTATTGACGGATAATTCTTAACATGTGTTGCATGTTCTTGATACTCTTCAACGCTTATTTCACATTTCAAAACACGTTCAGTCTGTAAAATCGAATCACGCGCCTGTTCTTTTTCTTTTGTACTCCCCGCTTGCAGAGCCGCTTGCAATTCAGTTGCAAGAAGCTTTACTTGACTTCGAATCTTTTCAGGATTTTTTGTATTATCAATATAGGCAAAAAGTGCTTGCAATTCACCGCTCATAACCACTTCAAAATCGCGTCCTATTCCAATTTGTGTGCTCCTATCAGGAAGAAATATCTCAGGACAAAGTTTATGTTTAATTTGACTTAATTGCTCTTCCGAGATCTTGTATATATCTTGAATTTTCTCAATGCATGGGCTTAAATCAGGGTGATCTAACTCATATTTCCAAGGTATTTTCATGAGCTCTTGATTCTCACGTAAGAAATGCCAATGCGCCATGCCTGAAGCCGTAACAAAGGCAAGTCGCACAAGCTCTTTCATGTCCTGAATAGGCTCCTTAAGTTCTGAACTTTTATTTGAAAGCTCATAGAGCTTTTCCATAACGTTAATACAACGGATTAACGTTTGATGCTTCATCATGGGTGGTTTATTGAGCTCTAGAACTTCTGGTATAAGTCCTTGAAGCGCTTCATGTTCAAAGCATGCTAATGACAGTGATCTTTCATGTGCCATACGTTTAGGGCGCCTTAAGGTGGCTTTAATAACGCCCATCAATTGCTCAATACCTTCGTTGAGTCCCTCAGAGGGCTCATCAAGCACAGGACTTTCAGCCAGCTTATCAAGTTTATTAAGTAATTGATGACACAAGATAATTTCGTTTCTTTCTTTATCTATTTCTTTTTTTACTTTGTACTCATCTAAAGTTAAATTAACGGTACTAGCCCTTAATTTAAAAATTTTATTTTTTAAAACATCACGTGCTGTGAGTTTTTTTGGTGGCTCCTCTTTCTTTTGTATTATTTGTTCATCACTGGGGATTTCTGGCAAACCACCTTCATTACTCATCTCGTCAGTGGAGGCTTCAGTTATGGTGAGAGATTCTTTATCAGTCAAATCTTCTGTTGTAGCAAGGGATTCAGTTTTTTCTTGCTTATCAGCATTCAAAATTGATTTGAAAATCATGATAGACGCTTCGAGTGATTCGAGTTCTTTGGATTTTTTTTTGAAAAATAATTTTTGTTGCTTATTTTTGTTAATGATTGAATCTTTGCTAGTTAAGATTTCCTTGAGCAAATTTAAACATTTCTGTAATTTTTTTTCATCTTCTTTTTCGCAAACCTGCCTGAATTTCAGAACCAATGATTCAAAACTAACTTTGAAATTAGGGGAGGTTCCAGCTTCACGATTGGAAAATGCAAGTTCTAACAGTTGCTTCTCAAAGAGCATTTCCTTTTTAGAGTACATATGAACGTCCATAATTTCTTCTGCTGGGTACCCAGACAGCCCTATGATCGCTTGAGCTAATATCATCTGCTCGAGTTCTGATGATGTTAGCAAAAGTGAAAATGCTCCGATTATTCTATCATCTGTCTTGAGTAGTTCTGGCCGTGTTAACACATGACTTATTAAAGAAATCAACCTATCTAAAGGCGGAATCATATTATCTCTTTCTTGCGCCTCCAGCTCTAATATCCCATTAAAAGAACAAAGAACGTCTCGTCGAGCTTGATTTTGAGCGTCCGTATATCCTTTTTTTAAGTATCGTGCATCTTGCGTTGGATGGTCCGGGTCTAAATAACGTTTTAAGTTATTAACTTTCTCTTTAAGCTTTGGGTCCAAGTGTTCTAAATTTACGAAAGGCATAATAAGCTCTTAAAACAATCGCCATACGATTAAATATAGACCATTAAATGCAAATTAACACCCAAAAGTTTTTTTTAAACCATTAGGTCAGAAGGGACTTCTTGGCATTCGATCATAATTATTTATCAATACATCATAAAAACACCTATAATTTGATATTTTTAATTCCCAGATCTTAAAAACGCCCCATCTTTTTATGATCCTGTAGATGAACAACTTGAAATCAGCGCGAAAATTCGATAAAATCTCCCACTTTGTCAGAACCAGTGTTTGATTAAGCACTGTCAGGTAAGCTTTGGAGAAGAATCATGTATGCGGTGATAAAAACAGGCGGTAAACAATACCGCGTTAAAACAGGTGACGTACTCAAGATAGAACAGCTTCCTGTTGAAGCTGGAAGTGAGCTCGATTTTTCCGAAGTACTTATGATCACTGACGGTGAAAACAGTACGGTAGGAACACCATTAATACCTCAGGCCCTGGTTAAAGCGAAAGTTTTATCTCAAGGTCGTCATAAGAAAATTAAAATCATTAAATTTCGACGTCGTAAACACCATATGAAACAAATGGGTCACCGTCAAAATTATACCGAAGTAGAAATTACGTCAATTAACAAGTAAGAAGAAGAGGGTAGCACTACCATGGCAACTAAAAAAGCAGGCGGAAGTACCCGCAACGGCCGCGATTCCAAGCCAAAGTACCTTGGCGTAAAACGGTATGGCGGCCAACGTGTTAATGCTGGCGAAATCTTAATTCGTCAACGCGGCACACGCGTTCACGCAGGTGTAGGTGTAGGTTTAGGTCGAGACCATACGCTTTATGCTTTAACGACTGGCATCGTACGTTTCATTAAGAAAGGCCCTAAAAGCCGTCAGTTCGTTGTGATTGATCCCATTGCAGTGGATGCAAACTAACTTTAGGTTGCGAAACGCTGTATGAAATTCGTCGATGAAGCAATTATTTTCGTCCATTCAGGACGAGGCGGAGATGGCTGCTTAAGCTTTCGACGTGAAAAATACATCCCCCGTGGCGGCCCTAATGGCGGCGACGGCGGTGATGGCGGCAGCGTATACCTTCGCGCCACATCGGGATTAAATACGCTGGTTGATTTTCGCCATCAGCGTCGCCATAAAGCGGAATCTGGTCAACAAGGCATGGGAAGCGATTGCACAGGCAAAGCTGGCAGTGACCTTATCGTTGACGTTCCTATTGGTACCATTGTTTATGATGCCGACACAGGTGAATGCTTAGGTGATATTCGACTCGAAGACGAACGTTTACTTGTAGCCCAAGGTGGGTTTCATGGTCTAGGCAATGCCCGCTTCAAAAGCAGCATCAACCGAGCACCACGACAAACAAGTAACGGCTCACCTGCAGAAGTGCGAACACTCAAGCTTGAGCTTCGCGTACTTGCCGATGTAGGCTTGCTTGGTTTACCCAATGCAGGAAAATCAACCCTTCTTCGATCAGTATCCAGTGCACAGCCTAAAGTCGCTGATTATCCGTTCACAACACTTCACCCATCCCTTGGGGTTGTGAGTGTATCGAATCATCAAAGCTTTGTCATGGCTGACATTCCCGGCCTAATCGAAGGTGCATCAACAGGTGCTGGCCTCGGCCATCAATTTTTAAAACACTTGGGTCGAACCTCGGTTTTGCTTCATCTTGTTGATATATCTCCTCGTGAAGGATATTGCCCTGTTGATGCCGTAAAAACCATTGTAAACGAACTTAAAACTTACGACGCTGATCTGCTTAATAAACCACGTTGGCTTGTGATCAATAAAGTCGATTGCTTTCCTGATGATGAATCACGAGATCAGGCCATAAAAGCACTGTTAGATGGACTTGAATGGACTGGACCCTACTTTATAATTTCAGCACTATCACGTGATGGCACGCAAATTTTATGCCACGAAATCATGAGCTTGATTAATCAAATCAAAGATGCGGAAACTTAACCACTCGGCTGCGGTATGCGTGGCCCAGGGGCCAATGCGGGGTAAGGTGTAACGCTCTTCCCCCTGCTGCGTACCCAAACGATACGTAAGCACCACATCTGAGCTTCCCACGTGTGACACACCCTGCCAATAAGCCTCCATACCCGATGCATGAAAATAACACCTTGTGGAATCATCATCATGCTCTCTAAACGAAAGATAAGCATGATTATTAGGGTTTTGTAGCAAGCTTTGTAAAATGCCCCCTGTTGTCTCATCAAACACCGTAGCCTTTAGCTTTTGGCATTCAAACAACATCGATAATTGTGCAGATGCCGTGTGTTCTGTCGACGCAATAAGATAAGCCGCAACCAAAGGTTTAATTATCTTACGCACGTCCTCTACAACGTGTTTTTCACATCGAACTTTAAACATTAAATAAGGCATTTCTAAACAATAACCAAGCTGACACGGTATATTAACTAAAGCATGCTCTAAAACTTGAGCGATTTGTCCTTCCGCCACACCAAACAAACGCCACGTGAGTATTTCTTTTTCACTCGCAATCATTAATTTTTGTAATAAAGGTAAAGCATACGTTTGAAACATAGGCATGCATTCGTTGGGCGGACCAGGCAATATAATAAACAATCGCTTATCTTGTTGATAAGCACAGCCCATGGCTGTTCCGTTAGGATTAGGAAATAACGTTGCTTCTTTAGGAAAAAGCGCCTGTTGACGATTGCCATCATCCATCAAAAGCTTTGCCCGCTTAAGACGTGTCTCAACATGCAACAATGCATCTGCATACTCAATAAGTGCTTGGTTAAGATATCGAGCCAAAGCAAAGCGCGTACGATCGTCTGAAGTAGGTCCTAAACCACCGGTTATAATCATCACCTGATGTTTATGCCCTAAAAATTCTAATGCATCAACCAACTCGTGTTGTTTATCACCACAGACCACGTGCATGCCAATAGACATGCCTTCAGAACTCAGAATCTTTGCAATCACCTGAGTTGAGGTATTCAGCGTATCACCGTGCGTTAACTCATCCCCTGTTGCAAGCAACCCTATGGTCATCCACGTACACCTTATATTAAATTATTTTTGGAATATGCGCGTCTAACCATGTCACCAACGCATGTCGTACTGCAGATGTAGCTTGATCTAAACTTTGTATACAAATAAACAAAATACGTGAATTGCGATGTGCTCGAGCTAATCTTGATTGAATCTTAGGCCATGCATGATGCGTTGTATGCACGCTTACAGCCTGTAGGGCATTATTAATCACGAGATGCTTATCTCTCAAGCCCAAATGATACACCAATGAAATACTCCAAAACTGCCCTGGAGAGCGTACACGATCATGTAAGTTTTTTAAAATAATATCTGGGTGAGCTTCAAAATAATCAGCAAACACCTGCTTAACAAGTGGAAACGGAACATGAGGTAAGTGTAAAAATTTATGTGTGTAACCTGCAAGTTTTGCGCTATTTTCTTGATATTGACGATGAGGAGCAATCGGTTTCGATGAAAAATACGTCCTCCATTTATGTGCGTGCTGTGTTTTCCACATACCACGCACCACCGGCAAGCCTTCAAGAAAAAAATCAGTCGGCTCAACAGGCCTCAATAAGGCGCAGTCATCGTTTAAATAAATAAATTGCTCCGACAAACCTGGAATGCGCCACAACATCGACTCAATACTTAAGCTATTAAACGTCGGTAAATATTCTTCAAAATTTTTGAAAATTTCACGATGATCAATGATTTTAATTCGATCCTCATACGAAGTGCCTTGCAATGCCGTGATGATGGAAGGCACTTGACCATCAGTTACAACATAAATCGTCCGTAACCAAGGAGCAAAGTGAAGCAACGAACGTAAGCAATAATTAATTTCACCTGAAGAATTAAAACGGGTTGGAGCCACTGAGTCATCAGATGGCGTATCTTTATAAATAGATTTTAAATAGGTTTGACGTTTTTTAATATGCAAAACATCTGAGCCATCCACCCAGGTTACAACCGCATCAACAACCACCAAGGCGTTCCTTACGTTATTACGGCAACAACGCTTCAAAGGAAACTGCTGCCTTAAGTATTGTACACCAAAAGCAGCAATAAAATATTATTCTTGTGTAGCCGCATCTTCCATAGCTTCAGTAGATGGTTGCGCTGAGGTCATATCTGTAGCCGCAGGAGATACCATTTGCTCCTGTGCTTGAGTCTGCATATCATCAGCTTGCACTTCAGGTTTTGGGGCTGCATTATCACCACATGCACTGATCATAAGAGCCATCATTCCTGTGGCAGCTATCATAGCTAAACGTTTCATTACCTTCTCCATGTTATTAAATAAACAGTTCACTTCTTCAGTTTAGCAAAATATCAAGCGAAAGAAAGCTATCAAGCGAACTCAATTAGCATAGTTTCGATGATCCCGTTATACTGAACAGCTTTTTAACATAACAGGTTCTTTTTTCGTGAAAGCATGGTCCTCTGAAAAAATATCTACCTTGGCACTTATTCTGCTGATTACAGGTGCTATCGATAGCATCCGCAATTTACCCGCAGCCGCCCTATTTGGCCCCAAGCTTATTTTCTTTTTCTTACTTGGCGCACTAATATTTTTAATTCCTATCGCACTTATTTCAGCGGAACTCGCCTCCACCTGGCCTGATGAAGAAGGAGGGGTATACAGTTGGGTTAAGCATGCGTTTGGTGACACCATGGCATTTTTTACGATCTGGCTCCAATGGATTAACACCCTCGTCTGGTACCCAACCATCTTGTCTTTTATTGCGGGCACACTTGCCTACTTAGTTAATCCCGCGCTCGCACATAACAAAGCTTATCTTATTACAGTCATTCTTCTTGTTTTTTGGTCTTTGACATTATTGGGCCTCAAAGGATTAAAAGCATCAACTGCGTTTGCAAGCTTTTGCGCCATCGTCGGCATGATAATTCCCATGGGAATTATTATTGCCCTTGCCATCATTTGGTTATCCCAAGGCCATCATCTCGCCATTGATTTAAGCCCAAAACACCTGATTCCTCACTGGAGTGACACGCAATCATGGGGTTCGCTCACCGCGATTGTTACATCCTTTCTTGGAATGGAACTTGCTGCTGTTCATGTTCGAAACGTCAGAAACCCACAAAAGAACTTTCCTCGTGCCATGTTGGTTTCTGTCATCTTAATTTTAACAACCATGATTTTGGGCTCACTCGCCATTGCTTTTGTGCTCCCACAAGAAAAAATTAGTTTAGTCCAAGGGGTCATGCAAGCCTTCAATAATTTCTTCGAAGTCTACCACTTAACAGCGATCATGCCCGTGGTTATTATTATGCTCCTGTTAGGCAGCTTAGGAGGTATGGTTAATTGGATTATATCGCCCGCCAAAGGCTTGCTACTCGCCGCCGACCAAGGCTTTTTACCACCGTGGCTGTACCGCCTCAACAAGCACGGTATTGCCTCACGCATTTTGATACTACAAGCCGTGCTTGTTACGGTTCTATGCAGCGGTTTTTTCTTGCTGCCTTCGATTAATTCGATTTATTGGTTGTTCACCGCGCTCAGCACCGAACTCTACCTAGTGATGTATGTATTTTTATTTATTGCAGCGTTCAAATTAAAGAAAAAATACCTCAGTCGTCCTCGGCATTTTTCTGTGCCAGGCGGACGCATCGGTTACTATGCGACCTGCGTGCTTGGTCTGGTTGGTTGCTTAATTAGCTTAGTCGTTGGATTTTTTCCGCCCGAAGAGAGTCTTGATATGGGTGGAACACTTCAGTTTCGCCTCATCTTTGCCTGCGGAATTATGCTCATGATGCTCCCCGCAGGGCTTTTATATCTTTATCGACAAAAACGTTTATCTAAATAAGACTGTAGGCCTTGGTGCACCGCTTCAAGGCTTCGGTTACTCATCACCAGCAAAGCATCACCTGTGTGCGCCTCGGAACCCACCGCCTCAACTAACGCATCAACCGAATCAAACATGCACCACGTTTTAGGATAAGTATTCAGTCGCCCTTCCGAGCGCTCAGCATCACGATTTAAAACATACACTCGATCAGCCTCACTGAGCGCCTCAATCGGTCGCGTACCGTGTACCCCTGTTCGCATACTGTAAGACGCAAACTCAACAATTGCTAGAACACGCGCATGCGTATCACGCAGTTTAATCGCAGCCACTGTTTTTCCCATAGCGGTTGGGTGATGTGCAAAATCATCATAGAGCTTCATGCCATAGGCATCCATTCGCAGCTCAAGCCGGCGCTTCACCGGTGAAAATTGCTCGAGTGCACGTGCCGCAACGTCCGGACGAACACCTGCATGGGCACTCGCCGCCAAGGCAGCCAAAGCATTCTCAATATTAAATTGGCCCATTAAACCCCATTTAATATCTGCTACAAGCTCGTCATGATAAAATATTTGAAAATGCTCACCCGATGCATCGAGTAATTCTGCGCGCCACACAGCACGTCCTGAACATGCCATCGTTGATGTATGACTGAACGCGCCTCTTGCCATAACCTCATTTAAAGCCTCATCATCTCGCGGATGAAGTACTTGCCCTTTTGATGGAATCGTCTTTAAAAAATAATGCATTTGCTGCTGAATCGCAGCAAGATCAGCATAAATATCCGCGTGATCAAACTCCAGATTATTGATAATTGCACACTCAGGACGATAATGCATAAACTTTGGTCGTTTATCAAAAAATGCACTATCATACTCATCGGCTTCTATCACAAACCACGCACCCTCACCAAGACGCGCACTTGTTTCAAAGTTTGTTGCTACACCACCGATTAAAAAACCCGGTTTTAAATCAGCTTGCTCCAGAATAAAGGCCAACATGGATGTCACCGTTGTTTTACCATGCGTACCTGCAACAGCAATCACCTGATAACGTGACAAAATATTTTCAGCAAGCCACTGAGGTCCTGATATATAAGACTTGCCAGCATTCATCACAGCCTCCATAACAGGCATACCACGGCTTACAGCATTACCAACCACCACGCAGTCCGCTCGTAAAGCATCCACCTCATCAACATAACCCTCAGTCCAAACAATACCCTTGGCTTCTAAAAGCGTACTCACCGGGGGATAGCAATTGGCATCACTTCCTGTGACCTGAAACCCTGCCTCACGCGCCAGCAAAGCCAGTGCACTCATGAATGTCCCACCTATTCCTAATACATGCAGATGCATCTGCCTGCTCTCCCATTAAATATGTATTTTGTTAGTATAAGCCATGGATGGATGAGTTTGGTGTAAATCTTTAAATATATTAACTGCCAAATCTTGAGCCACAGCTTTCCTATCCAAATTATATAACATATTAAACTCTCGATAGAGGGGGTTTTGAGCAAATAAATTATTTACAAGGCCGTTCGTCTTAACACCATCCCATTGATTTGCATGTATATTTTGATATGCTTTTAGGACGGCCATGCCTTCGTGCTTTAATTGATGGCACATGTATGCCGCGACCAAGCTACGCATAGAGTGCTGAAAAATATTCCAATAGCTATAAACCGTTAGATTATACTGCCGGGGGCTTACCGTCCCCAGTGCAAATAAAGCCTTAGCCCGATTTGAATCTCTCATCCCCGGGTCGAATTTGCACCAAGCTTGAAACACCGATGACACTTCAAGCTCTTTAGCCGTTCTCATGTCGTGACAAATATATCTTGCCAAACCTAAAGAAAAGGCATAAAACAAGCAGTCGCCCCCACCGGGATTATTGATATACTGACGATTTTCTTCTTCACCAACCACGGGTTCTTTACCAAACATGGTAGTCCAGTGCACACCCCCATGATTAATCAGCTGAATATAATGATTCCCCATCAGTTGAATGTTATCTGTTTTTCCTGGATTTAAATCAGAGACACGGCCCAAAGCATTAACGCGAACATTTGCTGGAATTCGTACAACACGATAAGGAATATCCAACAAAAGAGATAAATAATGCACATGAAGCTCGGTGCCCCACGTTCCAGCCACTCGAATATTTTGTACGCCTGCAATCAAGGGTGAGTGAGCATCAACAAATAGGACATCCGTTCCACTTGACTTTAGCAGCTCAGAGTCCACGCCGTACAATAAAGAGATAAAACGCTCCAAAGGATCAGAATCTAGAACAGGTGCCCGCGGCAATATAATCTTAGCCGAAAATGTTTTTGCTTTTATTGGGTGATGTGACGTTTGTTTAGTTTTGTTTTTTGACGGTGCACTCGAACTAAAAAAGCGCAACGCAGAATGCATGACACCTGAAAACGACGTCGACACACCCAAGGCAATCCCCCACGGACCGGAACACAGTAAGAATAATCCCAGACCAACCACAGCCCCGGCTGCAGCAGATGTTACCCAATGCCCCAACACATCAAGAAAAAAAGTCGGTGATATATCATTTTTTTCTTTTTTAGAGCGCGCCATTCATAGGCCCCCTGCACTAATCAGCCTTAAGGTTAGTAGGATCTTCTTTTTGGGCGATAGGTTTTTTATAAATATGTACTTGTTGAACCACCGGCTCAAGCCATGGACCGGAGACATCATACGTATATCCACTGATTTTCTCCATACCTTGATTAATTAACTTACTGGCCACCCATGTTGCAATACCTGCAACAGGCCCACCAGCGATGGTTGCAACAATGGGTAAGCTCGCCGTAATATGAGGAGATATATGTAACGAGATGTCATACAGATGTTTATCTAAATCAAGAGAACCCTTCATGGTTGCCCGCGCAACTGGGCCATCAATAGCGCTATCTTCCGTGTCCATAATGCCGTGAGCCAACACAAAATTCCCTTCAAATTTATCAAAACTATACCCTGACTTAGATAAATCACTAAAATCAAGCTTCAATCGCCTCGGAATCGTTTGCAAGCTCAAAATACTTAAAAGCTTGCCAAGCCCCATTTTTTTCTCTGTTTCAGGGCTTAAATTTGTAATACGCCCATCTTTAAAGACAATATGCATATTTCCGATGATGCCTTTTATTGAAAAATCATCTGGTGAACCATCCCATCGTCCACTCAATTGCAAATCACCACTTTTCGCCTCAACCACGGGAGAAATACCCCAATAATTCAAAGCAGCCTCTAAATCATGTATTTTTAATCGCGCATCAATGAGCGTTTGAGGTTTAGGTGCCTCTTGCCACCCACCTGAAAACGTTAAATCATAATTATCGGCACTTAAGGCTCCTGATTCCAGCCGCCAAACATCGCCTTCAAGGCGCTTGCCTTTTAGTGATAACTTACCGGCATTCACATCACCGATCTGTAACGAACCTAGTGTTAAATCTATATTGGGAATATTATTCGGCTTCCATTTACGTTTATGTGGCGTCGATATATCAGATGGTGCTACAACCCAACGCGATACATATCCACGCAAACTATCTTGCTTGGTGTCATAGGTCAGATTTGCTGATACGGCCTCTTCGTTCATTGCAATAGACCACGCTCGACCAGGGGCGCGATGTGCATTCAGCTTGATATGTTTATAATGCTGACTAAGTACATCAGCTTCATTAAATTTAAATGCGACCGTTTGAAACGAATCCAACCATGTTGCATCACTTGATGTTTTTGACGATTCAGATATTTTTACGCGCGCCGCTTGCCAAGGCTCCCAATCCAAACGATTAAATTCGCCACGAAGCGCAACGCCTGACTTTTTACTTAATACGGCTGATTGACCGCCTAAAACCACCTCGCCACGTGCCAGATGAAACGGCAAAGTCTGACCATCAAACCAAACATCAGCGCTTAGTCGTTGATCATAATTTATGCTCAAACGTGCACCACGTGTAAGATTAAAATAAGTCCCTATTTTAAGTGAAACACGTTCATCGCGGACTTTTCCTAAAGGCGCTGGCAAGGCAATATCTAATCCTTCAAGAGACGAGCTCATTGTCACCTTATCTAAATCATCAGGATCATCGGTAATCACGACCTGGCTATTAAACGCAACACGTCCTTGCATCAAAGCAAGTACGGGCAAGGATAAAGCATCTTGGAGACCATGGACGGAAAGATGCCCATCCATATCAATCCCTAACCCATGCTCCTCGCCTAAAATCCGATGAACATCAAGCGCTATCGGCTCATCAAATAATTGCGCCGACAAACGACTGGTCAACACACCATGCTCGTCAAACGGCAAAGCACCGGATAGATGATGCAAACCAACGGTTTGAGATAGATCTTTCACAAAAAGATCATTATCTTGAAAATCCACACGCCCTTGAATTTTTAATTGTTCAGGACCAGGATAAAACGGAAAATCCATGGCTAAACTCAAGACCGCGGGGCGCTTTATCATTAAGCTATCCAGTTTCGCTAAACGCTCATGCAGGGGTGAGTTCGCGATATAACCCAGCATATCTTCACAAGGAGCTGTCGCTTCAGAGCGAACAGAGAGCACTTCACGCCCCAGGCCTAAATCCGTCACACGAAGATTAGCATGATCGATAGGGGTTCCTTGAAACATCGCTTGCGATACTTCGGCCGCAAGTGTTCGTTTATCAAGATGCAACGTTGCACTGATATCTTTTGTTAATGGCCAATTGGGATTAAATCGTAAATCGACACCACTCATCGAGCCCGTGATTAAAAAATCACCCGGACCTTCATCAAAAGGAAAAGCCTGCAATACCCCCTGAACATGAACACGCCCTGATGCGTGATTAACGCGCGTAATATCATGCTGAATCCATTCGTTTAATTTAGGCTTTATATGATTTTCTGGCAGGTAAGGCAGCCAAAACGTTGCGTCATGGAGAGCAAACGATAGATCGCCTTGCAGGATTCCTGCTGAGTCACTTGATACATCATCCAACACGCCTCGCGCACTAAATACACCATTAGGATGCTGAAGAACACCTCGCTCAAAACTTATACGCCAGCCATGACTCAATGCCTTCCACACCACCGTCGCATTCACCAAATCAAACACAAGGGGCGCTTTATTTTTCATCGAAAGTTTCACACCTTCGCCATCCAGGGCTAAGCGCCCCTCTTTCGGCTCCCATGCTAAGGCACCTGATAATTGATTAACCGCTGGAATTTTTCCTCGTTCACGCCAAGAAAGATGTGAAAAACGAGACAAAACATAATCAAGCTTCCCATCCTGAAAACCCAATTGCGTGTTATTCAATTGCCCTCGTGGCTTCATCAGAAGTAACGGCTGTAAAACTTCAGGCCCCTCTTGTAAAAGCTCACGTACTGGCTCAAGTAAAATTGTTTTAACAAAAAGACGATAACGCTGTTCTTCAGCCTTATAATCCAAGGTCATTGCATTTTCAGGCCAGGTGGTTTTACCCGCCGTCAATCGAACATGATCCGCACTCCATCGCCATCCGTCAGCCGTCCCCTCCCAAACAAGATTTGCACTCAAACGGTCAATCGTTTGTGATTGTTTTTGGGAGTTTTCTTTCCAAACTAAATCACGTATCCGTACAACAGCTTGCGCCGACGCAGGACGAGCATTACGAAGCTCTAACCATAATTGAAACTCACCTCGGCCTTCGGTAATTTGGTAAGGCATGGGTTTAAAAAAAGAACGCCACTCCGAAAAATCAACCCGTTCAGCTGATAAATATAGATTACCACGCGCACCTGAAGCAAACCCACTGGAGATATCCAAATCAGCCAAAAGTGAGACAACACTAGGTTGGTCACCTTCGAGACTCGCATGTCCTTTGACGCGATAATGTCCATCATGATTCGACGCAACAATCGTTAAGGGCTTGATTGGCGTCACACGACCATCTTGCCAATGCAGCGTAACACCGACACGTTTCATGACTATTTTTTGATGAGCTAGCAACCAGGCTAATAAGTCATCAAAGTCTGTCGAAGCACTTGCTTTAATCACCCTATCTGAATTGTTTTCTTCTAATTCTAATGCCCAATGCTCATCTTCTTGCTTAAGATTGAGACGACCATCTTCGATAAATAATACACCCGGTTGAATCCGCCAATGTAAAAGCGAACGCATTAAATCAATACCTACCAGCAAAGCTTTAAGCTCAAGCACTGATGACGATGCCCCTTGTTCAGAAACAAAGACTCCATCTAATTTTAAAACAGGCTCAAACCAATACCAGCTGGTTTTCATCTCTTGAATAGATACTGGTGCCCCCAAAAGAGCTGTGAGACGTGTTTCAAGCTCGGGTTTGTATTGAGCGGCCCATGGCGTTAACGCCCTAAAAACACTCACAATAATTGCAAAAATAACAAGAAAGATAGCGCACGTCATCCAGACTCGCTTAATCCATAAAGCAAATCTTACAGGTATACGTTCAGATAAGACTTGGGCAACACGATCCCATGCTTTCATTGTTCCACCACGTCAACACCCCCTGGAGGTGTAAATTGAAATAAATTCTTTGGCAATATGCTATTTATTTTAGCTTGAGTAAACCTTACAGCCGTGCGCTGTCCTAGTTGATCATATAAATCCATACTAGCTAAATAATCACCTTCAAAGCGAAGGATGACACGTTGTATATTCGCTTGTTTTCCACGCGCTTTTAACTTAAAAATTTCTAGCTTGCCTTCATGTTCAGATTCCACATGAAAATCGGACACCACCTGTGATTTATCCTCACTTAAAAACAATCCTGCAGCAGCCCCCATCGACTCGGTTTGCGGCTTCACGGTCACTTGCTCAAGATCAACATCATATATCCATATTTTTTGACCGTCCGCAATTAAGAGCTGCTCCATTGGTTTTATTGTTTCCCACCTAAACTGACGGGGCCTCACAAAAGCCATATGACCTGAGCTTTGTGCAATCACTCGTTTTTTTGCATAAACATACTGTGAAAAAGAAGCCGTCATCGCGTGTATATGACTTAATTTATCCCACAAAAGATCACTCATTTCGGCCGCACATGAGTTATGAACAATCAAAAAACAAAGCAGCCCTACAATAACCCGAACGTGTTTCATAACGGCTCTCCATCTGACGATGGTACGAGCACATCACGCATCCCTCCCTCCATCGGTCCAATAATACCGACGCGCTCCATTTCATCAATCAAGCGTGCTGCACGATTGTAGCCAATTTTAAAACGTCGCTGCACAGATGATGTACTTGCCTTTCGTGCGCTCGTGACAAATTGAACCGCTTCATCATAAAGAGCATCAGCCTCTTCAACATCATCTCCCATACCTGACTCACCGCTTTCATTTGTATCTTCGGTGATGGCATCAATATACGCAGGCGCACCTCGCGTACGCCAATCATCGGCAACGCGATGCACTTCCTGATCATCAACAAACGCACCATGCACACGCAACGGCGCCCCTGTTCCTGGTGCCAGATATAACATATCACCATGACCCAATAATTGATCGGCTCCTTGCTGATCTAAAATCGTACGTGAATCAATTTTAGATGACACTTGGAACGAAATACGTGTTGGAATATTCGATTTAATCAATCCCGTCAATACATCAACCGATGGTCGCTGTGTTGCCAGAATCAAGTGTATACCTGCTGCACGTGCTTTTTGTGCAATACGCGCAATCAGTTGCTCTACTTTTTTTCCAACCACCATCATCATGTCCGCGAGCTCATCAATCACGACAACAATATAAGGCAAGGCACTCAATTCAGGCGGCTTTTCATCCATACTCTGCGTAGGTTTCCATATAGGATCGGTCAACGGTGTGCCCGCTGCTGCCGCTTCATTCACTTTTGTATTAAAGCCAGCAAGATTACGTACACCAAGCGCGGCCATCAAACGATAACGTCGTTCCATTTCTTGCACACACCAACGCAGTGCACTCGCAGCCTCTTTCATATCAACAACAACCGGTGTTAACAAATGTGGAATACCGTCATACACCGAAAGCTCAAGCATTTTAGGATCGATTAAAATCAAACGCACTTGCTCAGGCGTTGATTTAAACAACAAACTTAAAATCATGGCATTAATACCCACAGATTTTCCTGAGCCCGTGGTACCTGCCACAAGTAAATGAGGCATTTTAGCCAAATCCACAATCATAGGATGTCCAGCAATATCGACACCTAAAGCGAGCGTCAACGGTGAGCGTGCTTGTTGATACACTTCTGACGTAAGTACTTCCGATAACACCACCATCGTACGATTTGGGTTAGGTAACTCAAGCCCAACAACCGTCTTACCAGGAATAATTTCAACCACGCGTACGCTGATGACCGACAATGATCGCGCGAGATCTTTGGCAAGCGCTGAAAGTTTGCTGACTTTGATCCCTGCCGCAAGCTGAAGCTCAAAGCGTGTGATCACAGGACCTGGGTGGGCGGCCACCACATCGGCTTGAATCCCAAAATCTAACAAATGTTGCTCTACATCACGCGATAGCATTTCTAGCGCTTCGTGAGAATAGCCTTCGACGTGTTGCGACGTTTTAGCAGCGATAGCCAATAAATCCAACGGAGGTAAACCGCCCAGCATGGGAGCTTTTATTTCATTAGGCATCTCAGTAACATCAGAAATATCTGACACATCCGTAACATTCGTACCACCAGCAATATCAGACAGCTCAGAAGCTGCTTCTGCGACCTTCGTATTCGTAAATGCCCGAGCCATTAGTTTGTCTGCAATTAACTTGCGCCGCGGCGACACGGGCTCTTGTTTTTGCGGTGGATTCAACACAGGTTTTTGTCGAAGTAAGACGGGCGCTACTTTCGCTACGGCCACCTTAGGTGCTTGCTTTTTAATCTGTGACAAACGTTCAAAAAATTTACGTGTCGCACGCCAGCCGACGCGAGCCGACGCCACACTCGATCGTAAGCCCATCCAAGCATATTGCCCTAGCCGCTCAATCACATGACCCCATGAAAGCCCCGTCAACCACGTCACGCCAACTAAAAGTATTGCCAACAGCAATAGTAAAGCGCCCTCAGGATTTAATGTTCGATAAAAAAATTGTGCGACCACATGACCCAACATACCACCAGGTTGACGAAGTTGTAACGCGCCGCCATTAACCCAAAAAACAAGCAATCCACATCCAGCAATCAACACCAAGGCTAAACCAACACTGCGTAAAGCTAGCATCGGCTTACTAAAAACACCTAACGTTCGATGATCGTTTAAAATAACCCACGATAAAAAAGCTAAACTAAGCGGAAGCGCATAAGCAACATACCCAAAGATAGCATACAAAAAATCTGCTGTATAAGCGCCTACACGCCCACCTGCATTAGCTACATCAAGACTTGCTTTGGTCGCATGGAACCAGCCAGGGTCACGTGTTTGATACGTTGCAAGTGCTAGAAACACAAACAATGCTGCTGTAAAAATCAAAATAAAGCCGCCCTCACAAAGCCGTTTTAACCACAGCGGAAATGAAGAAGCATCTAAAGAACGAGGTATATGATCCGTTTGTTGTTTATCCATAAGTATTTTAAAGCTTTTCAATTTGTCATACCATGACCGATATTAACATAATAAACCGCTTAATAAATCGCTAGGAAGAAAGCTCATGCATACAAATAACCATCATCGTTTAATTATTTTAGGCTCAGGCCCTGCAGGATACACCGCCGCCGTTTATGCGGCACGTGCTAATCTCAATCCAACACTTATTACAGGTATGGAAGTCGGTGGCCAACTCACAACCACAACCGACGTCGATAACTGGCCAGGCGACGTCGAAGGCTTGCAAGGTCCAGCACTTATGGAGCGCATGCAAGAGCACGCCAAACGCTTTGATACAAATATTATTATGGACCATATAACACATGCAGATCTCAAGCAAACACCGTTTGTACTCAAAGGCGACACCGAAACATATACGTGCGACGCACTGATTATTTCAACCGGTGCATCTGCACGCTATTTAGGCTTGCCGTCAGAAAGCGCCTATCAAGGCCGTGGAGTTTCGGCGTGCGCAACGTGTGATGGCTTTTTCTTCCGCAACAAAAATGTTTGTGTTATCGGTGGTGGTAATACTGCCGTCGAAGAGGCTTTGTATTTATCAAAAATTGCCGCTTCGGTCACACTGATTCATCGCCGCGACACGCTACGCAGTGAAAAAATATTACAAGATAAATTATTTGAGCGTGCTAAAAACGGTAATATCACACTGTTATGGGATAATACATTAGAAGAAGTTTTAGGCAACGAGCGAACAGTCACCGGTGTTCGCGTCCAAAACGTCAAAACAAAAGAGCAGCAAACACTCGATTTTGATGGTGTGTTTATTGCGATTGGCCACACTCCAAATACAAGCTTATTTGAAAACCAACTCGACATGCGTGATGGCTATATTCAAATTAAAACAGGCCTCGAAGGCATGGCTACTTCAACTAACATTCCAGGTGTATTTGCGTGTGGCGACGTCGCCGATAGCATATACCGCCAAGCAGTGACATCCGCAGGCTTTGGTTGTATGGCGGCATTGGATGCTGAAAAATATCTAGAATAGTATCTAAGTAAAAAAGCCACTCAAATTATTTAAAACTTGCGTGGCTTTTTTATTAAGCGCTCATCTAATATTAACTACAATTACCACCCACGACACAAGGATATAAAGCCTTCGCAAATTGATAGCTTGTTGTTGCATCATAATTCGCGGTCCAACCAAATACGCCCCCTATATCAGGATAAGTATTCGGTGGTATGTACGTATCACAAGCTTCATGCGTACGTAAACACTGGATAGCATTCTTAGCTACGGTCGTATTAACAGCAGGCGAACCATCAGCTACCCCGGATGCATTATTAACCACGTAACCAATCGCGACTTGCGAGGGCGTTAGATAGCTCGTGTAAGGTAAAAATGCTGAAGGCGTACCTTGAGGCCAGCTTTCTAATAATGTCGTAGCAAAAGCGACGGCCGAATCGGGTGATGACGTCAGTGTCGTGCCATCGGTAGGATAACAAATACCATCGATTCCAAACGCACATCCTGAGTTGTAATTTTGAAAAGAAACCCACTCGAGCGAAGAATACGTTTGCATCACAATTGCAGAATAAAGCCCAAATATACTGTTATACGTTGACGTAGCCGATATTTGAGGCAACTGTGGCGCCAATGAAATCAGGAACCGTTCACCTGACCACGCGAAGTTCTGAGTGTATAACGTATTAATAATATTGCTCAGGTAATAAGACGTACACTGTGATAGTGGTGTACCACTCATAGAGCAACCAATGCTTGGATCGAGAAAATCAGTAGCTGGATCGCCTGAGCCATTTCCAGCATAAAGCCCATCCTCAATATCAATATCAAATCCATCAAAACCATAGGTATTGGAAAGTGACTGCAAGGCGGCAATAAAATTATCTTGGAACGTCTGAGGATCGCCTGCACCTAATTCAGCTGTAAATAAACTAACCGTCGTACCAGGAATATTAGTCGATGCACCGCCTATTGAAAGTAAAACTTTGATGCCATACGCCTGCAAAGATTGAATATAAGCAAGCAAATCATTTGAGCCATAACCACTGCCACTTAATGCAGCAAGACTAACACCACCACCCGTCTCTGTAAAAAGACCGAAGGAAACCAGAACATGCGTATAACCTGCGTCTGCAAGGTCAGTTGCTGGAAGCGCATCTTCCCATCCATAGACGTAGCCAATCATTCGCCCAGGCGTTGATGACGTGGTAAATACTTGTCGTGAAACAGGATGTGTTCCCGCAGCATTTAAAGATAATTCAAAATGCATGGCTCCGGAACTGCGATGAAAGCCATGAGGTCGAATAGGTAACGTTGTAACACCGTCGCCGCTCACGTGAAAAAGACAAAAACCATTTTTAGGGTTCACCGTACAACCTGATACCGTATCTCTTGAATCCAGCAATCTTATTCCTGCATTGGGATAAGAGCGATTTGATACACTTGGTGTAATTGATAAGTGGCTGCCTGTGTTGTTTGAGCTCTGGAATACAGCTCTCAGAAGCGGATGCGCCGCTTGAGCTCCCCATGTGCAAACACCAAGCCCCATCAATAAGCCTGCCTTTAATCCAAATAACGTTCGTTTCATATTGAATCCTTTATTAAGCGTGCATTAAATGACAATTGAACACATGACGGCATTAGCGTAAACCGTACCTGTTTTGAGTGTATTTTTCACTTGATCGCTCATATTATCAAAGCTACCTTGTCCTAAATAAAAGAAGCGATAACCACATTCAAGCGGCGCATCACCAAAAACATGATGGAAATTCAGACTAGCACCCGCTGTTGCACTAAACGTTGCAGTGGTTTTATTTGAAAAAAACTCATTGGGAAGAGAAATTGCGCTACCCACAGGGATATTCTGCTCGCTAAAAGACGTGGTACGCATAAAATTTGGTCCAATACCTATATCTACACTCACCGGAGGCACAACAGAAGGCATGTTTATCGTTGATTTAGCCATGGCATACAGTGGAAAGTTCGTAATGTTATAATTATAGGTTAAGTTTTCAAACTCATTTTCCTGAAAAACCGAACCACCGACAGAAATCTTTGCCAGATAAAACGCGTTAAGACCATAACTAAGACTATACTTATCTTTTGTCAGACCATCTAAAAAATATCCGATACCAAATAATCCATTACTCTGATGGCTTTTTGATAGCGTCAAACGATCGCCAACCATATCATTAATTTCAATAAACTGCTCTTGCCCTGCCGCACTCCAAAAGCCCCCGGCTTGCACCACTAGATGACCTTTTTTGAGTGTATCTTTGAGGTCATCCATACTGACTGGGGCCGACAAAACGCTCTGGCAATATAATCCTAACAGCGCTGACAGAACCGAAGATACGGCCACCTGTTTTCTGTTTTTTTTACTTGAAGAAATCATTAGACACATCCCTTGTGTTAAACAAACGTATCCTAAACATACAAAATAAAATAATTGTATACAATCTTTTGTTTAAATTTGTTGAGTTGAAATATAAACATCAAACCGTACTGTCTTGCCTTCGACCGCATAATCAGGTTTGAGTAGCGCTGGGAGGCGAGCAGGCCATTTGACCACGACACGGCCTTGCGTTCTCTTGCGCGCTATTTCGAGCAAGCTAAGCGCATCATCGTCAGCACCGAGTAGTGCTTGAAGCGCATATAAATCTTTTTTTACTTTTGCACTTTTTTCTCGCGTAGGATGCATCGGATCTAAATAAATCACATCCGGGTAATTTTCTGGCATCAGTGACGTCAGATAGATTCGTGCATCTTTCGCACACAGTTCTAACTTTAACGGTTGATTTAAACGAGCCAAGCCATCTTCAAGTAACGCTGCAAGTATGGGCTCTCGTTCCAGCATGAGCACCTCAGCACCTGATGACGCCAAAACAGCGGCATCCCGCCCCCAACCAGCCGTTGCATCAATCACACGCATGCCCGGTTTGAGCTTACAGGCACGTAATAATTCTGTTTTTCTTACACCCGGACGACATCGTTTTGCAATCACATCGTCAAAATCAACATAGATAGGTGAACAATCAGGCATGCACAACGCAAGCCCTAACGGAGTTAATTCAAGGCGTGGTACTACGCTTCGGACGTTTGACATACAGGCATCAAAATTTCATCCACGCACGCGGCCAATGACTTAAATTGCGGTACATCTGAAAAATTGACCAGTTGCGTATGATTCGTCATGGGAGACAACACCAGCATGGGACGAACATCAGCTGCTTTTGCTACTAAAATATCGGTCATACGATCACCGACCATAATAGCATGACGCAGGCTCTGCCCTAGCTTTTTCGAAATCATGTGTAACATGCCTGGTTGAGGCTTACGGCATGCGCACCCGGCTTCTGGCATATGGGGGCAATACGCCGTTACGGCAATATCACCACCGGCAGCTTCAATATGACGATGCATTTTTTCATGAATAGCCGCAAGTATATTCTCATCATACAAACCGCGTGCAATGCCTGATTGATTTGTCGCCACAGCCACGGTGTATCCGGCTTGATTTAAACGTACGATGGCTTGAATGCTCCCTGGCAAAAACAAAAATTCATCCGGCGATTTTATGTACTCAAGTGAGTCCTGATTAATTACGCCGTCACGATCAAGAATAATGAGTTTATTCATAGCACCTACTTATATATTTATAGCACCTGCGGTAAAAGCGACATATCAGCCACGCATTGCAATAAAGCTTGTAAACGGGCCAGCAAGCGCAAACGATTTTCTTTAACGGCGGTATCTTCCACCATCACCATCACATGTTCAAAAAAAGCATCCACGGGCTCACGTAACGACGTAAGCTCTACTAAAATATCACCATACAACGCGTTCGTATAGAGCTCAGCAACCACCGCTTCCAGTTGAGTAATGCGTATAAACAACGCGCGCTCAGGCGCATCTTGGAATAGCGCTTCATCGACCGGCTGCGTATCGCCTTGTGTCACGAAAGATGCATGGTTTAAAAGCTTATTCACGCGCTTACACGCAGCGGCTAATATTTTAGCCTCGGGCTGTTGCATAAAGCTTTGCAGTGCGACAATACGTGCATCTAAATCACGTAAACAATCCGATTGCTTGGCAAGCGCTGCATTCACCAATTCAACCGCATTACTGACCGTATGATAAAACGCAGGCAGACGCCCTAATACAAATGTTTGTATCGCTGGCAAGAGCGCGTCATCGGATAAAAAACGTGTGCCGTAAGCACATCGTGTCGCATTTAATAACGCGTTCAGGCCAACAGACACCGGTAATGCACCCAACAAACGTACGATGGCTAAAGCATGCCTACGCAATTTAAACGGATCGTTTTCGCCTGTAGGTTTTAAACCAATCGCAAAGGTGCCTACGAGTGTATCCACGCGATCTGCCAGCGAAAGGGCTATGCTTAACGATGATTTAGGTAATCCATCAGAAGAAAACCGTGGTAAATATTGTTCTTGCAAAGCCGAGGCTACAGCGGGCGTTTCACCATCAATTTTTGCATAATAATACCCCATGGTGCCTTGCAATTCAGGAAACTCACCGACCATTCCCGTCAATAAATCACATTTAGACAATAACGCGGCACGTGAAGCATCCGCCGCATCTAAAGCCAAAGGCTCTACCAAATGACGCATGATGGCTTCGATACGTGCCGTTTTATCACGTAAACTTCCCAGTTGAGCTTGAAACACCACATTTTCAGTTGCTTTAACGCGATCATGCAACGATTGTTTTTGATCTTCTGCAAAGAAAAACTCAGCGTCACTGAGGCGCGCTTTCATCACGGTCTCGTTGCCTTTGATGACATGCTGAGGTGAAGTACTTTGAATATTCGACACGGTCACAAAATAAGGCAACAAAGCACCGTGTTTATCTCGAACAGCAAAACATTTTTGATGAGATTGCATCGATTCAATTAAAACTTCGGATGGAATATCAAGAAATTTAGATTCAAATTTGACAAGTAATGCTGTCGGCCATTCAACAATCGAGGCAACTTCATCTAATAATGCTTCGGGCATCACAGCCTCTGCATCAATCGGCAGAAGCGCATCCAGAATTGATTCAGTGATTGCGTCACGTCGTGTTTTAAAATCAACCATCACCAAAGCGTCTCGAAGGCATGCCTCATAATCTTTAGGCTGATTAATTTTAATCGATGCTGGATGATGGTAGCGATGTCCAAAGCTTAAATTACTTGTCTCGCATCCCAATAATTCAAGCTTAACAACGTCTTCGCCAAACAAAAGAATCGCCCAATGCACAGGTCGAACAAACGCTTGGCTTCCACTCCCCCAGCGCATGGGTTTAGGTATCGGTAATCCCATGACAGCATCATGCACAATCGCAGGTAAAAGTTGTGTGGTTGGAACAGCCGCTGTCATCGCATGATAAGCAAAACGACGGCCTTTGGGTGTATCCGTTACCACCAAATCATCGACCGCTACATCACACGAGCGAGCAAAACCCAGTAGCGCTTTTGACGGCGTACCATCCGCTTGAAGACCTGCATCTTCACGTGGGCCAAGACGTTCTATCGCATGGCTGGCTTGTTCTGATTGAACATCATGGATCAGTACTGCTAAACGACGCGGCGTTGAAAAAGCATGTACCATGCCATGCATTAAGCGCGCGTCAGCTAAACCGGCCGTGATACGTTTGGCTAAAGCTTCAGCCAACGAAAAAACAGAGCCGGACGGTAACTCTTCGGTTCCCAATTCAAATAAAAAATCTTGTGACATCAATCCACCTTCATTGGAAAACCTAGCGCTTCTCGCGCATGATAATAAGCTTCAGTTACCGCTCGAGATAACTGGCGTACACGCAAAATATAACGCTGTCGTTCGGTGACTGAAAGCGCATGACGTGCATCCAATATATTAAATACATGAGAAGCTTGCATCACCATTTCATAAGCGGGAATTGAAAGCCCACGCTCAGCTAATTGTGCCGCTTCATCTTCACACATATCAAATTGTTTAAACAGCCAATCAATATTAGCTAACTCAAAATGATACGTCGACATCTCAACTTCTTGCTGATGAAACACGTCGCCATACGTAATGGTTTTTCCCGCACTCACACACCACGGCAAATCATACACATTGTCCACGTTCAAAATCGACATCGCAAGGCGCTCTAAACCATAGGTCAACTCACCAGTCACTGGGCTACACGCACGTCCACCGACCTGTTGAAAATAAGTAAACTGCGACACTTCCATGCCGTTTTGCCAGACTTCCCAACCCAGACCCCAAGCACCCAGCGTAGGTGATTCCCAGTTATCTTCAACAAAACGTATGTCATCTAATAAAGGGTCAACACCGAGGGCGCGTAAAGAATCCAAATATTTTTCTTGAATATCCAACGGCGAAGGCTTTAAAACCACTTGGAACTGATAATAATGCTGCAGACGATTTGGATTTTCACCATAACGACCGTCTGTCGGCCGTCTAGATGGCTGAACATACGCCGCATTCCAAGGCTCAGGGCCTGTTGCTCGTAAAAATGTTGCGGGATGAAACGTTCCCGCGCCTACTTGCATATCAAGCGGCTGAAGAATAATGCATCCCTCAGCAGCCCAAAAGTTTTGTAATGTCAGGATCATATCCTGAAACGTGGATGGTTTACTCATTATGATGCTGATTTTCCTGCTTGATTAACCAAATCTTGCAAGGCTTCAACCGTTGCAGCACCTGGAATAAAATTAGGTTCGTAGTTTGCATTAAACTCACCGTTAGGTGTTGAGGCCACAATAAATGCCGGCGTACCCATGAGGTTTAAGTTATCCGCAAGCTTATGATTTGCCGCAAGCTCATCATCAATGGCTTTGCTTTTCATGTCTTGTTTTAGTTTAGTCATGTCCAAACCGATGGATTCAGCTGTCGATAAAACTAAAGCATCATCAAGACGTTTTTCTATTTTCAGTAAGGCCGCTTGCATGGCTGCGTACTTGCCTTGCTTAGCTGCAGCTAAGGCTGCTCGTGACGCGGTTTCTGAGCGCTTTCCAAAGATAGGAAGTTCTTTATAAATTACGCGTACATTTGCATTATTCTTAGACACTTCACTGATAACCGGCTTCATGCGCTTACAATGAACACATTGATAGTCAAAAAATTCAACCACGGTTACCGCACCCTTAGGATTACCAGTGACTGCACCGTCTTTTTGAAATTTAAACAACTGATCAGCATATTTAGATATCGCAGATTTTGCAACTTGTTGTGCTTCATCTTGTTGCTTTTTTTGAAGCGCTTGTGAAGCTTCAAGCAAAACTTCAGGATGCGTGACCAAGTAATTATGAACGACTTGTTCCACTTGCTGTTTCTGAACTGCTGGCATAGCACTTTCAGCAGCTGTAGCTACCCCACCACAAACAAGCATACTCGCTACTGCGGCCGTTCGTGCGATTAAACTATATTTCAATTTCACGCCTTTCTCCTTATGTCGCATTTAATGTCGCATTTAAAACAAGTTGATTTCCTACGAAACAGAAACTAGCATTTGTTTCTTAGAAATTCAAGTTAAGTTCGCGTAAGCCGCAACCAACCACTTGCATCCGTGTGTTTTAAAGTTTACTTGAACCCGTGTGTGCGCACCACTGCCTTCCAGTGCAAGCACCACACCTGCACCAAATTTGGCATGTTGTACGGCCTGGCCCAAACGAAACCCTCCAGGCGCATCGTCTTCGTAAAAACGTACCGGTTTATTTGAACCTAAGCCACTGGTTCCTGGTTTAGGTGCATACGCCTTCTGTTTTATTTTAATTTCTTCAAGCAAATGCTCTGGCAACTCTTTTAAAAAACGCGAAGGCTTGTGATATTCTTCACGTCCATACTGTCTGCGAATTTCAGCATGTGAAATAATAAGTTTTTTCATCGCGCGTGTCACGCCGACGTAACATAAGCGTCGCTCTTCTTCCATGCGTGCTTCGTCTTCCATCGATTGTCGTCCAGGAAATAAACCCTCTTCCATACCGACTAAAAATACCTGTGGAAACTCCAGGCCTTTGGCCGCATGCAACGTCATTAAATGCACATGGGGCACACTATCATCGGCTTGTCGTTCGCCACCTTCAAGCGACGCATGCGCTAAAAAGTCGCTTAGAATTTCGGTAATTTCTTCATCTTGCTCTTCTTGATACTGACGAGCCGCATGAATCAGCTCTTCTAAGTTTTCTCGCTTACCTTCGGCGCGCTCGCCTTTCATCGTTGCAAAATGATGATGCAGGCCACTGGTTTCAATCACACCTTTCACTTGCTCTTCTAACGCTTCAGCGGCCAAATCACCTTGAAGCTTTTGAATGAGCTTAACAAACCCTGCAAGTGCATTACCTGCACGCGCCGAAAAAATACCCGCTTCGAGCTGAGCAACCGCCGTACTCCAAAGCGAGACACTTTGTTCACGCGCCGCAATACGTATAGTCTCGACTGTTTTCTCGCCGATCCCACGTGTTGGAAAATTTACGACGCGTTCAAACGCCACATCATCTTCCACATTGGCTACAAGGCGTAAATATGCAAGCGCGTCTTTAATCTCAGCACGTTCAAAAAAGCGAACGCCACCATGAATATGGTACGCAATATTGCTTCGCAACAGCGCTTCCTCAAGCACCCGTGATTGGGCATTGGAGCGATATAAAATAGCAATGTCATTGGGCGAACGGCCGGCATCCATCGCCATCGAAATACGCTCGGCGACAAAGCGCGCCTCATCTAATTCGTTAAGCGCACCGTACACCGTAATTTTTTCGCCAGCATGACCATCGGTCCACAAAGCTTTGCCGAGCCGCCCCGTATTATGAGTAATCAAACCATTGGCAGCCTCTAGAATCGTCCCGGTTGAACGATAATTTTGCTCAAGCCGAACCACACTACTGTTTTTAAAATCATCAGAAAAACGCTGAATATTTTCTACTTTTGCGCCACGCCACCCATAAATCGATTGATCATCATCACCAACCGCCATCACCGCCGTATCAGCGCCAGCTAACAAACGAATCCAGGCATATTGAACCGTATTCGTATCTTGAAACTCGTCAACCAAGATCACTTTAAAGCGCGTTTGATAATGCAGAAGCAGCTCAGCATTATCGCGTAGCATTTCGTGACATCGTAATAATAATTCAGCGAAATCAATCACGCCGGCAACCTGGCATGCTTTTTCATACGCTTGATACACAGCAAGCCAGGTTCGACCCGGGCCATACGACGCTACTTGAACATGTGCCGGTCGCAGCCCTTCGTCTTTACGTCCATTAATAAAGGCTTGTGCTTGCTTAGGTGGCCATTGATCACCTTCTAAATTCATAGCGGCCATCACACGCTTGATTAAACGCAACTGATCATCACTGTCTAAAATTTGAAAGTGCTCAGACAATCCTGCAAATTCATGATGTTGACGTAATAAGCGATGGCATAAGCCATGAAACGTACCAACCCAAAGCCCTTGTGTCCCCTGATTAAGCATGGTGTTTAAACGCTCGCGCATTTCACCGGCGGCTTTATTCGTAAACGTCACAGCTAAAATAGCATGCGGTGATAATTCATGCTCTGAAATCAACCAAACCACGCGACTGACGAGAACACGTGTTTTTCCGCTACCTGCTCCCGCCAAAACCAAAACATTACCCATTGGCGCTGTAACCGCGGCACGTTGCCGCTCATTCAAACCCATCAAACTCACTTCATCCAAAACCATACTCCACATACAAATTCTTAATTGCCGTCTATTCTACACTGAACTCCTCTTCACACCTACACCCAATTCTGTTCTACTATGAGTATGTGTTTTTTAGAATAAAATCATCATGCGCTTTATTTCTTGCTATTCAGACCGACGTCTTGTACTTAAACCGCTACTCGGTTTCTGCATGCTGTTTTTATCCGGCTGCGTTACAGTAGGGCCTAATCTAGACGATCCCTACGAGAAAATTAATCGAAAGATTTACAGCTTCAATTCTGTTTTTGATAAATATATTTTAAAACCACCCGCTAAACTTTATGCTTTTGCAGTTCCTGCACCTGTCCGTGCGGGCGTTAATAATGTGTATAACAATATTAATATGTTTCCTACGGTTGCCAACGACCTACTGCAAGCTGAATTTCAACAAGCTATTTTAGACACCTGGCGTTTTATTATTAATTCGAGCATGGGTATTGCAGGTATTTTTGACGTCGCAAGCTTATGTCAACTACCGTTGCATGAAAACGATTTAGGTATTACTTTTGCCAAATGGGGTGATAAACACTCTCCCTATATTATCATTCCGTTTCTAGGGCCTAGTACGATTCGTGATGGCTTTGGCTTAATGTTTGATTACACCTTTTTTACGCCCTACCCTTACATTCATGAAGATTATATTATTGAAAGCGTGTTAGCACTTCGTTACATCGACTTGCGGTCACGCATGTTTGATACAGATAAATTGATTTCTCAAGCACCGGATCCTTACGCCTTTATGCGTGAAGCCTACCTTCAACACCGTAATTTTTTAATTAACGGTGAGCAAGCCATAGCACCTGGCGAGCTTTACGTCGATGAAGCAGAAGGCGAAATCGAGCCTGTATTGATGAATAGCCCTCCCGAGGAAAAGAAAGCATCTGAATTTCCGATTACAACCAATTAGCTAGTTATTTAAAGGCTGATATCATCACCTGAATTTTAAGTAACGACGGCCTTGACATCAGGGCCTTCTATACCCAAGAATCCCCTCAAAATAAACATGTTGTGCTTAACATGCATGCTGTAACTTAATTTGGCCGGATATTTTTATGTATAGAATAAAAGCGAATCAAAACATCCCTAAAGATAACGCACTATCCCCAACATCAGTGACCGATATACCCGCCGGCGTTAATTTTGACCTGGGTAAAACACAGGAAGAGATAGAACATCCCGCTGGAGATAAATATGCACCGACCGTATCGATTACCATGCTGGCAGCTTTAAATAAACAACGTTTATCGAAATTACATAATCCGTCACACCACGCGCTGTATTTTTTTTCGAGTAACGATCATACGACTCAAGCTAGCGCTCCTGAGCAAGAGCTAGATGTGCATGGGCCTAGGTAAATTTTGAGATAGCCTATTGCGTGAGTTGATGCCGATTTATTCGTGCATCAGCTGCTCAATATGTCTACGGCATGTCAAAGGCTTCGCAACATACCCCATCCATTGCCGGGTTCCACCGGTACCCGTAATCAATAATGAGCCGTACCGAAACAAACTACCTAGAATCGATTGACGAATATCAATGCTTTCTATTTTACTTAACGGAATATCGATGGTTTGGCGAACTAAAATACCACTACGTAAAATCACCTGTTTTTCTTTGATGGTAAGAGATGAAAATTGATAGGTAAGCCACATCAAGCCACCCCAAGCAATCGCAATGAAGATAGCCAGTACGCCAACTTCACGAAATGAAACAGAGGCAAAGCTAAGCCATAATCCTGTCAATAACAAAACAACGGGCCATACAAATAAAATCCAATGTAGACGAGCCTGATAGATCACACGTTGCTTGCTCATGATTCAATTCTCCAAATTAATGCTGCACATGTGTATACTAAAGCATATTGAACACGAACAGACAAACATCATGCGAAAAATAACCCAATGTTTTAATACGCCACTTGCCTCGATTTATAAGCAAGCCTCACAGTTGGATAGCTTAACCCGATTGGTTCAACGCCATCTCAAAAAAAATGAGCATGAGTCTGTTCCGTGTACGGTAAGTCGTTTTACGAGCGGTTGCTTAATACTTGCAGTAGACGATCCTGTGTGGGCTGCACAATTACGCTTTGAGTTACCCAGTTTACGCGATAAGCTGCGGCAAGAAGGCTTACATCAACTCACATCAATTCGCATTAACTTATTACCAGCAACTCCAGCTGCCAAACCGCCTAAAAAGAAAAGTCGCGATGCTTGTATTTCAAATAACGCTAAGCGCAATATTAATGAGAGTGCTGCGCATTGTAGTTACGCCCCACTCAAAGAAGCACTAGAGCGCCTCAGCAGGCATTAAGCTTCGGCCAATACCAACTCAGGCAAGGGATAATCGTTTGGCTCAGGGTACACATACTCCCACGCATCTTCGGTGGCAACCAAGGCACGTAACAATTTGTTATTCAGCGCATGTCCTGAGCGATAACCTTCAAACGCACCGATTAAACTCGAACCGAGTAAATATAAATCACCGATTGCATCCAAGATTTTGTGCTTAACAAATTCATCATCAAAACGCAGGCCATCATCGTTTAAAATACGGTAATCATCGACAACGATCGCATTATCAAGACTTCCGCCTTTCGCCAAATTTGCTTCTCGTAGTTTTTCATAATCAGACAAAAAACCAAACGTCCGTGCACGACACACTTCTTTCAGGTAAGACGTTGCTGAAAGGTCATACGAAGCCGTTTGAGGTTTATCGTTAAAAGCAGGATGGTCAAAATCAATCGTAAACGAAACACGGTAGCCTTTATGAGGTAGAAACTGAACGTACTTTCCGTTTTCTTCAACACGTACGGGCTTTTTAATCCGAATAAACCGCTTGGATGCATTTTGCTCACAAATACCGGCCGATTGAATTAAAAAAACAAACGGTGCTGCACTGCCATCCATAATCGGGACTTCAGGTCCATCGATATCAACGTAAGCATTATCGATGCCCAAGCCGGCTAAGGCAGAAAGCAAATGCTCAACCGTCGCAACCCGAACGCCATTGTGCTCAATAGAGGTGCAAAGCGTTGTATCACTGACATGCTCGTATGAGGCAGGAATTTCGGGAATGGGATCAAGATCAATACGCCTGAACACAATTCCTGTATTAATAGGAGCAGGGCGCAGCGTCAATAATATCTTGTCCCCCGAATGCAATCCCACGCCGGTGGCTTGGATAACGGCCTTCGGTGTTCTTTGTTTTATCACTGTGCTACTCACCTTGTTGCTTCCCCTATAGGCTGACACATAAATCGGAACGATTCTAACAACAAACCATTGATTAGTCTAAGACTTTTAGGGGAGCATCTGCCCCTCAATATAATATCAAGATGTAACCACCCAATAACTAGGCCTCTTCATGCTCATGTCGTCTCAAAAAAGCCGGAATATCTAAATAATCAACATCCGGAGCCGCATCATTTTTCTTTGGCTGAGCTGCGGATAATGTGGGGCTTTTTACCTGCTTACGGGCAACTGCTGGACGCTCTAATTGTTGATAATCCAAACTACCGTCGCGACGTCGCGCTTCAAATAAAGGAGCACGTTCTGGGGTCTTCGCCGCATGTGGTGTACTTTTTTCTTCGCCACCTAAACCCGTCACAATCACCGTGACTCGCATCTCATCGGTCATATCAGGATCAATCACCGTACCGACAACGACGGTTGCATCATCAGAAATAAATTCTTTAACAACATCACCCACTTCTTCAAATTCACCGATAGACATATCTAATCCAGCCGTGATATTGACTAAAATACCACGTGCGCCAGAAAAGTTAACATCTTCAAGCAAAGGTGAAGCAATCGCAGCTTCAGCTGCTTGACGCGCGCGTTGTTCACCACTAGCACAACCCGTTCCCATCATCGCCATGCCCATTTCCGACATCACGGTGCGTACATCGGCAAAATCGACATTAATCAAACCGGGACGTGTGATTAAATCAGCAATTCCTTTGACCGCGCCAAGCAATACGTTGTTGGCCGCTTTAAACGCATTAAGTAACGTAATATTCTTACCTAAAACACTTAATAATTTATTATTAGGAATCGTGATCAATGAATCCACGTGCTCAGCCAAGCGACGCATGCCTTCTTCAGCAGCAAGCGTGCGCTGCTTACCTTCAAAAGAAAAAGGCTTTGTGACAACAGCAACGGTCAGGATGCCTAAACTTTTTGCAACCTCAGCAAAAACTGGCGCAGCCCCTGTTCCTGTTCCACCCCCCATCCCGGCGGTAATAAACACCATGTCAGCGCCTTGCAACACTTCTTTGATGTATTCGCGATCTTCTTCAGCCGCGTCTTGACCAATTTGCGGGTTAGCGCCTGCACCTAAGCCTTTTGTGAGCTCATCACCGAGCTGCATTTGAATTTCAGCTTTAGAATGACGGAGCGCTTGGGCATCAGTATTCGCACAAATAAACTTCACCCCTTCAATGCGTTCAGCCAACATGTGCTCAACGGCATTTCCACCACCGCCACCCACACCAACGACCTTGATGACTGCATTATCTTGCTGGCTACCCATTTGCTCACTCATGCCTTTCACCCCGTGCCAAAAAAATTATGTTTAGAAGTTGCCTCTGAACCATTGTTTCATTTTCGTCCAAACGCCGCTTGCTGAATCACGTAACGTAAACCCATTATACCCAGCTTCGTGTTGTTGTTGAAACCCATGTAATAATAAGCCAACGCCTGTTGCCCAACTTGGGTCCATCATTTCATCCGATAAGCCCGTTAATTCGGGCACCAGCCCTTGCCGCACAGGCATTTCAAAACACATTTCTGCCAAATCAATTGCACCATGAACATTCGATGCACCTCCGGTTAACACCATCCCCGCCGCAATCAGGTCTTGAAATCCACTGGCATTCAGTTCGTGCCGAACCAGAGCAAACAACTCTTCATAACGAGCAGAAACCACTTCAGCCAGGGCTTGAGTTGAAATTTTTCGACCCGGACGCTCATTGACACTGAGAACTTCGAGCATTTGTCCTGGGCTTGCAAGCTCTGGCATAGCACAACCATATTTAAGCTTCATGGCCTCAGCGGCTTTAGTCGGTGTACGAAGTGCCATGGCAATATCATTGGTGACTTGATCGCCTGCAATAGGAATCACCGCAGTGGATTGAATCGCGCCATGCGAAAAAATAGCCACATCCGTGGTACCGCCACCAATATCAACCAAACACACACCTAATTCTTTTTCATCATCCGTGAGCACGGCATGACTTGAAGCCAGCTGCTCCAAGCTAATATCATGCACTTCAAGCCCACAACGCCGAATGCATTTAATAATATTTTGAGCCGCACTCACCGCCCCAGTAACAATATGAACCCGGGCTTCTAGCCGCACACCAGCCATACCAATCGGCTCTCGAATGTTTCCTTGTCCATCGATAATAAACTCTTGTGGAAGCACATGCAGAATTTTTTGATCGGCAGGAATAGGCACCGCTTTCGCTGCATCAAGTACGCGCTCAACATCAGCACGAGACACTTCCTGATCGCGAATCGCAACAATGCCGTGCGAATTTAAACTCTTAATATGGCTGCCCGCGATTCCGGTATAAACCGAATGGACCTCACAACCGGCCATGAGTTCAGCTTCTTGCACCGCACGTTGAATAGAATTAACCGTCGCCTCAATATCAACAACCGCACCACGTTTTAATCCATAGGATGGATGGCGACCGGTTCCAATCACCTCAATGGTGCCTGCTGGCGTTACCTCACCGATTAATACGACAATTTTTGACGTGCCTATATCCAGTGCGGTAATAATGTTTTTTTCTATTTTTTTAGCCATTATCTTCCCGTTTGCTGCTTCCATTGCACTGCCATCCCGCGTGCATAACGTAAATCAACACTCGACAGCAGTTCCGGTTTATCGCCAAAAACGGCCGGGTAAGCCCGACAAAAGCGATGCAAGCGTGGCTCTAAATCCTGCTTCCCGAGGCGCAGCCTCACACCATTTGTTAGCACAAGCTCCCAAGCTTGATTGTTACGCAACTCTAACAAGGCTATATTTAAGCCATACCTTAGTAATAGCTTACTCAATTTTTCGTACGTTTGTAAGACTTCATGTTGTTGTTCTTCTGGACCATACAAATAAGCCCCAGAATACGCCCCTTTCAGCACCTTATCTTGATTAAATAAAATTCCTTCAGATGTAATATAAGCATCATTCCATACAGCCATCGGTTGGTGCTCTATGAGTTTAACGTTGAGTATACCCGGCCATACGCGTTTGACATTAACATGCTTACACCAATCTAACGCAAGTAATTCATTTTTTAGTGTTTGTGTTGATAATATCAAAAAACTTTGTTTTAAATGCGGTGATAAAATTTGTTCCAGAGCCTCTCGCGTAATATGCTCATACGTTGCTTCAATTTGAACCGTTTGAACAGGAAAACGAGCGGCATCTGAAATCCCCAGATAAACCAGCCGACCGGCCAACAACAAGGCGCACACAACCAAACACGCAAGGCGTGTTGAAAACTGAAATTGTAATGCGCTAAGCCCGCGCATGATCTGGAGCGCTGCTATAATTCGTCACCAACTTTTCTCGACTACGATGTCGCATGTGAGCCAAAGTAATCAGCCGTTCAAGTAACGCGGGGTAACTTAAGCCACTTGCCTCCCATAATTTAGGAAACATACTCACCGACGTGAATCCAGGCATGGTGTTAATTTCGTTAAAATAAATTTTATTTGTTTCCCGTTGAACAAAAAAATCAACGCGCGCAAGACCATAGCACTTGAGTCGCATAAAAATTTCTGCGGCTGCCATTTGCACATGCCTTGTCGCTTCCTGATCGAGCAAGGCAGGAATACACAGCTGACTCTCGTCGGACTCAAGGTATTTTGCCGCATAAGAATAAAATCCATCGGTATGTGCTACTTTGATTTCACCAGGCACGGTAACATCGGGCAAACCTTCACGTGAATCATGCTCTAACACACCAACTTCGATTTCACGCCCAGCAATAAACGCTTCGATAAGCACGGTTGTGTCATAACGTCGCGCATCACGCACAGCCGCCAGCAATTGCTCCATGGTATTTGCACGATGAATGCCTACACTTGAACCCAAAGAGCAGGGCTTAACAAACACAGGCCAACCCAATTCAGCGACTGCAGCTTCACATCGGCGACGATCATGCTCCGCTATCTCTGTGTAAGGCAAGCGATGATAGGGCACCGCATGAATGCCTTCCAGATGCCCCACCAGCTGTCTCGCAATATCTTTATCCATGCTAACAGCTGCAGACAAAACATCACACCCAACATAAGCAACACCCGCTAAATTTAATAGGCCTTGCAAAGCACCATCTTCGCACAACGGACCATGCATTACAGGAAAAACAAGCTCAGCATCCACAGCTAATTGACCATTGCACAGTAAACTCGGTAAACGCTCAGCATCAGGAAGGGCCACAGGCAAAGCCTCGGCATACAAATCGCGTAACACCTCAGTATTATTTATATATAAGCAACCGCGTTTGTCCATGCCGATGGCAATCACGTCATAAAGCACAGCGTCCAGCGCTGCCAAAACCGAAGCGGCAGACTGTAACGAAACTTCGTGCTCTCCCGATTGCCCACCATACAGCAACACAAGTTTTAAACGCGCCATTAAATCCCTCCAACAAGATGTACTTCACGTATCCAATCTATCCCGGTTTGCTTTAGCCCAGACAAACCGGAATCAAGCTCATAATTTAACGCCCGCGCCTTCAGCCAGATGCATCGCAACTTGGCCTATATTGCCCGCGCCTTGCAACAAAATAACATCGCCATCTCGAATCAAAGAATCTAAACGTTGACTTAGATTATCTTCGCTTACGATTGAAACCTCTCCGCCTTTACGCTCATCAACCGCTTTCGCCAATGCCATGCTACTGATGCCTTCCATCATCGGCTCACCGGCCGAATAAATATCAAATAATAACAACTCATCCGCCAAACCAAGTACATCAACAAACTGCGAAAACAATTCTTTTGTTCGTGAATAGCGATGAGGTTGAAAAACATGTATTAAACGCTTATTGGGCCAAACAGCGCGAAACGCATCAATCGTCGCACGAATTTCTTCCGGGTGATGACCGTAATCATCCACAACCAAGGCTGTACCACGTACAAATTCACGCTCACCTAAAACCTGGAAACGCCGGCCTACACCTTGAAAACAACGTAGACCTTCCGCAATCGCCTCATCATGAACGCCGAGCTCGGTAGCAATCGCAATCGCTGCCAACGCATTTAACGTGTTATGACGTCCTGGTAAATTTAAATCAATCGTCATCACCGCATGAGGTGCCGGTCGTGTCACGGTAAAACGGCTGAATAATCCGTCTTGTTTCCAGTCAGTCGCACGATACTCCGCGTCATCAGAAAAACCATACGTCAGCGTAGGACGCTGAATGGACGACAAGACATGGCGAACATTCGCATCATCAATACAGACCACGGCCAAACCATAAAAAGGCAAGTGATGTAAAAACTCAAGAAACGTATCACGTAATTTATTAAAATCACCGTCATACGTTTCCATATGATCAGCATCAATATTCGTCACAACCGCCATCGTAGGCTTCAAAAATAAAAACGAAGCATCACTTTCGTCGGCTTCGGCAACCAAATACGCTGAACCACCGAGCTTTGCATTACTACCACTGTTTGTTAATTTTCCACCAATCACAAAGCTAGGATCAAGTCCGCCTTCTGCAAGTAAACTACTCACTAAACTCGTGGTGGTGGTTTTTCCATGCGTACCCGCAATGGCTATACCTTGGCGAAAGCGCATCAGCTCGGCCAACATCATAGCCCGAGGAATCACGGGAATACGTGCCGCACGAGCCGCAACCACTTCAGGGTTATCTTCATGAATCGCAGTCGATCGCACCACCACATCAGCACCTGCAATATTCTCAGCCTGATGTTGCGTAAAGACCGAAACACCCTGCTCTCGCAAATGTGCCGCCGTATGGTTGTCATTCATATCCGAACCGGTGACATGATACCCTTCGTTGTGCAGCACCTCGGCAATACCGCACATGCCTGTACCTGCAATACCAACAAAATGAATGTGGTCAACGTGCCCCATTCTTGGTAATGAGAATGTATTCGTATTATCCACAACACCCCCTAATTATCGAAAACCTAATGATTGCCAGCGTGTTTCGTGATCAATACGTAACAAGAGCGCAAGAGCAATACAATTAACCACCAAGCTTGCGCCCCCATAACTTAAAAGTGGTAACGTCAAACCCTTGGTTGGCAATAACCCTGCATTCACGCCTATATTAATCACCGCTTGCATCCCGAGCCAAAACGTCATTCCGTATGCTGTATACGCCGCAAAAAAACGTTCTGCTTGATAAGCTCGAAAGCCTATAAGCAAGCCTCTAGTTACCAGTATACTATACAAAATCAAAACAAGGAGCACACCCAGCAAACCGAGCTCTTCGGCAAGTACAGCAAACATAAAATCTGTGTGCGCCTCAGGCAAATAAAGCAGCTTTTGAACACTGCTGCCCAACCCTGTTCCAAACCATCCACCACGCCCAAAAGCAATCAACGACTGCGTTAATTGATAGCCACTATTAAATTGATCGGCCCATGGATTTAAAAAAGCCGTCAAGCGTGCCATTCGATAAGGTGATGACACAGCAAGAACACCTAGAGACGCTACCATGAGAACTACAAGTCCCGCATAATACCTTAACTTTACACCCGATAAAAAAAGCATCACCATCACGGTTGTGCTGATAACAACCGTCGCCCCAAAATCAGGCTCAGATAAAAGAAGCATAGCAATTAAAGCCAGTAATCCTAAAGGCTTAAGAAAGTTATACACCTCACTTTGTGCGCGATGCTGTTGTCGCACCAAATAGCCGGCCAAATATAAAATCATGGATAATTTGACAAGTTCAGACACTTGAATCGACACAGGTCCAAGCGCTAACCAACGCCGACTTCCGTTAACAACCCGACCAATCCCAGGAATCAAGACCAACACGAGCATAACCAAACACATTAGTAACAAGGGAGCACTCCATTTCTCCCAAACACTGGTATCAATACGCATCACAAACATGCCAACAAACAACCCAAGCACCAAATAACAGACTTGACGAACTAAAAAATGAAACGGTTGTTGGTAATATTTTGTTGAAATCATCACTGAACTCGAGGCAACCATCAAAAGCCCTAGAAACAATAAACCGATAATGGCCACCAAAAGCCATTTATCATACAACGCTAACGGTTCACTTGCAGCGCGAGATCGTACCGCGTGACGCACGCCAATGCCCATCATAGCGCATGCACCAAAGCCGTAAAAACCTCTCCTCGATGATTAAAATTATCAAACATATCCAAGCTTGCACACGCAGGAGATAAGAGCACAGCGTCTCCTGATTTTGCACATGACTGCGCTTGCTTAACCGCATCTTCTAACGACACGGCATGATAAATATCAACCACATCACGTAACGCTTCGTCTAAAAGCTTGGCATCTTCTCCTATCAAAACGAGCGCACTGACATGCTCAGACACCGGTTGGCGTAGCGCTTGAAAATCCCCGCCTTTCCCCTGCCCGCCAGCAATCAATACAAGCTTGCCTTTGACCGATGAACTAAGGCCTGTAATCGCCGACTCCGTTGCCCCAACATTGGTGCCTTTGGAATCATTAATCCAGACCACGTCATCCAGGACCCGAACCCTTTGGCAGCGGTGCGGCAAGCCTGAAAACGTTTTTAACACCGCAACACAAACATCCATAGGAATCGCTAATAACTCAGCCAAAGCACACGTTGCCAATGCATTCATCCAGTTATGACGGCCTTTCATGCTTATCTCATCCACCGGTAAAATCAAGGCCTCTCCTCGAGCAAGACAAAGCTTATGGTTTGTATCATAACGCAATCCCCAGCTATTTTGATTTAGCGGCGCATCTGAGCCATAACTCATGATATGCACACCGCTCTCAAGGCTAGCTAAATCTGGTTTTGTCTCCACATCATCACGATTAAACACGCATGCTTGAGCACCCTGATATACCCGGTGTTTAGCCGCGCGATACGCTTCTGGGGTGTGATGCCTATCCAGATGATCCGGCGATATATTCAATACAACGGCCGCCACAGGACGAAGCGCGCTTGTGAGCTCTAATTGAAAACTAGAAAGTTCGAGCACCCAGACATCAAAGATCCCCGGCTCATCTAAGAAAAAATCGAGCACCGGTGTGCCAATATTGCCAGCCACCGCTGTTTTCTTACCCGCAGCTTGTGCCATCTCTCCCAACAAACAGGTCACCGTAGATTTTCCATTTGTTCCTGTGATCGCAACCATGGGTGCATCCACCTCTCGGGCGAGGCAATCAATATCACTTTCTATCGGAATCGCACGCACACGGGCCTCATGGAGCAAAGCAATATCCAACGATACACCTGGGCTACATATTAATTTTGATACGTTATCATATAAATTTTCGGGGTATGTTTTTAAATAAAGCGGGATATCAGGATAGGTCTGACGAAAAAACGCCTCTCCAGGAGGCGCTTCACGTGTATCATACACCGCAAAAGGTAAGTTTTTATAATGCAAATAACGCGCGATCGACTGCCCCGTTTTCCCAAGCCCTACAATCAACGTCATTTTTTGCATGATGACCTCTCTTAACGAAGCTTCAACGTCGCCAGGCCGCATAACACAAAGATCACGGTGATAATCCAAAACCGAACAATCACTTTAGGCTCAGCCCAACCTTTCAATTCAAAATGATGATGCAGCGGCGCCATTCTAAAAATACGCTTACCACCAGAGTATTTAAAATAAACCACTTGTAATACAACCGAAAGGGTTTCTAGAACAAAAAGCCCCCCCATAATCCCAAGCACTAACTCTTGGCGAATAATCACAGCAACAATACCTAGCGCGGCGCCCAAAGATAACGAACCCACATCGCCCATAAAGACTTGTGCTGGATAGGTGTTGTACCAAAGAAAACCAAGACCTGCCCCCACCATGGCTGAACAAAAAATAGTAAGCTCTTCCGTATTGGGTACAAACGGCACCGATAAATAATGCGCATACACGGCATTACTGGTGACATAAGCAAAAACACCTAACGCACCGGCCACCATCACAATAGGCATGGTTGCTAACCCATCCAAACCATCGGTTAAATTCACCGCGTTACTACTGCCAACAATCACAAGATAAGCAAATATAGGAAAAAATAAACCCAGCGGTATGAGGCAATCTTTGAAGAACGGCACGGTGAGCTGTGTATGAATCGGTAAATTTGCTTGGTAATATAAATACAGCACAGCGGCCAAGGCGACCACCGACTGCCAAATTATTTTTTTTCGGGCCGACAAACCTTTACTGTTTTTAAGCACGAGCTTACGATAATCATCCACCCAACCGACCCAACCAAAACCTAGCATCACAAACAAGGCAAGCCATAAGTTCGGCTGGCTTAAATCACCCCATAATAAACTACTGAGTGTCACAGAAAGTAAAATTAACACGCCGCCCATCGTAGGCGTTCCAGCCTTAGATAAATGCGTTTGGGGCCCATCTTCTCGTACGACTTGGCCCACTTGCAGCTTTCTCAACCACCGGATCATCACAGGACCACAACACAGCGCAATTACTAAAGCCGTCAACGCGGCCAAAATCGACCTCAGCGTTAAATACTGAAACACGCGAAGCACGTGATAATTATTTTGTAAGACCTGTGTGAGCCAATAAAGCATTGTTTTTTATCCTAAATTAAACAAACCAAATAAAAACAGCATATCATATATTATGCATCATGCATCTCACACAATTATTTCACGCAGCTACGCAACTAATTGATTCACCACGTTTTCCATCGCGCTCGAGCGCGATCCTTTCACAAGCACCGTCGTTGTCGTATCCAAGAGAGGTAATAATGCCTCAAGCAAGGCTTCTTGCGTTTCAAAATGCCGCGCTTGCTCACCAAAGGCATGCGTTGCCATCTGACTGTGTGTGCCACACGTAAAGAGCTTATCAAGACCTTCCGTCCGCGCGGCCTCACCGGCTTCTTGATGGTAAGCCGACGAATGTTCGCCAAGCTCCTCCATATCACCGAGCACTAAAACCCGTTGCCCCGTACGTGCCGCAAGCACATGAATACCAGCCAAAACCGAGCTTAAATTGGCGTTATACGTATCATCGAGAATCAGTGCACCTTGTTGCCCTAAACGTGACGTAAGCCGCCCAGGAACACCTTTAAAACGCATCAATCCATCCGCGATTTGAGTATTCGAAATACCGAGTGCATACGCGCATGCGGCGGCTGCAAGTGCATTAAGTACATGGTGCATACCAGGGACGTTTAAAGCGATCGCCACCTCGCCTTCAGGTGTCACCAACTTAAATTTGGGTCCATCGGCGTGGTTCAATTCAAGATCTGTCGCATAAATATCAACATCGTGGTGTGTTGCAGAAAAACGTAAGATTTTTTTATCAGCCAGGACATCATCCCAATAATGCGCATAGGCATCATCCGCATTAATTACGGCTGTGCCGTCCGGTAATAAATTCTGATGAATTTCACCTTTGGCCTTAGCTATTCCTTCAATCGACCCAAATCCTTCGATATGAGCTCCCGAAATATTATTAATCAGCGTCACATGTGGCTTGACCATCGCTGAGGTGTACGCAATTTCACCGGCATGATTGGCACCCAACTCAAGCACGGCATAGCGGTGCGTGGCATTCAATTGCATGATGCTTAGCGGTACGCCTAAATGATTATTCCAGTTGCCCGGTGTTGCAAATGACGGCTTGGGTAAAATCGATGCCAGCATTTCTTTCACCGTCGTTTTACCGTTGCTGCCCGTCAGTGCAATCACAGAGCAAGACAAGCTTGCTCTATAGGCCGTGGCCATCAACCCCAGTGCTTGCTCTAAATCAGGATACACCAGCTGCGGCACACCACATTCAGGCACACATTCAGAGCAAAGCACGGCTGATGCGCCGCGTTGAATAGCCTCAGGAATAAATGCCTGACCATCCACACGCGTGCCACGCAAGGCAACAAACAGATGACCTGGTTCCAGTGTACGGGTATCCATAGAAACGCCCGTGATCATCACATCATGTGACACCGTTAAATCAAGACTTGCTGCTATCTCACGTAAATTCATGCGTCCACCAATTCAATATTGTTATGATTTAACGGCTCACCAAGAAAAATAGCGCCGACCGCGCCAAAACGTGTGACCGAATCCGTGACTAAATAATGTGTTGTGTTCTGGGATGCTACGGTATTTAACCTATCGGCATCCATCAGCGCTTGATGAACAGCCTCAGCCGTTGCTTCAGCTGAATCAACCACCTGCACATGTTGAGGCAGTAATTCTCGCAACAGCGGTTTAAATACCGGAAAATGTGTGCAACCGAGCAATACCGTATCTTCATCCACACGTTCTGATAAATAATGCTCTAACGCCACACGTGCAATATGATTATCCACCATACCCTCTTCGGCAAGTGCTACGAGCAAACTGCTTGCGCGTGCCTGAATACACGCGTTGGGAAGCGAGGCCTGAATTAATGCTTGATAAGCATGGCTCGCAACCGTTGTTTCTGTTCCTAGCACCAAGATATGCTGATTTCTTGTGGCTTTTATCGCCGCAGAAGCACCTGGCGAAATCACACCCACCACGGGTATACCAGGCAACATGGCTTGCACATGAGGCAGTGCTGCCGTTGTGGCGGTGTTGCATGCAATCACCAATGCTTTGATACGCCGCTCAACCAATATACGCGCCATTTGCATGGCATAGTGCCGCACGGTATCCTGGCTTTTCGTGCCGTAAGGCAAGCGCGCCGTATCCCCTAAGTAAATGAACGACTCATCCGGCAGGCGCTCGCGTAAAGCGCGCAGCACGGTCAGGCCGCCCATGCCCGAGTCAAACACACCGATGGGTAATTGCGTTTTTTGCATGCTACTCCTCGCTTCATTCTCGCTTATTTTGTTAGCTAACCGGAGGTAAAACCTCCATCTCTGCATGCTCAGGCGCCGATGGCAACGTATAAAAACCACTCAAGTTAGACGTCGTTAACGGCGGTTTAATCACCATCTCTGGCGCATTTTGACTCTCAAGATATTGCTCTGGATCATTACTGGCAAACGGCGTATTACAGGCACATAATGACACCACCCCCAGCATTAACAAGCCTGCTTTTAAAAACACAACATAACCTCTCTTTATCATTAATATCAGTAATTTTATTTTAAATCTAATGCACGAAGTGTACCCAAAAGACTTTCGTGATATTTAGCTGAAAGCTTTGTTAACGGCAAACGAAGTTCGTTTACAATCAAATCCATCTGCTCCAGTGCCCACTTGGTTGGAATTGGATTTGACTCAAGAAATAAAGCACGATGTAACGGTAACAAGGCTGCTTGTAATTTTTTAGTTAATTTTTTATTTTTATCCAATGCTGCGTCTGCAAGTTTCGCCATCAGCTTAGGTGCTACGTTAGCCGTCACAGAAATAACGCCTTTAGCGCCATGTAAAATCCATTCCGCCGCCGTAGGATCGTCCCCACTGTAAACATCAAGACGACCATCAAGCCCTTTCAATAACACTTTAAGACGCTTCAGCTGCCCCGTCGCTTCTTTGATGCCCACGATATTCGAGATCGCTGCTAAACGCACCACCGTCTCAGGTAATAAATCACAGGCCGTTCGACTTGGCACATTATATAAAATAATCGGTAGATGTACGGCCTCAGCAATGGCCTTGTAATGCTGGTACAGGCCCTCTTGTGTTGGCTTAATATAAGCAGGCGTCATGATTAATGCGGCATGCGCTCCACACGACATGGCAAATTGCGTCAACTTAATACAATCCTGCGTTGAATTAGAAGCCGTTCCAGCGATCACGGGAATACGTTCTGCTGCGGCGTCAACCACCGTTTTTATCACCAGGCATTTTTCGTCATACGACAACGTTCCTGATTCACCGGTCGTGCCCGCAGCCACCAACGCATAGGTACCGGCAGTAATATGAAACTCAACCAATGCGCGCAAACGCACCAAATCTATTTTACCGTTTAGTAACGGCGTAACTAATGCGACAATACTTCCTCGAAACACAAGCATGCTCCCTCATATAAAAACCATTGCTTTATCTTACCGGCAGCCGGACAGCTTCTCAACAGAAAATATTAAATTAGTTCAAGTAAGACACAGATATTTTGTTTTTAAGCTATATTTCTATATTCAAAGAAGAATTTACAAATTTAGATAAACAACAGAGGTAAACGCGGGAGAATAATCATGAAGAGTTTTTTACGGTATAGGTCTTAGGGTGATGGCTTTTTAGATTTTAATCTAAAAAATTCATGCAAATCGGAAGTTCAACGTTCAATTTACATAAACATCGCCAACAATGCGCTCTAAATCACACCTAGGTTCCCAGCTTAATGCTTGTCGTGCGCGCGTCGTATCGGCATACACCTCAAACAAATCACCTGGCCTACGTTCCTCATATTGAATAGGAATTGATAGTTTATTTATTTTTTCAAAACACTTAACTGTTTCTAATACGCTATATCCTTGCCCACTGCCTAGATTAAACACCTGAAAACCCTCCTGGTGCTCCATAAAATCTAAGCCTCGAAGATGCGCGTCAGCTAAATCAAGCACATGGATATAATCACGAATACCGGTTCCGTCCGGTGAATCATAATCATGCCCATACACCGATAAATGCGGTTTTTTTCCATGCGCTACTTTTAAAATCGACGATAATAAACTAGCGTCTGCGTCGCCCATCAAAAGCGACGTCAGTGCTTCGCTGCCATCAGAACCTGCGGCATTAAAGTATCGAAAAGCAACCGCTCGTATTTCTGGATAAGCCGCCACCATATCTGAAAGCATGGTCTCACTCATCAACTTACTTTTACCATAAGGCGTCACCGGAGCAATGGCTGCCACCTCAGAACAAGGCTGCTCCGCATCCGGCGCATAGACCGCAGCTGTCGATGAAAAAACAACACGCTGAACACCCGCCTTTTTCATAGCACCTAAAAGATTCAGTGTTCCAAGTACATTGTTTTGGTAGTAAGCAAGCGGCTCCAATAGCGACTTAGGAGCATTTTTTAACGCTGCAAAATGCACCACGGCATCAATATCCGTATGTTTTTCAAACAAGCTATTCAGCGCATCTTTATCGCGTATATCCTGCTTAAAAAATATCGCTTTGTCTGGCGTTCCGGCTTGATGTTGAATGTACTCAATCGCCGCTTCTGAACCGTTGGTGAGATTATCTAATAAAACCAACGCATGCCCTGCTTTCAAAGCAGCCACACAAAAATGACTACCGATATATCCTGCTGCACCGGTGACTAGTAATTGCATTTAATTCGTCCTTAATTAAATTCAGGTTTATTATAAATAACTACGTAACTACCCTTATTATATGCTACAGTTAGGCACAAACAACCGTTATTTTGTTACAGGAGTTGACCCCCGTCATGCTTACTCGTCGTGCAACCTTAAAATTAGAGCGCTGGTCAAAACAACCTCAACACAAACCACTGATTATAAGAGGAGCGCGTCAGGTTGGTAAAACAACCCTGGTGAAAAAATTTGGCGAACAATTTGATTGCTTTATTTACCTCAATCTAGAGCTACATTTGGATCGCCGTGTGTTCGAACAAGACTTACCGATTGAACAAATTATTCAAGCTATTTTTTTTCAAAAGAAACTCACATATATACCAAGTAAACGAACATTAATTTTTATTGACGAAATTCAAACCTCACCCGAAGCTGTAAGCTTGTTACGTTATTTTTATGAAGCTTATCCCGATATTCATGTCATTGCCACAGGTTCTCTGCTCGAAACACTCATTGACACCAACATTTCCTTTCCTGTTGGACGCGTTGAGTACCTGTACCTTTATCCTCTTACGTTTGAAGAATTTTTGATGGCCATTGAAGAGCCACAAGCACTCGAGGCCTTGTGCATGGACCAACCACCTACCTACGCTCATCAATCCTTGCTGGAATTGTTCCACTCCTATTGTATGGTTGGTGGTATGCCGGAAATTGTCGCATCTTTTGCCCAAAATAAAGACTTAGTAAAATTAGGGCCCATTTATGAATCGTTATTAACAGGATACCAAGATGATGTGGAAAAATATGCGCGAGATAAGGCACAAACCCGTGTTATTCGGCACATCATTGCTCATGCTTCTTATCAAGCCGGATCTAGAATTAAATTCCAACATTTTGGGCAGTCAGAATATGGTTCTCGTGACGTAGGTGAGGCTATGCGCATTTTGGAGAAAGCTTTGCTTATTAAATTGGTTTACCCAACCACCGCATTAAAGCCTCCATTTGAACCCAATCATAAAAAATCACCACGCTTACAATTTCTTGATACAGGCTTAATGAATTATTCAGTCGGATTACAACAAGAGTTTTTTTCACTCAGTGACCTTAATAACCTTTATCAAGGTAAAATTACTGAGCACATCGTAGGCCAGCAATTACTCGCAACCGAAACGGTTACTCAGCAACGCCTTTTATTTTGGGTAAGAGATAAATCGCAATCCTCCGCTGAAATCGACTACGTCATACCCCAAGGCAACCAACTCATTCCGATTGAAATCAAGTCAGGAAAAACAGGCTCCATGCGCTCGCTGCATTCATTTATTGATCACTCAGAACATGCCATATTTGCAATTAGACTCTATCATGGAAAATTTTCACGTGAAACCATCACATCACTCGGCGGGAAAGAGTTTGAACTCTTGAGCCTACCTTATTACCTCTGCGGTCAATTAAAACGTTATTTGGATAGAGGCTTAAGCTGTGCTTAAGCCAGCCTCACACACTTCACGTGCATAAATATCTTCATAACGCGTGATGTCGTCTTCACCCAAATAAGCGCCACTTTGCACTTCAATCACATACAACGGCACGTCGCCTGGGTTACTTAAGCGATGCGTGGTTTTAGGTGGTATGTACGTGGATTGATTCACGGTAAGGCGAAAATGCTGTGTATCATTCACAACATCGGCCTCTCCTGCCACCACAACCCAATGCTCGGCGCGATGCTCATGGCGCTGCAATGAAATTCGCGCCCCAGGCTTTAACATCAAACGCTTGACTTTAAACGCCTCACCTTCGGCTAATATTTCATAGGTGCCCCATGGACGTTGAACACACGTATGTCCATCCGCTAAACGCTGATGCTCTTTACCCAGCGTACTCACCAAGTCTTTGACTTGCTGCGAATAACGTTTGTCTGCAACTAAGACGGCGTCGCGTGTCGCCACAATGATTTGATCACGAAGCCCTAAAGCCGTAACCAAGACATGCTCACTGCTAATTAAGCAGCCTTCACTTTCTTCAGCAAGCGCTTTACCTTGCAAAACATTGCCATGCGCGTCAGCTTTGTTGGTTTCTGCAACAGCCGACCAACAGCCTAAATCGTTCCACGCAATATCCATGGGTACAACAACCGCGCGTTCGGTTTTTTCCATTACTGCATAATCAATGGAGTCGGCACGACACGCTGCAAATGCTGTTGCATCTAAACGAAAATAATCATGTTGCCGATGCGCTTGTTGATACGCCGCCTCGGTATGTGCAAATAATTCAGGCTCAAATCGCGATAACTCTTCCAGATACGTGGTCGCACGGCACACGAACATGCCGCTGTTCCAATATGACGTACCGCTTTGTATACACGCTTCAGCTACCTCAACCGTCGGCTTTTCTCGGAACTGTGCGACTGAATACACGCCTGTCGCTTGCTGTTCTGCTGTATCAATGTACCCATAACCAGTTTTAGGACTTGTGGGCTTGACGCCGAACGTGACCATGGCTGGCGTATGCGTGACATAATCAATACCGCGCTGCATCGCCGCTTGCCATGCAGTTTCGTCTTCAATCCAATGGTCAGACGGCAACACCACTAAAATGGCATCTTCGCCAACAACATCGAGCACCCGATGTGCGGCACACGCAATCGCAGGAGCTGTATTTCGAGCACAAGGCTCAAGCAAATAGGTAAGATTTACGTCTGTATTCTTAAGTTGCTCTTGGCATAAAAAATAATGTGCCTCGTTACTCACCACCACCATCCCGGTGTGCGGCAGGCTTTTTGCGCGTTCAACGGTTTGTTGAAGCAACGATGTTTCACCATGCAGATTTAAAAATTGCTTGGGAAAGTCTTTGCGTGACAAAGGCCACAAACGCGTGCCCGAACCACCGGCTAATATAATTGGAAAAACGTGCATAATATTAACTACTCCCTTGCATTAAGACTTCCTGTCATCATAACGTTGTTTTATCAACATCGCGAGCTTATCATTTATGATTTTTTTGTATGATATCACGACCAGAATTCAAACACCTTGAAATGATTGCCCCTAAAAAAATTTGTATCCACAATCGGGTTTGACGCCAACGGCTCGAACAAAACGCATTGGCAAAATAACGTCCTATCAAATCCTTGAAAAAAGAATCTAAATCAGATCGTGCAGCCCAAGTAACACGTTGTTGTAATCGCGTATCGCGCTTTCGAATTTGTATTAAAATATCACCTGGGCATAGAGTAATACCAAGCCACTGCTCTGCTAAAAGCATCATTTCGTCCACAACAGGCGTAATATGCCGTGCTTTGGCAAGCGTGCGCACACACGATATATCAATACGCTTCGTTTGTAATAATGCGACAATATCTACAAGCCATATCATCCGTAGCCATCCATGTTTTGCCGCATGCAGACACAAATACAACACATGCTCTTCATCCGAAAATTGGAGCAATTCCCCTCTTTTTTTCATCGACGACAGGATAAATTCAGTGCAATAGGTTTTCCAATGTAACTCAATGCTTTGAGCAACACCTACTTTCCAATACGCCGCATCTTTTTTCGTAGTCCACGTACTCAAGCGCTGATGAAATCGCATACTTTTATCTGAAAGCTCGGATTTAAAATCCAATTGCCGAAGCGCCGTATTGGCGTTAAGTATATCTCGAGGCAAGATCAATACATCTAAATCACGAGAATAGCGCATCATCCGGCGGCCCCATAATATTTGATTTAAACTGGGACCTTTTAAGAAAACATGAGGGATGGCTTGCTGCTCTAATACGCGATGCACATCTTGCGCTGTACGCATGAGAACCAATTGATTGTTGATCATGGGTTTTGCTTTATGTTTTAATTTTTGTAATAAACGCTCTGAAATATAAGCCTCAAACTCAGAAGAAAGCACCTGGTAAACAAGCAAAAGTAAACGATGTTCCTGCAGAAGATCGATAAAACGCACGCCATCAAGTGGCTGTTCTAAATATGGCAAGCAATCGGACACACTCATTTGCCCTAAAGCACGTCGACAGAATACACGAAGGCAAACCATCTCTGGAGTAATATTATTTGAATCCCACATCAGGTTTAAAGCCTATTCCATAATACTTTCAGTGCGTTCAGAACAAAACTCAGGCACCAAGCTCTTTAACAAAATGAATAACTCATCGGATTGATGTGTATTACACGCATTTTGAATCATGCGTATCGTTTCGGTCAATTCATCCCAATCAATCGCGCGAAAACGTGCTTTAAATAATTTTTCATGCGCTGTTTGGACAAGCTCCTCAGAAGGATGAAATAATTCTTCAAACAACTTCTCGCCAGGTCGCAGGCCCGTGTATTGAATTTGAATATCTTCACCGGGCGTTTTGCCAGCAAGACGAATCATCTGTTCGGCCAAATATTTAATTTTAATCGGCTCCCCCATATCCAGCACAAATATTTCACCGCCACTCCCATTCACCATGGCTTGCAATATCAACTGACTGGCTTCTAGAATCGTCATGAAATAACGCTGAATATCGGGGTGTGTCACCGTCAAAGGCCCGCCTGCTTCTAATTGCTTCTGAAACAACGGCACCACACTCCCGACAGATCCTAAAACATTCCCAAAACGGACCGTTATAAAGTTAGTTTTCACACGTTGATTTAAATTCTGACAATAAATTTCAGCAACACGCTTTGTCATGCCCATAATATTCGTAGGATTAACCGCTTTATCTGTTGAGATAAGTACAAACTTATCAACATCAACAGCAACGCTTGCTTCAGCCATCACACGCGTTCCCAGCACATTATTACGTACAGCTACGCGCGACTGATGCTCGAGCAATGGCACATGTTTATAAGCCGCCGCATGAAATACAAGACTTGGTTTAACACGTGCAAAAAGTGCATTCACCGCAATAGCATCGAGTACGCTGACGAGGGCTGTTTCACAGGAGAGTTTAGGAAAGTTCAGTAAAAGCTCTCGCTCGATGTGATATAAATTCGCTTCGCTGTTATCCAGTAAAATAAGCTTTTGAGGCTTAAGTATGGCAATCTGCCGACATAATTCTGAGCCAATCGAACCACCCGCGCCCGTCACCAGCACGCAGCGGTTTTGAATGCCCGATTCAATCTTATGCCACTCCAATTCAACTTGATCGCGCCCAAGAAGATCTTCAATCTTCACGGTCCGAAGCGCATTCACCTCCACACGCCCAGAAACAAGTGCGGACAAACTCGGTAGCGTTCTAAAAGGCGCGCGACTCTGTTCACAATAACCCACAATCCGTCGCATATCCGCTGAGCTCGCAGAGGGAAGAGCAATAAAAATCAAATCGGCGTCGCTTTGCATCACAAGCGCAGGCAGTTGTGGCGTTGAACCGAGCACGCGAACACCATGCACTTCGAGCCCTCGTTTTTTACGACCATCATCCACAAGACCTACCGGCAAATATTCACCGCTGCGCTGCAAGTCACGCACCAAACTCGCACCCGCACTGCCAGCCCCAACAATTAAAACACGCTGAGTTACCTCGGCTGCGTCCATGCGCTTACTTTGTTTATCTCTATGGCTACGTAATAATAATCGTGCGCCGCACAAGAAAGCCATCAGCAATAAACCATATAACGGTAATACGGCTTTCATAGCCAGCTGCTTTCCAGGCCATGCATAAAAAACAGAGAGAGCGAATAAGGTTCCGGTCAAGACTGCTTTAACAATACGTGATACATCTTTCAGTGAGGAAAATTGCCATACACCGCGATAAACTCTAAACATATAATAACAAGGCACTTGAAGTGCCAGCAAAACAAGCAGCGGAGCCCAGGCTTGATGCAGTGCCCAGGTTTGAAACAATTGAAGTGAATCAAATTGAACGGCATGAGCTGCAAACCAAGCCATCGGAATGGCTAAAACGTCAAAAGCAATCACGGGTAATTTAATATAAACTTTCTGAATAAAAGAAACTTTCTTGTCCATACAGCACATCCTTTTAATTACATATGAGCCATCTACACCCGACGCATCCTTAAGCTTCCTCAAGCATACACGTTGTTTCAACCTGTTCTACATCGGTTCTTCCTGTCGCAAGCCACATTACTTCTTGCAGCACAGCACATGTATGATTCATCTCACCTTGTGTAAGTGTTGGATGAACGAGCAACATGAAACTTGTCTCTCCTAGTTCCTGCGCAATGGGTAAATGCTTTTCAGGCCGCCATCCTGTGTTATCAAATGCTTTTTCAAGATAAATCTCAGCACACGTTCCAGCATAGCACGGCACATCACGTGACGATATTTCCATGATAATACGCTCTTTATCCCATCCTTGAGCCAGCATATTGGGTTCAAAGAAGACATACGCTTTATAAGCTGCATGCTCTATGTAAGCAGGTATTTTTGGAACTCGAAGTCCTGGTGTACTTCTTGCGACTTTTTCTATTTGTCGAAGATTGGATAGACGTTGTGTATGCCAGTTTTGCATACGTTCAAGTTGAATGCGACCAATGGCTGCTTGCATCTCCGTCATACGCCAATTCGTTCCAAACTGTTCATGAACCCATTGAAACCCTTCTTTTCTTTCAGAGCCAAACATTGCATCCCATGACTTTCCATGATCTTTATAAGACCACATCCGTGACCACAAAGCTTTATCATTCGTTGTGACCATGCCACCCTCACCACCGGTGGTCATGATCTTATCCTGACAAAATGACCAAGCAGCAACATGCCCTACCGAACCAATGGGTTTGTTTTTATAACGTGCACCATGAGCTTGCGCACAGTCTTCAATCACAAACAGATTTTTCTCATCTGCAAGCGCCATGATTTCATCCATCTCACAAGGCCAGCCAGCAAGGTGCACGCAAATAATAGCCCGAGTTTTAGATGACAACACAGCTTGAATGCTTTCCGCCGTGATATTCTGACTGCTGCGATCAACATCTGCAAACACCGGTATTGCACCCACAGAAACGATACACGATACAGACGCGATAAACGAACGAGGCGTCACAATAACCTCATCCCCAGGACGCACGCCAAGCCCTCTCAATGCAAGCTCTAATGCAACCGTGCCATTCATCAAGGTAATCGCATGCGCAACACCGGTCCAGGCAGCAAACTCTTCTTCAAATTTTTGACATTCTTGCCCTGTCCTCGCATTCACACGATTTGATAAAAGCACTCGCTGTACAGTATCGGCTTCTTCCTGTGTAAAACACGGCCATGTAGAATAAGCAGTATTAAGCACGGTTTCCCTCCCGTTCTAAAATATTTTTTGCAGGTGTTCCCCACACTATTGATTGACTTGGCACGTTTTTAACAACAACAGAGCCCGCCCCCACAATTACATCTGAACCAATATGAATGAGCTGCCGAACATTTGAACCTAAACCAATCCAAGTCCGCGACCCAACACAGACTTGTCCGGCTAAATTTGAACCAGGAGAAATGTGAACAGCATCCGCCAAAACACAATCATGTTCAACCGTTGCATTCGTATTCACAATACAATGCTCACCAACCACGCTATATGCATTGAGCACAGCTCCGGCAAAAACAACACTTCCTAATCCAATTTGTGCATAAGTACTTATGATAGATCGTGGATGAATGACTGTTGCGAATACGACTCCGGCGGCATGCAACACAACAGATTTGGCTTGTCGTATTGCATTGTCACCTATAGCAATAATAGCTGCTTCAAACTCGCCTACGTTTTCAATCAACTGTTCTGTCGTGCCCATAACAGGCCAGATTCCTATTGATTTAATACGAGGCCATGCATCATCAAAAAAAATTACTTCATCCCATCCCGCACACAATGCTGCATCGGCAACGACTTTTCCATGACCACTCGCACCTAAAACAGCTAAAACTCGCATGCCGCTGTTCCTTTAAACTTCTCCGCTGTGACTTGACCTTCCGCTTGAATTCCTTGCCGACAAAAAACAGTCTTAATCGTTAAAACTAAAATTTTGAGATCCAGCCAAAAAGATTGATGCTTAATATACAACACGTCTTGCTCAAATTTAGCTTCCCAAGAAAGTGCATTACGTCCAGCAACTTGTGCCTGCCCTGTTATACCAGGACGCATATCATGCCGTCGTGCTTGCTCCGTGGTATATAACGGCAAATACTCCATCAGTAAGGGCCTTGGTCCCACCAAACTCATATCGCCTTTAAGTACATTCCATAACTCAGGCAACTCATCCAAACTTGTTGAACGTAAAAATCGCCCAAAAGAAGTTAACCGCACAGCATCAGGAAGAAGTATTCCATCGGCTCCTAATGTATCTAACATCGTGCGAAATTTAACCAAGAGGAAAGGTTTACCATGTAAACCAGGTCGCAGCTGCGTAAAAAATACAGGTGAACCAAGCTTTATCCGAATCCACACAGCAAGTAATATGAGTAGAGGTGATAGCAGAAACAGTAAAAAAAACGCTGTCAGTACATCCATTGTACGCTTAAACATTCCTTATCCTTTTTTATATATTTTCCCGAAGCAACGTAGGAGCCTGAAATGACGCTTCCAACGATGTCACCCATTGATCGGCTAATTGAATACGATCAAAATTTTCCTCCGCGAGCATCCGAGCATGCATCCCTTTCTTGTTTAAAACACGTTTATCTGAAGAAATTTCTTCGAGCATATTTGCAAATGCCACAGCATTTTCAGGTTCAACGGTAAAGCCACAATCATGCGTGACAATAAGTTCAGCTAACCATCCAGGATAATTATTAATCACGGGAAGTCCGCATGCAATATAATCAAAAAACTTATTGGGTGACGTTCCATCATAAAATGCAGGAACATTTGCCAGTATTTGCATACCTAAATCAGCAGATTTCATCAGTCTTGCAAGCGCTGGTTTTGAAACAGGCCCTAAAAAAATAACGTTGTCTAATTTAATGTTTTTAGCACGCCGCTGTAGGCCTTCTTTTAACTTTCCCTGCCCTATCAAAACAAACTTAATATGACCACATTTGCGATGCATGAGCTCTTCGGCCACATCAAGCACAGCATCTAAACCATTCGCCAGCCCATGCGTTCCTGTATATACAAGCATGAGATCATCATGGCTCACACCTTTCGGTCGCTCTAAAGCGGCGGATTCTTTGTCAAACAAACTAAAATCACATGCATTTGGAATAAGAGGCACGCGTGTTTTCTCGACGCCATGCTTAACAATGCCTTCGGCAATACCGGGTGACAGCGCAATAATCTGATGTGCAGAACAATAAATAAGCTTTTCCATTAGGCTAAGACAAAATAGAATTGCTGGATTTTTTATTACCCCCATGGCTTTTGGAAGCTCTGGCCAAAGATCACGGACTTCAAACACAAAAGGCTTACGTCGAAACCAGCGCGCGGCGACACCAGGCAAACCCGCTGTTAATGGCGTAGAACTAGCGAAAACAAGATCGTACGTTTCTTTAAAAACCAAGATTAAACTTCGCCAAACAAAACGCAAAAAAAGCCATGACCGTTTAAGAAGATTATCTTTATTTGAATAGGTAAGATCAAACTCAATCACATCAATCCCATCAACCACTCCCCGACGCATACCTCGAGCAAAAGCATGGGTTAATCCCGTTACTCCACCCGTATAAGAACCACAAACCATGGTAACTTGATGGCCACGCGCAAGCAGTCGACGCGCCATTTCATAGGAACGATTTCCCGTCGAACCATCAGGCGTTGAAAAATGTTGATGAAAATATAAAACCTTCATAGCGTCCATTCATAATGAGAAATTAACTCGCCGGGTTGATGAATCTCAACTTCCAAGACCGGCACGTCTTCTTTTTGTAGATAATAACGCGATTCCCACCCTGTGACGAGAGCTATACGCGAAATAGCTATATTAGATACAATCGTAAGACGGGCGTGTTTGCTCACGACAGATGTTCCTACAATGCGCCAATCACCTGGAAGTAAACGCCAACGCAAAATAGCTTTTTCACTAAAACCACTCACCTGATCCGTTACTCTAAAATTTGTCTCTGATAGCGATATTTTTCTCTTATGATAACAAGCCTTATTATCTCGATACGAGGCCGAAAAGCTTGCATTTTCATCGGCTATATTAATCTGTTCAACAGCTTCTGTTTTTAACCAATCACCCAGTAAAAATCGACCCAACCGAGGCATTTGATCGCGATCATCAAATTGAATGGTATTATGGCTTTTGGTCCCTGAAAAATAGTTTAACCACTCAGGCTCTGTATTGTAACCATAAGTACCGGCATCTCGAAGATGATTAACGCCTTTCAGCCACAAATCAACATGTAAAGCATCTGCCTGGCTTGGTCTAAAACGAAAACGGGGATAACGCAGCAACGCCATACTTTGCTCGTTTTGCAACACCGCAAACCCACCGTCATCAAATAACTTATTTTGTTTATTTTGAATAATTTTTTCAGGTAAATCTACTTGAAACCAAGCTAACGGTGCATCCCAATGCCCCTCGTCTAAATATGCTCTGGCATGCTCAAACAAAACCATGGACGTTTGAACTGTCGGTCTAAAATCACGTGAATCACAATCAACCAAGGAAAATAAAAGAGCACCATCATGCGCACCAAGGTTTGGAGCATAGCCTGTTGTTGAATCCACCATCGCAGCAAGCCAATGTACCGCCGCCTTCGCTTTATTTGTATAGTCTTCTGAAAATTCAGGTAAATCTAATGCCCGTCGCCAAAGCTCTACCATGCAGAGTGTATCTAACAACAATCGATGATAATTCACTGAATATTGACTAAACGTACCGTCCGAGCTGATCAAACGTTCTATGCGATTTTCAAGCCATCGCCTACCAAGCCGTTCCCATCGCGCGCCTTCGACAACCCCGCATCGCGCAAGCCAGCTTCCTCCGATAAACAACGCAGCCGCTTCAGACGTTCCATGATTATTATCTTGCGACATGGCATAACGAAGCGTTGGCAGAATACGTTTTATATGCGCTTTAACTAAATGTAATAAACAAGATGAACTATCCTGAACTTGCTCTAATAACAGAGCCCCCATCGCAAGGTGCAAAATACGTATCCCGGTTTCTTGGCCACACTTCCAATTCAACCCTTGATAAGCAGGATTATTTTCACACCAGTCAGAAAGCCATTGGTTCAACCGAGGCAATGCATCAACATCACCCGACACATGCCGCTCAACTAGCGCCAAAACCCATGCAAATCGTGATGCCTCCCAAACGCATTTAATGTCACCTAGTTCTGAATCAAAATCTGAAAGCTTCCACCAAGGTGTGCTCGCATCGCCTCGCTTGCCTGTTTGCGAGTTTAAGTGCCAATCCGGCGGTGCCTTATTCTGCCAGCTTTGCACTGGTTCGAACTTATGCAAAGGCTGTTGCTTTACCTGCTCCTTTAAAAAAAGCCCAGCTGGTAATGCATCTACTTTTCGAAAGTACAATGCATACCAACCAAGCTTTAATTTTAAGCGATATAATACAACATGAAATATTGGGTTATATCCAAGTTGTCGAGCTGTTTTTATTTTTATACGTAGATTCTTCACATTACATCAACTCAAGAAACATCAATTTTTCACCAAACCAGTGACCAACCGCGGCAATGACTGAATCATATAAGCAGAAAGACTCAATTTCCGACCTGCCGAGCACCTCGAACAATTAAAGGCTTTCGACGTGGATTATTTTTCCAGTCAATTACGTTATATCGAGATGTTCGCTCCATAAATAACCTTAAGTTGGTTCTAAATATCCCTGCATTACAACCAAACCATGGATTAAATACCATGATATTTTTGGGATAACTTACATTAGAACCGTTGTTTATCCGGATATACCGCGGTAGTCATGTCATTTGTCCCGAATAGTATAAAAATATCCGTGTAATGCAATTTTCCATGGCGTAAATAAAAATTTATTTTCTGCAGAGTTAGTTCTATTTATATTTTGCGGGAAATAACGTAAACCATGTTTTTCCGCAACAAAGAATGTAAGCATATGCCTCATCATTTTATGGGTAGAGAACAAGAGCTTGCCACGCTCAACGATTTGTTCTCCAAAGATGCCCGTTGTTTTATGGTGATTAAAAATCACATCTGGGGGTGCTATCGGTGATTATACATGGTCATTAAATATGGCTAAAGTTTCTTTAATGTCATTTCCATTAAATCAGCTGAGATAAAAACGTTTTAGCTGGAACAATCATAGGCGTTGTATGCAGAAAGCAATTCTTATCAACATAGGGCATGTTCACCACAACTTGAAATGCGTGCTTAGCTCCTGTCTGCTGCTGAAATTCAACTAAACGAGGGCTAATGATTTGATTATCCGATAATTTAACTTCGACTAAAAACCAAACTTTATTATTTTTTGAAACAACAAAATCGATCTCTTTTTTGTCGAGTGTACGAATATAAGATAACTCATACTCTCCAAATCCCCTATCAGTCCAATATTGAACTGCTTTAAGTAATTGTGTCGCGATAAAATTTTCAGCCCGTGCACCCAGATCCTCAATAAGCGACCAATCCCAAAGGTATACTTTAGGTTCTTTCAAGAGTGAACGTACAATATTCTGAGACCAGGGTTTAAGTCGATAACAATAATAAAACGTTTCTAAGGTTTGTATCCAGCGCGTGATGGTATCAACCGATACACGAACATGTTTTGCTAGGGTCGTATAATTCACTTGTTTTGATGCAATTTGCCTTAAAATATCCATAAGTAACTGGAGTCTGTTTAAATCATGAATCACATTTACATCACGAATATCTTCTTGTATCAATTGCTGTTTTCTTAATTTTTGCCAGCGGCCACTAAAAAGAGGATTACGCTTGATAAATGGTTTTGGGAAGCCGCCAAAGTTAAATAATGCTTCAAAATCATCCTGCGATATTTCGGCTGGTGCAGAAATTTCATGCGTCGACATATCTGTACGCAAACATTCCGCCACAGACAATGGGTGCATACGATAGGAAAAATAGCGCCCCATAAGGCTATCACCACCGTGTTTATAGACATCTAGACGTGCACTACCCGTCACGATAATATGAACCTGATGCCCATATGTATCAAAAAATCCTTTTATGAAATTTTTCCAATCAGGCCTTTTGTGAATCTCATCAAATGCTACGACTGGTTTTGTGTCTGATAAATGATTTATTTTTGCATATTGAGCAATGTCAGAAGGGCCGGATAGAATGATTTTTTGATGATCTTCATTATCCCAATTTAGATACGTAAAATTAGCGTATTGGGTTGCTAAATTGATACTGACCGTTGTTTTTCCCACTTGACGTGGACCAGAAAGAAATAACATTTCTGCGTCAGAATCTAAATGAGCTTTGATTAATGTATCGTAGATACGCTTCATTGGAAGTCACATGCGACTAAAAACCATTTGATTATTATACGATGAATCGTATAATAATCAATATAACCCTACGATCCATCGTATAATAATCGTTAGCTCTCGATGCTCCATAGTATATCAAGGCCTCTCGCTGGATGAGATATTTATTGCCGACTCAATTGCTCCGCAACCTCAAGCGTGACACGCGCCACTTCAAATATTTCGTGAACCGGTATAGGTGTAGCCTCGCCACGCTCCATTGCATTAAGAAAGGCTGCCACACATGCCGCTTGTCCTTTGTCTTGTCGCATCAAATTCATCTTAGAAAACCCCGGCCAACCAAAACCTTTCAATCGGCGAAAGTTATCCAATTGAAGCACACGTCCTGCAGTAAAAACTTCCACGCGCTCTTTAGGAAAACTGGATGCGCCATTCGCTAAATAATGAATGGTTCCAAACGAACCATCAGCAAAGCCGAGTATCATGGCCGCTTTATCTGCAAGCACCTTCACATGCGCACTACCTCCCATTTGACGTGCTTGGACCGAAATAATTTCTGAACCAGCTAAATAACGCATCAAATCAATAAAGTGGCATGCTTCACCGATAATACGCCCACCTCCCACTGTCAAATCTTGTGTCCAATGCTCAGCTGGAATCTCCCCTGCATTCATGGTCATCATGAACGACTTAGGCTCTTGTATAGGCGCAAGCAACGCTTTCATTTTTTGCACATGAGGTGAAAATCGACGATTATAGCCCACCATAAGATGCTGTTTTTTGTCACGCATCGATGCCGCATAATAAGCCGCTTCGACCTCGGCTAATTCTTCAAACGTAATGGCCAGTGGTTTTTCAACAAACACGTGTTTGCCTGCATTCAACGCCTTGGCGACAAGCGGTGCATGCGTGTTATGTCGTGTTGCAATAACAGCTGTGTTAATACACTTATCCGAAAGCATGGCATCAACATCGGTCAAAGCCTTCGCAAACCCTGCTTTCTTTCCATGAAGCACGCCACTGACGCCACCCGACGTGACAACCGTATGCAGCTGCGCTTTCTTTGCTTTAAATGCAGGAATCAAAACACGCGAAGCATAATTTCCAGCTCCAATAAAACCAAGCACAGGTTTTTCAGGATTAACCGCCCGAGAATTAGCTTCATCCACATTTAAATCTACGGCTTGAACATGTCGTGCTGTAGCATCACTTGTGTAGTGTAAAATAATCCCTAATGCGGCTCGTTCGGCTGTTAACGTCTCATACGCTTTTTCTGCGTCTTCAAATGCAAATCGATGCGTGATCAGTGGTTTTACATCGAGTTGGCCACTTGCCATCATATCGAGTACAGCTTCAAAATTACGTTGTTCCGTCCAACGAACAAAACCGATAGGATAATCAACGCCCTGCTCTTCATACGTTGGCTCATAACGCCCAGGGCCATAAGAACACGAGACTTGAAAACTTAATTCTTTTTCATAAAAATCAACGCGATTGAGCTCTAAACCAACCACACCAACCAGAACAATGCGTCCGCGTTTTCGACTCATTTGAGCAGCTTGTGTAACCGGATCACTTGATTTGGTAGACGCTGTAATAATCACCGCATCAACGCCATGACCACGACTAAAAGCGAGCCCAGCACTAACAGGGTCTTCCCCTTGTCCAGGATTGCATGTTACAGCGCCAAACTGACGTGCTAAGGCAAGCTTGGTTTCATCAAAATCAATCGCTAATACACGGCAGCCATGCGCTCTGAGTAATTGAACGGCCAAAAGCCCGATTAAGCCAACGCCTGTGACAACAACAGCCTCGCCAAGTGTAGGTTCTGCCAATCGAATACCCTGTAATGCAATACTTGCGACCACGGTAAAGGCGGCTGATTCATCATCAACATTGTCGGGGATATGTGCACATAAATTTTTTGACACACTGACGACATCTGCATGTGGACCATTTGAAACCACGCGCTCATTGACTTTAAAACCTGAGATATTTTGAGCTACAGCTGAAACTGTACCTACATTGCAATACCCAAGCGGTAACGGTTGAGCTAATTTAGAGCGCACGGCATCAAGTGTTGAAAATAAACCATCCGTCTTTACTTTATCAAGCACAGCTTTCACTTTTTCGGGTTGTTGTCGTGCTTTTTGAAGATAAGAAGCTTTCCCGAAATCAACAAGCATACGCTCGGTTCCGGCTGAGATAAGGGTTGCATGGGTATCGATTAACAATTTCCCTTGAGCAACTTGAGGCGTGGGAGCCTCAATCATTATCGTATTACCTTGGGTTAAATCCTGTAAGATTTGCTTCATGCTATTTCCTGAGATAATTCATTTTCAAATGCGTGAGCGTGCTGTTCATAGCTTGTATCTCCATCAATAAAAATACGACACCACAACTCAATACACAACAATGCAAAAATAGGATAACTATAATCTTGCTCACCTCGCCTATCTTCTATAATAAGCATTTGAACAGCTTCATATTTAAATAAACCTCGTTGGGTTAAGCTTTTCTCACCCAGTAATTCATCCACTAACTCTTTTAAATCATGCTTTAGCCAATCACGTAGTGGCGCACCAAAACCTGCTTTAGAGCGATAAATAACAGACTTAGGTAAATAGCGCTCTGCCATTTTTTTTAAAATCCATTTCCCATGACAACCATGCTGCTTAAATTTGGTATGAATACGTGACGCACATTCAGCCACACGTTTATCTAAAAAGGGAACACGAACTTCAACACCATGAGCCATGCTCATTTTATCCGTGTAATTAAGGTTATGATCCACAAGAAAATAACGTCGTTCTAAATACAGCATTTTCTCCAGTTCATTTTTTTCAGGCCGATTCTTAAGTTCATCTAATAAACCTGCCATGGGATTATCGCTGAGCTTGTTTTTTATTTCATCCGTAAAAAGCTCTCGTACTACTTCAGGTTTAATCCAATAAAAATAAGATAATAATCGCGCATCTTTTGATTCACCTGCATAAGCAAACATCTTTGCTAATCGTCTAAGCTTAGGATCTCTTTTAGGTAAATGTTCACTTCTTTGTTGAAGACCTCGTCGCATCCGAACAGGTAACCAAGACCAGTATTTTTCGAGTTTTATTGCATAATGCCTACGATAGCCCGTGAATACATCATCCCCGCCTGCACCAGAGAAAAGTACTTTAATACCTTTCTTGCGAGCCTCTTCACAAATCAACGATACATTGAGCGGCGCTGGATCAGCTTGGGGTTCATCTAAATGATACATCATCCAAGCTAAACGCTTAAACATATCGGGTTTGACTTCAACCTCATTTAAATGCACACCTACATGTTTTGCAACCGTTCGAGCATAGGGTAAATCATCAACAAATCCATCGTTATTTTTATGCGCGCCTTCGGATTTAATCGTAAAACATTCAAAATCAGAAAGACCTGTTTTTTTTGCCATGGCCACAATCAGACTTGAATCAAGGCCTCCCGATAAAAACGAACCTACGGGCACATCTGAGACCAACTGTTCGGTCACACTTGTTTTCAATGCCTCTTGAAGAGCATCACAGGCTTGTTTAACACTTGTTTTTTCAGGTTGATAATGAGGCCATTCACTGTATTGCGTTTTTTCTATAATATTGCGATCTTTGACGCGTAAATAAGTGCCCGGCTCAAGCTTGAAAATATTTGCCAGGACAGTTTCAGGGCCTGGACTCCAAAGAAATACAAGCGAACGAAAAATCGCGTCATAATTTAACTCACGCGCAATGTTTGGATTGACCAACAATGACTTCATTTCACTTGAAAAATAAAACCCATCCTGAGCTTCGGTATAATACAAAGGTTTTACACCAAAAGGATCGCGTACAAGCAAGAGCTCGGATGACCGCGTATCCCACAAAGCAAAAGAAAAAATTCCATTCAGCTTTTCAAGGCATGCAATGCCATAGTGCAAATAAAGATTTACAATAACTTCAACATCGCCGTCTGAGACGAACGTATAACCAAGAGTAACTAATTCATCACGTAATGCTTTATAATTATATATTTCACCATTAAATACAATGCAAGATTTTCGCTTTATATCCCATAAAGGCTGATTGCTATGTGGTGATAAATCAATAATACTCAGTCGGGCATGCGCTAAATGAATATTACCGAAGGAAAGGACAGAGAGATTATCCGGCCCTCGATGTGACATTTTGTTTGCCATCGCTTGTAACTGCTGGGGAGGACACGATCCAACTACACCTGCAATACCACACATACGTCATGCTCCCTAAATCTTTATTTTTCTAATAGCAACTCATCTTTTTCTGATATGAATTGTTCAAATAAAATTTTACAGTTTTCATCTCTATTATGCTGTTTAGCAAATATATTGATTGATTCACGAGAATGATGAGAAACCAAACCTGGCGTCGTTAAATAACACGCCATCGCCTCCGCAATTGATTCCGCTTTCCCGTTTTTTAATAAATAACCATTTTTGTCATTGATTAATGAATCAGCTATAGCGCCGACATTAGTACAAATAGCCGGCAAACCAAGAGCTATCGCTTCTAATAGAGCGATAGGAAATCCCTCAGCTTCGGAAGGAAGAACAAAGACATGTGACTGATTTAAATAAGTTTTAACCTCGTCGGGAGACACCCATCCAGTCAAGTGAACATATTCGCTTAAATTATGTTGTTCAATTTTTTCATGTAATTCAGTTTCTAATGTCCCACTCCCAACGAAAGTAAATTCAAATTTATAATGCTTTGCAAGTATGGTTATAGCATCAAATAATTCATGAACACCTTTCTCCTTAACTAACCAACCAACAAAACAAAAACGAATACGCTCATCAGGTTTATGTTCAATCGCACAACTTGATGCTATAAAACTTTTAGACAGCCAATTTCTAACTGTGACTAATTTCGTTGGATCAACAAGTAAACCCTTATAAAAAGAACGCCAACTATCCCCCTGAATTCCTATTTTATAAGGGCACTTTAATAAAATAACTGCTAGCATTCGTGCAAACCGACTTCGCTCCATATCTGCAACAAAAAATCCAGAAAGCATAAAAAACATTGATTTAACGCGATAAAATCGACACAGAGCAGCCATTAATATTCGTTCGTAAAAACTTGCACCGTCCGCACTGAAAATAATCACGCCTTTGATGTTTTTTTTCCTATGAAGTAACTGGAGTAACTGATAAACACGCCGTATCCCTCGCTTAAGACGAGCACTAAATGGAGGAATGGGAAAACTTGTTTGTAACGTATCGATAATCGTTACACGGTAGCCTTGTGACGCCATATAATCACATAACCCTATCGACATACTTAATTGCCCACCAGGATTAAGTGTGTTGGTATCGGATGGTTTTGCTCCAACCAAAATAAATTCGTCATTTTCCATCATTTAAAATCAATCCATTGCAATGCTATAAAAGAACTTCATCCGAATACGTTTCGGAACAAGGTAATCTCAATGCTTTTTTTATACTATCTTGCATCGTAACCACAGGTCGCCAATGTGTATCTCGCTTAATTTTTTCATTACAACCATAGATATCCATGACATAAGCGTTTTGTACTCTACTTTCATCAATAACCATCTCTACTGTTAAACCAGACACCGAAAGAGCCAAATTCAAAATATTTTTTAATGAAATTGAATGTCCAGAACAAACGTTATAAATGTTACCCGGCTTACCCGACTTAGCAATAGAAATGAGTGCTGCGCATGCATCGCTAACATCCAGAAAATCCCGTTTAATTTGAAAATTTCCAGCGAATACATATGGCTCTTGCATATGCTGAGCAATTCGCTGTAATTGGGTAAATAAATCCCCGGTGGATAATTTCGGCGCCGTGTCGTAAGCAATAACATTAAAAATTCTAGCAATTGAGACCGGAGTAGTTGCTGTATTATAATACCGTCCTATATCTGTCTGCCATAACTTGGTTAGACCATAAGGAGATTTTGGAATAGATAAATAAGACTCTTCAATTGGCAAGTTCTCTAAAGAAACAGCACCATATTCAGCAGCAGAACCTGTAATCGTAACCTGTGTTTTAATATTCGATTTTTTTATTGCTTCTAATAAATTAACGGTTGCCGTAACATTATTGTTGTATAGCGATTCCCAATCATATGAAAAAACAAGACCCGCCAAATGAAAAACATAATCTGGTTTAATGCCACAGATTAAATCATAGACTTCAACTTCATTGAGTAAATCTATCTTATAGAAAGTATCCTCTGAATGAGTTTCGCATGAATTACGACCTACACCTGTGATTGTACATAATGGAAACCTTTTTTTTAGTAATTGACGTAAATGACGCCCTAAAAAACCAGAAATTCCCGTAATTAATATATGCTTCCCATTCATATGCTAACCATCATCCTTTAAATTAGGTACGCTAAATCATCCTGAACTAAAAAAAACACCCCATCTTATTATATGGCCACTATTTTTAATATCTTAGTCTTTCAACTTTATTTTTTACGCCATAGATTTGTTGGTTATCTTTATGTGAAAAATAAATTAAGATTAACGCTGCAATATAATAAAATATCCATGCATCCCAAAGAATTGAATTTGTTGTCGCTAAACAAAGAAATCCAACGAAAACAGGAAGAAAAAGCCTGGTCGCTTGTAAAAAGAATTTAGCCCCATAAAACAAAACCACAATAGGCAGTAGACCTGTTATACCAAAATTAAGCAGTAATGTTCCAAATGAGTTATCTGAAAATGTAACGCCATTACTCAAGGTTGTTTGCTGAATATAAGCCGGCACACCAAGTAAACAATACCATCCCTCACTTAACATAAGAAAAACGAGCTTTAACTTCTCATCTCGCCCTCCTGACGACTCAACCCGGAATCGATGTGCAAAGCCAAACAATTTTTCATCCAACTGAAAATACAAAAACAAAAGAATACCAAGACAAAAAATGAAGCCCCTAACTGTAATTCCTTTTTTTCCACTGAAAAAAACCCAAGTACTAATCACTAGTATCGCAGCTATACTAGGGCCTCTAGAGCCACTAAGTAAAATGCCATAAAACAAAATAAACATTAATATCAATTTATATAAAACGCTATCTAATTTCCATGGAAGATTTTTAACATAAGTCAGAACAATTAAAGCATTTAATAAAATATATGCAAATGCAGAGGAAGACATCACAGTGCCCGACTCTCGCCCCGCTCCTATTGATTCATCACGAACCAAAAACTGAGAAACCTCATCAATGACATCGATAATAATGTTTCCAAAAAAGTGATGATGAACAATACCTAAAAAACACTGTCCGATTATTGCAATAAAAAACAGTTTTAAAAATATACGTCTATAATAAACATTTTCTAATAGATGAAACAGAAGAACCATCGCCATAAAAAAAAATAAAAAATAACGCCTTTTTACTAATTCATCTACACCATAATCATAAAAAAGTATCGCCAATATTGTTAAGATCAGATATGAAAAAAACATCACAAAAAAACAAGTCACTAACATCGATGGCATTTTTTTTATAAGGCATAAAAAACTAAAGGTAATAAACAAAACAGGCAGGGCAATAAATAGATTGACCCCCAAAAAAATTATTTTTCCCAATACTAAATGGGCAATACCAAGCAATGGATAAAGCAACACAATGATACTTAATCCAAACCTCATGAGCAGCTCAATACTAATTTTTTTTTGATAATACACGTGCTGAATCGTATTCATCTTCTTTTATAATCCATTATAAATAACTAAGACCGCCAGCAACATATTGCTATCATAACTAATATTTTAAACTGAATTAAAGGCCGTTTTGGAGCAATGATTGCTACGTGTCGAAGTTTCTGTTGTGCTTCCGCTAACTCACCACACAAATATAGAGCACGTGCATAAGCATATTCCCACCAAACTGGCATTTTCAATAAGCAAGTATTTATATACGGAACTATATGCAACACTTCTATTTTTTTTAAATTAATTAAAGCTCGAGGTGCGCTTGTCATGCTATCACCACCCGTCCAATAGTAACCTAAGACACTGGGTATCTGTACAAATTTATCGGTCAATTTAGAAACACGCAACCAACATTCATAATCCTCAGCGGCGACAAGCTCTGGATCTTCCGAAATCTGACCTGCTCGATTGAGCAACTCACGTCGTAAAACAACGCTTGAATTGGCCAATGCATTTCCGTTACATATAAGATCATGATAGACCGGTACAATAACCGTACGTGAACCGACTTGTCGCTTTCGTAGTGCAGTTTGATTCATCTTATGCATACACCACAAGCCGTGATAAACAACATCGGCCCCACGCTCTAAATATTCTAACGATACCTCTAGTTTACTTGGCTTCCACCAATCATCTGAATCAAGAAAAGCAATGTATTCACCCTTCGCTTCTTGAATAGCTTTATTTCTTGATGCTGCAATAATGCCATGATTATTAATTTTGAACAGCTTAATTCTCTTGTCATCAAATTCTTGGATTATCTCATCCGTATTGTCTGTTGAATTATTGTCAACAATAAGACATTCCCAATTTTGATAGGTCTGTTCTATAACCGATTCAAGCGCGCGTTTAAGTTCAAGCGCACGGTTATAGGTTGGTATAATAATAGAAACGAGTGACTTCATTGATGATAATCCACTTCTAATGTAACAAATTTTTCATGACAAAAAGTTAATAGTCGATCAATCTCTTGGCTCGGCTTAACGTCCACGTTAAAACCGATTTGCTCCATTGCATCCAATCTATATTCAAACTCGATGCTCTGCTCACGATCACATGGTAAAACACGCGAAAGCTTTGGTCTAAAGCCAAGCGTTGTTTCACAACGCTCTTGAAGTAAACAAGCCATCTCCCATACAGTTGGTGCCCATTGGCCTCCAATGTTAAATAATGATGTGTTCATCTGCTGCTTTGGTAACACAATCAAATGCTCGATTGCTCGACACACGTCGGTTAAAGCAACAAAATCTCGACGTTGCATACCTGAAGAGTGTAAGATCATTTGGCCGCTTGTCACCGCTTGGTGGCACAGATCATTCACTAACAAATTCCAACACTTCGCTTTGCTCTCAGCTGGAGCTCCATAGGCATTGGAAAGACGAAAAACAATACCATTAATTTTTTTTTCTTGAGAAGCCCTTAAGACTACATCTTCCCCCGCACGATGACTTGTGGCATAGGGATGTAGATTTGTTGGATTGGTGCTTTCTGTACATGTGCCAATTAAAGGACTGTGGTAAACATGAGCTGTGGAGGCATAAATAAACCGGGGCACATTTGTCTGGATTGCTGCTTGTAATAATCTTGACGTACAAACACCATTAAATGCCAATGCTCCAACAGGATCATATGCGCAATCTTCTGCATTCATTCCTGCTGCGTGTACAACAACATCCATGTGATGACAAATTCGCTCCAATGCCCCCGAACTATCCCACAATGTCTGAACCATATGTGCTTGAGGGAGCCAATCAGGTGATGGCTTTTTCTGTCGACTTCCTAAAAAAATAGTATGTCCGTGTGTAAACAAAAATTGTGCCAAACGACCACCGAGATACCCTGTCCCTCCTGTAATCAAAATATTCAAGACTACATCCTTTTTTTACACGCTCAACGGTGTTTAATATCCCAATTATACGGAATGCTCGCATCCGATACCGCACGACGCTCAATCTCATTCGGATCATGAGGAATACTCGCGCAATTAGCTACAATCGATGCTTTATCACCAATCCCTTTAAATCCATTCCATATTAAAGGAGGGACAGTAACCAAACAATAGTTTTCTGGTGATAAAAAAATCTCTTGTACTTCGCCTCTAGTTTTACTCTCCGGCCGATCATCAAACAATACAAATTTAATCTCACCATAGATAACAGCATAATTAAGTGTCATCCTCTTATGAAGATGCCAAGCTTTAATGGCTCCTGCATGCGTGCACGAAAAATAAATTTCTCCAAATTTAGAAAAAATCGGCGAATCTTCACGCAACATATGCATGACCTTCCCTCGCTCATCAAAAATTTGTTTAAGCGGTGTAACTGTTACACCGTCGATCATGACAACTCCGGAAAATAATCATACACTTGCTGGCGAGTAATCGCTTCCGCATCGGATCCCGCTAAAATCATTTTGTACCAAGAGGCCGTCGCTTCTAACGTTTTTGTTACATCCCAACGAGGATACCATCCTAGCTTCTGATGTGCTTTATCACAGCTTAGCTGTAATAATTGTGCTTCATGCTGATGCTCTCCTGCCCCTTGAATTTCGACAGTCCCCTTCCCTAGATGCTCAATCATTGTTATAGCAACCTCATGAACTGTACGAACTTCTTCTGTAGATGGTCCAAAGTTCCAGGCGCCTGCATAATTTGTTGGTTGCTCTCGTAATCGATCAGCCAAAACCAAATAACCGGCTAGAGGCTCAAGCACATGTTGCCAAGGTCGCGTTGCCGTTGGGTTACGTAGTTCAATGACTTGTTCTTGTTCGATTGCACGAATGCAATCAGGAATAATTCTATCGGCAGCCCAGTCGCCTCCCCCAATCACATTCCCTGCACGCGTTGACGCGGCACCTAACTCTGGCCGAGTATTAAAGTACGAGTTTACGTACGCCGAAAAAATAAGTTCCGCTGCCGCTTTCGAGGCACTGTAAGGATCATGCCCTCCCAAACGGTCATTTTCACGATATCCCCATACCCACTCTACATTTTCGTAACATTTATCAGACGTAATATAAACCAACGAACGAACAGAGCCACATTGTCTAACGGCCTCTAATAAATTTGCAGAACCTGACACGTTCGAACTAATCGTCAAAAGAGGATCTTGATACGATTTTTTCACTAAAGCTTGTGCTGCCAAATGGAATACATATTCGGGCTTGAACGATTGCATTGCTTCATTTAAAGCATCAAAATCGCGTACATCACCTGAAACATGCGTTATATGACGCTCAAGTTGCAGCAATTCAAAATGATTAGGCGTTGATTCTGGCGGTAGTGCATACCCCATAATTTCACAGCCAATTTCTTTGAGTAAAAACGTCAACCAAGACCCTTTAAATCCTGTATGTCCTGTTATAAAAATACGTTTGCCACGCAATGTATTAAAGACATCGTGCATATTCGTTATCGAACCCATGGCGCCTTTCCTTCTTCATACAATGCATTAAGTAATTGATATTCTCGGCTTGTATCCATAGGTTGCCAAAAGCCATCATGCTCAAACATCATCAATTCGCCATCCTGGACCAACTGACGCATAGGACCTTCCTCAAAAACCAAGTCTTCTCGATTATCTAAGCAAGAAAATAGTTTCGAATTTGCAACGAAAAATCCTCCTGAGATACGCCCTGCTGATGCTTGTGGCTTTTCATTAAATTCTAGGATTTGGCCATCTTCACGACTTACCATTTCCCCAAACCGACCGGGTGGTCGAACACCTGTAACTGTTAATGTTTTACCATGAGATTTATGAAAAGCAACTAACTTTGCAATATCAACATCACTTACGCCATCACCGTACGTCAACATGAAATCATCATCGCCAACATAATCACGAATACGAGAAATGCGCGACCCCGTCATTGAGCGAGTTCCCGTATCTGCTAATGTAATTTTCCAATTAGCTTCATCATGATCGCTGTGGTAAACAACACCGCTATTTTCGCCAAATTCAATGGTTAAATCACGTGTGTAAGCTTCATAATTCAAAAAGAAATCTTTAATCACCTGACCTTTGTAACCCAAACAAATAACAAAGTCTGTATAGCCGAACGAAGCATAGGTTTTCATGATATGCCACAAAATAGGATAAGGGCCAATAGGAATCATAGGCTTTGGAATGTCATCAGCAACATCTCTAATGCGCGTTCCATACCCACCTGCAAGAATTACAACTTTCATAACTTACTCCGTAATGATTGATTGATAAAGTGATACATATTTACTGACAGAAACATCAGCAATAAAATGTTTTTGGAAGCGTTGTTGAGCTAATTCACCCATTCGGGCACGTAATTTTTTGTCTAATAAAAGTGTTTCAAATGCAGTGGCCAATTGCTTTATATTTCGAGGTTCGACTAAAAGCCCCGTTTCTCCATCAATAATTTGCTCAGAAGTCCCTGCGATTTGACTAGCAATCACCGGCTTACTAAATGCCATGGCCTCCAACACAATATTAGGAAAATCCTCATGACTGACCGATGGCAAAATAACCACATCTAAAACAGCCATCAGATTCATAACATGTGTTTCTGTACCAACAAAAATGCAGTGCTCAACTAATTGGTTGGCAATAACAAAATCTTCTAGTGTACTACGTAAGGGACCATCCCCTTCGATTAATATTTTAAACAAACTTTTTGTATCACGTTGCTGCAAGATATAACGTACCGCATCTAATAAAACTTGATGCCCTTTTCTTGGATCCATGACAGCAACCACACCAAAAATAACGCCATCAAACGCCTCAAGACCTAAACGCTTACGTGTTTCAATTAAAGATTCTGTTGTATCACGACGCATAATCCCATTATGAATTGCTTGTACTTTATTAGCAGGGAGTCGTAATACATGTTGCAATTGATTGCCCGCTGCTATTGAGCCGGTAACAAATTTTGTAGCCGTACGTGCGACAAACCTGTCAATAGGATATTCCCACCATCGAGAAAAACGTCGATAATCAATCGCCATATTATTAACGACCATAACGACATGATCAATGCCGGCAAATTTAGCTGCAATGACGGCGGCACGGGCCGACAAAGCAGCGGGATAACCACCATTATTAATATGTATAAGATCGGGCTTCAAGCGCCTAAACAAACGCCATAATCGCCAAATTTGATAACCTAATAAAGGTAAGGTCGAAACCAACCGTATAAAAAAGAAAATCACACGTTTAAGAAACAATGGGAGCTTTTGAGGTAGTAACGTAGGCTTTGATAACTCAGGAAAAACCAAGGGGTACACAGGGAAGTTAATATGAGAGCGAGCATTGAGCCCTTGCTCATACAATGCTGAGGCCCGATAACTAAAACTTACCTCAAACCTCTGTCGAATGAATTCAGACATCCAAAAATTAACGAGCATACTTTCGCATCCCGCAAAGAAAGGGCAATCAGAGTGATAATGAACTTTTTTTTGCATCCTGCATCCATCTCAAAAGTTTAACTATGTTTGTTCAACAGCTTGGATCGTCTTCAACAACCCATCCTCTAATAAAACCCGTGGATTCCAATTTAACAACTTCGATGCGCGTGTATTATCAGCCCAATAGGCCATCGCTTCACCTGCGCGATACGCTTGCAAACCACAACCTAACAAGACCTCGCGATCATCAGCGATCAATCGCGCGACCATACGTGCTAACACTTTAATCTGAATCGGCATGCCTGAGCTTACATTAAATAGCTGGCCATTCAAGTCGGAATCTTTAAAAAGAGCACATTCAATCGCCGAAACAAGATCATCCACATAAAGGTAATCTCGTGTTTGCTCCCCATGCGTCATCGGGAACAGTTTTTTTTCAACAATTGCTTGAATCATCGCAGGAAGAAACATTTCCGTTCCTTGCCCAGGCCCATAAACCAATGACGGTCTCAAAATAATTGCTGGGAAGTTACATGATCTCGTAAACGTTTGTAAAAATTGCGTCACTGCTAATTTACTAACGCCGTATGCCGTTGTTGGTTTTTCTCGTTGTTCTTCTTTAAAAGGCAGCTTTTGTTCTCCATACTCTTCACAACTACCGACATAAATAAAACGTTTCAACGACGTAACTTTTTGACAGGCTTCGATAAGATGTAATGATGCTAAGAAATTTTCTTCATAGGCCACATGGTAATCCGAAGGAAGAACGCTTCGTGTTTTTACTGCGGCAAGATGTACAACATAATCAGGCTGTAACCTCTCAATAACTGAAAAAACATTATCTCTATTACACAAATCAAGCATATATGATTCTGTAGCAATGACATGCTGCTTACGCCGTGATAATGCAACAACGCGTATGCCTTTATCTACTAGCGCCTGACAAAGATGCTTCCCTATGAATCCAGAAGCACCCGTTATAAGCACCTTTATATCTGCATCAAGTAAAATTATCAATCTCCATAAGGTTTGTTAAATTAAACTTCTTCTAACTGTATTCCTTGTTTAGCACTTTCAACACCAGGTTGGTCAAAAGGATTTATGTTCCAAACAACACTTTGTACATAAATTTTATGCTCGTAAAGAGCAATTAAAGCCCCTACGGTATAAGGAGAACAACTGTTCAATTTAAGGTGATTAATGGGTATATTTCCTGGGATATAATTCTCTTTATCCTCCAAGGTACCAATCCCTTCGGATAAAATCACTTTTTTTTGTTCACAAAATTCATTCATTAAATGCCCATCAAACGATTTGACACTAATAAAATCTAAGGCAACACGATGAGTCCCTTGAGAAAGTAACTGATAATAACTATGTTGTGCGCGATTACCTGCCCCTCCCCACACCATCGGTCCTGTGGCATAATTCACACGTTTATTTTGCTTATCTATAAATTTACCATTACTTTCCATATCCAGCTGCTGGACATAATCTACAAATTTATCGAGATGAGAGGCGTAGGTCAAAAATATTAAATTATTTATGGAAAGAAAATTATTATTCCATATTCCTATTAATCCCAGAAGAATAGGTAAATTTTCATCCCAAGCGCTATTTTTGAAATGCACGTCCATTTGATTGGCACCAGCTAAAAACTCAGAAAACCTCTCCCAGCCTAAAGCAATTGCTGTAATCAAATTAATGGCTGAACAAACCGAGTAACGTCCACCGACCCAATTCCAAATGGGAAGAACGGTCTGAATACCAAATTTATTTGCTTTATCAATATGTTCAGTTACTGCAATAAAATGACATTTAAAATGCTCTTTCTTTCCAATCCAATCCATTGCTTTTTTAGCGTTATATAAAGTCTCTTTTGTTGTAAATGACTTTGATGCAACAATAAATAATGTTGTCTCTGGATTGCAGTTTTTTACTGCATTTCTAAATGCATTTGGATCTGCATCAGATATAAAAGAAAACTGTAATCCGAATGACCCATAATCTGCCAGGGCTGAAATACATAATTGTGGTCCTAAATCAGACCCCCCAATGCCAATATTCACAACATTTCTTATTGGCCTTCCGTTGAAACCTAACCATTCGCCAGCTCGGATACGTTCAGCAATAGTTTTCATCTGATGACGCGCACCAGAAACAGCCTCCATCACATTCAGGTCTTCAAGATAAATTTTATCTGAGTCGGGTGCGCGTAAGGCTATATGAAGTGCCGCTTTTTTTTCACTTGAATTTACCTTCTTACCTTCGATAAGCGCAGTAATCTTTTCCTTCAAATGCGACGCATCCGCTAAAGAAAATAGTAATTCCAAACTCTCAGGAAGCAAACGTTGAGTTGAAAAATCAAGCTCAATTCCACACGCAGATTTTTTGAAATAATCTTTCCGTTCAGGAGCACGTTCTTTTAGCGAATATACAGTATAAGGCTCTATGGCCTTCGCATGACGCTCTAAGACTTGCCATTCATCTGTTTCTGTAAGCCGTTTCATCTTGCATCCTTTCTAAACAAAATAACTACTTTACCACCTACTTCAGCGAGCAAAACTTAAACAAATGGATTCTTGGAGTGTTGCAAATATATGTCACCAAGTAATGCTGATCCCGCATGATTAAGGTGACTATTATCTCCACCTGTATGATATAGCGGAATACCCTGTAGCGCTGAAACACACTCTCCACTAGGGCAGATAATACGACTGGGGTCGATAAGAATTAAACTAGGATATTTATCCCTCATTCTTAGTAAAATGTTTTTTGTTATTCGCTCTACTTTTTCAATTTTATCAATTGAGTTCGAGCAATGATTAAATGCCACTCGTGTAAATCCACATTGTGTTGGAACGCGTAACAATGGAGGAACATCTAAAAACAAAATTGGTTTACTCTTAGTCGATACTATTAATTTGATAGCATTATCAAGCGATTGCTCAAGCACTGTGTAGCTTCTATCACTCATGTTTTTATTTTTAAGTAACTTATCAGGATAATAACTCCAATAGCCGCCTAACACGACATAATCATAATGGCTTACCTTAATCATATTTGCCATTAATTCATTTCTTTTCATCGGAAGGTTTTCACGCCAATCGTGAATATTTCCAATGAGAAAAGGAGTCCCACTTTGCGCAACCAAATAGCCCTTCAAGTGAGCAGAATCAAGCATCCTGTTTAACATTCCGGCCAATGCCATCGCATGTGAATCGCCAACAATCAATACACTTAACTTATCTTTACTCAAATCACCTATTGAGCAATTTCGAGCTGACTTTGGATGTAACGTAGGGGCATCCATGCAGTTCTCCTTATGCAAGGGCCCGTGATAATCATTAATTATTTTTAAAACATTGATATCGATTTGATTAAATCCGAAATTTGGATTTTTTTTACATCCCAAAATAAAAGCACTTATCATGAGGATCGGAATGATGATAAACAACAAGATGGTATGTTTTAAATTAAATTTGTACTGATTACGGAATGGCTGCTCAACATACCGATAAGATAGGTATGAAACGCTGATGGAAGCGACTAAAATCATTACGCCCGTGCTTGCATCAACAGTTATTCCTAAATAATTTATATAGGCAACAATTGGCCAATGCCATAGATACAGAGAATATGAAATCAAACCTAAAAAGGACATTATCTTAAATGATAAAATCTCATTTATTATTGCACCTTTTGTTTTCCCCGCATAAATAAGTAACAACGCGCCTACGCAAGGAAGAATAATATAACTACTCGGAAAATCAACCTCACTAAAATAACTTGCTGCATAAATAATAAGGCTCACGCCTAGTAGTGATAATACAAATGATAGTTTATATGACGCTGACGGAAGCTTAGTCCAATAAATTGCCAGACTTGCACCTGATAGAAGTTCAAAAGCCCTCGTTATTGGGGTATAAAAGACCATATTTGGATGTGAGCGAAAATAGTAATATATAAAAAACGATGTCATTGTAAAAAATATTGTTGTAATCCCTAGGTAAGAAAGCAACTTTTCTTGTTTGTTTTTAACAACGACTAATTGATTCAATCCATTAAAAAGTAGAAATAATACAATCGGCCAAACTAGATAAAATTGCTCTTCTACGCCCAATGACCATGTGTGTAATAATGGTAAAACTGACGCGTCTGTGTTGAAGTATCCGACGGATACAACCTTCCAAAAATATAAATTGGATACAGAAAGAAGTCCTGATAAAGAAGCTTGAGATAACTGTTTTAAATCAGGAGGAATTAAAACAAAAAACCCGACTACATTAACAACAAACACAACCACAATGAACGCAGGTAAAATTCGCCTCATTCGTCTAAGATAAAATGCTTTGAACGAAAAATTTCCATCTTCCAAACTTTTAACAATGTGAGTGCTAATTAAATAGCCCGAGATCACAAAAAAAACATCGACCCCAACAAAACCACCCGTGAAAAGCGTTCCGAATATATGGTAAAAAATAACCAGAAGTACAGCAATCGCCCTTAATCCATCAATGTCTTTGCGATATCCTTCTACAATTGCCTCTTCAGTCGGTTTAATGACCAAAGACACGCTCTGCTGACTTGTAATAAATTCAGTCATGTATAAAAACCTATAAGAATAACATTTTTGCTCTATTCACCTTCGCTATAAAACGCATGTACAGTATAAGGCTCTATGGTCTTCGCATGAAGCTCTAATGCTCGCCATTCATCCGTTTCTATCAAACGTTTCATCCTGAATCCCTTGTATTCCAACACTGACTCTTCTCGCTTGCTTTTATCTCCAAGCAACCTGATAATCAAGCAACCGGTGCTATCAATAGCTGCTTTAATAAGCGAATAGGTTTTTTTGTGGTTCGTGCAAAACGACTGCAAAAATTTTCTCTTGCTTCCTGTGTTTGCTTGCTAAACCACCATTCATCCAAATTATCCCAATTATCAGCAATAAACCTCACTGCGTCTTCAGCAGAACTTTGATAAATCCCAGCAGCTTTTAATAATTCATAAGATGGCTGAGCACTTAATAACACATGTTTAAATTCATTATTCCAGAAGCAAAGCGTTGGAATATTCAATGCCAGTGTTTCTAAGATGCCCGTTGAATCATAAGAGTGTACAATTAATCGCGATCGCGAAATTAATTGATCAATAGGCAGGTTTCCCGTTTCTAACACTGTGTCTGGACTAGAGTCTTTCCATCGTTTTTCTTCCATCCAAGGAAATTTTTTATAATCATGATGCAATCGTACAATAAGTTTTTGATGGATATTTTTTGGCAAACTGTTTGCAAACAAAAATTGTTCTTCTTGATAAAAAGAAAACTCATGACATTCATCAAAAGGACTACTTAAGTGAGGGTGGTGCAATTCAATTAATAACAAACCGCCCAATGGATCGAATCGTCTCTTTTTACCAGCAATCTTGAAAATAAACGCAGGTACATCTTTTCCAATATTTTGTTCCCATCCCCAGGTTAAAAATTTATCTGAAGTCGACACTTCTGGACAGAATTTGCTATCAAATCGTGTCTCATAATTATTACCATGTTGGCCAGCAAAATAAGGTACTCCCTGTTCAACTTTCGAAGCCAACCATACCTTGAAGACTTCATCTGAATGAAAATTATTCGAAGTGAATATAAATTTAGGTTCGCTTGGCCAATTTACCTGCTTTGTTTTTTGAACTAATTTTTTATACCCTTCAAGATAACAAGTTGGAATATGATGTAGAACTTTTAGGAAGATATATTGCTCTACACCAGACAGCCCTTCTGCATTCAAGCTCAAGGCTTTTCTTTGCAGAACATTTGCCGTAGCTCGATCAAAATTATAAGAATTCCAAATTTGTGGAAATTGATACAGGCTAAGGTTTAATTTAATTGCTGATTTTGCGGGCAAATAGGAGTTGATAATGAAAGCATCGTTCTTTTGCATAAAAACAGAACTTAATCGATCCATAATTTGACGTTTCTTTGTCAAAGAGAATCGATTGTTGTGGTCGTTTTTAAAACTATTTTCAGCCGCGCCTGGCTTCAACACCATACGGTCCAATCGTATTTCACTCATCCATTGCAAAAGTTCTGAGTAACACACGTGATTCCATAAATCCTGATCACATGACCAAATAAATTGCGTGGAATCTGTTGCTATACATAGATCTTGCTTTACATCCATCACTAGTGCGCTGGAAATATCATAATGTTTAATCGCTTTTTCTAATGTTTTATAGCGATTATACATAACGGGTACATACACTTGAAGCCAATGCCCTATAACAATTTCCCAATAACGTTTATCGTGATCTGTTTGATGCAATGAATTTAAGGCGCTTATCATTTCATCTAATAATCGACTTTTTACAGCTTCTAAGTAAAGAATTTCTTTTTCTTGTTCAGACTTTCTTAAAATGTATGGTTCAGCTACAACTGCATCCATTCGCGACCAAATATGCTTTCGATCATAGCGCCTGCACCATTCACCTAAAAACAAAACGGGCTGATCAAATACCCAGGAACGCTCATCAGCTGTTGTAATTAAATAACGTTTCATGTCACTCCTATCCTTCTAACTTATTCCTGCTTTTAACGGCACATTAAGTTGTTTCATTAAGGAAAGAAAACGCGTATTCCCTGGGTCATATTCCATTACTTTCTCTGCATGAAACCGGGAGACTTTCAACCACTCCTCATCCCCTACACTCATAAGATAGTTCATCACTCTCTCAAACTCTAAAATGTCAATTCGGTTAGTCCAAAAAGGTCCTGTTTCAGAAAGATTTGCTGGCCAACCAAAACTATATCTTTCTGAACGAATCGCAAACATGGCAACTCGATGACCTCTACCAAGTGCTTCGTGGCCAAGGGTCGAATCTATAGTAACAATATATTTTGAATGGTCTAAATAATCATAAGAACTCAAGGCCGTCTTTTTATACAAAATTTCCCAGCTATTACTATTTTGTAGGAACGATTTAAAATACAAGCTTTCTTCGCCTCGCGAATCATTCGTCCGAGCACAAATTAATAATTTCAATTTATGCTGATTTGTATACGCTATCAAAAAAGGAAGTATAGCAGCCTCACCCGCAATAAAACTATCTCGAGAACTGGGTTCATATTGTGAAATGAAAATAAGTGTGTTTTCATTTTTTTCATTTTTTTTAATACTTAAGTTGTTTTTAAAAGATCCGATTGAAAGCACTTCGCCTTCAATATAACACGAATATCTTTCCCCTATGGCTTGCGTAAACACACACATATAATCAACAAAATACGTTGTTTTTTTTGGTATATGCTTTGAGGTTTTTAAAAAATCAACAGTCCACTCAGGCCTTAATCCATTTTGAACAAATATCTTTATGAAGTTTTCACTTTTTAATTCATAAAACCCCGTATTATTGTCAATAAAGGTTAATACAATGCTAGGATTAACAAACTGAATATAAACATCTTTGTATCTATCTCTAATATTCGAAAATATACTGTGTTTTTTTTTCCTATCCTTTCTAAGCAACAAAGTATAAAGCATTACATAGATATTTAAACTTTCCTCCCTTACATCCAAGACATGAGTATGATTAGAGCTAATATAATGAGAAAAAATCTCTGACCCAACTCGGTCATAAATCAGAACTGTTGCAGTTTTCGGCCTTTTCCACACCCATTTGGCCCTTAACGCCCGTCGCCCCTCAGAAGAAATTTTTTTTATTTCAAAAGCTATTTTCTTTAAAATGCACCATCCATTTTTAATCAACGACATGCTCTCTCTGTGTGATGGATTGAGGTGCATCTTTCTTAATTATTTTTCCGCTTTCTATCATATATATACAATCACAATTAGCTAAAGTAGAGAGGCGATGTGCTATAATCACTAATGTTTTATTACCTTGTAAGGCATTCACAGCTTTCATCACTGCTTTTTCAGTTGTTGTATCAAGAGCACTGGTTGCTTCATCAAGCACTAGTATATCTGGATCATGATACAGAGCTCTTGCTATTCCAATACGTTGCCTCTGCCCACCAGAAAGCCGAACACCACGCTCTCCAACGAGAGTTTCCATACCATTTGGCAAACTTTGTATGAATTCCTCAAGCTGTGCCGCTTTTAGCGCTCGCCTAACAGCAGCATCATCAATCTGATTGTCAGACAATCCAAACGCGATATTGTGCCTTAAACTATCATCAGTAAGAAAAATAGATTGGGGCACATAGCCAATTCGATTTTGCCACCCTCGTAAATCAGTTTGAATATCAACCCCATTAATTTTCACACAACCTTTAGTAGGTATAAGCAACCCTAAAAGAATATCAATTAAAGTACTTTTCCCGGCACCACTTGCTCCAATAAAGCCGACTGAATCTCCATGATGGATAACCAGATTAATGCCCTTAAGTGCTTTTTGTTCAACTTCAGCATATTGAAAAGAAATATTTTCAAGGAGAATTTCTTTAATTAAGATTGATTTCTTTTGATTTTGTTTTAACGGCGATCTAGTAAACAAAACACCGCACTCTTTATGCAAGGTATGTACAACAGGTAGGTTGTAACGCAAAACTTGCATGGAACTCAATAGCCGAACAACTGCTGGTAGTATTCTAAATGAAGCCACCGCAAAAAGCCCTAAAATTGGCAGCAGTGCATCTATTGTTTTTTTTTGCATGAGCATTATTATAACCAGAAAGGCCAAACTACAAATAGCTAATAACTCAAAACATAACCTCGGAAGATCCGCTAAAAATTTCTGCTTTTGTGCAACATCCTGCACACCTTTATTATGCAAATTATATTGCATGATAAAAGCATTCTCTCGCCCTAATAACTTAATATCCTTCATCCCACCAAAACCTTGCTGCAAATGCTGTAGACGAAAACCTTCATGACTTTGACGTGACTCCCCCCAATTTAAAAGCCGTTTACGAGCAGCATATTGAAATATAAACGCGAAAAAACCTAGTAAAACAACAATAATTGTAGTTCCTATTGGTTCTACAATAAACAAAACCGTTATAACTCCTAATAAAACAAAACCTTCCGTAATAAAAGCAACCCCTTGTTGCAAAACACCTGATATGAAAAAATTTGTTTCTGTCATAATATTTCGCATGAGCTCAGCTGAGTTACGTTGCAAATGAAAACTCCACGGTTGAAACAAGTATCCTTGAAAAAAACGAAACGATAAGTTTGCTTGTGCGTTAAAAATAAAGCTATTTTGCTTCCAAATATTATAGGTCAAAAATGCTGTTTTCAAACAAAATATCCCAACCAAAACTAACATTCCTTCAATAAGCAACTTACTCGGACTTGGATTACCTATAAAGTTTAAATAGGGTTGTATGCTTGGATACTTATGTATTAAATCAGATTGCGTCATTAATCCAATCAGAGGAAGAACCAAACCTAACCCCATAACCTCAAAAAGCATACCCAGTAATATAAGCACCACCAAAACCAATAATTGTTGCCGTTCTTGTAATGTTAATATTTGAATAATTTTTTTATATACTGTCATCTTTACTCTCTGCTTGAAAGTTCCATTTTTAATATTATTTTAACACTAGATAGTGAGTCAAATCATGATGAAACTTAGCTAACAAGTCCATTAGAATATACTTCTTAGAGAAAACTGTTTTTGCTCCATAATGCTATATTTTTTTCCTGCATACACTTCGAATAATTTACTTTAATAATATAAACTGCCTGCTTCATCAGGTCTAACTCTTGATCAACATGCTCAGCTTGAGTATTATTCACTAAACCAATGGTTGGCATCCCTCTTGCCATACCACATACATTTATATGAAAAGGATTACTTAAAATAAGGTCACACTTTCCATATGAAATAAAAATATCACTTTTCCCAATATCACCTTTTAATATGCTGAAACAGTAACACGACTTAAAGTATATTTTTCATTAAGAGCAGACAAAAATTTTGAAATGATATCTAAGTCTTTATAAATATGAGGATAGAAACAAAAATGTAACATGGATTGATTTTCTACTCAAAAAAGCACCTTCCCTGGCAAACGTGAAGATGTCATACGAGGTTCTATGGTAGTAATAACTTCCATGCTATAGATTTCATCACATTTAAGGTGTAGAAGACAAACCAAGCCATAAGGCACGAAATATTCGTTTATTCGCAACCCATCGATTACCAAATCTAGGTTGATCACTTCTTGAAGGGGTGCTAATCGCTAACTGCTCGATTTTCTTGTTGTTTTTTGCGGCATAAATAGCCAACTCAGTTCCTATAGAGCCATACGAATCAAAATGACCAAGCTCCTTATAAATCTCTGCTCGATAAGCTTTCATCCCGCATAGAGGATCTCGAATACCCCATTTCGAAGAAGCAACCCAAGCAAAAACATGTTCCGCAAAACGCTGTCGACGATCCCGAACACCTATCACCATATCAGAACCTTGCTCTAATTTTTCAATAAACTGGCTCACAATTGTCGGATCATGCTGGCCATCCGCATCCACTGTAATGAAATACTGATACCCTAAACTTTCTGCATGAGAAAAACCGGTATCAAGCGCTCGATCATATCCACGTGTACTACCGTGCTTAACCACCTCGGCACCGGCATCTCGTGCCAATTTCGCGGTATCATCATTTGACCCATCATCCACAACAATCGGCATACCAAATTGCATTGCTTTGGCCACAACACTCCCAATGGTCATGGCTTCATTCAACGCCGGAATTACTATACCTGTTCTAGATCGGCCCATCGAAGATGCTCTCCAGATTTTATTGAACGATTGAGTTTTTTTCCAATAATTTCATTTATTTCATAAGGTAAAATAGCATCGCCTGGACAAGGACGAAGCACCGTTACACTTTCACGAGAAAGAATTGAGCCTTCTGAAAAATTACCGGCCAGACGGACTGCTCGTCGTTGTAAAACGACGGTTTCTTGCTCATTTTCTTCTACTTGTTTAACTTGACCTCCCAAACTATTTTCAAGCTCACGTGTACAATCTACCATGGCTCTCCAAGTTTTAGGATTCATGGAGAAAGCATGATCAGGCCCTATTCTCGTTGTATCATCAGTAAAATGCTTTTCTATAATACGAGCACCAAGTGCAACCGAACCCAAAACAGTTGCATGCCCAGGTGTATGATCGCTCAACCCAAGAATAATATCAGGATACATTTCTTGATAAGTCTTTAAGACATTTAATTGAATGTGTCTAAAATTTTCAAGACTTGCTGTATAATTTGTATTGCACTGAAGTAACGCCAATTTTGAATTAAATTGTAACGCTGTTTCCACAGCTCGTTGTACATCCTTAAGTGTTGATGCCCCTGTGGCTAACATATAAGGCTTATTCTTTTTCGCGATATGTTCAATAATTTCTAACCATGTGATATCACCAGAACCAATTTTATAGGCCGGTACATAAGGATCGACACTATCGACAAGGTCAAGTGCATACGGACTTGTAAAAAAAGTAATATCCACTTCATCACACGCTTCTTTTAAATGCGCGGTCCAATCAAGGTGTACAGAGGCATCTTGATATACTTGATACACCGATTTATCCCATTGTCCTTGGTGTGACTTTCGTCCATCGAGAGCATTAAATCCCACATCGCTAACAATCGTATCTGCTGTGAAATGCTGGAACTTCGCTGCATCTGCGCCCGCTTCCTTTGCCAAATAAATAAGATCTTTTGCACGCTGAAGCGTACCATCATGATTAGCAGCGATATCTGCAATAAAATAAGTCGGCTCATCAAAGCCAATTTTTTGACCACGAATTTCAAACGTGCTTTCTAGTTTAATTATACTCATTATTAGCTCTCCAGCGATTTAATTTCTTCTTTCAGTGTTGGCAAACAAACGCCAAACACTTTTTCAAAATAAGAAGAGTCCATGCACATATTTTTAGGACGATATGCAGTAAATTTAATTTTATCAGATGTATCTCTTTTCATGGATTCTGTTGATAAATTAAGTTCCTCTGCAAGTGAAAAAGCAAACTCAGCCTTACTCATTCCTTCTTTTGAACCCAAGTTATACACACCTCGTTGAGGCTTTCTAATAACAAGCTCCAATAACTCTATTAAACGCTGTATAGATAATGGACTAAAACGCACATCTTCAAATACTTTTATTTGCTGAGCGTTACGTAATGACTGTATTAACCAATCACTTAAACTCGTCCTACTCGCGCATGAGCTTGGTCCAAAGAAATTAGTTCTTAAAATAGTTGATGAAACCTTTGATGCTGCAATTTCTCCTGCATATTTTGAAAACCCATAATAATTACTCAACTTAATTTCATGCTCTTGCTGACAGCCTTCGGCATCATAAATCATATCTGTGGAGATATGGACTAAATGGCATCCATGACTAGCTTGCTGAATCCATTTTGCCAAGTGCTCAACAATACGCACATTTAGAAGATAAGCTTTTTGTGGACTTCGTTCACATTCATCAACATCGGTACAAGCCACAAGATTAACAATGACGTCAGGAGAAACAGTATTTAAAATGCTGTTTGTTTCGTCCCAATTTGTCAAGTCGGCTACGACATCACCTTGACTCATTTGAGAATGACGAATAACCTCATACCCACATGCTTGCAGATAAGGCGTCAATGAACTTCCTAATAAACCAAAAGCACCCATAATCAAAATTTTTGTCACTTTGTATCATCCAATATTCGATTCAATACCATTAATTCAACCGTTTAAACCCTGCATGACAGACAGGGCCTTCAAGTAGACTATCAATAGGACGGCTACCCATTTCACATTCTTTAATCAAAGCAAAGATAGGTTCAAGTGCAATAAAATATTGCTCAATAATTGATGGTATATGGTCAATACATACATAAACTACCGTAGCTGCCAAAAATCCCTTTTTTAACATCTCTTGTGTGATGAGTGTTTTGTACTTCAGCATATTAGGAACCGGGAAATGAAATCCGATCATTGCTGGCAACCCACTCACATGAATAGGTAATTCATATTTATCTGCAAGCATTTTCCAACGCTCACCTATCAACGCTCCAATCGTTGTAATTTTCTCCCAAGATTTTTCACGGGCCATCACATCTAAGGTTTTCAATGCCGCTGTCGGACCAATCCTTTCTGTCCAAAACGTACTACTAATAAACGTAGCTTGTGCTGCATCCATGATTGCTCTTTTACCAATAACCGCACTAATGGCATAACCATTACCAAGTGTTTTACCAAAAACTGCCATGTCAGGCTCAACGCCATATAGTTTGTGTAAGCCACCAAACGTTTGACGAAACCCTGAAGTACATTCATCAAAAATAAGTATAATGTTTTTTTCTGTTGCAAGTGCGCGAACCTTTTGCAAAAAATCGTTCTCTGGGGCGAAGTTGCGCGACACTTCCATTTTTATCACACCAATCTCATGCTGGCGTACAAGAGCTTCTAGCCCCGAATAATCATTATAATTAAACGGTAATACACTGCCACATAAATTTTTTGGAACACCCTTCGGATCCAAGCCAGGTAATAAATGAGAGTTTAAATTCTCTCCATCATTTAAGTTTGCAGCTAAATACCAATCATGCCAACCATGGTACCCGCATATAGCTACTTTATCCCGCCCAGATGCACAACGAGCAATACGAATAGCCATTGCATTAGCTTCCCCTCCCGTTCGGGCCAAACGCACCATATCGGCCCAAGGATGAATTTCTACTAATCGTTCAGCTAAATAAACTTCTTCCGGGCAATTAAAAGTAGACAAATTACCAGTCGCAACAACCTCCCGTACGGCGTCATCCACCTCTGGATGTGCATAACCCAGAACATTTGTACCAACTCCCATAATAGACATATCAATGTATTCATTACCATCCATATCCCATACACGACACCCTTTTGTTTTACTAAAGTAAGTGGGCCACTTTTCAGGCAAAAACATTTCAGCCCGTTTAGAAAGCAACATATTGCCCCCAGGGATCACTTGCTTAGCTCGTTTCCAAAGCTTCTGTCCTCGACCTAATTGAGCACCCTCATTTCGTATTAAATGCTTGTTAACCATAAACCACTCTGAATATGCATCATGTAATAATAAGATTTGCCGCCATCCAAACATTGGATTGGGATAGAAATGTTCAAAAATATTTTTTATCAGTGTAAAATCTTCTGGCTCATCAACTGTCCAACGTTCAGCTGAATAATCAATATCATTGGTGTAGCTCAAACGAGAAAATTGCTTCGATTCTTTAATAAATGGCGTAACATGCTCCCGCTGCATAGACGTTTTTGCATGCTCCCAAGCCTTTGCTAAGGCCTTAAATGTAAATACTTCTGCATCTAAACCATCTGGGTAAGTTGGTTGCAATGTGTTTGAAACATAGTCTACACCGGCTTCTTCAAACTTCGTAATGATGCCATCCACAAGCTCTGGATCAATTAACGGGCAATCACCTGTAATACGTACGACTGTGTCAGCCTCAGCTTCTTTTGCTGCCTGATAATAGCGCTCAAGTACATCCTCTTCGCTCCCTCTATATACCGAATAACCCAACGTTTGAACATGTTTCACTAAAGCATCATTACGTTTGTCTTTCGATGTAGCAAGAACAATATCTGTAATTAAAGTTGATTGTGCGAGTCGCATAAGCAACAACTCTATCATTGGTTTACCACAAATAGATCGCATGACCTTTTCGGGAAAACGCATAGAACCCATACGTGCCTGAACAATAGCAACCGTTTTCATAGTACATTCCAACGAGAAGGATTAATTAAGTCCAAATTTTCACTCACTAAATTGTCTGGAGGTAACACAAAAGAAGTATTAGGGCTGGCCATAATTTCTTGCAAATGCTCTAAGTTATCAATACCAACCAATACTCGATCAATGTCAGCGTTTGCTAACGCAAAATTTAAACAAGCTTGCAATGGCGTTAATGCTTGCTCGTTCAACCATAGCTCCCATGCATCCCACAACGGTTGCCAACGATTGAATATTGCAGGCCTTGTTTGCTTAGGCATTAACAGTAATCCTTGAAGAAATATTGAACGAACATGAACTTCTGTATTAGCCTTTTTTAAACGATTTAACCAGCCAGATGTTACAAGTCTACGATCAAAAATATTAAAAGGTGCCTGAACAAGATCGAAATGATAATGTGGCCATAGTGCTTCTAATGCTTCAGGGCCATAAACTGAAAGTCCAATTTTATTAATTTTACCGGCTTCTTTCAGTGCAACCATCGCCTGGTAAATTTGCTCACCATTCACACCGAGAAGCTGTTCTGGATGATGTAATAATAATCCATGTAAGCAGTTCAGTTTAAGCCTACTTAGAGAACCCTCAACTGTGTGCATCACAAATCCAAACATATCATTGCAGGATTCTTGTAAAGCTGGCAATTTGGTTATAACATTCCACGAAGTAACACCAACATCACCTAATCGCTGCTCACTTTCTCCATAGGCTATCGCTGTATCTAATGTATTAATCTTTGCTGAGCATGCATAAGCTAGAATGGAGGCAATAGCTGCTTGGCTTATCTGCCCCGATTGATTAGCTACACCATATGGCTTCCCAAACTGAACAGTTCCAAGAGCAAGTCGAGATCCGAAAGTCATTTTATAATGCCACTATTTATCAAGACAGCGTTTCCTTTGTTTACTTTTCTTTTTAAACATATATTAGTAAAGTTGATTATTATATAAAACCCGCCACTCTATTCATCTCTACAATTTCATCTACATTTAAGAAGTGTTCATTACTTCCAGAGTTATATTCCACCCCCTGTTCAACAGGACTACTTATTTCACCTAATTTATTAATTGAAAAATCATTGTCGCGATCTGTAAATGAAATAGTTGGTTTAATCACAAAATGATCTCTAAATTCCAATGTTAAATGTGAATCATCTGCTGGACACATCACTTCATGTATTTTTTCACCAGGACGAATTCCAATAACACGTTGCTCTAAATGAGGTGCCATTGCACGGGCTAAATCTGTAATACGAACTGATGGAATCTTAGGCACATAAATCTCACCACCACTCATTCTTTCAAAATTTTTGAGTACAAACCGAACGCCATCATCCAGCGTTATCCAAAATCTAGTCATTCGCTCGTCAGTAATGGGCAGTGACTCAGCACCTTCTTGTATTAACTTATTAAAAAAAGGAACAACCGAACCGCGGGACCCTACGACATTTCCATAACGAACAACGGAAAAACGTGTTCGATGCCCCCCTGCAATATTATTTGCAGCAACAAATAATTTATCTGATGCTAGTTTAGTCGCACCATACAGATTAATTGGATTGGCGGCTTTATCGGTTGAGAGTGCAATTACTTTTTCAACTTCTGCATCAAGTGCCGCATGAATAACATTTTCGGCCCCGTGGATATTTGTTTTAATACATTCCATCGGGTTATATTCAGCAGCGGGTACTTGCTTCAACGCTGCTGCATGAATCACATAGTCAACGCCTCGCATTGCCTGAGTTAATCGTTCCTTATCACGGACATCACCAATAAAGTAACGCATACAGTCATACTTTTCATCCGGGAAAAACTGACCCATTTCATATTGTTTCAACTCATCTCGAGAATAAACAATCAGTTTTTTAGGCTGATACTTTTCCAAGATTGTTCGAACATATTGATGTCCAAATGAACCACTACCACCTGTAATAAGAATAGATTTGTCATTAAACATAAAGCATTCCTTTCTTTTAGCTCTTACAAAAGAACTAATCCTAATAATTGTCCTCCACTGCATGCCATGGAAGACTGAAAGCGAGGTGTGTCGTCGGAAATAGCCCGATATTTTCAAATCAGCCCGGAGGGATGTTACAAAATTTTTAGAGGGCGTAGTGTCATTTGTGGTAGACATTTTTCTGGCCGTACCGCAAAAATATCAAACGCAGGTCGAGCAAGGCAAAACACTTCTCATTTTAGCGCGTTGATTTCGGGACTTGCATAATATATCGCGGATATCATTCACAAAGTAGTGAGACTCTTGTCACTCGTGCCATTATAAACTAAGAACTAATGTATTATTTTATTTAATGCTGCTTTATAATGATTTATTGAAATCGCTTTTTGCACTGAAAGTTTTTCTAACACTTCGCGTCTATACTCATCCACATTCTCAGAAATCAATACCTTGATTTTCTTAATCAGTACAGATGAAAAACCTTCTGTTAAAATAATATATGACTCTGGCATATCAATGCTGTCATACATCTGTTTAATTCGATTCAAGAGAGGTAAGCCAATTGTTTTTATCCCCATGGCCGTCCCACATACATTCGTATGATATCTCGTTCCTACAATTAACTCACTGTTCTGGTAAATAGAAAAAATAAAGTCTACCGCTCCACTGCCTTGAAAATATGGAGCTATAGCAATATGATTTCTAACTAAAAAATCTTCAAGCAATGATGTAATTTGGGCAATCGCCTTATAATCCTCATGAATATGAGGCACAAAACAAACATCTAACCCCTGCGACTTTATAATATTTTTAACTGTTTTTGCGAGTTCATTGTAATAAACGTTTGTATCAATACAAGCAGCTTCAGGCCCTCTCATATTTGACTGGTCATATGAAACATTAATTGCAACATATTTTCTCTGAGTTGGTATTTGAAAAGCAAACTCAGGAACATAATGAAATCCATTATCTAATATCATCGTTACTGAGCTTGCTAATTCCTTACCAAATTCTCTTTCAAGGTGCTGGACTGAACCATCATTTCTCAACAACAATGAAATATTTTTCGAAGCAAGCACATAATTTAAAAATCGTTCGAATTTAATTTTATTTTCTACAGGAATAATTTTATTAGGTGTGCAACCGACACTAGATATCAAAATCGGTGTATTAATTTGACTCAACTTCTCGATAGATATGTCGATTGTTGTCCCTGTTTCACTAGGAGACACCCAATAATCTAAAAATCCCCCTCCTCCAAACACCAATAAATCAAATTTATTTGCATGGTTAACAAATGACTCATCAAAAAAACGTCTTTCTTCCGGAGGACTATTTTTATAATAAGATCGGATCTCCATTTGTTCAATTTCAACTATATTTGGCAATACTTTCTTTAGAACGTTATAAAATCCTTTATGGCTCGCATTATCGCCAATATTACCCTTAAATGATGCAACATGTAACACTCTCATAACCATTTCCAAATGTATATTGCCAAGTCAAAATCAATCATAAACAAAACATCAACTAATCTATTAAAGCCTCCTCGCCTAATAAAGTTAGATTCTGCTTGTCACGACACGAAGCATAAGCATCTTCTAAACGCTTCAAAGCTACCCAAGCACCCGCACTATCATCTTTGTGGCCCTGCCATATCTCAGGAATAAATGTAGCTGTTGGGTTCACAGCATCCATAGTTTCCCAAAAAGCATGCCAATCTATATCACCATCGCCAATTTGGAGGCCTTCGCCATCCAGTCCTCGTGCATCAGCCAAATGCATATGAGCAGAGAATGGACCGACCTGAGCTAAAAACCTCGAAAATGATTGCTTTAAATGATTGCAGGCAAGCCAGGAGTGAGAAATATCCAAACAAACTCGCATTCCTGTCGACTCACAAAAATTAACAATGCTCTCAGCATCCACAAATAAATTATGAAACTGCTGTCCCCCAAAATGCCAAGGAAAAGGAGGCATAGTCTGAGGTATAATCTCTACGCCATCCATCTGAAGTTTGCTCAGGCTATCTTTAAGACGCTCGTACAAATCGTCACACTTAGATTGAATATGACCTCCACGACTAAAACCCCCAACATTTGTGACAATCTGAGGCCGATTTGTATTAAAAGCATGGCTCAAATCACGGGTCAAATTAATAACTCGCTGCATTTCTTGAAGTGAACGATCACGGTAGTCATCATCCAAAGAACATAAATCAATGATGTGATCACCGTGAAATAATTCAGGAGCATGAACAACTAAATCTAACGTGAGAGACTTTGGTATATACTTTTTAAAATCAAGTTCCATATCTTTATAACTAAGATGAATTTCCAACAAATCCATATTCGACATCGCACTTGTTTTCAATAAATCATGATATCGTACTGGCACTCCCCATGGACGGCTAAATTTATAATGACCGGCCTCAACAACACCTAACCCCAAATCTTTCTCATAAAAAAATTCTCCCGCTTTTTTAGAGCGTGGCAAGACTCGTCCAACCAATTCTTTTTTTCGATTAGGCTGAATTCCCTGTCCTGGACTTCGAACTTGGATCATAGATTCAGTAACCACCGTTCCTGCAGGAATATCCACCCCAGCTATTAAACTTTTTGCAAGGTTTTCACGATTCATCAGCTCACCTTGGGATAAGGGTTGCTTTGTTACCGTCCCAAGTGCTTCTTCAATCTGACGAACACCTGTAACCATACTCCTAAATTCATCAGGAAGAAGACTAACCTTGTGATCATTGCCTTCCATATTCTTATCTAATGTAAAATGCTTTTCTATGATTTTCGCACCAAGTGTCACTGCAGAAAGTGCAATATTAATACCAAGTTCATGCCCTGAGTATCCTACTATTGCATTAGAAATCTCCTTCAAATGCAATATATATTGTAAATTGATATCTCTGAATGGTGGGGGGTAGGTTGAGTTACAATGAAGAAGCGCATACTGAGCACCAACCCTCTCTAATCTCTCAACCCCTTCTTGGATTTCGGTTTCCGTAGACATACCCGTTGAACAGATCATTGGTTTATTCATAGCAGCAACAGCATCAAGCATCTCATGATTTGTAAAGTCAGCTGACGCAATTTTATAACCCGGCAAACCAAAGCGCTCTAACTTATCTAAGCTTGTAAGATCCCAGGGCGTGCACAGTGGGATAATATTTTTAAACTGGCAGTAATCAAACACATGAAATAAATCTGTCTCAGATAATTGAAAACGCCGAAGCAAATCAAGCGTGTACTCTACTCCCAGGTCAGCAGAAGCATCATTTTGAGCATCTCTTCGATATAATTTATCCATATCGCGCATCTGAAATTTGACACAGTCTGCGCCAGCAGTAACAGCCTCATCCACTAACGTTTTTGCAAGTTCAAAACTACCATTATGATTATTACCAACCTCTGCTATTAAAAATGCCGGTAAATCCTCACCCACAATATGACCACAAAGACTAAAATAGTTTCGTTCGGCTATTGCTACGGCCACGACACGATCATTGCCATCCAAAAGAGGCAAAACTTTAATTTTATGATTGAACAACGACGTTATTTTTTTGCTATCATCTCCAATCAAAGCTGAAGTGTAATTTTTACTCATCATATGAGAAATAGGTTGATTCATATCTAGCGTCGCAGAAAGCATTAAGCAACGGCGTAAATCCCCATCAGCAAAAACCCCCTCCAATAGCCCTAGTTCAGAAACAACAAAAACTACTCGAGATTTATTATCACTAATTTTTTTTAAGGTTGTTAACAAGGAATCATTAGCAAAAACAATATATTTTGAAAAATTACGTTCGATCATCATAAGCTGCTTCTCCGTTTATGTAGTAACTGAGATACAATTTCCCAATCTTCAATCTCATCAATTTCAACAGCTGTGTCTTCAGGCATTTCATAAATACCAATGTTTCCACCTAACCGACATTTAGTTTGTTCTAAGGTCTCTCTCGATGTAATATAAAAAGCTCCGTTTTCCATTAAACATCCTGAAAAATCTTGTCTCCGTGGCCTTTTTAATGGATCATAATTTAATGGTTTTCCATCATCACTCCAAAAAAAACGATACTTCCTAACAGCCGATAACATAGAATTAAAACCGTCCGCCTCAAATTTATTTACTGCGTCATCTAAATGTGTTGATTGCAATAAAGGTGATGTAGCTTGAATAGTCAGTAAAGAGCTAAACGAAATTTCTTTCATGAAATGAAGGATTACGTCTTCAGTTGTAGCATCATCAGTTGCATACATAGCAGGACGTCTAATAACATGAACTCCTAAATTTAAAGCATGTACAACTTTTTCTATTTCAAATGAATCAGTAGAGACGTAAACATTATCAACACTCACAGCCTCGACAGCGGCTTCAAGAACCCAGGCACATAAAGGCTTGCCAGCAATTTCTTTAATATTTTTATTAGGAATGCTTTTTGATCCGCCTCGAAGAGGAATAAGCGCAACTCTATTTTTCAATACAGATTCTTCCTGAAACTTAATCTTCAAAATCATGCTCCAAATGAGCAATCAAAGTATCACACTTTCCTATAGCGGCTAATGATGCTGCATAAGCCGCATTCAATTGAACGTTATCAAGAAAACTCCATTTTTGATGTCCTCCAGCCTGATCAGTGCTTAACCAATGCAAATGATTAGATAATGGATACCTTTGAAACTGTTGAATCGCAACAACTCGAAGCCCAGCCTGCATGGCAAGAACTCTAAGTGTATCCTGATTAAACAAAAAAAGGTGTTGACTCCAATATGTGTATTTTTGAAAGGCATCACAATCATAAAGCGTTAATAATGCATCGTCAGAACTAGGTACTTCAATTACAATTCGTCCTTGCTTTGAAGATAACTCCGCTAATTCTTTTAAAATGGCTCGTGGATCAAGTAAGTGCTCTATCACATGAAAAGCGGTGAGCAAATCATAAGGCCCTTCAACAGACGATGACTTCAAGTCAGAATAGATATCAAATATATTATTTTGAAATTGAAGATCCGGTTCTATACCTACGACTTTAGTTGCTAAGGATGAAGACTTTCTCAAAAACCCACCAGCTCCACACCCAAAATCTAAGAGTCGGTTATTAACAATCAAAGGGTGAAGCATTTCAAAACGTCTTTGATCATTAATATCTGCGTTCCGTAATCTAGCATCAATATTAGGTGGCTCACCAACAAACATTCCAGACTGTTCATAATGTTCAGGGGTTATATGATCATGAGAGTTAAGCGTAACAAGGCCGCAATCAGTACATTCAACAATATATAACTCATTGTTATCACGTACACAGCCTTTACGTCGAACAAAGTTATCCCTTCCACATAAATAACAATCCGCTTGTCCCATCTAATAAATCCTTTTAATTGAATATTTCAATACTTTTTTAATTAAACTAAAAAATATATTCGTTTCATACCCCACATGTATCAATTATAAAATGCTTAGCTTGTAGCATGTGAGGAATACATTGGAAAATTTTATGATTAACTAAGAGCAACACAATATCAGCTTCTGCCAATGCCATTGCTACATCGCTGACTAGCTCAGCCAGCGATACTAAATCCTCTGGAAGCGCTTGAACATGAGGTTCAACTACGAATATGGGGCCTGTATGTACTGCCGCAATATCCTTAATTATTTGTCTAGCCGGACTTTCACGCAAATCATCAATGTCGGCTTTAAACGTCAGACCAAAACATCCAATACTCACATCTTGTTCTCTTTTGTCGGGATTTTCATTTAGCGACTCGGTGACTGCCGCCTGCACCTTGTCAACAACCCACCCTGGCTTAGCATCATTCACCTGTCGTGCCATCCCAATAAGACGCGCCTCTTCGGGTGCGCTACTCACAAGAAACCAAGGGTCCACTGCAATACAATGTCCGCCAACCCCTGGGCCAGGTTGTAAAATATTGACGCGAGGATGGCGATTACTTAAACGAATCAGCTCCCACACATTGATATCAAGCTTATCGCAAATCATTGACAGCTCGTTTGCAAACGCAATATTCACATCTCGAAAACTATTCTCAGTCAGTTTACACATTTCAGCTGTACGAGCATCGGTTGTAATGCATTCACCTTCAACAAAAAGTTGATAAAGCTGAATGGCTCGTTGTGAACATGCGGGCGTGAGGCCGCCAATCACTCTGTCATTTTGAACTAACTCACGTAGCACATGGCCAGGTAATACTCGCTCGGGACAATAGGCAACTCGAATATCTGATTGCTCACCATGTTGAAGAGGAAATGTTAAATCAGGTCGCGTCTCAGCCAACCATCCAACCAATTGTTCGGTTGCACCAACTGGAGACGTAGATTCCAGTACAACGAGATCGCCTGGCTTTAGAACAGGTGCAATGGAGAATGCAGCGGCTTGAATATAACTCAAATCAGGTTGATGATTTTCTTTAAAGGGTGTCGGAACAGCTAATAAAAAAGCGTCTGCGGCTTCAGGCTCTGATGTAGCCCTGAGGTAACCTTCTGAAACCACCGCATGTACAATCATATCTAAATCAGGCTCAATCAAATGGATTTTACCTTGATTGATCGTCTCGACCGCGATGGGATTAACATCGACACCGACTACATTCACTTTACGTGAAGCTAAAACAGCTGCTGTAGGAAGCCCTATATAACCAAGACCAATCACAGAAATGGTTTTAAACGGTTTAACAGTATTTTTTTGCTCTAAATTAGACACGATTTCTTCCTGAAAACACGCTACCGCCCTTGGATTTTAAGTTGTCATTTTCCAAAGAACACATACATCTCAATAATCTTTTTTAAAGCTCTGGATGCCGCGGACAAGCCGTGGCACGTAGCCAGATTAACTTATGCAACTTTTTCTAATACTTCTACAGGTAAATCTACGTATTGTTGGCGATTGAATAAATTCAATAATAAACAAACTCGCTCATCACTGTTTACAGTAGTAACTACCGCTTCGATGGCCTTAAAGCAACCTTCGGTTATCACCACAGAATCGCCTACCTGATACAACGACTGAACAGGCTCGCCGTTCAATTTGGCGCATTGGCGTTGCAGGACATCTATCATCAACGAATCTAATTTTGCTGGGAGGCCATCAAAATAAACGAGACGGCTAACACCACGTGTTGAGCGAATCGATGACCAATTATCAGAGAGGCTTAGTTGAACAAAAAGATAGTGTGAAAATAACGGTTCAAGTACAAGAGAAATAGAACCCGCACGTTTTCGTTTGACATGATACGTTGGATGAAAACAAGTATAACCTTGGTTTTCTAAATTCATGACTGCTCGAAAACTTTCTCGAGGCTTACACTGTATCAGGTACCAATAACTGTCAGAAGACATCTTAATATAATCCCTATTACAACCCCGTCATATCATTCGACGGGTAGACCACTCCTTTGGCGTACAAGATGTTATGTAACCAGAACCATCAAGCACTTGATGCCAACTAGTTTAGGCCCCCTCTAACCTATTGTAAAGAGGGCACAAGGAAAATAATTTAGGCATCTCTATGACTCACTAATCTCGGCTTCTTTTTCGTCCAAAACGGCGATTTCATTTACTTCACCAAACCTGTCTAATAACGCTTCTGCGATTCGGCGAGAAGCATCACCATCACCATAAGGATTTTGTGCTTGGCTCATGCGTCGATAATGCTCGGCGTCTTCTAGGAGCCGCGTGACAGCACTGACAATAACAGGAACATCGGTTCCGACCAACTGCACCGTTCCAGCCTCGAGTGCTTCTGGACGCTCCGTTGTATCGCGCATAACCAACACGGGCTTACCTAACGACGGTGCTTCTTCTTGTATCCCACCCGAGTCCGTCAAAATCATATAAGAGGCTTTCATCAAATATACAAACGGCAAATAATCCACAGGGGCAATCAAGTGAATATTCGGCGTACTGCTCAGCAAGCCATTTACCGGCGCTTGCACTTGAGGATTAAGATGCACGGGATAGACGATATCAACATCAGGAAATGCTTGGGCAATACGCACCAATGCCTGACAAATACGTTCAAAGCCTCCACCAAAATTTTCACGTCGATGACCTGTCACTAAAATCATACGACGCTTGGGTGTTAAGAACATAAATTGCTTCGCATAATGCTTTTCTAAGGCAGGATTAGACTCAAACTGCTGAAGCACATCAAACAGGGCATCGACCACGGTATTGCCTGTGACATGAATCGCGTCAGCTGGCACGCCTTCATCTAAGAGATTTTGTCGTGACAACGGCGTAGGGGCAAAATGTTGAGCCGCTAAAACACTGGTTAACTTGCGATTAGCCTCCTCCGGCCACGGCAAAAAAATATTACCGGTTCGTAAACCAGCCTCAACATGCGCGACAGGAATCTGATGGTAATAGGCTGCAAGTGAAGTGGCTAACGTCGTTGTTGTGTCACCATGAACCAAAATCACATCAGGACGATAATGTTCAAACACGCCGGCAAGCCCGTTTAAAATATTAGTCGTCAGCTTGCTGAGCGTTTGATTCGGCGTCATCACATTCAAATCAAAATCAGGTTTGATCTTGAATAAATCTAAAAAAGGCTCGAGCATTTGTCGATGCTGACCTGTAACACAAACTTTATTAGCAAAAGCTGCATGCTCAGCCAATTGTTTAACAACTGGGGCCATTTTAATGGCTTCGGGACGTGTTCCGAAAACGCAAAGTGAGTGAATCATCCTGACTCTTTATCCTTTTATTTTTATTTTCTTAAAGCTTAAGCATCCACCGCTTCTTCATCATGGTAATAATACGAGTAATTATAATACTTACCGTAATATCCACCTTTCATTTCTGATTTATGGAAGTTAAAAATTGAGCCATCCACATGCACGCCCGCATTGCTAAGCCGCTTGAGCGTCATCTCAATTTCGCTCGGCGAATGCGCGCCCGCACCCACCACAAGATAATTGGTCGCACAGAAAGAGCCAACAATCACAGCATCCGTCACCAGCAAGACAGGCGCCGTATCAAACAAAACGATATCATACTGCTGAGAAAAGGCTTTGACTAATCCTTTGAATCGCTCACTGGTTAACAGCTCCGCTGGATCTTTAGGATATGCACCACGAGGTAACACCGTAAGATTTGGATTAGATGTCGACCGCAAAGCATTTTCTAACGGCTCTTTTTTTCCTAAAATATCGGCAAGGCCTGGAGCGGCCGCAAAATTAAATGATTTATGTAACGCGCCTTTTCGTAAGTCTGTATCAATCAACAACACACGTTTACCCGCTGCTGCAAGCAAATGCGCTAAGTTGGTCGAAACAAACGTTTTACCTACACTAGGCGCCACACCTAAAATACCAATCATATTATTATTCGCACATGCCAGTGAAACTTGAAGGCTCGTGCGTAAGCTGCGTAATGCCTCAATCGCTAAGTTTTTAGGTTGATGTTGCGCGAGCAAGGGCAGGTTCGTCGTTTCTTTAGATTCAAAACTCAGGGTATTTTCTGCTTGTTCTTTGCAATAAGGCACAATCGCAACGTTAGGCAAATTAAATTGTCGCTCACTCCAGTGTGGATCGTCCACGCGAGGAGAAAGTAATTTACGAACAAAAATAATCATCACACCCAGCATGAACCCAAGCATCATACCACCCAACACCATCGCTTTCGCTTTACTCGGCAAGGGTTTATCAGGAAGGGCTGCATGCGATAAAACACGCACACCGCTAATTGTACCGGCTTTCACCACTTCAAGTTCTTGAATTTTGTTCAGCAACAACAGATAAAGCGATTGCTTCACTTCCACATCACGCATCAAATTAACCGCCACTTGGTCAGATGCGGGTAATTTTTTTAACGTTTCCTCAAGCTGGGTACGTTCAAATTTAAGTGCTTCTACTTGAGCCTCGTGTGCTATCCATAAAGGATGCGTTTTTGTATACTGCTGCTTCATTTCAATCGCTTTAATACGCAGTTCACCCAATTGTTTATCTAGGCCCGCAAGTTGATCCAATAAAAATTGCGTTTGCAGCTTAATATCAATTTTACCGCTTTTCGCGCGGTATTGATTCAATGCATTCTCTGATTTTTCTAATAACTGTTTTGTCACCGGCAATTGATGATGTAAAAATTCTAACGTTTGAGAAGCTTCTTCTGATTTTTTTTGTCCATCTTTAATGCGCGCGGTTTCAGCAATCGAGTTCAAAACGCGGAGCACCTCTTCTTTTTTGAGGCCCTTAAGTGACAGCTCTAAAACACCGGTCCCTTGCCCCATGCGTCCTTTACCTGTCATTTCTTCAACTTTAAGTGCATTTGAAAGCGATTTTACGGCTGAAGTATTGGAGTGCTTTGATAACGTAAACTGCGTGCCTTCAGGCAACGATGATGCACGCTTGGTTTGAAGGCGATATTGAAGGTCTTTTGAGATTAGAACCTTACCCATGGCTCCCGACAAAATCACATCGCCATCTTCGCCATACAGGCTAACATGCCCAGGCTTATCCACTTCAAGTTTAAATTTATGATTCACTGCCGATTTTGGCACATCAAACTTGGATATTTTTAATTCTTTCTTATGCATCCACGGAAACAGACGGTCCATGAATAACGTTGGTTTTTGTAAAATATGAATATTTAAACCCAGTGATTCAATCACCGGTTCTAAAACAAAAGGCGACTGAATCAATGCCATTTGTGTGGCTGCTGAATCACCGCCACCGGCACCACCCATCAATTGTTGGGCAACCCCGCCCGCAGCACCTGCACCTCCAGCCTTGGCATCAACCTGGAGCAAAGCCGTCGTTTGGTATTGCACCGGTTGCCGTTTAGCATAAAAAGCACCGAGTGTTAAACCGATAACCGTCGTCAACAGCAGCAACCATTTATGCCCCCAGAGCTGATGGAGTAATGCGGCCAAATCAATCTCGTCCGTATTCGAGCCTTGATTCATCCCCATACTATTATTTGTTGATTTGCTTAGCATTGTGCTCATAATACCCCTAGCTCTATCCGTTATGTGTTTAAATATTATTTTTAGATTGCTTAATAACGCTTTGTGTAAACCATACGGTTTGAACAATCGGTAGCAATTGATCGAGTAAACGGTTCATTTGTGCGATAGGCGCTGCAGAAACAAAAAGAACATCATTCGGCTGTAAACTAAAATGCTCCGCCAATAATAATTTATCCGGCGTTCGACCATTGAGCCAATAAATTTGTGGCTGAGTGTAATCACCACGAATGATATAAATATGATTAGGATTAGCATATTTGGAGTCTAACCATCCTGACTGCGCTAAAGCATCGGCAATGGTCAGTTGCTGATCGGTAATCGGTAAAAAACCTTTTTTCACCACTTCACCCAGCACATACACTTTGCGTCCTCGGAAATCAGCAACGCGTACATTCACTTGTGGGTTAGGAATGTATTTAGCCAGGCGCCGAGAGACTTCAATCCGTACTTCATCCAAGGTTTTATCAGCCACATGCACATAGCCAATCAAAGGAAAATAAATACGTCCTCGAGGATCCACCAAATACCCAGACAAACCAGCTGCACCTTGAACGCCAGCCCCCATCGCGGTTACTTTTTGGCTTTCCATTTCAAATTCAGGATGCTGCCATACATTCACGTGCAACACATCGGCCGGTGCCACACGATAAAAATACGTGTTCACGCTTTGGTCTGCAATCAAAGTAGGCGTAATCGGTATCAAGGTAGGCGTGACCTGAATACGCTCTTTTTTTACATGCTTACGCATCGACAACGTATTTAAATCTTTCATCCCCGGCATCCAATTTTCTGGATTAAGTGGGGATTCCGCACAGCCACATAACATAAGCGAGGTGGTTGCTACACCAATTTTTGTTAACAACTTTAAGTCCACAACTTCCTGTGCCATTCGTCAATCCCTTGTTCAATCAATATGAAAGCTTGCTCAAATGCTGTTTTAGGGCGTTTAAATGGATCTGAAATATTATATTCACCCCACTTCCCCAAACGATGCACACGTCCACATGCACCGGGATATTGCTGTTCGAGCTGCTGCGTTTGTTCTGTGCTCATGGTGAGAATTAAATCTGAATTAAAAACAATCTCGGGTGAGATTTGTCGTGCACGATGCGCGCTAATATCAATGCCACGTGCATTCATGAGTTCTTGCGACATCGGATCGGCCGGTCGACCCACCAGCGCGCCTAAACCCGCTGAGCTCACCACAACTTCTGGATGTGTTTCCTGAACGGCTACCGCAAGAAGCGCCTCTGCAATTGGACTCCTGCAAATATTGCCGATACAGATGATCAAGACATGATTAATCACTGATAACCCCGAACAACCCTGTTCTCTTATTTTAGATTCACAACATGTGAAGCTCGTAAACTTTACCTAATCAGATGAAAAACAACAAGAGGAAATATCTTTTTTGTAAAGATAAGCTTTATTGCCATCACTTGACACCAATGCACGCATGTGCTAGCATATCTTGAATAAAGGCATGATAATGGTGAATATTATGGCAAACCTCAGCGTAAGAAAATTAGATGATCAAGTATACGACAAACTTCGAGTCCGAGCGGCCGAGCATGGCGTTTCAATGGAAGAGGAAGCCCGTCAAATCATTTCTAGGGTCATATCTGTGCCTAACCGTATGAGTGATGTCTTTAGAAAGCACTTTGGGCAAGCTCATGGTATTGATTTAGACATACCCAACCAACGCAGCACCCCACATGACCCCATAGATTTCACTTCATGATGATTCTAGATACCAACATCATTTCGGAACTCATGAAGGCTATGCCAGATCAACACGTGACGACCTGGCTCGATCAACAAGATCCCATGACGTTATTCAGCACGTCCATCACCATTGCAGAAATACTATATGGTATTGCTATATTACCCACAGGAAAACGCAAAGACTATCTTGAACGTGCCTTTGATAACCTGCTCATCGATGCATTTAAATATCGTATATTAACGTTTGATGATCCTGCAGCCCATATTTACGGTCATTTAATGGGAGAAAGAAAACAATCAGGACACCCTTTAAGTATCCTTGATGGCCAAATAGCCGCAATTGCAAAAGCCAACCAAATGAGCTTGGCGACACGCAATACACGCGATTTTATTGATTGTGAATTAAACCTCATTAATCCATTCGAGATTTAAAACACTAAAGCGTGTTCCCCCTGACCTGCCCCATATCAGCGTCACTATCTCTTTTAGATGCTTTAGCGCCTCCATTAAAACTCAGCAACCCTTTTGTACGCGCGTGCAAACTTGCAAGGCTTTCGGTAGCGGCGGACTTGGAACCTTTTTGTTTATCCGGATGCGTATCAATCAGTTTTTCGAGAACTAAAATACGCTTTTCCGCTCCGTCAATGCTTTGAGATAACGCATCATACTCTGTCATTAGCCTCTGTTTTTCTGTCTCATATGCCAGGGATATATACTCAAAACCCTCTTTTTCATGCTCAGAAGCCAACGTTGTTTCCGGACGTTGAGCTTGTACTGCAGGCTTTGATTTTTTCTTGGCCAATTGATCAAAAATCTTAGTAAGATCAACAACGTGCTGATTCAAATCTTCCAGGTGAGTCTTTAATGCTTGATTTTGAATGAACAACTCATGATTTTCAAAACGTTGCATGATGTTGTTTTGAATCACAGCTTCTGTGCTTTCAGAAGAAAGATCAAGTGCGGTGAAAAAATCCAAAAGCAATGTTTTAGCTGCTGCATGAGTATAACTTAAAAGATAAATAGAAAGGCTTTCACCCTGAGCAACAGGCACACTTAATGAACGCGGCCAAAAACTAAACGTGGTGGTTGTGGTCAAAAGACGCTTAAGGTTTTGAATGAATTCTGTTAATTGCGTTTGGTTACTCTGAATTTCATCCGATGTTTTGGCGCGCGAAGCCTGTTGCGCGAGTGAGATACCAAACTTCATATACAGGAGAAACGTGCGACGTGAGCTATCACTATGAACGCCCGTCGTAGCCTCATCTATTTTTTCTTGCAGCTTATTTTCAAGATCTACAGTCGTGCAATTCAGCATTTTCTCGAGGGTGTCTAAGCCCTCGGGAGGCAACACAGAAGCTCCTGTTTTATAGGCATGATAATTAACAATCACGCGTGCCATGGCACAAGATAACGCTTCAAAACTCATAGATACTCCCCTATAACCTACTCATCGGATTCAGGGCGTCGAAATTAACACAGCATCAACAAAAATACCATCGTGTTTAAACGGCCACATACCGGTAATATTTAGGTGCATCGCCCCCGCAACCTCCACAAGCTGTCGCACAGACGGCTTTTTCCTCGCCGACGCCATCCACGTGAAGTACGCCCCGCGACACCCAAACATCCAACATAGGCACAAGCGCTGTTTTGTCTATCTTAAACACACGTGAAAGTTGCTCAAGGCTTACATATTGCTCTTTCGCAAGATAATCACGAAGTTGTAACAACATGCGAACCTCCTGAAAAATAATTTGAACGCATGTAGGCGACCAACAAACCAAGCAATATTATAATACTGAGCACCCAAACCAACGTTTGTTCAGGATGCTTATTGGCAGTGCCTAGCTGATAAAACAACACAGCAGCACCATAAGCCAAAGCACTCGACCAGAGTACTGAAAACCACATCAAACGACGACCGGCTTCGGTTCGAATCACCGCAACGGTTGAGGCGCACGGAATATAGAGCAAAACAAAGAGTAAATACGCGTAGGCACCCACGGCTCCATCAAACGCTTGTGCTAGGCCTGTAAACGACCCCATGCTTGCATACATACTGTTGAGCGAACCGACCACCACTTCTTTGGCAAGCATACCGGTGATTAAACCCACCACGGCGGGCCAGTTGTCCGCTGAAATGCCCATCGGCGCAAACAGCGGTTGAATCCATTGCCCAAAGGCCGACAAAAGCGAATGATTCGGACCCACAGGCACCACTTGCAGTAAACCAAGCACCGCGCAAACCGGTAAAATAAACTTACCGGCACGCCATAAGAACATACGTAATTTACGTACCGTTCCTCGTAATAAGACACGCCAAACCGGCCAATGATAGACCGGCAACTCTAATAATAACGGTGAGGCTTGGCCAGGAAACACGGTACGACGCAACAACAACCCCGTTAAAATCGCAATAATAATGCCCAAAAGATAGAGCGAAAACACGATATTGTGCCCACCATTCGGAAAAAATGCCGCAACAAACACCGTGTAAATCGTAAGCCGTGCACTGCACGACATGAACGGACTCATTAAAATCGTCAAACGCCGATCACGCTCAGAATCCAGCGTGCGCGCGGCCATCACTGCAGGAACATTACAACCAAACCCTACAATCAGCGGTACAAAGGCCTTTCCTGGCAATCCTAAAAAACGCATCAACCGATCCATCACAAACGCAACACGCGCCATATAACCCGACTCTTCAAGGCATGCTAGTAAAAAAAACATCAAGCCCATCACGGGAATAAAACTCAACGTTGTACTTATGCCTCGACCAAGACCATTCGTGAGCCACGCGGTTAAGCCTCCTGGACAACCGAGATGCTGCAAGACATGCGCCGCACCTTCAACAAATACAGCCTCACCGAGTGAGGTCAGTTGATCCTGGAAAAAACACCCAACACCAATCACCACAAAAAATAGCGCATACATCACCGTAAAAAAACACGGAAAGGCCCAGAACCGATGTAATAACACACGATCGATTTTCGCTGTAAACTGCTCGCGGACTTCGGTCGCTCGATGCTCAACACGCTCGACCAACCTATGAATAGCGCTATACCGCTCATCCATCATGGCTAACTCATCATCCGAGCATATGAGCTCAAACGCTTTGGGTGCATGAAGCGCTTGATGAAGTGCATGCTTGAGCGCCTCGCACTGTGTGTCTTGTCGCTCTGCAACAACGGGACAACCCAGCTCACGTGAAAGCATGTGGGTATCAATCTTAATGCCGCGCTTTTCTGCTTGATCCATCATCGTAAGCATGATGACCATCGGCCGTTTTAATTCTAAAAGCTGGCTGGTTAAATACAAATGCCGTTCTAATTGCGTTGCGTCAATCACATTAATCAAACAATCGGCCTGATTCGACGCAATCGACGCCGCAGCTAATTGCTCATCTCGACGTTCAGTATTTGAAACATCTAAAGCATACATACCGGGAAGATCAATCAGCTCTATTGGGGTGTTACCTGCTAAAAAATTTGCTTTTTTTTCTGCAACCGTCACACCGGACCAATTGCCAACACGCTGAAACTCCCCTGTTAATGCATTAAATAACGTTGTTTTTCCTGTATTTGGATTACCTACGAGCAAGCATTGCATCACACATACTCCCACTCAAGATGTAAGGCCTCATGCGCACGTAGCATAAGTGCAGTACCTCGAATATCTAACTGTATAGGGCAGCCGAGCGGCGCACGGCGCACCACATGCGCTTCAACACCTCGCGCCACACCAAACGAAAACAAACGTCGACGATAGGCAACGTCTGTATCACCAAAACTCACCAGGCGCACGTGGTCCCCACGCACAAGATCGGCTGTTTTTAAAACGCTTATTTCATCTTGAAGGTCGAACACTGAATGAAGTACTCCACAATAACAACATAAAAAACAAAAGCTATTCTAGCATTTTAACACAAACGCTATCGAGAATCATTCTCAACTTGGTTGGTCATTGAACGATACGTCCTTGACTAACCGATCCAATCCACAGACTTTAATGTGTTCATGAAGGTAATATGCGCTATCACCTGGAATAATCACGGTTATATAATCAAGCTTCAACGTGCTTAACGCCGATTGCATCGATTTTGTTGAACGTGGTGTACTCGAATATTTAAATTCAAATCCATACTTTACATTGTCTTTTATAATCAACAAATCAAGTTCTGCTTCTGAATGTGTGGCCCAAAAAAAACAATCCTCAGGCTCTGCTTGATACACATCAATCACTTGTTCCAAGGCAAAACCTTCCCATGAAGCACCTAATTTAACCGAAAAATTCAGATGTTTTTGATCATGAATCGCCAGTAATGAATGAAGTAAACCTGAATCTCGAAAATAAATTTTAGGTGACTTAACTTGGCGTTTGCTTACATTGGCAAACCAAGGCTGTAACTGACGAATCATAAACGTTCCAGACAAGATATCTAAATAATGCTTGATTGTTTTGTGATTCAAATCAAGTGAACGCCCCAAATCCGAAGCGTTCAATAAATTTCCATGATAATCCGTAAGCATCATCCATAAACGTCGAATAAGCTGGGGGTTTAAATTAAAGCCTAAGCTAGGTATATCTTTCTCTAAAAACGTACGAATGTATTCACGACGCCACGCAAAACTATTTTCATCTGTTTCAGCTAAATACGATTTTGGAAACCCTCCACGCAACCAAAGTGTTTGCGTGTCGCCTACTTCTAACAAAGAAAGTGGTTTCATCTCAATGTACGTAATTCTGCCTGACAAAATTTCTGATGATTGGCGAATGAGTGTTTGGGACGCGCTTCCTAAAATCAGCAACCGTAACGACGGTTTTTGATCGACTAAAACACGTATATAAGGAAATAATGCTGGTCGAAGCTGAATTTCATCAATAACAATCAGGCCTTGAAGATTTTGTAATAATAATTTGGGTGACTCAAATGCATTCAAATGCTCTGGATCTTCAAGATCAAAAAAATGTACCTCTTCATCAACCTTTTGCTTAATATAATGCTTAGCAAGGGTTGTTTTACCACACTGTCGTGGTCCCAACAGAGCGCAGACTGAATTTATGCGAAAAGCGCGCTCAACTTGCTCCAAGTACTGAGGTCTAGAAATCATAGCTTTTTCTTAATTCGTGCAAGGAATATAACCTTACTATAGCAAACTTCCTTGAAAATTGGGAATCTAATTACCAATTTTCAAGGAAAAACGTCATTTTTGCGTCGTTCATGCCGCCAGTAATCGGCAGACTGCATTTCTTGAAGTCGACTCAACGTACGTCGAAACATCGTACTCATGGGCCCGTCAACATAAAGCTCCTCTAACGGCACATGAGCCAGCAAAATCAAACGAATGCCTTCGTCATACATCACATCGACAAAACGAATAAACAAAATAATACGCGCAGGTTCATCAGCACCAATCGCCGGGACATGACTCACACAGACCGTATCAAACTGCTGTGCAATCTCCAAATAGTCCAACTGACTCCGTGGTAAATTACAAATAACATCAAACTCAAACCACACCGCACGTCCTGCGCGCTTAAAATACGGAATAAAGCGCTGTTGAATATTGATCTCACCGATTTCATCAATCACAGCGCCATCAGCCATTGCTTTAAATTGCGCGAACGTACTTGCTGTATTATCTGTATTCACTGGATAAAAATAAGCTTCTGGCCGCGCATCACGCCCCAAACGATAGTCACGCCTATCATCCAAACACATGTCATCACAGTGCTGTTTGATCAAATCAATCGCAGGCAAAAATCGTTCCCGATGCAACCCGTCAAGATACAACTCGTCCGGTATGGTATTCGCCGTAGCAACCAAAATCATACCGTGCGAAAAAAGTGCGCGTAAAACCTCACCCAGAATCGAGGCATCGGCAACATCTTCGACTAAAAACTCATCTAAACAAAGCACATGGGCTGAGCGTGCTAAATGCTTCGCAATACGACGCAAAGGATTGCGGCGCCCTTGATGGTGACGGAGTTCCTCATCAATGTATTGCATAAATTTATGAAAATGAAACCGTCGTTTATGCGACTCAGGTACGTGTCCATAAAACAAATCCATAAGATACGTTTTACCCGCTCCGACTGGACCATGTAAATACAGCCCTTTCAGAGGCTTAACTCGCCACCACCTTTTCCACCACGATGCATGATGCGCGGCATCCACGGCATCGACTACCGATTGCAGTTTATCGAGCACCAGACGTTGATTAAGCGAATCATCAATCTCTCCGGCAACAACCGATTCTGCGTAATATTCAGCCAACTTTTTCATGCCATCATTTCACACAGCATATCAAGCAGCTCGGCGTGTAAATCAATCAATTTACCGTGAAAAAAATGCCCTGTTTCAGCAAAACGAATCACGGATATCTCCCGCGTTTCAGCAAATTTAAGCACAAGATTGGCTGGAATCACTTCGTCATCATCCCCTTGAACCAACACCCATGGAGCTGGGTCTTTTGGAAACGCCGTAAAATCAAAATGATTGACCGGTGGCGCCACCGTCAGCAATAAATCATGTTCAATTTGTGAGGCAGCACGATACGCTACAAAAGATCCAAACGAAAAACCTGCAAATAATAATTTAGCCTCGGGCAATGCTTCTTGGCACAGCAGAGCCAAATCCAACATATCGTCACTTTCACCCAGCCCAGCATCATAGAGCCCTTCCGACGCACCGACTCCTCGAAAATTAAAACGCAGGCTCGGAATGCCAAGTGTTTTAAATAATTTAGTAAGCGTCGTAACCACTTTATTTTGCATGCTCCCGCCTTTCAACGAATGCGGATGGCCTAATAACGCAATATATTGCCCCGTGATCTGCTCAGGCACCGTCAAACACGCCTCAAGCGCCCCCATACGTCCCGGTAAAAATCCTCGGTGTTCTCCTGGCTTCTGGCATACATCAGCTAAATTCATCATATTTTATATTTTTATGTGTTTATCATCATGATTTCATCATAACAAGGCTTTCGACAGAGCGCTATTTGCATTTATTCACCAACCGTTTATGATCGCCCCTACGCATCGACTCACGCCGTGAGCGGTGACCATTTTGAGGAATTGTTATGAAAATCGTTGACTTTAAACGCAAAAAAGCTGCGCGCGAAAAAATTAGTTTTATTACATGCTACGACTACCCTTCTGCACGTACGGTTGCAGAATCAACCCTTGATGCAATCTTAGTCGGCGATTCGGTCGCGATGACCGTTCACGGGCACGATACCACCGTCATGGCCACCATGGATATGATGACACTCCACACCGAAGCCGTTGCACGAGGCCTGGGCAAACAGTTTCTTGTCAGTGACTTACCTTTTTTAGCGCATCGTGTCTCAGCTGCTGATACGATACAAAACGTCCGTCGTTTGATGCAAGCCGGTGCACACGCCATCAAACTTGAAGGCGCTGATGCACACACCTGCATCACCATTGAAACCATCGTCACCGCAGGCGTACCGGTCATGGGCCATATTGGTTTAACGCCCCAATCCGTTCATCAACTGGGCGGCTATAAAGTCCAAGGCAAGCAAGAAGCCCAAGCCGCAAGCCTCGTTGAGCAAGCGCTTGCACTCGAAGCTGCAGGCTGCTTTGCCCTGGTGATTGAATGCGTGCCCGAAGCACTTGCACAGCGCATCACCCAAGCGTTAAGCATCCCAACCATCGGCATTGGTGCAGGCGTACATACCGACGGCCAAATTTTAGTTTGGCATGATCTACTGGGTTTACAAACCGAGTTTTTACCTCGTTTTGCTAAACAATTTACCCAAGCCAAGCCTATCCTACTTCAAGCCATCAATACCTATGCCTCGGATGTGACCCAAGCTTCGTTTCCGACACCCGAACACACGTATTAAAAGAGCACATATTATGCAACTATTTCAGGACTCGCTCGCCAACTGGCGAGCCACGCGTGACGCACTGTCGCAAAGCACCTCCCTTGGTTTTGTCGCCACCATGGGTAACCTACATGCAGGCCACCTTAGTTTAGTCAAACAAAGTCAACAGGATAACCATAAAACAGCGGTTACACTGTTTGTGAATCCCACGCAATTTAATCATCCTGATGATTTTACGCATTATCCACGCACGGTTGAAGCAGATTTGGCTTATTTAGAACGCGCAGGGGTTAATTATTGTCTGATTCCAAACCAAGAGCTTATGTATGCCGACAACTATCGCTATCAACTCGAAGAAACACACGCAAGCCTTACGATGGAGGGCAAGCACCGCCCAGGACATTTTACCGGTGTGCTTACCGTTGTATTAAAATTATTAAATTTAATACGCCCTACACGCGCATATTTTGGTGAAAAAGATTATCAACAACTGAGCCTCATCCAAGGCATGGTGAAAGCTTTTTTGTTAGATATCGAGATCAAAGCTTGCCCCATTATTCGTGAGCCAAGCGGCCTTGCCTACAGCTCTCGAAACTCGCGCTTAAGCCTTGACGGACGCAAGCAGGCCGAGGCCTTTGCACATATATTTCATCAAGCCACATCCTGCGAAGAAGCCATGCACTTACTCAAAAAAATAAATATTAAACTTGATTACATCGAAGAGCATGAACATCGCCGATTTGCTGCTGTTTTCATTGAGAATATAAGACTTATTGATAACTTTGCATTAGATAAAAACATCTTGAAAGAATAGCTTCCCAGTCGAATATTATTTTGTTACGATGAGCAAAACCTCTGTTGATTGAGCTGTGTGTTATGCGCTTCACCGTTGCAGATGTAGAAAGATTTAAGAAGATATTAAAGATCGCTGAACCAACGCATCATGCATGCATGCCTCCAACGGATCAGCTGCCTCCCCCCCCTCTTGATGTGTGCTATACACTTTATTCCGTTCATGAATTTGACGATTTTCTTGATGCTTTAAATAAATACAACGAACACATGGGGCGTTATGTTCTAACCGCCACGGGTCAACTATGCTTTGGCCGTGAAGGCGAACCTGGAAAGCGCATTCCTGAACATTGGCAAATGCTCGGTCAAGATACCATGATCATTGCTGCTGGCAATATTTTTGTAGAAAAACGAAAAATTACGAGTTTGAACGACCAAAGCGCATCCCCAACAGGGCTTCTTAGTCTTATCTATACACTACGCGCTTTACACAACAGCGATTTACCTTTAGCGCTTCGTTTGGAACTTATACAAAGCATTCCAGATAACGACGGTGAATACAGTTCGTTTATGACGCTATCCGAGCTTCAAAATATTATCGATAATGATCCTAATTTTGAAGCGCAACCAGGCTATGAACTGATGGATGACGATCTAGATAACATACGAGAGCTAGCAGAGCCCACGACTCGTCCACCCACCCCTCATCCCTTCGGTCAATTTGGATTTTTTTTCAACGACAACTATAACGACGATAATGTACGCGTTAATTTAAAGCCAGGGTCAAAGCCCGACCTTAACGGCGCGCCTGAAACCAAGACCACAGCAGGGGTGGCAACGACATCGTAATCAGACCTAAAATAAGTGTCGTTTCATAGCTGGTAATACCACCGACATCAATGCCGTCGGGAGGCATAAAACTTACGACAAGCGTCGTGATAACACCCAGTAAGCCCAGCCCGGCTACCAGCAACATGCCCATCATTCCTCCCGGAATACAAAACGGACGGGGTTGATTAGGCGCTTTTAGACGCAGCTTTATCGCCGCCAAGAACATCATGAAATACATCAACATATAGAGCTGAGCGGCAAGCGCCGTTAACAACCAATACGAGCCGTTCACACTCGGCATAAACAAAAAAAGCGTCGATAAAAGCGTGACCAATACAGCTTGAGCAATAAGTAATACGACCGGTGCACCCGCTGCATTTTCTCGCTGAAAAAACGTCGGTAAATTGCCATCCTGTGCTGCCACCAGCAAACCTTTCGTTGGAGCAATAATCCAATTATTCACACCACCGAGGCCACCCATCACTAACATAACCGCCATGACCGGCATCAGCCACAACAAATGATAACGAGCAAAAAACGCATGAAACGCCTGCATAATGCCGGCGACTAAATTAATTTCTCCTTGGGGTAAAACCACGGCAATCGCCAGTGAACCCAGAATCAACGTGCTCAAAATAATCAACACGGAATAGGTCAGCGCTTTTGGAAATGCTCGTTGAGGATCGCGTACATCATTTGCATGCACCGTAGCAATCTCAATCCCGCAGAACGAAAGCATAATGGCCGTGAGCGATACCCACATGGCGTGATCATGCCAGCGTGGCATAATACTTGGAAGATCAAACTTAATTTGAACAGGATTACCGCCGGTGATCCATAATACGCCCAAACCAATAATCAGCCCCATAGGCAAAATAAGCCCCGACAAAGCACATAAATTACTAAAAAATGCCGACGACCGCATGCCTCGTAAATTAAGCAGTGTAACGCCCCAAAACGAAGCAACCACGACAGCCCATAAAAAATACGGGTTCGAAGCTAATTGTGGATCAATTAAATAGCCCACCGTTCCAGCGACAAAAGCCAAAATAGTCGGATACCAAATCACATTTTCAATCCATTGCAACCAAATTGCTAAAAAACCCGCTCGCTGCCCAAATGCCTCTTTTACCCAAATATAAACACCGCCTTGCTTTGGCCAGCCGGAAGCAAGCTCAGCAGAAACCAACGCCGTCGGAATCAAAAAACAAAGCGCGCCAAGCATAAAAAAAGCAATCAGCTGGCTTCCAAAGAGTGCTGTCGCTGGCAAATTGCGAATACTATCGACGGAACCTACGGTTATCATCGTCAATGTAAACACGGTTAATGCGTGCTTATTCTGCTTCATGACGTTTCCTTTGAAAAATTAAAACACATCTTAAAAATTGTGGCTTATTGTATCATAAGTGAACGTGGTTAGTGTTAATTACAAAAATATCTTTATCTTTTCTTAAATCATATCGTTCTATCAGCCTAATAACTCAACAAGAACTTATACAGGAACGTTCTTTGTCATTGCCACACCGTCTCTCATGATTTATTATTGACCTAATTAAGTTCTGTATTTAAACATATACTCTGATTACGTGGATATTATGACCTATTTAAAACCAACCTCACTGTGCTTATTCTTGTCAATCTTAAGCCAGCACGTTTTTGCTGATGATTTGACCTTTGTTGGAACAATAAAACAACCCCTCACACCCACACACATCAATACTTCGTTGCATACCCAGCCTCAAGATCAACCCCATACGACATTCATTACGCTACCAGAGTACACATTATCTGATGCGACCCAGCACCTTATTTATCAACGCGCTCAAGATGCATTAAAAACACAAAAATCATCTAACTTATTCATCAATCAATCGAAGAAAAAACAACTGGGTATGGGCCAGGTTCCTGTGCTCAATCAAGGCGAGCACGGGACATGTGCAACCTTTGCGGTCACCGCAGCAGCTGACGCTGTCATCAACAAAGGTGATCGCATCAGTCCCTTATGCTTGCTCCAGCTCGGAAATTATTTAGAAACGCGGAGCCTTGGCAAAAGTGGTTGGGATGGCATAAATATTTATGAGACGTTAAACCGCTTAACGCATTATGGCTTTATCACGTCCAGGAATCAAAAAAAATACGGCTGTGGTAATGTCTATTATTATCCATATTATGAGGTAGATACACCCTACTCATCCATTTCGCTTGATGCCTATACAAAACGTCGTGATCGTTCATCGGAAACACGATTCACATGGGAAAAAATATTTACCACGATTAATCGCACGCCAAACGAGCGAATCAATGCGATCAAAGCCTCGATTGATGCGGGTCATCGTGTGATTGTATCAACGCTGCTTCCTGCATCTGATTTAGGTACCGCAGGTGCTACAGGTCGGCATCACTATACAAACGATACGTGGATTTTTACTGAAGAGATTTATCAAAGAATAAAATATCAAACACATTTTTCCAGCCATGCCATGGTTATCACCGGGTACGACGATGATGCATTTGCCACGGATAATCATGGCCGCCGTCACCGAGGTTTATTAACACTTCGTAACTCATGGGGAAGCTGGGTTGCTGACTGGGGTGATTTTTATATGTCTTACGATTATGCCGATATTCTGACTCACCGCGGAGAGCAATTATTTGATAGCGCCGGAAAGACTTCGGGCTAAAATTCATGAGCAAGCGGCTCATTAATATCGTTTCCGAATAAAGCAGTCACGCCCGCCAAGTAAAGTCTCAAACTTTTTTGGCGCATTAAGCAACCAAAGTTGACTCGAATCAACCACTCATGTATTATTAAAAAACACTCAGATCAAAAGAAAACTTTTCGTGAGAATTAATTCGTACCTCTTATTTGCGATACTGTCTATTCTTGTTCTGCCAGCTTTTGCAAACCCGTCACAAACTCAAGCAACGCTCCAGAGTAAACATTTCAAATCGATTGCATGTGATGACTCAGGTGTTCATTGTTTGGCTTTAAGCCATATGCCAGAAATAAAATATTCATTGAGGCTCTATCGAACAGATAATGCAGGAGCAGATTGGTACAAACTTAATACTAATTTTTATTCTCGCATTGGTTCAGACAAAGCACTTGATGGTTTCGCGGGAATGGAAATCGCTTGTGATCAATATCTCCAAACTTGCTTAGTGGGTGTCACGATTTTACTTGGTCACGCATCTGTTTTTTTTGGGACACATGATGGTGGGCAAACGTGGAAAGGTACGATTGTTTGGAACGAACCTGAGAAAACATTGCAATCATCATATATTGAGCAATTAACGTGTAATGCTTCTACTGGCTCAACGTGCCACGTACTTAAAGATACACACGATATTTATATTCTAGAACATGATGAGCAGGATGGAATATTTGGACCAGATAGTTTAAATCTAACAATGCGCCCCATGTAAAATCATGAGACCTCGAAGTCTATTTAAGCTCTTTTATAATACCGTTCAAACTCATGATCAAGCGCTTGGTTAATCAACGAGTTTAAACTTTTACAGCCTGTCTCTCTAACCAAAAGCGCTGCTTTTTCATGCCGTTCGCGACCAATTCTAACATTCAACGAACCTTTAAATGGCGTTTCTGGTTGAATGCCACGTGCAACACAACTGTTAAGATAATCATCAACAGCCTCTTTAAAAGCGGCATCAATTTCTTTAGCCGTTTCCCCTTCAAAACTGACAAGTGCATGAATAAATTCGACTTTGCCATAAAAAATTAAATCTTCAGGCTCAAAATCTATCGAGCCATAGTAACCTTTGTAATGCATCATACCTTTCATAAAAGCCCCTCTTTTTCTAATTGCTCTAGCAGCTGCTTTACTTGATACGTTTTAAGACTTGGGTTTGGATGAGGTTTATGAAGCATAATATCGCCATATAATTCATGAACAAAACGTACTCTAGAACCACTGGTTTTCCCAGCATTACACTCCTCGTACCCCAATCCCATGAGCAAAGATTTCAGCTCCTTCCATGTGAAATCTTTCGGTTTGGTAATAAATCTCTTCCGTAATTTATCTATTTTTGTCATTAAAAAAAACGCAACATCAATCTTAGCTCCACACCTGCAATAACGCAACTATTTTTAGTTACTTTTATCTAACCCGCGCACCATCTAGTACGTGATAAATCTCACTCGGTGCGGTACGCCCACCCAAATCACCGGCCACAACCCCCGCCACACCGTCTAAAAGCATGTGCTCAAGATCATCTAGATTTTTTACTGGGTGAGAGCCTGTAATATTAGCGCTGGTCGAAACAAGTGGTGCATGCTCACACAACGCGTGTGCTACAGGATGCGCCGTCATACGAATAGCAAGGCCGTCATGTTCACCACTTAACCAAACAGGTGCAGCTTCTGACTTAGGGAAAATCCACGTCACAGGCCCTGGCCAGGTTTGCTTTACAGCCTCGAGTCTCGCCTCAGGAACATCACCGACGAGCGGCCAAACCTGCTCCCATGTCGAGACCAAAATAATCAGGCCTTTAGATACAGAGCGCTGCTTTAGCGCCAGCAAAGCCTCAACCGCCTGCTGATTAAACGGATCGCAACCCAGACCATAAATTGCTTCTGTTGGGTAGGCAATCACTTCGCCCGCCAGAATTAATTCACGCGCTTTATCTATATTCATAAGATTGATCATGATGCAGGCTCGGCAAGAATTAAATCGCGCATTTGTGTGCAGACATCATGTAAAACATGAATATTATGAATACTTGCGAGCGCCGTAAAATTCGGTGATTTTTGTTTAAACAAATGATGCATGAACGCACGCGAATGATGCGTGCAGGTATAGCAAGTACAGCCCGGCATCACCGGTGACAAATCATCAGCGAAACATGCTTTTTTGATTTGAATACGCTCGTCTTTGTACTCACTTTCAAATTTCAGCCAATTATTTTTACGCACCACTTCACCGCAATACAGCGCGCCATGACGCGCATTACGTGTAGGCGCCACGCAATCAAACATATCGATGCCTTCGGCAACCACATCTAATAAATCTTGCGGTGACATGCCCACACCCATGGTGTAGCGCGGTTTTTCTTCGGGTAAAACATCATGTACCCAGCGAATCACCTCAACGGTTTTTGGCATATCAAATCCAACCGTCTCACCCCCTAAAGCTATGCCATCGACGTTCATGCTAGCTACAAATGCAGCACTTTCACGTCGAAGTTCAGGAAAAATGCCGCCTTGGATAATACCGAACAAAGCTTGTTTGTCGCCATAACGAGACGTAGGATGCTGCTCATGGTACGCAACCGACTGCCTAAGCCAACGGTGGGTACGTTCCATAATAAATTTAACTTCATCTTCTGAACAGCTGTCTGGCGTGCATTGGTCAAACGCCATAATAATATCGGCACCGATAATTTTTTGCGTCTCAAGCGACATCTCAGGCGTCATATGAATCGTTTTTTGTGAACCTGGAAGTGTAAAGTGCGCACCTTCATCATCAATACGGCATAGCTCTTCGTTTTTAGACAAGCTAAACACTTGAAAGCCACCACTGTCGGTTAGCATGGGGCCGTTCCAACCCATAAATTGATGCATGCCTCCGGCAGCTTCAATCACCTCCATGCCCGGTGCACACAACATATGATACGTATTACCACCAAGAATAATTTGGCTATCGGCGTCCCACAGCTCGCGAGGCGTCATGTTGTTCACGCCGGCGCGTGTTCCAACGGGCATAAACACCGGGGTGATAAATTCACCGTGCGGCGTGGTAACGCGCGTTACGCGCGCTCGTGTGTGGGCATGTCGCCCAAGAATTTCAGTCTGAAATGCGGTCATGCTTACACAGCCTTATCAAAAAAAACACACTCACCAGCCCTATCATACCAAAATAAACAGCAGACCATGCTGGCATAGAAAACCCCGCAAAGGTCCAATCCACTTCGCCGCAGCCGGTTGAGCCACCCCAAATAAACGCATGAACAACATCTTGCCAAGGCAATTTATGTATCAACGCCTCAATGCCCGGCAAACACATACCGGTATCTGCGACGGGTAAGCTCTGCAGCCATACTTGACGCAAGGCGAAAAGCAGACCTCCCGCCGTTAATAACAGCTCGGATAGAATCAAAACACAGGCACGACGTCGCGTGTATCCAAACACACCGATGATTGCAAAAAACAAAAGTCCAAACATCATAAAACGCTGCATTAAACAAAGCGGGCATGGCTCTAAATCTTTGACGTATTGTAAATAATACGACAGCATTAACACCAGCATCGCCAGCAGTGCGAGTATACCCTGCTCTATTCTAAACAAACGTTTCATAGGTCTAGCCCTCACTCTTTACGCGTACCGAACGGTGTCGTATAAGGTAGCACGTTGCTTTCGTTGATACGAAGCAATTGGTTGTATTTCGCCATACGATCGGTACGACAAAGAGACCCGGTTTTAATTTGGCCGCACCCGGTTGCTACGGCTAAATCCGCAATAAATGCATCTTCCGTCTCACCCGAGCGGTGTGACAAGACACAGCGATACCCATGCTGCGTTGCTAACCGTATGGTTTCGCGCGTTTCTGTGAGCGTTCCAATTTGATTAGGTTTAATCAGCACCGCATTACCCACGCCTTGCTCAATACCCTTGGCTAAAATATGTGCGTTTGTGACAAACAAATCATCTCCCACCAACTGTACTTGGGCACCGAGTTGCTCCGTCATGTATTTCCAACCCGCCCAATCTGCTTCATCCAAACCGTCTTCAATGCTTACAATAGGATAATGTTTAACAAGCGTCGCGTAATAATCCACAAGCTCTTGGCTCGTGAGCTCCAAATTCTCAGAACGCAACCGATACTTGCCGTCTTTGTATAATTCCGATGCAGCAACATCCAAAGCAAAAACAATGTCTTCACCGAGCTTAAACCCAGCTTGCTTAACCGCGTCGGATAATAAATCGAGCGCTTCGCGGTTTGAGCCTAAATTAGGTGCAAACCCCCCCTCATCTCCGACCGCTGTATTTAATTTTTTTGCTCTCAAAACTGATTTTAAGGCATGAAAAATTTCTGCCCCCATTTGCAACGCAGTAGGAAAATCTTTTGCGCCCACAGGCATGATCATGAATTCTTGAATATCAACATTATTATCCGCGTGCGCACCACCGTTTAAAACATTCATCATCGGCACTGGCAGCGCCATACGCTCACCTTGATTTAAAGCTTCAAACAAAGGCTTTTTTTGCGCTTCGGCCGAGGCGCGTGCTGACGCAAGCGATACAGCCAAAATAGCATTCGCACCCAGACGAGATTTATTCTCTGTGCCATCTAACGCGCATAATTTGGCATCCAGCGCCGCTTGATCATCCACCGACATGCCTTGCAACGCTTGATTAATTTCTTGATTAATATGCTGAACAGCCTTCAGCACGCCTCGCCCACAAAAGCGATGCGCGTCTTGATCGCGAAGCTCACAGGCTTCCAATTGACCCGTGGATGCACCCGACGGCACACTCGCTCGCCCAAGCACACCGTTTTCCAAAACAACATCGGCTTCAACCGTGGGATTACCTCGAGAATCTAAAATTTCACGTGCTTTAATACTGGCAATACGCATGCTTTATCCTTGCTTGATTTAATTTATGTCAGTTGCTTTAATCTGCCCCAAAGCCTCACCTAAACGCACACTCACACCGGCTTTCAATTCTGCCGTCCATTCAATGTTGCTATCTTCAGCAAATAAAACAATCGCGGTTGAACCGAGTTTAAAATATCCCACCTCATCCGCTTGTTTGAGTGCTCGCTCAGCAGGTGCTGGTAAATGAGTCTTAAAATCTGTGATTTTTTTAGCTCGCGGTAAATCCCCATGCCAACAGGTTCCAATTTTACCGACGATCGTCGCTCCGACTAAAATCACCGCCATCGGGCCCAGACTGGTCTCAAAAAATAAAACCACACGCTCATTACGTGCAAACAAGCGTGGAATATGACGAACCGTATCAGGCTGAACCGAAAACAACGTACCCGGAACATGAATCATGTCTTGAAGTGTACCGGCCACAGGCATGTGCACACGATGATAATCACGTGGCGAAAGATATAACGTTGCAAACGAACCATTCTGAAACGGTGCGCTTTTTTCTGCGTCACACGCCAGTAATTCACCCACCGAATAATAACGACCTTTGGCCTGCAAAAGCTGGCCTTGTTGAATATGACCTATTTCACTTACACATCCGTCAACCGGCGAGACCACATCAGCATCAGCAATCGGCCGTACACCTGGTTTTAAATATCGCGTAAAAAAATCATTAAAATTCACATAATCTTCGGCATTTTCTCGCACCGCCTCACCCATCACCACATCATAGCTTTGAATAAAGCGGCGAATAAAATAATTTTTAATTTTAGTTATTTTAATATTAGCAAACATGCCTGCCATTGCTGACAGCATTATTTTAGGCACTGTGTATTGTAAAAAAAGCTTGAGTTGTAACGAACGCATAGAGCCTCTATATAAAAAATCTTGGCGCGATCATACCGATAAAACACTCGAAGTACTACAATAATGCTGGAACATGCATTTCAACCATAGTAATGTTGATTGAACACGGACTTAGTTAACCTATATTAAAAAGGATGCTAAATTTATGACACATATTAAGATTTTATGCTTGCTCCTCTGTGCCTGGTCGACGACATCGCTTGTTCATGCTTCATCCAAACCGACGTTTCTGATCACGCCGATAAGCATTAATACCATATCGCTTGATCAATACAGCGTTGCGACGATGCAATATCGTGTGATGAATCAGACATCCATCACTCGACAGCTCACCATGGTACCTGTCAGAGGGATAAGTATAACCCCAACACAACCAGGCGATTGTACGAGCCCCTTCACGTTGGCTCCGCAACAGTCCTGCATACTTAGGCTCGCCGTGGAAGGCGCTTCAATTCCTAATACCGTCACTCGAGGCCCAGAAATCTGCAAGACACAACCCAACAGTAATACACCCGATCCTTTCTTATGTGCAGAGCCATCAAAAGCAGGTAGTTTTGACATCATCAAACGAGCGACGGTTGCTTACACAGCAAGCAGTCAGACACCGAGCGCTATTACAAAATGTAATATAGAGCCCAATGGACTTTTGTCCAATTGTGAAATAGCTTTCAGTGATAGCACACTCAATGGGACGAATGCTCTCACGATCAACTCCCACAAAACACGCTTGTATGCACTCAATCGCGGCAACAATGTCAATACCCTAGAAATTTGTCGTATTACACCGCTCACCGGTGCACTTGATTGCACAAATTCCGATACCGGTTTACACGGCGATTTCGACAATCTTCAAGGGCTTGTGATCAATCCAAATAATTCGATTATTTATATCGTGTCTCACAATAATAAAATTTATCAGTGCCCCGTCAGTGATGACGGCCTAACAGTAAGCCCATGTACCGATAGCGGTGCGACCCATAGCGACAAAGCCGAACAAATCAATATCAATACTGCGGGCACTGTGTTGTATGCTGTCGGGCAGACGGAAACGAATCAATGCCCTGTAACCAACTCACCGCAACCAGGAAATGTAGGGGCGTGTACTAATACCAATGCAACGAACTATCCTGACCTCGGACGTGGCATCGCCGTTGATAGTAACGATGCGTATGCCTACATCAGTGGGACTGATTCGATTACTGGGTGTAAAATCGAAAATGGAACCGGTGAGTTCATTAATTGTGTTCGCGTGGATTCTACCGCACTGGGTGGTGGCGACGGCCTCGCTGTTAATACAACAAATACCTATGTTTATACTGGTAGAGCCAATGCAAGCAGCGGTGCCGAATTTATTGGACGTTGTGATATTTTAAATGGGATCGTTTCGAACTGTATTTCTACAGGAGCCAATGACTTAGGCGTACGTTCAAATGGTATTGCTTTGGTTCAATAGACGAATAAATATAAGGATACTAAATTTATGACGCAGATTAATGGCTTATCTTTACTCATGTTGAAAATCAAGCACCCGCAAACTTCCTTGCTTAAATTCATCCCAAAAATCTTATGCGTGCTCCTCTATGCCTGGTCTACGACATCACTTGTTCATGCTTCGTCAAAGCCGACGTTTCTAATCGCGCCGATAAGCATTAATACCATATCGCTTGATCAATACAGCGTTGCGACGATGCAATATCGTGTGATGAATCAGACATCCATCACTCGACAGCTCACCATGGTACCTGTCAGAGGGATAAGTATAACCCCAACACAACCAGGCGATTGTACGAGCCCCTTCACGTTGGATCCCCAACAGTCCTGCATACTTCGACTCATCGTGAATGGCGCTTCAATTCCTAATACCGTCACCCGAGGCCCAGAAATCTGCAAGACACAACCCAACAGTAATACACCCGATCCATTCTTGTGTGCAGAGCCATCAAAAGCAGGTAGTTTTGACATCATCAAACGAGCGACTGTTGCTTATACTGCAAATTTTGACTCATCTAGGTCTATTACAAAATGTGATATTGATATTAATGGGTTATTGTCTAATTGCGAAATAGCAGCCAATAACAGCACACTCGATAAGCCAAATGATGTAACGATCAACTCAAGCAAGACAATCTTGTATGCATCAAATCAAGGCGACAAAACCATACAAATTTGTCGTATTGCCCCCCTCACAGGAGCGCTGGATTGCACAAACTCAGGAGATATTGATATATCAAGAGTCAACATACAGGGTATTGTTATTAATGCTGATAATAGCCTGCTCTATGTAGCAAACGCTAATGGTGAAATCCTCCAGTGCCCCATCAGCGAAGATGGCCTGACGGTAAGTGCATGTACAACTTCTGCTTCATCAATAACAAATACGCCTTTACAAATAACCATCAATACTGCAGGAACGGTGGTGTATGTTGTCGGAGAGACGGAAACCATTCAATGCTCTGTAACCAACTCACCAGAACAAGGAAATTTAGGGGCATGTAAAAATGTCAATATAAATCCAGCGGACTACCCCAACAACGGGAGAGGCATTGCCATCGATAGCAACGATGCGTATGCCTACATCAGCGGGTTAAGCTCTATCACAGGATGTGAAATTGATAGTGGAACCGGTGACTTCATCAACTGTGCTCGCGTGAACTCCGTCACTCTGGGAGAGGGGCGAGGGCTCAGCGTGAATTCAACCAACACCTATGTTTATACTGGTAGAGGCGATAGCGTCGACGATGATGGAACCTTTATTGGACGTTGTGATATTTCAAATGGCACCGTCTCGAACTGTATTACTACAGGAAATAATAACTTAGGCGTAACATCTTATGGTATTGGGTTGATTCAATAAAATGCAGCAAGAAGGAGAGCCACGATGCTCCATGATTTACAGACCCGCGTACAAAAAATAGGGCAACCTCCGGGAACCATGCTCTATACCGGTCGTCATTCAGGAAAAACTTTATTAACCAAAATCGTTTATTCTGAACATGATTTCCATTGCGTTCAAGGCAAGACATTAGAAGACATCGCATTATCCAAAGAACAACCAGGGATGACCTGGATCCAAGTAATTGGATTAAAAAATATCAAATTAATTGAACAGTTAACAAAAATATATAATATTCATGCTTTAACCGGTGAAGATATTTTAAACGTCCATCAACGCCCTAAGGTTGAAGAGTTTAAAGAATATGTATTTATTACCCTGCCTTTATTTGTAAAAAACAAAAAAAATCATGACTTAAATACCGATCAAATCAGCTTTGTTTTAGGGAAAAATTTCTTAATTTCTTTTCAAGAGCATGACAGCAATATATTTCAGGCGGTCATCCAACGCTTACAAGGTACGTCCAACCAGCGATTACGACAACAAGGCTGTGATTATTTAGCCTATCGACTCATGGATACGGTGGTTGATGATTACTTTCTTGTCCTCGAAGAGGTCGGAGAAAAAATAGCTCAAATAGAAGAAAATATCGTTACAAACCCCGAGCCACAATGCTCTCATGAACTTCATCGAATAAAGCAACAACTCATGTCATTACGTAAATCAATTTGGCCGACACGCGAAGCGATTAGTCATTTATTACAGATTGAAAATACCTGGGTTACGTCTTTTACTCGAGTGTATTTACGTGATTTGTACGATCATGTTGTGCAAACCCTGGATATGATTGAAACGTTTCGTGACATCGTGGGTGGTATGGTCGATATTTATTTATCGAGCTTAGCTAATCGCCTCAATGAGGTAATGAAAACGTTAACCATTATTGCAACGATATTCATACCGATCACGTTTGTAACAGGCCTTTTTGGGATGAATTTTGCGTTTATGCCGATACTTAATTGGCGGTGGGGATTTTATGCGACGCTTGGCGTCATGGGCTGCAGTGTACTCTTGATGCTGAATTACTTTCGCAGGAAAAAATGGTTGTAATTAATACATACTTAACCGTATAGGACAAAACTATGACCAACCATGATAGCAAACTCCCTTCGACACATTTTGCCTTTATATGGTATTTCTTGCGTGACTACAAACTGGCTGTCGTCATCGTTATCTGTCTCGCCATCGCCGCGGGTTTCTGGGGACCATTTAATAGCATCCTCATCAAAAATGTTATCAACCTTTTACCTGAAATTCACAACGACGATGCATCAATTCTTGTGCTACCTGTCAGCCTTATAGTTCTTAATTTCATCATATTTGATAACGTAACATGGCGAGGAATAACTTACCTCCACAGTAAATATGTTCCAGACATGATGAACCGCATCACAGGCACATTAATGACCTATATTCTTGGGCAGTCACATCAATTTTTTGAAGATAATTTTTCAGGACAGATAGCAAAAAAAATCACGAACTTAGCCGACGGAACCGAAAAATTAATCACCTCCATTGCATCTAATTTTTTGAATGGCGCGTCTTTACTGCTGACCGCATTCATCACGGCTTATTTCGTAAATCCGATATTTTTCTTTATCCTTATTACATGGCTTGTTCTTTTTTCAGGTGTAAGCCTTGTCTTGTCGAAAAAATTTATCGTGCTCGCTCATGCGCAAACCGCGGCAGAATCACTTGTTGTCGGCGAGCTCGTAGATACATTAGCTAACCAAAGTAATGTCCGACTTTTTGCCAACAAAACGTATGAAAGTCTTCGAATGGTTCCTTTTTTTAATAAGCAACGACAAACTTACCAAAACACCTATTTTTATGCCGTCATGATGCACTCGGTCCAGGGAGGTATGATCGCCATGATGCTCGCAGCTTCAGCTTATTTTTTAGTCCATTTGTATAGTCAACACTTGGTTACTATCGGTGATTTCGCATTAATCTTTGGACTTACGCTAGAAACAGGTCATAAGATGTGGTCCGTGCTATCAAAAATTGATGATTTTAATAAAGCGGCCGGTAAATGCAAACAAAGTTTATTTTCGCTCATGTCACCTCTTAATATCACTGATAAACCAGATGCCAAACAACTACAATGCACAAAAGGACACATATCTTTTTCAAATATCAAATTCAATTACCAAACAACAGCATCTATTTTTCACAAACAATCCGTTGATATTCAATCAGGGCAACGTGTGGGGCTGGTGGGTTATTCAGGTAGTGGAAAATCCACCTTTGTCAATTTGATATTACGCCTCCACGATGTTATGGATGGCGCAATACACATTGATAGACAAGATATTCGTGATGTCACCCAAGATTCGCTTCATAGAAGTATTGCGATGATCCCACAAGACCCCGGTCGTTTTCACAGAACACTGATGGAGAATATTCGTTATGGTAGGATTGATGCCACAGATGAGGAAGTGATTGATGCATCTAAGAAAGCACACGCACATGAGTTTATCATCAAACTCCCTGATGGCTACAATTCGCGGGTTGGTGAGCGCGGCACCAGACTATCCGGTGGACAACGCCAACGCATCGCGATAGCTAAAGCCATCCTCAAGAATGCGCCGATTCTTATTCTTGATGAAGCAACATCACACATTGACTCGATTAGCGAAACATTAATTCAAGAGAGCCTTTGCAAGCTCATGCAAAATAAAACAACGTTGATTATTGCTCACCGCTTATCGACGTTACTGCATATGGATCGTATTCTCGTCTTTGATCAAGGCCGGATTATTGAAGATGGTACACATGATGAATTATTAGTAAACGCTGGCCTTTATAAAAAGCTTTGGGATGCCCAAATAGGTGGTTTTTTAGCTGACACGCGTGAATCACTTAAAGATGATGAGTTATAATTGTTCGTCACACGATCTTATTGTATGCTGAGTTTATATTTTTATCTTCAGGCAGGCACGCAGACAACATGAATACACTTCCCAATTTCTCAAAATTTGACCCGGAAAATTTTCCCGAGCAATTTAAATCCTTGCTTAAGCATAACTTAAACACGATAGATGCCTTGCTTGAAACCAACACACTAGCACCCACGTGGGATACACTCATGCATCCCTTAGATGATCTCGATGACGCGCTTTCAAAAGCCTGGTCACCACTCGCGCACTTAAATGCCGTGATGCACTCACCCGAGTTACGTGAAGCATACCAAGCCTGCCTCCCTGAATTAAGCGCCTATGAATCGGCGATTCATCATAACCAAGCTTTATTTCAAGCCATCCAAGCGCTGGATACAAAGCAACTTGATGCTACCCAACAAAAAATTATTGCTGATACATTGCGTGATTTTGAACTCGCCGGTGTCGCCCTGCCTCATGAGCAACAAGAACGTTTTGAAGCCATCAACACCCGTTTGGCTGAGCTTTCGAATCAATTTGATAATAACGTGCTAGACGCAGTAGCGGCCTATTCACTTCATATCACCGATAAAACCAAGCTTACGGGCCTACCCGGGCATGCCATACAGCGTGCAGCGGCCTGCGCTAAAGAGAAAAATCTCGAGGGCTGGATACTTAATTTAGAAATCCCATGCTATCTCGCTGTGATTACTTATGCTGACAATCGTGATCTGCGACAGACCATGCACGAGGCCTACGCCACACGTGCTTCAGAGTTAGGTCCTAACGCAACACAATTTGATAACACGAATTTAATTCACGAAATTTTAGCCTTACGGCATGAAAAATCTCAACTCTTAGGCTTCAAAAATTATGCTGAACGCTCACTGGCCACAAAAATGGCACAAACACCGGCCCATGTTTTTGAATTTATCTCAAACCTTGCAACACGCGTCTTGCCCCAAGCAAAGCACGACGTCGAGGCACTCAAGCACTTTGCGCTCAAGCACTGTGAACTCAAAAATCTTGAACCCTGGGATGTAAGCTACGTATCTCAAAAGAAAAAAGAAGCTGAATATGCCTTGAACGACGAAGCACTGCGCCCTTACTTTCCGTTGCCACAGGTCATGAACGGTATGTTTGATACCATCCAAAAGCTCTACGGCATACATCTTACAGACATCACGGCATCCGTCGATACTTGGCATGCTGACGTCCAAGTCTACGCGCTACGCGATGAAGAGCAGACGCTGCGGGGCTATGTGTACATGGATTTATTCGCGCGTCCTAACAAGCGTGGCGGGGCCTGGATGGATGACGCACAAAGTCGTCGAAAATGCGCGAACGGCGATATCCAGCTACCTATTGCTTTTTTAACCTGTAATTTTGCAAAATCTGAGACCTATCCTGTACCTACGTTATCACACGATGAAGTCGTGACACTCTTTCATGAAATGGGGCACTGCTTGCATCATCTTTTAACCCAAGTGGATTATTTAGGTGCCTCAGGTATTCACGGGGTTGAATGGGACGCCGTTGAGCTACCCAGCCAATTTTTTGAAAACTTTTGCTGGGATCCTATTGCGCTCAAACAATTATCGGCACATGTCGAAACACATCATCCCTTACCCGATGATTTGTTCAATGCCCTGCTTGCCTCAAAACAATTTCAAGCCGGCTTACATCTCATTCGACAACTCGAATTCTCATGGTTTGATTTCTTGCTGCACTCAGCCTACCCCGGCGAGCAAACTGACTGGATTACCCAAGCGCTTAATCAAGTCCGTGAAACAACGCAAGTGCTGCCACAAGCAGCTTACAACCGCTCTCCACAGAGTTTTTCTCATATTTTTGCTGGTGGTTATGCCGCAGGCTATTACAGCTATCTTTGGGCCGAGATGCTCTCAAGTGATGCGTTTGCACGTTTTGAAGAAGAAGGCGTATTTAATGCAGAGACAGGCCGTGATTTTCTCGATTGCGTCTTAGCTGTCGGAAGCTCTCAGACAGCCAGTGACTTTTTCCAAAAATTTCGTGGACGAGAAGCCACACCCGATGCGTTTCTCAGACATCACGGTATTAACTAATGCAGGCGTCAGACGAGCTGTACACCATTCCATTTAAAACCATCGATGGTGAAACAACCACACTTGCCCCGTACCGGGGCGAGATTTTGTTGATTATCAACGTTGCGAGCCGATGTGGTTTTACGTCGCAATATCAAGATTTAGAAGCGCTTCACCAAGCCTATGCTAAGCAAGGCGTACGTATATTAGGATTTCCTTGTAATCAATTTTTAAACCAAGAGCCGGGTGATGCCAGCGCAATTAAGAAATTCACAACCTCATGTTTTCGAATTACATTTCCGTTATTTGAAAAACTATGTGTGAAAGGCTCCAAACAGGCGCCGCTTTATGCTTATTTAGCCAAACATATCGAGAAAAAGCCTTGGATATTTGTCCCGTGGAATTTCACAAAGATTTTAATAGATAGAGACGGGCGTGTACTTCAGCAATTTTTGCCAACCACGAAGATATCCGTGGTTAGCAAAAAAATTAATGCTTTATTAAAGCAGATTACATAGACATCGCGTTCATGCCCATTTTTTCGTACAAGTTAAACATAATCCACATCGTTCCAATCACCAATACCCCGGTCATCAGCACAGTAAACATAAAGCTTATAAGATTCCATGAGGAGTTTGATCGTGGGTTCAAATGCAGAAAAAACACAGTTTGAACTAAGAACTGAACAATCGCGAGAATCCCTACAGTCAAATACAGTGCTTTCGGGGCCATTGCTCCCGAATAAACACAATAAAAAGACAGCAGAGTAACCGCGATCGACAACACAAAACCTATAATATAGGATTGGTGCGTGCCGTAGGAGGCGCCTGTATCGATATCAAAATCAGATTCATGTGTGGTCATGTTATATAGCTCCCATCAAATAGACGACTGAAAAAACAAAAATCCAAACAATATCCAAGAAATGCCAAAACAATCCTAGGCACGTAAGTTTTGTTTTTGTCTCTGGCGTAATGCCATGCTTATTAATTTGATATATAACCGATAACATCCAAATAAGCCCTGCTGTTACATGCAAACCGTGCGTGCCAACCAATGTAAAGAAGGATGACAAAAAGGCGCTTGTGGCCCATGTATGTCCTTCTATATACAGATGATAAAACTCATGCATCTCCATGGCAATAAAGCACAGGCCCAATATAAACGTCACCCACATCCAACGCGTTACGATGGCCGTATTATTACTGCTGTTGCGTGCAAGCATCGCCAGGCCGAACGTAAAGCTACTCGTCAAGAGCATCATGGTTTCAACTAGCACAAACGGCAAGCTAAACAATTCTTTCGCGTGTGGACCACCAAACGTATGGGTATGGAACACGGCATACACCGCAAATAACGTCGCAAATAAGAGACAGTCCGTCATAATGTACATCCAAAAACCGAATACATTTTTAGAGCCATCAAAGTGATGCGCGTGCGCTTCTTTTGTCAATGTTTGATTCATGATTTCACTCTCAAAAGATCTTGTTTATATTTCATTTCTGTTGCTTCAACATCAGATGCTTTCACATAATAATCCGTGTCGTAATCAAGCGACCGAATAATCAATGTCGCAATTGTCGCCGTCAACCCAACGATTGCAAGCCACCAAATATGCCATACCATCGCAAAGCCAAAGATAAAGGAGAATATACCGATGATAAAACCTACAGAAGTATCTCTTGGCATATGAATATCTTGGTACACGGTTTGTTCTGCTTTAGGTTTGCCTTCAATATCCAAACCTTTTTCTTTTTGCTCCCAAAAAGCATCAATACTTGTCACAACAGGCGTATGAGCAAAGTTATAGAACGGAGCAGGAGAAGACATCGCCCACTCAAGCGTACGGCCATTCCATGGATCACCGGTGACATCAAGATAGCCCTCTTTGTTTTTATTTTTAAGGCTTACAATAATTTGAAGCACTTGAAAAACAACACCCAAAGCAATAATACCCGCACCAATCGCCGCAGCAATTAAAAACGGTTGGAATCCTGTGGCAGCATCATAATGATACATACGACGCGTCATGCCCAATCCACCGACGATATAAATAGGAACAAACGCTACGAAGAACCCAACAAGCCAGCACCAAAAAGCACATTTGCCTAGTTTTTCATTTAATCTGAAACCAAACAGCTTAGGACACCAGTACGTTAACCCAGCAAAATAGCCAAAAACAACACCCCCAATAATTGTGTTATGGAAATGGGCTACTAAAAACGAGCTATTATGTGCTTGGAAATCAATGCCAGGAATCGCTAACATCACACCGGTCATGCCGCCGATGGTAAATGTCACAAAGAAGCCCATGAGCCAATACATCGGTGAAGTAAACGTAATGCGACCCCGATACATGGTAAACAACCAGTTGAAGACCTTCACACCTGTAGGTATGGAGATAATCATGGTCAGAATCCCGAACACGGCATTCACATTAGCTCCAGCTCCCATGGTAAAGAAGTGGTGAGCCCAAACAATAAACGATAAGAACGTAATCGCTACCGTCGCCCATACCATGGTTGCATAACCAAACAATGGCTTCTTCGAAAACGTTGCAACAATTTCAGAATACACACCAAAAGCTGGCAGAACTAAGATATAAACTTCAGGGTGTCCCCAAATCCAAATCAAATTAACATACATCATTTGATCGCCACCGAAGCTGGTGGTGAAAAAATGCATATCCATATAACGGTCTAAACCGAGCAAAGCCAAACTCACGGTTAACACCGGGAAAACCAGCATCACTAAAATAGATGAGCACAAAGCTGTCCACGTAAAAATTGGCATCTTCATTAAGTTCATGCCTGGGCAACGCATCTTAATGATCGTTACAAAAAAGTTTATTCCAGACAGTAATGAACCAATACCCGAGATTTGAATAGCCCAGATATAATAATCCATGCCAACCGATGGACTGTAAGCGAGCTCAGAAAACGGTGGGTATGCAAGCCAACCCGCATGAGCAAAATCACCAATCAATAACGACACGTTAGCAAGCAACGCACCGGCAACAAAAAGCCAGAAACTCACGGCATTCATCATCGGAAATGCGACATCGCGCGCCCCAATTTGCAGTGGCACAAGCAAATTGAACAAAGCAAACATGAGCGGCATGGCCACAAAGAAAATCATGATCACGCCATGCGCTGTAAAAATCTGGTCGAAATGCTCAGGAATAAGATAACCGGTTGAGGCTCCTGAAGACAGCGCTTGCTGGATCCGCATCATCACCGCATCTGAAAATCCTCTGAACAACATCACAAGAGCAACAATGAGATACATCGCGGCAATACGCTTATGATCGACCGTTACGACCCATTCTTTCCAGAGATAGGTCCACTTTTTGAAATAGGTGATCCCACCAACAACGGCAACACCCGCAAGTACAATAAAAGCCAGCATCGTAAAAATAATAATCTGCTGACTCACCGGCTCATAAAGATAAGGAAAAACTTCCTTCAGATTACTTAACTTACCTATTAATGCATATAACATGGAACTTTCCTTTTTTTAAGATTTACGCTCGTTCTTAATCTTGCTTACTGGGCATCATATAATGCATGACAATCTCATCAAACAACCCGTCATCAACACGACTAAAGTAATGAACAGGCTCATCGATTGATTGGGTCATCAGCTGGCCCCAGAAAATAGTCGATGTCAGTTGATCGGGCAATGCTTTTACCGACTTCACCCAGTCATCAAATTGCTCAGGAGATGTGACGTCCGTATCAAAATGCATGCCCGAAAAACCAATACCCGTGTAGTTCGTTGCAAGCCCGCGATAAACACCAGGAACATCAGCCATCAAATGCAATTGAGTTGTCATACCCGTCATTGCATAGATTTGACCACCCAGCTGAGGAATAATAAACGAATTCATCGGAGATGCCGCGGTTATTTTAAAGTTTACGGGAGTGCCTACCGGTAATTTAAGATAATTCACCGTTGCTATTTTTTGTTCTGGATAAATAAATAACCACTTCCAATCCAACGACACGACTTCAATCGTTACAGGCTTCGTCTTGGATTCAATTGGCTTATACGGATCTAAACTGTGCGTGGTATACCACGTAATCGTGCCTAAAATTAAAATAACGATAATAGGAATGGTCCACCAAATAACTTCTAATAGCGTACTATGCGTCCATTCGGGAGTATATTTGGCATTATTTCCTTCGCGATAACGCCAAGCAAACCAAAAAGCCATGAAAATAACAGGAATGATCACGAGCAACATGATACCAGCCGAAAGCATGATCAATTTTAACTCTTCTGCGGCAATGATACCCTTAGGCGCTAGTGCTCCAGAATCACATCCACTCAAGACAAGCAACATCATGGTAAGAACGAATGCACTCACAGGCCGAAGCATGCGCTTACATGCGACGCCTGACACTAAATTAGAGATTAATTTGATTGGTTTTATCATACCTTCGGTATCCTTTATTTTTCACGGATCAAGACAATAATTAAGCACTGAATATTTTACATGATTTCGATAAAAACAACAGAAAATATGAGATATATTTGATGTTTGAGTGTTTTGATGCTTAAGATGATACTAAGTAGGAGATATAATAGGATATAAAAGAAAGGGCCAATCAGTGTGTCGCCAATTGACCCAGTGGAATGACACATAGCAAGTCCAACCTCGCAGGTGCAATATCGCACAGCTGAAACACACCTGTCAATGTTTAATCTGCTTAAAATGGAGTTTTTATGATAAATCAAGATGATTTTCATTACATGTGGCGCGGAAAACCAACACGTCCTTTACCGGCAGCTGAACTAAACCTCCTCGAACCGGTTCATATTTATGGTAAACAACATGGCAGGGCGCTGCTCTTGCTCCACGGCTTTTCATCCTCTCCGGCCATGTATCGCGCCATGATACCGGCCTTAGAAAACTATGATGCTTTGGTATGCCCAGCCCTACCAGGACATGCCGAAAATCTGGCCGCCTTTACCAGCGTTAACGCCGACGAATGGGTAACCGCTGCTGAAACGGCATGCGAGGCACTTATCAAGCAGTACGAAACGGTTGATGTGGTGGGTTTATCACTCGGGGGTTTGCTTGCCTATCATCTTGCCAACAAATATCCCATCCACCACCTTTATCTTTTAGCACCAGCTTTCAAACTGACGTTTAATCTTAAAGGCGCGACCATGCTCGCACGTCTACTCCATGCCTGCGGCTTAAAGCACATCACGAATCGTGCCGGCAATTTATATACAAAAACACATGATGAATTAACCTACCGAAAACTACCGGTCCGGACCATTATTGAATTATTTACGTTGATTCAACAACATGAGTTTACAGATATAGCATGCCCCATCGATTTATTTCTAGGAAGGCATGATGATGTCGTTGACTCGCCCTACATCGCGAAACACTTTGAATCCAACCCAAACTGCACGACACACTGGCTCGAAAACTCAGCGCATGCCTTGCCTTTAGATGGTGATCTAGACGAGATGATTACGTGTCTAAATACACAATAAACTAATAAAAATTAATGATCGTACATCTGACCAGGCTGTATGAGCTTCAACTCTTCGGAGCGCATGTCTAATACAGCCGCATCATCTTCCATAAAATCCGTGCGACGTGCCGGGCGATTATAATAATAAATATCACTCACGCCTCGCGCTAACGTATGTTGATCGTTCACCGTAGAAATTTCAGCAACGGCTTCACCGTTTGTTTTAATAAACGACTCTTTCGCTCGTAAATAATGCCCATCAAAACGGGTTTTCCCTGAAAAATCTCCATCCAATAATTCCACGGAGCCTGCCAAAGACACACGCGTTGAACCGATTGAACGAACCACGACGCGCCCACCTTTAACCCAATATAAATTTAGCCAACCATCTCCCTGGCTATAAAGATGTTTAAGAGTCGCCTCGCCTCGTAAGATAGCATGAGGACTGCCTTCTAATTTTACGTTTAAGTTAGGACTGTTAATCCCGGAAATATGTGTGCTTCCTGAACCTCGCAGCGTCAAGTCACGCAAACCAAGACGTCCACTCCACGTTGAATGTTTAGAATTATTGATCGAAATATCCAGCGGACTCGCATGAATTTTATGCGCCGTGATGACACCTTGTCCTTGATACGTAAAACGATGAAGGTTAGGTACATTAATATCTAAATCAGCAGAGCCCATACGCAAACGGGGCTTACTGCCAAAGCGTTCTCGCCGTTCATAAATTTTAATATATAAAACATGCCGAACAACACGTGATTGTATACGCGCGAGGTCCATCACATCACCTCGAATTTTGAGGCCAGGCTTTTGTTTTGTATGGGTATGCAAGCGAACATTAAACGGCCCATCGATATGCACTTGCGTAAACGAAGGAACTTCACGAACCTGCTCTTTGATCTGAACAGGCGGTGGCGGGGAGAGTAACGATGAAGCAGGCATGGCAATCGACGGAATATAACTTCCGACAAGCCAGATGCAACACATCAACGAAATGTAACGCGCCAACATAAACAATCACCTTTAGACGTAGATTTATCTAACATAGAGCAAGTAACCGCCAAGCGCAAGCAAATTGAACGCGCAATCTACTGGTAGAAATGCGCTGTCACTGCTATGATCGCGACTTAAAACTTTTTTTCATTATTAAACAAATAGAAGGACGCATGCTATGGCATGGATACAAGCTACCAATACCAATATTAAAAAAAATCTATGCCTCTTACTACTTCTCATGACCGCATGCGTTCTACAAGCACCGTTGCATGCAGCGGAATCCAAGCTGATTGATGGTTATTATGCTGAATACCCACCAACAACACCGGTCGTAGACGCTGCAAAAGCTGCGCAAATAAAAAACGGTGAATACCTCGCTAAAATGGGCGACTGCCTGGCATGTCATACCGACGTTGCCCACGGCGGAAAACCTTTTGCTGGCGGCTTAAGCATCGCCACACCGTTCGGTACGTTTTATAGCCCCAACATCACGCCAGATGTTGAAACAGGCATTGGCTCATGGACTAAAGCTGACTTTATTCGTGCTCTCAAAGAAGGACGAAATCCGAAAGGACAAAACTACTTTCCTGTTTTTCCTTTCGCATACTTTGCTAATATTTCAGATGAAGATGCAGGTGATTTATACACATATTTCATGAACATCCCTGCTGTCGAACGCAAAAACACCCCGCTTCCGTTTCCATTTAATATCCCTGGATCACGTCTTTCTTTATGGGGCTGGAAAATGCTCTTTTTCTACCCTGAATCACGCATTAAAGAAGATCCTCAACAATCGTCCGAATGGAACCGTGGACGCTATATCGTCGATGGTCCCGGTCATTGCAGCATGTGTCACACGCCGCTTAATCCACTCGGTGCGCCTAAGAAACAATATTATTTAACCGGTGGCTTTATTGATGGTTACTGGGCACCTAACATCACAAAATTAGGCCTTGAAACAGCGACCGACCAAGATCTTATTGATGTCTTTGTTAAAGGCGAACTGATTAACCATGCCGGTCCTGTTGCAGGCCCTATGGCTGAAGTTAATCATAACAGCTTAAGCTACCTGACCCGAGAGGATCATCTCGCCATGGCGACCTACTTAAGAACGGTTACCAGTGAAGAGCCTCTTGGCCTGCCACCATCCGACGCACCTCCCAGCCTTGAACGAGGACGCGAAGTCTATTTAAAAGCATGTACCGTCTGCCACCAAAACGGTGAAATGACCGCGCCTCGTATAGGCAAAGGTGCCAACTGGACCATGCGGCTTAAAGATGGTGGCTTAACCACACTTTATAAAAATGCGATCAACGGCTATAACAGCATGCCTCCTAAAGGTGCATGCGTGACCTGCTCTGAAAACGACATCATGTCTGCCGTAGACTATTTGTTAAACGAATCGCTCACGCGCTCTCAGTGGCTCGATGTAAAAGCAAATCAACTTGAAGCCCCGCCCTTGACCGGAAAAACGCTTTATGAAACCAAGTGCAGCGTTTGTCATAATAACGACCATTCGGGTGCCCCCAAACTAGGAGATGTGACTGCCTGGAAAAAAGTCTCGGCAAAAAACCTCGATGTTCTTGTTCAAGAGACCATCAACAGCGAGCACCATCCTAAAAATGGAGCCTGCACCACATGCTCCACCGATGACATCATTCGTGCTGTCAAATACATGCTCAGCGAATCCCAAACCGAAGGGAACTACAAGCTGTGGTAAACCATTATCCAACAGAAACAAAGAAAGGAACGGGGATGTTAAAACGATTCAACACCGTTAAACAATTGCTCTTAAGTGGTCTCATGACCATACTTGTAGGGCCTGTCAGTGCTGGTACAGCACCTGATCAATGGCAAATGAACATGTATAAAGGCGTTACGCCTGTCAGCCAAGATATTTATTGGCTGCATATGGTCGCCATTTGGGTCTGTGCGGCGATTGGCGTCGTGGTTTTTGGGATCATGATCTACTCACTGATTTATCACCGTAAATCAAAGGGTTACAAACCCGCCTCGTTTCATGACAACACCCGTCTTGAAATTATTTGGTCGATTATTCCTTTTATTATTTTAATCGGCTTGGCCGTTCCTGCCACGCATATTTTGGCCCGCATGGAAGACAGCTCTGAAGCGGATATCACCATCAAAATTGTCGGGCATCAATGGAAATGGCAATACCAATACCTTGATCAGGGGATCAGCTATTTTAGTAATTTATCCACGCCTTATGCGCAAATGAATAATCAACAAGAAAAAAATGCCTGGTATTTACTTGAAGTCGACAAACCACTTGTATTGCCCATTCATAAAAAAATTCGCTTTCTTGTGACATCAAACGATGTGATTCACTCGTGGTGGGTTCCTGAGTTAGGTATTAAGCGAGATGCTATTCCAGGCTTTATGCATGAGACATGGGCTCGCATTGAACAAGCCGGTACCTATCGTGGACAATGTGCCGAGCTATGCGGTGTCAACCACGCCTTCATGCCAATTGTGGTCGAAGCCGTGAGCGACAAAGCATTTAAACAATGGGTTGCCGCGCAATCCAATCCAGAACCTGAAGAGCCCCAAATCATGACGCATGATGCGCTCATAACGCTTGGTAAACAGAAATATGACATGTTGTGTTCAGCCTGCCACCAAGCAGACGGCACAGGAATTCCGCCGTTGTATCCTGCACTCAAAGGCAGCTCTGTTGCAGTTGGACATCCTATATCCAGACATGTTGATCTGGTGTTAAACGGTGTGCCTGGAACCGCGATGCAAGCCTATCGCGAACAACTGACTAACGAAGAAATTGCTGCCATCACCACGTATGAACGTAATGCTTGGGGCAATAACACGAACGAAGACATACAACCCAATGATGTGGCACAAGCTCGTAAAGAACTTGATCGTCCAGCAATTCGGGTGAAACAAGCACACGCTGGAGGTTTACAATGAATCATACGTTAGCACCTGAATCAGCCCATGATGATCACCATGATCATGGCCCACACCAATACAAAGGCATCATTGGTTTTATTAAGCGTTGGGTGTTTACAACCAACCACAAAGATATCGGCACACTGTATCTTTTGATAGCTCTGTTCAGCTTTTTTCTCGCTGGCGCCATGGCTTTATTGATTCGTGTTGAGCTGTTTCAACCGGGTCATCGCTTGGTTGATCCTAATTTATTTAACCAGCTGACGACGATGCACGGGCTTGTCATGCTCTTTGGGGTGATCATGCCTGCATTCGTTGGTATGGCCAATTGGCAAATTCCGATGATGATTGGGGCGCCCGATATGGCCTTACCAAGGCTTAATAACTGGAGTTTTTGGATTCTTCCCTTTGCATTTAGCTTACTCTTATCCACCATGTTCCATGCGGGTGGTGGTCCCAATTTTGGCTGGACCATGTATGCACCGCTCTCAACACACTATGCCCCGCCTAGCACTGACTTCATGATTTTTGCGATTCATATGATGGGAATTTCATCCATCATGGGTTCCATCAATATTATCGCAACCATCTTAAATTTACGCGCACCCGGCATGACCATGATGAAGATGCCGATGTTTGTATGGACGTGGCTCATCACCGCATTTTTATTGATCGCTATCATGCCCGTCTTAGCAGGCACCGTGACCATGATGCTGACCGATAGGCATTTCGGAACCAGCTTTTTTGAAGCAGCTGGCGGCGGCGATCCTATTTTATTCCAGCATCTCTTTTGGTTTTTTGGACACCCTGAAGTTTATGTCTTGGTTCTACCTGCTTTTGGTGTTATTTCTGAAGTGATCCCAACCTTTAGTCGTAAACCACTCTTTGGTTACCACTTTATGGTTTACGCGACCATCAGTATCGCACTCTTATCGTTTATTGTTTGGGTGCATCACATGTTCACGACCGGTGTTCCGCTCGGTGCTGAGCTATTTTTCATGTACACCACCATGCTGATTGCCGTACCCACAGGTGTGAAAGTCTTTAACTGGGTCAGCACCATGTTTCGAGGTTCGATGACCTTTGAGACACCGATGCTATTTGCCGTGGCTTTTGTGTTTCTCTTCACCATCGGTGGATTCACTGGAATTATGCTTGCCTTGGTGCCTGCTGATTTCCAATATCAAGACACCTATTTTGTTGTCGGTCACTTTCATTATGTGCTTGTGCCAGGGGTTGTTTTCTCACTCTATTCAGGCGCTTATTACTGGCTGCCTAAATGGACCGGCCACATGTATAACGAAGCCTTAGGAAAATGGCATTTCTGGCTATCGGTTATTTCTGTAAACATTACGTTCTTCCCGATGCACTTTTTAGGGCTCGCGGGCATGCCACGTCGAATTCCTGACTACGCGCTGCAATTTACGAACTTTAACGTTGTGGTGACAATCGGTGCTTTTATCTTTGGCTTCTCACAATTACTCTTTCTTGGAAACCTTATTTACACCATTCGCAAAGGTAAGAAAGTGGACGCCCAAGTTTGGGAAGGTGCGACAACACTGGAGTGGACCTTGTCTTCTCCTCCGCCTTACCATTCGTTTACAACACCGCCAACGATACTTTAATAGCATGAGCAGATATTGGTCATGAAAAAAAAACACGCACGTAACGTTCCGTTACTATTGACCGGCATGGCTGTGGCCATGTTTGCCTTTGGTTTTGCCCTGGTCCCTATTTATAATAGCTTATGTAAAAATTTAGGGATCAACGGTAAAGTTGATTTAAAACCCGTCGCTTTTGATGCATCCAAAGCGACGGTTGCGCAGGATCGTGAAGTGCTTGTTGAATTTGTCGCAACCAATAACTCAGGTGTTCCTTGGGCTTTTTATCCGAAAACACCCAAGCTCAAAGTTCATCCGGGAGAAATTGCACGCTTGGCGTTTTATGCGGAAAATAAAACTAATCATCGCATGACGGTACAAGCCATACCCAGCATCACACCCGGTATTGCTGCCAAATATTTAAAAAAAACTGAATGTTTTTGTTTTGAGCAACAAACGCTGGAAGGCCATGAAGGGATGAATATGCCACTTCTCTTTCATCTGGATACCGACCTTCCCAAGCAGGTTAAAACAATTACCTTGGCATACACTTTATTTGACGTGACCGACCGCGTCACCCATTAGGAGAAGAAACACATGGGCGCACACCACAGCACCTACTACATCCCGAACCCAAGCCATTGGCCGCTTGTTGCGTCAACGGCGCTTACGACGACGCTGGTCGGTGCTGCTTCATGGCTGCACGCTGATTGGTATGGGCCTTATATTTTTAGCATTGGCCTGGTTCTGATGACCGTGATGTTATTTGGTTGGTTTGGCCAAGTGGTCTATGAAAGTCAAAAGAGCCTCTATGACTTACGTGTTGATCGCTCGTTTCGTTGGGGTATGTGCTGGTTTATATTTTCAGAAGTATGCTTTTTCGGTGCTTTTTTCGGGGCCTTGTTCTATTCCCGCTACTGGAGCCTTCCCATGCTCGGTGGTGAATTATCGCTTCATCCGATGACGCATATTACTCTATGGCCTGAATTTAAAAATGCCTGGCCTCTCTTAAAAAACCCTGATAACCAAACCTATGTCGGTGCTTATGAAGCCATGGGAGCTTGGGGTTTAGCTGCCATTAATACGGTTTTATTGCTCACATCCGGTGTAACCATCACCTGGGCACATTGGGCTCTCAAACTTAATAAGCGCAAACAACTGGTGATTGGCCTCGCACTCACCGTTGCCCTTGGTGTACTCTTTTTGACACTGCAAGCCTATGAGTATCATGAAGCTTATACCGAGATGAACTTAACGCTTGATGCCGGTATTTATGGCACCACGTTCTTCATGCTCACCGGCTTCCATGGCTTACACGTGACGCTTGGCACCATCATGCTCATCACAATTCTCGTGCGATCCATGCGCGGACATTTCACTCCTGAACGCCATTTTGCTTTTGAAGCCGTTGCTTGGTACTGGCATTTTGTCGATGTGGTTTGGTTGTTCTTGTTTATTTTTATCTATTGGCTGTAAAGCACTATCGGAGCATGCATGCTTTAACGTATGCTCCGTCACATTACAGACAAAAAATAGACAAAAAAATAAACCGTATGAATCATAAGTATCATCAATTTGAATCGGCTATAGAAAAATATCAGACTGTGTCGTGGTATAAGCACATCCAAACCGTTCTTTCGTGGGTGGTTATCTGTGCGCAAGTATTAAGCCTGATTAATTTAGTGCAAACCTACACAACACCCAGCTTCCTAGGTTTTATCGCAACACTTATATGTGCATATTTAGCTACCGATTTTATCAACGGCCTCGTGCATATGTTGATGGACAATAACACCCACTACACCTCATGTTTTGGGCCATTGATTGCTGACTTTCATCTACATCACTACAAATTAAACTATCAAGAAAAACACCCCGTAAAAATCTATTTCACAGAATCAGGTTACAAAGTTTGGCTGGTTTTTTATTTGTTGCTCTTAATTTATTTGCAACACACAGGCGTCTTACCGTGCAATCTAAATCTCGGCTTGGTTGCGTTTGGTATTCTTTCTTCTTTCGCAGAGCTGTCCCATTATTGGTGTCATCAACCGACAACCAATCATGGCATGATTCGATTCTTACAGAAATATCGGCTATTGCTTTCTTTAGAGCATCATCGCCTGCATCATGTCCAGGACAACACCCATTACGCCTTTCTGAACGGCATAAGTAACCCTCTGCTCAATGTCATTGCACGTGTTGGTTTCAAGGGCTATAAAAATTACTCCGACCAATATGTACGCGCGTATTTTAAAAAACATCAACATGTTTAATGCTTAAAGTTTTAAATTAACCGATGGCTCAAGCAATTGATGCTTAAGCTCTAATATACGATCACGTACCACGGCAGCTTCTTCAAACGCTAAGTTTTTTACATGCTCTTGCATTTTATTTTCTAACTGATGAATACGCTTGGTCAGCACAGCAGCTGACACCACGTCTTTTTCAGGTTCATCCTGTACGTCATCGGCCTTAGGCGCATCAGGCACGCTCCGTTCAAGCACATCGACCACTAATTTTTGTATACCTTCGGGCACAATGCCGTGCTCATCATTATAAGCTTGTTGTTTTTCACGACGGCGATCGGTTTCGTCTAACGCACGTTGCATCGAACCGGTAACTTTATCGGCATACAAAATTGCACGACCTTCTAAATGTCTTGCCGCACGTCCGATGGTTTGAATTAATGCTCTATCCGAGCGCAAAAATCCTTCTTTATCAGCATCTAAAATAGCAACCAACGATACTTCGGGCATATCTAAACCTTCACGTAATAAATTAATGCCCACCAAGACATCAAACACACCACGTCGTAAATCACGAATAATATCCATACGCTCCAACGTATCAATATCTGAATGTAAATAGCGCACGTTAATACCATGCCCTTGATAGTATTCCGTGAGATTCTCAGCCATGCGTTTAGTCAGCGTCGTAACTAAAATACGTTCTTTCTTGGCTATATTACTGCGAATTTCAGATAATAAATCATCCACTTGATTCGATACAGGCCTAATCAAGACCGTCGGGTCAATCAAGCCGGTTGGACGTACGACTTGCTCGACCACGCGATCTGCTTCAGCCATTTCACGAACACCCGGTGTTGCTGATACATAAATCGTCTGCGGAGAACGAGCCTCAAATTCTTCATAGCGCAACGGCCGATTATCCAAGGCCGAAGGTAGACGAAAGCCATAATTAACCAGCGTTTCTTTACGCGCCCGGTCACCTTTATACATGCCGCCAATTTGTGGCACGGTCACATGGGATTCATCAATCACCAGTAACGCATCATCAGGTAAATAATCAAATAACGTTGGCGGTGGCTCCCCTTCACCTCGTCCCGATAAATGCCGTGAATAATTTTCAATACCGGAGCAATAACCAAGTTCTTTCATCATTTCAAGATCAAAACGCGTGCGTTGCTCCAACCGCTGCAACTCCACCAATTTATTCTCAGCTTTAAATACTTCAAGCTGCGTTTCAAGCTCGGGCTTGATCAAATCCATGGCCGTAAGCAAACGGCCTCGGGGTGTCACATAATGTGTTTTAGGAAAAATTGTGACACGTGGCAAGCGCTTAATGATTTCACCCGTCAGTGGGTCAAACATCGCAATGCTTTCAACTTCGTCATCAAATAATTGCACACGAACTGCGTCTTTTTCCATATCAGCCGGAAAAATATCAATCACATCGCCATTCACACGAAATTGCCCGCGCGATAAATCCAAAGGCGTACGTATGTATTGCATCTCGACCAGTCGCTTTAGAATATCACGCTGATTTATTTTTTCGTCACATGATAAATGCAAAACCATATTCAAATACGCAACCGGATCACCCAAACCATAAATCGCGGAAACCGAAGCCACCACAATCACATCTTCGCGTTCAAGCAAAGCTTTGGTGGCTGATAAACGCATTTGTTCAATATGCTCATTAATCGAAGCATCTTTTTCAATAAACATATCCGACGACGGCACATAAGCCTCCGGCTGATAATAATCATAATACGATACAAAATACTCAACAGCGTTATCTGGAAAAAAGGCTTTAAATTCGCCATAAAGTTGAGCCGCAAGCGTTTTATTCGGCGCCATAATCAGCGCTGGGCGTTGAACCTCCTGAATCACGTTCGCAATACTATACGTCTTACCCGACCCCGTCACACCGAGCAACACTTGACGTGCCAGGCCATCCTCTAATCCTTCCACCAAACCGGCAATGGCCGAAGGCTGATCGCCTTTGGGCTCAAACGTAGAACACAAACGAAAACGCTGACTCATAAAAAATCCCATGCAATTATCATAAAAATCAGGTTAAATAAGGCCTATTTTTTATATTTAGAGAAACCATGCCATGATAAAACTCGCAAAACGCCTTGATCCTGTCAAACCATCGCCGACACTCGCCGTTGCTGCTAAAGCTGCAGCCCTACGCAAAGCCGGCCGAGACATTATTGGCTTAGGCACAGGCGAACCCGATTTTGACACCCCAGACCATGTCAAGCAAGCGGCTATCCAAGCGATTGAAGCCGGCTTCACCAAATACACCCCTGTCGACGGCACGCCTGAGCTTAAAGATGCGATTATTGCAAAATTTAAACGTGACAACGGCTTAGATTATCAGCCTAATCAAATCTTAGTCTCCGTTGGCGCCAAACAAAGCTGCTACAACTTATGTCAGGCCTTGTTAAACCCTGGGGATGAAGTAATTATTCCGGCACCTTACTGGGTATCCTACCCTGACATGGCCTTACTCGCAGGCGCAACACCTGTAATTATCAGCGCAACAACCGAGCAACGCTACAAAATCACACCCGAGCAACTCGAAGCCGCCATCACCCCCCAAACCAAACTACTTTTTTTGAACAGTCCATCTAACCCTTCCGGCATGGCCTACACCCACGCCGAGCTTCAGGCGCTTGGTAAAATATTAATAAAACACCCCAATATTATTATTGCTACCGATGACATCTATGAGCATATCCTATGGTCAGGACCGTTTATTAATCTATTAGATGCCTGCCCCGAGCTTTACAACCGTACGGTGGTCTTAAACGGTGTATCAAAAGCTTACGCCATGACGGGCTGGCGCATTGGCTATGCCGGTGGACCAGCTGAGTTGATAAAAGCTATGAAGATCATCCAATCTCAATCCACCTCTAACCCCTGCTCTATTGCTCAAAAAGCAGCTGTTGAAGCCCTCAATGGGCCTCAGGATGTGATTGATACCATGCTCAAAGCCTTTCATGAACGTCATGATTACCTCATCAAACGCCTAAGTGCCATGCCCGGTATTCAGGTGCTTCCTGCCGACGGTACGTTTTATCTTTTTCCTAATGTTCAAGCCGTAGTAACACGCCTTGGTCTTGCCGACGACGTTGCCTTTGCCGAAGCCTTGTTAGATAAAGCAGGTATAGCCCTCGTTCCAGGTACAGCGTTTGGAGCCCCTGGTTGCATTCGCCTATCGTTTGCTACTGATTTAGATACACTGAAAGAGGCAATGGACCGCCTAGAAAGCTTTATTCAAGCTTAATTACCTTGCGGAAGCATTTTTTTCCCGTGCTTCTGCAAAACCCCCTTGACCAAGGCGTCAAATCCCTTTAAGATTGCCCCCGTATTCCCCGGTAGCTCAGTTGGTAGAGCGGATGACTGTTAATCATTAGGTCGGCGGTTCGAGCCCGTCCCGGGGAGCCACACTAAATCTAGGTTGTGGCAATGCCGATTATCCTGAGATAAAGCCTTGAGTAAATAATAAGATTAAGCTGCTAGAATCCAGTCCGATAACGTGCTTCCAGCTCACTGAGCGCATGATGATCATCTAAACATGCCAAGGTATCACGAATATCAGCCAGTTTGGCATATGTTGCCTGGATTCTTACATGCGACGCCGGATCGACCACTCCCCCCCGACTATCTTTTAAAACATCCGTTTTAAGGTAATCATCACCATTTTCTTTAAAAAATTTTACATGGCTATTACACGAGGTTAGGTCTGATTCATTTTTAATCACCTCTCGTTTTACATAATAATACGCAGCTAACTCATCCAAGCGATAGCTTGCTTCCCCTGTTGTTTTATATAAATCCATATGGGAAGTTCTGAGGGTACTCAAATGATGTATCTCTGCGGGTACAACTTCTTCTGTCCAATACACATATAAATCTACTGCCGCCAGAGCCAAGCACACCAAGCCTACAACCGTTAAAAAAGGTGTCGCTAAAATTGAAGGCAACACAAAACAGAACAGCAACGCGCTCAGCATGATAACCAATGGAAATTGTATCGGTCGTATGATATTCACATAAGGCCAATAGAATGCATAAAAACAAAACGCACGAAAGCGTGAATAAATCCATACATCACCGACCTCTCTTTCTTCATTCGCCTGACGTGAACACTTATGCATAATCTTTACGTTTGCGCGTGCTGTAAAATTAGACGTATGATTGAGCGCTGATACACTTGAAAGCACAGGCGGCTCGATATAAAAACGCAACCACTCATGTTTACGCTTACCATAGGCATGCACCCAATCACCGGCATTCTCTTGCACATATACAATTGGTTTTTGAAAACCGTCTTCGTCCCATCGATCATAGGGATCATTGGGTTTGTTTAATTCATAAAGACCTGGGGGGTTCAAAGCGTACGCTGCTGAGAGTTTGTCACCTTGATGAATCGCTAATTGTAAGGCCACGGCTCCACCTTGGCTATTGCCATGCGCCTGTGTTTTTATTTTATTTATTTTGTTTTGGTTGTCACACCATGTACCAACACGTACATGCCCCGATTCATAAAGACTACGTCCTGCGGTTGAAAAGACATCCATGTTTGCGCGCATTTGTGTCACATGACCGCGATCCGCAACGTACGTGGTTCCAGGAAAAACAATATGGGCCGGCACACGTCGTTCAACTAAAGGTGAAAAACCATAAGCAAAGACTTTATCTTTCAAGGCCCGGCGTGGTTCCGTCAATTCAATCAACTGCACGGTGTAATCAACCAACGTCCATTTGTTTTCAACTAACTGAGGAAATCTGAAATATTCATACATATGTGGCGCAGAAAAAGGCAAGGCTGTAAAACAATTGCTGATAAATAAATGGGCTTGATTATTTTGTGCCGGTGTTAGTGACCCTGATAATTCTCGTGCCTTTAACTGATCATAGACATACACAAGCCCATCGTAATAAACCTGACGTACCGCCCGAATAAACTCAGCATCATACTGATAAAACAACGCCTTTTGGATACGTCTTGAAGTTAAAATACGCGATGCTTGCTCTTCCCATGGCTGCATATGCATGCGTACATAATCACGTGCGAGTGCATCGGTATCGGTATCATCTTTGAGTTCATACTCGGGTGATTTAAGAAAATCTAAAACTAAACCACCGTTGTAATCTTCTGTCTTAGGGGTGTTGGACATATTACAAATATAAACCCAAGATCAACATGACCTATACTTTATCACAAAGGGCCGTAATTTAACAATACAATGGGTTTGAAATTTAACATTGCTGTCATATGGCCGGCACCACGTATTATTTTAACCGCACGGTCGCATCAACGACCCTTGAAACATCATCCACCAACGTGAGACTGCGTTTAGGTGAACCCGGACCAAATTCAAGCTGGTGCATCTCAATTTTCTGAAGCACTAAATCTGAATAACTTCTAAAATATAATACATCATGCGCTAAATCTTTAATTACAATCCACTGCGTTGAATCGATAGCATCAGGTGAGTCATCACCTTGCTTGCCTCGCACAGCGCCATACGGAATATCAACGTTGTTGAGAATATGCTGCGCTAAATTAACGGCTCCCTTGGCATCATTCACCCGTTTGGCTGTATTCACCAAATAGGCCATACGAACAAAGCGCCCCGGTGGCGTGTAATCACCCGGCAAACCAATCGAGCCCGCCCCCTGCCCGGTTGCATTGTAGGTAACGCCATCTTTTATCATCGATTTCGGTGCATTCGGCGATAAATTAATATAATTATTTAAATTCGTCATTTGCCACGGGTAGCTCGGAGAATTAGTAAATACGCCAAGTTTATTATCATAAAGATGCAATTGTCCGTCCGTAAATTCTATCGCTAGGCTTTGGCCCTGTTTATCCGTTACGACAAAATGCAGCGGGAAAACAACGTCTTGTCCTGCATGTTTTAAAGCTTGTGCATACACCGTAAGCTTAGGCAGCGCTTCTTTAATTTCAGTAATATTTAAAAAATTACCTAAAATATAATCGGCGATTAAATAATAAGGCATGGCCTCTGAAGCTTTGTTTGAATCATACGTTTGATACTCAGCAAGCCCCGGAAAATAAAGCGCATCAAACGAAAGCCCCTGCTCGTTCATGCCACTCACGGGAAAAAGATGAAAACCGTCTAACGCTAAATAACCGTATTTTGCCTGCCAATGCAGGCCAGGCTTTCCATCCGGTGTTTTGCTCTCGAATTTAGCCCCACGATTGACCGTATAAATATTTGTTTCGAGTTTTGGGCCAAATTCCATCGAACGCCCCACCACAACACTGCCATCTTTTGCCGCTAGATTAATATGCGTACATGCAAAGCCCGAGAGCGAATATAAATACAAAAAACTCATCAAAATATATCTCATCGAGCGAAGCCCCAAAAAAAACCCCGTATCTAAAGCAATACGGGGTTTTCAGTGAAACAACGGTTATTGTTTACCACCGGTTAGAACGTTATCAACGCCTTCGCCAACATCTTTAACGACATTGCCACCAGCATCTAATGTATCTTCACCTGCAGCGCCAACAGCGTGTGCAGCATCAACCGTACCTTCACCTACACCTTCTACGACATCCATACCACCTTCGCCGACGTCTTTTACGGCATTAGTGCCTGCCTGCATCGTACTTTCTACTGGATTGTGGTGATTCGCTAACGCACCAGAACTCAATCCCAATGAAGCAACACCTAATATTAACGCAGGTAATACAAGTAACTTTTTCATTGTGTACTCCTTGTAACGATTCAACTAAGAAATAATAGAGCCATCAAAACACTCTCTTCATGATTGAGGTTAGTACACAGGATGTGTTAAATCAAATCAAATTAATAATTTTTTTTATGACTCAGATTTTGAATAAAACGAATAATCGATGAAAAATCAAGTGCGCGATTTTCTTCGTCAGCGTCTTCATACAGAGCGCAAGCAGCAGATCCCATCCGCGCATGCACACCTTCACGGCGAGCCGCATCTTCGGCAAGGCGTAGATCTTTTAACATCATCGCACTGGTAAAGCCTGGCTTATAATCATGTTCGGCTGGTACATCAGGCAACACACCCGGTACAGGAACATAATTATCCACCACCCAGCATCGCCCCGAAGCCTGGCTCACAAGCGTATGGAATTTTTGAGCAGAAAGCCCTAGTTTTTCAGCTAATAAAAAAGCTTCTGAAACCGCAATCATCGATACACCAAGAATCATATTGTTACATATTTTTCCCGCTGCCCCACTCGAAGCTTCCCCCATATGTAAAACGGCGTGCCCCATATCGGCTAAAATAGGCTCTGCTTTTTGAAAAGCCTGCTCTTGGCCTCCAACAATAAATGTTAAGCGTGCATTGGTAGCTCCAAGAACTCCACCGGAGACCGGTGCGTCCACCATCCATAGTTTGGCGCGCTCCGCTTCGGCATGCACCGCACGTGAAGCATCCACACTGATGCTCGAGCAATCAATCAATAGCGTACCTTGAGACATCGCCGCAAATAAACCCTGCTCACCCAAACAAACGCTTTCAACCTGCTCACCTGTTTGTAACATGGTGATCACAACATCTTGATGTAAAGCGGCTTCTTGAAGCGTTGAAGCCAGGCGCCCACCGGCATGTTTCAACGCGTGCATAGGCGCTTGCTCGCGATCAAACCCCATCACCTCATGCCCGGCTTTCAGCAAATTTATCGCCATGGGTAATCCCATGTTCCCAAGCCCAACAAATCCGATACGCGCCATATCCACTCTCCTTGGCTTAATTATCTAAGTTATATCAGTGCGTTGGCATCGCAAAAGCATGCGCTTCGGGCGCACCGTCCATGGGCCATCGCGCTGTTACTGTTTTTTTGCGCGTATAAAAATGGATACTTTCTGCACCATGCATACCCGTGTCGCCAAATGCTGATCGCTTCCAGCCACCAAACGGATGCGTCGCTATAGGCACAGGAATCGGTACGTTAATGCCAACCATGCCGACCTGTACACGACGACTGTATTCACGCGCGTAATAGCCCGAACGCGTAAAGATAGCGGTTCCATTCCCGTAAAGATTACGATTAACAAGCGCCAACGCCTCATCAAAATTTTTAACACGAAGTACCACTAATACCGGCCCAAAAATCTCGCGCTGATAAACACGCATATCATCCGTCACATGATCAAATAACGAAGGCCCTACAAAATAACCGTTAGGATACTCAGGATGTGTAAATAAGCGCCCATCAAGCACGAGATCTGCACCTTCATCAACCCCCTCCGTAATCGCCTGCAAGACACGCTCACGATGCGCGTCACTGATGAGCGGCCCCATCTCACAGCCCACCACATCACCGGCATCAATCTTCATGCTCTGAATCATAGGCTTTATACGTTCAATCAAACGATCAGCTGTCGCCTCGCCCACCACAACCACGGCTGAAATCGCCATGCAACGCTCACCGGCCGAACCAAAGGCCGCCCCCATCAGTGCGTGTGCGGTTTGATCTAAATCGGCATCCGGCATAATCACCGCATGATTTTTTGCCCCACCAAACGTATGTGCACGCTTGCCATGTTCTGTTGCTTGTTTATAAATATGCTCTGCGACAGGCGTTGAAGCAACGGCTGTAAATGCTGAAATACCTGGATGTTTCAATAAATGATCCACCGTGCTTTTGTCACCATGCAGCACCTGAACAACACCGGCAGGCAAACCGGCTTGTTTTAATAAATCCACTAAATAATTAGGTGCCGAGGGTGCTTGTTCCGAGGGTTTCAAAATAAACGTATTACCCGCAGCAATGGCCGGAATCATCATCCAAACCGGGACCATCACAGGAAAGTTAAACGGAGAGACTCCGGCACATACGCCCAAAGGCTCACATGTCGTCCAGCAATCAATCGCCTTAGACACATTCGCAGAAAAATCGCCCTTGAGCTCAGATAGCACACCGCAATGCACTTCCACCACTTCAATTGCACGCATAATCGAGCCGGTTGCATCGTCCAAGGTTTTACCATGCTCACGTGTGACCAAGGCCGCAAGCTTGGCTTGATGCTTTTCTAAAAGATCCCGAAATTTAAATAAAATCTGCGCCCGCTTCACCGGCGGTGTGGCTGACCACGACTCAAACGCTGCCTGCGCAGCTTGCACCGCCTGATGGCATTGCGCTTGATCTGCGATGGGGACTTGTGCAATTTTTTGACCTGAAACTGAGCTATGTACGGCTAAAAACGAAACATCGCTATCGGCGAGCACATCGCCATGGATGATATGAGGCACTGTTTGAACCATGACAACACTCCTTGTATGTCTGCTCTAGCTTAACTTAAGCTAAATTTTAATCTTGATCTAATAACTGATCTAAACCGTACACGAGCTTATCTAATACGAGAACTTTTTGGCAGGCTAACACGACACCCGGCATAAACGATAACCTGTCCATGGTTTGATGACGCAAGGTGAGTGTTTCTCCCAACTGCCCAAAAATCACATCTTGTTGTGCCAACGTCCCAGGAAGTCTCAACGAATGAATCCGTACGTCCTGATGCAAGGCTCCAAGTGCACCGGGAACGATCTCTTGGCAACGTGGCAAATGAGGGGCTCGTGTACGTGCCTTTGCTATCACATCGGCTGTTTTGAGTGCGGTTCCGGATGGCGCTTCTGCTTTAGCAGGATGATGCGCTTCAACGATTTCAACGTCGGGTAGATAATACGCTGCTTTTGCTGCAAATTGCATCATCAATACCGCGGCAATCGAAAAATTCGGGACAATAAGCCCCCCAAGTTTTGCGACTGCGCATAATGCTCGTAATTCGTCAATTTCGGCGTCCAGTAACCCACTGGTTCCAATCACCGGATGCGCACCCTGCTGGATGATCGTACGGGTATTTTGGTATGCACTGTCTGCTCGCGTTAAGTCCACCACAATGGTTGCATTCAAATCACGAATAGCTTCTGCCAAATCATCCGAACGCCCGAGGCCCGCCAGTAACTCAAACTCGGGATGCTTGTGTAGGGTTTCACACGCGAGCTGGCCCATTTTTCCCTGGGCCCCATTCACAATCACACCGATGGTTGACACATTTATTCCTTTTGTTGATTAGATTTTTTTTGATCCAGTTTTTCTTGAGCTGGTTCTTCTTGAACAGATTCTTCTGGGGTTGGCTCTTCAGCTTTCTCAGACTTTTTTGAATTTATGCCCAAAGCCTCTCGATGCTTCCATGCCACCACGCTGATAGGAATCCAGCCGATAACACTGGCTTGCATTGCAAAAGCAAACACAGCAAATTCAAGTCGCCCTTCGAGCACAAAAATAATTCCAGGAAAGAAAATAGCTAAAAACGACAATAAAAACCTTTTCATAAAGCCTCCAAAGTAAATAGGTTACCTTGCAATTATATACACCCAGCGTATACTTGCAAAAATCAATGTTTGAACCTGAAAAAACGAGTTAATACCTCCCTCGTTTAGACCTGCTGCCAAAAGGAAGCTTGGCCGCCCCAACAAAATTTTAATTTTAACGAGTTCACGTATGAAAAACCAAACCCTGCACCCCCATACTGCAGCTATTAATCATAAACAAAAAATACATGCAACGCTTGCACGTCTTGATGCGCTCAACTGGCTAACCGAAACCTTTCCTAAAGCTTTCGACAACACCTGCAGCATTCAACCCCTTAAAATTGGTATCCTCCATGATATTCTTGCTCATGCAGAGCAAGCACAATCAGCCGGCATATCTAAAAGTAAATTACGCCAAGCCGTCGTCGTTTTTACACGTCGCATCGATTATCTAGCTTGCATTAAAGCACGTGAAATGCGGGTCGATCTCGAAGGCAATCCCGTCGCGCGCGTTACAGAAGAGGAGGCGGAACACGCCTCATCCAAAATCAAACGCCGCGTGGAAAAAAGCGCAAAAAACGCACGAAAAATGCTCGATACCCAAGCGCCACAGGCAACGAAGCCTAAATATCGCGCATCGCCCCCTGCATCAGCTTCACCTCGTGAACCCGAGTTTCGGTCGTCTTTTAGTGCGCAACCGGCTCCAACACGTGCAAGCTCCGTTATCGTGAAACGTAAATCGGTACGTACCTTTGATCCAAGTGCCGTTGCCCGCCTCAAAGAAAAGCTAGGTCTTGCTCAAAAAGACGCGATGAAAACACCTGTAACAGAATAACCTGAAATTTCTATCTCCCGCAAGCGGGAGATAGACAAAGCCTAATCTGCGACAACGGGGTCGCATTTATTTGAACGCGCGTCGAGCACAGCCACAGCAGGAAGCGTTTTACCTTCTAAGTATTCAAGAAAAGCACCACCACCGGTTGAAATATACGAAATTTGATCCATCAAATTATATTGATCAATCGCAGCCAACGTATCACCGCCTCCCGCAATACTAAACGCTGAGCTTTTGGCAATCGCAATCGCTAAAGCACGCGTGCCATACGAAAATTGTGGGAATTCAAACACACCGACAGGACCGTTCCAAATAATTGTTTTTGCCGAAGCTAAGACATCCACATAGCGTGCAACAGTTTCAGGCCCAATATCTAAAATCATGTCATCTTCGGCTACATGCGCCAAGGATTTATTAAATGCCGGACACATATCACTGAACGACTTGCTCACCACCACATCAGACGGCAATGGAATCTCACAACCCACCTCTGCAGCCAAAGCAAGAATGCTCCGCGCTTCGTCTAATAAATCATGTTCGCAGAGAGATACTCCGACTTCTTGAGCTTGGGCTTTCAAAAATGTATTCGCAATTCCCCCGCCCGGAATAAGCACATCAACCATCGTGACCATTTTTTTAAGCAACGAAAGCTTAGATGAAACTTTTCCCCCACCAACAATTGCAACAATCGGCTTCTCGGGCGCACGCAACACATGCTGAAGGGCATCAAGCTCACGAAGAAGTAAAGGCCCTGCGACCGCAGTCGGTGCATATTGCGCAACGCCACACGTAGAGGCCTGAGCGCGATGCGCCGTACCAAACGCATCCATCACAAACACATCACACAACGCCGCGAGTTTTTTTGAAAGCGCTTCGTCGCATGCTGTTTCACCACGATTAAAGCGTACATTCTCGCACACGACGAGCTCACCAGGCTGGCAATCAAGGCCATCAAGATAATCCGTCACAAAACGAACAGGGTAATCCAATTGCGCCGCCAAATAATCGGCCACAGGTTTCATCGAAAAACGTTTATCATAAAACCCTTCTTCCGGACGACCTAAATGCGATAACACCATCACAGCAGCACCGGCTTCGAGAGCCGCAACCAAGGTCGGCAAACCTGCCTCCAAACGTTGATCACTTGTAATCATGCCATCTTTAATCGGCACATTAAAATCTTCTCGAATAAGCACGCGTTGATTACGCAGATCAATATCGCTCATTTTAATCATGTTATTCATCGTCATAGCCATTCCTTAAGGCGTCATCATATACGCTGCAGTATCTAACATACGGTTAGAAAAACCCCATTCATTGTCATACCACGCAACCACTTTAACCAAAGAGCCCATCACTTTTGTTTGCGTGGTGTCAAAAATAGCTGACGCCGGGTAGTGGTTAAAATCACAAGAAACCAAAGGTTCCGAATTCATATGCAAGACATGACTTTCAGCTTTGCACATCACCGTATTCACTTCATCAACCGTGGTTGACCGTCCGGCGACGAACGTTAAGTCAACAACCGAGACATTTTGCGTTGGAACACGCATGGCGAATCCATCCAGTTTACCAGTGAGCTCCGGCAAAACCAAGCCAAGCGCTGCTGTTGCACCTGTTTTCGTTGGAATAATCGAGTGCGCAGCAGCGCGTGCGCGGCGTAAGTCTTTGTGGCGTCCATCAAGTAAAAGCTGATCTTGCGTGTACGCATGAATCGTATTAACCAATCCCGACTCAATTCCAAACGCCTCGTGTAACGGTTTAACAACTGGGGCTAAGCAATTCGTCGTGCATGAGGCATTGGAGACGATTGTATCGGATGCTCGTAAAATTTCGTGATTCACACCATACACCACTGTCGCATCCACATTTTTTCCTGGCGCAGAAATCAACACTTTCTTAGCGCCTGCGGTGATGTGTTGCCCTGCAGTCTCACCGCTAACAAAGCGCCCGGTACACTCGAACACCACATCAACATCCAGCGCTTTCCACGGCAAATCTAAAGGATTACGTTCGTTCACCACCGCTATCGACTGATTATCGATCAAAAGTTTCGAGCCATCAATCACCACCTCATGCGGAAAACGGCCGTGTGTGGAATCATAACGCGTAAAATGTGCTGTATCTTGAATATCAGCCGAATGATTAATCGCAACCACTTGAAACTCATGTTGCCGATTCTGCTCATAGATAGCTCTTAAAACACATCGTCCGATACGTCCATAGCCATTGATTGCCACGCGAATTGTCATAATTATCTTTCCTCTCTAAAAAATGCTTGTATTTCGTGAGCTATACGCTCAACGGTTATATTTAAAGCTTCATACACATCCTGTGCAGGCGCTGATATCCCAAACGAATCGGCCCCAATCACCGTGCCATACAAGCCGACAAACCGGTACCAATTCCCGGTCGATGCAGCTTCAATCGCTATGCGTCGCGATACAGTCGCGGGCAATACCGCGTTTTGATACGCCGCATCTTGCTCCAGAAAACGCTCAACACACGGCATCGACACCACACGAATTTTCCAATGCTTGGTGGTGGCATGCTGGGCTGCGGCACAGGCTAATTGTACCTCGGAGCCCGTCGCTATAAGAATCACATCGGGCGTACCCTCCACATCGTGGAGAATATACCCGCCTCGTTTAATATCCAACATATCATGGCGTGCGTAAGACTGCGCGGGTAATGCTTGGCGTGATAATAAAATACACGACGGCCCATCATGCTTAAATAATGCTTGCTGCCATGCTACGGCGGTCTCCGTCAGATCGGCCGGACGCCACACATCCAAATCCGGCGTCATACGCAGCATCGCCACGTGTTCAATCGGTTGGTGCGTTGGACCGTCCTCGCCTAAGCCAATCGAATCATGTGTGTACACAAACACAACACGCGTTTTCATAAGTGCGGCAAGACGAACCGCACCGCGTGCATAATCAGAAAAAGCTAAAAACGTGCCACCATACGGAATCACACCGCCATGCCGCGCCATACCGTTCATCATGGCAGACATTCCAAACTCACGTACACCGTAATGTAAATAATTACCGCTCCAATCACCACGTGAAATTGCTTTCGTGCCCGACCAGTCGGTATTATTAGACCCGGTTAAATCTGCTGATCCCCCTAAGAGCTCAGGAAGGCGTGCAGCGTAATGCTCCAAGCAAAGCTGCGAGGCTTTGCGCGTCGCGATCGCTTGTGTTTGCTGTGAGCATTGCTTAATAAATACATCACTATCATCCAAAAATTCATCCGGAAGACCACCGTTCGCTACACGTAAAAAATCGGTGTACATCTCAGGATCATGCGCTTCATAAGCTTGGCATAGCAGAAGCCATGCTTGCTCGTGTTCAGCACCGGCATCAACCTGACGCCAAGCCTGGGAGATCTCTTCGGGAATAACAAACGCAGCATGAGGCCAATTCAATTGCTCACGTAAGGCTGAAACAGCCTGGGCCCCGAGCGGCGCACCATGAACCGCAGCACTACCTGCCGCCGTTGAACCAAACCCAATCACGGTCTTGCAAATAATTAAGCTGGGTCTATTGCTCTCAGCGCGCGCTGCATGAATCGCTTGCTCAATGCTTGCTGCATCATGTCCATCGACCGCATCCACCACATGCCAATCATAGGCATGAAAACGCCCCGCGGTGTCATCGGTAAACCACCCGTCAACCTCACCATCGATTGAAATACCGTTGGCATCATAAAATACAATCAATTTGCCTAAGCCTAGCGTCCCGGCCAGTGATGCCGCCTCATGCGAAACACCTTCCATTAAACAACCATCACCCACAAAAACATACGTAAAATGATCGATTAAACTTACATCTGGCTGATTATAACGCGCAGCAAGCACCTGCTCAGCCACCGCCATCCCCACGGCGTTGGCAAGCCCTTGGCCAAGCGGTCCTGTGGTGGTTTCAACCCCGGGTGTATCGGTGCATTCGGGATGCCCTGGTGTTTTTGAGTGCAAAACTCTAAATCGCTTTAAATCATCGATGCTGAGCGAATACCCTGTTAAATGCAGCAGTGCATAAAGCAGCATGGAGCCATGTCCATTGGATAGAACAAAACGATCGCGATTAAACCAAGCGGGATTTCTTGGATTATGCTTTAAAAATTTGGTCCAGAGCACCGTCGCAATATCCGCCATACCCAGTGGCATACCCGGATGCCCTGATTGAGCTGCCTCGACCGCGTCAACACTCAAAAACCGAATGGCAGAGGCTAACTCGTTTAAATCCGTCATAAATTTCTCTTAATACACACGTACGAACAAGGCCACCATTGTCCCTCAGAAGCATGCCCTCAGCAAGTCAAGATAACCAAGACGAATCACATGCCCTAATTAAACGACAATTGATTATTTTTTATAACAACGTATGATTTCATCCTAATAAGTATTAAACCAAGGTTCGATAACATACAATTAGACTTCGTGTGTTACAATACCGTCGCTATATTTAAATCCCCGGGTTTTATGACACTTTTTTTTGAGCATCTACATCAACGTACCGGCATCGCTGCTCCTGATTTCAGTGAGGGCGCCGGCACGCGCATGATAAAAGAAGCGCTTATGACCCACATTAATCAGTACCACAAAACTAATTTTGAATATTTAGCCGAGCGGGCCTCGCTTTGGCGCTTTCTATATCGCGTTCAGCGCACCCAACTCGACAACACACATGCAGACAATAACGCGCGCGTGAAGCTCATCAAAGAAACCTTGTGGACAGCAACGTTACTTGAAGAACTGCATCGACGCCTGAACGAAAAGCGTGCTGCTGAACCGTATCGCCTAGACCAACTTGATCTCCGTAGATTGCTTCATACCTGCGATTCTACCGGTGCACTTGATACACACCTTGAAGCACCGCACGAGGCCAACAACACAAGCGATCATCTTGAAGTTTTTCATCGACGATTCACTTACAATTTTGACTCAACGCGATTGTATTTGGGGCACGTGCGACGCATATGTGCGGCTTTTGTCGCCGCACCGGAGGTTTTTGGCTACGATTATTTTTGGTCTAATGTATACGCTAACGTCATGGGGCCTGTTTTAAGCTTAGCCTCACTCATCGTATATCTACCACGAACGTTATCTAATATTTATATTATTCTAGAACGTTGCTCTGAAGATAATCACGCGATTGATTTAGAGCATCGTAGAAAAGCGCATTGTGAACTCAACGATCGATTATTTAATTTAGTCAACGATTCGCCTTCGGTAATTGCGGCCTTGCTGGCATGGTTTGTTTTATCGGGATCTGGCTTAGCTTTGGTTGTGTACATCACCGTCTTAGTGAAATTTGCTGAAGTTATCTTTTCCTCAACAAGAGCCTATTTCGAAGTCACACGATTTGAAGCTTTACACACAAAATATCATGCTATTGAGTCAACAAAACCAGAAGATACTGACTATCTAAAGCATTTAGACAGCGCCATAACCCTGGAGAAAGGTCGATTTATTGCAACAGCAACCCAACACGGGCTTTTACTTTTTTGCCTGGCTTCCTTTACCCCCCCGTTGATGGCATTAAGCCCATGGGTACCGATTATCGCCGCACTCTCTGCGATGCTCGTACTCTGCCTCCGCTTCCCAGATTTTCGTGATGGATGCATCATGCTTATATCAAAAAACAGTTTCTTTCAACCACCACCACCAGAACCATCCCCTACTGACGGAACAAGCTTGACAAGCCCTGACGCTCCTGTTTCAATCTAAGTTAATCGAGATGGCTAAAGCATCATCCATGAAGAACCCAACATGAAAAATCGAATCTTCCGAATACTATTGATGATCACACTGTCGACTATCTTAGCCGCTTGCTCATCTGTCTTTAAAAAACCACCGTCTAATGCACCAAGCAACGATGCTACCATCCAATTAGCCGAGGCTGCCGTATCCGTCAGTAACTCCATGCTTGAAATGGCACGTGTTGAGAAAGTGGTCACACCTCCACGCGTCGATAACATTCAAACCATTCCGAGCACGCGTGGCTTACTTGAACATGCCTCCGTTGACTGGTCCGGTCCTATCGGTGAACTCGCTGAACGTCTTGCGAAAGCTGCCGATCTTAAGCTCCATGTTTTAGGTCATCCGCCAGCCATTCCTGTTTTGGTCAGTTTGGATCAAGCCGATCGCACGATCGCAGAACTTTTACGTGACATCGATTACCAAGCGGGCAACAAAGCCTCCATTCATGTTTATCCTAACAGCCAGGTCATCGAATTACGCTATGCGAAAACTTATTCGTAATCTTACAATTTGTTTGCTTGCAGGCCTCATCATGGCCTGCACACCCAAAGCCTATGGCCCGGCCGGTGATACCGAATCACTCGCTGGCTTAAAAGCCATGTCCACAACCAAACGCAGCAGCGAGCACCATGCTACCAAGGCATCTCAAAGTAAAATTCGTGAACAAGCGCTTCGTGAAACAGCTTTAAGCCTTGGCGCACAATCAGCACTTGCCGCACGTGCTAAAAGCATCGATGACCAATTGGTCAAACAAACTCGAAATCTTGACGCCATTTTTGATTTTAAGTCTTTGATATTAAATAATAATATTTTACCCCCCGTGCTTCTCCAAGGTAATAATTCACTGAACCTTGCTGACGACCAAACCATCCGAATTTCAGACCGAACCTATAAGCTGGTTAAACAAGCTCGCTTTATGACCACCCCGCCGAACTGGCGCCAATACCTTTGGCTTGATTATCAAAAACCAGAACCCCCTCACGTCAGCCTGCTCCCCAACTCAAAAGAGGAACGCGAAGTTTGGTGTTATTACACAGAAAAAGGCTGGCAAAACGGTCTTGAGCAAGCGGATATTATTTTGGCTGAAAACGTCGCACGCATCAAAGAAGATTTTACCGGCATGATTCTTTACCGAAAGCTGCTTGCCATGAACATGGTTTCGCCCCCTTACGTATCTCACCTTGATTTAGGCGTCACGGGCGACGGAAACGAGCTCCATATTGATGATCAAGTGCTTCGCATTACCGCACTGCCGGCCTTAAACGTTCGCAGTGACGAATGGCGCGCAGCTGTTGCAAAAGATGAGGGCTCGCTCGAAGCACTCACACAAATGGAACAACGCATCCAAACAGCCAAAGTTGAAGCTAACAGCAATGCATGGCAACCTGTTATTCGCCCCGTTCGCTAATTTTAAGTTTGATTTTAATTTGGATGAATAATCATGAGTGATTCTGAACACTGCAATTTTATGCCTGACGAACCCACGCGGTTCACCTCTGTTTTTATGGAGCGCTTGCTCGAACACACCGAGCGCTTAGATGCTTCCGACATCACGATTCAAACCGGCTCTCCTGTATTTGCAGAGGTGTACGGAAAACTCTTGCGCATCACCAAACGTACCTTATCCAACACCGAGTTAGGCGATTTAATTAATGCAATTTATGGGCCTAATGCGACCACTCAACTGCTGTCAGGTAAAGATATTGATACGCATTTCGAATTTAGGCCCAACCGTGGCGTACGTTACCGCTACCGGGTGAATGCCACCGCTTGTTTGGTTGAAGGGCATGATGCCATTCAGATTACATTACGAACGATTCCAAGCACCCCGCCTAAACTTGAAACCATGCATTTGCCCCAACATATTATTGACGCATTAGCCCCTCAAGAAGGCATTGTTTTTATAACCGGCGCAACAGGTTCAGGTAAATCAACATTACTTGCCTCGGTCATACGTGACTTAATCGAAAAGAAAGACTCGAACCGAAAAGTATTAACCTACGAAGCTCCGATTGAGTTTGTTTATGACGAAATTGATACCACATCATCCATCGTGAGCCAATCCGAAATTCCACGGCACCTTCCTTCGTTTGCGGAAGGCGTACGTAACGCCCTACGCCGCAAACCACGCCTGATTATGGTCGGTGAGTGCCGGGATGCTAAAACCATCAGCGCGGCGCTTGAGGCAGCTCTCACAGGTCACCCCGTCTACACGACCTTACATACCTCGGGTGTTGCAGAAACCATGCGTCGTCTCGTGACGTCGTTTTCAGGTGAAGAACGGCTAGGGCGTACCATCGATATACTCGAAACCATTCGTTTATGTATTTGGCAAAAACTAGCGCCCACGGTCGATGGCAAACGCGTCGCACTCCGTGAGTACCTTGTTTTTGATGAAGCCGCACGTGATATTTTACTCGAAGCCGATCCTAATGACGTGACCCGCGTCACACGACAATTGGTCCGTGAACGCGGGCGTCTCATGACGGTGGATGCTAAAGAAAAGTTTGATGAAGGCATCATCAGTGAACGTACCTACAACTTAATCATCGCCGGTTCAAAAGACCCGGCTGACGCCTAAATAAACGGGCATGCATGCCTAAAAAAAACCCGCGCATATGGCGCGGGTTTTAAGTCGATGGATAAAGTTTCCTTACTAGCCTCCTTTTCCACTAATATCAGCATCATCTTTTCCACCAAAAAGTTTTTTCTGGAAGCCTTTACCAACGTCGACAGCCAAGCCCGCCGCACCTTTCTGTATTGCGCCGCTGGCTTTGTCTGTCGCATCGGCCGCTTTACCTACTTGCTGTTTGGCCTCACTGGTCCATTGCGACGCTTCTTGACCTACGCCTTCGGCTTGGCCACCCACCCATCGCAAGACTTTATCCGGCAATACGGCAATCAAACTAAACGACTTTTCAACCAAGGTGAGGTATATCATAGTGTACATAATCACGACAAAGAAGCCGCCGAATATATTCGCCCAAGGTAAGGCTGTACTTGTTGCACTCCAGCTTTCTGTCGCCCCCCAAACATCCGCCGTTCTTAAATAATCAATCACGGTTGAAAAGCCCGAATTTAAAAGCCATACACCGACATAACACATCGCAATCGAGGCAATAAAACCGATCACCATCATGGCAGGCCTTAAAAATACGTTAAGTAAAATCATGAGACCTTGTTCACTTTTACCCAAGGCATCATGTCCTTCGGGGTGCGAGATACCCAAAGCAACCAGCGGTGCTGCCGCCATGGCCTCAACCACGGAAATAAACCATGCCAGTGCCCCGAAGGTAAAAATCATGTAAGGCAAAAAGGGTATGTAGTAGGCTGTGGTAAAACCAATACCTACCATAATACCGATCCACACCATGAATAACGGCATCACCGCCATCACAAGCGCCCCGATTCCAGGTCCAACTAAGGGAATCAACCCAACCGACAGTATGACAAGAACAATACCCATCCACGTATCCATCGACATATTGATGTATTTTACACCCATAACCGCGAGCGCTAACACGGGGTTTGTGCCTGGTTCTGTAATGATCTTTAAAGATTCCGTGAAAATAGTCGAAAAATGCTCAAGAGGAAGAATTAGTATGTTATTCAAAGCATAGTTACCGACATCATTGAGCTTATCGATAAAAAGATTTCCGCCTACTTGCATTACATTCCAAAGAACGTCCTTTCCAATCCTCTCTGGGCAAATTCTTGAATTTGTAATAGGCATTTTAAAGCTACCACTACCGCAGTCATTGCTTGGCTTACTTATTTTATCTAGTTTAATTTTAAAATTAAACTTAGGGAACGTAATACCCAGACCGTCTGCTTTAAGGCCGACTTGTCCAGGAAGATCGATCAGCATTGAATTGTTCGCGTAACCATACACCGTCGACGCTGCTGCCGGTGAGACACTCGTTTCATCATTTGGGATACGGTCTAAATCACGTGAAGACAAATTGGGTGCTGAGATATCTACGCCAGCTGGTCCTTGAAATAACGCCATGATTTGTTTTGTTTTATCTTCTGTGCCACCAAAATAATGACATATGAGATTATAAGAATGACCACTCGTACAAATCCCATTGATACCATCAAGACTAAATGTACTGTGACCCAATCCACTGTTCGAATCAACATTATTTGATGTTGCCGTCGACGAACCATTGAGTCGGACAAGATGGAAGAAATAACTTCCAGCAAGAATCCAACCCGAACGCTTAGACTCTTGAATAAACGCACGTCCAGATTCCGCTTTTGACTTGTCTTTAACATCACCCAATAATTTTAATGCCGGTTGCATCACCGCATTATAATCCGTCACGGCATCTTGTAACTCGGTGCCATCCAACAGAAGAGGAGACGAATCTCCTTTTATCTTGCCCCAATAAGGACAATCAGCATCTGTGTTGCGACACTCACCGTTCAACGACGTTTGTGGTACCCCAAATTGATAATCCGCAACAGGTGATGCATAATCACTGGGATTTCCGCTGTTTGAATTAATTTCAGGGTCGTTGCTTACAATGGTCCTCGCTGTTGAAGCAAGCGTAGTATACATTTGTGAAATCGCTGCAGCACGTGACTTTTTAATAATATCAAGATCGGCCTGTGATAGCGTAATCGTATTGCCTGAATCGAAAGAATTACCAGCCGTGCCGCCACCGCTGCCATAACCTACAACCCCACCACCGCCACCACCGTCACCAGCTCCGCTACCGCCACCACCTCCGCCACCGCCTGTCTTAAATAAATCTTTGATATCTTGGATTACGCCTTCTGTGCCTTCTTTTACCTGGCCATAGGTATCTACAGCGCCATCTTTAACGGTATTGACCGTTTCATTGGTTGTTTTTTCAACCGAATTTACCGTCTCGTTTGTTGTTTTCTCAACCGCGCTTGTTGCTTGGTTAGTCGTTTTTGTCACTGCTTTCGTCGCTTTGTCTAGAAAAGCATATTCCTTACCCACCGGGGTTCCTGGCGTCGTAGCACGTGCCTCAAGTGGCCCCGCGGCGTCAAGCTGTGCTTTCGATGATTGCATCGCACGGCCAATCAGCGCAGCCTGTTCACTCGACCCGTCTTCCTCTTCGTTTTGAATACTATTTGCCTTTTGCAACTTCTGAAGCTTATTTTTAAATTTATCACCAAAAATGCTACTACCACCAAGACCCCAACCTTGTTTTCGACGAATCTTATCAACGGAGCCGTCATCGGAACTATCAATAGAACTACCCGAAGAACTTTGAGCACCTGTTAAAGCCGAGACGTCGAAAGCACTCCATTGAATTGTCCCGCAAACGCCGTTAAGCTTACTGTAGGGCTCTGTATCAAAATTTGGCATAGAGAGAACATACGTCTCGCCAGGATTTTTGCTGTACTCAGCTAGCGGATCAACACTACCGATAAAATCGGGCACTGAATTATCACAAAATTGTTTCATGCGCTCGGAAGGCTGCCCTGCGCAAGGACCTGAGTCTTCTTTTTTGGCATCTAAATTAAGTTTACGCTGATTCTCAAGTTGAGTTTGCAAAGCCTGCATGCACACTTGGCCATAAAGAATTCGGCTTGCACCGTCGATAACACTGTTATCCGTATTAACACCGTCAATCCCAGCTCGTTTTGATATGGTCGTGTCGATTTGAGCCTGCATGATCACACCACCTCGATTGAGGTAGTCCAATGCCGTGCCCCAGACCTTGTCTGCAATCCCTACCCCCTGGACCACGACCCACATGACAAAAATCTGCATCAAACAATAACCTGACGATTTAGGTATCAATAAGGCCAGTCCCATGGTCGCACGTACAGGCACCCATATCGAGGACCATTTTTGACCCAGCATTTGACCTTCGTGTGCCGTGTTCATGGTCGAGACAATGATGATATACATCATCACAACACCACCCATAGCCAAAACAGCTGAGTTAAATACGTTAAAAATTACACCCATGATTTGACTACCGCTGCCATGTAAAACACCGTCAACCAAACCAAAAAGATTACCTAAGAACACAACCGATATATCACTTGCAGGGGGAGCAAAACTCAAAGATTCTGTCGCATCCGAAATCACGACCGTAGGATCAGTAGTAAAATCTGAACTGATGGCTGAATTATCGTTATTCGATGACTCACTCACCGCAGGCCTTGCCTCACTGGGCTTAGACGATGAGCTGCTTTTACTACTGAATAAATCCGCTGATGCTGTAGCAGAAAAACATAATAAGAAAATCACTAAAAACAAGTGTTGTCCACGTATTCTCATGGTTTTTGTCTCCCCAATAATCCTTGATAAAACCACGCGCGGACCGAGCAGCCCAGTTTATGTTCTCTTATCTGAAAGTACCAAAAGTGATATCGAAACGCGAAAGAAAAGGCAAGCAATGAAACAATAAAGCTTAATACAATCGCAAAAAAATAACCGTTATAGCATTGATATACCGTGTATCCCAACATGGATAAAGCAAATACACACATCAACAGACTTAAACGAAAAAGTGCACGCTGCTTTGACACAAGCTGCTCATCGGTTAAGTTCATCCGAGCTTGTACTTTTGCAAAAGATTCTTTGGCTTCTTTAGGTTGTATGACAAACAATCGTTGAAATAAGTTTTTGATATAATCAAAAAAACTTTTGACGCGCTCGGCGTCCGACCAATATTTAATTTTAAAAATACGATGAAAAAGGGAGGTAAGACGTGATTTCGCCGTTTCTTTTGATGTGCTCTTCATATAGTCCCTTAAGTAAGCTTAGCTTTCATATCGCATCAATCTATGATAATAATAATCACACATCATCATGAAATGCAAATTCAACCCTAAAAATAATGCATTGATACCGACGAGTGAACCATGCCCAACCTGAGTCACGAAGCTTCTGCACAATACTGGTCTGATTACAGAGATACATCGATTTACCGTGTCATCACCTTTATGGAAAGCGTTGAAGACTGGACGCTTGACGGCCATCCCGAACTTGAGCAAGCCATTGATACTCTCGGAAAAACGCTGGATGATTTAGGCTCGGTGGATTTGAATAAGCTTAACGAAGCTAAGCGCTTTGTTGAACTGGCCGCAAATATTAAAACAGGACGGGGCCTTCGTTTATTGCAAGCACTCGATGTAGCACATCCAGGAAGTGCCTCAAAAGTTTTAATGTATGCCGAAGAAAATAGCTTGGGTGGTACCGACCCTTCGGGCTTTTTTCTTAAGCGCAATATTGTATTCGAACGCCTACGTTTATTATCGCGTGCGTTTTCTGAATCACGACTCAAACTCGTATCACAAGCCCTCGAAGGAGAAGATTAATGCGTTTATTTCGTTATATGTTGCCCTGTGCGCTGCTTGCACTTTCATTCAGTGGTCCAGTCAAAGCAACACAGGTCGAGGATCCTGAAGATTTTGATAGCATCAAAGATTTAATCAAACATTTTGGTGCTTATTTTGGGTTCGACCTGACAAAGCCCCCAGAAACCGAACCTCAACTCACCTTACTCGATCCATCAGCCGCCACACTTGCTCAACAATATTCGTTTATTACGTTTCTTGGTGCGCTGCCTGTTAATGCTAGAAATAACGCCTCGGCAGCCTTTGTTCCACCGAATACCAAAAGTATTTCCGTCATCAACGACATGGCAAATTATAGTTTTCAAACGCAACCCAATGGCGGTGCTTATAATAACCCCGCTGCGGGAGGCCAAGGCGGTATTGCGGTATCAACATTAATCGATCAAGCCAGCTATCAACGTGACCCTATCACGCAGTCGGTCCTCAATATTCTAGGAACACCAAACTACACGTATTGCATGAACAACGACGAAACCGCATGGCTTGATGATTGTCGATATTTATATGACACACAAGTCACGAGCAAAGTGATTGGAAGCATTCCTAACTCCCGTGATTTTTTCTCTTATGCCTACAACGAGTCGGTGATACCACAACTCAATGCAAATACATTGATTGCGCCGTTGATGTATACGATGGAAGATAACGCATCCTCGACCTCAAGTGCTCCCAACAGCAAATCAGATGAGGCGGGGCTTGTAGCAAAAACTCAAGCACAAGAAGCCGAAAATTTTATTCGCTACGCAGCAAATTTAGTCACACCTCCCGCGCTGCCTAAAAAGCAAGCGTACGACAAACTCTACATGAAGAGTATCGCGAAAAAAGGCTCTTCCGTCAGCGAGAAAGATAAAAAAATGGCTGAGCAAGGCCTTGCAAAATACATCGCCAAGCTCCGAACCTTTTCGGCGCAAAGCTCGGTACCCACAGGTAATCTTTACGCCCTGTTATCCAAGCGTATACCTCAAAGCCAAGGTTCAGACGACGGCGCGAAAATAAGCCAAGCACTCAGCGAGTTCCAAATGGCCACGCGTCGCCTCTATGATCCTGCAGGCAAAGATAAAAAACAATGGATTGATCAAATCAACGAAGCGTCATCCACCACGGTCGAAAAAGAAATCGCTATTCTTCTTGCAGAAATGAATTATCAACTCTATTTATCACGTCAACAAGAAGAACGTACGTTGCTAACCCTAACGATGATGCTCATGCAAAACCTGAATGCACCTGATTTTAATTCAACAGCAAAAATAGAAGACAGCAGTGATGATTAATCAAGCGACGATTAATCACCGCCACACATCTGCGGTACGAGAGCGCTTAAACGCGCGATGACCGCATCAACCGAAACAAGTTGCATGGCCCAAGGCTCATGCACTTGTTTTCCCCAAGGCGCTGAATCAACAGTAAGATTTAAACGTGCAAGCGCTTCAGGATAGCTGTTGATAGCCAAATGCTTAGAAGCATACGGCCCTGAAATATCAAGATTCGTGACGGCATGTAACGCAACAACGGGCGTACCCATGGCGGTTGCCATGTGGGACGGCCCTGTATCGGGACACACAACCAGCGAGGCGTGACCAATCAGTGCCAGTAATTGCTTGGGCTTGGTTTTACCAATCAGATTAATTGCCTCAGGTATCGCGGCTGAAATCGCATCACCCAACAGCTTATCATGCTCACCTGGGCCACCGGTTAAAACAACCTGCACCGGCCATCGTGACAGCACAAAACGTATCACCTCAATATAACGCTCAACCGACCAACTGCGTTCAGGCTTGCTCGCCGCAGGGTTCACAACAATCACAGGCGTCGTTGTATCGGGAAGCCGAGCATAGGCCCAATCATAATCCTCGGGGCGCACGGGCATGTCCCAAACGGGCGCCTCGCGTCCAAGACCTAACGCGGCACCAAATTTAAGAAAACCATCCAAGGTATGTTCGCGCCCTGGCTCAATATGCTCGTTAACAAACAAGCTGTGGCCATCTTTGCCTCGCGCTTTATCATAACCAATTTTACGTGTGGCACGAATGCACGGGTAAAGCAGGTTCGCACGAAGGCTTGCTTGAGCGGCAAGCAAGACATCAAATCTTCGACTCTGAAGGCTACAACGAAAACGCCAATAATCCATCAAGCTTTTAGGTTTATCTAAAACAATAAATTCAACCCCTGCCATGCCTTCCACCAGCGTATACGCCAACGGCGAAATAACCCACGTTAATGCCGCATCGGGATAATGCCGCTGCAGTGCTCGCACCAGCGGTACAAACATCAAAACATCACCCAACGCTGACAAACGAACCAGGCATATAGATTGTATGTTCATCTTACTTATTTTTAGTTGATTGCAATACATACAACGTACCACAATAAGGGCAGCTAGCTGTACCATCATCACCCATCGGCAAATAAACTTTAGGATGTGCATTCCACAAAGCCATTGCATCGGTTGGGCAACTGAGCGGTAAATCAGCGTGTCCAATCATCTGTTTTGTCTTTGTGCATGCCGGTTTTTGCTGTGCTTTAACCATGATTTATCCCCTTGTTCTTTATATTAAGAAATTCCGTGATTTGCTCAAAACAACCTGGTTTTTCTGGATCAAAATAGTGTGCATCAGGCCATGAGCGCAGCCATGTTAGCTGTCGCTTGGCAAGTTGTCGCGTTGCGGCAATGCCACGCTCACGAAATGCTGAATAATCGCACATCCCTTCCCGATAATCCAATGCTTGGCGATAACCCACACTTCGCATGGCTGGATGTTCACGTGTTAAATCCCAACGCGCTAATAACACGTCCACTTCATCAAGAAAACCTAGCGCTAACATCTCATCAAATCGCCTGGCAATACGCTCATGAAGCCAAGCTCTTTTCTCGGGAAACAGTATGAGATTAATAAAGTTATAAGGCGTCGTGGTGCGTGCAGCACCTAACATTTCAGAAAGTGACTGCCCGGCTAATTCATACACTTCTAAGGCGCGCCCAATCCGTTGTGTGTCGTTCGGATGAAGCCGCGCGGCCGTTGTGGGATCAATTTTAGCCAGTTTTTGGTGCATATACCCCCAACCGTGCTCGCGTGCATCTTCAGCAATTCGATGCCGCAGCGCTGGATTGGCCTCTGGCAAAACCGACAAACCCTCTTGAAATGCACGAAAGTACATCATGGTTCCGCCCACAAGCAACGGTGTTTTTCCTGCATTTAAAACTTCTTCACAAGCCCTGCCTGCATCATCACAAAATTGTGCTGCAGAATACGATTCGATGGGATCGCAACAATCAATCAAGCGATGCGGCGCGAGTTGTAAAATATCAGCCTCAGGTTTTGCCGTACCAATATTCATATCTCGATAGATCATCGCTGAATCAACACTGATGATTTCATACGCTCCGTGTTTAACAAGATCACATGCAATGGCCGTCTTTCCCGCCGCGGTCGGCCCCATCAAACAGACAACTTCACGCATAACTTAAAACCTTTCGACAATCCGCAACACCTAAACAAAAACTCATATGCTTATGCTTTTTCCAATACTCTAATAATTCAGCTTGTTCATCTGACAACATACTGCTAATACAAAGCTTCTCAGCATGCACAAGCGTACTTACCCAATCTCGAGCATGTTGCATGCCTTGTGCATCTAACGCTGATACCTCTGAAAATAGCGCATGTAAATCTAGCCCAGGTAAGGCACACGGAATGGTGCGTATACATATATTTTTATTATCTAAACATTCAAAACGCATACCATAGGTATCTAATATATCTTGATATGATTTGAGCTTGATAAGCTGCTCTGATGACAATTCCATCGTAACTGGAACAAGCAAAGGCCGTGCATCCCAAGGACATGGGGTATGCTTTAACTGCTCAAGAAGCCTTGCCTGATGTAGACCTGTGACATGAAGTACATGCGGTGTACCTTCGTGCTGCACCAGTGCAAACTCCGCATTTAACACCAACCAGGATGCGTTTGACTGCGGCTTATAAGGCTCGGCGTATGAAGGTTTGTTCCATGCTTGCCTTGCTGCCGACATGACAGGTGGGGACATCACCCCACCTTCAGGTTCAGGTTCAATCACAGAAGCCGCAGCAACCACTTCGGTCAGTGTCGAACGAATAAAATCATGCACCTCACGGCCATCACAAAACCGCACTTCGTGCTTGGTTGGATGTACATTCACATCCACTTCATCAGCCGGCAACGTAAGAAATAACACGCATCCAGGGTAACGCCCTGGTGGCAACACCGATTCATACGCTTGTTTCACGGCATGAAGCACGAGTTTGTCTCGTACCCATCGATGATTAATATAAAACCATAGTTTATCTTGCTGGCTACGCCCATACACAGCACCCGTGGTCCAGCCATGCAATCGCATCGTGCCTCGCGTAACATCCAGGCTTTGCGCATCATCAACAAAGGCTTTTCCTAACAGTTTGGTTAACCGCACACGCCGAGCCGACGCTGAGCCTGCAGCCGGTAAATTTAAACGCAGTTGACCGTTGTGGCTCAGGGTTAATGCAAGATTCGTTTCACAAAACGCAATACGTTTCACCAGAGCTTCAATGGCTTGATATTCTTGGCGTTCTGTCTTAAGAAATTTTTTACGCACCGGTGCATTAAAAAAAAGATCGCATACATCAATCGTCGTACCTCGGCTTCTGGCACAGGGTACCAGACGTATGCCGGCTTCATCGGATTCCAGCCCCATCGCCTCGGTTTGATGTGCAGCACATGATTGAATCGAAACCCGTGCCACTGACGCAATACTTGCCAAAGCCTCACCGCGAAACCCCATGCTTTTAATCGCACTCAAATCATCCAACGATTGTAATTTACTGGTCGCATGCGCAGCAATCGCTAAAGGTAAATCTTCAGCGACGATGCCTTGCCCATCGTCGCTGATTTTTATTTGATTTAAACCACCGAAACCGATGTCGATATGTATCGTTCGCGCCCCTGCATCCAAGGCATTTTCGAGTAATTCTTTCACGACCGAGGCCGGACGTTCAATCACCTCACCGGCAGCAATTTGATTTGCAACATGTGCCGATAGCGTGTGTATTCTCATGCAGAAGTTTTACCCAGAGTACGCTTCGGTATGCTTAATTTTTGCCCCGGAGATATCCGCACGCCTTGTATGCCATTCAACATCACCAAATCAGCCTCAGCAACGCTGTACCGCTCAGCGACCACAGGCAACGTGTCACCTGCACGCACCACATGCATACGCGCATTTGCCATCACTTCAAAGCGTGTTCCATGCGGTGGATGATTCCAAAAATATTTTTTTAAGCCTTCAAACATCGCTTGCGTTATTCGCGCTTGATAACGTGGATCGTTTAAGTTTTTTTCTTCTTTTGCATTCGAAATAAAACCTGTTTCGACCAGAATCGACGGAATATCTGGTGATTTTAAAACCACAAACCGCGCTTGTTCAACTTTATTACTATGCAAGCTGGTGACATGATCCAGGCGTGCAAGAATTTGCGATCCCATTTGAACACTTGCAGTTGTGGTTGCTGTTTGTGATAAATCAATCAACACCGTACGAATCAAATCATTTTCATCATCCAAACCCGAGAGATCAACCCCGCCTAATTCGGAATGATTTTCTTTTTCAGCAAGCCACTGTGCTGCCTCACTGGTCGCTCCACGTTGAGACAACGCAAACACAGACACACCTTTAGATTTTGAGCTAATAAAGGCATCGGCATGTATCGAAACAAACACATCGCCCTCATGTTTTCGAGCAATATTTAAGCGCTCACGTAGCCCTAAATAATAATCCCCGTCACGTGTCAAAACAGCTCGCATGCCAGGTTGCTTATCGATCAGCTTTTTCAATTTCTTCGCAATTTCTAGAACAATACGTTTTTCTTGGCTTTTACGTGCACCCAAAGCACCCGGATCTTTACCGCCATGCCCTGGATCTAGAATAACCACCACATCACGAAGTATTTTAGGTGGCGCATGTTGAGCAATTACAGGCTTAAGCTCAGGTGACTTTTTAAGCTCAGGCGTTTTTTTAATTGCAACGGCGGGCACTTGCGTAGGCTTAGACGGTATCTTTTTAACGGTTGATTTAATATTGGTATTGGACGCAACAACAGGCCGCTTAGATGTGTCTTGAGGTTCCAGTTCTAAAACTAACTCATGGGTTCCCCGCTTTTTCGACACATCCAAATGTACAACACGCAGTGGGTGCGTTGCATCCAACACCACTCGAAGTGTGCCATTGCTAGACCGCCCTGTCCGCATACCAGAGACCAGCTGTTGACCACCTTCTCGCACCGCTCCACGCACTTTTTCTTTCACCGAAGGAAAGTCAAGAATAATACGATGGGGATTCGGCAAGGTAAATACTTTATATTCAAAAGCATCGGATAATTTAAATCGCACTAAAACATGGTTTTTATCTTCGTGAACAACCACTGCATCCAAACTCGCAGCAAACCCTACCGAAGAAACCAATAAGCCCATAAGGCACCAAAACATCTTCATCCCTGCGCTCTCCCTAGGCACGTTAATAAAGCTCGTCCACGCTCACTTCTAGCAGTTGCTATCAAGATCCGTCCTTCATGATCAAGATTAAATTTAAACACAAAGCTAACATCAATCTCAGCCAATAAGTCAGGTGCGCGTTCAGGCCATTCAACACAACAAACAGCATCTGACGAAAAATAATCCCGAACCCCAATGGCTTCAAGCTCCGTTTCATCGCTCATGCGATATAAATCAAAATGATGTACTGAATAATCCGGTAATGGATAACTTTCAACAACAGAAAAGGTCGGACTTTTAATCGTGGAGGTCACGCCCAACGTCCGAAGCATGCTTCGAATCAAGGCTGTTTTTCCCGCACCAAGTTCGCCAGAAAAGGTTAAAACAGAAGGTGATGTTAAGCACTGCGCTAACGTGGTCGCTAGCGCATGGGTTGCTTGTTCATTCGGTAATTCAAAGCACATTTTCATGCACACAAACCCCAAAGCCTACGAAGATTTCCCGCAGAACTACTTCACTAAACGTAAGGCTGGTTTACGCCCTGTACTACCTTGAGAAGAACCCGTGGTTGCTGGAGGAGGTAAATCACCGTCTTCTTCGCCAAACTCCATGCCTCGCCCATTCTCTTGGGCATAGATAGCCATCACAGCACCCGGTCCTAGCGCTAATTGTACGGTACGCCCAGAAAAACGCGTCGTAAATACAATACGATCGTTATCGAGATGCAAGCCCCGACATGACGCCGGCGAAATATTCAGGATAACACGCCCACCACTCACAAATTCTAAAGGAATGTCCACATCAGGATACTCCGCATTGACAAGAATGTAAGGTGTCAATCCATTATCAACAATCCAATCATAAATCGCACGAATCAAATAAGGCCTGCTTGAGGTCATACTCATGACTAAGCCACCCTTAGCTGCCGCTCAGCATCGGTTAAACTGCTTTGAAAAGCCTCTCGCTCAAACAACCGTTCCATATAAGCTTGTAACGCAATCGCGTCCGCAGGCAAGGTAACACCTAACATCGGCAAACGCCAAAGTAACGGGGCTAAAGCGCAATCAAGCAATGAATGCTCATCACTCAAAAAGAACGGTTTGTCAGCAAAAATAGGCTCTAGGCTACTTAAGCTTTCACTTAAATTTTCTCGGCAGGCTTTAAGTTCATCATCTGTACCGCCAGCCCGAATGTTATGCAACAAAGAATACCAATCCTGCTCAATGCGATACATCATTTTTCGTGTTTCAGCACGCGCCACAGGATAAACGGGCAACAAAGGAGGATGTGGAAAACGCTCATCCAAATATTCCATAATGATCGGCGCTTCATACAAAACAAGTTCGCGATCAATCAAGGTTGGAACGGTGTTATAGGGGTTAACCGCCGATAGTTCATCTGGAAGCGAACCGTCTTTCGCTGGAATAATGTCAACATTAACACCTTTTTCAGCCAGTACAATCCGAACCTGGTGACTGTAAACGTCATCCGAATCCGAATATAATGACATGACGGTACGTTTTGCAATAATAGCCATCCTCACTCCTATAAATTACCAAATATTTAGTAACCATTCGTAATAGTCAATCGTTGGGAGGCTTATTATACCACAATTTATCAAAAAAGTGGTAAAAAAAACCCCGCAACAAGGCGGGGCCACACAAAACGAATATTTATCGTTTTGAGTATTGGGTTGCGCGACGAGCTTTTCGCAGACCCACTTTTTTCCGCTCAACACAACGTGAATCACGTGTTAACAAACCACGGGTTCTTAATTGACGTCGGTATGATTCTGGATTCAATCCTCGAGCTTCGCTTCCTTCACCTGCATCACCTTCTTCATCATAGGCAACCAAGGCACGAGCGATACCTAAACGAATGGCACCGGCTTGACCTGAAATGCCACCACCTTTAACCGTGGCGTACACATCAAATCGTGCAAGCACGTCAACCGTTTCTAACGGCTGGCGAACCAACATGCAAGCTGTCTCACGACCAAAATAGTCGGCTACAGGGCGTTGGTTAACGATAATATCGCCTTTCCCTGGACGAAGAAAAACACGAGCTGTCGAACTTTTACGACGACCGGTTCCGTAATGCTGTGCTAATTCAGCCATATATTACCCCTCAATCTCAAGTTTTTTAGGTTGCTGCGCTTCATGTGGGTGCACTGAACCGGCATATACTTTAAGCTTGCGGTACATATCACGACCCAATGAATTTTTAGGAAGCATCCCTTTGATTGCAAGTTCAATAATCTTGGTTGGATTTTTCTCTTGCAGTTTATCAAACTGAATTTGTTTAAGCCCACCAGGATAACCCGAGTGAGTATAATACGTTTTATCTTTGAATTTACGCCCTGTCACTGCAACTTTTTCTGCATTAATGACAATAATATAATCCCCTGTATCTACATGCGGGGTATATTCGGCCTTATGTTTTCCGCGAAGACGACGCGCGGCTTCGGTCGCAAGGCGACCTAATATTTGCTCACTCGCGTCAATAATATACCAACCCCGATTCACATCGGCGGCCTTGGCACTATAGGTTTTCATGTGCTGACTCCGTACGCCTAAAAGTTTTTGCAATACTGCTGAACGGGCGATTCTAAACAAATCCCGAGCAAGTCACAAGCTTTTCATGATATTTTTTATGTTTTTATCCCTTCAAATATCAAGTGCAAGCTCCAAAAACACCCCTGAAATTATTTTATACGTGACATATAATCTAGCTTTTGGTAGTATTTGACCCTATTCGACCACAATATTATATAATGGTTCTTAGGGTTCATGATATTGAAATACTTACCTAACGCGTTCACCCTCATCCGGTTCGCCCTGATCGCCCCCTTTCTTATGTATTTGCATCAGGCAAACTACCGTGGTGCACTCTATATCTTTATATTAGCGGGCCTCACTGATGGTTTCGACGGTTGGCTTGCACGAACCTTTCAATGGCAAAGCCGATTCGGTTCGTTTATTGACCCCTTAGCCGACAAGTTATTAATCGCTTCCAGTTTTGTTTCGCTTGCACTCATCAAGCAACTGCCTTGGTGGCTGGTTATTCTTGTATTCTGTCGCGATGTCACCATCTCTCTTGGCGTGCTTACCTGGCATCGTTTTGTGCCTCAGCAGCGCATTGAATTTAAACCCACGGTACTCAGTAAAATTAATACCGCCTTACAACTTGGCCTTGTTGTTTTTTGCTTAACCAAGCTCGCGTTTGAAAACACCCTGCCGCATGCAACCACGCTTACCTATATTTTAATCGGCTTAACAAGCCTAACCACGACCACAAGCTATATCGATTACTTTTGGACTGGCGCAAAACACGCATTTGCCAGCACGCCGACACCCCAATGAATCATCAACTCGCTCTGGCTATTCAACCCAACCTTGAAGCGACGTTTGCCGATTTCGGCTGGGGTGAAAATACATTACTACAACAAGAACTCGCCTCAGCTCTATCGGGGACAGGTGAACGATTTCTCTACCTATGGGGTCCTGCAGGAAGCGGTAAATCACATCTGCTACAAGCATGCTGCCAACAATTATTGGGACAAGATAAGTCCAGTCTATATTTGCCACTCGACACCCTTAAAACATGGGATCCTACGGTTATTCATGATTTGGATGAGCATTCACTGCTGTGTATCGATGAATTAGATGCCATTACTGGCCACGCCGCGTGGGAAGAAGCGTTATTTCACTTGTATAACCGTGTCCGCGATGCCGGAACCAGCACCATGATTATCGCCGGCGCTCGGCCTCCACAGCACACCTCCATAGCCCTTCCTGATTTGCGTTCTCGTTTAACATCCTGCCTCGTCATGCAAGTCCACGAACTCAAAGACATGGACAAGATTAAAACCCTGCGAGCGCAAGCACGTAAACGAGGCTTTGAATTACCCGAGCCCGTAGCCCAGTTTTTGGTCAATCGTAGCGCTCGTAATATGCATGATTTACATACGTTACTTGACCGTCTCGATCGCGCCTCACTGGTTGCACAACGCAAAATAACCATTCCTTTTGTAAAAACCACGCTAAATTGGTAACTTCACTTGATATTAGCCCACCCTCTCAACTATAGTTCCTGATATAAACAATTATAAACAATACTATTTACACGGAACGTAATATATGGCTAAAACAGCACTTTATTTGGCCGGCGGCGGCGCTCGCGGAGCTTATCAAGCAGGCGTCCTAAAAGCCATTCATCATATTTTCAAAAGTAAAACGCTGCCGTTTAGTATGATAAGCGGTGTTAGCGTTGGCAGCATCAATGCCGCCGTTTTAGCAGAGAATGCTGACGATTTTGGCGTCGCGGTCGAAAAACTCGAGGCCTTATGGCATGACATCCATTGCCAAGAAATTTACAACGCAAGTAATTATGAACTTGGCAAATCCGTCGCGCGTAATTTAACACGCTTCATGATTAAACAACGTAAATCTGGCTACCTGCTGGATACCGCTCCCCTGCATGCATTCATACAACAACATATTAATTTTGAAAAAATCCATCAAAATATAGAAAACGGCTTACTCGACACGATGGAAGTGATCACAAACTGCTATGAGACACAACGCACCGTCTCGTTTTATCAGCACCACGCCCCCCATTTTGATGATTGGTTCTACCCACGCCATACAAGCCAACGCACAGCACTTCGAGCAGAACATATTCTCGCCTCGAGCGCCTTGCCGCTGTTTTTTCCCACCGTACCGATCAATGGCTTGCATTATGGTGACGGGAGCATGGGTCTGGTCTCACCGTTACGTGGTCCCCTGCGCTTTCATGTTGAGAAAATTTTAATTATCGGCACACGCCCGGTTCCTTCAGCCATCCAACCCGAAAAACTGCAGAGCAAAGATATCGGTTTTGCACATATCTTAGGTAACATGCTGAACGGCTTGTTTTTAGATAATCTTGACCGCGATATTGAAAACGTCAACCGTATGAACGACATTGCGCGCTTGCTTTCGATTTGGAAAAAACGCCATTCACCTTGGCGTCCGGTTGAAACATGCCACCTTCGACCTAGCATGAACGTCGCCAAAATAGCACAAAACAAATATCAAACCATGCCTACCTTACTTCGCGTATGCTTAAATATGCTCGGTGCACAAGAACATTCAGGGGATCTACTCAGTTTTCTGTTATTTGAAAAAGAATTTGCTCAAGAACTCCTTGAGCTCGGCTATGAAGACACGCTCGCTCAAGAAGCGAATCTTCATGCATTTTTTAATTAGCGGCACCTGTCGCCGGGAACGTTGATGTGTACGCCGTACCTTTTTTATTGTATTGCAAGGTGCATGTCACTTCATGACCATTCCTGGCCACAGCTTTATCAACAGCCAGATTATACATATCCGCGATTGCCGGACCGGCAGCCCCTAATATTAAAGTCGGCTTAACTAAAACTGCAAGATCGGAGCATTTGGACACCTTCATGCATTTGGCCTTAACAATCGCACGATTCCGCGATGAGCATTCAACCTGGTTCGTGATATTTGCCGACAAAAACGAGCTCGCCATACCATCCACCGCCGCTTGCTGAGCGTTGGCTTGTAAATCAATAAAGCGAGGTATCGCGACCACGGCGAGAATACCGAGAATTAAAATCACCATAACAAGCTCGATCATGGTAAAACCTTTTTGAATCTTCATCGGGTCGATGCTCCTTCTATCTATTATTATATTCCTATCATGCATTGAGTATAGCTTAAAACAACGAAGCAGAACTTCACAGAGCCTGCTTCGTTACCTCGATTATATATCTTAATAATATCTCTATTTAATCACGCTACTCATACACTATTTTAAAGGGCTAATTTTATAATTAACATACTGATAACGGACCATTTTTCCATTAGGCATCATAACGTCCATCGTACCGTGATCTTTCACGCCTTTGATAATACCAGATCGATTCGTGTTTAAATTCGTAATTTTATCTCCTTTTAAGCATTCATGCTTATACTGCATATTGCCGTCATCAGAGACCATACGACCTTGATCAACACCATCTAAGAATTTAACTTGGTGTGTGTCTTTATCATGCACCATATAATCGGGTTTGTTACCGTCATCCATACCCCAACCAGCAATCGGTGCAACAACCGCATGTGTTGTCGCTCCAAACCAATTGGCTACATCTTCTAATGGATCAGTCACAGGAGCAAGCACGGAACCCGCGCAAACACCCGCGCTCAAGGTTAATGAAGCAACACCCATCATCATTTTTGATAAACTCAACATCTTGATCATGATATTCTCCTTAAAGATTATCTTTTGCGGTAGATCTAAAATCAGGCCTACATGTTCAATATTAGACCAAATATACAGCGCGTCAAGTTTTACCTTTTTTTAACCAATTCAGCCGAGCATCCGAGATAAAATTGCGTCAATTTATTCGCGTGACTTAAGCACCTACGGTATGATTAAACCCACTTAACAGGAGTCTAATCATGCTAGCTGAAGCCATCTTAACGTTTTGGTTTAATCAATTATCACCGGCGCAATGGTGGAAGAAAGATGCTGAAGTGGATCAGCTCATAACACAGCAATTCTCTATAGTTCATCATCAAGCCACTTCTGGAGAATTATTCGGCTGGCGTGCAACGGCACGAGGATGCTTGGCTGAAGTGATCATTCTCGACCAGTTCTCACGTAATATGTTTCGTGGCACACCTCAAAGCTTTGCTTATGATGGCATGGCGCTCAGCCTAGCCCAAGAAGCGATTCGGCGCTCATTGGATCAAGAGCTATCGCTCTCAGAACGCTCTTTTTTATACATGCCGTTTATGCATAGTGAGTCTCTCGCGATACATCAACAAGCCTTAAATTTATTTTTAGCACCTGGGTTAGAACAGACGTTAGATTTTGAAAAGCAGCATCTTGAAATTATAAAACGCTTTGGCCGTTACCCTCACCGCAATGCTATTTTAAATAGAACGTCGACCGATGAAGAAAAAGAATTTTTAAAACAGCATGCGGGATTTTAGAGTCGGCTAACCTCCGTGTTAATTAAATAGTTAAATAGGGAGTTAAATTGAATATTTTAGTCACTGGCGCAAATAGAGGTTTAGGTCTTACCGTCGTCAATGCGCTAATCAAGCACTTGCCAACAGACTTATCTCACACGCTCTTTCTTACCGGAAGAAACTTAGATAGTTTAAATGCGGCAGTACATACATCCAAAACTATAATACCTAATAATATCAACTATCGTACATTCCAATGCGCATTTAAACACCAAGAAGATACATTGGATTTTCTAAGTGGGCTGCCAGTACTTGATCATGTATTTCATACAGCGGCACCTTATTCGCACTCAAAATTATCTGAAGCATCACTTGAAGAGCGTGCAATCTTTGAATCTTTTGCAGCGGCGGAGTCAACTTTACTTATAGAAGCCAACAAAAAATTAACATTCAACGGGAGCTTAATTGCAGCAGGCGCTATCATTGCCGAAACCGTGCACCCCAAAACACCTGATGCACATCCTTGGTACATCGGGTTAAGTAGCATTCAAAAAGCAACGCTCAGAAGCGTCATGGGTGGTCTAGCCCAAGAACGAACCGAAAATCATCGTATTGCACACGCAAATTTAGGCACGTTTATTAGCAATAAGACCGCCGCCAATCAAGAAAAAATTACAGCAGGTCTTGTTTTAGCAACGGAGGATGTCGCCACACAATTGGTTCATCTTGCTTTATCCACTGAACCTCTCCCTGATTTTAATATAGACATGATGTCTGCAACCGAACAAGTGATGTTAAATACTCTACGTAACCACTAGAACCACCCTAAAAAATAAAGCTGAGCCTCTTGCGGCTACAGTGTTTTTTTAAAAAGACTGGTTTCAACGCCTAAGTACAACAATGTATTTAATTTTTACCAATTAAACCAATTTAACCCCAAAAGATGTTAGTATCACTGCACTTTGAACATCCTACTGAATGTGGCCTCCGTGAATCATACCCTTCCCTTTAGCTCGCTCCCCTTGCAAGACGCGTTATTAACCAACCTGACGTCTTTAAATTTTGATAACATGACGCCAATACAAGCAGAAAGCTTACCGCTGATGCTCAAAGGCTTGGATGTTATCGCTCAAGCAAAAACCGGTAGTGGCAAAACAGCAGCCTTTGGATTAGCGCTTTTAAATCGCTTAAATACAGAGCGTTATGCAACTCAAGCTTTGGTGCTGTGCCCTACACGTGAATTAGCCGAACAAGTCGGGCACGTGTTACGACGTCTCGCGCGCTTAGTTCCAAACGTGAAGATTCTTAATCTTTCCGGTGGTATTCCTATGAGACCTCAACTTGACTCTTTAAAACATGGCGCTCATGTGATTGTTGGTACGCCCGGCCGCGTACAAAAGCATATCGATGCTGAATCTTTATCGTTGAAGCATCTGCAAACCTTGGTGCTAGATGAAGCCGATCGCATGCTCGACATGGGTTTTGAAGATGAAATACGACGCGTGATTTCTTTTTGCCCTAAAAAACGGCAAACCCTGTTATTTTCAGCAACCTACCCCGATGAAATCAGCGCTCTCGCAAAAAACCTCATGCGCACGCCTACACACGTGACGATTCGAGACACCCAAACCACGTTAGATATTACGCAGCTTTTTTATGAAGTTTCCAGCCAAGCCGATAAATTTTTATTATTAAAAAAACTTTTGTGCCAGCATCAACCCACATCCACCCTTATTTTTTGCAACACCAAAGGCCAAACCACAAGCTTATTATCGCGCTTAAACAAAGAAGGTTTTAGCACCGTTGCGCTTCATGGTGATATGGAACAAGCCGCGCGCGATCGTGCCATGATTCGCTTCGCGAACCAAAGCTGCTCTATTCTCGTGGCAACCGACGTCGCCGCTCGAGGTTTAGATATCAAAGACCTTCCCGCGGTTATCAATTATGACTTAGCGTTTGACTATGATGTACATGTGCACCGCATTGGACGCACAGGCCGTGCAGGCAGCCAAGGTATTGCCTTGAGCTTAACCACACCACACGACGCCGAGCGACTCTGCGCGATAGAAGATACAGGCTTTAGCATCCCCTGGGGTGATGTTCGCGAATTAAATTCACACCACACAACCCTCCCTAAACCCGACATGGTCACATTAAGTATCGCAGCAGGACGTAAAGATAAAATCCGCCCAGGCGACATCTTAGGTGCCTTAACACAAGATGCGGGCTTAGATGCAAGTGATATCGGTAAAATTGATATTTCTGCACTGTACGCCTACGTTGCAATTAAACAAAACCAACTCAACAAAGCCTATCACTTTATTAAACATGGTAAGCTCAAAGGCAAAAGCGCACGTATCAACGTGATCAAAGGAGCTTAAAATTTCAAACCCTACATCATTCACTGCATTAACAGCTTTAGGCTGGCAGCCATTTTTCGAACAACAACGCGCATTCAATACATGCCCCAAGAGCATGCCTGCACGTATTATTGAGCAATGCAGAACGTCCATCACCGTCACCACTGAGTCTGAAACCGTCGACATAGAAACCATGCCGGGTATGCCCGAAATGGTTGTCGGTGATTGGATCTTATTGGATGGCCAACAGCAGTTTTTACAACTGCTCGAACGTAAAACAAGCTTTTCAAGAAAAGCCGCCGGAAGCAAAATTAAAACTCAATTAATAGCTGCCAATATTGATACAGCCTTTATTGTCTCGTCCATGAACGAAGAGTTTAACCTTAGTCGTATCGAGCGCTTCCTAGCCTTGGTCAATGAGTCCGGCGCTGAAGCCGTGATTCTTCTGAGCAAACAAGACCAAGCGCTCGAACCTGAAACGTTCATAACCCAGATTCAAGCACTGGACTCAAACCTCATCGTTATCGCCATGAACTGCTTAGATTCCACGTGCCAATCAACCTTATCGCCATGGCTCAAGCCAGGCAGCACCATCGCTGTATTAGGCTCATCGGGCGTCGGTAAATCCACGTTGATTAATTCGCTGCTGGGTGAAGAACGACAAAGTACCGGGCACATACGCGAAAACGATACTAAAGGCCGTCATACAACCACACGACGCTCCCTTATCATGCTCGCCTCGGGCGGCTTAGTCCTCGATACACCGGGCATACGAGAAATTCAACTTGCCGATTGTAAAACCGGCATTTCTGTTACCTTTGCCGACATCGAACGTTATGCTGCGCAGTGCCGTTTTAATAACTGCAAACATCAGGTTGAACCCAATTGCATGGTCCAACAGGCGATTGAATCCGGTGATTTAGATCAACGTCGCTTAACCAATTACCTCAAGTTACGTCAAGAAGAGATACTGAATTCTGCCAGTCTTTCCGAGAAACGGGCAAGCGGCAAAGCACTCACTAAATACCATAAACGCACCCAGCATCAAGCTCGAAATTTTAAAAATAAATAACGCGTCTCTGGCCGCACACCATGCCACACATAAAAAGCCTCGGCCGCTTGCTGAACCAGCATGCCCAAACCATCGACAGCCCTAAAACCAGCCTTGCTTGCCCACGTAACAAAAGCTGTACTGCCCGAGGTATTATAATTTAAGTCATAACAAAAAGGTTCACCCGATAGACTGGATCCCGCGGACAAGC